>Ga0268250_10000004_pt1 | contig 575459 bp, 619 predicted proteins | sample AgamicAsSfe_FD_200448 | JGI IMG/M metagenome (GOLD analysis project Ga0268250, IMG submission 200448) | Agave microbial communities from Guanajuato, Mexico - As.Sf.e (v2) (version 2) | ecosystem: Host-associated > Plants > Phyllosphere > Phylloplane/Leaf | place: Guanajuato, Mexico...
GCACCATGTACAGTGTGCTTCCGTTTTCTCGTGCCAGCTTGTGAAGGCCTGATGCAACCTCTTGATCCAGCGTAAATGAGACCTTGTCACCCGCGAAGCTTCGCACCGGCGGGCGGGCATGATCAGCGGGGAGATCCAGCACAGGCAGCTCGCCCTCGAGCTGCTTCAGCCAGTACACCTCTTGCGTTTTGTACGCATCTCCTGTTTTAAATCCTTCTTGCCATACGGCATAATCTTTATATTGAATGCGCAGTGCCGGAAGCTTCCGATTATTGTACAGCTCGCCGAATTCCCGAATCAGAATGTTGACGGAAACACCGTCTGAAATGATGTGATGCATATCAACCAGCAACAGGTGCCGCTCATCTGATACCTTTACGATTTGAGCACGGAACAGCGGCGCTTGGCTGAGATCAAACGGTTTGATAAATGCGGCTGCGGCCTCCTCTTCGGTTCGTGCGCCGAGAACTGTAGTCTGTAACGTAAACGGCACCTCGTCATGGATGCGCTGCACCGGATCGCCTCCTGCGTCCTGTTCGAAGGCGGTTCGAAGCGACTCGTGGCGCTTGATCAGCTCTTTGAAAGCTCTGCCCATCCTTTCAGGGTTGAGCTTCCCTTCGAGCTCTAACACAGCCGGCATATTGTAGCCTGTCCCTCCGTCCTCCAGCTGCTGAAGGACATAAATCCGCTTTTGGGCAGAGGAAACCGGATAGGTTTCCTGTTTTTCAGCGGGCTTAATCGCTTCATATGGACTGTCCGTTCCTTCACGGATAACGGCAGCCAGTCCTTCTACCGTCGGATGGGCAAACACATCTTTTAGCGGCACCTGTACATCGAATTCTTTGGCGATCCGTGAGACAAGCGCTGTTGCTTTTAAGGAATGCCCCCCGCGGTCAAAAAAGTTGTCGTGAATCCCGACAGGGCCATTTTTCAGCACGTCCTCCCACAGCTGAGAAAGCTTCATCTCAGTCACGTTTCTCGGCGCTGTGTAGGTCTCCGCATCTGCCGCTACGCCAGGAGCTGGCAGGGCGTTTCGGTCGAGCTTTCCGCTTGGCGTAACCGGCCACTGTTCCATCTCTATCATATAGGCTGGGACCATGTAGCCCGGCAACAGTCTCTCAAGCTGTGCCCGCACTTCGTTTCTTTGGAGCCCTTCTATATAAGCGCATAATTCCGGCTCCCCGCTGCCTGTCCGTACGGTAACAGCCGCCTCTCTTACGCCTTCAACGCTTCTTAGTGCCGCTTCAATTTCTCCCGGCTCAATCCGGTAGCCGCGGATTTTCACCTGATCATCCAACCGCCCGAGGAATTCAATATTCCCGTCAGGGAGCCAGCGCGCCACATCCCCGGTTTTGTACATGCGTTCACCCGGGTAAAACGGGTCTTCAGGAAAACGCTCCTCCGTCAATGCCGGCCGATTCAAATAACCTCTGGCAACACCCGCTCCGGCAATGTACAGTTCGCCGGCGACACCGGAAGGCTGTACGGCTAAATGCGGATCTAAAACATACAAACGCGCACCAGGTACGGGCTTCCCAATCGGAATCCGCAAACGATCCCTGTCCCGTTCTGGATCTAACACGTAAAATGCCGCGTCTACCGTTGCTTCTGTCGGCCCGTAGCCATGGATTAATGATACCTGCGGCAATACAGAAGCAAAACGGGCTGCCGTACGCGGCGCAAGCGGTTCACCTCCGGCGAATACACGTTTCAGGCTTGTGCTGTCACGCAACCTTTCGATTTCCGCTTGATCCAGAAAGCTGTTCAGCATAGCCGGAATAAAATGAGCCGTTGTCACTTTTTCCTGATGAATGGCTTGTACGATCAATGCGGAGTCTTTTTCCCAGCCGGGCGGAAGCAGATACGCCGAAGCACCGGAAAGAGCCCACCAAAACAGCTGCCACACAGACGCATCAAAGGAAAAAGAGGTTTTCACCATGACAATGTCATCTTCTGAAAGCGGAAACTGGTACTGCATGCCGGTCAGAAAAGAAACAGCCTGGCGGTGCTCAACGGCCACTCCTTTCGGCTGCCCGGTAGAGCCCGATGTATAGATGACATAGGCGAGAGAACCGCCGTCAGCAGGAGTAAACAGATGGTTTTCTGCTTTTTCGCTCGCAAGAGATGTCATGTCCACTTCAAGCGTTTCGCCAGAAAAGTTTGGTGCGGAGCATCCCGGCTGTGTCAGCAAGAGCGATGCCCCGCTGTCTTTCAGCATGTAGCTCAGCCGCTCCTTTGGATACGCAGGATCAAGCGGCAAATACGCCCCTCCGGCCTTCAATACAGCAAGGACAGCGATCAGCATGTCAGGTGAGCGTTCAGACAGGACACCGACGATACTTTCGTTTGTGACGCCGCGTGCCGCAAGGTGCGCAGCCAGCCGGCTGGCGTACATGTCAAGCTCAGCGTATGTCAGCAAACCGCCGGAAAAGCGAATCGCTGGCCGCTCCGGTGTGACTGCCGCCTGTCGCTCAAACAGGCCATGCAGGGTTGGCGCTTTAGGTGAAACAGATACTGTCCTGTTATTTTGAGAAACGATTTTCCGTGTTTTGTCCTCATCTAGCAATGTCATCTTTGACACAGGAAGAGATGGATCAGAGATGACGTCAGAGATCATGTGCTGTAAATAATCTTTTATTTCGGACATCATATTTGGTTGATAAGTGCCGGTATGAAAATGAATCCGAACGTACAAAGTACGCCCTGGGATCACTTTGACACTGCATCTATAATTAGTTACCTCTTCCATCTCAAAATCTTTCACGGAGAAATCAAATGATCCAGCTTGATTCAGCTCTTCAATCTCTTGTTGAGTAGGTGTATTTTCAAAGACGATAATATGATCAATCAGCTCTTGTTTAAGAGCGCTCTGCGCCTGAATGTCATATAAAGGGAAGTAACTATACGCTTCTGCTTCAGTCATGTCCTTTTGCATTCCGCTGACTAGGTCAGAAAAAGACAGAAAATCACTTTGGACTCGAATAGGAATGGTATTGATAAAAAGTCCGACCATGTTTTCCACATCTTTTAGCTCAGAAGGTCTGCCTGATATAACTGATCCGAACACAGCATCGTCGCGGCGATTGAACTTTTGGAGCATGATTCCCCATAAAGCTTGGAAAACAGTGTTAAGTGTCGCACCACATGCTGCAGCGATTTTCTGTAATTCGGAGGTTTCTTTTTCAGGAATGGTAAACGTGATCTGCTGTAATGTCCCATCCGACATTTGATCTGTTCTTTTAGGCAGAGGTGAAGCTTTTTCGAAATGCTGAAGCCTCTTTTTCCAATACTCAGCTGCTTCTTCCCGGTCTTGCTGCATCAGCCATTTAATATACGTCCCGTACGGCTGTACGGGAGGCAAATCAGGAAACTGCCCTTTTCCAAGCGCTTGATAAATATGGAGAAAGTCTTTAATGACGATGCCTAAACACCAGCCATCCATTAAAATATGATGGTGGCTCCAGATACAGACATAATGATCAGGCGCCCATTTTAAAATAGATATTCTCATCAGTACATCCGTTTGGAGATCGAAGCCCCTGGATTTATCCTGCTCTTTGAATGCCTCTGTACAATGTTCTTTATCTTTTTCATTGAGGTGAGAAATATCTTCAACATGAACAGGGCAATGACGTTGCTTGAGCACGACTTGACGAGGTTTGGCTACATTTTTATAGATGAATGCTGTTCGAAAGATATCGTACCTGTCAAAAACAGCATCCATACTTTTCTGGAAACGCTCCAAGTCGAGCTGTCCATTGATCGTAAAAGAAGCCTGTTCAAAATAAGCTCTCGACTGTTCATCATACAATGAGTGAAAAAGCATCCCTTCCTGCATAAATGACAAAGGGTATATATCCTGTATTTCAGGTTGCTGCGGCATCAGTGAATCTCCTCTCCTATAGTTTGTTGACGGCTCCCATGATCTCACTCAATTCATCAAGCGTTAAGTCTTCATCAGTGAAATCAGATGCGCTCCACTCATGGTTTTCTTTGCCGGTACAATGCTCAATGATGTTTTCCAGAGTCTGTTTAAAATGCCTGGAAAATGTTTGGATTGTTTTTTCCTCAAATTGAAACCTGTTATAGATGATGTGCATGTTCAGGCACCCCGAAGAAACGGCGCCGCTGATATCCAGTGCATAAGGACGCTCCCAGTTCGGGCTGATCTCATTTCCTGGCTTGATGTCAGACACCTCAAAGGCATTTGATTGAATATCCTGATCAAACTGGCCTAAATAATTAAAGCTGATTTCTGGGCTGTTTTTCTGAGAGCCCCATCTTTTGCTGATATATTTCAGCACGCCGTAGCCCGCGCCTTTATGCGGTATACGGTGCAGCATATCTTTTGTCTGTTTAATAAGGTGGCCCAGCCGCTCTTCTTTGTCCTTATGATCGGAATCTCTCATATCAAGCCACACAGGATAAATGGAGGTGAACCACCCAACAGTTCTGCTAATATCGATTTTCTCAAGATATGATTCCCTTCCGTGGCCCTCCATGCTGATTTTAAATTGGTTATTTCCCGTCCATTTCTGCAAAGCAAGACCTAAAGCTGTCAGAAGGATATCATTCATCTCCGTGCTGTAAGCTTTATGTGCAGCCGTTAATAGTAATTCTGTGTGATGGCGAGATAGCTCAAAATCAATCACTTCTGTATCTTTGAATGTGTTAGATGATGCGTCATTGTCTTTTGGAATAGGCTGGATGTGACGGTTCTCGCACTCATCCCAGTACGCTGCTTCGCGCTGCACCTGGCGGCTTTTAGAGTAGTCAGCTATTCTTTGTGAATACGTTAAATATGAATCTGTTTTTTGCGGCAGTTTAATAGATTCTCCTGAGACTGCCTGTTTGTAAGCCGCTGAAAAATCCTCGAACAAAATGCGCCAGGAAACCGCATCAACAACTAAGTGATGAATCGTCAGAAATAAATGGTCACCATTCTCGGTTCTAAACAATCCAGCGTGAAGTAAGGGGCCGGTTTCCAAACGAATATGTTCTTGCATCCGGCTGGCTGCTTCCTCAATCGTGTTCCGGGCTTCTGTTAGGCTATCCTTTACATCAAACAGTTCAAGTGCATATAGCTCCTCATCTGAAAGATCTATCCCTCTGTTTATCTGCACTTGCCTGCCATCTTCATGCCGGCATACGATTCTCAGTGCATCATGATGAGTCACAAGGCTTTTTAGTACTTTTCTAAGCGCAGCCTCATCAAATCGTTCAGCCCGGTAGATCATAACGGATTGGTTAAAATGATGGCTTTCCAGAGATTGCGAGAAAAACCACTGCTGGATAGGTGTCCAAGTAATCTCGCCTTCGACCGGGCCTTGGTCAATGGCGCGTACGTCTTTTCGAACCCGGGCGGACAGTTCACCAAGAGTCTGATGTTCAAACATCTCACGTACTGTCGTTTCAAATCCGCGCTGCTTCAGTCTGGCACAAACCTGCAGCGCTTTAATAGAGTCTCCGCCAAGCTCAAAGAAATTGGCGCTTACACCCAGCTCATCTACATTAAGAAGCTCCTCCCAAATTTCAGCCATCACCGTTTCAATCTCATTTCTAGGACTGATATCATCAGCTGTATAAGCGTGTTTTTCAGGCTCTGGCAGGGCTTTCTGATCGAGCTTTCCATTAACAGTCACCGGGATGCTGTCAATTTGTATCATACGGGCAGGCAGCATAAAGTCAGGCAAGGCGTTTTTTAGGTAAGTTCGGATGTCTGATATATTCGCAGCCTGTTGATCTTTTATCACCATATATGCATATATAGCTGTTTGCCCTTGCTCGTCTGCTCTGGTAATGACAGCCGCCTCTTTAATCATTGGATACTGAAGAAGTGCCGCTTGGATTTCGCCTAACTCAATACGGTGCCCTCTGACTTTCACCTGCTCATCAATGCGGCCTAAGTATTCCAGCTCGCCATTTGACAGGCGCCTAGCAAGATCTCCTGTTCGGTATAATCTGTCTCCCGGAAGATAAGGATTGGATACAAAACGGTCAGAGGTCAGCTCATCTCTGTTGAGATATCCCCGTGCCACACCTTCGCCGCCTATATACAGCTCCCCTGGAACTCCGATCGGCTGCAGATTCATATGAGCATCCATCACATAAGCCTGCAGAGTTGAAAGCGGCCGGCCGATATTGCTTTTATTTTTTGCAATGTCTGCTGCGGACAATTTTTTGAATGTTACATGGACCGTTGTTTCTGTAATACCGTACATATTAATCAAATCAGTATGAGGATATTTTTTATTCCAGCTTTGAAGCATGCCGGGCTGTAAGGCTTCGCCGCCAAAAATCACGTATCGGACGTTTAATCGATCCGGATGGTTTTGATCTTCATGCATCAGGCCGTAAAAAGCTGTCGGGGTCTGATTGAGTACAGTGACGCGTTCTTTTTTTAACAATAATCGGAATGCATGGGGGTCACGGGCTGTTTCTTTAGAGACCACGACTAATGTACTTCCGTTCAATAACGCACCGAACATCTCCCATACAGAGAAATCAAAGCAATAAGAATGAAATAACGTCCAGATGTCTTCATGGTTAAATTCAAAAGGCAGGTTTTGATGCTTCAAGAGACTGATCACATTGCGGTGCTCGACAATGACTCCCTTTGGCTGGCCAGTCGTTCCAGATGTGTATATCACGTATGCGGGCTGATCTGTTACTATTTCTTGAATGTTTGCATCAGCCGGAATTGAGTCGTTTTCACATTCATCGATATACAAAATATGCCCGGTGTAGTCTGCAGGTTTGTTTTGACCGCGCTCTGTCAGCAGCAGTTTTGCTCCGCTGTCATTGAGCATAAAGCTAATACGCTCCTGAGGATATTCAGGATCAATCGGCAAATAGGCCCCGCCAGCTTTTAAAATCGATAAAATGCCAATGATCATATCAGGTGACCGATCGAGCATCAGACCGACGATATCGCCAGTTCTGACCCCTTGTTTGATCAGCATAGCAGCTGCCCGCTCGGCTTTTTCATTCAGGTCTCGATACGTAAGCTGAGAATGGCCGCACACCACTGCGATATGCTCCGGATATTTAGCGGCTTGCTTTTCAAATAAGCTTACTATGTTTTCATTTCTCGGATAAGCCGCATACTGCCCCATTTTTTCAAGGAGCAACCTACGCTCTGCAGCAGGAAGCAATTGCACGTCCGAAATTCTCATCTCGGTATCCGCCGTTACCCCTTTCACCAATTCAATAAAATAGGATGCCCACCGCGTAATAGTTTCTTCTTCAAAAAGAGCAGTGCTGTATTCAAAACGGCAGCGTATTCCACTCGGATGCTCTTCAGCGTGTAATGTTAAATCGAATTTGGATATATCATGTTTAGGAGTGACAGACGAAATCGACAGACCAGGCACTTCGAACCGGAAATCTTCACTGCTTTGAAGCACAAGCATCGCATCGAACAGCGGGTTGCGATTTACCTCTCGATTTGTATCGACCTTATCTGCCAGCTCCTCAAAAGGATAATCCTGATGCTCATAAGCGGTCAGAGCCAGGTGGCGAATGTCCTGCAAATAGGAGCTGAACGTTTTGTGGCCCTCGGGCTTGCTGCGCATCGCCAATGTATTGACGAACATCCCGATGACGCGCTCCAGATCGGCGTGCGGTCTTCCGGCAGCAGGCGAACCGACAACAATATCCTCTTGCCCGCTTAGCTTAGATAACAAAATAGAATAGACAGCCAGAAGAATCATATACAATGTTGTTCCCGTTTCAGCCATTAAACGGTGCAGCTCATCAGTCATGTCTTTATCAATGTTGACTTCAATTGTTCCACCGCTGAAATCAGGGAGACGCGGCCTTGTTTTATCAAGCGGTAATTCTAGTGTAGGAAGACTCCCGCCAAGCTGACCGAGCCAGTAGGCCTCCTGTTTTTTGTATAGTTCTTTCGGGTACTTCTCTTGCTGCCAAACAGCAAAATCCTTATAATGCAGGTTTAAAGCTGGCAACTCTTTTCCGCAATATAAGTCAGTAAATTCTTGGACAAGAGTGCTCATCGAGACACCGTCGGCAATAATATGGTGCATATCGAGCAGCAAAAAGCCGCGATTATTGCCCATTGTAATGACACATGCTCTAAAAAGCGGACCGGATGATAGATCAAACGGTTTGATAAAGGTCTCGATTGCAGACTCAAGCATTTGTTCTGATTCCATTTCAAGCTCTTTTAGATCAAAAGCTATCTCTGGATAAATGATCTGCACAGGCTCGTCTCTGTCAAGCACAAAAACAGTCCGTAATGCTTCATGCCGATTCACAAGTTCTGTGAGAACGCTTCTCAACCGCTGGTGATTCAGATTTCCGCGTAATTCAAGTACAGCTGGCATGTTGTAGCCTGTGCTGTCATCTGCCAGCTGATGAAGAGCATATAATCGTTTTTGCGAGAAAGACAGCGGATAGACATCTCTTTGATCCGCAGGTTCAATCTGTGTAAAAGCGTGTTCTTTTAAGCTCATCAATTTGACCGCCATGCTTTCAACCGTCGGATAAGAAAACACCTCACTGAGCGGCAGCTCGACATTAAGCTTTTTATGTATTCTTGATACCAGTGCGGTCGCTTTTAAGGACTGTCCGCCTAACTGAAAGAAATCATCACGAATGCCGATGTGCTGTTTATTCAGCACATCTTCCCAAATATGTGCGAGATCAGCTTCGATTAAGGTTCGGGGCGCCATATATGTAACACTCGTATTGTTTTCTGGTTCAGGAAGCGCAAACCTGTCAAGCTTGCCGCTGGATGTTAATGGCATCCGGCTGATGTTGATAATACTTGCTGGGATCATATAGGACGGCAATGTCCCGGCAAGATGCTGATACAAATCTGGGAGGCTGTTTCCCTTTTCCGGAACGATATAAGCAACGAGCTCCTTTTCCTCAGCAGAAACATCACGGGCCAGTACCGCTGCTTCTTTTACCCCCGGTGCTTGTCGAAGAACTGTTTCAATCTCTCTCAGTTCAATACGGTAACCCCTAATTTTCACTTGATCATCAAAACGTCCAATATATTCAATCGTTCCATCAGGCAAAAAGCGGCCTGCATCACCTGTTCGGTATAAACGCTCCCCTTCAAGGAATGGATGATCGGAGAATGCTTTCTGTGTCAGCTCTTGCTGTTTGTAGTATCCTCTCGCAAGACCCGCGCCGGAAATACACAGTTCACCCGCCGCGCCGATCGGCTGCATTTGATTTCCGTGCAAAACAAATACTTTTGTGTTTCTGATCGGGTGTCCGATTGTGATCCTCTCTTTTTCATTCAGATGCCGCAATATTGTTGTTGCCACACTGTTTTCTGTGGGCCCGTATTCATTTGCCAGTTCAGCATAAGGACAAATCATTTGACTCAACTCAAGCAGATCAGGCGTGACCGCTTCACCCGCAAATGTAACAATACGAAGACTTTTTGCATCGTCAGCAGTCATCACTTCCAATAACACCCTGTACAGGGAAGGAACAATGATCATGTGGCTGACCTTATAACGGGCTATTTTTCGCTTAAGGGCCAGCACATCCTTCGCTTCGTCATCTGTTGTCAGCAGTACGCACGCACCAGATAAAAGCGGGGTAAATAAGCTCGTTACACAGCCGTCAAACACGTACGAAAACAAATGGAGGGATATATCCTGTTCGGTCATGCTATACTCTTCCCGTCTCCATTGCAATGTATTGGCAATACCGTGATGATCAACTAAAACCCCTTTAGGGCGCCCCGTCGTTCCCGACGTATAGATCAAGTAGGCTAGATCACCTGGCGGCATATTTGGCGCTTCTGTTTGGTAACTTTCTGTATGTTCTATCGTTATCGTATTTCCTTCATAGGACGGAGGGATTAAGGAAATAAGGTCTTCTTCTATCAGCAATTGAGCCGCTTGACTGTCCTTCAGCAGGAAAGAAAGACGTTCTGCTGGAAAATGTGGATCAAGCGGCATATAAGCGCCGCCTGCTTTCCAAATCCCAAGCAGAGCTGCAGGCATTTCCATTGACCGGCCCATCATCACAGCCACGATATCTCCAGATCTAACGCCTTTTTCTATCAGGGCGTGCGCAATCTGATTGGCTCTTATATTTAATTGGCGATAGGTCCAGCAATCGTCTCCCATTTTTAATGCAGCCGCTTCAGGTGTTTTGCGGGCTTGTTCCTCGAACAATTGGGGTATCGTTTTGTTCACATAAGGACGTTCAGTTTCGTTAAACAATTGGATAACCTGTTGCTCCTCCGGCGGCACGATATTGATGTCACTGACGGCAACATCGGGATTTGTCAAAATGCAATCCAGTGCTTGCTTTAGATGCCCCTGAATCCTCAGCATCTCCTCCCGCTCGTAAACGTCTGCGTTGTAGCTGAATTTGATATAAAATGATTCTCCCGGAACGATAACGATATTAAAGTCGTAATTGGTTTGTTCCGACATTGAAATGTCACTCAGCTTCAGAGCGCCTTCGTCATTTTCACTCTCCACGCTTAATGCATGATGAAGCTGTACAGGGTAATTTTCAAAAACAAAAATATGATCGATCAACCCTTGCTTCAATGGACTATGGTTTTGAATCTCATAAAGCGGATAATACCCATGCTGTTCAGATGATAAAATATCCTCCTGCACGGCTTTGACCAGTGAAGAAAACGTTATGCCTTCCGCAGATCGGATTCGCACTGGAACAGTATTGATAAACAAGCCGACCATTGATTCAATCCCGTCAATCGCTGACGGGCGTCCCGAAATGACGGAGCCAAAAACGGCATCATCTGCAGCATTATATCGATGGAGCAGCACGCCCCAAATACTCATAAACAACGTGTTTAATGTCACTCCCCAGTTTTGGGCAGCCTTTGTCAGTTTCTCAACCATTTCCTGCGCCAATGAAAAGCTGACCTGGTCGGCTTTATAATTCCCGTCTGCCGTGCGGCGCTTTATTCGGGGAATAGAAGCAGTATTGCCGTACTCCTTCAAATATTCGCTCCAGTAGGCAGCGGTCTCTTCTTGATCTTGTTCTCCGAGCCATTCAATATAACGGCTGTACGGCACCGTGCTGCCAAGCTGTACAGGTGAGTTATTTTTGAGCGAATCATACATGCTGAAAAACTCTTTAAGAATAATGCCGAGACACCACCCATCCATGATGATATGGTGATGTGTCCAGACACATGTATATTGGCTGTCTCCTCTATCAAAAAGGGCAAGACGCATTAAAGGATCTTTTTGCAAATCAAATCCTTTTTCCCGATCCTTAGTCATAAAAGCATCAATCAGCGTCTGCTGTTCTTGATCAGCCAGGCGAGAAATATCTTCTCTATATACTGTCAATTCCCGGTTTGATAAGACTACCTGCTGCGGACCTGTAAGATCTGGTACTTCTTTAATGAAAATCGTTCTGAAAATATCATATCTAGAAACAAGAAGGTTTAAGCTCTTTTGAAACGAGTCGACGCATAGATTCCCTGTGATCGTAAACGAGGTCTGTTCGATATATGCTTTCGAGCTGAAATCCATTAGTGAATGAAACAGCATTCCTTCCTGCATGTGCGATAACGGATAAATATCTTGAATTTGTGCCGATTGTGCCATCAATTCCACACACCTTTTCAAAAGTTAAAGATCTTTCACGAGATCTTCGATGCTAGATAATGCAGACAACGTTAATTCCTTATTGCTGAAATCGCTCAATGTTTTTTCGCGTGCTTTTTTCTGCGAACAATGCTCAATCGTCTCGATAAGATGCCTGTGAAAACGATCCATAAAGCACTCAATTGAGTGTTTGCTGAACGCCTGGGTGTATACCGCTTTTACTTGAAGCCGTCCGTCCGTAATGAGAGCGTTGATGTCCAGCTCATACTCTCGTTCTCTCTCACCCGCTATTTCGTAACGGGGCTGGTAATATGATAATTGAAACGTATCAGCTTCTTTCTCTTCGCTAAATTGACCGAGATAATTAAAGCTGACCTCAGGCTCTTTATGCCGCAGTTCTCCTATGTGTGTTAACAATCCGTATCCAGTTCCTTTGTTCGGTACTCTTCTCAGCATATCTTTTGTCGTCTTAATTCGGTATGCGAGCTGATCCTCGAAAGGCTCGGGAATACCCATGTCTAGCAGAATAGGATAAATGGAAGTAAACCATCCAACGGTCCTTGAAATATCAATGTTTGGCACATGCCCTTCTCTGCCGTGTCCCTCAGTGCTGATCACGACTTGGTCATGCCCAGTCCATTCAGAAAGCGCCATTCCTAAAGCCGTAAGCAAAAGTTCGTTGGCATCAGTACCATAGGCTTGCTGGGTTTCAAACAGCAATTTTTCAGTCCAGTCCCCGGATAGTACAAACGCTGCTGCGTCGCTGTTCATTTGGAGTCTGTCCGGCACATTTTCTATGTCCTTAGGAAGAAAAGCAGTGTGAGCGTCTAAAATCGTTTGCCAATACGTTTTCTCTGAAAGCAATTGTTTACTTTCAGCTATTTGGGTAAGACCATCGGCGTAGGATAAATAAGAATCCGTTTTTGGCGGTAATTGGATTTCTTTCTTTTCTAAAGCCTGTTGATATGCTGCAGCTAAATCTTCAAGCAGAATTCTCCAAGAAACGCCATCTATCACAAGATGATGAAGTGCAATCAGCAAATGATCCCCTTCTGCCGTTTTAAACAAACCTGCTTGCAGCAAAGGCCCTTTTTCTACATTCATTTTGCTTTGAATGACGGTTTCCTCAGCGGCAAGTTTTTCATCAAGATGAGCCCTTTCCAGCAATGCTTTTGTCCAATCTGAAATATAAAGGCCAAACAGTTCATGATCCTTGTGATTGATTCCGCGATTAAACTGAATGACATGGCCGTTTTGGTCACGTTGGAAAATCATGCGAATGGCATCATGATGCTCGATTATTTTACGCAGCGCTAGATGAAGCGCGTTAGCATTGAATCCTTTTTCACTGAAAAGCATGACGGACTGGTTGTAATGATAGTGAAAAGCATGTACCTGTCCGAAAAATCTTCGCTGAATCGGGGTGAGTTCAGCTTCACCTTCCGCAGGTCCCTGGTCCGCTTGAGATGCCAATGGTGTGATATGTCCGCATAGTTCCTGAATCGTTGAATAACGGAATAAGTCGCGTATTGTCATGCTCCAGCCTTCAGCTGCCAGACGTGCTGCCACTTGTAATGCTTTAATTGAGTCTCCGCCAAGCTCAAAAAAGGAATCGTGAATGCCGACTCGTGACATGCTCAGTACATCTTCCCATATATACGCCATCGTTTTTTGCATGTCGTTAACTGGTGCGGTATATGGACGCGATAACACATTATTTGGAGCCGGCAAGGCATTTCTGTCCAGCTTTCCGTTTAGGGTCAGCGGCATGTTTTCTAAAGGAATCAGATGTGCAGGAATCATATACGCTGGCAGCTCCTTTGTTAAAGCAGCACGGAGAGCATTCGTATTGACGTCTGAAGGCACAATATATGCAGCCAAACCAGCCTGTCCATTCTTATCATGCTGAACGGCAACAGCAGCTTCTCTGACAAGCCCAGTTTGAAGCAGAACACTTTCAATTTCTTCTGTTTCAATTCTGTATCCATTTATCTTTACTTGATAATCCATTCGGCCAAGAAGCCGGATCGTTCCGTTTGGAAGCCAGCATGCTCGATCACCGGTTCTGTACAGCCTTTCTCCAGAGACAAATGGGTTTTCTGTAAATTTCATTTGCGTTAAGTCAGGTTTATGATGATAGCCTTTCGCAACACCTGCCCCGCCGATGCACAGCTCGCCGGCAACACCGATCGGCTGAATTTGATCAGTCTGGCTGAGTACGTACATGTGTACATTCGGCAGCGGGCTGCCGATTGGTACGTTATCTCCCGTACACTCTCCACCCATACTGGTTTCATAGAAACTCGAATCAATGGTTGCCTCTGTGACACCATAGCTATTAATGATGCGCATGCTTTGGCCAAAGCGATCTGTCAATGTTTTGAAATCTTGAGCTTTCACCATGTCGGAACCAAGGATCAGCATGTCTAAGTCAGGAAGCTTGAACTGGTTACGGTATACATACTCCATCACCGGGATAATGAGAGCCGGTGTCGACTCCATCACCGTGATTCTCTGAGAGTTCATGATTTTATATATTTCAGCAGGTTCCAGCCGTGTTTCATCTGGGCAAACGATTAGAGTCCCGCCGTTGGTCAATGTTCTCGCCAAATCTCCTGAGAAGACATCGAATGAAAAGCTCGCGATTTGAAGCAGTCTGACAGGCTTCCGATCCAGTTCATAAATTTGACGCCAAGCAAGAGCAGCATGAGTAAAGTTCTGATGGGTGACAATAACACCTTTAGGCGCACCCGTCGTTCCTGACGTATAAATGATATATACCGGCTCTTCAGGAGCAGGAGATAAGTTAAGGTTGCAGTTACTTTCTTCATAAGTGCTTTCATCGTCAAGGCAGATATGAGACATCTCAGATTCAGGCAAGTTTGAAATCAAATGCTTCAATTCCTGCTGTGAAAGTAGAATATCTGCCCCGCTATCACGAAGAATATATTCAATACGGGCTTTTGGATAATGTGAATCGATTGGGATATACACTCCGCCAGCTTTCATCACTGCCAGCACTCCAACAATTGCATCAATGGACCGCTTGGCTAATACAGCCACAGTTGGCTTCGGTCCTTTTCTCTTTTGCAATGTTCGTGCCAGACGATTGGCTCTTTCATTTAGAAGTCGATAGCTAATCTCTATTTCGTTATCAATAACAGCTATATGTTCTGGAATTTCTTCAGCTTTCGCTTCAAATATGCGATGAAAAGGAACATCTTTTTGAGCAAATTCAACCTGAGTTTTGTTAAATTCAAAGACTATTTTTTGTTTTTCTTTATCACTAAGTATGTTTATTTGTGCAAGGCTTGTTTCAGGGGTTGAAAGTGCCGCATGCAGAAATTCGGTAAAATGATCGGCCCAGCGTTCAATCGTAGCTTTCAGGAATACTTCTGTACTAAATTCCATTTCGCAGCAAATAGATCCACTTATTTCCGTAGCTATTAATGTGATATCAAATAAGGAAATGTGATGTGCGAAATTGGCAGGCCGGACTTTTATTTCTCTCAGATCTATGTCTTGTTTTTCCACATTTTGAAGGATAAACATCGCATTAAACACTGGGTTCCGGCTCATATCTCGTGTCAATTCAAGCTTATCGACAAGCTCTTCGAACGGGTAATCTTGGTGCTCAAAGGCTTCCAATACTGTCTCACGCACTTCCTGCAAATACTGTACGAATGGCTTCCCGCCCTCCGGGCGCGTCCGAAGCGCCAGCGTATTCACAAACATGCCGAGTATCGTCTCAAGATCCTTGTGCGGCCGGCCGGCGATTGGCGAGCCGACGATGATATCTTCCTGTCCGCTTAAGCGTGACAAGAACGCGGTGTAAGCCGCAAGGAGCACCATGTACAGTGTGCTTCCGTTTTCTCGTGCCAGCTTGTGAAGGTCTGATGCAACCTCTTGATCCAGCGTAAATGAGACCTTGTCACCAGCGAAGCTTCGCACCGGCGGGCGGACATGATCAGCCGGAAGATCCAGCACAGGCAGCTCGCCCTCGAGCTGCTTCAGCCAGTACGCCCCCTGCGTTTTGTACGCGTCTCCTGTTTTGAATCCTTCTTGCCATACGGCATAATCTTTATATTGAATACGCAGTGCCGGAAGCTTCCGATTATTGTACAGCTCGCCGAATTCCCGAATCAGAATGTTGACGGAAACACCGTCTGAAATGATGTGATGCATATCAACCAGTAACAGGTGCCGCTCATCTGATACCTTTACGATTTGGGCACGGAACAGCGGCGCTTGGCTGAGATCAAACGGCTTGATAAACGCAGCTGCGGCCTCCTGTTCGGTTCGTGCGCCGAGAACTGTAGTCTGTAACGTAAACGGCACCTCGTCATGGATGCGCTGCACCGGATCGCCTCCTGCGTCCTGTTCGAAGGCGGTCCGAAGCGACTCGTGGCGCTTGATCAGCTCTTTGAAAGCTCTGTCCATCCTTTCAGGGTTGAGCTTCCCTTCGAGCTCTAACACAGCCGGCATATTGTAGCCTGTCCCTCCGTCCTCCAGCTGCTGAAGGACATAAATCCGCTTTTGGGCAGAGGAAACCGGATAGGTTTCCTGTTTTTCAGAGGGCTTAATCGCTTCATATGGACTGTCCGTTCCTTCACGGATAACGGCAGCCAGCCCTTCTACCGTCGGATGGGCAAACACATCTTTTAGCGGCACCTGTACATCGAATTCTTTGGCGATCCGTGAGACAAGCGCCGTTGCTTTTAAGGAATGTCCCCCGCGGTCAAAAAAGTTGTCGTGAATCCCGACAGGGCCATTTTTCAGCACGTCCTCCCATAGCTGAGAAAGTTTCATCTCAGTCACGTTTCTCGGCGCCGTGTAGGTCTCCGCATCTGCCGCTCCGCCAGGAGCTGGCAGGGCGTTTCGGTCGAGCTTTCCGCTTGGTGTAACCGGCCACTGTTCCATCTCTATCATATAGGCTGGGACCATGTAGCCCGGCAACAGTCTCTCAAGCTGCGCTCGGACTTCGTTTCTTTGGAGCCCTTCTACATAAGCGCATAATTCCGGCTCCCCGCTGTCTGTCCGTACGGTAACGGCCGCCTCTCTTACACCTTCTATATTTCTTAGTGCCGCTTCAATTTCTCCCGGCTCAATCCGGTAGCCGCGGATTTTCACCTGATCATCCGTGCGCCCGAGGAATTCAACATTCCCGTCAGGGAGCCAGCGCGCCACATCCCCGGTTTTGTACATGCGTTCCCCCGGGTAAAACGGGTCCTTAAGAAAACGCTCCTCCGTTAATGCCGGCCGATTCAAATAACCTCTGGCAACACCCGCTCCGGCAATGTACAGTTCGCCGGCGACACCAGAAGGCTGTACGGCTAAATGCGGATCTAAAACATACAAACGCGCACCGGGTACGGGCTTCCCAATCGGAATCCGCAAACGGTCCCTGTCCCGTTCTGGGTCCAACACGTAAAATGCCGCGTCTACCGTTGCTTCTGTCGGCCCGTAACCATGGATTAATGATACCTGCGGCAATACAGAAGCAAAACGGGCTGCCGTACGCGGCGCAAGCGGTTCACCTCCGGCGAATACACGCTTTAGGTTTGTCCCGTCACCGAGCGCTAACATTTCCGCTTGATCGAGAAAGCTGTTCAGCATAGCCGGAATAAAATGAGCCGTTGTCACGTTTTCCTGATGAATGGCTTTTACGATCAATGCCGGATCTTTCTCCCAGCCGGGCGGAAGCAGATACGCCGAAGCACCGGAAAGCGACCACCAAAACAGCTGCCACACAGACGCATCAAAGGAAAAAGAGGTTTTCACCATGACAATGTCATCTTCCGAAAGCGGAAACTGGTGCTGCATACCGGTCAGAAAGGAAACAGCCTGACGGTGCTCAACGGCCACTCCTTTCGGCTGCCCGGTAGAGCCCGATGTATAGATGACATAGGCGAGAGATCCGCCGTCAGCAGGAGTAAACTCATGGTTTTCTGCTTTTTCGCTCGCAAGAGATGTCATGTCCACTTCAAGCGTTTCGCCAGAAAAGTTCGGTGCGGAGCATCCCGGCTGTGTCAGCAAGAGCGATGCCCCGCTGTCTTTCAGCATGTAGCTCAGCCGCTCCTTTGGATACGCAGGATCAAGCGGCAAATACGCCCCGCCGGCCTTCAAGACAGCAAGGACAGCGATCAGCATGTCAGATGAGCGTTCAGACAGGACACCGACGATACTTTTGTTTGTGACGCCGCGTGCCGCAAGGTGCGCAGCCAGTCGGCTGGCGTACATGTCAAGCTCAGCGTATGTCAGCGAACCGCCTGAAAAGCGAATGGCCAGCCGCTCCGGTGTGGAAGCTGCCTGTTGCTCAAACAGCCCATGCAGGGTGAAAGCTTTAGGCGAAACAGCTTCCGTCTTGTTAAACTCATACAACAATTTTTGCTTTTCTCTTGTATTCGTCATATCTAATTCTCTTATAAAGCTGTGCGGGTGTTGAAGGGCGTTTTCCAGTATGGTAAGCAAATGAGATTGTATTCGTTTAATATCCTCAAGAGAAAACAAGGTATTTTGATAGTCGAAATTTAATTGAATGGTTCCATTGTCTATCCGTTCTTGTATTTGAACTGAAAGCTCATTCGCGGTGTATCCGCTGAAATAAAGCGCTGTTTCATAGTCAAAATCATCTGCATTATGCCACTGAAGTGGCTGATACTGCATAGATATACCGATAAGGTTGTGTAAATCCTTCTGTTCATTTCTTAATTCATTTACAAGCAAATTATAAGGAAACCGTTGATGACGCATAACAGAAAGCTGTTCCCTGCCTATTGTGCGGACAAAGGAAAGAAAATCTGTGTCAGGATCAACCGTTATTCTGATTGGAAGAGAACTAACGAACATGCCGAGCATTTCTTTTTCAGCCTTTGACCCTCTGTTGCCATAGTAGGTGCCAATGGCAAGATCTTTTTTAGAAGTGATTCGGCTGATGCATATGTAAAATGAAGCCATAAATAAGGATATGATATTGATCTTGTGTTCTTCGCAGAAGATTCGAATCGTTTGCTCTAGATCAGGTGAAAGAATGATGGTGTCTCTGGATGCAGATGTGCTCTGTTTTTGTAAGGACGTCTGGTCGGCTAACGAGTGGTATTCCAACGGGTGCTCAAAGGTTTGTGTCCAAAATAAACGGTCCTTTGCAAACCGTGGAGATTGTAGATATTGACTCTCTTTTTCGATGTAGCTCAAGTAAGAAGGTTCCGGCTGATCAGGTAAAGGATCTTTCTTTTTCATTTTTTGATAAAGATCTATAATTTGATTTCCCATCACATTTAAAGAGATTCCATCCATTATGATATGATGGAATTTCGCAAATAGCCAAACTTCATGAGAGTCAATTCTAAGGAGGTAAAATTGAAAAAGAGGCGAGTTGAACAGTTTAAATGGAATGCTCGCTTGATCCTGAATCCATTGCTCTATTTCTATCATTTCAACATTTGAAAAATCAATTATTCTAAGTGGATAATATTTATATTCAGTAAGGAGCAATCGCGGCTCAAGCTCTTCTCCTTCTAACAGCTGAAATCTAATGGCGTCGTTGCGGGAGATGGAATGATTCAGTGCTCCCTCCAGAGTATCAAGCTCAATATTGCCTTTAAATTTCACACAGGCTGTGAGATTGCAAATGCTGGTATCTGGCTCCAGCAGTTCGGTAAACCACACTCTCCTTTGGGCATGGGTTAAAGAATAAGTATGTTCGCTCAATAGATTCCCTCCAGTTCTCATAATAAGAGGATAAGAAAATGTAGAAAAAAGCAGAAAAATGACAATAAAAGAAATTATATGACTATATAATCCATATATGCACTATATTAACGGATATTTTTTAAAGTACAATAAAAAACATTAAATTTTTATAACATTTTTTTGAATATAGTATTATTTCTTTATTTTTCGTTTCTTTTTTTATCAAATTTCCGGATATAAAGTGATAAAAGTATTGTTTTACATAAGGTCTTATACACTACTTTTTAATCGGACTAATTTTCTTTTGTGCATCATTCTTCTAATTGTTGGAAGGTTCGACAAAGCGTTATTACAGACATAAAAAAACCTGTTTTCTCTTGGAAAACAGGTCTGCCGCTATTATTGATTTGCCAAAATGACAGCGATTTGATCCTCAATATCTTTTCCATCCTCTTCATCAATCAATCCATTTAGAAGAATAGAGAAAACAAGTTTTTTTCCGCTCTTTGTTTCTGCGTACCCCGATAGAGAGCTTACCGTACTGAGCGATCCGGTTTTTGCTCTTACTTTTCCTTGTGCAGGAGTGTCTTTCATGCGGTTTCTCAGCGTTCCGCCCACCATTCTGTCAGGATTGCCCGCAACAGGTAAAGAATTTAGATAAGCCGAGAACCAACTCTGATCCTGAATGTCATATAACAGCTGTGAAAGTTGATCTGAGGATACAGCATCAATATGTGAGATTCCTGATCCGTCCCTTAAGACGAGTGATTTAGAATCAACACCAAATTCCGGAAGCGTACTGTTTAACACTTCGAGCCCCTTTTCCCAGCTCCCTTCTCCTTTTTTCACTTTCCCCATCTCTTTTACGAGCACTTCGGCATGTCCGTTATTACTTAATTTCATGAACGGCACAAAAAGTTTCGATAAAGGCATTGAGCGATGAGAGAGCAGCACATCTGAAGAACTAGGTGCTTCACCCGTCTTGATGTCCCCTTTCACAGTAATACCTTGTTTTTTTAGTGACTGCTTAAATAAATCTAAGGCATATCCGGCAGGCTCCCAGACAGAAATCCATTCCTTTGTCTTGTTTGCGTCAACCGGTACGCTCCCTTCAATTGTAATCGTGTTTGTTCCATGCTCTCTTTCGATTGTGAGGTCTTTCTCTGAACCGGCAGCAGTCGTTTTAGCATCGTTCTTTATCGTTATATAATCGGTTTTCGGAGAGACAGACACGGCAGGCTCTTCCCCTTCTTTTTGATTTGGGGTGACCTCAACAATCACAGTGCCTGCATCATAGTCTTCATTCGGAGACGCTGTTAGAGCGGAGATTGGCGCGCCATAATATGTGTATTCATCGCTCCAAGGCATATCAGGTGATAATCGCATGTCATCATGCCACGTATCATCACCGATCAGATTGCCTTTAATTACTTTTACGCCGGAATGTTTCAATTTCTCAGCCATTTTGTCAAAATCAGATGGTAAAAGTGTCGGATCGCCTTTCCCTTTCAAATAAAGGTTACCATTCAGCTTTTTCCCTTTCAGTGTTCCATCCGTCCGGACCTCGGTTGTAAAAGAATAGTTCTCGCCAAGGACAGAAAGTGCCGCGGCCGCTGTCAAAAGCTTTAGAGAAGAGGCAGGCCTCATTCGGGTTTCTCCTGAATGTTCATATAGAACAGCACCTGTTTCCGCAGAGCGAACGGTGATGCCGGCCATTGCGCCTTCGAGGGCAGGATGATCAGCTAAAATCTTATCGATCTGCCCGGAAAGTGCATCTTGTTTTTCAGCGGCAAGCGCAGCCTGATGCATATAAGGCACCGAAGCAACGACGAAAAGCAGTAAAACAGCAACATAAAGCTTTATGCTTTTTTTCATTAATTTCCCCGCCTCTCTGCGCTTCATCATTGGCTATTGATGATTCAGTTCAATGGTGATACTGCTTTTAGCTGTCGTTTCTTCTCCCGGCTCCAGCACTTGTAAACCAGTGAGTGACGAAGGTAAATCAAGATTCACAGCGTTTGTCACCCATGTGTAAGGTTCAGGGCATAAGTACCCTTGTTTTCCGTCCGCATTGTATACAACCCAATGGTTAAACTGTTCATCTGCCTTATAAATAATGCTGATATGTGCATGCTGATGATAAATGACTGCCTGGTTTTCTCCGCCCCTCTTCTGATAGGAAGATAAAAAGACATCATCCAGCTGCTTGTGGCGCAAATCCATTCCTTCATGCAAAGCTTCTTTATTCGGTACATCCATCAGTTTCCCGGTCGGCAGCAGGCGTTCATCCAACTCCCATTGCTGATCTGCTGTCAGGGAGAATAACGAGCTTTCTGCCGGAAACACAAATGTAGTATGATACCCAATTCCCCAAGGAAACGCTTCCTTTCCTTTGTTCATGACCGTCGCATGTTTAAATAGGGTATTCTCCTTGATTGTGTATGTCATCCGAACGACGGCATGATGAGGAAATTGCTTCTGCACATGGGGAAGCTCAGAAAGATCAATTTCTGTTTCAACAATCACTCCTTCATCAGTTTGCTTCGTGGTCACGACATTCCACTTTTCATGGTAAAGAAACCCATGAAGATGGTTGTGTTTATCCTTCTCGTTGATATCAAAATGATACGTTCTGCCCCGGAAACTGAATGTACCGTCACTTATGCGGTTAGGCGGGAACAGGATTGGAATGCCATACAATGTTGGTGTGTCGTGAAAACTTTCTGCTGTTTCCGGTTCACGCAAAAGCTGGACTTTTGTTGTTTTGTCCACGAGAGAAATGACGTTGCTCCCCCACTCAGGGACAACAATCATTTCTAGATGTTCGTTGCCCGCTTTGATGGCCGGCGTTCCCAAATACGTGATTTTCTCAATAAAGTTTGCCATGTTTACTCAACCTCTCCTTGATTCATTGCTAGTATAAGAATTCAATGTACTGTACCATATTTCCTCCATTTTATATTTTCCCCTATCAAATAAAAAAACACCGTTCAAACTTATGAACGGTGTGATTCGGAGGCTATTGGATGAGACGTGTGATTTGTTTCTTTTTCCAGACGAATTGATAATACCCATAAATCAACAGCAAGCTGACGGCAAACGCAGCTGGATAACCAACCCAGACGCCGAGTATTTCAAGCTTTGTATAGTGAGAAAGGACGAAAGCGACAGGCACCTCTACTCCCCAGATTGCAAAAATACTGATGACGGTCGGCCATAAAACTGTTCCGCTTGCCCGCATCGTTGCAGAAATAATTTGGGCATTTCCAAACAGCAAATAGCTCCACAATGTAATCATCAAAAGACGGTGCGCAATGTAAAGCGTCTCTTGCTCGGTTAAAAATAACGATAAAATCTGATGTGAAAAAACATAGATCAGAATGATCAGTACGCCGCCAATGATATAATTCAGCCAAATCCCCACGCGAATGACCTGCTTTAAGCGGTCAAACTCGTTTGCCCCAATCGATTGCGCAGCGAAAATAGAAACCGCAATACCAAGGCTGACGGCCGGCATCTGTACATAGCTGGCCACCTGGTTGACCACTCCGTATGCAGCTGTTGCATTAGAGCCGTAATGATTGACGAATGAAATAACCGCTATCTCTGATAATGAGACAAGAATCATATTGATGCTTGCTGGGACCCCAAGACGCAGCAGGAGAACCAGCAGTTCCTTATCCATTTTCAAATAACGACGCACTGTTTTATCAAATTGCAGCGGGTGTTTTCGCTTTCGTAAATACACCATTAACACGAGAAAAGTCGCAATCGTGGAAATGACAGTTGCATATGCCGAGCCGTATATGCCCAGTTTCGGAAAACCAAACATGCCAAGGATTAAAACAGGCAAAAGCGCGATGTTGATGACCGTGCTCACAATCAGCGTATAAAACGGTGTCTTAGAATCCCCTGTTCCGCGCAAAAAGGTAGTATATGCAAAATATAAAAACATAAACGGCATAGCATAAAATAAAATACGTGCATAGTTAGCGCTGACATGAATGACATTTTCAGGCGTTCCCATTAAACGAAGGATATCCAGGGTGAAAATACTGCCGATGACGGCTAACACAACGCCTAATAAAAATGTAAACGTGAGCGTCGTCCCGACAACAGCCTTTAGCCGTTCCTCATTTTTCGCTCCGTAAGCTTGTCCGATCAGAATCGAACTACCTGAACCGATCCCAATCGTAAATGAGATTAAAAGAAAAAATAACGGGAAAAAGGATGATACAGCTGCCACTGCATCAACACCGAGCCATCTGCCTACAGCCATCATCCCGACTAGCTGGCCGACTGATTGCAGCACATTGCTCAGCAGAAGCGGCACCAAAAAGAGTGACATCGACCGCCAAACTGATGGTTTGCTTTTCTTTTGAGTTACAAGAGGTTCTTGTGATGTTTCCATATTAAAGGACTCCTTTATTTGAAATCGTTTTTAAACATGCCCTCATTTTTTGACAAAAACAGGATATGCAACATGTTATTATTCATCACTGCACATATGAAACCCTTCCCGATTCTTCTAATTTTACACATCTTTTTAGCTTATGAAGAATAAACTAGCAAGTAATGGCGTATTTTTTGTGAGTAAAAGAATAAAAAAATAATTTATGCAAAAGTATTGTAATCTATCCGTAATTATTGTAACATTTGTAACATAAGAGAAAGAGATTTTGAAGGAGAGAGCGATAATGAAAAAATGTCTTCTATTTCTAACAACCATTGCACTTATTCTGTCATTAAGCACAAATGCATTTGCGAAAAATACATCAGGCGATTTATCACAAAAACAAGCATTACAGTTGGCATTATCCGCTAGAGAACATTTTTGGAACACCATGAGCGGCCACAATCCGAAGGTGAAAAAAGCAGTTTGCCCATCAGGCACATTCGAGTATCAAAATCTTCAATATGTATACATGTGCAGTGATCTAGGCACTAAAGCAAAAGCGGTGAATTATTTAACTCCTATTTTTACAAAAACAGCAATTGAAAAAGGCTTTAAAGATTATCATTTCACTGTTTCAAAAGGAAAACTTGCTGTTCCAATCGGTGACGGAGACAATCTTTTGAATTGGAAAAAATCAACTGCTAAACTGATCTCTAAAAAAGGCGGCACAATCACATACGAATTTACCGTCCCTACATTAGACGGATCCCCTTCTGCAAAACGGAAAGTAACATTCGTGAAAGAAAATAAAAAATGGAAAGTCAATCAATTTGACGCAGTTATATAAGAAAAACGCCCGGTATAAGCGGGCGTTTTTTATTTGGTTTGCATAAAGAAAGACAACAGGCGAAAAGTGCCTGTTGTCTTTTTGTGAATATAACGCTCTAGGAGAGATTCGAACTCCCGACCTGCAGTTTAGGAAACTGCTGCACTATCCGCTGTGCTACTAGAGCTTTTGGTATTTATATAGTAGCTCTGATGATCAATATTTTCAAGCGATTTGTATTAAAGCCCTCCAAAAACCTTATATGCGGCTCTTGTCGTATCTTCATCAATACCGATATACCGCATTGTAATTGATGGTGATGAATGATTCAGTATTCTCTGCAGCTCGGCGATGTCTTTCGTTCGCTGATAAAAATGATAGCCAAACGTTTTCCGGAGTGTATGCGTTCCTATCTCCTCAAGTCCGCACGCCGCAGCGGCCTCTCTTAAAATTCTGTAGGCCTGTATGCGGGAAATTGGCTTCCTGGTCCGCACTGATTTAAAAAGATATTCGTTTTCCTTCATGTCTTTCGTATACTCGTATATTTCCTGTTTCAGCGATTCTAAAATAAGAATCTTTCTTTTCTTTTTCGTTTTGCTTTCAGTCGCCCATAAATGATCTTTATTTTGAACGTCCTTCACTTGCAGCGGCAGAATATCAGAAATGCGGAGCGCGCTGTTAATGCCGAAAATAAACAGAAAATAATCCCGCTTGTTTTTGTTAAGCAAATACTGTTTGACTTCTTGGATTTTCTCTAGACTGCGAATCGGCTGTACAATATGCATCAAAAAACTCCTTAAAAACCGTTATGTAACATTTTGAGGTCTATGTTACTATTATAGCTGAAAAACGTTGAATGTCAAAGTGCGGCGGCATTTATGTAACATAATATACATAGTGTTACATAAGCTTTTAAAAAAGCTTCTTCAAACCTTCACCCTATAAAATAAGCTTTGAAGCCTCTTATAAAGCTTTTAACCTCTTGGATACTTATCCCCCTACTAATCATCAAAAATCCTCTTAAAACGCAATCTGACGCTCCCAATTTTCTGGAGCTTCCGCAAAAAAACATAAAAAAAAGACACAACTTCAAATTGTGTCCTAATCCTCATCCTTTACATCAATATCTTCCGGGATTGGTTCATTTAATATTTCCTGCACAAGTGCTTTGTAATTCTCCAGCTGTTCGAGATGCGTTTTGAACTGCTCTTTATAAATCAAAAATTGCTCTCCGTCATGAACGGCTCTGATTTTCCCTTCGAGCACCAAGCTTTTAATATAATCCTCTGAAAGATTTGTATATTCTGCTGTTTCTTCAATCGTTAAATACATATAGCAGTCCCTTCTTAATCCGTATGCTGATTCTAATATAGCACATGGCTCATATCAATATAATCAATTTTGCACAGAAAAACGGCATTATGCACTATATAATATACCATTTGTCACTTGTGAAAACGCTGTAATTTTTTTACGCTAAGATTGTAACAATACAGCTTCATATAGGAGGGAGAACATGAAAAGAACGTGGAACGTCTGTTTAACAGCTCTGCTTAGTGTTCTGTTAGTCGCTGGAAGTGTCCCTTTTCACGCGGAAGCTAAAAAACCGCCCAAAAGCTACGATGAGTACAAACAAGTAGATGTTGGAAAAGACGGCATGGTTGCGACCGCACATCCTCTTGCTTCTGAAATCGGTGCTGATGTGCTGAAAAAAGGAGGAAATGCTATTGACGCAGCGGTTGCCATTCAATTTGCACTCAATGTAACAGAGCCGATGATGTCAGGTATTGGCGGCGGCGGTTTTATGATGGTGTATGACGGAAAAACGAAGGATACAACGATAATCGACAGCCGTGAGCGTGCTCCAGCAGGCGCAACTCCTGATATGTTTCTGGACGAAAACGGCAAAGCAATTCCTTTCTCTGAACGTGTAACAAAAGGTACTGCCGTTGGTGTTCCAGGCACTCTGAAAGGGCTGGAAGAAGCCTTGGATAAATGGGGAACCCGTTCGATGAAGCAATTAATTACCCCTTCTATTAAACTCGCTGAAAAAGGCTTTCCGATTGATTCGGTGTTGGCAGAGGCCATTTCTGATTATCAGGAAAAGCTTTCACGGACTGCCGCAAAAGATGTATTTTTACCAAATGGCGAACCGCTTAAAGAAGGAGATACCCTTATTCAAAAGGATTTGGCTAAAACATTTAAGCTTATTCGCTCCAAAGGCACTGACGCTTTTTATAAAGGAAAATTCGCCAAGACGCTTTCTGACACTGTCCAGGATTTCGGCGGATCAATGACAGAAAAAGATTTAGAAAATTACGACATTACAATTGATGAACCGATTTGGGGAGACTATCAAGGCTATCAAATCGCTACTACTCCTCCTCCAAGCTCCGGCGGTATTTTCTTATTGCAAATGCTAAAAATCCTTGATGATTTTAACCTTTCACAATACGATGTCCGCTCATGGGAAAAATATCAGCTGCTTGCTGAAACGATGCATTTGTCATATGCCGACCGTGCGTCTTATGCAGGTGATCCCGAATTTGTAAATGTTCCTCTCAAAGGCCTGCTTCACCCCGATTATATTAAAGAACGCCAGCAATTAATCAACCTAGATCAAGTGAATAAAAAACCGAAAGCCGGTGACCCTTGGAAATACCAAGAAGGATCAGCAAACTATAAACAAGTTGAACAGCCGAAAGACAAAGTAGAAGGCCAAACAACCCACTTTACAGTTGCTGACCGTTGGGGAAATGTTGTTTCTTATACAACAACAATCGAACAGTTGTTTGGAACGGGTATTATGGTCCCTGATTACGGTGTCATCCTAAACAATGAATTAACGGATTTTGATGCGATACCAGGCGGAGCTAACGAAGTACAGCCAAACAAACGGCCTTTAAGCAGCATGACCCCGACGATTTTATTTAAGGATGACAAGCCTGTCCTCACGGTTGGATCTCCTGGCGGGGCCACAATTATTTCATCCGTTTTGCAAACCATTCTCTACCATATAGAATACGGTATGGAATTAAAAGCGGCTGTTGAAGAGCCGAGAATTTACACAAACAGCATGAGTTCTTATCGTTACGAAGACGGAGTTCCTAAAGATGTCCTCAGCAAGCTAAACGGGATGGGCCACAAATTCGGCACAAGTCCGGTGGATATCGGAAACGTGCAAAGCATATCGATCGACCATGAAAACGGCACCTTTAAAGGTGTAGCTGATTCAAGCAGAAACGGAGCGGCGATCGGCATTAATTTAAAACGCAAATAAATAAAAAAACTGTACTCGCTTCAAATGAGTACAGTTTTTTTATGCAGATCTGTAATAACAACGGGCATTGCTGATGCTCTGTATCCCTGATTGCAATCCAAAATTACAGAAGAATGACTGCTTCTTTGACAAACGTCTTTATTCTGCTAATGCAGTGTATCAGACCAGAAATCCAACACGTCTATCTTCATCTTTTCATTTCGTTTATCTCATCAAGAAATGTCTGAAACGCACTCGTAATAAAAAAGTCTTTCCTGTATATAAAGACGATCTCTAAGTCTTGATATGCTGGTGGCAATTGATGAATCCATACATTTGTACGATGCTCGGAGCAGTCAACAGAGGACTTTGGGAGCAGCGCCGTACCCATCCCGGCGGAAACACCTTTTATAATAGCCTCCAATGTGCCAAACTCTATGATTTTTTGATTGTGTATGCCTGCTTCCTCTAGTAATCTTTTGACCCTGTCACGATGAGAACAGCCGGCCCCAAAAAAGAGCATCGGCTGCTGAAGCATGTCTTCTGCCATCCCTTCTCGTGCTGAAATCAAAACTAATTCATCATGGGAAACATGGAGTTGTCTAACTGCAGCGTGCTCAACCGGTCCATATACAAAAGCGCCATCCACTTTATGATCAAGAACCTGTTGAATCAAATGATGCGTATCAGCTGTGTTCACTGATAAATCCACTTCAGGAAAACGCCTGAGGAAGGATGCTGCATGCTCAGGCAGATGCGTTACCGCCGTCGTTTCCAGTGATCCGATTCGCAAGGGCCCTTTTGGTTGCCTGCTCATTCGGGTCGATTTTTCAGCTTTGTCTAACAGCGATAATACTTGATCTGCATATTGTAGAAGATTTTCTCCTGCAGCAGTCAGCTTCATCCCCCGATTCGTTCGATGAAACAGCCTGATATTCAAATCTTCCTCAAGCTTATGCACTCTGGCTGTCACATTCGACTGAACATAATTCAGCATTTGGGCTGCTTTCGTTATGCTTCCTTCGCGGGCAACAGCCTGAAAAATCTTTAAATCTCCGCTTTCCACGCGCTCTCACCTGCTTGCTATGATGAAAAGTGATATTAGCTATCATATTTGTTCATTTTACTCGAAGAAAACCGCTATGTAAAATATGTAAAGATATGAAAATACAATTCAATGAGGAGGCAGACAGCATGAAAGCTGTAATTCACAACGGAAAAGCCGGTCTTCAGGGGTTATCAGTTGAGGACGCACCATCAACAAAGCCTGGATACGGAGAGGTAAAGGTTAAATTAAAATCCGCGGGCCTGAATCATCGTGACTTGTTTCTTATGAAAAACAAATCGGAACAAGATCCTCACATGATACTGGGTTCTGACGGCGCGGGTATCATCGAAGAGATTGGTGAAGGCGTGAAAAATGTTACTGTTCAGACAGAAGTAGTCATTTTCCCGACATTGAACTGGGATTTGACAGAGAATGTTCCACCTGTACCTGAGATTCTGGGAGGTCCTTCGGACGGAACACTTGCTGAATATGTGATCATTCCTTCACAAAATGCAATCAAAAAACCTGCTTATTTATCTTGGGAAGAAGCGGGCGTTTTACCTTTATCCGCTTTAACTGCATATCGGGCTCTGTTTACAAAGGGGCAATTAAAAAAAGGCGAGCATCTATTGATACCCGGCATCGGCAGCGGTGTGGCAACCTACGCTTTATTTATGGCTAAGGCGATTGGGGCAACAGTAAGCGTGACCTCCCGCAGTGAGGAGAAAAGAAAAAAGGCGCTGAAATTAGGTGCTGATTACGCATTTGACAGCTACAGCAATTGGGATGAGCAGTTGCAGGGAAAAAAGGCGGATGTTGTTCTTGACAGCATAGGACCTGCCCTCTTTTCGGAATACTTCCGCCATGTAAAACCAAATGGCCGTATTGTCAGCTTTGGGGCAAGCTCAGGGGATAATCTCAGTTTTCCGGTGCGTTCTCTATTCTTTCCTCAGGTCAATGTTTTGGGAACCTCGATGGGAAGCAGTGAGGAATTTCAAGCTATGCTCGCTTTCATTGACAAACATAAGCTTCGGCCTGTAATTGACCGGATATATCCTTTAGAAAAAGCATGTGAAGCATATAAAAGAATGCAGGAAGGCAGACAGTTTGGAAACATCGGGATCGTAATGGAATAAAAAAAGAAACCGGCTGGCAGCCAGACCGGTTTCTCTTATATGATAATCCCCTTTATTTACGGAAGAACTGAACTCCCCATCAAATATCGATCCACTTCACGCGCCACTTCACGGCCTTCATTAATCGCCCATACGATTAAGCTTTGGCCTCTTCTTGCATCCCCTGCGGCGAATACACCATCGATATTTGTTTGATAATCCCCATATGCTGCACTGATTTTGTTATTTACTGAATCAACACCGAACTGTTTCAACAGCGGCTGTTCTGTGCCTTCAAAGCCGATAGCGATAAAGACAAGCTGAGCAGGCCATACTTTTTCCGTTCCAGGCAGCTCGCGGAACTCGTATTTTCCATGCTCATTTTTCACTTTTTCCATTTGGATGGTATGAAGCTCTTTCAGCTTTCCGTTTTTATCCGCAACCATTTTTGTCGTTTGAATGGAGTATTCTCTCGGATCTCTTCCGAATTTTGCTTCTGCTTCCTCGTATGCATATTCAAGCGTAAAGACGTGTGGCTGTTCAGGCCACATATTGTCATTCGTGCGGGCTGGCGGAAGTTTCGGGTGTTTGCCGAATTGGTGCACGCTTTTGGCTTTTTGACGCAGAGCGGTAGCCACACAGTCAGCTCCTGTATCTCCGCCTCCGATTACGATGACATCTTTCCCTTTGGCATCAATGAATTGCTTGTCTTTAAAATTAGAATCTAAATAGCTTTTTGTTGCAAGTGTGAGGTAGTCCATTGCGTAATGGACTCCTTTTGAGTCGCGTCCTTCAATTAAGAGGTCCCGCTGTTTTTGAGCGCCTGTGCATAAGATCACAGCATCAAATTGCTCCTTTAGCTCATCAGCTGTAATGTCAACACCGATTTCTGTGTTCGTGACAAAATCAATTCCCTCTTGCGTCAGCAATTTAATTCGGCGTTCTACAATGCCCTTCTCAAGCTTCATGTTTGGAATGCCGTATGTTAAAAGGCCGCCCGCTCTGTCTGAGCGCTCAAAAACAGTGACAGAATGCCCCGCTTGATTCAGCTGGTCAGCACTCGCCAGTCCGGCTGGGCCCGACCCGACGATGGCGACTTTTTTGCCTGTTCGTTTTTTTGGAATTCTAGGTTGAATCCAGCCATTCTCAAATCCTTTGTCGATAATGGTTCGTTCGATATTTTTAATTGATACGGCCGGGTCTGAAATCGCTAAAGTGCATGATCCTTCACAAGGAGCGGGACATACCCGCCCTGTGAATTCAGGAAAGTTGTTTGTTTTCAACAGGCGTTCCAATGCTTCCTTCCATCTGCCCCGGTAGACAAGATCATTCCATTCAGGAATTAAGTTGTAAATCGGACAGCCGGATGTAAATCCGTTAATGTCCGCACCGATCTGGCAAAACGGTGTACCGCAATCCATGCACCGCGCCCCCTGCCGTTTCGATGCTTCTTCTGAAAAAGGAGCAGAATATTCTTTCCAATCCTTTAAGCGAGTGAGAGGGTCCCGCTCCGCAGGTTTTTCTCGTTTGATCTCCATAAATCCAGTTGGTTTCCCCATGTTCCTCTCCCCTTCCTTACTGTACTACCGCTTGTTTTTGTCCCGATGCTGCTGTATTCTGCTTTGGCTTCGTGTTGGCCTCAAAAGCGAACATGATGGCTTCTTCATCTGATAAACCTGCAGCTTTTTGCTCTTGGATGCTTGCAAGCATTTGTTTATAGTTTTTCGGAATGACTTTGACGAATTTTTTCACACTGTCTTCCCATTGATCAAGCAAATCTTCTGCTTTTTGGCTGTTTGTATATGCAGTATGTCTTTCAAGCATTGCTTTGATGTGCTGGATTTCTTTCTCGTCCTCTAATGATTCAAATAAAATCATCTCAAGGTTGCATTTGCGTTTAAACGCTTTGACATCTTCGGCCAGTACATAAGCAATTCCGCCGGACATACCTGCCGCAAAGTTTTTGCCTACATCACCGAGAACGACAACGCTGCCGCCAGTCATGTATTCACAGCCGTGGTCGCCAATGCCTTCTACAACTACGTTCACACCGCTGTTTCGAACGGCAAAGCGTTCACCAGCACGTCCGTTAATATATGCTTCTCCGCTTGTCGCACCGTAAAAAGCCACGTTGCCGATAATGACATTGTCATCCGAAGCAGAGTTGAATCCTTCTGGTGACTTGACGATGATTTTTCCGCCAGAAAGCCCTTTTCCGACGTAATCATTTGAGTCTCCGTCCAAATAAAGCGTCATCCCTTTAGGAACGAAAGCTCCAAAGCTTTGGCCGGCTGATCCGGTAAAGTGCAGCTTGATTGTATCTTCAGGAAGACCTTCTTCTCCGTAACGCTTTGAGATTTCACTGCCGGTTATCGTTCCGGCTACACGATTTGTATTGTTGATTTCAATCGAAATATCAGCTTCTTTTCCAGATTCGATGGCTTCTTGTACAGCCGGGAGAATTGTTGTGATATCAAGCGATTGATCAATTTTATGATTTTGCGGCGATCGGAACGTCCGCACCCCTTCAGGCTGATAAAGAAGTGTAGACAAATCAAGCTGGCTTGCTTTCCAGTGCCCCTTCGCCCGTTCACTTACATGAAGTACATCAGTGCGGCCGATCATTTCATCAAATGTCTTGAAGCCTAACGCAGCCATGTACTCACGAACCTCTTCAGCAATGAACAGCATATAGTTCACAATATGGTCAGGATCCCCCATGAACTTTTTGCGAAGCTCTGGGTTTTGTGTCGCTACACCGACAGGGCATGTATCCAAATGGCAGGCACGCATCATGACACAGCCGAGTACAACTAACGGAGCCGTTGCGAAACCAAATTCTTCGGCGCCGAGCAAGGCAGCCATCACAACGTCGCGGCCCGTCATGAGCTTTCCGTCTGTTTCTAATACAACACGGTCACGAAGTCCGTTCAGCATTAGTGTTTGATGTGCTTCTGCAAGGCCAAGCTCCCACGGAAGCCCTGTATGTTTAATACTGGTTTTCGGAGAAGCGCCTGTACCTCCGTCATAGCCGCTGATCACAATGACATCTGCAGTCGCTTTGGCAACACCTGCAGCGATTGTTCCTACACCTGCTTTTGACACCAGCTTTACGCTGATTCTTGCGTCACGGTTGGCATTTTTCAAATCGTGGATCAGCTGGGCTAAATCCTCAATCGAATAAATGTCATGGTGTGGCGGAGGTGAGATTAATCCGACACCTGGCGTTGACCCGCGGACATCGGCAACCCATGGATATACCTTGTTGCCAGGAAGCTGCCCGCCTTCACCCGGCTTAGCACCTTGAGCCATTTTAATCTGCAGCTCATCAGCATTGACGAGGTAATGGCTTTTGACACCAAACCGTCCGGATGCAATTTGTTTGATCGCACTTCTTCTATCATCGCCGTTCTCATCTGGAACAAAGCGTTTGGAATCTTCTCCGCCTTCACCGCTGTTGCTTTTTCCTCCAAGACGGTTCATTGCGATTGCTAAAGCTTCGTGCGCTTCCTTACTCAAGGACCCGAATGACATCGCACCCGTTTTAAAACGTTTGACAATCGATTCAGCGGATTCAACCTCCTCCAACTTCAAAGGCTTGCGGTTTCCGTCAAATGCGAACAAGTTCCGCAAAAATCCGATGCGTTCTTCATCAGCCGCTTTTGTATACTGTTTAAACAGATTGTAATCATTTCTGCGGCACGCCCATTGCAAAGTATGAATCGTTTTCGGATTAAACGCATGATGCTCTCCGCCATTTCTCCATTGGAAGTCACTTCCCGGTTCAAGCGTTTTGCTGTAATCATCCTGATACGCTTCCCGGTGGCGGCGCTGTGCCTCTTCTGCAATTGTTTGTAAATCGATGCCGCCTAGCTGTGATGCAGTACCTGTGAAATAGCGGTCGATCACATCGCGGCTGATTCCTACCGCCTCAAAGATTTGGGCGCCTCTGTAGCTTTGCACAGTTGAAATTCCCATCTTGGACATCACTTTTACGACGCCCTCAGTAATGCTTTTTCCATATTTGCTGACCGCTTCTTCATAGCTGATATCCAAACGGCCTTCATCAATTTCCTGCTTGTAGGTCGCATAAGCGAGATAAGGGTTAATCGCATCTGCGCCATAACCGATTAACGCTGCAAAGTGATGCACTTCACGTGCTTCTCCCGATTCCACAATAATGCTGACCTTCGTACGCAGCCCTTTGCGGATTAAGTGCTGGTGCAGCGCGCTTACTGCCAGAAGCGGCGGAATTGGTATCAGTCGTTCGTTCATCTTTTTGTCTGATAAAATTAACAAACTTACGCCTTGGCTGATGGCTTTCTCTGCCTGTGTGAACATGTCCTTTAAACCGCGTTCAAGATCCTCTGAAAACAGCACATCAATTTTTTGGCTTTTTAAATCAGGATGAACAATCGTTTTCAATGCGTAAAACTGTTCATTGGATAAAACAGGTGTATACAGTTTAATCCGGCGAACATTTCGTTCACTTGGATGAAGAAGATCGCCTTCCGCACCGAGCCAAGTCATCGTTGAAGTGACAAGCTGCTCACGAATCGCGTCGATTGGCGGGTTCGTTACTTGTGCAAACAGCTGTTTAAAGTAGTTAAACAGTGATTGCGCTCGGTCAGAAAGTACAGCAAGCGGAGCGTCATTCCCCATTGAACCAAGGGGATCTTTGCCTTCTTTAATAACAGGAATTAGATATTTTTGGATATCCTCATATGTGTATCCGAATGCCTTCTGGCGAGTAAGAAGATCACTAAATTGTTCTTCTTCTCTTGACTCCGGATCAGGATTTACTTGTACAAGCTCTTCTTCAAGCCATTTTTGGTACGGATACTCAGTTGCAATTTGTGTTTTGACTTCCTCATCGGAGATAATACGGCCTTCTTCCAGGTCGATTAAAAGCATTTTCCCAGGCTCAAGGCGGTTTTTATATAAAACGTTCTCCTGTTCAACTTCAATAACGCCTACTTCAGATGAGAAAATAATATAATCATCTTTTGTGACATAATAACGGGCCGGACGGAGACCGTTCCGGTCAAGGATCGCCCCGATTTGTTTACCGTCAGTAAATGAAATGGCTGTCGGTCCGTCCCAAGGCTCCATCAAGGAGCTATGGTACTCGTAGAACGCCCTTTTTTCCTTGGACATATGCGTATTTTCCGTCCAAGGCTCTGGAATGAGCATCATTGCCGTATGTGCCGGTTTGCGTCCAGCCATCACAAAAAACTCAAATGCGTTATCCAAAATGGAAGAGTCACTGCCATCAGCATTGAGAATCGGCAAAATCTTGTTTAAGTCCTCACCGAAGCTTTCAGAAACAAATTGCTGCTCACGTGCTCTCATCCAGTTGATATTTCCGCGAAGGGTGTTAATTTCACCGTTGTGAACCAAATAGCGGTTAGGATGCGCTCTTTCCCATGTAGGGAATGTATTGGTACTGAAGCGTGAATGAACAAGCGCAAAAGCAGAAACGAATGCTTCGTCTTGCAGATCAGAATAAAATGCATCAACCTGTTCAGGTGTTAAAAGGCCTTTGTAAACAATGGTCTGGCTTGAAAGACTGGCAAAATAAAAATCAAGACCTTCCGTTACTCCCCAATTTTCAGCCTGTTTACGAATGACATACAATTTTCGTTCAAAAGATAAATTGTCCTTTAGATCAGAACTTGCGCCGATAAATACCTGACGGACAAAAGGACAGCTTTTTTGCGCCACTGTTCCGATTTTTCCGACATTTACAGGTGCAGTTCTCCATCCAAGAACGACTTGGCCTTCTTGTTCAATCAGTGCATTGATTTGCTTTTCAATTTTTTTTCTTTCATCTTCTTTCTGTGAGAAAAAGACCATTCCTACCCCGTAACGTTCTTTTTCTGGCAGATTGATGTCTTTGCACTCTTTTCTAAAGAAAGCATCAGGGATTTGAACCAGTAAGCCGGCTCCGTCTCCTGTATCCGGATCACTGCCTTGCCCTCCTCTATGGTCTAGCTGGCAAAGCATCTTAAGTCCTTGTTTGACAATGTCGTGAGTCTGCTTGCCCTTTAAGTGTGCATATAAGCCGATTCCGCATGCATCATGTTCAAATTCAGGACGGTAGAGACCTTGAGCTTTTGGCATTTGATTGTACGTCATAATTCCTCTCCCCCGATCAATTTCCGATAATACCGGTCATAAAATCTAACAACTCTATAATCATTGTAGGTTTTCAAAACGATATAAACAATATATAATTTAGATCAAAAGAATCTCAAAATGAGATAGATGGATGTGAGACAAACATGGAGCTGCGCCAACTGCGTTATTTTATGGAGGTGGCTGAAAGAGAACACGTTTCAGAAGCCGCTGATCATTTGCATGTGGCCCAATCAGCAATCAGCAGACAAATTGCCAATCTTGAAGAAGAATTAAATGTGACCTTATTTGAGCGTGAAGGGAGAAATATCAAACTCACGCCAATCGGAAAAGAATTTTTGATTCATGTGAAAACGGCGATGAAAGCCATTGATTATGCGAAAGAACAAATTGATGAGTATCTTGACCCGCATCGCGGAACGGTAAAGATCGGCTTTCCTACAAGCCTCGCCAGCCAGCTTTTGCCGACTGTCATTTCAGCGTTTAAAGAAGAATATCCGCACGTCGAATTTTTGCTGCGCCAAGGCTCCTATAAGTTTCTGATTGAAGCTGTCAGAAACCGCGATATTGATCTGGCCTTATTAGGGCCGGTGCCGACGAATTTCTCTGACATAACGGGAAAAATATTATTTACTGAAAAAATTTACGCGCTTGTTCCATTAAATCATCCGCTTGCTAAACAAAAAACGGTTCATTTAATCGATTTGCGCAACGACCAATTTGTATTGTTCCCGGAAGGATTTGTACTTAGAGAGATGGCAATCGATACTTGCAAACAAGCAGGCTTTGCTCCTCTCGTTTCCACGGAGGGTGAGGATTTGGATGCGATCAAAGGGTTAGTGTCCGCAGGAATGGGCGTTACCCTTCTGCCTGAAAGTACTTTTGCTGAAACAACACCTCGTTTTACTGTGAAAATTCCAATTGAGTTCCCTCAAGTAAAACGGACTGTCGGAATCATTAAACCGAAAAATAGAGAGCTTGCGCCTTCTGCGAATGATTTTTATGAGTTTGTCATTCAATTTTTCTCTAAGCTGGAGCAGTATCAATAAAAAAATGAACCCGAGCTTCTATATAGAAGCTTCGGGTTTTTTTCCGCAAATTAATTTACAGGTAAAGAAAAATCCACATGGCAAACAAAGGCTTCTTGATCAATTAGAGCTCTGTTTGTCAGTTCCTTGTTCTTTTCCGGTTCTTGAAGCTGTACAGAAGAGTAATTGACGATTCCAAGGCCGATTTCCGTCCCTTTTGAATCCATTAGCCGAACAACTGAACCGCTTTTAAATTTCCCTTTAATCTTCTGTACACCGTCTAGGTATAAACTCGATTGGCCGTTTGTTATTTTTCGTGAACAATCATCTGATAAAATCATTTCACCTTCCGGACCGGAATTAAAAGCGATCCATTGCTCCTTTTGATTCAACGGAAGCGTTCCTTCTGCTTCAAAATAGGTGCCTTCCGCCTGTTCATGAACGGCGTGATATAAAATATCGCCGACATCTGCCTGACCTAGGAAACCTTTAATGCCAGACGCCATTACGATTTTAAACGCATCAAGCTTAGAGCGCATGCCGCCGGTGCCAACGATGCTTCCAGTGTCACCTGCGCATGCTTCGATGTCAGGTGTTATTTCACTCACCCGCTGTATCCTTTTCGCTTCTGGATTTGTGCGCGGATTGCCGTCATATAATCCGTCGATATCTGATAAAATCACAAGCATATCTGCATCAATCAATCCTGCGACTTTTGCTGCGAGCGTATCATTGTCGCCAAACTTGAGCCGATTGACGGTAACTGTGTCATTTTCGTTTATGATCGGGATGATGCCGCGCTCGAGCAGTACATTCATTGTATTCCTGACATTGTTGTATCGATATTCATCAGAAAAATCGCTTCTCGTAATTAAAATTTGGGATGCGACATAGCCGTGTGCCAAAAACAGCTTTGAATAAGCCTCCATCAGCAATCCCTGGCCGATTGAAGCTGATGCTTGTTTTTCTGGAAGCTTCTCGGGCCTTTGGATAAATCCGAGCTTCCGATATCCCGCCGCCACTGCGCCTGAGGAAACCAAAATCACTTCATAACCGGCGTCTTTGAGTTTGACGACCTGGTCGACCAGCGCTTCTAATTTACGAATGCTGATTTCTCCATGAAGGCTTGTTAATGAACTGCTTCCAATCTTCACAACGACTCTTTTCATGCTTGTATCAGGCGTCACTTTATCACTCCTGATAGCGGCGCTGCAGTTTTTTCGATACCTTCGCTGATTTCCTTTGAACGCTTAGCCGCATGCTTTATCGCTTGAGAAATCGCTTCTCCGCCGCCGCTTTTTTTCAAGGCTTGCAGCCCCGCTGCTGTCGTTCCGTTAGGTGACGTGATATTATCTCTTAAGATCTCAGGATGTTCTCCTGTTTCCATGAGCATTTTTGCGGCACCTAAAAGTGTCTGTGCGCCGATGCTTCGAGATAACTGTTTATCGAGGCCCGCTTCCTCGCCTGTCTTTTCAATGAATTCCATTAAATAATAAAAATACGCGGGGCCGCTGCCTGCAATTCCGGTGAATATATCCATTTGATTTTCTTGGATTGTATAGACTTCGCCCATGCATCCGAGCAATGCTTCGGCCAGCTTCTTCAGGTCTTCCGACACATATTTGCCAAGGGCAATAGCTGTTGCAGAAGCGCCAATCATACTGGAAGTGTTGGGCATCACTCTGACAACCGGCTGTTCATTAAGCAATGATTGTTCAATAAAAGAGGTGGTTATGCCGGCAAGGACCGACAATATTAATTGATGGGGTTGAATACGTGATTTTAGTGATGACAGAGCGTTTTCGGCGTCTTTTGGCTTCATTGCCAAAATGAGTACATCCATGTCTTCAATACATAGCTGGTTCGGCAAGGCGCCTTTGATTCCATATTGAAGTTCAAGTTCAGTTAATCGCTCTGTATTGCTGCGGTTTGTAACGCAGATGTTTTGTTTCGGGATTTTGTTGGCACGAACGATACCTGATATCATTCCTTCCGCCATAGATCCTGCTCCTATAAAGGCTACTTTCTTTTGATCAAAGATCGGTAACATCTCCTTTGTTCGCTTTTTTGTTCGCATTTTCACACGTTTAAAATGTTACCACGTGAGGAAATGATGTCAAGTTTGAAGGTCATCATTGATTTGTATTGTTTCTTTTCGACAAATATGTATAATGAAAAGCAGAAAACACCCGGTTCATACTGCTGCGCCGGGTGTTTGTTTCTATTAAAAATTATCTGAGAGAGCTTTTTCAATCAGTTTTTTACAGCGATCCAGCTCTACCTTCAGCTGTTTTTTATATAGCTTGGCAGCTTCGTAATCTTTAAATTGATAGAGGACGACTTCCTGGAGCTTAGCCCCTTCTTTTTTTACTTTAATTTGTTTTAATATCCCGTCATCAAGAAGCTCATGCAAAGACCGGTATACTTCTGTATGATTTGGTTTAAAACCAATCTCTTTAAATTCAGACCGAAGTACTTCAAGCAGCTTTAACCCATAGAGTCTCTCTTGCTCTGTCATCGTTATCATATAAAGCTTCAAAAATGCGCGCTGTTTCACTAAAAAGCCTGTTGAACTCCTTTTTTCTTCTTTCATCATATGCACTCCTTCTTCTGTCACTGACAACACTATGTACTAAATATTCAATTTTCTTTTATTGTTTTCCTTCTTTATATTAAATACTGATAGTCCAGTCATTTCATGTTTACTGATTATAGGTGTAGAGGAAAAAATAAATTCCTCCTGAACATTTGGTACATAGTTTTCTTAGTTCTATTATAGCCTGCATTTACTGCTATCTTCAATTTAAACGATTGCCAGGGTTTACATATCTCATTTTACCGGTACGGATTTCATTCAAATAAAAAAACCTGTCGAAAGACAGGTTTTCATTTTTAAGGATTTGTTGACCATAATCCCGCTGTTTTGATGAAAATACGAGGATCTAATTTCAATTGTGCCACCATGTACTCAGCAAGATCCTCAGGCTGCATCACTTTTTCAGGATTACCGTCTGTTAAGTTCAATTCGATAGACATATCACTAGCGACAGTGCTCGGCGTTAACGCGCTGACTCTGATATTATGTTTTCTCACTTCTTGCATAAGAGACTCTGTTAACCCTAGAACGGCAAATTTAGAAGCGCTATAAGCACTTGTTACAGCAGCTCCTCTTTGGCCCGCTGTAGACGAAATATTAATGATATCTCCGGCTTTGCGTTCGATCATTTCCGGAAGCACCGCGCGAGTCACATGATACACACCCATTAGGTTGACTTGTATAATATTTTCCCATTCATCGGCTGACAGATCTAAGAAACCGCCAAATTTGCTGATTCCCGCGTTATTAATGAGAATATCGATATCACCAAGCTGTTCTTTCACTTGAGCGACGGCTTGGTTAACCTGCTCGGCATCTTTTACATCTGCAGCAGCAAATGCAGCTTTTACACCAAGCGCTTTGACTTCTTCAGCCACTTTTTCTACATTAGCGGAAGTCCGGCCAATTAACCCGATATTCACGCCTTCTTTGGCAAGCGCCAGAGCAGTAGCTCGGCCAATTCCTCTGCCTCCGCCTGTGATTAGTGCAGTTTTATGTTGTAAACTTTGCAATTGAAGCACCCTTTCTTTGTTTACATATGTACGATATCACATTATAAGTACAATACATCCAATACGCAAATCAAACGAACTGTGTAAATATCATTTCTTCTGATTAAAAAAACGGATACAGGGTAATGACATAAGAAAAGGAGTGAACATATGATTATTGTTTATATCAGTCTTGCAGTATTAGCAGTTTCTATTATCTTCTTAGGAGTTACCGTGATTCAAAACAAGAAAAAAATGGACCCTGCACTAAAGGAGCTTTCCTCTGTTACGCAGGCTATGCAAAAACAAATCGAAGGATTAAAAACAGAAACAGAGCTGCTGACGCAAAAACAAAAGAAGATTCAGCATGATGTCCAAATGAAAAAATCCGCGTTTCAGCAGACCGCAGCTGAAGTGAAAGAAGTTCCTAAAGCCGTTAAAGAGGTGTGGCAGGCTGGCCATTTAAATAGCAGGTCATGATGAATGATATCCCGTTGTTTCGATCAGAATGGACAATGGGATATCATTTTTTGAGGAGGCTTTCGCATGATTGTAAACCGCAGCTGCTTAAAGGAGTTCGCAGAAAAACTACATTCTCTTCCCTCTTCACTTACAAAGTCGGATTTACTTATTTCTCCATTTCATCTCCATCAAGAAAATGAACTTGACATCTACTATTCACCTCATAATGAATATATCAATCGGACTGCTACGATTGTGATTGCCGGGATCACGCCGGGTTTTTCCCAGATGAAAACAGCGTACGAAACAGCAGTCGAAAGTCTGCGGCAAGGCCGCACTCTTGAGCAAATGGCGGTAGATACAAAAATAGCAGCGGGTTTCTCCGGGTCGATGAGACATAACCTTATCACCATGCTGGATTTATGCGGGCTGCCGCAAGCTTTTGGCATTCAAAGCGCCGCAAAGCTTTTTGGAGAATTACGGCATATGCTCCATACAACTTCCGTTATTAAATATCCTGTCTTTATCCAGCAAAAAAACTATACCGGATACAAACCGGCTATCACTCATTCTCCTATTCTAAGCACTTATGCTTTTGGGCACTTCCCTGCGGAGCTTAACCATGTGACGGGACCAGCTCTTCTTATTCCGTTAGGAAAAGCCGCCGAAACAGTATGTGAAACCTTGATCAGACAGCACAGACTCCAGAATTTGATTTGCCTTAGCGGCTTTCCCCACCCATCAGGCGCAAACGGCCATCGTTTAAAACAATTCGCCAAAAACAAAGAGCAACTAGAAAGACAAATTCATTCTTTTGCTTCCTCAGTTTTGAATTTTCTATAGAAAAGAGGAAATAAAAGGGATATGATAAACAGAAACAAACGTGGGGAGTGGTTGAATGTTTCCTGTTTTAGAAACGGAGCGGCTTACACTTAGACAAATGACAGATCAGGACGCGGAAGCCATTTTTGCTTGTTTCTCAAACCATGAGGTGACACGCTATTACGGACTTGAAAACCTGGAATCTATAGAACAGGCCATTTCAATGGTTCAAACCTTTGCCGCCCTCTATCAAGAAAAACGCGGTATAAGGTGGGGAATAGAAAGACAGGATACGAAAGAATTGATCGGAACAATCGGCTTTCACGCTCTGGCTCAAAAGCATAGGCGTGCAGAGATCGGTTATGAAATCATCCCAGCGCATTGGTGAAACGGATTTGCATCAGAAGCCATTTCAGAGGCTGTCTCCTACGGATTTACTTCCCTTGGCCTGACGCGTATTGGCGCAGTTGTATTTACTGCTAATGAAGCATCAAATCGTCTGCTTCTAAAAATGGGGTTTCAAAAAGAAGGTGTTTTAAGACAGTACATGTATCAAAATGGGACTCCATATGATACAAATGTGTACTCTATTGTGAAACCAAGAGAATGACGGTATTCTCTTGGTCTGTGCCACATCCCTTTTCCTTTAAAAAGATAAAAAGCGCCCCTCAAACAGGGCGCTTTCTAATTAAGATGCATATTGAGGAGATGTTTCCTCCTTAACTGCTTTTTCCTCAGGTATATGAATACATTTTGTCAAGACCGCACTTGCAAGGTAAAGGGCCGCAAAGATCCAGACGACACCTTGCGCGCCGACGAGACCGATGAACAGCCAAGCGAGTGCAGGGCCGACAAACGCTGATAAACCTGCAGCTAAATTCAATACAGACATGGCTGCCCCTTTATCTTTTCCTGCCACCGTCGGCACAATTGCACCAATCGGCACATAGCCTGCCAGCAAACCGCCCCAAATAAAGCCGATCACGCTGACAACCGCTAAACTTCCGCCGGAGAAAACAGGTGCGTAGTATAATAAGACGGTGAAAATGCCGCAGCCGACTCCGCCGAACCAAATAACAGTATTTTTCCAGCCGAATTTATCGCCGACAATACCGAAGATAAGGTTAAACACAATGTTCCCCAGGAAAATCGTTCCCCAAATTTGCAGCCACACATTGGTTGAAATTCCATGCTGGGCCATGTGCATCGGCAAAAAGACTGGAAAACCATATGTACCAATGCTGTTGATGATTCTGATGATTCCGCCTGTAAGCACGCGCGGATTTGTAAATAGAATCGTAACCCCTTTTAAAAGCTCCTTGGCTGTTTCTGATCTTTTTCTTTTCTTCTTTTCAAAACGGTCTTTATTGATAAACAATGCAAAGAATGCACCGAGACATACCCAGAAAATAGAGCTCCAAAGCGTATTCAAATAACCGAACGCTTTGATCGCGTAGCTTGAGTACCAAGCGCCGAACACAAACATGCCGAGGCAATATGCAATCCAAAACCAGCCGACAGCAGTGCTCAGTTTGCTTTGCGGTGTTCTGTAAATGACCCATGTCAAGAAAGAGTAAGCAAAAAGCGGGTAACCTAACCCTTTTACGAAGTAAGTCACATACATCACTGGCAGGTTCAGCTGTTCAAATCCAAATACGATAAAAGCAGCTGTACCGATCACATAAAACAACAGCCCCATAAACATCGTTCGTTTTGCGCCAAATGCTTCGAGACATACACCCGAAAACCAGGAAGCTATGGCAAGCGCAATTCCGTATATACTAAAAATGGAAGCGGACTGCTGAACGGTGAGTCCGTTTTCGATCAAAAAAGGACTGAGCCAGCCTTGTTCAAGGCCATCTCCCATCATAAACAAAATAACCCCTAAAAATCCCCAGGCAAGACGCTTCGGTATTCCTATTTTATCCAAAATGTCTGTCTCCTCCTTAGATGCTTATATCCATTACCGTATTACCTTATTAAAGTTGAAAATTAAATGATTCCTCAAAACAGCAGAAATGCCGTCTTAAATTAATACTTTGCTTTCTGAACCTGAAAAAAAGCGCTGTGTTTGCTTCCATTCCTCATATAAAGCCAATTCTGTCTGACAGTCCTTCGGTTCGATCACCCGGACATTTGCTGACATCTCCTCCGTTAATTGAAAGGTTTCATTGCAAATGACTGCAGCACCAACAACAGATGCCTGATGATATCCCTCTTGGACATAGACCTTTTTTTGAAGAAGATCCGCGATATATTGAGTGAGCGCTTTGCTTTGGAATCCCCCTCCGCACACCCAAACATAGTCACGTTCAAACGGAGTAACCTCTGTTAAAATGTCAAAGTTCCATTTGATTGAAAATGCGATCTCTTCTAGCGCTGCACGTACAAAATGTGCCCTCTTTAAATGTGCTGACAGCGGGGCATCAAAAAGAAAACCGCCTCTCGTTAATGCATTCTTTTCAGCCGATAAATAAGAGCCGAGAGCCGCTACACATGCATGGTCTTCTTTTGCAAGTGCAGAAATCTCCTCCTCCATTACTTCGTACGTTTCATTCGGATAAAAAATCTGTTTTAATTTTTGATAATTCAATCCGGTAATTCCCGGATTCGTTTCCACAAGCCAATGCCCTTGATCTGTATGACAGTTCAGCCAGGCTTTATGTTTTGTGTCGCCATGATCCGCAGTAATTTTGGTTATTGGCGTTGTTGTCCCTGATACAATGACAATGTCCTCAAGTCCAGCTCCGGTGCTTTTGACAGCCAGCTGTGTATCCCCGCCCCCTGCTATAACCTTAGCATTTATTGAAAGGCCTAATTCGGATGCATATTCATTTGCTATCGTTCCAATTGCTGTTCCCGCTCTTACAAGAGGCGGAAGGATAGATGGAGAAAAGCCGAAAATGTCGCACATCTCTTCTGACCAAGTGTTTTGCTTCACATCAAATAGCAGGGTTTCTGTTGCCTGTGATGGTTCATATGTTAATATTCCGCTCAGTTGGTACGTTACCCAATCACTGATGCTTGTAAAGCTTGCAGTCTTTTCCCATAAAGAGGGCTGGCGCTGTTTTAATCCATAAAGCTTGAGCGCAGAAAAAAGTGCAGTTGGCAGGCGGCCTGTGCGGCTGTATATCTCTTCCCGATCGGGAATGCCCGCCTCCCACTCTCGGCCGCGATTATCGATGTTCGGCAGCCCGAGAAAAGGATTGCCGTTTTGATCAATCAAAACAATCCCCTGTCTTTGGCTCGTCGATGTCAAACCAATGATGTCAATATCACGCGAACGGGATAGCGCACGTTTTGCCAAATTCATCACCTGCTTCCACAGCACCTGAGGAGAAAAATAACGGCTGTCCGGGTAAAGCGTCTCTGTGGAATACTCGATGTCCTCCCGTTCAACTGTTAGAACACTGCCAGTTACACTCACGACCGCTACCCTCGCATTGCCTGTGCCAATATCAAAAACGAGATAGCCTTTTTGTTTTTTCATTCTCTTAGCCTCCTTTCTTATACCCCTGTTTTCAGTTCGTCCTTGTTATACATTGTCGGAATATTAAGAGTTTTTTCACCCTTCCACTTTTTGAGGGCTTTATTCAGTATCGTCACGTGATGATCCTCCACTTCAAATGTTGCTCCAGCGAGATGCGGTGTTGCCAGAACATTAGGCAATGAAATCAATTCATAATCTGATTCCTCTGGAGGTTCATGATAAAAAACGTCTAATATCGCACCTCTGATTTTATGTTCTTTTAATACAGATAAAAGATCTTCACGGTTTACAACAACTGCTCTTGAAGTATTGACGAAAATCGCACTCTGTTTCATCAGATCAAAATGCTTCCGATCAATAAGTCCAAGTGTTTCCTCAGTACGAGGCAGATGTACAGAAACGATATCACTGTCTGAAAACACCGTTTTAAGAGATACTTTTTCATACAGCGGATGATCGTCTTGAATGTATGGATCGTAATACTTTATTTTACAGTCAAACACAGTCAGCAGTTTTGCAATCCTTTGGCCAACCGCCCCGAACCCAATCATGCCAACCGTTTTTCCTGTTAATTCATTTCCTTTAAATTTGACATAAGCCTGCAGGTAATCACTGTTCCACTTTCCATCCTTCAGCCATTGATTCGAGGCGCTGGTATGGCGCAGAAAGGAAATCACATTTCCAATAAACATTTCAGCAACGGCTTGTGCATTCCGCCCTGGTGCATAAAAAACAGGTATGCCTCTTTTTGAGGCAGCTGCCACATCCACATTAGAGGGCATTCCCCTGCAAACACCGACAAATGAAAGTTCGGGAACAGAAGCAAATACGCTGTCTGTTACCTGATCAAGTTCAGTAATCAAGCCTGTCGCATTTGTTGCTTTTAGCAGCTGAATGAGTTCATCTTCCCGATATGCCCTACCTTGTTCCTTCCAAGATTGATAAGTAACTGAGCCAAATAAGTTTTCAAGCTCTTTTCGTCCTTCTTCGTTGTACGGTGCTGTAACCAAAACCGTCATGGTGCAAAACATCCTTTTCATTGTATTTTTCATAAAAAAAATCTCTTTCCGAAGATGGAAAGAGATTCATATATAGGCGCGCTCTGTTACAGGCAGACGCCGGTATAAACCTTGCTTTCCTATCTTTCAAGCTAGCGCTTGCTGGAATTGGCACAATAATGTTGCCGAGGTTTCATAGGGCCAGTCCCTCCACCTCTCTGGATAGAAAATATTGAGTATGTAATTTTCAGAATGAAGAATACGTTTATCATAAAGAAGACTCAGATTGATGTCAATCTCTTTTTTTCAGAATTGACGTTATCATCGGAAATGTTATAATTCTTACAAAATATCTAACTAGAGAGAGGAACTGGGCCATGAAATCTTTTGCCACACAACAAAACGGCATTTTCAAATCCGTTTGCTCGCTGGACTGCCCGGATCAGTGCGGATTGTTAATACATAAAAAAGACGGGAAAATCGTAAAAGTGCAAGGAGACCCTGATCATCCTGTCACAGCTGGAAACATATGCAACAAAGTCCGGAATATGACGGAGCGCATCTATGATGAAAAGCGGCTGACTACACCGCTCAAACGAACAGGTGCGAAAGGCCAAGCGATATTTGAACCGATTTCCTGGAAAGAGGCAATCGATACGATCACCTCCCGCTGGAAACAGCTGATTGATGAAGAGGGAGCTGAAAGCATACTTCCTTACAGCTTTTACGGAAATATGGGGAAATTGACAGCTGAAGGAATGGACCGCCGCTTTTTTTACCGCATGGGGTCAAGCCAGCTTGAACGGACGATTTGCAGCAAAGCGGGATCTGAAGGCTATAAATATACAATGGGCATAAGCGCGGGAATCGATCCTGAGGAAACCATTCATACAAAACTATTTATTTTTTGGGGAATCAACGCGGTCAGTACAAACATGCACCAAATTACGATCGCCCAAAAAGCGCGAAAACAAGGTGCCAAAATTGTCGTGATCGATGTGCATAAAAATCAAACAGGACGTCTCGCAGATTGGTTTATTCCGATAAAGCCGGGAACCGACAGTGCACTTGCTCTTGGCATCATGCACATTTTATTTAAAGAAAACCTTCATGATGAAGCATTTCTGTCTGAGTACACGGTTGGCTATGAAGAGCTCCGTGAACACGTGAAACAATATGATCCTGAAAAGGTATCGACGATCACCGGTGTCAGTACCGAAGATATTTACCGACTGGCAAAAATGTACGGGGAAACCTCCCCTTCTTTTATCAGAATCGGAAACGGACCCCAGCATCACGATAACGGCGGGATGATTGTAAGGACGATTGCCTGTCTTCCGGCGATCACCGGCCAATGGCTGCACACAGGGGGCGGCGCAATTAAGCATAACAGCGGAATTTTAGAATATAACACAAATGCCTTGCAGCGGCCCGACTTATTAAAAGGGCGCACCCCGAGGTCATTTAATATGAATCAGCTTGGCAGGGTGCTTTTGGAAACAGACCCGCCGATTCGCTCTCTATTTATTTACGGAACGAACCCTGCCGTCGTCGCGCCCGAAGCAAACAAAGTCAGACAGGGCTTGCTGCGGGAAGACTTGTTTACTGTGGTTCATGATTTGTTTTTAACGGAAACGGCTGCATATGCGGACATTGTACTGCCTGCAACATCCTCTTTTGAAAATACTGATTTTTACACCTCCTACTGGCACCATTACATTCAGCTTCAGCAGCCGGTGATTGAGAGATATGGGAAAAGCAAGTCTAACACTGAGGTGTTCCGATTACTGGCTGAAGCCATGGGATTCACAGACCAGGAGCTTAAAGATTCAGATGAAGTATTAATCCGCCAGGCGCTTGACCATCCAGATAATCCGCATTTGGCAGAGATTGATTACGATGCACTCACTAAGCATTCATTTATGAAAGCGAAACGTGAAAAGCGACTGTTTCCGGGCGAACTTCCAACGCCAAGCGGAAAAATAGAATTATATTCAGAAAAAATGAAACAAGACGGCTTCCCTGCTTTACCGACATATACACCTCTTGTAACCGATAATGAACATCCGTTTATGTATGTTCCGGGGCCAAACCATAATTTCTTAAACTCAACATTTTCCAATAATGAAAAACACATCAAGCTTGAAAAGACGCCAAAGCTCTTTATCAACACAAAAGATGCTGAAAAACACGGAATCGTTGATGGGGCACCTGTACGAATTTGGAACAGCCGGGGAGAATGCGAGCTGACCGCTGCAGTTGGAGAACAAGTGCTGCCAGGTGTCGTTGTCAGCCAAGGATTATGGGCGGATGAACAAGGAAAAAAACAGCTTGTAAACGCGCTAACCCCAGACAGATTGTCCGATATGGGCGGCGGCGCCACCTTTTTTTCAGGCCGTGTACAGATTGAAAAGGTTTGAAAAAATAATGAAACCCCTAGTATGCCAAGCCCGTATAACATAACATCGACATAATGGAGGCATACACATGGACGTTTTTTTAGGAATTGGTATTGCTTTGGCTGGATATTTTATCGGTGAAGGCTTAAAGCAGAGGAACCAAACCAAAGGTAATGAACAAAATGATATCTTCCTAATAAAAGAACGGGATATTTACTTTTACATTGGACTTTTTTTAGGAATAACAACGACTGAAGCAAAACAGTTAGCTGGAGACATGGCAGACCTGCCTTACATCGAAATAAACGGAAAAAAATATGTCCAGAAACATATGTTAAAAGATTGGACATTCACATTAGTTGAAAAACATCAGGGTGAATAAAACAAATCTGAGGAGAGCGAGATTCATTGTCACGCTCTCCTCTGTTTAGCTGTATGGATTGACCGCCACCAAAACTTTGTTCTATAAGCGCTGATAAAACGATAAACCACCATCTATGTTCTTTCCTCAAACGGCTCGAGATGCCCGTTCTACAACAATAGTTTTTATATTCCTTTGATGACGCGATGTTCTTGATGAACGTATGTATCGTAAAACACTTAGAAAACCTATTCGGTTCGAATGTGTGCTCTCATTATGCCCCCATACTGCGCCTTTATCCGCGGAGGATTTTTTTAAAAAAATATGAAACCTAAAGCTTTTAGATCCTGAATTTTTATTGAACCTCCATATTTCTCCGATTGGTAAAAATTAGCCTATACACCGGAAGCTGTACGTTTATAAAGGATCAGAGAATCCCATAACCAGTAAATCACTGCAGCCGCAATACTTAACATATAATAAAAGTACGATTGCAATGTCCATGCTATTGACGCAGGTTCATTGATAACAAAAAACAGGAAAGCTGCGATAAAAGCAACCACACTGTAAATCAATAGGTACATGACATTGAAAGTTCTCGCTTTTTTCTGCAACTTCATTTGGAGCGGAACAGCAAAAAGGCCATACACCACAAAACCGTATAATAAAGCAATTGCTGCCGTAAACAATGCAATTATCATATCGCCATACATAACGAAAGAATAAAACCCTAAAAACAAACCAAATGTAAGGCTGGATAGCCCTAATGTCATTAAATAATATGATGCGATTTTTTTCATTTTTTCACCCCCCTTGTTTGATTTATTCACAGTGCTGTTAGTATAAATTCACAACCTTTGTATTTCTTTTATCGAGATGTCTTCCCCAACGTGCTATACGCAATGCGCTAATAAAAGGTTTCAAAAATGACGTTCTTTTATTAGATAATACGCTGGCATGAAAATGCCTCTCCTGATTGGCCAAAGCGCGAATGAAAAAAGTGCATGAATACCTGATCAACAGACAAAATAAGAAGAGTTGATATTCAACACTTTTCGTAAAGGAGTGAAACCAATGAGTAAAAAGGGAATTCAAAATTCAAGTATTGAGCAAATGAGAAATGACCATGAGACTGAAACAGCTTTTAAAGCAGATGATCCTAAAAAACATGGTTCTGATCCTAAAAGAACGAAATAAGTTCTTACCCCCACTAAAATATCAATAATCTGGAGGAAGTAAAGTGACTCAAAAAAATGGAGCCGACAGACCTGATGATTATAAAAGATTTTCTTCATTAGACAAGGAATATGATTTTCAGCAATCTATAAGCAGCAATACTAAGACAGAAAGTGTAAACACTGAAACACAAACTCATAACAAAGAAAACAAAAATGACACAACAGATGTAGCCGGGAAATACTTTGAGCCCTCAGATTATAAAGGAAGCACGCAATTGGAAAAAGGATTGGCTGAAACTCATGAACAGGTGAGCGATGACTATTTTGAAGGAACGATCGATCAAAATTTGGACTAGCCATACAAACGGAGCTAACTTAAAAGAAGTCAGTTAGCTCCGTTTGTAGAAACAACCACAGTAAAAGTAGCCAACCCCCACCGAATAAGATGGGGGTTGCACGTAAGTAGCCTGTTTAATATTTAAAACGATTAATGACGGTTTGAAGCTCTTCTGCCAACTGAGATAGAGATTCTGCGGCATAGGAGATTTCCTCCATTGAATGTAGCTGTTCCTCTGATGATTTTGCAACCGCTTCTGTATTTGCTGACGTTTCTTTTGTACCAGCAGCCAATGTATGAACTGTGTGCTGAATCACTTCAACGCCTGAAGTAAGCTGTTGAGTTGCTGCTGCAACTTCTTGTATTTGAGAAGTGACCTGTTCCACCAGGTTCAGTATTTCATTGAAATTTCCTGTTGTCTCTTGAGAAAGAACAATACCTGAGCTCACATTTTCTTGAACAACTTTAATATTATTTACCGTTTCTATCGATTCGTTTTGGATGGTCGCTACCACCGATTGGATGTGGTTTGCTGATTTATTTGTTTCATCCGCTAATTTCCGAACTTCTTCAGCCACCACGGCAAATCCTTTTCCTTGCTCTCCGGCTCTGGCCGCCTCGATCGCTGCGTTTAGGGCCAGCAAATTGGTCTGCTCTGAAATCGTCGTGATAAGCGAGGAAATATCACTGATTTCTGCTGTGCTCGCTACCAATGCCTGTAATCCATTGCCGGCTGAATCTACAGATTTATCAATGAATTTCATCTGATCTAACATCTTGTTGACGGACTTAGAGCCTATTTCAGCCTTGTCTCTCATCGAAGAAGAGAGATCCGCTATGTTCCCTGTATTTGAAGCAACAGATGATATACTGTCTAATAATTCAGTAATGGATTCCGCACTCTTTTCTGTCATTGAGCTTTGTTTCACATTGCTTTCGGCAGCCATCTGCATGGCTCGGGAAATATGTTCAGATGTTGATTTTGATTCTTCTGCGCTTGCCGATAATTCTTCGGAGGAAGCGGCGACTTGTTCAGATGAACTGCTGATTTGCTTCACAATTTGAGATAATGAATGAGTAAAAGAATTAAAAGATTTGGCAAGCTGGCCAAATTCATCTTTATTTTTCACTATGACTTTTTTGGTTAAATCAGCCTCGCCATGAGCAATTTCCTCTAGCTGCTTATTTATGCTTCTTAGTGGCACCATAATGGACTTTAACAGCATTATGCTTAGAACAATGCCTAACATTACTGATATCCCTGTGACAATGATAATGAGCGATTGACTCATTTTCCCATTGCCCCGTATTTCATCCTTTAGATCCTCTACCTCTTGATCCAGGCGATCAGACAGCTTATTGACAGCCGGATCTACGACTTCTTTTCTTAATGTTCTTTCTTCTCCAAAATGGATGGTTTCTGCTTTTTTAGGATTTGAAGAGTAGGCTGTTACTACCTGCTGATTCAAAGCTCTATACTGAGTAAAACTTGTCTTAATGTCTTCAATATTGGATTGATACTTCTCTTCATCAATCAAGTCATTAACCCGGTCAAGGCTCTTTAAGACATCGTCTGCTTTTTCCTTCATACCCTCGTCGTATTCTTTGTCTCCGGTAATCAAGAAGCCTCTTTCATCATTTGATAACCCGGTCAATTCATATTGGATGTGTTTTATCTCTTTTTGGAATTCCATTTTGTCTTTAAGTTCTTCATTCTTTTTCACAGTAGAAGAAATCATAAATACTGAGGAGCCTCCAATTCCAATAATTGAAACAACTAATATTGATATAATCCCCAGCAATTTTGTTTTCACTTTCATGTGTCGTTTTCCCTTTCCGCACAATGTAATGGCTGAAATAAAATATGTTCAAGCGCGTTTGAATCCAATTCGCTTACGCTCATGTCCATAATATCGACACGTGTTATCAAGTTTTATAGTGCTATTTTCATATGAATAAGCAAATTCTTTACGGCTCTAAATCTTCAGAAAGGCTTCACGAAAAATTGACTGTCTTTTGTCGTATAAGTCACTCTTATTCTCATTTTCTATTAGGCATACAAAAAAGGCTTTTCCCACCTCAAATTGGCTGAACCGGCTGTTTTCTCGAAAATATAATACAATACGCAGCATAATATGAAGGAGCGAAACTTAAATGGGGATCATCAATGGTAAAGAATTCATTGACCGATTGAATAAACTAGAAAACGAAATATGGTATGATGGCGAAAAAATAAAGGGTAACATTTCTGAGCATCCTGCATTTAAAGGAATAATCAAAACAAAAAGCTCACTTTATGAACTGCAAACAAAGGATGAGTTAATACATGAAATGATTTATTGCCTTCCTGGAGATCATAATCGAATCGGCCTTTCCTATCTCCAGCCTAAAACCAAAAATGATTTGAAAAAAAGAAGGACCATGATTGAACATTGGGCTAGACATACTCACGGAATGATGGGGAGAAGTCCGGATTACATGAATACGGTTATGATGAGCTTTGCTTCGTCAGCGGAGCTTCTAAAAGATAAAGAGAATTGCTTTCCTGAACATATACTAGATATGTATGAACAAGCTGCTAAGCATGACCTTTCTTTTACCCATACATTCATTACTCCGCAAGTGAACCGGTCACAGTCCTATTTTGGGCTAAGTGAAAAACCGATATCTGCTAAAGTCATTGATAGAACCGAAAAAGGTTTAATGATTCATGGCGCACGACTGCTTGCAACACAAGGCGGATTGACCGATGAAATCTTGGTTTTTTCAGCGCCTAAATTTTTCTTTGAAACAGATGAAGCTTATGCTTTTTCAATCCCTTCTAATACAAAAGGCGTAAAATTCATCACAAGAGAATCATTTGTATTAAGCGACTCTTCCTTTAATCATCCCTTAAGCTCAAGGTATGAAGAAATGGATTCAATTGTGGTTTTTGATCATGTGTTAGTGCCGTGGAATCGTGTGTTTTTTTACGATAATGTGGAAGCAGCTAAAGATTTTATGACAAAAAGCTCTTTTCATGCCTTTACCTTTCACCAGGTTGTCATTAGGCAAATGATAAAAATTGAATTTCTATTAGGTGTTGCACAGCTTCTTGTCGACACCATTAATGTTTCCGAATATCAGCACATCCAAGAAAAGCTCTCAGAAATCATTGTGGGATTGGAAACAATCAAAGCCCTCATTGACAAATCGGAAAATGATGCTCAGTTAGATGAATTCGGCTATATGCGCCCCTGTTTAATTCCTCTTCAAGTCATCAGTACGATCATTCCTAAGCTATATCCTCGATTCACTGAAATCATACAATTAATTGGAGCTAGCGGAATGGTGACACTGCCTACCGAAAATGCATTTGACTCAGAGATACGGGAAGATCTTGACCAATATCTTCAAGCAACCAATACAAATGCTGAAGAACGTGTGAAAATTTTCCGTTTGGCATGGGATTTAACAATGAGTTCATTCGGAACTAGACAAACTCACTATGAAAGATACTTTTTCGGAGATCCTATTCGGATTTCAAGCAGGCTGTATACCAGTTATCCAAAGCAGGAGCAGTTGAACATGATTAAAACATTTTTACATGCAGATGCAGAACAATGAAAAAACAGCGGGAAAAGATCCGCTGTTTCGTATTTTTTATTCAGGAAACTGAACATGGCCCGGTACTGTATAGGCTTTGGACGTTCCGCTTTCAGGCAGCTTTGGAATGGTGTCTTTCACAACTTTTCCGCGGATGTCAGTCATTCTGACTTTGAGAGAGCCTGTACCTAAATTCGTACTCACAAAATGGTTATAGTCCATTTTCTCCATGTTGATCCACTTACCATCCTTTTCATATTCCATTTTCATAACAGGATACTTGTGATTTCTGACTTGGATTGCTGCCCACCACCTGCTGCTGCCTTCTTTGATCCGGTACGTGAAATTGCCGGTGATTGGGGCTTTGACAACACGCCATTTAATATTGATTTTTCCGTCTTTCATATTGCCGATTTTACGGAAGGCATTAGGTGACAGATCAAGAGCTCCCCGAGCGCCTTCGGGATAAAGATCAGTAACATATACGGTTGTTTTCCCTTTTGGCCCTTCAACTTCCAAATAAGAGCCGGCAAGTGCCGCTTTTACTCCTCCGTAATTGAGATCCGCCGGATTTATTGCAGTAATCTCCATATCGGAAGGAATGGGATCCAGCAGGAAAGCTCCTCCTGAATAACCTGACCCTGTATACGTTGCATAACCTTCATGCAGGTCGTCATATGCTGCCGAAGCTTGCGGGGAAAAACAGAAGATCGTCAACAAAACCATACCAACAAATGCACTCATGATCTTTTTCATATTTGGTCCTCCTCAAACCAGACTTCAAATGAGAATCATTATCATTATAAGACTCAATCCATCTGGTTTGAAAGAGGAAATAGATTCATAGATGATTTTAAGGCAAATTCACTATCATTCATATATCAAATGTAGGTACTTATGAAAAAGCCAATACAAATGAACGAATGTGCACTTCAGCCGAATGTCTTATTTTTCCCTCTCAAAATTCGCATTTCAATAACGAAATGAAACAGGCTGTTGGCCTGATAACAGCTATACAGGAAAAGCTATTTTTCCCCGCTCAGTTTCAACTTAGCTGTCATCATGATGCCAAAGATCAGCACAATCGGAACCCAAATAATGAAGTGATAAAAATCAGGCTCAGCCAGAGCAACAATAATAGCCCCCACACAATACAAAATAATAGCCAGTGCTCTTAACACAGTATCTCTTAAGAAAGTCTTCTTTTGCTTCTTAAAAAACAAACGGCCGGATATATCCTCTAAAAGAGAAGCCAAAGTGCCGGTCAACACAGTTGAAGAAATACCTGCAATCCCCAGTTTTTTTGCTGCTGTAGTTTGAATCCCCATAGAAATGCTCATGAGTATAATTAGAATGTGCACAGGAACAAATGCCCGGTAAAAAGAAAGACAAGCAAAGACAAACAAAATGAATGCTTCAAGTGCGAGGGCTTTTGTCACAGCAGAAGGCCAAAGGGTATTTTCCGCCTTTCCGACCATCAATTTAGCAATGATCACGCCGCATATAAATCCGATTAGCGCAGTCAAGGAATTAAAAACAGTGACCTGAATGGATTTGCCGATAGCTAACCCCAATAATACAATGTTTCCAGTCATATTAGCTGTGAACACATGTCCCAGGCTTAAATACCCGATTACATCCACGATTCCAGCTGTTAAACATAAAAGTGATAGCAAGGTGTTTCGATAAGCTGCTGCAGTCAACGGTGTATCAATCCTTTCTTCTATTTCAATTGTTAGTATGTCTTTTGGCGGAATCTCTATTTTTTAAGTAACCCAACATTAATTAGGAAGATAGAACCTATCATTCCTTTCCATTAACTGTAATAATAATCCCCGCAAGGAAATGATTAAAATTGAAAGGAAGCATATTGTGATGAAACGACTTTGTTTATGGTTCACCGTCTTTAGCTTGTTTTTGGTTCTCTTGCCTGGAAAAGCATTAGGTGCAGTCGATTTTCCGAATACCTCAACAAATGGCCTTTTAGGTTTTGCCGGAAATGCCAAAAATGAAAAAGGCATCTCTAAAACGGGCACAACGGGTGGAAAAAACGGGCAGATTGTTTACATTCAAAGCGTAAATGATTTAAAAACCCATCTAGGAGGATCCACTCCGAAAATTTTAGTGCTTCAAAATGATCTTTTCGCATCTGCGAAAACAACAGTTACCATTGGCTCAAATAAAACACTCGTGGGCTCTTACGCGAAAAAAACGCTGAAAAATATTTATTTAACAACTTCATCAGCTTCTGGAAATGTCATTTTTCAAAATTTAACGTTTGAACACAGTCCGCAGATTAACGGAAATAATGATATCCAGCTTTATTTAGATTCCGGTATGAACTATTGGATTGATCACGTCACATTCTCAGGTCATAGCTATAATGCAAGCGGAAGCGATTTGGACAAACTCGTGTATATCGGAAAATCCGCAGATTATATCACGATCAGCAACTCAAAATTTGCGAATCATAAATACGGTTTGATTTTAGGATACCCGGATGATTCTCAGCATCAATATGACGGCTACCCCCACATGACAATCGCCAATAATTATTTTGAGAACTTGTATGTTAGAGGCCCAGGTCTGATGAGATACGGTTACTTTCATGTTAAAAACAATTACAGCAATAATTTTAACCAGGCGATTACAATTGCTACAAAAGCAAAAATATATTCCGAATATAATTACTTTGGGAAAGGCAGTGAAAAAGGCGGCATCCTTGACGACAAGGGCACTGGTTATTTCAAAGACATAGGCAGCTATCCATCACTCAACAAGCAAACCTCTCCGCTGACTTCTTGGAATCCCGGGTCAAACTATAGCTATCGTGTCCAAACGCCGGAATATACAAAAGAATTTGTCACGAAATATGCCGGATCACAAAGTACAACTCTGGTATTTGGCTACTGATATAAAAGAGGCCCTGCGTTAAAAACGCTGTGCCTCTTTTTATACTTATAGGCTATTTTTAAGCGATCCTTGTAACTCCATCAAGATCCAGCGTCGGTCAAACCAAAAAGCATATGTTTTTTTCCGCAATAACTTCTTAACTGGCTTTCTTATTATACCAGTTTATCGCAAGTAAAAAGAAATCATTGTTCTGGTCCTGTATTAAATCAACGTTCGTCCCACACACTATTCAAAAACCCCTAAAAAGGATGATGGATATGTGCGGCAGGTTTACTTTGTACTCTGCATTTGATGATATTATTGACCAGTTTGACATCGATCAATTTTTTCCTAAAGGTGAATACCAGCCAAGCTATAATGTCGCACCATCACAAAACATCCTTGCAATCATCAATGATGGATCAAATAATCGCTTAGGCAAGCTTAGATGGGGACTTATTCCACCTTGGGCAAAAGATGAAAAGATCGGTTATAAAACGATCAATGCTCGAGCCGAAACAATTACCGAGAAACCGGCCTTTCGAAGACCGCTTGTCAGCAAACGCTGCATCATACCAGCAGACAGTTTTTATGAATGGAAACGGCTTGATTCCAAAACCAAAATCCCAATGCGGATTAAATTGAAATCATCTGCTCTTTTTGCGTTTGCTGGCTTATATGAAAAGTGGAACACACATCAAGGATACCCTCTTTATACCTGCACCATCATAACAACTGAGCCTAATGAGTTCATGAAAGATATACACGACCGAATGCCGGTTATATTGGCCCATGATCATGAAAAGGAGTGGCTTAACCCCAAAAATACAAGCCCTGATTATCTGCAAAGTTTGCTGCTGCCTTATGATGCTGATGACATGGAAGCATACCAGGTTACATCATTAGTAAATTCACCCAAAAATAATTCAGCTGAGCTTCTTGATGCAGAAAATCATATGTAGTGATTGAAATTCTCTAGCAAGTACTTGTCAATAGCTTTGTTCCTTAGGGCCAATCCCTCTAGTAATTATGAATATTTAGTACATAGATCAATTAGTTTTCGGTATCAGTTCGAAATAATTTTATTATGTAAACTTAAATAAGCAATGTTATCCCTTTCATATAAAATAGTTTACATTTTTATAAAATCGCTTCACCTTTCTATTTTGTCAGCAAAAAAACTGAACCACATTAAACTTATGAAACCTGCCGCACCTGTGATTGCAAATATGACATAAGTCCATAGAGGTAAATCCATACACTTTCCCTACTAAGAATTAAATGAAATTTCTTTCATCTTACATGAAGGTCTTCTTTCTTTTGTTTATCCAGTGTAATACTTAATAATATGTTGATGAATGCAGCTGGAAAATATATAAATCCCACTCCAAGAATGCCTAGTATCGTACTTAACTTACTATGTAATTCTTTGTCATCGTTTGACTATCAATCAATATTAGAAGTGAAATCAATCCAGCTAAAACACCTATAAACCAAGCATCGCCAACAGCATAAGAATCATCCAGCATCCCTAACCATCGCCCCAATATAGAGCTCCCAATGGCAGTCAAACTGGATAAAAATATGAGTGCTTTCATTTCTTCTCCTCCTTTAAAGCCAATCAAACTGGTAGAAATCGTCCATTGAATTCCCATTATCGAATGGTTACCATTTCCACATTAACACCTTAAAGCTCATTACAATACGATTCAAGCAGAAAAACCCTACATAACGTATATATAGGGATTTGATAAAACACAGGCCAACACCCAGCTCTAGTTACTTTAAGACCACTGTGTGATCGGTTCAGTCTTTACGTACCGGGATATTTCACAACAGGCACTTTCTTCTTACGCAGAGAATCAAGCATGACTGATCCAGCATTCAAGTTGCTTTGCACTAATTCTTTAGGCGTCAATGCCATCCACTGATTGAGTGACACATCTGCATAGCGGTTACTTTTGAACATTTCTAAAAACCATAATGTTTCTGTACCAGTATTTTGTATATAGTGGCCAGCATTAGAAGGTACGTATCCAACGTCGCCTGCTCTATAATCAAATGTGCGGGCAGTCCCATTTCCAATAAATACCGTCATTCGTCCCTGTCCTGTTAGATAATATTGCCACTCATCGCTATTGGGATGCCAATGAAGCTCTCTCATCGCGCCAGGCTCAATCTGAACAAGTGCAGCGGCTATCGTTTTTGAAATTGGGAAGTTAGAAGAATCCACAATTCGTACACTCCCCCCTGGCATTTGAATTGGGGGTTGATTTAACAGCTCGTGTTTAAAGGTCATGGGGATTTTTCCATATGGTGACTGAATGTCTTCACTGTCGACTGATCCCGGCACATTCCCTTGGTAAATATAGACTTGCTCTGAAGGAAGAGAGTTGAAAGCACTCTCCGGGACACCAAAATTCGCAGAGAGAACATCTTTTGGTGTGTGCGCAAGCCAATCAGAAATGGATAAAGTTGAGAACTCAGAAAAGTTTCCATCATCGAAAACGAGCAGAAATTCGCAGTGTTCTAATCCCTGTATGGAATGTGGAATTCCTGCCGGGAAGTACCAAAGGTCACCGGGGCCAACATCAGCAATAAAATTTCGTCCGTCTTGGTCAACAGCGGTGATACGTGCCCGTCCCAAAAGCATATAAGCCCACTCCGCTTGCTTATGCCAATGAAGCTCACGGACGCCTCCCGCAGTTAAGCTCATGTTTACACCTGCAATCGCAGTCGAAATCGGAAGCTGTCTTACAGTGATTTCTCTTGACCAGCCGCCATGATCTAATTTCATGGGAGCGTCTGAGAATGAAAATCTCAAGTTAGGAATCATACCTTCATCTGTGACAGGCGGAACAAGTATATTCGGATTTTGAATATCCCGCATCATATTTCGCGGGCCTGCATCAATAGCTCCAGCTCCATCACTTCGAATAGGCTGCGGCACGTTTCTGTCATCATGATTGATTGGTTGTTGTTCCAACAGCATGCACCTCGTTTTAGAAATGAACAAGATTTTATTTCAGCCTATGCAGAATCTTAGATTGCTGTGCCTAGGAATCCGCAAATAAAAAAGTGACCACCAATGTGATCACAAATACATCAAATAAGCTATTTTTTATACCATAGCTTCTTATGTAATTTGATTTCTTCTGTCTGTCTTTTCTGGCCTGTCCTCCACTCCACTTTCACTAATACATCATGTCCTATCACTTCATCTTCAGGCATATAATCAAAGGTGGCAATATGGTCCTCCATGCGTCCCCCACCCGGCATTTCATCACCTGTGTACTCTGATAAGTCGTACTCATCTACGTTATCATCTTGATACTTTTCGCCATCTACATACAGAGTAATTCTTTCAATAACAGTCCTCTTTTCGTCCTTCTTACTCCCCTGCCAATACAGATTTAGAAAATAATTGGGTCCAATTGAAGTTTTTCCTGATTTTTCAAGGTTAGACATCCACAGTCCGCTTTTCCCGCTGCCCTCATATTTCACTTCGTTTCCTGACACCATTACAAATAATGTGGTGATGCAGATGATCAAGAATCCAGCAATGATCAATAGCCATTTCTTAACATTGTTCTTTTTTCTCATGTTTTTCCCCACTTTCCTAACTCGTTAGTAGGAAAATATGATCAAAATGTTACTGAAAAGAAAATTAAAAACTTCGAATTTAAATTAAAGCTCTTTCAGAGACAAAATTTAAACGTATATCACGCCTTACATACAATTTTGTTTTAAACTGGGCTTTTTATTTTTAAAAATCAAGCTAACAAGAGTTTATTAAGTAACTTTTCAAATTTATTTATACTCATGATCTCGTGAGTCACAAATCTCCCATCAAAAAAAACGCTAAAAGTTGTCCAAATAGCTGGTGACTTTTGTGCCTCTTCTTTCGATGATAACTGAATTGACTGAAATTGAACCCCTTTCTTTTCAGTCAATTCCCGCAAATCATTTATCATGCCCACTGCAAACGGACACTGAGCTGTATAGTATATCGTAATCCCCTTTTCATTGATAGAATCACTTTTCACCTGGTTCTTAAATGCAGGAGAAGCTGCAAGGCCATTCCAAGTCAAAGCCATTAATTGAAAATAAGGGGCAGCTTCATCTTGTAGAGTAAACCCCATATGCTCAAAGAAATGCTTATCACTTAAATAGGGCAGTTTTTTCTTGCCTGCGATATGGATAATGCCATCCATGCCGCACGCTTTCGCATCTGCTATACATTTGTCCAACAATCGTTTCGCATGACCGTTATTTTTATATCTGCCAGACACCCACAGACAATTAATGTACATAAAATTAGGCGCATTGACAGGCACCCATGCCTCATTCGCAGGTAGGTATTCAATAAAGACTTTTGCCCGTTCATGTAAGCGATAGAACACCAATCCTTCATCCATTCGAGCTTTGAGCCATCTCTTCTTTTCATTAACTGCATGCTCATATTGTTTCGTGCCTAATGCACAGCAAATATGATTGTCTTCAATATTGTCCTTTGTGATTTCAATGTAGCACATCTCCTCTTTTCCCCCTTTAACATGATTACATGGAATTCAACTTCACACTTTACATGCCTAATAGAATAAATACCCGTTCCAACTTAAATACTTTTTCTTTTCCATTTTGCCAATTAACTGAAAAACCCTTCTTCTATTCAGATATTATCTTGATTCCTATATCACCCATTTCAAATCCAAAGTGTGTTCATCTTTGAGGATTAGATGCACTGCTTATGCTATAAATACAGTACACGAAGTTTATATTTGAAGTAATATTTGTTACGGGACAGCAATAGTAAATAAAAATGTTATTCTTGTTTAATTTGCGGATACAAAGGATTAATTCAAAATCCTTTGTATAAAGGCGAGTACCAAAAAACGTTTGACATTTGTCCATGTTGCGGTTTTGAATTTGGCTACAGTGAGGATCATGATTTGAGGTTAGGTTTTATTGTAACTCCTGATTATTTAGTTGAGGCTGCATTTCAATTGTATCGCAAACAATGGATTGAGAGCGGGATGGTAATTGCTCATCCGGAAGATATTCCAGAAGAATTGAAAAATGGCAATTGCTTAAAATTTGAAGTTTTGTTGAAACAATTGAAAAAACTAAATCTTGACATAGAAAAATTTGAAATCAGCGGTTTTTAATGATGAAACGGATTGCACTTATTTAGGTGTCACTTACATTATCAGTAAAATGTTAAGTTGAAATGCGCAGTCAGTCACAAAGTCTCTATTCGTATTCCATAAAGACTTTGTGATCATCGAGAAAACATTTCACTCCCATCGGATAAGTGTATCCAAAAAGCCTCCTCTGGTTCTTCTCTATAGTCATAAATCACAGTCACTTTGACATTTGACTCAGCTATGATTGGTTTTCCAACAATATTTTTCGTTTTTTCCTCAGGCAAAGTAAGAGATCGAATCATCAAAGCCATTCCATCTTTACCGTCTAATTAACGCCATCTTCAGTGAATTTAAAGGTCTGTTTTAAATTGCGTCCTTCTTGCCCCTTCTGTGTCCAAATTATAACAACCTCTAATTCAGAGGCCTTATCTGCCAGCATAAAATGATTGAACTTCAGCGGTGAGCCATCATTTAAACTTTCAGCTAACATTTTAGAATCTTCTTTTGGTTTGACACAATTTTCATCGGGACATCCCAAAAGCGAAAACCTTGTGATTGAATTAGGGTCATTTCTATACAATTGCACATCCACTGTAGCTGCTTTTTCCCCTATATTTTTGACTTCCAAGGAATATACTTGATATTCTCCTTTTTGAGGTCTCGTAAATTCCTTTACATTTTTTGCTTCACTTACTTTTACTGACCACTGGTCTGTTTTTTGTGTAATAGGCAACACCGTAAAAGTCAGGGCATGCGCTTTTGATTGGCAAAACGTAAATCCAACTGCTGTAAAAACAATTACAGAAAATAATACCCTTTTCACTTCATTTATCCCTCCTTCCTTTCACTGGCCGCTCCTTAAAGAATTGATTTTGAGCAATCTACAAGCTCTCTTAACCAAAACCTTACCTGAGGTTTTGTCTTTACTGCTCTGCATTTATTTCTTTCGGTATCCGAGATGGAGCTTTGGGGATTTTTCTTAATTTGCTGTTAATCACATCAGAAGAGTATAGCGTAATAATCATACTTCCCCCATACCTTTTTGCCCGAATTAAGATTGGTTGGTTATATTGGTTTTGAAAGCGAAAGTCAGGACCTCCCCAGCTTACCGTCGCATCCCGTCCGGGCGGTACATATGGTACACTTCTAGTATGAGAATAGCGCTGAACGATCTGCAGTCCTGCACGATCGACTGCATTAAATAGAGTTGAGGACACCTGACAAATTCCTCCTCCTACACCTTCAGACAACTCCCCTTTTACAATAATGGGTGCACTTTTATATCCTTTGTTCCGAGTTCTCATTCCCACAACTTGGTTAAACGAAAACGTCTCATTAGGGAAAACAACGTGATTGTCGATTGCTTTTGCAGAAAGAGAAATATTGTGTGAACGGCTTTTATTGCTTGAGTTAAAATACGTCACGTACTGACCAAGCTGCTGCGTACTGATGTGAGCTAGCAGCTCGCTGTCAACTTTCGGATAAATGTTCATTTCCGGCACTTCTATCTTGGAGGGACCTTGCCCATAAAAATACGCATAAAACTTTTCCATAAACGCCTGTTGATACAGTTTGTAGCCAACCCTGCCCGGGACGATGCTTCCATGATCGTTAAGGACAGCATTTATCGGCTCACGGTACACTTTCTGATCAAGCTGTTTGATGAATTTACTGTATTTTTCATAGTCAACCATTGGAGTGCCGGGAAGAGGCATTGTAAAGTCTTCACGGTTAACAGTGGCAATCGTCCGTCCTTGCTGTGTGACCGTTAAACTGTCCTGCGGCTCACTCGGCTGAGCCAATAAAAAAAGACCAGTGATCAAAATTTGTATCATAAGTCGGTTTACCTCCCGATCATTAGTATGAACAGCCGCTTATCCTTTGATGTATTTCTTCCCATCGTTTGTTTGAATCTTTGACGTTGATAAAAGCCTTCATAAAAGAGCTTAGCTTTATGTTCACACCGATCCCTGAGCTCACTGAGGCACACGGTTCATTCAGTCGGCAAGTTTGAAGTAGTTCAGCATCTCCCAGTGATGAGGGATGCTTTTTTGTCTTGTCAAAAATGAAAAGGGTCTCCTATAACAACAACAAATCAATTCATTTCAATATTTTTTTATTGAGAAACGATAAATTTTTTGTTACATTCAATTAGACAACAAATAAATGAGGTGCTTGTTATGAATCGAATGTCGACAATATTTTTAAAGATAGCTTTGGTTCTTATTGGAATTCCAATTCTTGCTTTATGCATTTTTTTAGTGCCTAAGATAGCCAACTATTCAGCAGAATTATTTCCAAATATCGCTTATATAAAATATCTCGTTTTCATCTATTTGTATGTAACGGCGATACCTTTTTACTTTGCTCTTTATCAAGCGTTCAAACTTTTAAGCTATATTGACAAAAACAAAGCTTTCTCTGGTTTGTCTGTAAGAGCTTTGAAGAATATAAAATATTGCGCAGTCACTATCAGTATCTTTTACGCAGCAGGCATGCCTGTCTTTTATCTGATCGCCGAGATAGACGACGCCCCGGGTATCATTGTGATCGGATTGGTTATTATTTTTGCTTCAATGGTGATTGCGGTCTTTGCTGCTGTTCTTCAAAAACTGTTAAAAGAAGCGATAGATATAAAATCAGAAAATGACTTAACGGTCTGAGGTGATGACATGGCGATTATTATCAACATCGATGTGATGCTTGCTAAGAGGAAAATGAGCGTAACAGAGCTTTCAGAGAGAGTTGGCATCACCATGGCTAATCTTTCGATATTGAAAAACGGAAAAGCAAAGGCTATTCGATTATCAACTTTAGAAGCGATTTGCAAGGCTTTAGAATGTCAGCCCGGTGATATATTGGAATACCGAAGTGATGAAGACACAGGATTCGCAAAGAAAAAATATGAAGGATCAACAGAAAAATAAAGTGATTGGCGGTGAGCTTATGGACATAAACTTATATCCATCTAGCTGCTATACTAAGCGTCCCTTTCATACACGAAGAACACAACTATGGAGGAGGCATACATCATGAGAGCCATAAAACAAATCGTCCATTTTGGCTGGGAACAAGCCCTTTCATGTTTGTTTCCTGCCGTTATTTTTGCCTCTTTGGCTATTACGCAAATCATCCCACTGCCCTTCTTGCCGCGATATGACTGGCTGCTCATTATCTGCGTTCTCATGCAATTGTGGATGGTGCGTTCCGGTCTTGAGACACGGGATGAATTAAAAGTGATCACATTATTCCACCTTATTGGGCTTGCTCTGGAACTTTTTAAAGTCCATATGGGCTCCTGGTCTTATCCAGAAGAAGGATACTCCAAAATATTTGGAGTACCTTTGTATAGCGGCTTTATGTACGCAAGTGTAGCCAGTTATTTGTGCCAGGCATGGAGAAGGCTTAATGTTGAACTGGTTAAGTGGCCGCCTTTTTTTGCAGTTGTTCCGCTTGCCGCAGCGATTTATTTGAATTTTTTCACCCACCATTTTTCTATAGACATTCGATGGTGGCTATCTGGGCTTGTCATCATTGTCTTTTGGCAAACATGGGTTACATACGAGGTGAATGGAGCTCGTTACCGTATGCCGCTCGCACTTTCTTTTGTACTCATCGGATTTTTTATATGGATAGCGGAAAATATCGCTACGTTTTTTGGAGCTTGGAAATATCCAAACCAACTCGATACATGGAGTCTTGTACACCTTGGAAAGGTAAGTTCATGGCTCTTGCTAGTGATTGTTAGCTTTCTTATAGTAGCATCATTAAAACAAGTTAAGGAGCAGAGTCCCACAAAGGCAGAGATGGAGGAATCTTTTTCTTAGCATACAAGGTCCCAAATAGAGTGAAAAGCAACGTTCAATGGTTGCTTTTTTCTTTTATGTAACTCTGCCGGTGAGTATTCATCTTCTTCAATTTCATCGCAACACGATAACTGATTCAGATTACAACTGCTTTCAACACCTTGACAAACTCATGCGCCGCCGGCGTTATCTCTTCAAATGAATGTGCGATGACGCCAATATCGCGTGTGACCCTAGGAAAGATGTCCTTTTTAATCAATTGATGCGGGATGGATGAAAGTGTAAAGTTTGAAATGATGCCGATGCCCAAGTTATTTTTGACCATATTAATCAAGGTTTCGGCATTTTGCACAGTCAAGTTTTCCTTTAATTCGATGTTGTATTGCGAAAATGCGTTTGACATCGCGATTTCATGACCGCCTTTACAAAAAATGAGGTCATCTTGATATGTTTCAAGGTCGACATGCTTTTCAAGTTTTAATTCGTTACGCTGCGGCGGGATGACGGCCACCATATAGTCGTTACACAGCAGCTGATTTTCAAATGGTTCAAATGGAGATGCTGCGATCCCAATATCAACCGTCCGATCCTCAACCCATCCTTTTATTTGGTCAGAGGTTCCTTCGATCAATTCTATGCGGATCAGCGGGTAGTTTGATCTGAATGCCGCAATCGCCTGTGGCATGATATTTGTTGAAACTGCAGGAAATGAACCAATTTTCACCTTCCCGTTTAACAGCTTGTTTTCCCGGTTGGCTACTTGATATATTTTGCTTTCAATTCCCTTCATTTGCCTCGCCAGCAGCAAAATTTCTTTTCCGATGTCAGTCAGCATTAAACCATGATGCTTATCCCTGATCAATAATTTGATCTGCAGTGAGCTCTCCAGGTTTTTTATCGCTTTGCTTACCGCCGGCTGAGAGATGAACAATTCTTTTGCCGCTTCTGTAATATTCAATTTCTCCCCGACTTTTACAAATATGTGAAGATGGTTCATGTTCATAACCATTTGGTTATACCCCCGATAATAAAAATATATTTCAGTTATAAATAAATGTAACATATGATAGAAACCAGCACGATATTTAAACAAGAAAGGCGGCTTCATTATGGTAAAAGTTATGCTGGGAATCATATCTGTCACACTTATTTGGGGTTATACTTGGGTTGCGATGAAAGTAGGAATTCATGACATCCCCCCGCTTTTATTTTCGGGTTTGCGCCTGTTCATCGGAGCGGTTCCTTTATTTCTCATTCTCTTCATCCAAAGAAAAAAGCTTTCAATTAAAAAAGAACATCTCAAAAGCTATATCATCATGAGCCTGTTGATGGGGCTGGGCTATATGGGGATCTTGACGTATGGAATGCAGTTTGTCGATTCAGGGAAAACCTCTGTTTTGGTATATACGATGCCTATATTTGTTACGGTGATCAGCCATTTTACATTAAACGAGGAGATGAATGTGTATAAAACGCTGGGACTGGTCTGCGGCCTCTTCGGACTGTTATTTATATTTGGAAAGGAAATGCTCAATATCGATCAAAGCGCTTTATTTGGGGAGCTGTGTGTCCTTGCAGCAGCGCTTAGCTGGGGAATCGCGAATGTGTTCAGCAAGCTACAATTCAAGCATATCGATATTATTCACATGAATGCCTGGCACCTTATGATGGGAGCCGTCATGTTATTAGTGTTTTCCTTTATATTTGAGCCGGTCCCTTCAGCCGAGTGGACATATCAGGCGGTGTGGTCATTGCTGTTTAATGGCTTGCTTTCCACCGGCTTTACCTTTGTCGTATGGTTTTGGGTGCTCAATCAAATCCAAGCGTCAAAAGCATCCATGGCATTAATGTTTGTTCCCGTATTGGCCCTATTCTTTGGATGGATGCAATTGCACGAACAGATCACCATCAATATTATCCTCGGCGCACTGCTGATATGTTGCGGGATTTTTATGAATACATTTACATTTTCACGACGGAAAGTGTGAATGATATACATTTCCCCTGTCATTTGGGCTTCATGTGACAGGAGACGACTATTACGAGAAAGTCTTCTAGAATCGTGACGACAGCCTATTAAACAATGAAAAAAGCTAGTGTCTGCATGTGAGACATTAGCTTGGCTGGCGTTTAGGCTGGTGAGAATCCAGATTCTTTTTTATTACCATTCTGGCTGATCAAACTGAAAACCGTATAGACCTTTTACTATAACATCTCCGCAATCTGGATTTTTTGACAAAATCAAATAATGAGTCTTATAAGGCATCGTCTCAACTCGATCAGTTGCACTCAAATCAAAATGATCCCCTGAGAAGTTTTTTTCACTAACGGTTATTTCATATCCTGACAAAGTCATTCGCATGATTCTTGCGTTAATTGTACATCCTTCAGTATCGAAAATGGTGAATCTGTACCCAAAGTGAGATGTCCAATGGTTTGAATTTAGGTCATCAGACTTCATAAACCATTTTTCATTTTCTGTCATTGTAAAACTCACTTTCTCCTCATCTTTCACGATAACAGCCGAAGCTTCCCCTACATGGATAGTCAAAGCCAAAAGAAATGTAAAAGCTAACATCAACATCTTTTTCAAAAGAGTTCCTCCCGATATCTTTTACTTCAATATATTGGAAGGGTCTTTTCTGATCAAGACAGTCTTCTCTAAATGAATCTTTAGCACCATGAAATGAGCCTTAATAAGAACAGTTTTAACCCAAATCAAACTCTATTCGAAATAAGGCTTACCAATCTATATTCTTTTTAAAAGTTTCTGCATTTCTTTATATAGCTCCTAGACACATATAAAAAATGCTCCCATAAGTTCAGGAGCACTACAAAAAACTGCTAAAGTGTTTTCTATCGATTTATTGTATTCATTAGCTCAAAGAAGTATTCAGGCTTTTGAGTCTTATTTAGCTTATACCATGAACGCAATGTATCTGGTGTAAATACATCTAATTTTTTCAATACTTCTACCGCAAATTCCAGAGGAGCAATTCCTGATGCAGTAACCAAATTTTTATCAGATACTGCAGGCCCCTTTTCATATAGTGTTTCTCCTTTGTAATTAGGGCATACCATTTTCATATACTCTAGGTCATTGCTTGTGTGCTTTCTCGAATTTAAGTATCCTTCATTCGCGAGGCCCAAGGTTGCCCCACAAATTGCAGCAATAGTCGTGCCGAGCTTTAAAGCGTCGCCAACTTTTTTCAAGATCGGCTGATGAATATCTTCTCCCCAAGTGTTTCCTCCGGGTAAAATGATAAGATCTTGACTCCCAAGAATACATTCGTCAAGAGAAATATCTGGTTTTATTCTTAATCCTCCCAACGTAGTTATCATTTCTTTATTAGCCCCTACTGTAACTACTTTTAAAGATGCTGCATCTTGTCTAAAATATCTCCCTGAGTTTAGTTCAGCAATTAAATATCCATATTCCCAGTCTGACATTGTGTGAAATACGTAGAGATAAACTTTTCTCGTTTGCATCCAATAACACTCCAATCACAATTGATAAAGCTTTCTAATAGATGACTTTGCTGACAGCCATTGTCAGCTTTTTTGTTGATTCTATTCTTATGCCCTTGTTCTCCCTACTTATTAAAAATATAAGATCAATTGATTCTATGTTTACTAGCGCAAAGGGGTTTGTTACACTAACTGTCATGGGAAACATTTCAAAGGTAATACAAAATCATTTGAATGAGGAGGCTTGATGAAGTTGAAAAATAAAGCGTCAATAAAATTCGGAATATGTGTTGGGCTTTTATGTTTAAGCATTACTGGTTTCACACCTTTTTTCAACTCAACACATGCCGAAGCAAAATCCATAGAAGACACAAACATGGCAAGCTGTATAACGAATAAAAAATTTGTTCAACTTGAGAAAAAATTTGATGCCAGGCTTGGTGTTTATGCAATTGATACAGGTTCAAACAAGACAATCGCCTATCGGCCGAATGAACGATTTGCTTACGCATCAACCTATAAAGTTCTAGCCGCAGCTGCTGTCCTGAAGAAAAACTCAATTGAAAAACTTAATGAAGTCATCCACTACAGCAAGGACGATCTTGTTACATATTCTCCAATCACAGAGAAACACCTAGATACAGGCATGAGTCTAAAAGAAATCTCGGAAGCGGCAATCCGTTACAGCGATAATACCGCTGGGAACATCTTGCTGCAACAGCTTGGCGGCCCTAAAGGTTTTGAAAAGTCACTGAAACAGATTGGGGATCATGTAACGAAAGCTAAACGATTCGAGACGGATCTAAACTCTGCGATTCCTGGTGATATTCGTGACACTAGCACCGCAAAAGCACTGGCAACCGATCTTAAAGCTTTCACTTTAGATAACACTCTCACGACTGACAAACGCACGATCTTAACCGATTGGATGCGAGGCAATGCTACTGGTGACGAACTGATTCGGGCAGGTGCTCCAATAGGATGGGAAGTCGGCGATAAATCCGGAGCCGGAAGTTACGGGACACGAAACGACATTGCTATCGTTTGGCCGCCAAACAGAGCTCCTATTGTTGTGGCAATTCTGTCAAACCGCTTTACGAAAGATGCTAATTATGATAATGCTCTTATCGCTGAGGCTGCAAAAGTCGTCCTTAACGATCTCAAATAATATGTTTAGCCTTTTGCCACAAAGGAAAAGACATTACTTTTTTAACTCCTACCGTTCATTTTTTGATGAACGGTTCTTTCATAAGACCTCTAGAATCATATATTTAAACACCACAAAATTAAACGTTATTATAATTAACGGCAAGTTTTCATTCTATGGAACAAGTAAAGTTTGACCTGACAAGAATTAAGATTAAGCACCCTAAAATCCATTTTCTTCTCCTTCAAGTAAACATACAATGCAGACAACTCTCTTAAGTCTCTTATTCTGTGACCAATTTGTAATACTCATTGATATTCGGACTCTCTTCCCAATATTTCGTCTCGTTCGAAGACACTAACATATCAAACCACTTGAATTAACATAACTGAACTTGATATTGGTCACTGGCAGTTTCAATGCAATAGAACAACATTTGTTGTCTCAGAGGTTATCTATATGAGAATTCAACAATTTTTTTTATAATAATTCATATTTTTGTATCGTTGCACTTGGTGGATTTGACTCTTTAAGTGTATGGAACCACACTTTTATTTTTTCACCTCTTTTGAGATCATCTGTGTTATCAATCTCACTTAATCCTACAATTACTATGTTATTTTTAAAATTGTTCATAAGTTGTCCTTCAGAAAAATCGTAATCTTCTTTTACTGGAGCTTTTGTATCGGTAATGAGAATTGCTCTTTCATTGTCTTTAAGCACGACATAGCCTACTAGGCTCTGCATCTTTGTTTCGTCACCGTTTTGTTCACTTTTATTGCAGCCTGCAAGAAAAATAATGAGCACTATCAAGCTTACTCCAATTTCCGGCAACCTTTCTCCCTCCCGTCATGTTTAACAATCTCACTCCATAACTACATATCAATAAACTGTAGTGTAAACCTATCCAGAAACTTCTTCATTTTCTCATATTGAATCTTTTACAAGCTGTTAATACATAGACTAAATCGGGTAAAAATTCGTAGAGGTGATTTCATTGAATGATGATCATAAAGTAACTCATTACTCTTCATTTATTTTTTCAACAATCATGGTATTGGTGGTCGCCCTCTTTCCACAATACACTTCTTGGTTTGTAACAGTTTTCTTCTTGGGTTTTGCACTTATCTATACATTCCAAAAACATAAAACAAGTTCTTCAAAAGCAATATCTTATATTTCGTATTTTTTATTCATTGTTTCATTGACTTACACTTTAGTTAATATGTAATAGTAATCCTCCCTTTTTGGGAGGATTTTTTGTTTAAGCTTATTTCTAGGCTGCTTTTGGGCCACCTCTATCTATAATGATAAAACTACCTGAACCAATTTTTTCTTCATCTCTTTGTTTTCGTAAATAGCAATATTGTGGCTGTCATTAATATAATACCTGCCATTTTAAACTCTTTTTGATCTTTAAGATAAACAACAGGGACATTCACCAAACGGATCTACTTCTTTTTGTTCTTTCTCAAATGTTCGTATGTGGTTGCCTTCGAACCATACCCTTACTCTTATTCCGCTAAAATCGAGATTTTTACTTTTTATGATCCATTATTCACTTTCAAAATAACTTCCAATCACAACATAATATATGTATAAATTGTAAATGGAGTTGATATAATTGAAGATTAGGAAAATCTTATCGTGTTCTGCTTTATCCTTTGGCATGCTCATATCCGCGGTTCCCGCATTGGCTGCTGGCACTTCGTCTGAGGTTGCAGTAAAAAGTGATGAATATGATTATGACACTATATACCGCATTAGTCCTCTGCCAATGGACTTTTTGCCAACAATAGAATACAACGGTTATACTTATACGCTTACACGTCATTATTTTGATTACTCAATCGGGTTTTACACGGCTATTTATACAAAAGTTGTTTAAATTTATAAAGGAGCTTTTTAGCTCCTTTTTCTCTTGTTTTAAGCACAAATACAAGTTTAAATGCTGGTAATAAACAATTCACTTTAAAGAAGCGCCGCCCGCAAAATGCGGCTTTTGCACACTACGCCAATTTTATATAGAAAAGCCAGACCTCCTCCAAGAGGTTCCAGCTTTTCTTAATGTGCTATCGATCTTCGTTAGTTCAACGGGAACTTTATCATTCGGTACAATTGCAGCCTCCCAACTTCTAGTTAGGGCTGGTGGGGAATATCTGATGGCTCTCTACACACATCAGACATTATAAGATTTCAATGTAGCCTTCTGTACCATGAACGCGAATTCGTTGCCCATCTTTTATCAGCTTGGCAGCATTTTCAACGCCAACAACTGCAGGTAAGCCATATTCACGGGCTATAACAGCTCCATGGGTCATCAGCCCCCCGACTTCGGTGACTAGGCCTTTTATGGATACAAACAATGGTGTCCAGCTTGGATCGGTAAAGGAGGTAACTAATATATCTCCATCTTCTAGATCAGCATCTTCCATGTTTAAAATGACACGCGCTCGCCCCTCTATCACTCCGGAGGAAACAGGTAGACCTACAATCGCTCCGGCTGGGAGATTTTCTCGTTTATACTCACCTGTAACGATTTCACCATCAGACGTGATAACACGTGGTGGAGATAGTTTTTCATATAATTTGTACTCGTCTTTTCGTGTACTGATGATTTGATAATCCAGTTTATGTGTGCGTACGACTTCGTGAAGTTCTTCAAAAGTGAGATAGTATATATCTTCTTTTTCACGAATAACGCCCGCTTCTATGAGTTGTTCGGATTCTTTCATTAAAGCCTGCTTATAAACGAAGTATCGATTAACCATGCCGTATTTTGGATATTCCCTAAACCCGCTGAAATTCCGGATGATATCTATCATTCGTTTTGTTTCTTTGGCTTTTTGTTCACCATCCGGTAATTGCTTTAATCGATCTAATAACTCTTGCTCTTTCTTCAAAGCTTCCTGTCGCCCTTGCTCAAATTTCCGATGGCTGGCATTTGGCTCACTGTTATTGATATTATTAAGAATCATTGGGATAAGTGTAGTTGGTTTTTCGCTCCATCGAGTTCTTGTAATATCAATTTCTCCGGTACATCGCATTCCGTATTTGCTGAGATAATCATAGATCGCGTCTCGGGTTTTGCTTCCGCCATCAAACTTAGCTAGTTCATCCAAAAAGTTATCATCTTTTACATGTTGTAAGTAATCAATTACCTCTGGATAAGGACGAATCACATCTGCGACGTCTAATAGCGCAAGACCCATTTCTGAAGTAATATTATGGGGTACAGATTGAGAAAGCGTATCTGCTGCGTTTTTTTCACCTAACCACTTGTTCATTTTTTCGTTAATCCATAATGAAGCATTCATAGCAGTTCGAATCACAACCGAACTTTCTGGGTTAAATAAAATCTTCTTTAATTCCTGGATATCTTCTAGAATAAAACGAAATAAATCTGATCCTGATTTCGTTTGGATGTTTTGTTTTAACTCTTCTATCGATGTTTGACTGCTCTCAATCAAATCAGACACGATTGTCGGATCGTTTTCAACTTGAGCCGGCATATCTGCATTGCCTCTGCTGGGATTTGGTGCTGTTTTATCATTTGGTATCGACTTTATGAAATCTCGTCGCTTTATTATGGTCATAAGTGCGTCTTTTAAGAGCTGATCGTGCTGCCCCATGCCTTTTAAGAAAACTTCTCTGCTGTCAGGGGATGCCAGATGATGTGTGACATCAACAAATAGCCTTCCACCGGCTTTACGCATGGGTGCAGCAGTCGTCAACAGAAAAAAAGACAATCCCAGTGGTTTTATGGGATCCGTCATCATTTGTTGATGACCAACAGAAATATAGACGTGATTTTCTTGGTCACTCGCTTCAGGGATGGGGAATAAAGTAGTGATTGGACGACTCTGTACAATATAAAAAGTATCGCGGGCCAAACACCATTCGATATCTTGCGGCTGGCCGAAATGAGCTTCGATCTCTCTTCCAATGCGTGCCAGCTGTAAAATTTGTTCATCAGTCAATGTTTGAGCCTTTTGCTGATCAGAATCGATCTGCTGTGTTTCTGTTCCGCCTTCTTTTCGTCCGTAGATAGCCATTTTTTTAGTTGCTATTCTCTTATCGATGATTTGCCCATCCTGTACTTTATAACAATCGGCAGATACCAAGCCAGAAACCAGTGCTTCACCAAGTCCAAAACCGGCATCGATGGATAACACCTTTCGGTTGGAGGTAATCGGATCAGCGGTAAATAAAATCCCCGAAGCCTGAGGGAAAACCATCCTTTGAACGATAACGGATAAATAGACTTGGCTGTGGCCAAATCCATTTTGCATACGGTAAATAACCGCGCGATCCGTAAATAGGGACGCCCAGCATTTACTGATATGCTGCAAGATTGCATCGACGCCGATTATATTTAAATAGGTGTCTTGTTGACCGGCAAAAGAAGCATGTGGTAAATCTTCAGCAGTTGCACTAGAACGCACGGCATAGGCATGTTCCTCGCCAAACTGGGAGAGATATTGAGCCACAGCTTTCACAACATCGGAAGGGATGTCTACTTCCATAATGATTTGCCGAATCTTTCTGCTGATGTTACCAACTTGATCTCGGTCCTCAACTTTTAGCATCGCCAATTGATCCAACAACACTTGTAACGTTTCGTTTTGTTCGATGGCTTTTTGATATCCTACTGTTGTGACACAAAATCCTTCTGGTACTTGTATACCTTGAATTTTTGATAATTCCCCTAAATGTAACCCTTTTCCTCCAACGAGCGAAAGCTGTGTTTTTTCAATTTCAGGTAAACCGAGAACCAAAGAACTCATTCTACATCTCCCCTTCAAAAAAAATATTGACAAGAGCTTCCTAGCAGGATATAATAAGATTATAAGATGGATATCTATAACTTTTTAACTAGAAAGCGCACGTAGTGTGATTATATCACCGTGTCTGTTTTTGTGCAATATAAAAAGAACCTGGTGAAATTGCCCAGGTTCTTTTCTTAATTTCCATAGCTAGTCGCATTAAAAAACTTGGTTTGAGCTGATTCAATCCTCTAAGGAAATCCTAAAGTTGGGTTCTTTTTGAACTTACTTGCTTTGTTCGTAGAGTCCCCATTCATAAATTAGATTTTTTGTTCTTAACAGTCCCACCTTTAACTAGTATAAAGTTATGAGGATCTGGTTAACTACTAGATATTTTTATTTTGAATAAGGCTTATGTTTGATAAAGAAGGGTTATGTAAGGTGTCTGTTGTGAGCAAGCGCTGACTACAAAAATTGATAACATTCTCATTTAAATACCATTCTATTAACCTATAGGAAAAGTTATAAAACCAGATGGAGAATACCCTACCTCCAGCAATTGCAAGGCCGTTCACCTAGTAGAAAACAACCTTTAACCATTACTAACGATTTTAATAATCATTGATTATAAAACTTCTCAAGGAACGATCAGCAGCCCGTTAGCTACCCCTGATTAAAGATGATCTGTTACCACACTGTTACGTTAGAACTTCCACTACTTTGATATCCTTCTGTCGCCATGACTTGGTAAGCCCAATTACTGCCCAGATTCATTCCATGGCTCTTCCATGCGTTCACATGATTGCTGAAAGTGATTGTAGCGTTGCTTCCAGTTGGTCTCTTCGTCTGGCGAACACTCCAGTACTGCGTAAAAGTAGTGCGATCGCCATCAATGGAAGGTGCGTTATAACGTGTAGTTGTATATATGTCATATGTACCCCCATCACTCTTTACAGTACCTTTATACGTTCCGGTAGGCCTATAAGTACCCCATGAATCCACCACATAATATTCTATGAGGGGCGATCTCGTCCAGCCATACAAAGTCAAATACCCATTGCCATTCGGCGCCCAAACTCCGGCATTATAGTTTATCGTCCTAAATGGCGAACCTGTAGTCCAACCTTTACCAACAACGAAATTTCCGGTATTAGACCAATTAACACTGTAATTCCCGCCAGACCCATTGACAGCGTTTACTATACCGCCCCCATCAGTCCAATTTTGCCAGTAGTCTGTGCTAGCTGCAGAGGCGGTTGCCGAAAACAAGCTAATACTCATTAAAGCTGCCGATAATCCAACTAAGAAATTCTTTTTAAACTTAAACATATGTTACCTCCTATAATATTTTTTCCGACTTTGAGGTAGCACTCGTATACATTTAAAACATTCTTAATTACTAACGCCAAAGCTTTTGATCGTCCCCTTCAGTATAATAACACGAATTCACGAGTGAATATTAAAAGTATTTGTAATTTAATTACAAATACCTAGAAACACATTATAAGTGGTCTTCTTCCACCATATCCTAATCCTTTTTTCGCAGGATCACAATTCTTGTTTCTAATTCAGATGGAGTAATATCTGCAATGATTTCCCATTGAACCATTTCTATAAAGGAGATATACAGTAGAGATTGTGAAATTATTGTGCTGCCGCTTGTCTAATGAAGGGAAGCAAATCTATGAAGAATATGAAGAACTGAAGAAGAAAACAATTAAGGTTATACTAAGAAAGAACTGCTCAATTAGAATTATTGACCAAAAATTTGAGGATGATAGCTTAGATCAGTTTTACAAAGAAGTTGCAAGATTGTTATTTGAAAGGACTCTGAAAAAGAAAAATAAGAATTGACAATCGGGGTAACTGTGGAATGTAACCGAGCCTCCAATTCAAAATAAATTTCTTTAAAATACTTATTTTATTTAAAGAGGGACTGTATATCCCTCTTTAAAATTAAGCTTTAGATTGCTGCTGAAAGTAATAAAAATTGTACTTTTGATCAAACCCTTCTTCGCTTCCACAAAGAAAAATAATGAATTCAATAAATGCGATAATAGACGGAATACCAGTCCAGCAAAACAAAATATATAGAATACCTTGTCCTACTCTTCCCAAATAAAACTTATGTATTCCCAGACCCCCGAAGAAAAATGCTAATAATGCCGCTACAATTTTGTTCTTCTTGCTTACCATGACTTCCTCCTAGTTCATTGCTACCATTTTTAAAGTAATGCTTTCACATTATAATGCATTTTCCGCCAGAAATCGTGAAAATTTTGAAATTCTTTTGAGATTTTTTATTTTATTGAGAAATGAAAGCTCATATAATTGAACTAGATGGTTTTGGGAGGCGTTTATTCAAAATGTATGGCCAAAGATTACGTCAATTACGAAAGGCACACAAATTAACAATGGAACAGTTAGCTGAGAAAATTGGAATTGCAAATCAAGTTACGGCGGGTATGAAGCTGAAAGCAAATAACCACTATTGGACAAGTTGGTTATTTTAGCTAGACTATATGATGTTTCAGTTGATTACATACTTGGATTAACAGATGATCCTGATCCTAAAGTGGAAAGAAAAAATCTAAAAGAGTTTTTAGAAAAACCAGATATTCACTGGGATGGATATAAACTTACCCCTGAGATATTAGATCCTATCCGGAAAATTTTGAAGTTGGTTACTGCAAACAACAATTAGTAAAGTCCGCATAAGGGCTTTTGCATAAAACAATTATATCATTGAATTTTCCAACTCATTTCAATAAGTTTATTCATGATGATAGCTAAACTTTCACCAGCTTTTTGTGGCTTCTCACCTGCTTTTATCAGAGTAATTAAAGCACTTAAATAGTCCACTAAGCTATTTTGATTTATTGTAACTGTTTCTTTATAAGCTTTGTAAGCTTCCTCGAACTGATCAAATTGCACACCCTTCATAGCAGCAAACAGCTAATTTATCAGAAATATTTCCATATGACTCTGTTACACTAAAAAATCTTTTGACATTGATTAGTAAGGCAACGCACTTTAAATAATCATACCCCAGACCAATATGTAAATTGCCTGCAGCAAACAGCAAATCGTTCAAAACTGTGTACGGTTCACCATTCCTTGCTACTGTTTCAATCCCTTTAGAGAACATTAGAGGCCTTATTGCTTTAGGATTCCTTTCTGCAGTTCCTTTTCTAATTAATTCTTTTGTGGTTGGAACTCCTCCAAATAGGACAGATGCTTGTGAGCAATGGTATTCAACTTGAGCATATTTTTTAACAGCTGAAAAAACTCCCAAAAGAATTAAACTTATAATTATTAAAGTGATTGTCCAGGCGTTATACTCTGTTGTTATTGCTGTTATCAAAAAAACAAAAAGTTTAATATAGGTACAATTGTAAGTTTTGATTTAAAAAAAGGTAAGTAGAATGGTAGTTATAGTTGCTAAACAATTAATAACTATTATAAATGTGTACAAATCCATTTAGTTTCACACCTTTTGATTAAAAGGATTCTTTTAGTGTTTAGATATGATCATCATAGCCAATTACAAATTAACCAAATACTCTTCTCAAGTACTTGGTTCTTTGTTGGTACTATACCATCCTTTAAAGTGGTCAACCAAATGAATCATTTATTTTCTCTGCTTTTCCTTTAGAATCCATGCCTAATTGGGTAAAGCCACCTTTGCTGCTTAGCGGTTCTCCATCCCCTTGCTTATCAGATTGTATAAGAGCTATGTAGTATCTCCTAAGTCTAGGCCAAAAGGTTATAGAGCCACCAAAGTGATTCCGATAGTGATCAACATTAAGTTTTGGTTTATAGCCCTTTGACTTTAAATATTCGGCAATTTCTTCAGCACCAAATTCTTGACCTATTTGACCTCTTTCTTTAAGCACATTCTAAACCCCACTCATAATAAAATGATTATTTTATTACTATTATACTACAATTTTCCATGGTCACACTAAACAAAAAGCAGTCTATTCAGATCTGCTCCTTAGTGTTTTCATCTTTTAACTTTTTGTTTAGTTTGAAACCAATTAAGACATTGACAATAGCTGATGGAAGATATAAAACTCCTGCACCTATTATTCCTAATGCAGTACTTGAACTCACTATAAATGTCTGCATTTCTGTGTTTCTTGACTTCAAGCTAAGTAATACTAGAAGGCCAGCTAAAACTCCCATAAGCCGTGCAATACCTGGAATAAAAAAATCTGTTAGGACTCCAAATAATTGCCCTATAATCGATAGCACAACCCCGAAAAAGCTGGACAATAAAACTAAATTTTTAATGGCATTTCACCCCTTTTTAAAGCCGCTTCCATTCAACATACCCAAACCGCTTTTTAAAACAGTTTTATGTTCTTCGGGTATATACAGCTGACAGATTAACTATTCTTTCGATTCAAAATAAAATTATCATTTTTAATATAAAAAGCCCCTATAAGGGACTCTGTGTTAGTTTGTTCCTTCAACCTTACTCGTTAAGTAAGCCACTTGTTTCTAAATCAGCAACTCTTTCTTCAAGAGTTTTTGGCTTAGGCGCATTTTTCTTCTCTTCAAGCTCAATTGCTGCTTTTTCAATTTCCTCTACTGTAGGAATAGGTTCACTTTTTCTCCAAGCAGTAAAGATATGTCTCCCGTTATCATTTACAAATTCCCAATGATAAGATTCGTCTGAATGAGGGAACATATACATTAAAACTTCAGGAAGAATCGATCCATGAATATTCCAAATTTCTGATACGTCTTGACCAACTTTAAACTCCACAAAAACATCTCCTCAATTATCAAATTCTTCTATATCCTATCATATTTTCATTATATAGGTAAATAGTTTGCTATAATTAAACAATTTCACTCCACAACCACATATCCATTGTTTGCAATGTAAAGCCGTCAGGCAGCTTCTTCATTTTCCATTGAACCTCTTGCCGACTGGTCTATGTACAATAGCTAACTCTTCTCCGTACAATGGCCTCATCAAGTACAATTGGCTGATTGACCAAGTTTCCCTCTTTTAATGCTCTGATAAACAAATAAGAGTCATTTTTATACAGCTCGTAAAAGACATTTGCATAATGTTCGTTCTTGTCTCTAAGTAGTTCAAAATTGATCAACGGTATGTATATATCTTTTTCTGATAAATTCAATTTCATCTTGCACTTTAGAAATAAATGTTTGACATTTTTCTATTCTCCTTTTTATATAATGTTTTAAACAAACTAAATTGGGTAAGAGTAGAGGTGATTTTTTGAATAATGATCATAAAGTTACTCATTTATTTTTTCAACAATCATGGTTTTGCTGGTTGCCATCTTTCCAGAATACACTTCTTGATTTGTAACAGTTTTCTTCTTGGGGTTTTGCACTTATCTATACATTCCAAAAACATAGAACAAGTTCGTCAAAAGCACTTTCTTATATTTCGTATTTTTTATTCATCGTTTCATTGACTTACACTTTAGTTAATATGTAATAATAATCCTCCCTTGTGGGAGGATTTTTTGTTTAAACTTATTTCTCAGCAGCTTTTTGGCCCTCTGTATCAGTAATGATAAAGCTATATGATCCAATTTTCTTCTTACGATCTTTGTCTTCATAAATTTGTAACAACATTGTGGCGTGTCATTAGTGTCGCACCGGCCATTTTAAACTCTTTACGATCTTTAATACAAACAACAGGATATTCGCCTAGAATAATCATATTTGCTAATCCGGCTAAATAGGAAGACCATCCACCTGAAGGAAGGTTTAATGCAAATCCTAGAGTCTGAACAACTGCAGCTAAAGAATATTTTTCAAACTTTGTGCTTCCATACTCAGTTCCTGCTGATTCCCATTCATCAGCAGTTGCTTCAATGTTTTGACTATTAAACCCTGAGGCTGTTTTAAATATATTAACTGGTTGATTAACACTTAATGTAGTTGTTTGGTTGTTTCCTACTTCTTCTTTAGCCTGTAGGCATTAGCCAGCTCATGTTCTAGAAAGGATTCTTCTATGTAAGCACAGACATCTTCGCATCCTCAAGTTTAGCAGAAATGCTACTTAAGAAAGCAATCTTCATATCGATAAGATCAATCCATTGGTCTGTTACGCCGACATGATCATGATAAAATGCTTTAATGTTGTCAGCACCCTTGCCTGAAAATTCACTGTCATCTAGGTTAGCTACGTTTTGAAAAGCTTTTCTTAGCTTCACCATTTGCGACCTTAGTTCCTTATACTCTTTGGTTCTTTTATCGGCCTCAAAGAGTAATGAATCAGCCTCAAATACCTTCATATCATTCTCCTTCCCAGACTACTCTATGTAAATTTTACCACAGTAATCTATTTGAATAACAGAAAAAGACAGCCAAAATGACTGTCTTATACATCACACACTATCTTGTTCTATAATAATTTTCTGCGGTATAGTAGCGCCAATCCCAAAAAGGTTCTCCATTGGCCAATATATACCGGTCTAAAAATATTTCAAAGTTTACATTTAATGGATTATACTCTAAACCACTTTCAAATATATAGAGATAGTTGGGATCACCATGGTTCACTTTATCTTTATCAATCATTAAATGGCATTCTTCCAATAAGTAGCCAATTGGAATACCATTGATATCTTCAAACAAATCCTCATATTTTAACTCATCTTCAATCTCTTCAAGGCTAAATAGCTGAAGTCCTCCACCTATATTCTCCCCATCAGAAAGAATCTCAAAAATTTTCGCACCGTTATGCAGTGTCATGAATTTCTGATAATCCTCTGGAAGGGTAATCTGATGTTTAGCTTCAAAGCTTTGAATGTCGTTAAGGGTTGCTTTGTCCTGTGAAAATGTAACAAGGAACTCCATGATATCACCTTCTGAACAAAACAATTTAATGGCTCCTTTTTCGTCTAAAAGACTTTTCAAGCCATTTACAGTCTTATGAACAAAGTTAGTCACATACATCACCCCTTTATTTCCTTTTAACAATAACCTTTCAAATTCCAAAAGATGTGAACAGATCGTGATAGGTGCTCTTTTCAGTGAATATAATGCAATAAATTCTAAAAAGAGGTGCCTCCAAAAATTGAATTCTCTAATGAATGATGACATGGTAAAGATCATTAGAAATGGCCTTAGCGCGTCGCAGCATCCAAAGCACATTCTTGTTATAGGAGCTGGATTGTCCGGGCTTGTAACAGCATCTTTGTTGAAAAATGCCGGTCACAGAGTAACGATTCTCGAAGCGAGCGGCAGAGCGGGCGGCCGTGTCTGCACTTTGAGATCTCCCTTTAGTGATGATTTGTATTTCAACGCTGGTCCGATGCGCATACCGAATAACCATTCGTTAACCTTAGAATATATCAAAAAATTCAAATTGCCAACAAATGTATTTATCAACAGAACCCCGATGGACATCATTTATGCAAATGGAATCAAAACACGTCTCCAAGTTTTTGAACGAGCTCCTGGAATATTGAGATATCCAGTTGCACCAAATGAACAAGGGAAAACGTCTGAAGAGCTGATGCTTTCTTTACTGCAGCCTATTCTAAATTTTATCAATCAAAATCCAGAAAGAAATTGGCGGATTGTCGAAGAACAATACAAAAATCATTCGTTAAGCTCTTTTTTAAACACGTATTTTTCATATGGCGCGATCGATATGATCGGTGTACTTTTGGATATGGAAGCGTATATGGGGATGTCCCTTGTTGAAGTATTGCGGGAATCTATCTTTTTTTCATCGCCCGCTCACTTCTATGAGATAACTGGCGGTATGGATCTGCTGCCTCACGCGTTTCTTCCTCAATTAAAAACAAACATTCTATACCATCAAAAAATGATGAAAATGTCTCAGGGTGAAAATCGTGTTACGATCCATTGTCAGCATCAACAAACGGCAGAATTCACATCATTCACAGCTGATCTCGCTATTGTAACCATTCCTTTTTCAACATTGCGATTTGTAAAAGTCGAACCATATCATTCATTCTCTTACTATAAACGGAGGGCCATCCGTGAGCTAAACTATATCAGTGCAACAAAAATCGGCATAGAGTTTAAAAGCCGATTTTGGGAAAAAGCCAGTCAGCGCGGCGGCAAATCTATTACTGATCTTCCGATTCGTTTTTCATATTATCCAAGCAGAAATATTGGAGCAAATGGACATGCTGTCATTCTGGCCAGCTATACATGGGCCGATGAGGCACTAATATGGGACAGTCTTTCAGAAGGAGAGCGAATCCAGTATACTTTACTGAATTTATCTGAAATCTATGGTGATATTGTGTGGTCTGAATTTGTGTCTGGCACTTATTTTAGCTGGAGCCAGTACCCGTATTCTGCGGGAGGTTTTACAGCTTTCGAACCAGGACAAGAATTAGAGCTGTATCCCTATATTCCTGTCCCTGAGGGCAGAATTCATTTCGCCGGAGAACACGCCTCACTCACTCATGCGTGGATGCAAGGCGCGATTGAATCTGGAATACGTGTTGCTTATGAGGTCAATCGCTTACCTTAGTTCATGCTCACATCTTGTTAAAACTGGTTGATATAAAAAGAAGTGAAGAATTTATACTCCTTTGTTTAAAAGATTAATTCAAATATGGGATGTCTCAACATTCGGTTCTTTATTATCTTTATACACGTTTTGAATGCGGACCTCCCTTTTCTTCCATAATCATTAATAAATACCCAACCATAGGAAACGTTTTAATTAACCATCGGGCGAACTTTCTTTCACTGTATAACGATTCTTAATGTTGCTTTTTATCCTTTACTTGTCCTCTCTTTTTTTCATTGACTTACATTTCTTGAAAACCAGTATAAATCCTAAAGGAATTTTGTAACAAATACAGAATTGGAAAGAGAAGCGCCAAAAGAAATGCTAACTCCTTATCTCAAAGACAAAACTGCGCTTATATTAAAAGAAAGAGGTGACTTTAGAATGGTTCATTTTAAAAACTGCCCTGATCCTTCTCTAAACGCCAATTCTCAGTCTCACCCCGAATTTTCATCCGAATTAGAACATATTAAGACAAGAATGCAAAACTTTATTAAGCACTCGGTTACAGCCCAAAATATCGAAGTTACTGACGCAAGGGTGACGGCCGAAGGAGAGGTCACCTCTCTTTTAAAAGAACGTCTCGACAAGGAATATTATAGGCTTTTATCTAAAATCACCCGGGAAGTAAATGTGGCTGACTTCGGCGCTGTTCCAGATGGAAGAGACAATACTGAAGCTTTTCGAAAAGCAATCGGGAATGGCCGAGTCAAAGTACATGTTCCAGCGGGAGAATACCTCGTTCAAGGGATTAAACTTCCATCTTGGACAACAATTGTTGGACAAGGTAAAGGGATCACAGTGATTAAATTGCATGAAGACACTCCAGCGCATGAATGGGTGATTACAAATGATGATTATCAAAATGGAAATCGCAATATTTTTGTCCAAGGAATGTCATTAGACTGGAATCCAAGTAGACAATGCGGTGTGAGAAATCCAGGGGGACAGTTCTCCAGTTGTTTAACTTTTGCTAAGGTTGAATATGGGTGGATCAAAGATGTGGAAGCGATTAACGCAGGTCTTCATGGTATTGATATTACATCGCCAACGTATGACCATTTGCCTGATACCGATTGGACAAAAGACGGATCAAGATATATTTGGATCGATAACTGTGTGACATATGGTTCAGGAGACGACGGCATTACCACCCATTATAGCGAATACATCTTTATTTCAAACTGCCATTCAGGAAATCCGCGGGGAACAGAATTTGCTGAAGGTGTTTCAAACTCCAACGGAATAGAAATTGACGACGGCTCTAGGCATGTGTGGCTTTTGAATAACTTTACAAGCGGCAACATCCGCGGAGTTGAAGTAAAAGCCCATGAACTGTGGCCAGCCTCTCAAAACGTCCATATCATAGGCCATATTTCTTATCGCGATGTTCGTGCATTTGATCTTCGTCATATTGGTCACCATCAAATTACAGATCCTGAAAGCACAACAGCATACGATGTCACACTCATTGATTGTTCAGCAGTTGAACCAGTTTTCAACTCGCTTTACGATGCTGTGACCCCAAGAGCGCTGGTTATTTCGGCATATAAAAACGTTAATGTAAGCGGATTCACAGCGATTGGTGATCCAGACTATGATTATAAAGAAAACCCTGTCGTAGCCTTGCAATATCGCAGCCAAAATATAACCATTAATGGCATTAAAATTCGCGGTTTTAAAAAAGCCGGTGTTGATATTAATTTATCAGGCGGATCAAATAAAACTGATTATATTAAAATTTCAAATTTTGATATTTATAACTCTGCTCCAAAAGGAATTTCAATCGGTGGAGGCCTCTACAATGTCAATATTCTAAATGGAACGATGATTACTGACAATGGGACAGTTGCAATTCAGTCCCCCAATAATCAGGCCACAATTCTCGGTGTACAATCAGAAGGTTATAGTGTGGCAGCCTCAATCAAAGGCCAAACATACCAACAAGTTCCAATTAATTTGAAAGGAGGCATACAGCTTGCAACGACCTCTGGCTTTGCCGTTAACCAAACAAGCGCAGTTATAGCAGGTACCGGCGACATTACGGCCCGCGGAGAAAGAAATGCGGTCATTAGCTCTTCTGGAGGCTCCAGTACTGAAGGCTCTCGCGCATTAATCGCTTCTTCAAATAACGCACATATTAGAGGAAACCAAGCGTCAAGAACAATACTGTCTTCTGAAAATATTATACTTGAGGAACCATACACCGTGGCAGGAGGTCATCAATCAATAAAGTGGCTTCTTGACTCTGTTCGGGGAAACGGGACGTTTGCCGGTGCAATCAGTTCTTCTTTAGGTGGATATGGAGAGTATTTTGAGAGTTCAACTGGACAGTTAATCCATACTGGTACAATCGTGACTTTAAGAGGTGAAAAAATTGTGCCCGCGAATGTTGGAGATTATATGCTTGGCGTTATTTCAGAAAATTCAGCTTTCATTTCAGGAGCCTCCAGTTTCGTCTGGCAGGGCCGTTATTTGACAAATGAGTTCGGCGGATTTATTTATGAAACGGTGACTGATGAGGAAAGCGGTGAACTCATACGTGTTCCTAAACAAAATCCAGACTACGATACAGCGCTGGAGGCAAATTATTATTCACGGGCAGCAAGAGACGAATGGCACGTTGTAGGGTTGGTAGGCCAACATTATGTTCGTATTGACGAAACTGTCAATCAAGGAGATTATCTTACGGCACATAATGGAATAGGAACAAAAGCCGCTGAAGGAAGCTGGAAAGTAATGAAAATAACCTCTGCTTACAAATCAGAAAAAGGGTATGGTATCGCTCTAACCGTCATCAAATAGTGGATACGCCGACCAGTTCAATATATGTTTATCCAAATAATTAGATCTCTTTTCTAGGTTCGTTATTCCTTGTATGTTATTATCAATTTTCAATATCTACCAAAATTCCCCTAATATACTATCGTAATTAACTTATATTATAATCAAAAAAATTTTGACAGCTGTTCCTTCTCGTTATTCATGAGAGTTGCTATTGAAATGAGTAAATGGATATCATATTAGACTTCTATAGCAAATGCACCATATATATCCTTTAAGTATTTACAAATTGAAAATGTTTCATGAGGCTTATTAAAAGTATTGTTCTTTTATCAACTGTAAGTCGATACAAACTGCATTAAGATCACACCTAAATCACACTGAGTTTTTTCTTACAAATAAAATGAAAACCCTTTCCATTCTAAATTCATTTCACCGTTACTAAAAGTAATCCTTGCAATCCTTCGCCCTCCATGCTATATTCATATAGCGATGAGCTGAATTGTGTAAGCCGATGTACATGCCTTTACGGCACACACGAATGTGGCGTGTGGTGCATCGCCTCAATACGCAAAAGACGTTTGCCTTAGGCAAACGTCTTTTTTGTGTTATCCGATTTTTGTGCCGTTTGAAACAGGCTGATCCGGCTGTAGCAGAACAACATCGCCCTGGCCGGGAATGCCGCCAAGGACCAAGACTTCCGATTTAAATCCGGCGATCCGGCGGGGCGGAAAGTTCACGACTGCTATGACTTGCTTGTTGATGAGATCTTCTGGCTTGTAACGCTTCGTGATCTGTGCGCTCGATTGTTTTATGCCGATTTCAGTCCCAAAATCTATCACAAGCTTGATTGTCGGTACTCTTGCTTCAGGAAATTCTTCACCTTTTACAATTGTTCCCGTTCTGATATCCAATTTCTCAAAGTCTTCAATAACTGCCATATCAATAACTCCTTTTTCTCCTATTGTAAAGGAGATATACAATATTCTTTTAACTAAAGAGCCATCATTTTTTATCCGAATATAAGGTGTTTCGATACAGGCGGGGCGGCATTCCTGTGCTTTTCGTGAACCATCTTGTAAAAGAAGAAAGGTTTTGAAAGCCCAGCGCCTCGCTCACGACGGTAAGAGTTTCATTTCTCTCCATCAGCATTCTTTTTGCTTCCTCAAGGCGAAGTTCGGCAATATAGTTCTGCGGGGACTTCCCTGTCTGTTTTTTGAACCAGCTTGAATAGTAAGCTGGGTGATAATGCTCGATTTCTGCCAGCTTCTTAATCGTCAGCCGCTCAAATAAATGGCTGTGAATGTATGCAATTGAGGCATAGCTATGGGATTGAAGCTTTTCTTTTATGTATTGTACTAGCATATGAAGCGAGTTGGCTGTTCCGGCCTTTGCTTCCTCTGTCAGCAAGTACCTGATCGAAGACCAGAAAGGATCGAGTGCAGCTTCAATTCCCGATCCTGCACGAAACTCATCAATTTTCATTGCATGAAGCGGAACATCCAGTACAAGACATTCATTTCTTCCGATAGAACGGAAACGATGCTCACACTCCGGAGGAATATATAAAAAATGATCTGGCTTTAATTTCACCTGGCGCTCTTCAGTCTCAAGATCAATACTCCCTTCAAGCGGAAAAAGAAATTGGCTGTATGCGTGCTTATGTGAATGATAAAGGCGTGTGTACGTCCGTTTTTCGCAAATCATCTCTTGAAGCGAGTCCATCAGCAAACCCCTTCCTTTGGTCATCTTTTAATCCGGTAATGGTGTTCCGATATAGGCGAAAATCCGATTTTTTCATATAAAGAAACTGCCGCCAGATTTTCTTTCATCACTTGTAAAAACATGCGTTCCGCTCCGTTGTTTTTTGCCCATTCAGTCAACACCCTGATCACTTGGGTTCCTGCCCCTTTTCCTCTGTGCTCCTCAGCTACAACGATATTACTAAGTCCGCCATAACCATCAATGACAGAAACCGTGCCAAGCGCTGTCAGGCTTTCTTTGTCATACATCTTGAAAAAAGTTTTACACGGCGGCATGCGTTCGAATATGTGTTTGTAACCTTTGTGACGCTCGGGTGAAAACCCTTCTAATTGAATAAATTCATCTATCCAAACAGATGATGGCTCTTGTTCCCACTTGTATGTAAATCGGCTGTTGTCATTTGTTCGGCTCATAATTGACCGGCACAACGCTGTCATCTGGAAGCACTCGTCTACCTTTTCATAACGGCTGTCTGCCAATGCGTCATCAAGCCCTTTCGGTGATGCGTTGCTAATATGAAAACAAACAGGTAAGCCTAAACTTTGATAAAAAAGTTCGGCCTCTAGCTGAAAATCCCCTTCAGGCATATCCGCAGAAGTCCATACGCTATTTGCCCTTTTGGTTACGCCAAAATTCGCTCTGAGAAGCCATTTCCCTATGCTTTTTTGAAAATAAGCCGGCCATGAAGCTGCCGCTAACCGTTCAATCTTGTGAATGTCATCCATTGCATAATGCCTCTCCCCTATGTATACTCCCTTGATATTATACAATATTCAGAAATATAAGACATCCATTTGTTTGTTTACATAATATTTTTATTGTTTATTAATAATCCTGACAAAAATGTCCTAATTGAAAATGACAGGCTTTCTAAAATGTCCTCCTCACGTTCAAATGCTTCTTTTGCGATTAAAGCAGTAAAGCCATGCAGCAGGCTTCTGAGCCCCCTTGTCGCATGAATGGCAGTCTTTTCACTTGCATAGCCGTTTTCAATGAGCAGCTTCGTCACAAGACAGACAATTTGGTCAGAGACGATTTCCGTCCGTTTGTCCTGAACCTTAAGCAGAGCCGCTTCATAATATCCGGGATTTTCAATTGCAAAATCAACATATGCATGAGCTAAAGAAAGCATAGCGGAATCTCCCTTTCGTTCGGTTACGGAGTCCGCCATTTGATCAAAAAGCTTTGTCAGTCCTCTGACAGCAAGTTCTGCTCTGATCGCTTGCAGCCCGTTGATATGGTTATACAATGACGGGGGGCGCACATTCATTTTTTTAGAAAGTGCCGCAAGTGAGACACCATTTACCCCTTCCTGATCGGCAATCTCCGCTGCAGCGTCTACAATCATTTTTTGGGTCAAACCTATTCTCGGTGACATGCTCATCATCCTTTCTTTGCTTTTTGGATCGACTGTCTCATCCGCTCTGAAGGTGATCGCAGGAATTTTCCATGTCCGACAGCGAGACAGGAAGGCGCCTTATCTGCGAGCAATTGTGCACTTTTGATGGCCTCCTCCTTATTCCATGTGGCGAAAGCGGGAAAAGGAAACGCCCATTTTATCTGGCCTGATACAGCGATTCCTCCGCGCAACTGAAACGCATCTCCTGCTATTAAAGTGCCGTTTCTTGTATCAAGAAATGACATGCTGCCCGGTGTATGGCCCGGTGTTGGAATGGCAAGCAGAGAACCAATTATTTCACCGCCCGTCAGCAGTTGGTGAGGCTTTGTTTGTATGTGTTTCGGAATACCTCCTTTTATAGGCGTCTGCGGCTCATCTTGCCGCAAGGATGTGTCACCTTGGAGCAAGAATGAATCCCGTTCCGAGATCATGACCTTTGCATGCGGAAATGTTTGTGCCAATGTATCCAGTGATCCGACATGGTCCCCATGTGCATGAGTCAGTAAAATATGCTGAAGCGGTTTTCCAAGCTGATTCACAGCTTGAATAATCCCTTTATAGCTGCCTGGCAGTGCGGCATCAATAAGGGTGACTTCGTTTTCTTCCTCTACTAAATAGCAATTAACCGGAAACAATGCTGGAAAAAAAGTCAGCTGCCAAACCGTTTGGTACTGAGTCATTCTCATCTTTTTATTCCTCCTAACAAAAACTAATGGCGTTAGTTTTATTATTAACTAACACCATTAGTTTTTCAAGAGTTTATTATTTTTTTATCGCTACATAAATGTTAACTTGTGCTCGCTGTGGCACTGCGGCACTTTGATCATACATCTCAAAATCACCTGTAAACGTGCGCAGATGCCGCTTATCCCAAGTCCAAATTTCCTTCCACGTTTCAAGCACAATCTCTTCAATAGGACCGATTCTGGAAGTGAAAACGGCGTAAGCGGAAGCCGGCAAATCAATGTTTTCATATGGTCCCGGAAGAATGTCGTCGTATTCCTGAAACGTTCCGACTGAAAACGTATAAAACCCATTCGTCTCTTGTTCATAATTCGAATATAAGGCAATAATGCTTTTGTCTTTTTCAGCCTGTGATAAAAGAGCGCTCATATCCTGCTTCCAGAATTGGTCCCACAGTGCCGGAATCCTCCTTTCTTCCGTCATTTCCAGTGCGTTGCTTGTCCGTTGTGACAGTCCGGCAAATCGTTTCCGGTCTAAGTGTGTTATATGTGAAAAGCCCATACGATCTCCTCCTTTTTTTAAGATTATAGACAAAGAAACCTGACAGCAGTGTGTCAGGTTTCATATATTTTTTGCATGTGATGAATGGTTTCTTTTACTTTATCCCGTATATGAAGAGGCTGCAGAACCTCAATATCCTTTCCGAACTGGAGCAAAAAACCGATCAGCCATGGATCTTCTGGAAGTGAAATCACTGCCCGGCAGATTTCATCTTCCTCACAACAGTGAAGGACATCATATCCGAACCATTCACCTATGCGCTGACGTGCTGACGGCTGAACAAGAATAACCAATTCAGTTAAACGGTCCTTTTGGTACCAACTCTTATCCCATGGCAAAGTGTCCAGCTGAATGTCTTTTCTGATAAATGTCTGATGTAAGATAGCCAGATCTTTCATCCGGTTCAGTTTAAAAAAGCGAAAATCATTTCTTACCAGGCAGTAGGCATATAAATACCAGTGCCCCGCCTTGCAAACCAATGTATAAGGTTCAGTTTCCCGAAGTAGTGTTTCCCCGCTTGCGCTTGTATATGTAAAAGATATCGTTGACAACCGATCGATGGCAGCGCTGATTTTCTCGCGCAGCGTCTTTTGATCCTCAGTATGGCCCCAAGCCGTCATGTCAATAAACCATTTTTCTGTTTGGTGCTTAAATGCTTGAGCAGAGTGCTCCGGTATAAGGTGTTTGATTTTTTGATAGGCTGTGCTGTGAGAAACGGGTTCATACATAGATGAAACGCTTTGCAAAGCGGAAGCAATTGCAAACAATTCCTCCTCCTTCAGCCACTCTCTTTCAAGCCGATACGTTTCCATGATGCCAATTCCGCCCCCGGAACCCTGTGAGGTCACAATCGGAATACCAGCCCTATTGATCGTCTCAATATCACGGTAAATTGTTCTGACAGATACTTCAAACAGCTCAGCAAGCTCTGCAGCCTGCACTTGTTTTTTGCTGATCAATAACACAACCATCGCTAACAAACGTTCCAGTTTCATTCTGCGCACCTTTTCTTCTTGTATTTTCCAACAAAACAATCATAACATTTTGATAAAGCTTGGGCATATCTATTATGCGGCGGAATACACCTCGCATATGCTATGAAAACAGGGGTTTCCCCTTCTTTTTTGTGTTCAGTATTTTATTTCAGCTACTATTTCCAACCGGATAAGCATACACTTCTCAACGGAGGGGATTTCACATCATGCATCTTACATTTCAGAGCGTTTATCCTGCCATGATCATCATCTTTTTTCTGTATAAAAAAATTAAAAGGTCCATCGGATACCAGCCGCTGAAGCCCCGCTGGCTGTTCACTCGCGTCATTCTTTTCTCGCTGTTTGCTTTTGGCCTTTCAATCTTCAGCGCCATTCACCCTTTTTTATATGGATATCTCATTTTGGGCATTCTTGGCGGATGGCTCCTTGTCTTTTTCGCTAAGAAAAACATCTCCTTTGAAAAACGCAGAGGAAAGATCTATTTTCGGACTCATATTTGGGTAGAAATGATTCTCTTAACCTTATTCCTGTCAAGATTTCTATATCGAGTGACAGAGCTTTATCTTACCTCGCCTGATCTAAACCGCCTTGGATCATACAGTCAGTCAATCGGAACGGACCCTCTGACAATTGGCGTCTGTTTTCTGATAGCCGTTTATTATATCGGTTTTTCTTCTTTTGTCATCAAGCTCAGCAGAAACGAACTCGAACAGCACGGACACAATAAAGAAAAAGACATCCTTGCCCGCTAGCAGCGAGTTAAGCAAGGATGTCTTTTTCAATCATGCTGTGTATGATGGATCATTTGCTGAAGAACATCTAAAACATGTTCATCCTCGGGAGAGTAATAAATCGATGTTCCTTCTCTGCGCGATTTGACAAGCCGGAGATTTTTTAAAAATCTAAGCTGGTGGGACACGGTGGATTGCAGTAAATTCAGCTTTTCTGCAATTCCGTTTACTGCATGCTCACCCTGGGACAATAAATGGAGAATTCTGATTCGGGTAGGATCAGAAAGCGCTTTGAATGTTTGCGCGACTAGAAACAGCGTCTCCTCGTCCAGATCAGCAGCCGATTGTTCCGTTTCTCTAAATTCAGTCATATGTATCACCTTTCTTTATTCATAGTTTTATCTTATAACAAATGCGCTTGAGTGCAAACCAGCCTGCTTGTATTCCATTTCAATCTCATAGTTTAAATTTATGTTTCAAATCAGGTTTTTACTTGGTCTGATATACCGTCTTATGTCATAATAAAAAAGGTCATACTGCTCCAAACATTGAGGGTGAAACACAGTGAAGAAAAAGAGAAAAGGCTGTTTCGCTGCTGCGGGTTTTATGATGATTTTTGTCTTTGTCATCGCCTCTTTTTTATTGGTCCTGCTTTTTTTCAACCGGGATTTAATCAAAAAACTTCCGATCGATACGAAAACGATTGTTTTGGAACGTTTAACCGATTACAAACCCTTGGTGGAAGAAGAGCTTGAAAGCCAAGGACTCTCTAATTATACATCACTCATATTAGGCATGATGTATCAGGAGTCAAAAGGAAAAGGCAATGATCCCATGCAGTCCTCTGAATCTCTGGGGTTAAAACGCAATGAGATAACAGACCCTCAACTCAGTGTTAAACAAGGCATCAAGCAATTTACCCTCATGTACAAGACCGGTAAGGAAAAAGGCGTGGATTTGGATACCATTATTCAAAGCTACAACATGGGGGCAGGTTACATTGATTTTGTAGCTGAACATGGAGGAACGCATACTGAGGAATTGGCAAAACAATACTCCGAGCAGCAAGTCAAAAAAAATCCTGATCTGTATACTTGCGGGGGAAATGCGAAAAATTTCCGCTATCCGTATTGCTACGGTGATTATACGTATGCAGAAAAAGTAAAAGAAAAAACAAAAACTGTTGAAGAATCTTTGCAGGTTGCAACACTTGAAACCATGGAATCCAAGGCTCATGAATAAGAGTCTATCAATTTACTGACAAAAGCCCAAAAATGAATTTGGGCTTTTGCCATGTTTACACGTAAAAAAGCCATACTGAGTATGGCTTTTAATAATACGGTGAAATCATCAAATATACAATAACGCCTGTAAGGCTTACATACAGCCATAGAGGCATTGTCCATCTCGCAATTTTTTTGTGGCGCTCCACCTGCATGCTGAAGCCTCTGATCAGCGTAAACAGCGCAAGCGGCACAATAATTGCAGAAAGGCAGATATGTGTAATTAAAATAAAGAAATAAATCGGGCGCATAATACCTTCTCCGCCATAGAGCGTGTTTTCCGCAATCGAGTGGTACGTCACATAGCAAATCAAAAATAGTAATGTTGTTGTGAACGCAGCCAAAATAAAGCGTTTGTGAGCTTTGATATTTTTCTGTTTAATCATAATCAGCGCGGCCAATAAGAAGATAAACGTAAAGCTATTGAATATCGCATTCAGCATTGGCAAAATGTGAATATTCGCATGGCTGAACTGATCTAATTTAGGCATAAAAAACAGCACTGCGATTAAACCGTTAATCAGAACTGTCAGCGTAAGGACAATCCCCGTGTAATTTTTCGGTTTATTTTCTGTTTGGTTCATTTGGTGACCTCTCCTAATTTGTACTGGCTATCCAAATCGTATGCAAATTCAAAGAAGATGTCAACGGTTTCGATTGCTTCGTCAGAAATTAGACACACTTCAAAGGCCGGAGGCTATTAGCCCCGGCCTGTTAGGTTTACGCCTCTTTTATCAAATGTTCAATGACCTTATGTTCATTTTCATTCAGCAGGTTCTTTTGAATTTTCGAATGAATGGGTTTATTCATATGCTGATCCAAGATATCGGCCGTTTCTTTATCCCCGGCAATAACCATTCGTTCCCATCTTTTCGCCGCAGCTTTTTGATCAAGGCTGGCAGCCAGCCGCTTATACAGTCTCGATTGGTTCTCTGTTACATGTTCCCTCATCCGGTTCTCTTCAAATGGTGGCGCTTTGTCTACAGCGGAATGGCTATTCTTCCAAGACTCATTGATCATATCATACTCATAACGCTCCACCGCCTCAATTTTTCCTAAAACAGTTTCAATAATTTTCACTTCATGCTGCTGAGTTAAAATAAACGCCGTACTTGGGTATGCCTGGCGCAAACCCTTCAGCTGATCCAGGACAGCTGTTTCTTCCCAGTAAAATCTTGTATCTACAGGGACTTGAAGCTTAATAGGTTCCCATATGCCGCTGTCGGAAACAAAAAACACGAGACTGCGGGGCATGTCTTTTCCCATTGCATTCAAGTATTGATTCATTTTAGCCCTGATTCCATCCAGACACTTTTCCTCCTCTGGATCACTAGCTGCCAAATACTCTTTTAATCGGCTGAATCCTGACTTTAGGGCAATCTTCCATTCTCCCCCCTGCTGCTCTGGATCTCTCATGTCTGTATTGAGATACAGGGAGAGAATTTTATCCGGCGGTTCCAATTGGATATACTGTAATTTGTTAATCAATGAATCAATCGCCATTCCGATTCCTCCTTTTTCACAGGTTAGTTTTCTTTTTCCTCTCTTAAAAACAATCAAACCTGACTTTCCGCTAATTTCTAGTAATAATGGAATTGTTGTTTACAATACGCCTCTCTTTTAATACAATTGGTAACTGTGTTTCTAAGCTGATTTTCGAAAGGAGTTTGATCTTGTTTACTATTAAAGAAAAAAATCGTCAAGAGCTTGAAGAAGAATTAAATGATTTAGAATTTCAAATTTATCGCATGCAGGAGAATATGAAGGATTTATCTAAAGATGCCAAAGTGCTTGGTATTGATCAATCGAAACATGATGAGTGGATGATTGTTTCCTCGATTGATGATGGCCAAACATGCAAAATTATGCTAACTGATTGTAAAACGGCTTACCGAGGAAAAGGCTGTTTTTCACTTGTAGCTTCTTACAAGGACGATGCCATTCATATAGGCGATATAAAAGGCCCTCCGAATCACGGGTTTGGCTCCATTTGCATGAAATATTTAAAAGATATTGCAAGAGACCACAATATACCGAAAGTCACAGGAGACATCGCCAAACGGGATTGGAATCATGTAGACCGGCTGATTCACTTTTATGAAAAACATCAATTCAAAGTATGTATCGATCATGATACCCAATCCGGCAGCATTAAGTGGGTTGATTTGTAAAAAAGTCTGGAAGAAAGAGCCAAGATATGCTGTAATGGTAAAAAACCATTGATGGAGGGTTCTATGTACGCCTCAAAACTGAAAAAGGGAGACGAAATCCGGATCGTGTCTCCCGCGACCAGCATGTCTATATTATCAAATGAAGCAAAAATCCGAGCAAAAACGGCGTTAGAACGCTTAGGTTATCGGGTAACCATCGCTGAACACGCAAATGAATGTAATGAATTTGATTCATCCTCTATCGAGTCAAGAGTCCATGATCTGCACGCTGCCTTTTTTGATCCAGGCGTCAAAGCGATTTTAACGACACTCGGAGGGTTTAATTCAAATCAGCTGCTGCGTTATCTTGATTACGAGAAAATCAAACGGCATCCAAAAATTCTGTGCGGCTATTCCGATATAACCGCTCTTTGCAACGCAATTTATCGAAAAACGGGTCTTGTTACGTATTCAGGCCCCCACTTCTCAACATTTGCAATGAAAAAAGGGCTTGATTATACACAAGAGTATTTTCTTTCTTGCTGCGCTTCGGACGACCCGTTTGAAATTCTTCCTTCAAGTGAGTGGAGCGATGACCGCTGGTTTTTGGATCAAGAAAACAGGCGTTTTTATCCTAATAACGGCCCTGTTGTAATCCAAGAAGGTTATGTGGAAGGTACTTTAATTGGCGGAAACTTATGCACGCTTAATTTGCTGCAGGGAACGGAGTATTTTCCCGAAACAGAACATACTATTTTATTGATTGAAGATGATTATATGTCAGACATCCATATGTTTGACCGCGATCTGCAATCACTCATCCACCTCCCCGCTTTTTCACATGTAAAGGCGATTTTGATCGGCAGATTTCAGAAAGCATCAAACGTATCAATGGATCTTGTAAAAGCCATGATCGAAACAAAAAAAGAATTATCCGGCATCCCGATCATCGCAAATATAAATGCCGGACATACCTCGCCAATTGCCACGTTCCCTATAGGAGGAACATGCAGGATTGAAGCTATTTCGGGTACATCACGAATATGGATTGATAAACATTAATCAGCTTGTAAATTTTTTTACAAGCTTTTTTAGCGCAATCGGTTATGCATGCCGCACGAGACATGACAAATGTCATATAGGAGGCATGATGTGTGCTACTACAAAAGACTTCTCTCATTAGCGTATACTGAACCGAGACACACAATGAGAGGATACTTACTATGACTGAACAAACCATTGCACATAAACAAAAACAGCTGACAAAGCAAGTCGCTGCATTTGCTCAGCCTGAAACAAAAAACAGCCTGATTCAGCTTTTAAACACGTTTATCCCATTCTTCGGCCTATGGTTTCTTGCTTATCTCAGCCTCGATGTCTCCTATCTTCTTACGTTAGCATTAACGGTGATTGCCGCAGGTTTTCTGACAAGAATTTTTATCATCTTCCATGACTGCTGCCATCAATCTTTTTTCAAACAAAAACGCTATAACCACATTCTCGGTTTTCTGACAGGTGTCCTGACTTTATTCCCGTATCTTCAATGGCAGCACAGCCATTCGATTCATCATGCAACTAGCAGCAATCTGGATAAACGCGGAACAGGAGACATCTGGATGTTAACAGTAAACGAATATAAAGCTGCATCCAGACGAACAAAGCTTACATACAGACTTTATAGAAACCCGTTTATCATGTTTATTCTCGGACCGATTTATGTTTTTCTGATCACGAACCGTTTTAACAAGAAAGGCGCAAGACGCAAGGAACGTGTAAACACATACCTTACGAATCTGGCAATTGTCGCGTTGGCTGCCGTTTGTTGTCTGATCTTTGGCTGGCAATCGTTTTTACTGGTTCAAGGCCCGATATTTCTGATTTCAGGTTCAATCGGTGTTTGGCTGTTTTATGTGCAGCATACCTTTGAAGATTCTTATTTTGAAGCGGATGAAAACTGGAGCTACGTTCAGGCTGCTGTTGAAGGCAGTTCATTTTATAAACTCCCGAAACTGCTTCAATGGCTAACAGGCAATATCGGTTACCACCACGTTCATCATTTGAGTCCAAAGGTGCCTAACTATAAGCTTGAAGTTGCTCATGAACATCACGAACCATTAAAAAACGTACCGACAATCACCTTAAAAACAAGCCTGCAATCACTCGCGTTCCGTCTATGGGATGAAGATAACAAACAGTTTGTGTCATTTCGGGCTATAAAACATATACCTGTAAGCCTTCCGCCTGATTCACCAGAAAAACAGAAGCTGCGGAAGAATGCCTGATGATAAAGGAGGTCTTCTAATATACTAGAAGGCTTCCTTTTTATTGTTGGAGGGTGCATTCTGGCTTTCACAATGATAAAGTTACAAGTAAGATGAAAAGCTGAAAATGAGGTAAGATCATGATTAAAAATCATTTTACATTTCAAAAACTAAACGGGATTACGCCCTATATATGGACGATATTTTTCATCCTCCCCTTCTACTTTATATGGAAATCATCATCTACATTTGTTATTATTGTCGGCATCATTTTGACGCTTTTATTTTTTTCGGTATATCGATTTGCTTTTGTCTCAAAAGGCTGGACCATTTATTTGTGGGGATTTTTATTAATTGGCATTTCAACCGCCTCCATTACCCTGTTCAGTTATATTTATTTTGCTTTTTTTATCGCGTATTTTATTGGAAACATTAAGGAACGCGTCCCTTTTCATATTTTATATTATGTCCATTTAATAAGCGCAGCCGTCGCAGCCAATTTCAGTCTCGTATTAAAGAAGGAATTCTTTCTGACACAAATTCCTTTTGTCGTCATTACCCTCATCAGCGCAATTTTATTGCCCTTTAGTATAAGAAGCCGCAAGGAGCGCGAACGGCTTGAAGAAAAGCTCGAGGATGCAAATGAACGGATTGCAGAACTGGTAAAATTAGAAGAACGTCAGCGAATTGCCCGCGATCTCCATGATACGCTTGGGCAAAAGCTTTCTCTTATCGGGTTAAAAAGCGACTTAGCAAGAAAATTGATATACAAAGATCCCGAACAAGCAGCTCGTGAACTGAAAAGTGTTCAGCAAACAGCGCGAACTTCTTTAAATGAAGTAAGAAAAATCGTTTCCTCTATGAAGGGCATCCGGCTCAAGGATGAACTGATCAACATCAAACAAATTCTCGAAGCAGCTGACATTATGTTTATCTATGAAGAAGAGAAATGGCCCGAAAATATCTCATTGCTGAATGAAAACATTTTGAGCATGTGCTTAAAGGAAGCTGTCACAAATGTCGTCAAACACAGCCAGGCTAAAACTTGCCGAGTTGACATTCAGCAGCTCTGGAAGGAAGTTGTGATTACAGTGTCTGACGATGGAACATTCAAAGGAGAAGAAAATTCCTTTTCAAAAGGACATGGCTTACTCGGGATGAGAGAACGGCTTGAGTTTGCAAACGGAAGCCTTCACATCGATACCGAAAACGGAACCACGCTTACCATGGCAATTCCTAATAATTCAAAATAAACATAAAGGATGGCTTATATGATTAGTATATTTATTGCAGAAGATCAGCAAATGCTGCTGGGCGCTTTAGGATCACTTCTAAACCTCGAAGACGATATGGAAGTCGTAGGCAAAGGTACAACCGGCCAAGATGCTGTTGATTTTGTCAAAAAACGCCAGCCTGATGTATGTATTATGGACATTGAAATGCCCGGAAAAACAGGGCTTGAAGCTGCTGAGGAGCTAAAAGATACAGGCTGCAAAATTATCATCTTAACCACCTTCGCCAGACCCGGTTACTTTCAGAGAGCAATTAAAGCTGGCGTTAAAGGCTATTTGTTAAAAGACAGTCCTAGTGAAGAGCTGGCCAACGCCATCCGTAGCGTCATGAACGGAAAACGCATCTATGCACCTGAGCTGATGGAGGACTTATACAGCGAAGCTAACCCTCTTACAGATAGAGAAAAAGAAGTGCTCGAACTTGTGGCTGACGGTAAAAACACAAAAGAAATCGCTCAGGAACTCAGCATCAAAAGCGGGACGGTGCGGAATTATATCTCAATGATTCTAGAAAAGCTTGAAGTGAAAAATCGAATTGAAGCCATTACCCGGTCAAAGGAAAAAGGCTGGTTTAAATAAAAAAGGATCTTGGCATCTGCCAGGATCCTTTTTGTTAACCTGAAATTCCCGTTTGAGAACCTCGCCGCAACCAGAATTAAACTGATCCATATCCTCGCTCCTGATGCCCGCTGAACGATTGTTTGGTTAACAGCCCAATAAAAGACAGGATTGAATGATATCCCTGTTAAAATGGTCGGCCATTGTACATCAGCAGAATTTCTGCTATTGATTGTATTGCAGTATGGCAAATCGTGCAATTCCGCCCCCAAAGTTGCCATGCCCAACTGCAAGTGCCTACAATAAAAAATCGTCTGAAATCAATCCGATTCCGTAAATGGCATCTGCTATATCCAACTGCTTATTATCTGCCAAAAAAGATACACCACCAGCTCGTTTCGCTGATCAAAGATAGTAACAACCAGCTATAAATGTCATGATGCCGAATGTCTCTGAAATGTGGAATCAATCATTTAACCCGAGAGCCCCTGAATCGCACATAAAGAGAAAAACGGGACCACTTTCTTTTATCAGCATATAATATAAACAGCTCTAAGCAGAACAAAAAAAGACACAAGCCAAAAGCTCATGTCTTTTATCACAATCTATATTATTAGTTTAAGACTTTAACACTTACAGTTTTGACGCCCCAATTAGAAGCATCACTTTTACTTGGTACAAATACGTCGATTTTATTTCCTTTAATAGCGCCGCCAGTGTCTGCTGCTGTTGCTTCCCCGTAGCCTTCAACATAGACTTTAGAACCTAGCGGAATTACATTAGGATCAACCGCAATAACTTTCGCGTTCGGGTTCTTATTTAAGTCAATGCCTGTAGCTGTAACGCCGGAAATGCCGCCGTCGTTAGCAGTGTAAGCAGTAGCAGTAACTGTTAGTTCTTTTGAAGCTTCTTGATTATTTGTATTTGATTGAACAGCCTTCTCTTCTGTGTTAACAGAAGTTTCTGCCTCAGCCTTTGTTTCTTGTTTAGGTTGCTGTTGTACAGCTTCTTGTTTAGGTTGCTCTTTTTGCACAGCCTCTTGTTTTGGCGCAGCTTGAGGTGCGTTTGTTTGCGCATTCTCAGTAGCTGTGTTTGCTGCTGTTGCCTGACCTTTTACTGAAAGAGTTGATCCAGCATAGATCATGTCAGAGCTTAAGTTATTCCAAACTTTCAGGTTGTTGACTGTCGTGCCGAATTTTTGAGCAATCTTAGAAAGCGTATCTCCCGCTTTAATTGTATATTGCCCAGTCGTGGTTGTTTCTTCTGAAGAAATGGTCAGTTTTTCTCCTGCAATGATTTTATCAGAAGTTAACTTGTTCCATTCTTTTAAGTCCTTTAGGTTCACTCCATTTTTCTGAGAGATTCCCCAGAGCGTATCACCCTTTTGCACCGTAATTTCTTTTGCAGAAGCGTGAGCTCCGAATGCAGTTGTTGAAAGTGCAGCAACTGCCACAAAGGACATAATCGTCTTCTTCATAAGTAAATCCTCCCTTGTTAGCTTTTTATTGGCGGCTAACAGGTGATATCGTAACACACGTAAATGTCAAATCAATAACAAAAAGATATGATTTAGATTACAGTTCCTTTACATGAAGGATTTCTCTCTGATGGAAAGACTTGCTGAACCCTTGATATAATAGGCTTCGCAGGTCTTTTTATTTTGAGGCGAAACAGAGAAAATAAAATGTGTTTTTTATAGAAAAAAAGATTGATTTTCTGTTTTATTAGTCTGTCATCCTTGCATAAGCTTGTATTTCTTGTAAAAAAAGCCGACCGTATTTTGCTCTTTTTTGTTCTCCGACTCCTTTTATAGACAAAAGTTCATCATCATTTACGGGCTGTTTTCCTGACATTTCTTTTAACGTTTGGTCAGAGAAAACAACAAATGGCGGAACGCCCTGCTCAGCCGCAATTTCTTTCCGAACCATGCGCAATCGTTCAAATAGCTCGTCATTTTCAGTAATCGCTGCCGCTTTTAACGCTTCTTTTCTCGCTACTGATAATTCTCCTTTCAGCACATTCCTTCCTTTACTGCTGACAAAAAGAGTCGGAAACGTTCCGTCTGACATCCTGATGAAGTCGTCAGAAATAAGAAATTCGATAAAATCACAGATTTCGCCAACGGATTGGTGTTTTAATATCCCGTATGTTGAAAGGTCTGAAAAGCCATTTTCAAGAACTTTTTTATTTTTGGAGCCGGCAAGCACCTGGGCAACCATCGTCTTGCCAAACCGTTCTTTCATGCGAATGATACAAGATAAGACCATTTGCGCTTCCCGCGTCACGTCATGGGCCGCTCTTGTATCGGTACAGTTTCCGCACTGTCCGCACGCATCAGGCTCCTTTTCTCCGAAATACATAAGGATAAAACGCTGCAGACAATCTTCCGTATGACAATAGTCGACCATTTGTCTCAGCTTTTTTAAATCCTGCTTTTGTTTCTCTTCATGCTCTGATTGCTCAATTAAGAAGCGCTGCACCATAATATCCTGCGGTGAAAACAGGAGAACACATTCACTGGCAAGACCGTCCCGTCCAGCTCGTCCTGCCTCTTGATAATAGCTTTCCATATCTTTCGGAATTTGTGCATGCAGAACAAACCTGATATTTGATTTATCAATACCCATTCCAAAAGCAGAGGTTGCCACCATCACTTGAAGCTCATCATTAAGAAACCTTTCCTGCTGCTCTTTTCTCACATCATCAGCCAAACCTCCATGATACCGGCCTGCCCTGACATGGTTTCGTTTCAATCTCTCATATATCCGATCAGCTTCTTTTCTGGTCGCTGTATAGACAATTCCTGCTTCATGCCTGTTGTTTTGCACATATTCGTCTATAAACCGATCTTTATTTTCTCCTTTTACTACTTTAAAGGTTAAATTCTCTCGGGAAAATCCGGTATATACCGTGTTTTCTTTTTGAATATGCAGCTGTTTGCAAATATCATCATGAACCTCGGGTGTGGCTGTTGCTGTTAACGCCATGATGACAGGCTTGTCGTGTAATTCACGGAACAAGATTTCAATATTCCTGTAGCTTGGCCTGAAATCATGGCCCCATTGAGAAATACAATGCGCCTCGTCTATTGCGACCAAAGGAACATCTATGCCTTGCAAAATCCGGATAAACTCTGTGGACGTTAGTCGCTCTGGTGTAATGTAAAAAAGCTTATAAGCCCCTTCTTTGAGTCCGTTCAGCCTCTCATATATTTCCTGATTGGATTGTGTGCTGTTAATGTAGGCGGCGTTAATCCCCGCTTCTTCTAACGCATCAACTTGATCCTTCATCAAGGAAATCAACGGTGATATGACGATCGTCGTCCCTTCAAACATTAATGCCGGAATTTGATAGCAAATCGATTTGCCGCCTCCCGTCGGCATAATGCAGGCCGTATTTTGCCTCGCTTCCGTCACCAAGCGGATCGCTTCATCTTGGCCGCTCCGAAACTTCTCATAACCAAAAAAATGAGCCAGAAGGGATTGGGCTCTATGTAACATAACGTGTAAACCTCGCTTTTCCTTGAATTTCTCCCATCATATCATAAAAAAGCGGCCTTCATTTCTTTCACACAAAAATGGAATATTCACTATACCAAACCTTTTTAGATAAAATAAAAAGCCATTTCCGAAAAGGAAATGGCTTTCGCTACGTCTTGCCGTATGCAAGTAAGAAAGTTTTAAACCACCACTCCTCAAAGTGGGTGTTTGCAGAAACGTTCCTGTCGTCCTCTGCAATGGAGGCATGACATTCCGGCTTCGATATAAAACTCCCTATTACAGCTTAAAGGTTAAAACTTAATTAACAATACGCACAAAGTAGCTTCTTTAATATAGTACACCATCAGGCGCTTTTAATCAAGAGGTCAGAACAATTGTTTAGAAAAACTTTTTCCAGTGAATAAAACTGCTTTTTCTCTAAAATACCTGACAATTCGACAAACAAAAAATATATTACAATAAAAAAATAGCCTTTATTGCTAAAAGCGAATGATTATTTTCTTCTATATTAATGTGTATATACAAAAAGACTCCTATTTGTAACGATAGGAGTCTTGGCTTTATTAGAATTTTGCAGCAAGATCTTTTGCTTCTTGTAAACCTTTTTCAACGATTTCTTGCGCTTGATCAGGTGCTGCGTTATGTCCTTCGATGACAACTGTGTGCAAGTCTTGAACACCCCAGAAACCAAGAACTGTTTTCATGAAGTTTAATGACATTTCAAGTGCAGCCATTGGTCCTTCTGAGTAGACACCGCCGCGAGCGTTAAGAAGCGCAACTTTTTTGCCGCCCATTAAACCGACTGGTCCTTCTTGTGTGTATTTGAATGTAACGCCTGCGCGAGACAGATAATCAACATAAGTATGAAGCACTGCTGGCACTGTGAAGTTCCAAAGCGGGAATGCGAAAACAACTTTGTCAGCTTTTACAAACTGGTTCAGATATTTGTCAGCAATTGCTGCTTGTTTTTTCTCATCTTCTGTCATTTCCATTCCTTGACCTGCTTTAAATGTTCCGTTAATCATATCTCTGCCAAGGTAAGGAAGGTTTTCCTTATGAAGATCTAATTCAACCACTTCATCATTAGGGTTGTTTTCTTTATAAGCAGCTAAGAAAGCTTCGTAAAGTTTAGTTGAAACGCCTTCTTCAGCTGTACGGTCGCTTGATTTTACAAATAAAACTGTAGACATTTGTATTCCTCCCGGTAAACTTTTTATATTTACTTACAAATAGTATGTTACTTTCTTTTTTACGCAAAGTCAATCACTTTATTTTGAATATGAGATTTTTTTTCAAAAAAAAGCAAGTACATCTAATATCGGTGTACTTGCTTGGCATTTTTACTTCGAATCTTGTTCACGATCCAAGATTTCATACGTCTGCGAGCTTTTTTGATCAATTGTTTCTTTGTTGGATAAGTCTTTTACCTGTTCATGAAACTCTCTTTCATAAGAAGGAGCATCTGTCTCCAGATCATCCTCCACATCAGCTTGGGCCTCAACTGTCATTCTTGCATAAGGAACAGCTTCAAGTCTTTCGTAAGGAATCTCTTGGCCGGTTTTTTCACACACGCCGTAAGTTCCGTCTTTCATCTTTTGTAATGCACGGTTGACCTCCTCTAACAGCTCCCGGTCAATCTCTCTCACTGTTTGGTCTGTCATCCGGTCTGTGACGAGCGTCCCGTGGTCTGCCATATGGTTGTCAACCCCGTTGGAAAGCTCCCCCACTTCTTCCGTCATTGATTCTGTTTCCTTTTTCTCGCCAGACAATTCTTTTTGCATATCGAGCAATTTATGATAGAGATGCTGTGTTTGTTCTTTTGTCAGTGCCATGTATATCCTCTCCTTTCTATCCTGTTTCCCGTTTTGCCTTCTGTCAAACATGGGAACATCGATGGAAAGAAGCTACTGCCTTTTTGAACGGATCGTGACCGCTGGCGTCGATGGTGCTTCGGGTTTTCGTTGGCACTTTTTGTCCTTCTCTTCTGGCGGTATATAATAGGTTGCGCCTATATTTAATCTGCCGCTCAGTTCATCAATGGTCAGCTCGCCGAATTCAAGATGATAGTCAATTTTTTCGACATTCAGCGTTTCAATATGTATATAGGTTTCTTCAGATCCCTGTTTGCTGCTTTGTTTTTGTTTCTCAATCACTGAGAGTCTTTCTTCACATTCACGCAGTTTGTCAAGTTCTGGTTTCAAGCAATGCCTGATCAGCGACCGGAACATTTTTTTCATGACATCACGACCCTTTGCATACTCCTCTTTCGTCTACATATATAATGAGGTATATCCCATAGAAAGGAGAGGTTTTCATGCTTCCGACTAACATCAATATTTCTCATCTCAAGACTAACTCGATAGGCACCGGATCATCCCTTACCTTTGGTTCTGCGGAGTTAAGGAACAGGCGCTCTGCTATCAAAAGAAATAACGGTTTTGGGGAACAAAATGCAGATGTTATTGTTATGGTCATTCCGATTGAATCAATTGATGACCGTGATGGGGCAGATGCACTCAGTATGAAAATCAATCATCAATAACAATGGTTTTCGCTTGACCTTCGTCTTTTTGAATAGTGATGTATAGGATTCCGTCTTTAAAAATGGCATTCATCTTTCCATGAAGATGATCGGAAAGCGGAATTTTCTTTTCAAAACTTCCGTATTTCCCTTCTTTTTGGCGAAAGTCCTGTTCATTAAAATAGGAAAAGCGCTGCCCCTTCACCACTAAATAATCTCCGTACGATAATATGTGAACGTCTTGTTTACGGTAGCCTGGAAGATAAATTAAAAACTGCACTTCCGCAACGGCATCTACAATATCCATGCTCGGAAATGAAGCATCTCCTTTCCCTCGCTGATCTTGCTGCGCAAACGGAAACGGAGATTGGCCATTTGTCATAAAAGGGGTTTTTTGGTCTTCATCAAATACCTGTTTCCAAAAGTCACCGCCGTACATCTGCTGTGCTAATTCCATCCACTGCTTCATCTTTTCGAAATCCATTTGAAGCCCCCTGTCTTAACATACTTTATAACCGCCAGCATACAACTATAGAAAGGAGGTTTGCCTGTGGTTCAACCAACTCCGTATATCAATATTAATATTTTCATGCTGAAAATTAATTCCTTTGAAAATGCTTCAGCGGTTAACGTAGGACAAAATTTATTGGCAGAATGGCAAAATTCAGATAAAAAAAATCAAGGCTACGGACAGAATTTTGGAGATGCGAGCGGATTTATGGGCACGAGAAGCCATGTGGATGACAGAGACCAAATTGATTCTCCGGCCTCTTTTGAAAGTGAAGCGGTTAACTCCTCAATCAAAAGGAAGTGATGAGATGTTCTTTTCTCCCTCCGTCGTGAATGTCGGCGGATTTAAAATCAATACGATGGACCGTGGTTCCTCTTTAACACTCGGTCCGTATCAGCAGGTCGATTACTTTTTATCAGCTAAAATAAATCAAGGGTTTGGAGAAGAAAATGGCGACTTTACTCCTCTTGTCGTACCGATTTCAAATGTATTAGATGCAGATCTTGTTGATTCGAATTCAGCGAAAAACAGTGTGGTGTAATAAGAACAGGGCGCACATGCCCTGTTTTTTTTATAAAAAAAAGCCTAACCATTTTTTAAACGGCTGGCTCATCAAATATTCAGCTGCACAAATGCTTTGTCAGCACCGCCTGAACCTCGCTTAAATCGGTGTCTTTCGCAAATTCTAATTCGAACGTTTTGCTTCTTGTCATCAATAAAAGCCCAGTGTCCGGATCAAACATTCCCGCTTCTTGGATGGCAAAGCTTTCAATTGTTTTATATGGAAGAAATACACGAACCTTCTTTTTGGAAAACATTTTATTGTCAAAGAAAATGATCCGCTTATTTGTAAAGCAAATTTGGTCCACTCGGAGCTTATAAATCGATTCTATTCTTTCCCCTTCAACGAGCAAAGCCTCAAGCTTCTTTGCGTCCGTTGATCTGCTAACAGAAAAAATACCCAATGAAGAACCCCTCTTTCTGCATTTATCTATTTGTTTTATCATTCACTACATAAAAATAAGTCCTTTATCCCTATATAAGAATACGACATAGAAGACATTTAAACCATTACGAACAGATTACATTTTTCAAATTTTTGATTTGTTTTTTGGCTTTTAAGCTGTTGTCATCAAGTAATACGCACAGATAGAGAAAAAAGTTTCAATATTCAGCAATGTTTTTATAAAAAAGCGGTTTTTAATGATTTTTTTAATTTTGTTTTATATTTCCTGTTTTAACCACAAAAAAACCGCAGCTGAGCTGCGGATTATGTATCGATGTTTTAACAAAATCTGTCTGATGCTTCAAGGAAGCATTACATCTCTTCGAAGTATTCTTTATAATAGCCGCCGACTTTATTCGTATTGTCGACCACAAAGAGAAACTCCTCTGTTTCATTTTTTACTTCATATTCTTTTCCCGGCGTTAAAACGCGGTTTACGATATATTTTTTTGCGTTTGTCTGCACACACTTTACTTTTTTAATTGTTTCTTTTTCAAGCCAATTTTTATGAATCATGATGAAATCTCCTTTTCTTATCTATAAGCTTATTGTAGCTTTTTTCTTTTGTAAATTGCAATATCGGTTATTCATTGATTTTGCCTTGATTTCTATTATAGAATGTTTGTATACGCTTACGTTTGAAGCAACTATCACAGCTTATTTCTGCTATTCAATCCAGGGAATCAATGTGCTATCACCAAGAATCTCAGAACAGACCATAAAAAATGACTGGAGGTTTGTTACGGATGAGTTCTTTAACGATGCAAGTGACGAAAAGGCTGGAGACATTTTTACAGGGAACAAAGAAGCTTTATATTGACGGAAAGTTTGTTCCGAGTGCCTCAGGGGCAACCTTTGACACTCCAAACCCGGCGACCGGCGAAACCTTGATGACGCTGTATGAAGCCCAGGCTGCGGATGTGGACAAAGCGGTTAAAGCTGCCCGGAAAGCCTTTGACCAAGGTGAATGGAGAACAATGTCTCCAGCTTCGAGAAGCAGACTGATGTATAAGCTGGCAGACTTAATGGAAGAGCATAAAACTGAGCTTGCTCAGCTTGAAACACTTGATAATGGGAAACCGATCAATGAAACGACTAATGGAGATATTCCGCTGGCTATTGAGCATATGCGCTATTACGCCGGCTGGTGTACAAAAATAACAGGACAGACGATTCCGGTTTCCGGCGCTTACTTTAATTATACGCGTCATGAGCCTGTCGGTGTCGTCGGCCAGATCATTCCATGGAATTTCCCGCTCCTGATGGCGATGTGGAAAATGGGCGCGGCACTTGCAACAGGCTGTACAATCGTCCTCAAACCGGCTGAACAAACACCGCTTTCAGCTCTTTATTTGGCAGAATTAATTGACCAAGCCGGTTTCCCTGCCGGTGTAATCAACATCATCCCAGGATTCGGTGATGATGCGGGAGAAGCGCTGACGAACCACGAAGCGGTTGATAAAATTGCCTTTACCGGTTCCACTGAAATCGGAAAGAAAATCATGTCCACCGCAGCGAAAAGCATTAAGCGTGTGACATTGGAGCTGGGCGGAAAATCGCCTAATATTCTTCTGCCGGATGCGAATTTGAAAAAAGCCATCCCAGGCGCTTTAAACGGTGTGATGTTTAACCAGGGTCAAGTCTGCTGTGCGGGCTCACGTGTCTTCATTCATAAAGACCAATATGATGAAGTTGTTGATGAAATGGCATCCTATGCTGAGTCACTCCGCCAAGGAGCGGGACTTCATAAAGATACTCAAATCGGGCCTCTCGTAAGCAAGGAACAGCATGAGCGCGTTCTTTCCTATATTCAAAAAGGAAAAGATGAAGGAGCAAAAGCAGTGACCGGCGGAAGCTGTCCTTTTGAAGCAGGATATTTTGTCGCACCGACTGTGTTTGCGAATGTTGAAGACGAAATGACCATCGCAAAAGAAGAAATTTTCGGACCCGTGCTGACTGCAATTCCGTACGAAACAGTCGATGAAGTTATTGAACGGGCAAACCATTCAGAATATGGGCTTGCAGCCGGACTATGGACAGAGAACGTCAAGCAGGCTCACTATATCGCGGACCGTCTTCAAGCCGGAACCGTTTGGGTCAACTGCTATAATGTGTTTGACGCGGCGTCTCCATTTGGCGGTTATAAACAGTCAGGACTCGGACGAGAAATGGGATCATATGCCTTGGATAATTACACAGAAGTCAAAAGTGTATGGATAAACCTTGAAGACTAACATGTATGTTTAAAAAACTGCTGCCTGCCAGCAGTTTTTTTCTTTCTGTAATGGCAGTAAAAGACGCTGAATATATATGCTTCTGAAGGAGTTGAGCGTGATGGGCACACTTCAGGAGAAAGTGAGGCGTTTTCAAAAGAAAACCATTACCGAGTTAAGAGACAGGCAAAATGCTGATGGTTCATGGACATTTTGCTTTGAAGGACCAATCATGACAAATTCCTTTTTTATTTTGCTCCTTACCTCACTAGATGAAGGCGAAAATGAAAAAGAACTGATATCATCCCTTGCAGCCGGCATTCATGCAAAACAGCAGCCAGACGGCACATTTATCAACTATCCCGATGAAACGCGCGGAAATCTAACGGCTACCGTCCAAGGATATGTCGGGATGCTGGCTTCAGGATGTTTTCACAGATCTGAGCCGCACATGAAGAAAGCTGAACAATTTATCATCTCACATGGCGGTTTGAGACATGTTCATTTCATGACAAAATGGATGCTTGCCGCGAACGGGCTTTATCCTTGGCCTGCTTTGTATTTACCATTATCACTCATGGCGCTCCCCCCAACATTGCCGATTCATTTCTATCAGTTCAGCTCATATGCCCGTATTCATTTTGCTCCTATGGCTGTAACACTCAATCAGCGATTTGTCCTTATTAACCGCAATATTTCATCTCTTCGCCATCTCGATCCGCACATGACAAAAAATCCTTTCACTTGGCTTCGGTCTGATGCTTTCGAAGAAAGAGATCTCACGTCTATTTTGTCACATTGGAAACGCGTTTTTCATGCACCATTTGCTTTTCAGCAGCTGGGCCTACAGACAGCTAAAACGTATATGCTGGACCGGATTGAAAAAGATGGAACATTATACAGCTATGCGAGCGCAACCATATATATGGTTTACAGCCTTCTGTCACTTGGTGTGTCACGCTATTCTCCTATTATCAGGAGGGCGATTACCGGCATTAAATCACTGGTGACTAAATGCAACGGGGTTCCTTATCTGGAAAACTCTACTTCAACTGTTTGGGATACAGCTCTAATCAGCTATGCCCTACAAAAAAATGGTGTGACCGAAACGGATGGCTCTGTTACAAAAGCAGCCGACTTTTTGCTAGAACGCCAGCATACCAAAACAGCAGATTGGTCTGTCAAAAATCCAAATTCAGTTCCTGGCGGCTGGGGGTTTTCAAACATTAATACAAATAACCCTGACTGTGACGACACTGCAGCCGTTTTAAAGGCGATTCCCCGCAATCATTCTCCTGCAGCATGGGAGCGGGGGGTATCTTGGCTTTTATCGATGCAAAACAATGACGGCGGATTTTCTGCTTTCGAAAAAAACGTGAACCATCCGCTGATCCGCCTGCTGCCGCTTGAATCCGCCGAGGACGCTGCAGTTGACCCTTCAACCGCCGACCTCACCGGACGTGTACTGCACTTTTTAGGCGAGAAAGTTGGCTTCACAAAAAAACATCAACATATTCAACGCGCTGTGAACTGGCTTTTCGAACATCAGGAACAAAATGGGTCATGGTACGGCAGATGGGGTGTTTGCTACATTTACGGCACTTGGGCTGCTCTTACTGGTATGCATGCATGCGGGGTTGACCGAAAGCATCCCGGTATACAAAAGGCTCTGCGTTGGCTCAAATCCATACAAAATGATGACGGAAGCTGGGGAGAATCCTGCAAAAGCGCCGAAATCAAAACATATGTACCGCTTCATAGAGGAACCATTGTACAAACGGCCTGGGCTTTAGACGCTTTGCTCACATATGAAAATTCCGAACACCCGTCAGTTGTGAATGGCATGCAATACCTTACCGACAGCAGTTCGCATAGTGCCGATAGCCTCGCATATCCAGCAGGGATCGGATTGCCGAAGCAATTTTATATTCGCTATCACAGTTATCCATATGTATTCTCTTTGCTGGCTGTCGGGAAGTATTTAGATTCTATTGAAAAGGAGACAGCAAATGAAACGTGAATCTTATCAAACGGAGATGTTCAATTGGTGTGAAGCCCTGAAAGATCAGATTCAAAAGCGGGGTCAGCTTGACCAGTTTGAAGATCAAATCAACAAGATGATTGAGGCTCTGGAAGATGACCAAACAACAGAAGAAGATTGGTATAAACAGGCCGCTGCCCTTTATCGGGATATTACAGAATCAGATGATACAAGTGAAAGACGCGCGTATGTCCCTATAGGGAAACACGTGCTGCCAAAGCTTCCCTACAAATACTCCGCCTTAGAACCTTATATTTCACGCGATATTATGGTCCTTCATCATACAAAACATCATCAAAGCTATGTCGATGGCCTGAACAAAGCAGAATCAGAGCTTAAAAAAGCGAGAGCGACAAAGAATTATGACTTAATCACTCATTGGGAAAGAGAGCTTGCGTTCCATGGAGCAGGCCATTATTTGCATAGTATTTTTTGGTTTTCTATGCATCCAAACGGAAAACGGCGTCCTACAGGGGCATTGTTCCAAATGATAGACCTTTCATTTGGAAGCTATTCCGCTTTTAAAGAACATTTTACCCAGGCCGCTAAAAAAGTGGAAGGCGTCGGCTGGGCCATTCTGGTCTGGGCACCTCGATCAGGACGGCTGGAGATTTTAACGGCAGAAAAACACCAGCTCTTAAGCCAATGGGATGTAATCCCCCTTTTACCGCTTGACGTATGGGAGCATGCCTACTATTTGCAATACAAAAATGACCGGGCCAGCTATGTCGATCACTGGTGGAATGTCGTGGATTGGCGCGAGGCTGAAAAACGTTTTGAGCAGGCAAAAGAAGTCGTTTGGAAGCTCTATTAAAAAAAGCCCCCTTTCCTCGGGGGCTCCGTGTTTTAAAAAATCCCTACCACATGCAAAAACACGATGATGATGGCAACAGGAGATAGATATCGAATGAGCAGCAGCCAAACCGCAAACCACTTTCGTTTGAGATTGGAACCGCTTTTCAGCTCGTCAAACAAATCCTGTTTCGGTATTTTAAGCGGGACAAAAATCGAAATCAGTAACGCACCTAACGGCATTAAAATATTGCTCACAAGATAGTCGGCCGCATCAAAAATAGACAGATGAAATATAGTGACGTCACTTAAGACACCGTATGATAATGCAGACGGCACACCGACAATAAAAATAGCAATTCCGCCTAACCAAGCGAATCGTTTTCTCTTATTGACATCGCCTTTCGACAGTACTGCGACCAAAATTTCCAGCATTGAAAAAGCAGATGTCAATGCAGCAAATAAAAATAGAAGTAAAAATGCTAATAAAAAGATAATTCCGAACGGCATTTGATTAAACACAGTCGGCAGCACGTTAAATAACAGAACCGGGCCTTGGTCTGGTTTGAGGCCGAATGAAAAGACAGCTGGAAAAATCGCAATTCCGGCCATTACAGCAACAAGCATGTTCATAACAGTTACAGATACAGCGGACTGTACCAGATTTTCCTGTTTCTCTAAATAAGCGCTATACGTTACCATGACAGATACACCGACACTTAATAAGAAAAAGGATTGTCCCATTGCATATAAAATGGTATTGGCATCAATTGCAGTTAAATCAGGCATCAGGAAAAATTTGATTCCTTCCATCGCGCCATCAAGTGTAACCGAACGCACCATTAAAATGATGAATAATAGAAAAAGCGCCGGCATTAATACTTGGCTTGCTTTTTCAATTCCGCTGCTTACCCCTTTTGCAACAACTAAAATTGTTACCACCATAAAGAGCAGCTGGCCTCCTACAGCCAAATAAGGATTTGAAATGGTACTTGCAAATATCGTATCAAAACCAGATGTTTGCGATAAACCGCCAGTGAAGCCTTTTATAATATAAATTAAAATCCATCCGCCTACGACACTGTAGAAAGATAGAAGAATAAAGCACGTCACCATGCCTAAATAACCGATCCAATGCCACTTCGTTCCTGGAGCAAGTGTTTTATAGGACTGAACGGCATCTTTCTGTGTTCTTCTGCCTATGATAAATTCACCTAACAATAAAGGCAGTCCGATTAAAACCGTAAATAAAATAAAAATAAGTAAAAATGCGCCTCCGCCGCTGGTTCCGGCAACATATGGGAATTTCCATATCGCACCAAGCCCGATAGCTGATCCTGCCGCGGCTAAAATAAAGCCGAGCTTCGAAGACCATTGATTTGCTTCCTTCACCGTATCACTCCTATTTGATCTAACCATTATAAAGGTTCATTGTAAGAATATCTTCCTATATAGTCAAGAACATTTTAATTAGTTTACATCATATATCTATAGACATCTGCCAAAAACTAATATTGAATTATTCAGAAAATTATTTATAATAAGAGAATGTTATGAAATTTGTAAGAATTTCTGCTGAAGTTCTTGATAAGTGTGTTAGGAGTGTTTTTATGGACATCATTAGAAAAATAAGCCATTTTGCAGGACAAACCTTTGGCATATGGGTCATTGTTTTTGCAGTGCTGGGATTTTCTTTCCCATCTTTATTTACGTGGATCAGTTCTTATATTACGATTTTTCTCGGCATTATCATGTTTGGGATGGGCCTTACACTGCAAGCCGATGATTTCAAAGAGCTGGTCAGAAAGCCTTGGCAAGTTATTATTGGAGTAATAGCTCAGTATACGATCATGCCGCTCGTTGCTTTCGGCCTCGCATTTGGGCTTCATCTTCCAGCTGAAATCGCAGTTGGTGTTATTCTTGTCGGCTGCTGTCCCGGGGGAACTGCATCTAATGTTATGACATTCTTAGCAAAAGGAAATACTGCCCTTTCTGTTGCGGTTACGACAATTTCTACCTTATTGGCACCTGTTGTAACACCGTTGTTGATTATGCTGTTTGCCAAAGAATGGCTTCCTGTCTCGCCGGGGTCTTTGTTTATCTCAATCTTACAGGCGGTTTTATTTCCGATCATTGCAGGTCTGATTGTCAAAATGTTTTTCAGAAAACAAGTGGCAAAAGCCGTACATGCCCTTCCGCTTGTTTCTGTCATTGGCATCGTTGCGATTGTCTCAGCTGTCGTCAGCGGCAATCGGGAAAATCTGCTTCAATCGGGGTTGCTCATTTTTTCAGTTGTTATCCTGCATAACGGTATCGGTTATTTACTGGGGTTTCTTTGTGCAAAGCTTTTAAAAATGGATTACCCGTCTCAAAAAGCGATTGCAATCGAAGTCGGCATGCAAAACTCCGGGCTTGGGGCTGCACTTGCCACGGCTCATTTCTCACCGCTATCTGCCGTACCAAGCGCAATATTCAGTGTGTGGCATAACCTTTCAGGTTCTATGCTTGCAACATATTGGTCAAAAAAAGTGAAAAAGAAGCAAGCTGGATCCAAAAGCAGCAATCTATCACTTTAAATATGCATCAAAAAGGGTACATCACTTTATCGTGATGTACCCTTTTTTATTATCCTTCTAATAAAAGCTGTTCAGGATCTTCCAGTAAATTTTTGATTGTCACGAGGAAACCAACCGCTTCTTTACCGTCTACAATTCGGTGATCATAAGATAAAGCGATATACATCATCGGACGGTTTTCGAAACGCTCTTCATCAATGGCTACAGGGCGCAGCTGAATCTTATGCATGCCCAGTATACCGACTTGCGGGCTGTTTAAAATTGGAGTTGACATCAATGAACCGAAAGTCCCTCCGTTTGTAATCGTGAAGGAGCCTCCCTGAAGCTCGCTAAGGGTTAATTTATTGTTTCTTGCTTTTTTCGCAAGCTCGCCGATCTCTTTTTCGATTCCTGCAAATGTCAGGCGATCCGCATCCCGTACAACCGGAACGACAAGGCCTTCATCAGCAGCAACAGCGATTCCGATATCGTAGAATTTTTTAACGATCAACTCATCGCCTTGAATTTCTGCATTCAACAGCGGATATTTTTTCAATGCAGCCACGACCGCTTTCGTGAAGAAAGACATAAAGCCGAGCTTCACTTCATTTTGCTCAAAAAATTGATCTTTGCGGCGTTTTCTGAGATTCATGACAGCCGTCATGTCCACTTCATTAAATGTAGTCAGCATCGCTGATGTTTGCTGTACCTCTACAAGGCGTTTTGCAATCGTTTGTCTGCGGCGTGACATTTTTTGCACTTCAACAGGTTTGTCAAAGCTTTGCTGTGCTTTTTGAGCCTGAGGCTGCTGCTTTTGCTGAGGAGCCGGTTTTGATGCCGGTTTTTCGTACGCTTCGACATCCTGCTTGCGCACTCTTCCAAGCGGATCTCCAGTTGGAACTTGAGACAGGTCAATTCCTTTTTCTCTCGCAAGCTTACGGGCCGACGGAGAAGCGATCGTTCTTGATTTTGCTTCAGATTGTGCTTCCTCGCTCACCTCTTGTGCAGCTGGTTCAGCCTGTTTCTCTTCTTTTACGCTTTCCTTGCTTTCTGTTTTCTCTGTAGGAGCAGGGGCAGAACTTTCACCCGCGCCTTCTGAAATCGTACCGATAATTTCTCCGACCTGGACGGTATCACCCGAATCTTTCAATACCTCTTGAAGTACACCCGATTCTTCTGCTGTCAATTCAACATTCACTTTATCCGTTTCTAGTTCAAGCAGATATTCACCCTGTTCTACATAGTCACCAGGCTGCTTTAACCATTGGGCTATTGTTCCTTCTGAGATTGATTCTGCTAATTCAGGTACCTTAATTTCCGCCATTTTTTCATTTCCCCCTTAGTTTTTGCGAGTCAAGCTATCAGATACAATACGTTCCTGTTCTTTTTTATGAACTGTCGGATCTCCCTCTGCAGGGCTGGATCGTCTTCTTCGTCCAATATATTGAACGCTTACTCCCTCTGGTGCAATCTCTGTCAAATACGGGCTGATATAACCCCAAGCCCCCATGTTCTGCGGCTCTTCCTGCACCCAAACGATTTCTTTCAGGTTCGGAAGTTTTGCAAATAATTCTTTGACTCCTTTTGCCGGGAATGGATACAGCTGTTCGATTCTCGCAATGTGAAGCCACTCTTTACCGTCTTCTAACTTATTAAAATGATCGCTAATGTCTATAGACACTTTACCGCTGGATAATACAAGTCTGGTTACTTTTTCATAGTCATGAGAAAGTCCCGACTGTTCATAAACAGGCTGGAAGCGGCTTTCGCTGAGCTCCTGCACTTCCGACACCGTATTTGGGTTGCGAAGAAGGCTCTTCGGCGTCATAATGACGAGCGGTCTGATTTCTTCACGAAGCAGCATTTTAGCCTGTCTTCTTAAAATATGGAAATACTGTGCCGCGCTTGTCAGGTTGGCAACCGTCCAGTTGTTTTCCGCTGCAAGCTGCAGGAATCGCTCAATTCTTCCGCTTGAGTGCTCAGGCCCCTGTCCCTCGTAACCGTGCGGGAGCAGCATGACTAATCCGGATTTTTGGCCCCATTTCGCGCGTCCGGCAGAAATAAATTGGTCAAAATACACTTGAGCAGCGTTGGCAAAATCTCCGTACTGTGCTTCCCACAAAACAAGCGTTTCCGGTGAATGCACGTTATAGCCGTATTCAAAACCGAGAACCGATCCTTCAGACAGCGGGCTGTTATGAACAGCAAATGATGTGCTGCAGTCAGATAAGTGATGAAGCGGCACAAATTCTTTGCCCGTCTCACTGTCATGAAGCACAAGGTTTCTTTGGGCGAACGTTCCGCGCTCGGAATCCTGTCCTGTTAAACGAATCGGTGTTCCGTCTTTCAAAATTGAAGCAAACGCGAGTGATTCTGCCAAAGACCATTCCACTTTTCTGTCATCATCGAACGCCTTGGCGCGTCTTTCTAAAATGCGCTTTAGCTTGCCGAAAACATTAAATGACTCCGGCCAGTTGATCAATTCGCCATTCAGCTTGCGGAGCACATCAAAATCAATCGAAGTGTCCACATCTGGGAAACCGTTTGATACAGGCTCTGGAAGTTCAATTTCACAAGCAGTGTGTTCCTTTTTAGACGGAACTTTCTGATATGCATCCTCAATGCGCTTCGTTACCGATTTTTCGATGTTTTGAACGACTTCCTCGGTAACCACGCCTTCTTTTACCAGCTTTTCAGCGAAAATTTGTTTGACGGTCGGATGCTTTCTGACAGCATCATACAGCATTGGCTGAGTGGTTGACGGTTCATCCATTTCGTTGTGTCCATAGCGTCTGTACCCGATCAAATCAATCAGAAAATCCTTGTTGAATGTTTTTCGGTATTCGACCGCAAACTTAACAGCTGAAAGACAAGCTTCAGGATCGTCCGCATTCACGTGAACAATCGGAATTTCATAACCCTTGGCCAGGTCGCTGGCATATTTTGTCGATCTGGATTCAGCGCTTTCTGTTGTGAATCCGATCATGTTATTGGCGATAATATGAATCGCACCGCCTACTTGATACCCTTTTAAAGAGCTTAAATTCAATGTTTCAGCTACAATTCCTTCCCCAGGGAATGCAGCGTCTCCATGGATTAAAATGGCCAGCGATTTTGTTTCATCTTGTACCGGGTATCCGCTTTGTGTTCGCGTTTCCTGTGCCGCTCTTGTGCTGCCTTCAACAATCGGATTGATAAATTCCAAGTGGCTCGGGTTGTTCGCTAACGTAATGCGCGCTGATTTTGTTTCAGCGTCTTGAAGCTCCCGATTCGCCCCCAAATGGTATTTGACATCCCCCGTCCATCCGTAGCTGATTCCAATGGATCCCTCAGACGGTACAAGATCTTTGTTCGGCGCATGCTGGAATTCAGAGAAGATGATTTCATACGGTTTGCCGAGCACATGTGCCAAGACATTCAGGCGTCCCCTGTGCGCCATCCCGATGTTGACACTTGTCGTGCCTGATTTGACAGATTGTGCAATAATGTCATCAAGCACTGGAACAAGAGCGTCCAGACCCTCAATGGAAAAGCGCTTCTGCCCGACGAATGTGCGGTGCAAAAACTGCTCAAAGCCCTCTACTTCTGTCAATCTTTCCAGCACAGCTGACAGCTTTTCAGCTGAGTTCTTCTGGAACAGCTCGCCAGATTCAATCTTTCTTGTCAGCCACTCGCGCTCTTTGAAGTCATGCACATGGTCAAATTCAAAAGAGATGGTTCTTTTATACGTATTTCGTAAATACTGAATGGCTTCTAAACCGTTCGAAATGTTTTTAGGAGCGTCTTTGCAGATGACAGACGCAGGTATTGCTTTTATTTCCTCTTCTGTTAGCCCGTAATCGGATAATGGAAAAAGTTCGCTCTTTTTCTCATCCTTTCTGAGCGGATTGACGGAAGCGTTCAAATGGCCATAGGTTCGGATATCTTCTGCAAGTCTGACTGCGGATGCGATCTTTTGAATCAGATCGGCTGTAACACGTCCCTTTTCTTTTGTTCCCGAGGCCTCTTTTATATCGCTTGGCGGAGCACCGAGCTCGTCGAACATTTCCTTCAAATCCGGGTCAATGCTGTTCGGATCCTGGGTATACTGATCGTAAAGCTCCAGCGCATAGCCGAGGTTCGGACCGTAAAAATCTTCCCAATTCATTCGTTGTTTCATACTATTTTGAAACATTTGAATATTACCCCCAACTTAAATAATCAAGTGATTGATTCACTATCTTGAAATAACTTTCGAACGCTGTGTCCAAAATTATGTAATAAAAACGCTTCCAACGATATTTTACCACTGTTTGCAATTTGATTCTACCTTGATTGTTCACAAAATAGTAAAAAACCTTTATAAAAAACAAAAAATTTAATCATTCGAAAAAACAAACGCCAAAAAGCATAGGATTAAGGGCTATCCTATGCTTTTATGAAGCAGTTTTTTCAGCAGCGGATACAAAACATCCGATAGCTGATCAACATCCGGGACAAATATACTGAATTTTCCGTACATATCCTGGATCGTCTTCATTTGCGATTCTTCTATTTCTGAGTTGGAGAGAAAAACATTTATCACTTCTATTCCTCTTTTTCGGGCTTCGATAACCGCCTCACTTGTATCAACGATCCCATTTTGTTCGTAGCCAAATGCGGCCGGCTCTCCATCTGAGAAAACAATTAAGAACTTTTGCGCCTCGCTGCGATGCAGCATTTTTTTCGTCATCTGCCTAATTGCGTACCCGTCACGGTTATCTTCTTCTGGCTCAAGCTGCATAATGGCCGGTCCAGAATCTTGTCTTAATGATGATTGGAAGGGAATAACCGTATTGAAATAGTTTGGCTGGCTTTTTTCGGTTGCATCATTTGTGTCCTCCCAAAAACCGACAATCTGATGCGGAACCGCTACCGATTTCAACGCTTCGTGAAACAGCACGATTCCTCGTTTTGTTTCGTCCATTTTGTCGAACATGCTGGCGGAACAATCGACCAGCAATGTAAAAACTGCGTCGATTTCTGAAGATGGTTCTTGCTTTTTGTAGAACAGGCGCGGATTTCGCTCAGTGAAGTAACGAAGAAGCTTATTGTTCAGTCTCCCGGCATGAAGGTCTGTTCTCGGCAATGTTTTTTTATGCTCCAGCGTTTTTTGAATCATTTGTTTCAAACGCTTTTGATACGATTCAATCGTTTTTGCCTGCTGTTTATAAGAAAGCTCTTCTTCACTGGTTGCCGGCTGCGGTTCTTTATAAATTGGAAATGCATATTTATTTTCTTTGCCGTCAGCCATACCCGCTCCGTTCGGCTGGTCTTTTTGGGACTCCAGCGCTTCCAGCTTGGAATAGTCTTTCCGTTTCGTTTGTCTGGCTGATCCTTGAACAGAGCCAAGGGCCTGATCTCCATCGTCGCCTTCCCTTGAAGCATCTTTTCCTAAATCTGATTTTGCGCCGTGTTCAATATCAAATTGAAGGAAGCTTTTAGACGGTGCTTCTGTTTCCCGGTGCCATGTCGGCATTTCTTCTTCATGGATATCCTCATCACCGTCTGATTGTTTTGGAAGCGTGATGTCATCACTCAGCTTCGGCGCTTTTTTCTCTTCTTCAAATAACGGCTGTTCTGCAGCTTTTGCGTAATCAAGCTCAGGCAAAAAGAAGTAGGTGTTCAACATGTCTTTATCGAGTACCTCTTCAAGTCCGTCCATGAGGTCCTCAACAATTTTCAGAACCTGCCGTGTCGAATCTGCTTCATACACACGCAAGAGCTGCTGCTCAATAAACGGGCGCATCAGATCGATATCTTCACGTATGGACGGAAGGGTCTCGAGCGGCGATTCCGCTGTGAGCTTGACATAGATCGCGCAAAAGAGCGCATCGGTAAAAATGCTTCGTTCCAAATTTAAGGTCAGCTGGGTTGAGAAATGTTTTCTGTACATGTCTTTTCGCTTCGCAAATACATGTTTCGTACCCGGACGCTCACGTTTGATGCATTCTTCGATCCTAATGTCTTCAAGCAGCATAAAGAGCTGCTTGGCAAAACTTTTAAAGGTGAGATGACGATGGATATCATTCAAAAAGTTCGCAAACTCATGCAGCGAGCTATATCTTGTTCCGACTGAACGCAGGTAGACGTCGCTTTTCAGACCCGCTTCCATGTCCTCAGCTGCCCTGTCTTTCCAAAAGTGGCTCATATAGATTTTCTTTTCAAATGGATTGTAATAGGACTGAACGCCATACTCCACTTCTACCGCTTCACTCTTGGTGAGTGTTTTGGCCAAATCAGTCAGCATCATAAATAAAAATGAATCAATCGTGCTGTCGTTAAATTTGATAAATTTCATCGCAGCCCCCTCATTCAAATAGAGTTTCTGCAATATTTCGGACGGCCGCTTTTTCCCGATCATCATCAAGCTTTTCTACAATTCCCCGCTCAATGGCACGACGCGGCGGAATATAAGCAGCTAAATCACATGTATCGAGTAAAGCTCTGATGGATGCCGCTTCTTCAGACACCTGTCCGTTATTGGCCTGAACGATCAAGTCAGAGGAAAGCGTGATAAATCTGTCAATCAATTTCTCGTCTTTCAGGGCTGACTGAGACATGAGCACTTGTTTCAGCAGCTCGCCTTTAATATAAGGCACATCAATGATGACAAAACGGTTTTTCAACGCTTCATTCAGAGGAACAGTTCCGACATAGCCTTCATTGATGGCTGCAATGACTCCGAAACCGCTTTTAGCCCGTATGACCTCGCCTGTAAACGGATTTGTCATCATTTTTCTGTAATCTAATACACCGTTTAAAATAGGCAGTGTTTCCGGCTTCGCCATATTGATTTCATCTATATAAAGAAAATGGCCTTCCTTCATTGCCTTTGTAACAGGTCCTGAAACAAACTCGATTGTCGCCTGGCCAGATTGATTTTCAATCGTTTTATAACCGACCAATGCCTCAGCGTCCAAGTCGACTGAACAGTTGACGCTGTGCATCGGTTTATGAAAATAGCTGGACAATGTTTCTGCCAGCTTTGTTTTTCCTGAACCTGTAGGCCCTTTCAGCAGGACATTTTTCCCCATGGCTAATGCAATAATGGCGTCAAATAAAATGGCTTCATCCTCCGCCTCATAGCCTGATGTTCCTATAAGCGATTGAAACTCTGAGGAAATAGGCTGCTCTTTATATGATAAAAGCTTTTGTTGTATATCTTCCGGCAATGTTAAGTGCTGTAGTTGAGTTGTCATAGACAGATTCCCTTTCCTATTCATATTCCATTAACGAGTATACTAAAAAAGCCCCTGTATGCTCAATACAAAAGGGCTTGGATGATATTACTGCTTCTCGTTATTTCCCAAAAGGGCTCCGCAGACAATACGCGCACCGGAATTGCCGCTTGGGTTTGTCAGATAATCGTCCGCTTGTTCATGAATAATAAATGCACTTCCGTCCTCGTCGAGAATATTTAGTTTACTTCCTTTTTTCAGTGAAGTGTCAGGCGCATTCATTATGACATCTACCTTTCCATCAGCACCGACTTCAAGGTTCGGCAGATCTCCGGCATGATGCCCCATCGGATTATTGAAGCCGTGTTCTTTGTTCAGTGGATTAAAGGGACCGCCCGCTGATTCAAAATCCGGCCTGACACAAGAACCTTTCTCATAAATATGAAAACCGAGAGAAGCACCTGGACGCAGGCTGTTTGCGGAAATATGAATATCGAGGCCTTCATCATCTGATTCTTTGATCTCTATAAAGCCGACTGCTTTCCCTTCACGATTGACCAACTGGACATGATGACCAAACGCTGACGTTTCAACCACTTTTTTTTCCGGCACCCGGTTAGGAGGGTCTGGAGGTTTTTTTTGTCCGCATCCGGCAACTCCCAGTGCCGTCAGCATCATCAACAGCAAGAGACGGTACATACTGTCTCCCCCTTGTTTTTTCTAACAGTGTGGTCAATCATTGTCTGGTATAAACAAAAAAGCCTATAAAAGGCTTTTTGTCATACTCATTTTTAAAAATAACTTCTTGCGCCCAAGTACCGCTGTTTCCAATACGAATTGCTGAGATTGGAAATGTCGACGCCCGATGAGCTTGCATGAATAAAATCACCGCCGCCTAGATAAATCCCCATGTGAGACGGGCCGGATTTATATGTGGTAAAGAAGACAAAGTCTCCTACTGACGGCTGGCTGACTTTCTGCATGACATTCCAATACCCTGCCGTACTCAATCTTGATATAGATGATACATTATTAATGAGGTAATAAATGAAGCCGCTGCAATCAAAACCGGCAGGCGTGTTTCCGCCCCATCGGTAAGGCACTCCAACATATTTTTTCGCTTCCGTTATCATTCTGTCAATCTTCGAGCCTATTTGAATGTTTGACCCTGAGTTATCTTTTGGCTTTGTTGGCTTTGTCGGATTTGAAGGATTAGATTTTGATGCTCCCGAAATAGTCAGAACCTGCCCGATTTGCAGCACATCCGATGATAAATTGTTTTTATCACGGATGCTTTGGACAGTGACTCCGAGCCGATTTGCAATTTTCCACAGCGAATCGCCTGCTTTTACCTTGTACGTCGTTGTTTTTGAGGAATTGGAGTTTGACGGCTTTTTTGAACCGCTGTTTCCGCTCTTCGGTGAGCTGCTTCCTTTTATTTTGAGCACCTGTTTAGGGTAAAGTGTATCTGATGTTAAGCCATTTAAGGTTTTTAATTCAGCTACAGTCATATTTAAGCTGTTTGCGATTTTCCACAGTGAGTCACCAAGCTTAACCGTATATGTACTTTTTGAAGAACCTGAAGAATTGGAACCGCTGTTTTTCTTTGATCCATTTGATCCGCTTGAACTGCTTGTCCCTTTGATCTTAAGCTTTTGCCCCGGACGAATCAGGTCACTGCTCAGGCTGTTTAAGCTTTTAAGCTCAGAAACACTCATTTTATGATTTTTAGCAATCATCCATAGGGAATCACCATATGCAACTGTGTATGTTGATGTTTTGCTTGAGTTAGATGGGGATGTCGTGCTTTTTTTGCTGCTTTCAGGAACCTTAAGGCTTTGTCCGACATAAAGCACCGTTGATTTCAATTTGTTTTCGGATTTCAGAGCTGATATTGTCGTATCATACTGGCGGGAAAGTTTCCAAAGAGAGTCACCGCTTTTTACTTTTATCGTTTTTGCTTCCACGGGTGCTGCGGCCATCGACGACCCAACAACTGCAGAAACAGCCAAGCCGGCTACAATCTTCTTTTTCATTCATTCAACCTCCTAAACTGTTTTTTTGCAAAAACAGCTAGTATTTTGTTTCCAAAAATGGCACACAACTGTTTTATCGTCAATTTTTCAGCAAGTTAAACCCTTTTCAAACATTTGGCGCAGCATTTTCAGCATCGTTCGACCTTTAAACCTTCAAATAAACATCTAACATTTTACATAAGCACGATATGTTTTTCGAAAGTCTAAGGAACTATTTAAAAGAGGGTAAAAATGATGGTTTTCTATTGATGAACGAAGCAGTTTCTCCTCCTTTCTTGTCTATTTTTCTAATCAATTCTCTATCGGCGTGTCAAATCCCTCTTATGAAATGGCAAAAAGCCTGTTCTTTCGATAAGAACAGGCTTTTACACTATGCATTTGCTGATTGAGTTTTTTGTTTTACAGCTTCAAGAATGCTATCGGCCGCTTTTTTAGAGCCGCCTGCCGCTTTCAGTGATTGTCCAATTTCTTTTGCCTTTTCAGCATACGAACGATTATTCATTACTTCTTGTATCGTCTCTTTCAGCAGGCTTTCAGACAATTCTTCCTTTTTAATTACTTTTCCTGCGCCGACTTTTTCCACCTGATCTGCGACAACAAATTGGTCGCCTCCCATCGGAATGACAACGAGCGGGGTTTCAAAATACAAACCTTCACTTGTGCTGTTCATTCCGCCGTGGGTCACAAATAAGCTGGCTCTTTTCAAGATCTCAAGCTGAGGGACATACGGGCGTACAATGAAATTCTCCGGAATGTCGTTTAACTCACTTGTTTTAATATGCTTGCCGATGGAAAGCACAACTTTACCGTCAAAGTCCTTACACACTTCAAGGCATTGATTAAAAAACTGCTTTTGATTATTAAAAATGGTTCCCATTGAAATAAACAGCACGTTTTCATTGTCAATCTGATCAAATGGGAAATCATTGTTTCCGGCTCTTTCTGTAATGGAAGGACCGACAAATACATATCGCTCGCCAAATTGCTCAGCCAGTGGCTGAAATCCCCTTGATGTAAAGACGATTGTCAAGTCACCATCAGCTAAAAAAACATCAAATGGCTTCTTGATCTCTGCTTGAAAATCAGCATTTAACGTTTCTGCAAGCTGCTGGTATGATTCATAATGAGGCGAATCTTCAAGTGATCCTTTCATGTACGCTCCCATCATTTCCTTCGCAAATTCCTCATTCATCGCAAAGGTTGTACACAATGAAAATCTTGGCAGCTTCAGCATGTTGGCAATGACTTTACCCGCGAGAAGATGGTGATCATATATGACATAATCATACGATTCATGTTTGACTTCCTCATAAATATGAGTCGCGATATCCTTACAGGCTTTCAAAAAAGCGCAGAGCATTTCTGTGAAATCTCTTTCTTCATCGCCGGTTGCGTTTTTCCCGAAGTAATCTCCCCTGAAATCATGATACTCACGAAACTCTATATCAAGAGCTGTGATTTTTTCTTTATATTCCTTCACTGCGTAGTACGTAATGTTTTCTCCCCGGGATTTCAGCTCCTTCATCACACCGATAGAGGGATTAATATGCCCTTCACCGGGGAAACCGATCATTAATACATTTGCCATGCGGCAGCACCCTTCCTTTGAAAATTTATATAATATTTTATACGGTACTATAAATACATAAACAGGTAAAGTATTTCACTTTATTAATATTCATTACATATAACTTTTCTACCAGCTTATATTCCCTGTCTTCAAGACAAAAAGCATTCAGCTTGAAGCGAATGCTTTAATAAAGATACGAATTCAGTCATTTTGTCTCATGATAGGATTCTTAATCAGGCCCTTTTTATTATTTTTACGTTCTTGGTGAAATTAACGGATATAATACACCGTCTTTGGCAAACGACATCTTCCCTGTTTCCTCTGAAACCACGAGCACCAGTGCATCCGTATAGCCCGACATACCGAGAGCCGCCCGGTGCCGGGTTCCCAAATGGATATCCACTTCCTTCGTCGTCAGCGGGAGCACATTGGCTGCTGACACGAGTTTGTTTTCCCTCACTAACAAAGCGCCGTCATGAAGAGGGTTTCCGGGGAAAAAGATGCTTTCAATTAATGAAGAGCTGATCTCGGCGTGTAGGGAGGTGCCTTTTTGAATAAAATGTTCAACCGGGTCCGCTCTTTCAATCACAATTAAAGCTCCATGCTTATGTTCCGATAAGGCTTTAATCGCCTTGGCCAGCTCAATAAATGCCGGCGTAAATTCCTCAATGTATGATTGCAAATAAAAGGAGGATGCAATCCCCTGCATGTCCTGAAATATGTGCCCCAAATCATCTAATTCACAAAGAAGACACTGGTCTTTTTCGTGAAGCGTTTTCAAGATTAGAGATGCATCACCTAATATTTGCTCTAGGTACACCTGTATTTTCCCCTTGAACGCATTTTCTGATATCTGCTCATAGCGCATAATCTTCATCTCCTGTTCAAATTTCCAACTTTTCACGAATGCTTATCTTATTGATGCACATTCTATTGGTAAAGGAGGGATGTAAAGAATGGAAATCGAAAGAATCATTCAGTATATTTGCACCTTTTTAGGCGTGATTTCGCTTTCTTTTATTTATGCCCAAATGTTTAGAAAAACGAAACCAACAAAAAAAGAATAGGCCCGGCGTTCATTGCTTTTTATACATAAAATGTTATAATTTCTCTCGTTATGAAAAAGAAACGGAGATCAATGTATGAAAGAAACTCAAAATGCCCGGGAAAAAATCAAACAGCTCTTGCACATTTTAATACCGATATTCATTACCCAGGCGGGGCTTTCTCTAATGACTTTTCTAGATACGGTGATGTCAGGGAAAGTCAGCCCCGCTGATTTAGCGGGTGTCGCGATTGGCTCAAGCCTTTGGACCCCTGTTTACACAGGACTTGCAGGTATATTAATGGCGGTCACCCCGATTGTTGCTCAGTTATTAGGCGCAGAGAAAAAACAGAAGATCCCCTTTACTGTTTTACAGGCTGTATACGTGGCCGCGCTTCTTAGCATCGCCGTTTTAGTGATTGGATATGCTGCAGTTGACCTTATTCTTGGCCGATTGAACCTTGATATTCACGTGCATCAGATTGCTAAACACTTTTTAGGCTTTTTATCACTGGGAATTTTCCCTTTATTTGTTTACACCGTGTTGAGATCATTTATCGACTCATTAGGAAAAACGAGAGTCACCATGATGATTACACTCAGTTCTCTTCCAATCAATTTTGTATTGAATTATGTATTTATCTTCGGGAAGTTCGGAATGCCGGCACTTGGGGGTGTAGGCGCGGGGCTGGCATCCGCGTTAACTTACTGGTGTATCTGCATCATCAGTTTTTTCATTATTCATAAAAACGCACCGTTTTCTGAATACGGGATTTTCCTTACCATGTATAAGTTCTCTTGGAAAGCATGCAAAAATTTGCTCAAAATCGGGCTGCCTATTGGGTTCGCCGTGTTTTTTGAAACGAGCATTTTCGCAGCTGTCACGCTTCTCATGAGCCATTTTCATACAGTGACCATCGCGTCCCACCAGGCAGCCATGAATTTTGCGTCTCTGTTATATATGCTGCCGCTTAGCGTGTCCATGGCTCTAACAATTGTTGTCGGGTTTGAAGCGGGTGCAGCCCGTTTTAAGGATGCACGCTCATATAGCTTAATCGGCATCATGATGGCGATCGGCTTTTCTTTGTTCACTGCCGCCTGTATCCTTTTATTCAGAGAGCAAATTGCGGGCATGTACACTTCTGACCCCGATGTGCTCCGGCTGACACAGCACTTTTTAATTTATGCGCTATTTTTTCAGCTTTCCGATGCTGTTGCCGCACCGATCCAGGGAGCACTCAGAGGGTACAAAGATGTGAACTATACGCTTGCGGCCGCTTTTGTCTCTTACTGGGTCATTGGCCTTCCGGTCGGTTATATGGTCGGTACGTTTACAAGCCTCGGTGCATTCGGCTATTGGATTGGATTAATAGCAGGACTCGCCGCCGGAGCAGTTGGGCTGTTTTTCAGGCTGGCAAAACTGCAAAAACGTTATTCGCAAAAACAACACATTTAAAAGAGGTGATCAATCATGGCAAAAAACAAAAAATTATTCGAGTATCTTTCCCAGCATGCGGAAACCATCAGTTCAACGTGGTATGAAACAATCGAGGAGACTGATCCCAATTCCATTTATGCCTCAACAGATCCTGTTGTCATTCACAATTTAAAGAGCCAGAATCTTGCCTTTAACTATAAAATAAACCGTATTTTTATAGATGATGAGGACGTATACTTGCCTATACTGAAAGAATGGGCCTTTGAAGTCACACAGGATCAAGAGCATTTAAAAACTCCTATCCACTATATTATTCGGGAGTTTGTCAGAGTGAGAGATTTATATGTTTCTTATGTGAAAGAATTTGTCCATCTCAATCAGGATACTGTGAAAAGCGAAGAAGCCGAAGACCTGTATCACGCCCTTATAAAAGCGTTTGATCTTGTGATTCATATTTTTATAGAAGAAATGTACAAAAACACAAGCCTTCAGCTTCAGGCCCAAAAAGATATGATTACTGAATTGAGCGCTCCGGTCATCGTGCTGTTTCACAGCGTCGGACTGCTGCCTTTAATCGGAGATATTGATACAGTCCGCGCCAAGCTGATTATGGAAAACACACTGCATCAATGTGCGAAAAAAAAGGTGACACAACTGTATATTGATTTATCAGGAGTAGCTGTGATTGATACGATGGTTGCCCATCAGCTGTTCAGTCTGATTGAGGCGCTTCGTTTAATCGGTGTTTCTTCAACTTTGTCTGGAATCCGTCCGGAAATCGCGCAAACAGCGGTTCAGCTAGGTTTGTCTTTCGAAGGTATTTCCTTGAGATCCACTCTCGCTTCAGCAATTGCATCGGACTTAAAATTAAAAAAGGTATAAGGCCTTAAGCCTTATACCTTTTTGATTAATCATTCCATTGATACGTCCAATATATTTCTTCTTCAAACCATGTTGCCATAACAGGTTCATTATTTTTCAATTTCTCTTCAAGCTCTCTGAGCATGCCTTCTGTTTGTGTGCGGTGAGCTCTTAACGCATTCATTTTAATATCAGCTACTTCTTTGATATCAAGTACGACATCAGCTTCGCCGAGAACCTCTTCTCTGTTGCGGGTAATGGCCATGCAGATTGTACGCGGACGGTCTTCTTTCTTTTTGCGGTATAATGCACGGATAACCGCTTCCCCGCATGCATCATGGTCAGGGTGCACACCGTGTCCGGGATAAAATGTGACAATTAAACTTGGTTTTACATCATCTATGATCTCTTCCATGATATCAGCTAAATACTCATCGTCTTCAAATTCGAGCGTTTTGTCACGGAGTCCAAGCATCCGAAGGTCATTGATATCCATTTCTTTGCAAGCGTTGATGAGCTCTTGTTTTCTTAGCAGCGGCAACGTTTCCCGATTCGCGAAAAATGGATCGCCCATATTTCTGCCCATTTCACCTAAAGTGGCGCAGGCATACGTAACGGGAATGTCTTTTTTTCTGTTTAAGGCAATGAGGCCTGCCACTCCATATGATTCGTCATCAGGGTGAGGCAGGATTACTAATACGTGTTCTTTCATTATTTTTCACCCTTTTCTTTAAACTGTGAACGGTTTTTCGCTGATTTGCAGAGAAATAGCCATTTTACCGCCCGGCAGGTGTCCCGCCATTAATAAACGGTTTTCTTCATCTACCGTGTATTCAGTCAAGCCTTCAGCATAAATCCAGCCTTCTTCTGTTTTCAAGCCAACGCGGTAAGGCCCGTTGCCTTTGATTTTTGCCTGATGATAAGTAACTTTTGCATTGCGAATATACGCAACAACCGTCATGTTCTTTTCATTTAAATGCGCTGAATAAGAACCTGTGGTGGTTTCTAAATGGATATATACAGGGTGGTCCGCATATCGTTCTAAAGATGCTTGCACATCTTCTTTTATGATCGCTTTCATGATTGCTCCCCTCTTTCTTCTTTTAAATACTCTGCACGTTCTGTATGTAATTTGACCAGCTGATATTTCACAGCCGGTTCGAGCTGTGAATTCACAATGCGCTGAATCGCGGCAAAATATTTTTCCAGCATCGGTTTTCGGAGTCTTGGATGTGTTCGTTTATCCAAGAGCTCAAGATCAATCGCCTCTGCTACCGCTTCTGCGTCATCATGTGCGAGAGATCGGTTATTCCAAAGTGAAGCATAGGCTTTCACTATCTCTTTATCATTGTCCATCGTCTTGCTCCTTTATGTCTTACATACATGAAATGATTATACATAATATATGCATCAGCTGAAAAGCCAAAGGCCTCAATGGCTTTTTGACGCCCGTTTCCACTTCACTTGTGAAAACGTAAACAAGAGCAGCGCAGCCCATATACAGCTGAATGTAAAAGCCTTCGAGCTTGAAAATGGCTCATGGTAAACAAACAGCCCGATCAGCAGGGTAATGGTCGGCGCAATATATTGTAAGATACCGACTTGATACAGCGGCAGCCGTTTCGCTCCTTCCGCAAACAATAAGAGCGGCAAAGCCGTAAACACACCGGCCAAAAAGAGAAGCAGCCACGTCCCTCCGCTTTCTGCACCCGCTGGCTGAACATGTCCGCTGAACAGCAAATACCCCAATGCAATGGGCATAATCATGAATGTTTCCAGCGTTAAACCGATGGCGCTCGGCAGGCTTGTTCTTTTTTTGCTTAACCCGTACAGCCCAAAGCTGAATGCAAGCAGAAGCGCAACATAAGGAATGGAGCCGTATTGGAACGCCGAGATGATGACACCGGCTGCCGCAATCGAAACGGCCACTAATTGCAGGCGATTCAGTTTTTCCTTTAAAAATAAAATCCCAAGGAGCACTGATACAAGCGGATTAATGTAATACCCAAGACTAGCCTCAAGCAAAAAGCCATGGTTGACAGCCCATATGTATACAAACCAGTTGATCGAAATCAGGATAGAAGCAAGAAATAAAGAGAGGATCCCTCCGTTCTTTTTCAAAGAGCACAGTTCCTGCCATCCTAATTTCCATTGCCGCAAGAAAAAAAGTACGATACACATAAAAACAAAAGACCATATAATACGATGAGCCAAAATATCAAGAGCCGGCAGCTGTTCGAGAAGCTTCCAATAGAGCGGAAACAGGCCCCACATGATAAAGGAAACGGCTGTGTAAATAACGCCTTTTTTTGTTTCTGAATATTGCATTTATATCCCTGCCTTTCTTTAGAGCATCTTATATTATATCACGTGAAAGATCTGGCGGGCATATACTATTTTGTCCGTGAAGAAAGGATGTGAAGACAATGTTTGAGTGGAACAAGTACTTTCCTTTCCACAATCAATTTTCTAAAGAAGCATTAAAAAAAGCTGATCCGAAAGAAGTTGAAACGTATGTCAATCGTGTGATGGAAAGTGTGTTCGGCAGTGATTATGCGGCTCAATTTCCTTTCCGCGATCCTCTCCCCCAAAAAGAACAGCCCGCAAAACCTGATGCAAAACCTGATGTCAAACCTGATATTGATATATTCGAAACAGCAGACCATGTGTTTGTAAAGGTACCAATCGGCGAAGAACAGCTGGAACATGTGAGAATTAAACACACATCTCACGAATTATGGTTGGAAAACTTCCCAAGAGCAGATCATCCGAAAAAAGTAAATCTTCCTTGTTTAGTCAAACGCAAAGGAACAAAAGCCGTCTATAAGGATGGCCTTCTGGAAGTCATGTTTCAAAAGCAGCAAGACTACAATATGTCTGAGGTAGAAATCATCCGATAAAAAACGGCCTGCAATCGATGCAGGCCGTTTTTATTAATAGAAGCCGGGATATCCCCCGTATGGCACGCCGGCACCAAAACCGTACGGTCCGCCTCCATATCCATAAGGGCCAGGAGGATAGGCATAGGGACGAGAATAGTTAAACAGCGCACTCCCGAGAAAACCGCCTAATAAACCGCCGACTAGAGGAGCGCCAAACAAAAAAGGACTACGCGCCGGATATCCGGCTGGACCTGGGATTCCGCGTAAATACGAATGATGAGGGTACATGATTTTTTCCTCCTTTATGTCTGCCTATACGTAAAGTATTCAGCAAGGAAGAAAAACGATTGGGCTACGGACTGTCTTTGATTGTTACATCACAAGCCCTGCCAATAACACACAGCCGAGCCCTGTAACCGAAAGAACTGTTGTAAGCAGCGTCCAGGTTTGAAATGTTTCTTTCATGCTCAAGCCGAAAAATTCCTTTACCATCCAAAATCCTGCATCATTTACATGACACGCAATGACACTGCCGGCTCCTGTTGCAAGCACCATTAACGCGGGGTTTACACTGCCAGCCTCCATAAGCGGAGCTGCCATTCCCGCTGTGGTAAGCGCAGCCACGGTAGCAGAGCCTAGACACAGACGCAAAACCGCGGCGATGGTCCATGCAACGAATAGCGGCGACATGTTTGTTTGACGGAAAAAATCAGCGACATAATCGCCGACCCCGCCGTCAATCAGCACCTGTTTAAACGCTCCTCCCCCTCCTATGATGAGCAGCATCATCGCAATTTGCGAAATTGATTCTGAAATAGATCTGCTGATTTCCTGCATAGGTATTTTACGGGCATATCCCATCGTATAGAGTGCAAGCAACAGCGAAATGAGGATTGCCGTTCCCGGAGTGCCGATAAATTCTATAATGTCTTTTCCTTTTGAATGTTCATTCAATAATAAAGAAAAAACTGTTGCCATTGCCATAAAGATAACCGGGAATAAAGACGTGACCGCACTGATCGCAAAGCCCGGTGTTTCATCCAGCTGAAATTCTTTCCTTGGTCCTAACCCCGATAAGTTTCCATGCTTTTGATACGCACCAGGAAACCGTTTCATCGCAAATTTATTAAATAAAGGCCCGGCAATCACAGTTGTCGGAACAGCGATGATGATTCCAAAAAGCAGCACCTGGCCAATATGGGCACCGTATGCAACTGAGATAGCAGTTGGAGCAGGATGCGGGGGCAAAAATCCGTGAGTAACATTTAAGGCGGCGGCCATCGGGATTCCCAGATACAGAAAAGGCATTTTTAATTCTTTAGCAATCGCGTAAACAATCGGTATCAACAGAACAAGACCGACTTCAAAAAATAGGGCAATCCCGATGATAAAAGAGGCAACCACAACCGCCGCCTGTATTCGTTTCCTCCCGAATTTGTCAATCAGCGTAATGGCAATCCGGTAGCCGCCCCCAGCATCTGAGACAAGCCTCCCAAGCATCGCGCCAAGTCCAAACACTAAAGCTAAATGCCCCAGCTGCCCGCCAATTCCAGCCTCAATTGAAAGAACAATTTTATTGATATCCATTCCAAGTCCGATGGCTACTAAAAATGAAACGACAATCAGTGAGACAAAGGTATTTAATTTTACTTTAATAATGAGAAATAACAGAATCAGCACTCCGACAGCTACAATTAAAATCGGCATGGTACCCCTCCAAAAGTGTTTTATATGATTCTCGCGACAATGTTTTGGCGCTTTTCATGCCTAGATGAACAGAAAGCGCTTTCATTAATAACTAAAAACGTCTTGGTTATATGATTGTTATCTTTTGATCAACTAATATGTTCATACTAATCTCCTAATCAATGACTGTCAATCGTTTTTATGAGCTTGTCTCGATTACCTACCGCCTAACCCAATGATTTATTAGTTATATGTTGATTAACTTTTGGTTATATGTTATGTTTTTTAAAGTTGACTGCCAATCATTATATCTCTCCATTGTCTGGAAGCAAATGAGACAATATGAGAACAGACGGATAACAACTTCACAAGAGGAGGAGTACACATGCCATTATTGCGTTTTGATGTAATTGAAGGCCGTGACGAAAAATCGCTGCAATTGTTATTAGATACTGCTCACCAAGCGATGGTTGAAGCGTTTGGTGTTCCGGAAAGAGACCGTTATCAAATTGTCCATCAGCATCCCGCAAACGAGCTTATAATCCAGGATACGGGATTAGGGTTTCAGAGAACCAAGGATATGGTCATCATTAGTATGACAAGCAAAGCAAGAACCGAAAGCCAAAAGGAAAAATTGTATGCTCTGCTTGCTGAAAGGCTAGAAGAAAAATGCGGAATTTCCCCTGAAGACCTCATGGTATCTATTACTGAGAATGGTGACGCAGACTGGAGTTTCGGTCTTGGTGAGGCGCATTTTTTGAATGGAAAACTATAAGATTTCGTCTCCCCACAAAAAAAAGAAGAGAGAGCTCCAAGAAGCTCTCTCTTTTTTTCATAAATGCGGAAGTCATCAGTCTAGAAGCATCCAGCAATACGAAAAACCTGGATCTCCTTTTAGATCCGGTTTAAATGCCAATTGGAAGCTGACTTTGGCCGAAAATATAAAATTTTGCTGATTTGCATAATAAGATACATCATAATCCCCATTTACAACAGGTTGGATGCTATAACTTATTGATCATTTCCGTGAACATAACACTTTTGCCAATCCGGAAATGTCAGTCTGACAAATATAAAAAGTCATGTAAACGGGTGTGAACCGTACTTACATGACTCACCAGCGCTTTTTCAGACGCCGCTTTCCTTATTTCTCTTCTTCACACACTGTGTCACCAGGCTCGCAAAATTGATCGGCCCATGCCTGCATCTCTTGAAATACAGCTTGAAGCGCTGTTCCTTTTTCAGTCAGCGTGTAGATGACTTTGACCGGCGTTTCAGGGAGAACCTGCCGTTCGACAATCTCGTTTTGTTCAAGCTCCTTTAAGCGCTCTGCCAACATTTTTTGGCTGATCATCGGTATTGTTTCCGTTATCTCTTTAAACCGTTTCGGCCCATCCATTAGCACATGGATGATCAGACCGTTCCATCGTTTTCCCAGCAATGAGAATGCGGATTCCATTTTAGGGCACATCGTATTTCCCACAAGTCTTCATCCCTTCATCTATTGATTGACATGTATTCAATGATCCATTACAATAATCTTTCAAGTTACATTTAGTAAGCTTCTAACTTTTCTATTATCATACCACGTTTATCCGAAGGAGGAAACACTATGACGAATACTCTGGATGTTTTAAAAGCACGTGCATCTGTAAAGGAATATGATACAAATGCCCCGATCTCTAAGGAGGAGCTGACTGAGCTATTAGACCTTGCCACTAAAGCGCCTTCTGCTTGGAACCTTCAGCATTGGCATTTTACAGTATTCCACAGCGATGAATCAAAAGCGGAGCTTCTTCCTGTAGCGTATAATCAAAAACAAATCGTTGAGTCTTCTGCTGTTGTTGCCATTTTAGGCGATTTAAAGGCAAATGAAAACGGTGAAGAAGTTTATGCTGAATTAGCAAGCCAAGGCTATATTACGGATGAAATCAAACAAACATTGCTCGGCCAAATCAACGGTGCTTACCAAAGCGAGCAATTCGCACGTGATTCCGCTTTCTTAAATGCTTCTTTAGCTGCTATGCAGCTTATGATTGCCGCAAAAGCAAAAGGTTATGACACTTGCGCAATTGGCGGATTTAACAAAGAGCAGTTCCAAAAGCAATTTGATATCAGTGAGCGCTATGTTCCGGTTATGCTTATTTCAATCGGCAAAGCAGTGAAGCCTGCCCATCAAAGCAACCGCCTGCCGCTTTCAAAAGTATCAACTTGGCTGTAAGGATATGAAAAACCTTAGTCCGAAATCCGGACTAAGGTTTTTTTATACAATCGCCTCTTTGTACCATTCACGAGCCTGTTCAGCTTCATGCTGAGTCAGCTGATGGCCCCCGTCCTGCCAGAAAACGGAGGCTGATGCCCCGCTGTCACGCAAATAGCGGTAAAGCTCTTCTGATTCTTCCTTCGTGCAAAGAGGATCGTATTTCCCGGCACCGATAAAAACAGGGAGCCCCGCCATATCAGGCAGCTCGATACCCCGAATCGGAACCATTGGATGATGCAGAATAGCCCCTTTTAACACATCTTTATAATGAAAAAGCAGGCTTGCCGCAATGTTTGCGCCGTTTGAATAACCGACTGCAATCACTCGGCCGCGATTAAACTGATGCGTTTCTGCAGCCTCGTCGATAAAATCTTTCAATTCTCTTGTCCGCACCACAAGATCCTTTTCATCAAAAACTCCTTCACTCAGACGTTTGAAAAATCGCGGCATTCCATTTTCAAGCACCGATCCTCTGACACCAAGCAAATGGGCATCAGGGTCTATAAACCGCCCCAATGAAAGCAGATCGTGTTCATTACCGCCCGTGCCATGCAACAGCAAAAGTACGTTGTCAGATGTTCCTTTTTCATAAATATGCTTCATTATAAATTCCCCCTTTTAAAGTTCAGGTAAAATGTCTGTAATTTGTTGTCTATGTTTCTCCAGCCATTCAGGCAGTTTTAAGGAAGTCCCTAGCTCAGCAAACGTTTCATCTGTCATAAAGCCCGGTTCATCTGTGGCAATTTCAAATAAGATACCGCCTTTCTCCCTGAAATAAACTGATGTAAAGTATTCCCTGTCGAGAATTTCTGACGCAGGCAGATGGTTTTCAGCAATAATCGGCAGCCATTTCGCCTGTTCCTTTTTCTTAGTCCGAAACGCTACATGGTGTACCGTACCATATCCTCCGACTCCTCTTTTTTCAGGATGTAAATGGACATCAATGACACCGCCGACGGCCGCTGAGGATGCCAGTCTGACAATCTGGTCTTCTTCGGCCACTTTGGTGTATCCAAAGCTTTCCGTTAACAATTGTATGGTCGCCTGCGGGTCGTAAGAATATAGCAGCACACCTTTCATTCCCGTAATTGCTTCATTTGTTGTGATCCCGTCAGGCGTCCACTCGCTTTTGCCGCTTTTCGCATCCTCCATGATCGCCAGCGGAAGGTCTTCTGTATCGTCAAAAATAAGACCTTTTTCACCAAACAACGTTTTTTCCTCTAGGCTCAGCCCGCTTTTCTCAAGACGCTCCTTCCAAAAAGACAGGGAGCCTGAGGGAACTGAAAAGTACACCCGGCCCGCTTGGCCTTTTCCTACCGTTCCCTGTCCGCTTCCTTGGAACGGAAAAAAGGTCATTATTGTACCGGGATCTCCGTTTTGATTCCCAAAGTAAAAATGATACGTCCCGGGATCATCAAAGTTTACTGTTTTTTTAACAAGTCTGAGCCCAAGCACTTCTGTATAAAATCGCAAGTTTTCTTGCGGATCTCTGGCGAATGCTGTGACATGGTGCAATCCTTCTGTTTTCATTTTCTCACTCCTATTTATCTCGATTTCAAGATATTTATTATTTTAAACCTTTATTGAAAAGGATGCAAACCATGTGTTTTGATTAAATAATTGAAAAAATCATTTTTTTCTAATAATTATCTTGTGATCTTTTCTTACAACTGCTATTATAGTGAGCATTATCATGTTTCAGGAGGAAAGTAAATGGTTAAAAAAGCACTTATTGTTATTCTCATTCTTTTGCCATTCGTTCAGCTCGCGCTTTTGCCGCTTGTGAATCGAATAGAACCGATTATGTTCGGCCTGCCGTTTTTCCACTTTTGGCTGCTGCTGTGGATTATTGTTACGCCGTTATGCTCGTTTGGCATTTATCAGATGCAAAAAAAAGATGGAGGACTTGAATAATGCAAGGGAATCTGACTGCACTTCTCATTACTGCTATTATTGTTTTAACCGTTGTCTGTATCGGCTTTCTCGCCGGAAGAGACAAATCCTCACGCACTTCTGTGGAAGAATGGTCTGTCGGCGGCAGACGCTTCGGCGGTCTTCTCGTCTGGTTTTTAGTAGGCGCTGACCTTTATACGGCCTATACTTTCTTAGGGTTGACCAGTACTGCTTTTACAGGCGGAAGTGTTGCATTTTTCGCCATTCCTTATTCTGTGTTGGCCTACTTTATCGCCTACTTCTTCTTGCCGAAACTTTGGAAAGTTGCGAAAATTCATAAATTAACAACACTCGCGGATTATGCCCGGGAACGTTTTAACAGTAAGCTTTTGGCAAGCCTCGTTGCCATCGTCGGGGTACTCATGCTTATTCCGTACATATGCCTTCAGCTGAGCGGCATTCAAGACACGCTTCAGGTTGCCGGCACTGGATATATTAACGTAAAATTCGTTGTGATCATTTCATTTATTCTTGTTGCTCTTTACACATTCTTCAGCGGGATTAAAGGGCCCACATATACAGCCATCATTAAGGACATTTTAGTATGGGTCATTATGCTGTTTATGGTGGTGTCCCTCCCTCTCATTCATTTTAACGGCTGGACACCGATGATTGACACGTTAGTGAAGGAAGCGCCGCAAATGCTGACGATACCTGCAGAAGGGCCAAAAGGCATCCCTTGGTTTATCACAGCATCTATTGTTTCCGCTCTGGCACTTTTTATGTGGGCGCATGCCGCTACAGGTGTTTTCACGGCGAAAAGCGCTGATGCAGTAAGAAAAAACAGCATGTTTTTGCCGCTTTACAATATCGTGTTAATATTGGTTATTTTTCTTGGCTTTATCGCCTTTCTTGTCCTGCCGGAAGATACAAATCCAAGGCTGGCGCTGCTGCATTTGATTCAAACATCTTACGGCGGCGTGGCACAAGGCTTTGCATATGCCACTATCGCTCTTGCTTCATTAATACCTTGTTCCATTATGGCAATCGGCGCATCGAATTTATTCGCCAACAACCTATACCGGGATTTGATTCATCCGAATGTGTCGCAAAGCAAGCTGACCCTCGTCACACGTTCAATGGTCTTTGTTGTCATCGGTCTTGCGCTGCTGTTTGGAATGCTGTTCCCGACTGCCTTAGTGACACTTCAGCTATTAGGTGTATCCGGTATGGTGCAAATCTTCCCTGCGATTGCTGTCAGCCTGTTCTGGAAAAACCAAACGAAAGAAGCGACGGTTATCGGATTATTAGCCGGCCTAGCGGTAACGTTTATTGTGTATATCACTCAATCCGCACATGGCATTTATGAAGGATTCTGGGGATTGGCCGCCAACATGATCGCTGTGGTGATCCTGAATCCGCTGTTCGTTAAAAACGCGGGATCCAATCCTGTCATTGAAGGTTTATTTGGCAAAAAACAAGACGCTAATCCAAATCAAAAGGGCGCATAAAAAAACCATACGCGGCAGCCGCGTATGGTTTTTTTACATTTCTTTTTTCAATGTTTCAATTGCCTTTTCCATTTGCGTATCATTATCAGACAGCTTCTTTTGAAGTTCTATCATTAATTTCGTTGTTGTATCGCCAGTCAGTATGCCTGTTTCATTCAGCTTCTCTTTTTTCTGGAACTGTTTGACGACAGATACAAAATCCTGGTCATACGTACTGTTAACCTTTACCTTGTAACCAAGTGCTTTGAGCATTTTCTGAGCCACTTTGACGTTTGTGCCTGTATCACCTGATTTGTACGTTTTATCTGCGTCCAAATACGGCAGCTTCGCGTAATCAGGCAGCTCTGCTTTCACTTGAGGCTTGATGCCTTTTTTGTGAATCCATTCGCCGTCAGCAGTCAGCCATTTGGCAACTGTCAGTTTGACGGTAGAGCCATCATCATATTCTTTTGCCGTTTGTACTGTACCTTTGCCGAATGTCGTCTCGCCGATTAACGGTACGTCTGACGATTCATGAAGGGCAGCGGCCATAATTTCGGCTGCGCTTGCTGTACCGTCATTTACTAAAACGACGGTCGGCTTGGTCACTTTCCGTTCTTTTTCGGCCTTCATGACTTCTTTTGAACCGTTTTTGTATTCAACCTGCATGATGTTTTTCCCTTTATCAATGAACAGGTTGCTCATCGTAATCGCCTGTTCCATTAAGCCGCCCGGGTTGCCTCTCAAATCTAAAATATAGCCTTTGGCGCCTTTTTTCTCTAAACTGTCAATCGCATCTGTCAGCTCTTTAGCTGTTGTTTCAGAGAAAGAAGTGATTTGAATTTCTCCGATGTTGTTGTCTTTCATCTCTGAATAGACAGTCTCTACAGGAATGGTATCGCGCTTAATGGAAAGATCGATATTCCCCACTCCCGCTCTGTTCAGTTCAAGCTTCACCTTTGTGCCCTTTTTGCCTCGGATTAAAGCGACGGCTTCATTTACATTCATGCCTTTTACGCTTTTTCCATTCACCTTAATGATTTGGTCTCTCGGTTTGATACCGGCTTTTTCAGCAGGTGAACCTTTAATTGGGGATACAATAAGGATTTCTCCGTCTTTCTCCTCTACTTGGGCTCCGATTCCTTCAAAAGATGCTGAAATCGTCTCGTCGAATGATTTCGCTTGCTCTTGATCCATATATGTAGAGTACGGATCATCCAGTGATTGAATCATTCCTTTAATTGCTCCGTCTACTAATTTGTCATCATCTGTTTTTTGGTAATAATCACTTTTGATTTGCTCATACGCTTTATTTAATTTGTCGAACTTGCTGTCTCCTGTGCTTGCTGATTTTTGGCCCAGGATACTGGAATTGCCCGTAATAAATAAAGTAAGCGCCGAAGCGACAACTGCAGTGATCAGCACAATAAAAAACAGTTTTAATTGCCGTTTCAATTAAACACCACCTTTTTCTTCTTACATTATTATCATGGACGAATTCTTATTCGTCAACTCGGAGCAGAAATGAAAGAGAAACGCCCTTCTTTTGCTTTTCATAAACCTATGTCTTTATACGACATATGATAAGGAAAAAGGAGGATTCGATATTGAGCCGATATTTAGAAATGCTGTCCTTATTCGGTGTCGCAGGGGCGCACCCAGGCGGGCTGGCTTTTTCAAAAGCGGTCTTGCAAAAGGCTGCGCCCTCCCCGGATCAGCCGATTCTTGATGCCGGATGCGGAACAGGGCAAACGGCGGCTTATTTAGGACATTTGCTGTATCCTGTAACAGTCGTTGATAAAGATCCTATTATGCTTGAGAAAGCGAAAAAAAGATTTGCGAATGAAGGGCTTGCCATCCCTGCATATCAGGCGGAGCTGGAACATCTCCCGTTTTCTTCTGAGTCCTTTTCCTGCGTCCTGTCAGAATCGGTCCTCAGTTTTTCACGCCTGACATCCTCTCTTCAAGAAATTTCAAGAGTTTTAAAACCCGGCGGGATGCTGATTGGTATCGAAGCTGCTTTAAAAAAACCGATGCCCCCTGCAGAAAAGAAGCAAATGATGGATTTTTACGGATTTACTTGCTTACATGAAGAAAGCGAATGGCATAAACTCCTAAGATCCTATGGCTTTCAAAAAACAGAAGCGATGACACTTCTTCCGGAAGACATGGAATTTGAACCAACCACAGAAATGGATTTATCGCAAACGATTGATCCCATCTATTACGATACGCTTCAAACACATTATCAGCTCATGCAGTTATATAGTGAGTACATGGGTCATTGTATTTTTATCGCGTACAAGTAAAACGGCGTATCGCCCCCTGTTTTCGTCCAACCTTTTTTTCCTATCTATCATATGCTGATAGAAAGTCAGGATAGGAGGGGAACAATATTGGAGAGATATTATCATCTTTGCAAAAACCATCAAGGTAAAGTCGTCAGAATTACAGAGAGAGGCGGGAGAGTTCACGTCGGCAGAATTACCCGTGTAACAAGAGACAGAGTTTTTATAGCTCCGGTCGGCGGAGGGCCAAGAGGTTTCGGTTACGGATATTGGGGCGGTTATTGGGGATATGGAGCGGCTTACGGGATTTCCCTCGGTTTAATTGCAGGAGTGGCTCTGGCTGGTTTATTCTTCTGGTAAGCATAGAACAAATGCTAGATTTACCAGACACAATGAAGCCCGCTTATCTAGTGTAAGCGGGCTTTTCATTTTAAATTTTCTTCACTTTTTCAAAGTACTCTTCAAGCGTTAAATCATTATCTTGGATGACCTTTGCGGCTTTTTTGCCTACATAGCGCAGATGCCATGGCTCATATTCATATTTCGTGATATCTTCTTTATTTTTCGGATAGCGAATAATAAAGCCATATTTATAAGCATTGTCCTGCACCCATTTCCCGTCTGCCGTGCTTCCGAACGCTTCATTTAGCTCAAAGCCATTGCTCCGGCTCGAAATGTCCATCGCAAGGCCTGTTTGATGCTCGCTTTCACCCGGGTAAGCGACCGCTTCCTTTGCCTTCTTTTCCCCTTTTAGGCTTACTTCATTGTCAAAAATGACTTTCTGTCTGTCATACGAACGGTACCCTGAGACAGCTGCCAGTTCATAGCCTTCCTTTTTGGCAGCATCGAACATTGTTTTTAATGCGTCGGCCGCTTCTTTTCTGATGTAACGTTTTTGAATCTTTTCTTCAAAAGAAAACTCTACATCAGGTATGACAAGATCGCTAGGTTCATAGTTTCCGGGCAGTGCATATTGTTTATTGACAAGCGCGAGTATATTTTCTGGATTTTGAATGGTTTCCAGACCATCGACTTTTTTAATATCATTGAAATACTGGCTTTCCAATGAAAACTCACTGTTTTGAGTGTTTGATTTTTTGCTGTCAGCTGTTTTTTGTTCTGTTTGCTTTGTTTCTGCTGTGGTTTTCGTATCCTTTTGAGCATCTCCGTTCGACATGCTGCAGCCGGCTCCGACTATTGCCGTTACACTCAGAGCGGCAGCCAGTGAGAACCATTTACCGGACTTTTTCATATTACATTACCTTCCTTTTATCAATCGTTTCCGCATTCATAAAGAAGAGGCTGCCGGCACCCAGCACGCCTCTTGATATATTTTATTGTGATACGGAATGTAAAGCCACTTCTATCATATCATGAAATGTCGTTTGACGCTCTTCCGCTGTCGTTTCTTCTCCTGTTAATACGTGATCACTCACGGTGAGAATTGACAGGGCTTTTCTTCCGTGCTTCGCTGCTAATGTATACAATGCAGTTGTTTCCATTTCAACGCCAAGCACACCGTATTTTGCAAGTTTTTCAATTTGCGAATCGTCGTTGTAGAACTGGTCAGCTGTAAATACGCTTCCTACAGTCACCGGCACACCTTTATCCTTTGCGGCATCATAGGCATTTTTTAAAAGCTCGAAATCTGCGCAAGGCGCAAAATCAATGCTTCCGAAAGCGACTCTGTTCATTTGTGAATCAGTTGAGGAGGTCATCGCCAAAATGACGTCTCGCACTTTGACATCTTTACGAATAGCGCCGCAGGAACCGACTCTTATTAGATTTTGCACATCGTAGCTTTGAATTAATTCATTCACATAAATTGAAATAGACGGAACGCCCATTCCCGTGCCTTGTACTGAGATTTTTTTACCTTTATATGTACCCGTAAATCCATACATGCCTCTGACTTCATTGTAGCATTCTACATTTTCAAGATACGTTTCTGCAATAAATTTTGCTCTGAGAGGATCTCCCGGCAAAAGCACTGTATCCGCAATTTGTCCTTTTTCAGCACCTATATGTACACTCATCTCATATCCTCCTGTAAATCTAAATTATCATCCAGCCCGTCCATTTTACAACGAATGTCATGATGAAACAAACTTCAGCATTGATTATAAAGGAATATGTCGAAAAAAGAAATGTTCGAGGATCTGTTAGGCACTTCCTCAGAAAAACGGATAATCGGGGTGTTAATTTGAAAACCTAACCGCAGGAAGGAGGGGTAGGACATGGGTAAAAAACATCGTAACCGGATCACCGGCCAAAAAAAGAACAATCATATACCTGAAAAAGATATCATTGCAGCTGAAGAAGCACACGGGAAAGAATATTCTGCTGCCAAACGCAAGCCTTAAAACTGCAGAAAACTGCGGGTTTCCGCAGTTTTCTTTTCATTATGTCGTTTGTACAATCAGACGATTGATTTTCCTCCAGCCGGCGGGAAGCAGTTGATAATATGTTTTCCCTTTTCTGCCCTCGTCAATCAGGATCACGTCCCCTGTGGCCATGAATCTTGCATCATAATCACTCGGAACAGTGTCGAATACATTAAACAAAGAGAATGCTCTTTTCAGCACGTCTTGATGATCGCTCCCGTTCAGTTCAGTTCGATAGACGGCTCTGTAGCCCTTTTTTTCGCCAAACCGGGGTGTCTGAAATATTGTCACGTCATAGGAACAAGACTTCTTTTTAAACACGGATAACATCATCAAGATCCCCTCCCTCTTATTTCTTTAACATATTGGCGTTTTTGCTGTGTTTTCCTCTCTCTATTTTTGTCGAAACCGCTTAATCTTTTCGTCAAAACCTTTTACTAGGAAAAACAGAAGCAAGCCGAGGCTAAAGCCGCCTAACACATCTGTCACAAAATGAACCCCCAGATACACTCTGCTTATGCCGACCAAAACAGCAATTACACCGGCTATGATATATACCATTTTTTTATGCTTGGACAAAATCGGGAGGTGTTTCACTAAAAAGTAAGCAATAACAGGATAGACACAAGCAGCATTCATGGAATGGCCGCTCGGAAAACTGAAGGATGATTCATGAACCAGCGGTGCAAAATCAGGCCTCACTCTTTCGATCCATTCTTTTAAGACTTTGTTTAACAGCCGATCTGTGCCGAATACTAAGAGCATCAACAGGCCGTCCCATGTTTTTCTGTAGAAAAACAGGCCTGCCCCAATGATGACAATTAGAGGGAGCAGAAAAGAAGAAGCACCAAGATGCGTGATCCCCGTCATGACTTCATTAAGCCATGGCTGACGGATCAAAACAGCTGACTTGCTTATTGCTTCATCTGCAGATTGAACAGCATTTGTATGAATGGCCGCAGCTAGAATGAGAAAGAAAAGAAACAAACTAACGGGCTTGTACAATTTTAACCACCTCAATTTTCACAGAAGTCATAGAACACGAATAATAAAACCGGAGCTGACCGCTCCGGTTTTAAGCCTCACTCATCTTCATCCAGCTCTTCATCTATCATACATTTTTCTATCAAATAATCAAAGGTAATATCAGCGATTTCAAACAGCTCATCCTCACTCGGTATGTAGCCCCGTCTTGCAAGCTCTCTGTAAAAAAATTCAGCGATTTCTTCCGTATCAATCACAAGATCTATTTCTTTCATCTCCGTACCGCCTCCTTTTTTATGTTTTATGAAAAAACAGGCTGAATTATACCCGGTGTTCTAAACAATTCTTTCAGTCATATATTGAATAAAAAACGAGCCATGGGAGGCTGACGCTATGATTGCTAAAATGATGGAAGCACTGGACGGAGAAAGATTTGATATCATAATGGAAAAAACGCTCAAAGGAATGACACGTGTGATGATTTGGGGCTGTCTGCCATATTTTTTATATGTCTTGATCCGTATGTTCACAAACTAACTGAAATGCTCTTTTAAACTTTCCAAAACAAACATCATCATGTCTTTATATTCTTCATCCTGAAACATTTCGTACAGTATTTTGTAGTCATTATAAATATCCAGAAGCTCATCAACAATTGACACAGCAAGGATGTGAAGGGTATCTTGATCTTCATCATCGCCTTCAAACTGAAGAAGAGCAGACGATGCGATATCTTCGCCGATCTCATGGCCAGTTTCTCCGACATAATGGACAAACAACAGCTGATGCACAAACTGGTCCATTTCATATTTTCTAAGCACCAGCGTGAGATCCTCTTCCTCCGTTTCAAGCCACTCTCCATCCTTTAAACGGGTCAGCTCATAAATGATATCTTCCCAGCCATCTTCTAAATATCTCCAAATTTCTGTTCTATGGCCGATAATGCGAAAGAGTTCTTTTCCATAATCTTTAACATAAACAACGTCCCCAATAAGGAATTCATACTCAATATCAAGCTTCTCCATGTCGACAATGACACCCTCATAATCTTTATAAAGCTGAATAGATGATTCAAAGTATAAAACTTCGTTATGATTGACTTCATAAAGATAGTGTTTATCAATTTGGTGCACTTTTGTGATGGTGCCGACTGTTCCATACATAATGACGACTACGATATCCCCTACTTGGAATTTCGGTTTATTTTGCTTCATGGTGTCTCCCCCTCGCCGCAACATTTCTCATACGCTATCGTATGCCGGGTGAAGCCAATTCGCATGGGCATGAAAACCAAAGGAAATATCCAATTATGGTATGGGTATGGACATAAAAAAATCCGCAGTGATCTGCGGATGAAACAGCTATTATCTGCCGTGCACTTCAGACTCGTATTGATCCCAAGCTTCATCAAACGTCGCCATCGTGTGAAGGTAATCAGCATTCAGCTCCAAATATGAACTGATTTCATGATAATCGGTTGATGTTTTTGGAAAGCTGTGATCCTCATACGCCTGATTGGCAAATTCACTGATGCTGTCCTTCGGCTTAGGGTGCCTGTATTTCAATAAATAGTGATAAAAGGATTTCATGGGTTTCCCCTCCTGGTGTCTGTCTTTTGTTGTTCTATTATACAGTTCAAGTGTAAAATTACAACAAAAGAATACTGAAACATGACTCAGGAGAAGTCAAAATAGTTGCGTTTCAAAATTCTTTCTGTCTCCATGAGCTGCTGATATGTCAGGCTTTCAGGCAGTTTTTTTGTTTGAATTAAAAGCAGCTGATCCTCAATCTCCTTAACCGTGTTTTCCTCTTGATAGGTCATACCGCAGGAAGAACATACCATGGCAGGGGTGTCTGTCAGTTCTATAGCCCTCGTTCCATCAGGGAGCTCCCAGTACACCGTGTTCCTGCCGGGCACCGCTTCAAGCTTGCCGCACCATTCGCATGTTTTCATGAAGAATCCCCTCCGCATTCAGTCTCTTTCTGTTTTTTCTGCTGCGCCAAAAATTTCTTTTCTTTGAGCTGATCTCTTTTCTCACGCCGATTTTTTAATGTTTCATGCTCCGGATTTGCGATGTATGCCTCTCTCCTTTTGATTCTGTCTACATTTTCAGGTGTAAACGAAACTTCTTTGTCAGCAAAAATGGCACTCAGCCCGATCGGCTCCTTTTTGTCAGCGGTTTCAGGGAAAACAGACTCAAAATAGGCGTCTGCCTGATTGGGGATATAATTCTCTGGTTCCGGATATGACGTAATCACACCTTCAAAATTTCTTAAGATCACTTTGTCAGGACTTTGTGACAGGACATAGTTTGGCTGCAGGGCGATTTTACCTCCTCCGCCTGGTGCGTCAACGACAAAGGTAGGAACCGCATAGCCTGAGGTATGACCTCTCAGCCCTTCAATGATCTCCAAACCTTTGGAAACAGGAGCTCTGAAATGCCCGATTCCTTCTGACAGATCACATTGGTAAATATAATAAGGACGGACTCTGATTTTTACCAAGTCATGCATGAGCTTTTTCATAATTGGAACCGAATCATTAATACCTGCTAATACGACAGCCTGATTTCCGACCGGCACTCCCGCGTTCACCAGCTTTTCACATGCCTCAACGGATTCTTCTGTCATTTCGATGCTTGTGTTAAAATGGGTGTTCAGCCAGACCGGATGATATTTTTTCAATATCTCGCACAGATGATCGGTAATGCGCTGCGGAAAGACGACGGGCGCTCTTGTTCCGATTCTGATGACTTCCAGATGCGGAATGCTGCGCAGCTCTTTTAAAATATATTCTAAAATTTGGTCGTTGATGAGCAGCCCATCACCGCCTGAAATTAAACAATCGCGGATTTCGGGTGTTTCCCGGATATAAGCAATTGCAGCATCAAGCTGTTTTTTGGGGACGCCCATTCCGATTTGTCCGGAAAAGCGCCTTCTTGTGCAGTAGCGGCAGTACATGGAACATTGATTCGTGACAAGAAACAGCACACGGTCGGGATAGCGGTGTGTCAGACCGGGTACCGGTGAATCTTCATCCTCATGAAGCGGGTCTTCCAGATCGTATTTTGTTTTGTGCATTTCTTCAGAAAGCGGCACAGACTGCATGCGTACCGGGCATCTCGGATTGTCGGGGTCCATTAAAGAAGCATAGTAAGGTGTAATATTTAAGGGGATCGTTTTGGTAGAAATTCTGACGCCTTCCTCTTCATCCTCGGTCAGATTGATGACTTTCTTTAAATCATCTAACGTTCTTACAGTGTGTGTCAGCTGCCAAAGCCAATCGTTCCATTTCTCTTCCGGAACGTCCTTCCATAACTCGATCTCCTTCCAATGCCGTTTCGGTTTATACCATTTGTTTTTCAAACGAACTCCTCCTCGCGCTTATTTTGACTTACAGTTGCTTGCACCAAATATTCATGTTTTCAAGGCCTTCGGCTATAAAGCAATTATTGATCAGCCTTCCGCCATACTGATAACCTGAATGGTACAACACAGCATTCATCCCAAAAGACGAAGCACGGGCGAGAGAAAACACATGAAAGATATCCTTTCCAGCCATTTCTTTTTCTAACGCCTCGATTAAAAAGCTTGTTAACGAATGGCCGCGATATTCCGGCAGCACAGCGCAATCGGTTATTTCTGCATGCCCAAGCTCTGGATTGATTTCTGCGCTTGCTGCGCTGATCAGGCGGTCATGATCAAGCATGATATAATACACCGTATTTGCATTCATCGTCTTTTCAATATAAGCGGGGTCAAATACCGGGGTTGGGTACGTGCGGAATACTTTTTTATACAGCATCGATAGCTGGTACATGTCGTTTGTTTCTGCTTTTCTCATCGTAAAAACGGGTGTACTGTCGTTGCGAAGACGGGGCGCTGTTCGATATATGGCTTCGATGATCTCCTGTTCCTCTGTATAAGAATCTGTTTGTCTCCGGCTTTCTGAAAGGTAACGTACCATGACACAAGCCGAATGGCCGAGATAATAGCCCTTTAGATAGCCCTCCGGCGCAAATAATTGTTTGGCAAGCATTGGCTCATCATGCTGCTTCGCATAGACGATGATTTTTTCTGCATTCTCTTCTTTTGCCGCTGCCACGATATCCGGCAGGGCCTTCTCAATGGCTCCGTCATAACGGACCACTCTGATTCGTTTATTAAAACCGTCATGGTCCAAAACTGCTGTGACACCGCTACTCTTTATTGACTTGAGCATCCGCATCCTCCCCATCTGTATGAAGCCCGCACCAATCCATGACAAAAAGTGCAATAATTTTAGCAGATTCTATCATGGCTTCAACCTCAATGTATTCATTGGCCTGATGAGCCGTTTTTGTTTCCCCCGGCCCGAAAACGATTACTGGTGTATCTCCTGCATGGTACAAAAGCCCTCCATCCGTTCCCCACGGAGAAGCCTCAATAATCGGCTCTGTCTGTTTCATTTTTTGATAGGCTGATTGCAGCACAGAAATTAAAGGGTGATCATCAGGTAAATCATTCGGCAGCCATTGAGCGCCAAACCATTCTACTTTTACGGGATGGCGTTTAAACCATTCGTCATGGTATTCTAAATCCTTCAGCCAGTTTTCCAATTCAAGTTTTACAGCTTCTGGTTTCTCATGGGGAGCAATTCCGCATCTCCCTTCTATGACGACACGGTCTGCAACTGAAGATGGCCAGGCACCGCCTGAGATGGTGCCGATATTCACCGGTACCGGTATTGGGATATTGTCATACAGCGGATCTGAAATTCTCGCATTGCGGACTTTCTCCAGCTCTTGTATCGCTGTGATAACGTGCATGCTTTTTTCAATCGCGCTTACCCCTTCATAGCGTGTGCCCCCATGTGCGGATAATCCCTTCACAGTGATCCGAAACCACATCGAACCCTGCTGCTTAATAAATAGTTTCATATTCGTCGGTTCAGGAATCAGCGCCCCGTCAGCACGATAGCCTCTCATGATGGCGGAAAGTGTACCGGCGCCGCCGCACTCTTCATCTACAACACTCTGAAACAATACATCTCCCTTCAGTTTGACATCGCAGGCGTGCAGGGCTTCTAAAGCAAAAAGAAGGGCTGTATTGCCTCCCTTCATATCCGTTGAGCCGCGGCCGTATATTTTACCGTTTTCTTCGACAGCTTGATACGGTTCATACTTCCAATCCTTTACGCTTCCTTCAGGCACAACATCGATATGGCCGTTCAAAATCAGGGACCTGCCTCCGCCGGCTCCCGTTTTTTTAGCCACGATATTCGGGCTCTCATGAAAATCGGATCGGTTAGATTTAAAGTAGGGATGCTGTTTTAATTGCTTTATGCTTGGCTCCCATACATCAATGTCCATATGAAATTGCCGCAGCTTTTCAAGCACAACAGCTTGGGCGTTAAACTCTGACCCCAATGTGCTTTTTTCCCCAATCAGCCTTTTGAGAAGACGAATGGCTTTGGCCGAATGCTGATCAAGCCACCCGATTACTTTTCTTTCAATGTCTTGCATCCTCATTCCCCCTCTTAAGAAAAAGGCATATCTATTTTGATTTCAGCATCTGTCAGCCTCGTCACCTCATCGATTGTCGAGCCATTCATCAGCTCTTTTAAAATGAAGTGATGGCTATCGACCTCAAGAACCGCTTTTTCGGTAATAATCAAATCTACACAGCCTGCAGCAGTTAATGGCAGCGTGCATCTTTCTGTTAATTTAGGCCTTCCCTTTTGATCTGTATGACTCATGACGACAACCACTTTTTTCGCTTTTTGGGCAAGCTCCATCGCCCCGCCCATACCAGGCACCTTTTTTCCCGGAACAAGCCAATTTGCCAAATCTCCTGATTGGCTCACCTGCAGGGCGCCTAAAATCGTAATGTCAATTTTGCCTTTTCTGATCATCGCAAAAGACATGGTTGTATCAAAATAAGAAGCCCCTTTTACAGCGCGGACAGGATAGCCCGCGGCGTTGCATAAATGCGCATCCTCTTCTCCCTTTTCGGGACTTTCTCCAATGCCAAGGACACCGTTTTCCGCTTGAAACATGACCTGCATGTCAGGCTTCAAAAAGTTCGGTACCAAGGATGGGATACCGATACCGAGATTCACAATCATGCCCTGCTTAATTTCAGTAGCAGCCCGTTTTGCAATCTGTTCTCTTTCTGCTACTCCCAAGCCCATTTCCACTTCACTCCCTCGCTTCTTACAACTCCCTCAACAAAAACCCCCGGTGTGACAATCATTTCTTCAGAAATCTCACCTATCGGAACGATACGCTCAGCTTCGGCAAAGGTTCTCCTGGCGGCCATTGCCATAAGCGGATTCATATTGCGCGCGGTTTTGTCATACGTTAGATTGCCGAATTCATCTGCAATGTAAGCATTGATGAAAGCAAAATCAGCCGTCAGCGCCTCTTCAATCAAGTATCGTTTTCCCGCCACTGTTACGATGTCCTTTTTTTCGCAAACCATTTGATTATCAATGCCCACGTCGGTTAAAATACCGCCAAGCCCCGCTCCGCCGGCGCGAATCCGTTCCGCAAGCGTTCCCTGAGGTGAAAATTGAACCTCTAACGTCCCCTCTGTCATCTGTTTTCCGGCTACAGGATTGGAACCGATATGCGAGGCGATCAGGGTTTTGACCCGTTGATTAACAATAAGCGGGCCGATCCCTATATCCGGGAAACCGGCGTCATTGCAGATCACAGTTAAATCCGTTACACCGCTGTCCAATATCGCTTCAATCAATGAAGGAGGCGACCCGACTCCCCCAAAACCGCCAAACATCAGAACCGATCCATCCCGAACATCTGCAATTGCTGTGTCAATGCTGATTGCTTTTTGAAATGACGCCATTTAATGTCAATCCTTTTTTAAGTTTTTTTCGACCGCTGCAACTGTTTCTGAAAAAATAGAGATAAGCTCTTCCATTTCACCGTCTGAAATGGTAAAAGGAGGAGCAATAATGACAGCATCTCCTTCTCCACTGTCTATTCCAGCTTTGGAAGGATAAACAATCAGCCCGCGTTTTTTCGCCTCGCTGACAATAATCTGAGTTATCGTCTGCTCTTGCGGAAACACTTTCTTCGTTTTTTGGTCTGCCACAAATTCAACGCCTAATAGCAGTCCTTTTCCGCGCACATCACCTATAATGCCGCTTTGAGATGCCGCCTCATCAAGCTTTTTCTTCAGCACAGCGCCCTTTTTTTCTGATTGTTTGATCAAGCCGTGCTTTAACACATATCGCAAAACTTCAAGAGCAGCTTTGGCTGAATAGGGATGTGCACTATATGTGTGACCGCTCATAATCACACCTGACCCTTGTTTTATCGTTTCAATAATAGAATCAGATACGACGGCAGCAGCAATAGGCGCATAACCGGCACCGAGTCCCTTCCCCAGTACAGCAATATCAGGTACGGTGTCCCAATGCTCTGTCGCGAGCATCCTTCCTGTTCTCCCAAGCCCCGTCATCACTTCATCTGCAATAAAAAGCACATCGTGTGTGCGGCATACCTCACTTAATCTCTCATAATATCCCGGAGGCGGAGTAATCGCTGCTCCTGCAGCACCAATAATAGGCTCAGCCACAAAGCCGGCGATGAATTGGCTTCCGATTCTTTTGATCATAGTGTCCAGTTCATCAGCTGCAGTCTGAACAAAGTCTTCTTCCATCTCGTGATTCAGCCGATAAATATGTGGAGCTGAGATAGCTGGATACCGTTCAATGAGATGGGTGAACCGGTATCTCCTTTCATAAAAACCAGATAATGAAAGCGCTCCCAAAGTTATTCCGTGGTAACTGCTCCATCGAGACAAAAAGATGGATTTTTGTGTTTGCTTTTTTTCCTGCCAATACTGAATGGCGATTTTCATAGCTGTTTCTATCGCTTCTGATCCGCTGTTGACAAAAAAAGACCAATTCACATCTCCGGGCAGCTCCTGTGCCAAGAGCGCGGCTAATTGCTCGGCGGGCTCACTCGTAAACTGTGAGCGGTAAGCAAAAGACACCTGATCAAGCTGTTCTTTCAGCTTCTCAGTCACATCACGAACTCCGTGGCCGATATTACATGTCACCGCTCCTGACGAGCCGTCGAGATATTTTTTTCCGGTCTGATCATAAACATATGAACCCTTCGCATAACTGACAACCGGATAGGCCGAGCTAAGCTCTGGCTTAATCAAATAACTGCTCATGCTCCCACCTCAAAACCCCTTTTACCATATTGTATGAGTGTCCAAATGGCGGCATGACGTTCCCCGCAAAAACTTTTTCACATAAAAAGAGCCTTCCTAATAGGGAAGGCTCTTTTGGAATTTCAGCATCTAGCAAATAAAAGCGGCTCCAACAATAATTAATAAAATGAACAAGACAACAATTAACACAAATGTATTTGTCCCGCAGCCAAATCCGTAACCGTACCCAGAGTATCCATACATGCTGTTTTCATCCTTTCTTATCACGATATACGGCATTTTATGCGGGCCAAGTCCCAAATGGTTTGTGCAAACGCCTATTTCATGTTAGGAAATAATGAAATACAGTATGCATCCGCTCATATTTTTTAAACGTCAGCTTTTCGTAAAACTGAGTTGCACCGTCAGTGCTTGCAGCAACTAAGTAGGCTGCTTCCATTCCTAGTGATTTGGCGATGGACAGCATTTCTTTCACTAAGATACTGCCGTAGCCCTTCCTTTGAAACTGATCTAAAATTGCCACTTCTTCGATTTTAGCCGTTTTCTCTTGATGATCTATAAACAGCTCGCCGCACCCAATGGGAACTTTCTGTGCCTGGTCGCTGTAACAAACAACAAGAATGATTATACCTGCTTCATAGAAAGGATATTTTCTTTTTAATTTTTGTTCAGCGATTGCTTCTCCAATATAAATGGAATCGTAAATTTTCATAATAGAAGATCCGTCGCTAAGACTTTTCGCCGTCCCCCATGCGGTTAAAGGATGTCCCATCTGCCCCTTCCAGTCACTAAGCTTCATGTCATATAGTAGCTCATCCTCGACGACAAAACCGCTTTTTACAAGCGACTGCTTCAAGCCGAGCGGAAAAACATGCTGCGGCGACGCTTTTAAATGGAGATAATTCGCATCAAGCAGCTTTGGTACGGAGGGTAAAAAGTTAAGTAACCGCTCCAATGGAAACGTATCATGGAGCTGAACAAAGTTATGAGAAAAAATTTGCGGAAGCTGCGGATCTCTGTATACGCTGTAATGATCAAACGATGCCGATTCAGACGTTAACAATATATATTGATGTTCCGTTTTTGAATAATGTCCTGTCATGAACGTCTCCTTTTTATGACCTATACCTTTACTCTGTTGCAATATTCAATTTCTTTATAATCTCATCGTACACCGGATAAAACGGCTTTCCAATTGGAAATTGCTGAATATTTCGGAAAGAAGCGGAGATTGGCTTCTGATGTAAAAAAAATTTCCTTGTTACTTGTTCACTAATCGGGTGAAAGACGCCGTTTAGAAACAAAAACGGCTCGCGTTCGATGAAAAACAGACGTCGGCCAGGTGGATTTTTGATCAATTCAGATCGTTTCCACGTAATCGGCGGCCCTTCCGGAAGCATCTCCATCTCTTCTTTTCCAATTGTCACTATGTCTTTTCTTTGAAATTGATAAAATTGAAACGCATACTGGTCCACAATTCGCCTTTTTTTTCCGGCTTCGATATAAAATATTGCAGGATGGTCAGCTTCCTTTACTAAAATATAATTCGGAATGTTTAAAATTTTGCCAATCCTATATTGGAATAAATATGGGTCTGGAACAGCGACAGTCCGATTTAGATACAAAAAACCCCACTTTTCTCCAACAGGATGCCTCACACCCTGATCATAAAAATACACATTTTGATCTGAACCTTTTACAAAAGAGCCGTCAATCAAATCGGCGGGCAGAAACCGATATGCATTTTGAAATGAATCTGGGGTTTTATAGGTTGTGTCTAATACTTCATTTATCGGCAGAAATGGGGTAAAGTTGTTGAGTCTCGCCCAAAAAATTGCGTCTCCATGATTCCAATGCTTCATATCATCATCCCAGTAGCCTCCAAATTTATGGTGGATGAGATTAAGTAACGAACGGCGATGCATAACGGAGCAATGATCAACTTGAAAAGCGGCCTGATCAAGCACTGCATTGGCATTTCTGTAGAAATGTGAGATTTCCTCTCCCCTTTCGTTTACATGTACAACTTTTTGTTTTGAATAGACCGCCTGCGCTTCAGGCTTATGTGAAAACTCTTGCACCATACGGCTCAGCCGCTCAGGATGATAAACAGTGTCGTCAGTAAGATAGGAAATGTAATCGCCGTCTGCAAATGGGAGCGCACTGTTAATTAATGTGGCATAACGGGCTGTTTTTAATCGATCTGCAGGATGCACGAAACTGTTATGATATTGAATGCGCCGGTCATGGAGATACTTGTGAATCACCGCAGTTGTTTCTGCATTCGAATGATCATCCATGATAAAAAGCTCCCAAAGATCATGCGTTTGCTGTATCACGCTTTCGATCGCTTTTTGCAAATAATCGGGTTTGTTGTAACTTGTTAAAATAATAGACACTTTCTCTCCCATCTATACCGCCTCCCGCCGTCAAACATAAAAACGGCTCCGCAGCAAGCAGAGCCTCTGTCATCATTTAAAAAGCACCCCAGCTTACAACACTTGAGAGTGAAACATGAGATCTCGTGTTATTTAACGGGTTTTGGAAAATAACCAAATCAGTCAGAACTTCTTTTACGATGACATTTTGAAGTGTATCTCCGTTGATCAAATTGACTTTTGAAACCGGTACGCCCAGCTCTTTTGCAAAAACAAGCTGGCGTCTGAGGTCAGATGGATTTCCTTCAGAAGACGATTGACGTATAAGCAGAATCAGCAAAAGCAAAATAAAATGCAGATCATCTTGGTTTTCTTCTCGATCCACTTGTTTCTCTAAATCCAAATCATCCCTCTCCCTTATCATTATCTCTGTTTCACAATATGTGCGACTTCGATTTATGGTATAGGCTATGTCCACTCCATTAAAAAATCAGCATTTTCCTTAAATAGATGAAAAATAGATCAGGTACGGCGTTCGACTCATACCAAATAACAGCCGGAAGAATATGAATAACGTGAGTTCACTATCGAATAGGAGGTGTGTGTAATGAGCTCTGAAAATGCACAGTTAAAAAAGGATTTAATTAAAGCCGTTTTAAGCCCTTTATTTCCAACTGCAACAGAAGGAGGAGAAAATATGGATAGTAATCTTAAAGCCTTGCTTGATGCTGCCATCGATCAAAAAGTAGATGAAAGTGAAACGGTTACGGCAGAATCTCTTTTAGACCCTTCTCTTCCGGCAAGATGGATTTTTGCCAGAATTACGCCAGGCACTACAATCAGCATTGTGACTGATTCAGGTGACATGATCGGACCGGTTGTTTTCGTTGCTTTCGATCAGGTTCACGGGATCGTATTTGTAACACAGGAAAGCTCCGTCACTCCGGCAGGCCAAGCTACAACATTAATTGATGTAGACAAAGTAGAAAGCGTTACGTTCTTTTCATAACATCCGATGAAAGTCTTGTATATCCAGTCGGGATACGGAGGAATATACAGTTATTTTGATCGCTGGGCTGAAGAATGTTTTCAGAACACTCATACAGAGTATATGATTGCAGATAAACCTGAAGCAGAATCTTTGATGAAGATCGAAGCGTTTCAGCCGGATTTCACACTTATGATGGTTGGAGACCGCGTTCCTCACGACTGGCTGACCTGGTTAAAGGGTAAGGATATCCCCGTGTATGTTTGGCTGACCGAAGACCCATTTTATATGGATATCAGCCTTCAGGTAATTAAGCTTGCTGACGCCATATTAACGATAGAACAAAATGCAGCTCTCTACTATCAAGAGCTCGGCTACCAGAACGTCTATTATGTTCCGATACCAGTTAACCATCGGCTGTTTAAAAAAATGGGCACTGAACATTCCTATCATTCAAATCTGTTAATCATCGGCTATCCTTACCCTAATCGGGTTCAGCTTATGAAAGAAGCGGTCCATCTGCCATTCACGGTTCGGGTAATCGGCAAGGAATGGGGAAAATATCTGCCTAAAAAAGTGCTCAAACAGCCGCATATTGATGTCGTCAGCACATGGGTTCCACCCGAACAGGCCGTTCATTATTATAATGGGGCAGACATCGTAATTAATGCGCATCGTCCCTATCATTTTGCTTTCAACCAAAATACTATGCGCATCAAAAATACCAGTTTTAATAACCGAACGTTTGATATCGCTGCATGCGAAGCATTTCAATTAACAGATTTACCCGCGGCACATCCTTTTTCATCCTTTATTTCTTATCACGGCATGAACGACTTTAAGGAAAAAGCCGCTTTCTATATCTACCACCCTGAAGAACGGCAAAAAGCTGCAGCAGCCAATTATAAAGAGACCGTACCCGCATTTACGTTTGATGAGCTTCCTGCAAAACTAAAAGCGATTCATCTGGCGCTTTCTTGAAAAATCGTTCATTGCTATGAACGATTTTTTTATTCATAGAAAAAAGCAGCTGCACAAGCTGCTTTCTATTCTAGCCGTCAGAACGGTCTTTCAGCTTCCTCGGATTTACCTGTTTATGAAGATCAGGCATTTCGCCGAGATGCTGTGCAATTTGTTCCCACGATACAATTTTGAAATTTTGATTGACGGCTTGTCCGTTATCGATATTTTCGCCATCCTGCGCCACAAAAATCCCGTACGGATATTTTGGGCCAAGTCCGAAACCGAGAACATCAATACCATCCGTGTCACTAGTACCGTCTATCTTCTCGCCATCTGTAATCTCAAAGTTGGCTACATAACGATTTTTCCCCTGCCGTTCATACATTGCATAGCTGTTATTTCCTTGACTTGAAGCCATGAGATATCCTTTGCCATTTGGTGCATAATAGATTGTCAGTCCTTCAATATCAGCTGTCAAATGATCTCCTGTCGCACGGTCAACTACCTGCCCCTTTGATCCTCCGCCGGGCTCAGCGTTAAATTTCCAGATGGCCTCATCTTCCTCTGCTATGTATAGGTTTCCGTACTCATCATCCGCAACAAGGCCTTCGGTCTGAGTATTCAACTTAAATTCACGCACCTTTTTCCCTGTTACATAACCTTTTCCACCATCAACAATTTCATACTGCTCAAATTCCCCTTGTTTGCCTGTCACTAATGCGTAAAATGCTCCTGTTTTCTGGCTGTGATACAAGCTGAATCCATAAACCTCAGAAATATTGGTGGAAATAGGATGTTTCGGATCTGTAATGCTTTTCAATTTTCCTTTATCCCCATCTATTGCATATACTTCAATTGTATTTTTTCCTTCGGACCGATTGGATGCGGCAGCAATATCAATTTTTTCGCCGTTCAATGGAAAATCATAGCGCAGATCGACATTATTGAGCTTGCCAAACTCATAAGAATGAAGCTGTTTTCCGTCTAAATCATACACGACGAGCCCTGACTTCTTATTTGTCGTAATCAACTTGCTTTTTTCCGGGTGTTTTTCATGAACCCAAATGGCCGGGTCATCTGCTGCGTCATCGCCAGATGCGACCGGATCTGTCTCCGTGTGTGCAGTCACTTTGAAATGATGTTCCTCATTCACATAATGAGCCGACACCGAGGTTGCTGTCAGGCTAAGCAATAAACCCGCGGCAGTGCTTAGCAGCATTGTTTTTGAAACCTTCATTTGGTATCCTCCTCTTTTATCACTATCACTACTATTGTAAAATATATACAGGTGATTACCGTGAGGAAAATGAACCTTTTTTTATAGGGTTTCTGACTCATAAACAACTTTTCCCCAAAGAGGTAGGTGAGATGGACTTTGCCAGATTTGCTTTTGCGGAGCGAAAAAAATATGTTGAATATTTAGTACATTGTTTATTTAGTTTTGTTGTTCCCTAGTTACGTCCGTTTTTCCATTTTCTATTAAAAAAGAACACTTTGTGACATGATCATTCCCCTAAATTTTGTTTTATTGGTTGCTTTCATTAATTCGATTACAAAGTTGAACATATGATGCATGGTAGAGAAACGAGAGTTGGAGGATAAGCCATGCCTAAACAGCAAACAGCAGAACTAAAACCATTTTTCCATAACAAAACAGTTTTAGTCACTGGCGGAACGGGTTCAATCGGGAGTCAAATTGTCAAACGCCTTTTGCTGCTTACACCTAAACAGGTGATTGTATTCAGCAAAGACGACAGTAAACAGTATGTCATGAGCCAAAAGTATGCGGAGGATAAGCGGCTATTATTTGTACTCGGAGATGTACGCGATCACAGAAGGATGAATCAGGTGATGAAAGGCGTCGATATCGTATTTCACGCGGCTGCGCTGAAACAGGTTCCGACATGTGAGGACCATCCATTTGAAGCGATCCAGACCAATCTCATCGGCGGACAAAATGTGGTGGAAGCTGCCCTTTCACACCGAGTGCAGCATGTCATTAATATCAGTACAGATAAAGCTGTATCTCCTGTGAACACAATGGGTGCCACCAAGCTGTTATCTGAAAAGCTGTTTCATCAAGCAAACCGCCACGTCCAAAACAAAGGAACCTTGTTTTGTTCGGTCCGCTTTGGAAATGTTCTCGGTTCCAGAGGTTCGGTCATCCCCATATTATTTGAACAGATGATGGAGGGTGAACCTCTGACCATCACAGACAAAAACATGACCAGATTTTTCATGTCAATAGACGATGCAGCTACATTGACATTACAATCGGCTGCTATTACAAAAGGCGGAGAAACCTTTATTTTCAAAATGGAATCACTGAAACTTGAAGAACTGATTCATGGGTTTGAAGAATATGCATCGCAGCACGGGCTCCCGCGGCCGGCTGCAGTAGAAGTGGGCAAGCGTCCAGGTGAAAAGCTTCACGAAGAATTAACATCTCCACATGAAATTGAATCACTGTATGAATGGGGCAACCTTTATGCGATCCTTCCAGAGCCGGAAAAACATCCTGACTTTCGCAAAGTCAATCTGCCTGGGTATCAATCAGATCAAGCCCCGCTCATTACGAAAGAAAGAATTGCTCAGATTATTGAAGAATTGCATCAAGAGAAAAAGGCATAAAAACAAGCCTGTCTATCCATTAGGCAGGCCTGTTTTTAACACTTTATTTATTAAAGAGATGCAGATAGCTTTCGTATCCTTCTTCTTTTAGCTTATGCTTCGGAACAAACCGCAGCGCTGCTGAATTTATGCAATAACGAAGTCCGTTTGGCCCCGGTCCGTCATTAAATACGTGGCCAAGATGAGAATCAGCAGTTCGGCTTCTTACTTCTGTGCGAATCATGCCGTGGCTCGTGTCCAGTTTTTCTTCCACTTCTTCTTCTTCAATCGGCTTTGTAAAGCTTGGCCAGCCGCAGTGGGAATCAAATTTATCCTTGGATGTAAACAATGGCTTGCCTGACACAATGTCTACATACAACCCTTCTTCCTTATGATCCCAATATTCATTTTGAAATGGCGGCTCCGTGCCGTTATTTTGCGTTACTTCATATTGCATGCGATTTAATGACTTTATTTTTTCTTCTTTATTGTACGCCATTTATTTAGCCCCCCAATGCTCGCTGATAAATCCCGCTCGTCCGGAACCTGTCCGGTAGCGCTGATAATGTGCTGGATTCTTTTTATAAAAATGCTGATGGTAGCCTTCCGCTTCATAGAAAGGTTCAGCTTTGAAAATGTCCGTTACAATCGGATCTTTAAAGATGCCGCTTTCCGCCAGACGTTGCTTGGAAGCTTCCGCAAGCTCCTTTTGTTTATCATTATGATAAAAAATGGCTGCGCGATAGGAACTGCCGCGATCAGCAAACTGCCCCCCGGCATCTGTCGGATCGATTTGCTGCCAAAATAATTCAAGCAGTTTTTCATAAGGGAATACATCAGGATTAAACGTGATTTGAACGGCTTCACGATGTCCCGTCGTTTCACTGCACACCTCTTCGTACGTAGGGTTTTCAGTATGGCCGCCTGTATACCCGGACACCACTTTTTCAATTCCCGGCTGTTCGTCAAAAGGTTTAACCATACACCAAAAACAGCCTCCTGCAAATGTGGCGATTTCTTTTTTTTCAGACATACTGGTGCCTCCTTTGTTAATACGTGGTATTATTATATTATAGCATGTAAAAATAGAATGAAAATGATTCTGCTTTTCAATAAAATCTATAGGTTTTAAGCAATATGCTTATGTAATGGAGGTTCACAAATTTGAAAGTAAGAACACAGATGATGTACGATATGGAAACTTTACTCCGTAAAGTCTTTAAACAAATACGCAATGAAATCAATGAAATTTTAGATAAAGAGCTGTCGCGGAATGAATTCACCATTCTTCGAATCCTTAGTGAACAAGGGCCTAAAAAAGTCACTGAATTTGCGCCTATTTTAGAGGTATCGGCAAGCCACATTACGGCTGTGACCGATGCGCTGGTAGAAAAGGAATGGATTACGAGAATCAGATCGAAGGAAGACAGACGCATCATCCGCATTCATATCACTGAAGCAGGCGAAAAAGTCCTTCAGCACTTTAACGAGAAAAAAACGGAATATTTCTTTAAACGCTTTGACTGCTACACTGATGCTGAACTTGCCACGTTAATCGAGCTCTTCAGCAAACTTGATAAAAAACGGTGAAAAAAAGCACATACCGATATATAGGTATGTGCTTTTCGCAGTGCTTCACTTATTTTTCAGTAAACAGCTTCATTGCTTTCCAGCGGCCATATCTATAATACAAAAATGCCGCGCAGCTGCTAAATAAAAAACTCATTCCGATTCCAAGCCCGATTCCTTTTTGTCCAAGCCAAGCTGAAAATAGAGCTGTGAAAGGATATCTCAACACCCAAAACGAGATTAAATTTAATACCAGAACCTGCAGCATCGCTCCCGCGGCCCTGACGATTCCGTTCAGCACAAAATTAATCCCAATAAAAGGGTAGAAAAACGCGATCCACTTCAAATATTGTTCACCAAATGCGACCGCATCGGGCTCACTGATAAATAACCTTATGAGATATTTACCAAATACCCAAATCATAACCGCAATCACCAGCATGCAGGAAATAACAGCTATCACACCTAGCCTTGCAATTGTTCCCACTCTTTTTTCGTTTCCGATTCCAATATTTTGTCCTGCCATACTATTGACGGCCGTACCGGCAGCCATTGCTGGAAGCGTGATGATGCTATCAAGCCGCTGCACCGCGCCAAAGCCTGATACCACGTGATCCCCGTATGAGTTAACAACACTCATAATCGCCATCATACCGCCTGTAATCACCATCATCTGCAGACCTGCCGGAATCCCGAGTTTCAAAATCAGCGCGGACTCTTCCCACTTGGGCATTCTCGGAATTGAGAATGGCACAAGCTTGTGTTTGACGACATAAAACAACCCATACAAAAAACGCAATGCCCTGTGACAAAATCGTTGAATAAGCCGCTCCCGCTATTCCCATGCGGAACACAGAAATAAAGAGCGGCGCAAGCACTGTATTCAGTACAACAGCAAACGCAATAAACCGGAGAGGTGTCTTGCTGTCGCCCAGCGCACGAAGCACAGTACTGATAAAGTTATAACCAAACAAAAATAAAATGCCGATAAATTGAATCTGTAAATACGTCTCAGCAAGCGGTATCATTGACTCCGGCGTTTTTAGAAGACGCAGCAAAAGCTCTGAGAGAAAAAAACCGGCCGCGCCGAATCCGATGCTTAGGCCTGTTAATAAAACAACAAAAGCGTTAATATACGACGCCATTCCTTTTACATCATCTTTTCCTTTTTGCTGAGATAAAATTGTTAATGTTGCATTGTTAAGGCCCAAAATAAAAGACAGCACGGTCAAAACAACCGTGCTTGATACCGCGGCTGCCCCAAGGGCCTTTGCCCCCAGTAAATTGCCGATCCACAAGCTGTCTATAAATTGAAAGGAAACCTGCAATGCGTTTCCGAGCATAATAGGCATTGAAAACAGTACAAGCTGTTTCAGCACGTTCCCCTGTGTAAAATCGTATGCTTTCATCTTTTCTCCTTGTGTTCTCAAATTTTCTTCGGACCACACGAAAAAAGAGACGTTGTTTCATGTCTCTTTTTTCATGACTTATCGGTTTTTTTTCGGTCTCGCATACCGAATGTAAACACCATCACACTTAGGAACAAGGCACAATAGGAAACATTCAAATACATTTGATCCATATCTTCAGCAGCCAGATGATGATAAGCAAGCCAGCCGAAGTACAGGGAAAATGTAAAGGATAATAAACTGAAATACTGGTAAATCCGTTTCATTTTCAGTCACCTCTATTGTTTAGGATGGTAATAGGAAAACTCAATTTCATCTTTTTCTAAATTTATCTTATCCGCTTTGACATACATTCCATTCGTTAAAGGCATTTCTGACAAACGCACTTCAATGCTTTTATCTCCGGGGTGAACATGGACAAATGACGGCAATTCATAAAAGCTGTCCATATAATTTAACACAAAGCTAATTGGTATACTCAATTTCCCTAACGAAAATTTCGTGACATTCAGCTCTACATCACCGTTTTTTTTCACGGTCGGCTCAAAAGCGATAAACGCATCAATAGACGTGGAAAATGCCTTGATTTTCCCTGCGACATGAACATCATCATCAATCTCTACTTTATAATCAAGCTTGTTTGATGCTTTGTCGTTTAAATATGAGTTAACAAACGCAGCTAATGATTCTTTTGTGCTTGTCACTTGAAATCCATACTCGCTCTCAGATGCATCTTTCACCTGAGCCTGTTCCCCCGGAAGCAAAACAAGTGCCACAAACCCGGCGGCGAGGATAAAATTGATTGCAAGCAATATAAAAAACAGTCGCTTCCACTTATTCATGCTGTCACCCTACTCTTTCGGTAATCCTTCTTTTTTAATGGCTTGATAGACGCGCTTTGCGATAAGAGAATAACCCGTACCATTAGGATGAAAATCATCTTCCTCAGAAATTCGGCTGCTGTCACTTTTTTGATTAAACAAATCTTCGATATGGACGATTTTTGCATGTTTATCTTTTTTCAGCTCTTTTTCAGCAATATGGTTCCAATCCGTGACGACACCATTTATTTCATTTAGTTCTGATAATGTAAACGTAAACGGATTGTACATGCTGACATAAATCAGCTCAGCGTGATCATTCAGCTCGCGAATTTCAGAAATGATTTTTTCAAAGCGCTTTTCGTACGGTTTTTCCGCTTCCTGAAACGGTTCAACGGTTAATTGCAGAAAGTTTTGGCGAAGGATTTTCATCAAATCATTACCGCCAATTGTAAAAAAGACATAATCTGCGTCCTTTATGCCTTTTTGAACCTTTTTATCTTTTAGTTTTTCTAATAAATCATCCGAACGGTTCCCTTTTACAGCATAATTTTTCACGTCGACCGTTTTGACTTGTTTATCTGACCGGATAGAATCCGCCACCTTGCCGACATATCCCTTTCCGTCGGGATCTCCGACTCCTTCTGTCAGCGAATCTCCGACAGCCGCTATGACAATGTGTTCTTTTGTTTTCGTTTCATGGGCTTTTTGTTTTCCCTCAGATGATGTACGTATGCTCGTACACGCAGTAAGAAGCAAAATCAAACTGGCCATGATTGAAAAAATGCGCAGCTTCAATCTTGTTGCTCCTTCCCATTCTACTAGTGGAAAGTGTATCATGTTTTAGAAGATTTGCAAATGCCTAGTCTCTTAGCTTACTTGAGTGTACTGGCTGACTTCACATCGGAAATGATATCATCGTACGGTGTATTCTCCACTCCATTGTAATCTTTCAGCACCTTACCGTCCGGACCTACCAAATAAAAAGAAGATTGATGAATCACTTGGTCCTCTCCCTCCGGCTTCTTTACGATCGCTTTAAAGCTCTTAAGTGCGAACTCCTCAATCTCACTCTGGCTGTATCCCGTGAGAAAATCCCAGTTATCAAAAGATAATGGATAATTTGCGGCAAATTTCTTCAGCTGTTTCGGCTTATCGTTTTCTGGATCAACACTAAATGATATGATGCGGACATCTATATTTTCGGCTTTCAGTTTTTTTTGCAGATCGGTCATATGAGCGGTCATTGGCGGACATATAGTTTCACAATTGGTAAAAATAAAATCCGCCAGCCATACTTCTCCTTTTAAACTCTCTAAAGAAACGTTCTTGCCGTCTTGGTTTTGAAATGTAAAAGGCTCCACCTCGTAATTGAGCGGATCTTTAATCTGCTGTCCTCCGCATGCACACAAAAACAGAAAAATCAGCCCAGCCGTTAACCCCTTGATAACCTTCATGACATCCATCCTTTCCAGCCAGCATAAAAACGCTTTCTAAAACCGTCCTTACTGTCCCATGTTTGTATTCGATACTGAGCAAAAAAAATCCTGCATGCCTCCCCATTAACGATTACAAAGGAGGGCATGCAGGTAAAAAACGGCATGTTACGCGTTGTGCTTTAACACCTCTTGATGAAATACAGCCTGATAATCTGCCCACTTCATCCGCCGCTTCATATAATGTCGGAAAGAATACACTTTTGCCCTGCTGTTTGATGAAAACACTTCTTTTAAGTAGAATTGCAAATGGTGATGTAACATAAAGAAATAGTGCTCATCTTCCTTTAATACAGGTATTTCTGTCACTTTCACCTGAATCCCGTCACCGCGTTTGAACTCTAGGCTTTTGAGTAACAAGCTATCAATCCTCTTTTTTGTTTTTCTTCTATTATATATGATGCCAGCCGGGCTGTCTGTCATTTTGCGCGGTTGTGTAAAAAAATTAGATTAGCAAATGGAACAAGTCCTCATCCTTGTTCACCTCTACATAATGAAACGGTTTTTTGTTCATCCGTTCAATCAGCGGCCCATAATCGGCTTTGTTCTGCAGCTCGATGCCGACAAGAGCAGGTCCATTGCTTTTATTATTTTTCTTCGTATATTCAAACCTTGTAATGTCATCATTCGGCCCGAGGACTTCGTCAAGAAATTCGCGGAGCGCCCCCGCTCTTTGTGGAAAATTGACGATAAAATAATGCTGAAGGCCTTCAAAAATCAAGGAACGCTCCTTCATTTCCTGCATTCTTCCGATATCGTTATTGCCCCCGCTTACCACACACACCACGTTTTTCCCTTTAATTTGATCCTTGTACAAATCAAGCGCTGCGACAGAAAGAGCTCCAGCCGGTTCAGCAACAACCGCACATTCGTTATATAATTCAAGAATGGATGTACATACTTTTCCTTCAGGCACAAGGAGAATGTCATCAACGACAGTTTCCAGCGTCCGGAAGGTTTCCTCGCCAATTTTTTTAACAGCCGCCCCATCTACAAACTTATCAATTTTATCAAGTGTGACGACATGCCCAGCTTTGTTTGATTCAAAGTAGGATGCCGCTCCCGCCGGCTCAACAGCAATTACCTTTGTATCAGGAGACACGTTTTTCAAATATGTACCTACCCCAGAGAGAAGGCCGCCGCCTCCGACACTTGCAAAAAGAAAATGCGGTTCTGTATCAATGTCGTTTAAAATCTCGACTGCGAGCGTTCCCTGTCCGGCCATCACATCCGGATCATCGAACGGATGGATAAACGTCCGAGATTCCGCCTCACAGCATTCAGCAGCGCTTTTATACGCGTCGTCAAACGTATCGCCTGTCAAAATAATATCGATAAATCCTTTTCCGAATAGTTCAACTTGAGATACTTTTTGTCTCGGTGTAGTAGACGGCATAAAAATTTTCCCGTGAATGCCAAGATGTTTACACGAAAATGCCACACCTTGAGCGTGGTTTCCGGCACTTGCACACACAACTCCGTTCTCTGTCTGCTCGCTGGAAAGCTGTTTCATTTTATGATAAGCCCCTCTGAGCTTAAAAGATCTGACAACTTGCAAGTCTTCGCGTTTTAAATAGATATTGCATTCATATCTCTCAGAAAGTCTGTCATTCCTCTGCAAAGGTGTGTGAATGACAACGTCCTTTACGTTTTGGTGAGCCTTCAAAATGTCTTTCACTTGGATGAGAGAGTTTTCTTTAAGCAACGGTTTCATGTACAGATTCCTTTCTTGTTTTAAATCCCTATTTAATATGCCATTATAACATGAATATTCAAAAAATAAGACAATTATTTTTATTTAATAATTAAAAAAATACAGACTATGTCCACCACATCTTGTGGTAACTTCTGTTCAACCATTATCCTGCAGAGCCAAGAAAAAAGATGATCGTAAAATAAAGGGTGTTTTCAACCAAAAGGCATGATATAATGAAACCAATTAGAACCAAAAGGAGCCAATTGATGAATAGTGCACCAAAACTCAATACATTTCAACATCTAATCGGAGAACATCAAACTTTCCTGGAAGCGAAGCGAATCGCCAAGCAGTTCTCGTTATCGGAGCTTCCTGTCTTAATAACAGGAAAAATCGGAACAGGCAAAAATCACTTCGCACATGCCATACACTTGGAATCTTCGAGAAGCAATGAACCGTTTATAAGCGTCAATTGCAGCACCCATTCGGAAGAAACCCTTATTCATGAGCTTTTTGGCCCTAACGGAAACACAGGTGTTTTTCAAAAAGCGGTACGAGGAACCCTTTTTCTTGATGATGTATGGCGCATGCCTGCTTCTGTACAAGCTCAGCTGTTAAAAGCGCTTGATTCAGACACGGAGAAACCGCGAATGATCTGTGCTTCTGCAGACCGATCCGTGGAACATACATTCAGGCAAGACTTATTCTACAGACTGAACATTTTAACGCTCACACTGCCCGAATTATCGGAACGAAAAAGCGATATTCCGCTTTTGACACAGCATTTTCTCTCAAATTCCGGTCAGCAATTGTTAATCGATCCCTCCGTTTTTCCCGTGCTTGAGAAGCATGCATTTGAAGGCAATGTCAGGGAATTAAAAAACGCTGCAGATTATATGGCGGCAGTATCAAGCGGAGGAACGATCCAGCCATATGACCTGCCGCCATATATTAGAGGCGCGATAGACGGAAAAACGTCGAAGAAAAAAGCGAAGCTGCTGACTTTAATGGAAAAAGCTGAGTTTTTGTTTATTTTGGAAACAATAAAAGTATTGAACGAAAAAGGAGAACCTGCCAGCAGACGGATCATTTCTGAACACAGCAAAAATACCCAAACCTCGTTAACTCCTCAGCAGGTCAGAAGCCGTCTCGACTATTTGGAGAAAAAAGATTATGTCACCAAAAGCCGCGGACGCGCAGGCACAAAAATTACCTTTGAGGGCTTGAGCTTTATAGAGACGTTAAAAAATCAAATGATCTAGCGATCGAAAGGAGAATGCACTTGTTTACAATCAAAGAAGAGATCGCCAATGCGATTACACACGGCATCGGTGTCCTCTTATCCATCCCAGCATTAGTGTTTCTAATCATATTTGCGGCTAATTACGGGTCTGCATGGGACATTGTCAGCTTTACAATATTCGGTGTCTCTATGCTGCTGTTATATTTGAGCTCCACCCTGCTTCACAGCATCACACATAAAAAAACGAAGGACATTTTGGAGATTATTGATCATAGCGCGATTTACGTACTCATCGCCGGAACCTACACGCCTTTTTTGCTTGGGCCGCTGAAAGGCACACTCGGCTTTACCCTGTTGGTTATCGTATGGTCACTTGCCCTAGGCGGAATCGTTTTTAAAATTTTCTTTGTGAAACGGTTTATCCTATTGTCAACCTTCGTGTATTTAGTCATGGGGTGGCTGATGATTATTGCAGTTAAACCTTTATATGCTTCACTGAGCGGAGCGGGATTCAGCCTCCTTTTTCTCGGCGGCATTTTATACTCTGTCGGAACCATCTTTTACATTTGGAAAAAGATCCCCTTCCATCACGCCATTTGGCACAGCTTTGTATTGGGCGGGAGCGCTGCTATGTTTTTCTGCGTGCTCTTCTATTGTGTAAAGGTGCCGTTCCTTTCGTAACAGTAACAGAAAAGCGCAGTCTTCACGACTGCGCTTTTTTTATGCACGTAATTGTTTTTCATTGGCAGGTATATAAGCTTTTGAAAAGGACAATTCAATGTCTGCCGGTTTTAAGCGTTTAAAAAACGAGCCCTTTTGCATGTTATCTGTTCCTTTCGTTTCCACCATCACCAACGGAAGATGATAGCGGGCCGCAAGTTCTACAGGATCAATAGAACCATCTAGTGAAAGAATCAGGCTTTGTCCCTTTTCCAGCTGTTTTGTCACATCTTCATATACCTTTTCTGAATCCCCGTCTGAAATCACATCCATCCGATCCAGCCATTGCCCGATAAAAGGCAAGCGGAACACTTTTGGGTTGGCGATAAAGCCGGCCGGTTCCTCAATATATCCAGCAATTAAGGCCAGTTCAGCCAAACGCAAACGGGGATGCACATACAAAACAGGACCGTGTGGTATTGGCTCTGGCTGATGGATCGTCACAACTGAACCGGAGATGCCGATACAGCCTTCCAAAAACGCCTTTGGCTGTTCGTACACAAGAGTCATCTGTTTTTTGTATGACAGACGGGGATCGAGCATTGTTTGATTAAATAATTGTTTCATATTTTTTAACAGCATATACACAATATAAACCACTAGAAGGCTGTAGCGAACCAATTAAAATCCTCCCGCTTTAGAAGAATTCTTTTTTTCATACATTAGAAATTCGTAATCATACGGGTTTTTTTCGTCTTTGGTCCCCTGCTCAGAAGAAACCAACTTCCAATTGGATTCATCAAATTCAGGAAAGTGACGGTCACCCTCAAACTCGTGATGAATTTTCGTCATATACAGTCTGTCCGCATAAGGGAACAGGTCCGTATAGAGCTGAGCCCCTCCGATCACAAAGCATTCTTCAGGGCCTGAACAAATGTCCAGTACATCCTTTAATGAACCGACAACCGTGCATCCCGGAAATTCTGAAGCCGGCGCTGAGGTAACGACAATATTTTTCCGATTTGGAAGCGGACGTCCGATCGATTCAAATGTTTTTCGGCCCATAATGATTGAATGGCCCGATGTTACTTTCTTAAAGTATGCAAGATCATTGGGCAAATGCCACGGCAAATCATTATCTTTGCCGATAAGCCTGTTGGCATCCATCGCAAAAATGAATGAAATCATACGCTGACCGCCCCTTTTATATGAGGATGCGGATCATAATCCTCGATGATAAAGTCCTCAAATGCAAAGTTAAAAATAGAATCAACCTTTCTGGCGAAACGAAGCTGCGGAAGCGGTCTAACATCTCTTTCAAGCTGCAAATTGACTTGTTCAATATGATTTTGATAGATATGAACATCACCAAATGTATGGATGAACTCGCCCGGTTCAAGCCCAGTCACATGAGCAATCATCATGGTTAGCAGGGCATAAGATGCAATATTAAACGGCACACCTAAGAAAACATCGGCAGAGCGCTGATACAGCTGACAGGACAGCTTGCCGTCAGACACATAGAATTGGTACAGGCAATGGCACGGCGGCAACGCCATTTTATCAATTTCACCAACATTCCAGGCGCTGACGATTAAGCGTCTGGAGTTCGGATTTGTCTTAATATCTTCAATAAGACGGGAAATTTGATCAATGGTTTCTCCATCAGCTCCCCGCCAAGAACGCCATTGGGAGCCATATACAGGTCCAAGTTCACCGTTTTCATCAGCCCACTCATTCCAAATTCGCACTCCGTTTTCCTGCAGATAGCGTACATTCGTATCTCCTTTTAAGAACCACAGCAGTTCATGCGCAATTGATTTAAAGTGGAGTTTTTTAGTGGTGAGCATCGGAAAGCCTTCCCGTAAATTAAATCTCATTTGATATCCAAAAGTGCTGATTGTTCCGGTCCCTGTCCGGTCTCCCTTTTTCTCACCATGCTCTAAAACATGTCTGCATAAATCCTTATACTGTTTCATTTTTTTCATCCTTTAAAAGTAGTCTTCTAGTAGTGTAACACAATAAAAAATCATTTCTGAACCCAGAAATGATTTTTTTATAGTCAGCTGACGACAGGCTTTTCATCCTGTTCTTTTTCTTCATCTTGCAGATCCTGATGCGTATGTGCAATTCTGCTCGCCGCTGCTGCAGCAAGTGCTGCCACAATATCATCCAAAAAGGTGTGAATACCGTCTGGACTTTCATCAAGTTCCTTAATAATTCCAATCTTCTCTTTATCCAAATAACCGAAATTGGTCAAACCGATCGACCCGTACACATTAACGATTGAAAGCGGGATAATTTCATCTATGCCGTAAAGCGGTTCATCCGTTTCAACAAGGTGCTGCAGCGGTTCGGGGAGAAGCTTCTGTTCTGCAAGCTGATCGAGTGCAAGGCCTGTCAAAACAGCATGAATAATTTCACGTTTGTTCAGGACTTTTTCTACATTCTCCATGCAAACACTGAGCGGCAGATTTGGATTGTATTTTTCCTGAAGTTTTTGAACAATCCGTGCAATATCTTCTATCATAACGCCCCGTTTGTTCAGCATATCCTTTGTTATATCGACCATTTCATTCATTGTGTACTTTTTCATGTCTAATGGCATCTCCTTTAGGCACTCATCCAGTTGGGAGGCGTGTTGCGGTCCCAGTAAATGCTCCCAAGCTCATGATGTGATTGAAATCCATCTTCTGCTGTATGATAATGAAAATTAAACCAGTAGCCGTCATGAGGCGGGTGGTCTCTTCGCACATGGAATCTGAGAAGATCTTCTCCAGTTGTCCGATTGTAAACGTTGAAAATTTTTTCCGTTTTGCCCGCTGAAGGCATGCTTGAGATCACAACATCTTGGTACGCCTCATCATCTTGCAATGTCGCTAAATAATCACTAATCACATTTTCGATTTTTGGCAGGATCTCTTTCCGATAGTCATCCTCAATGACAGGAGCGATTCTGCTGCCGAATTTTAAAAAGGACTGATCCTCAGCGCTGTCAAGGAGCTGTTCCTTGTACGATTGAAAAAGCAGTTCAGGATCTCGCCTGTCATCCGACTCATCATCGTACAGGTCATGCTCATCATAAAAAGCGGTGTAATCATTCTGCTCAAGACTGCTCGGCTGTCCGGAAGGCTTGTCCGCCATAAGGGCAGCCGGAGGAGATACGAGCCCGAACGTTACAATGGTAAATAAAACCACAAGGGTCTTTCTCATCCACAATTTCATGACTGCTTATTCCTCTCTATTTTATTGTCATGTTTCTCTTATTTTAGCACATCCAAAACATGCAAGTCATGTACTATATGAAACTGATATGCAAATTAGGAGATTCGTTGCTATGCACTTTGTGTAAAAACGCTTACAATATTTCATGAAAGGAGGCTTTCCGCATGATTGACGCTCTGTTTGCCACAGTTTCACTCTTAACATTATTATACTTTGTCGTCATGGAGGTCACCGATTAACAGAAAGCCCGTGATATGAATCACGGGCTTGTTTGAATGACTCCATAATGGAACAGTGCTGTTTTTCTTTTCATGACGTTAAAACCAAACTGTTCAAACCGCGGGCTTTTCCAGTGGTCTTTTAACACAACGCTTTTTCTGGCGACTCGTACCGCTTCATTGATACATCCTTCGTGCAAAACGGAATCCCCTGCCAAATCACGTAAAGGCGCGATGCCATCAGAGGTTTCTACAGGTTCATGAAACATTGGATCGAAATAAACCACATCAACAGAGTTGTCAGGAAGCTGCTTGATGTGTTCAAAGCAATCACCATCCTTCACCTGGATTCTTCTCATCGCAGCTTGAAGCTCTTCTATACCCGTTTCCCACGAATGCAGCCCCGTCCTCACTAAAACAGACACAAGATGGTTTTTTTCAATCCCAACAACAGAACCCGTTTCGCCTACTGCCATACTTGCGATAATGGCATCTGCCCCCAGCCCGAGTGTGCAATCTAAAAACGTGTCCCCTTCAGATAAGCCGGCAGCCCGAAGCATAGGCTCTTGCTCTCCCTGTAAGAAGCGTTTGGCTCTAAACATCGCTGTATTCGGATGAAAAAAGAATTTGGCACCTTGTTTCGTATACAGCTCAAACCGCTCTTTGCCGACCACAAGCAAATCGCGTTCAGCTGACTTCAGCAGGTGTTCAACCGTTTGTTTATTCCGGCCGCAGTATGGCATATTTAGCTCTTTAGAAAGCTGCTTTGCGGTTTTTATGGTGTGTTCAGACGGTCTATAGCTTGTTGTTATCATCTTCTGTACTCCCAAAAAGAAAATGCCCGGAGAACGGGCATTTAGCAGTGCGCATCGAAGGCAGCAGTCAGATTTTTCATGATTTCTTCCATATCGTGTCCTTCAATTTCATGACGCGGAATAAAATGTACGACTTCTTTGCCTTTCAAAAGAGCCATTGATGGTGAAGAAGGCTCCTGGCCAGTAAAATACTCACGCATTTTCGCAGTAGCTTCTTTATCTTGGCCCGCAAATACAGTCACCGTATTGTCAGGTGTTTTGCCATTCTGGAGGACTGCCTGTGTAGCCGCAGGACGCGCAAGGCCTGCCGCGCAGCCGCATACAGAGTTAACGACTACAAGAGTTGTGCCCTCTGCCTTTTCCATAAAGTTTTCTACTTCTTCCGCTGTTGTTAACTCTTCAAAACCTGCTCCAGTCAGCTCGCGGCGCATCGGTACGACAAGCTGGCGCATATATTCTTCATAAGCCATTGACATAAAAAAAGCCCCCTCTAGTATCCTTCATCTAAAGTAAAGGATACTATAGAGAGGTCCGGATTTCAAATGTTCACGCCTTAAAATAAAAGAAAGTGTCCCCAGCTATCTAGATTTTCATAATACCGCCGGTGTTGGCACTTGTCACAAGTTTAGAATAACGTGCCAGGTAGCCGGTTTTCACTTTCGGTTCAAAACCTTTCCAGTTCGTTTTTCGTTTTTCCCACTCTTCTTCTGGCACTTGTACATCCAAGATGCGTTTTTCAATATCAACGATAATATGGTCTCCGTTTTCAACAAAGGCAAGTGGCCCGCCCTCAGCTGCCTCAGGTGATACGTGGCCGATTGAGAGGCCACGGGAGGCTCCGGAAAAACGTCCGTCCGTAATCAATGCCACTTTTGGCCCGAGCCCCATTCCAACGATTTGGGATGTTGGCGCCAGCATTTCCGGCATGCCAGGTCCGCCTTTTGGCCCTTCGTATCTGATGATGACAACGTCGCCTTCTTTTACTTTTCGGTTGATAATGCCGTCAAGCGCCTCGTCCTGAGAATCGAATACGACAGCCGGCCCTTCGTGTCTTGTAATCCCATTCTGTACGCCGCCTGTTTTAATGATAGCGCCGTCCGGAGCTAGATTACCGAATAAAACAGCAAGGCCACCCTTTTCAGTGAATGGTTGATCCAGCGGATGAATTACGTCATAATCCTTTACTTCATGTCCGGCAATAGTTTCTCCAAGAGTTTTTCCTGTAACAGTCAGCGCATCTAAATGAAGCGCTCCTTCTTTCTTGGAAAGCTCATTCAGAGCCGCTGACACGCCGCCCGCTTCATGAAGATCTTCAATAAACACATCCGATGCAGGAGCCAGCTTGGCCAAGTGCGGCACGCGCTCAGCGACTTCGTTAATGCGTTCTAAAGAGTATTCAACGCCGGCTTCGTTTGCAAGGGCAAGCGTATGAAGAACGGTATTTGTAGAACCTCCGAGCGCCATATCGAGTGCAAACGCGTTATCAATCGCTTTTACTGTAACAATATCACGCGGTTTGATATCTTTGCGAATCGTTTCCATTAATTGCGCAGCCGATTTTCTCACAAACTCTTTGCGTTCCGGAGATGTCGCCAGAATGGTTCCATTACCCGGCAAAGCAAGACCAAGTGCTTCTGACAGACAGTTCATTGAGTTCGCCGTAAACATGCCTGAGCAAGACCCGCACGTTGGGCATCCGAACTGCTCTAGTTCTTGAAGCTCGTTTTCGTTGATTTTCCCTGCTTGGTAAGCGCCTACCCCTTCGAATACTGAGGAAAGGGAGATTTTTCGCCCGTCACTTGTTCTTCCTGCCGCCATCGGTCCGCCGCTGACAAAAATCGTCGGAATGTTGATGCGCATTGCCGCCATAAGCATTCCCGGTGTGATTTTGTCGCAGTTCGGAATACAGACCATTCCGTCAAACCAGTGTGCGGATACAACCGTTTCCACAGAGTCTGCGATAATTTCACGGCTTGGCAGCGAATATCTCATACCGATATGCCCCATTGCGATGCCATCATCTACCCCAATGGTATTAAATTCAAACGGCACGCCCCCTGCTTCTCTGATTGCTTCTTTTACGATTTTCCCAAACTCCTGCAAGTGAACATGACCGGGAACGATATCAATGTATGAATTACACACCGCAATAAACGGCTTGCCGAAATCCTCTTCTTTTACCCCTGCTGCACGAAGCAAACTGCGGTGCGGAGCTCTATCGATTCCTTGTGTGATCATATTACTGCGTAATTCTGCCATGGTGATCCTCCTAAATTCTTTCAATTGTTTGATTGGATTTTATTTTGACAATTTTCAGTTTATTTATGGACTGTTTTTGCAAATAAGATAAATACAGGCCGCCCTCGCCTTGTTTTGTTCTTTCGTGTTTTTATATTTATATAGCTTTCTTTCGATTTGAACCCTCCAACTATTAATATTGTTACTTACTATAAATAGTTTTCGGATATTTTTCAACAATATTCGAAATAATTTTTATAAAAAGTGAATTCACATAAAAAAGGTGCATGATCTGCACCTTTTTTATCTTTATTCGCCTTTTTTTCTGCTTTCCGTCATTTGTTTCCAAACAGAACCTTTTGCTTCTTCTCCATGCTCAATACGTTCAAGCGCCATTTTGACTTGAAGGCTGACCTCAAATTCGGGGTCATCTTCTGCAGCGCGCAAAGCTTCAATTGCACTTTCATCGCCGACTTCGTACAGGAACATGGCCGCACGCCAGCGAACAAGCTTGCTGGAGTCGCTTAATGACTTGATCATAGCAGGAATGGCTTGAGGATCGCCGATATCAGACAGGCAGTCTCCGGCCGTTCTTCTGACTGATACAGCTTTGTCCTCAAGTGCTTTATACAATAGAGGAAGAACATCAGGTGTTTCAATCATTCCTAAGTACACAACAGCCTGTCTTCTGATGGACACCTTTGGATCATCCAATGCCTTCTGTAAAACCGGGATATCCTCTTCTTTCGGATCCATCTGTTCCAAGTGTGCATAACGCTTTTTCCAGTCCTCATCATCCAGCATGTCAAGCGTTACTTTATACGCTTTGCGCTGTACAGCTTGTTTTGCTTCGCCCTTTCCTTGAGCGGCTGCTTCAGTCAGTCGTTTCAGCCGTTCATCACTGTATGCCGCCTGAAGCTCTTCTGTCACGTCATGGCCGATTTCATTAAAGTCACCGAACCTGACTCCTTGTTCTTTCCAAGCCCGCTCAAACACAACATTGGAAGCTTCAGATCTAAGTTTTAAGATGGCCTGCTGAAAGCGTTCAGGTAAGCCGAAGCGTTCTTCCCGCTCTCCATCGGTTAATTTAACTTGCATAGGAATGCCGCTGAACATCTGCACAAAAACTTTTACCTCTCCAAAAGATTCTTGATCAGAACGATTTTCTTCTCCGCTTTCAGCACTTTCCATCCCAAATGCAGTGCGGACTTGCGGTAAAATGTCTTTCCAGTCGTATCTTGCATTCCGTTCAACAGCAAGAAAATCTGCGACGTGATATACCCCTTTAACTCCATCTATTTTAAGGATTTCCGCTATAACAGGCGGTGCGCCTTCTGCTTGCTCAAGTTTATAGTTATTGCTTTTCCCCGCCGGAAGCTCTTCCGTTAAGATGACTTTCATTGTATTCGGGCTTGGTGTAGGTTCAATTGATTTTATCTTCATGATCGTCCTCCTATAGCATATCTGTGACTTATTCTATCATAGTCGCTCCAAGCCTTCTATTACGACGTTTTGGCATCAATCCCGGGTATTTCTTTTTCTAATTGGCGGACAAACTGAAGCATAAAATTGTGTCTTTCTTCTGTCAGTTCCCGTGCAGCGTCTGTATTCATCATATCTTTCAGCCGCAGCAGCTTATGAAAAAAATGAGCGTAGGCGCTTCGATCATCTCCATAAAGGCCATGGCCGTTTGCGCCTGCAAACATGAAAGCTCTCGCAATGCCGACAGCACCAATCGCATCAATTCTGTCAGCATCCTGTACGGCTTTTCCCTCAATTGAGAGCGGCTCCTTCGCCAGCTTTTCCCTGTCTCGAAAGGACATCCTTGTTATAATATGAATCACCCTGTCAGCATTCTCTTTTCCTACTCCGAAAAAAACGAGCTGATCATATACTTCGCTCACAGAAAGCCTGACCGTGTCAGGCAGCTTCACATCAATTAAATCATGAACCAAAGCCGCCGTTTCAACAATGAACAAATCCGCTTTTTCCTTTTCTCCAATATACACTGCAAGATCTGCTACTCTTGACACATGATGCCAGTCATGTCCAGAGCTTTCGTCAGTCAGGATAGATTGAACCCATGTCCTGATTTGCTCTGCCTGCTTCAATTCCTTCACAAAAACACCCTCTTTTTATTGCTCTAATAGCTTCACGATAGTGTCTTCCAGCTCTTTCGGATTTGTATTTGGTGAATAACGGCCAACGATTTCTCCATTTCTATTCACTATAAATTTCGTGAAATTCCATTTGATCGCCTTAGTTCCCAGCATCCCTTTCGCATGTTCTGTCAAATACACAAACAGCGGGTGGGCGTTTTTCCCGTTTACATCCACTTTTGAAAACATAGGAAATGTAACACCGTAATTTGTTTCACAAAATTCCTGTATGTCAGCCTCTTCACCAGGCTCTTGGTTCATGAATTGATTGCAGGGGAACCCTAAGATCTCCAGCCCCTCCTGCTGATATGTATCATATAATTCCTGCAGCTGCTTCAATTGGGGAGTAAAACCGCAATTACTTGCTGTATTCACGATTATCAGTACCTTTCCCGCGAAAGGCTGAAGTGTCATGTCTTTCCCTGTGATTGTACGTACCTTCATATGATAAATAGACATGTAAGTCCCTCCTATGTCCCTGGTGCTGATTATTTTACCTTTTTTAAATCGCAATTCACGATATGAGCGTCCGTTCATTATCAATTCATATGGCTCGTTTTTTATCTTATCATTCTATAAAACATTACAATTCCCTCTGACATCTTTGAAAATCATTTTACTGTGAAACCAAAAGGCGTGTCAGTGCGTTTTATTTAAAGAGTTTTCTGTTGTTTCCCCCTCAACACGTATAGATAGATTGAAAATTGGCGTGAAAATTCCTATAATGAAGAAAATTAAACGGGGAAATAATGGAGGTGGCACGTTGCCTATTAATATACCAACACACCTGCCGGCAAAACAGGTGCTTGAAAGTGAACATATATTTGTAATGGATGAAAGCAGAGCATTTCATCAGGATATCCGGCCGCAAAAAATTATTATATTAAATTTGATGCCGAAAAAAATCCAAACAGAGACTCAGCTTCTCAGATTGCTTGGAAATTCGCCTTTACAGGTTCATTTCACATTTTTAATCCCAAGCACACACACGCCGAAAAATACTGCGAGAGAACACCTTGACGAATTTTACACGACTTTTTCCAATATCCGTCACAAGAGGTTTGACGGCATGATTATCACCGGTGCGCCGATCGAGCATTTGGCGTTTGAAGAGGTTTCATATTGGGAAGAGCTCAAGGAAATCATGGAGTGGAGCAAAACAAATGTCACTTCAACCTTGCATATTTGCTGGGGTGCTCAAGCAGGTTTGTACTACCATTACGGTGTGGAAAAAATTCAAATGCCGAAAAAAATCTTCGGTGTGTTCGAACATACCGTTCTTTCAAAACACGAAAGATTGGTAAGAGGTTTTGACGAGCTATACTACGTGCCGCATTCCCGGCATACAGATATAAATATGGAACAGCTTCAAGCAGTGCCCGAGTTAAACATTCTTACCGCATCAAAGGAAGCCGGGGTGTGCTTAATTGTGTCTAAAGACGAAAAACAAGTCTTTTTGACAGGGCACCCTGAATATGATACAAATACGCTTCTTCAAGAGTATGAAAGAGATTTGGAACGAAACCTTTCTACTGTCGAGGAGCCTAAACATTATTTTGCAAAAGGCAGCAACGAGCCAGTGAATCGCTGGAAAGCGCATGCCACATTATTGTTTATGAATTGGCTGAATTATTACGTTTACCAAGAAACTCCTTATGAATGGGACTAATTTTTCTTTTTTTAGTGATACGCTGAGCAAAAAATATGATAAAATACATCTGATTCAGTCTGCGTATAACAAAAATTTAAAATACTGGAATCCAAATCATTTAAAATTAGCTTAACTTTTTCACTGCATTAATAATTCGATTATGTATTTGTGTTATGTTTATGTATAGACAATAACTCCTTACGATGCATGAAGCTTGCTTGTTGTTGATTACATTGAGGTGAATTTACTTGAATACCAATAAAAGAGTATTAATTTTGACTGCAAATTACGGAAATGGACATGTGCAGGTAGCCAAAACACTTTATGAACAATGTGTACGGCTCGGCTTTCAGCATGTAACAGTTTCTAATTTGTACCAAGAGTCAAATCCGATTGTTTCAGAGGTAACTCAATACCTTTATTTAAAAAGCTTCTCAATCGGGAAACAGTTTTATCGTTTGTTTTATTACGGAGTTGACAAAATCTATAATAAACGTAAATTCAATATTTACTTTAAAATGGGTAATAAAAGATTGGGCGAACTTGTCGATGAACATCAGCCCGATATTATTATTAATACATTTCCGATGATCGTCGTGCCGGAATACAGACGCCGAACTGGAAGAGTCATTCCTACCTTCAACGTTATGACTGATTTTTGTCTTCATAAAATTTGGGTTCACGAAAACGTGGATAAATATTATGTGGCGACAGATTACGTGAAGGAAAAACTGCTGGAGATCGGCACTCATCCAAGCAACGTAAAAATCACAGGAATTCCAATCAGGCCGCAATTTGAAGAATCCATGCCGGTTGGCCCGATATATAAAAAGTACAATCTTTCACCAAACAAAAAAGTGCTTCTGATCATGGCAGGTGCTCACGGTGTATTAAAGAACGTAAAAGAGCTGTGCGAAAACCTTGTCAAGGATGACCAAGTGCAAGTAGTTGTCGTGTGCGGGAAAAATACGGCTTTAAAAGAATCTTTGAGTGCGCTTGAAGCGGAAAATGGTGACAAATTAAAAGTTCTGGGCTATGTGGAGCGCATTGATGAGCTATTTCGGATCACAGATTGCATGATTACCAAGCCCGGCGGCATTACTTTGACAGAAGCCACAGCCATTGGAGTGCCTGTCATTCTGTACAAACCCGTGCCTGGCCAGGAAAAAGAAAATGCAAACTTCTTTGAAGACCGCGGAGCTGCCATCGTTGTGAACCGTCATGAAGAGATTCTCGAGTCAGTCACTTCCCTTCTTGCAGATGAAGATACCTTGCATCGCATGAAGAAAAACATTAAGGACCTTCATTTAGCAAACTCCTCTGAAGTGATTTTAGAGGATATCCTGAAGGAATCAGAAATGATGACCGCCAAACAAAAAGCCAAAGTGCTATCGTAATGGCGTACTTGAGAGCATACGAAAATCGTGTGCTCTTTTTATTTATATTCAGCCATCAATAAAAGCGGTTACATTTTTTTATGGAACTTGCCCTTCTTTTGAAAAATAAGCCGTTTCGCAACTTGACGGGTGCTCCCAGATGGTGTATAGTTGAACCATCATTTAACAATGAATCAAAGTTAGATGATGACAAAATTTTTTTTAGCACATGGGTGCTACAGTACTAGGAGGAATTAAGCAATATGCAAAACGGTAAAGTAAAATGGTTCAACAACGAAAAAGGATTCGGCTTCATTGAAGTTGAAGGCGGAGACGATGTATTTGTTCACTTCACAGCTATCGAAGGAGATGGATACAAATCATTAGAAGAAGGACAAGAAGTTTCTTTTGAAATTGTCGAAGGTAATCGTGGACCTCAAGCTTCTAATGTTGTAAAACTCTAAACTCAATACATGATGATGAGATGACAAATAGAGGAGAGGCATTCGCCTCTCCTATTTGATTTTCATCTGGATTTCAATCGCCAAAATGTTTTGTTTACACCTCTGTTCAATCTCTTCAACATACTTTTCCATTGACGGTTTTCCTTTTTTCGCGATATCCGCCAGTTCTTCTAAATCACTGTATATTTCTATAAATGTTTTGTGAAGGATCAACTTCAAGTCTTTATCATCCATAGCTGCGTTCCCCTTCTCTATCAAGATACCTCAAATAGTAAAACAGTCCTATTTATTCTGGTTCAATAGTTATATCGGCTTATTTTTATTTTCTTTTCTATTTTGGTACATAAATTTCAAAAAAACTCTGCAAAATAATGGCGGAGGTGTTTTTGGTGACTTCAGAATTTCATAATGAGGATCAGACTGGCTTTACGGATAAGCGGCAGCTGGAACTAGCGGTGGAAACAGCGCAGAAAACAACAGGAGCTGCGACGAGAGGCCAAAGCAAAACATTAGTTGACTCTGCATACCAAGCCATTGAGGATGCTAGAGAACTGTCACAATCTGAAGAGCTGGCAGCTCTCGATGATCCTGAATTTGTAAAGCAGCAACAGCAGCTGCTAGATGACAGCGAGCATCAGCTGGATGAATTCAAAGAATAAAAACCGCAGCTTCTGCGGTTTTTATTTTTAGTGATTGGTTAAGACATCTCCGTATTGTTTCAGCTTTTCACCAACCGTACATTTATTGATACAAAATGAATGCGCATAAGTTTTGCCAAATTCTTTGCGAAACTGCTTCTTAATAAAACAGTCCTTGCAATATTCATCGTGCAGTTCTGTCAGTTCTTTAAAGATCATTTTCTTATCCAATATCGTCATCTCCGTTACGGTCTAATTTCGTGTGGCTTTCTACGAATTGATGGGATAGAATTTTTTTAGCGAGGCCGTCAGCTTCCTGATTGTCTTTTCGTTGTATTGTTTCGTAGGTTGGAGTAAGCTTCAGCGATTCAAGGAGTGCTTCTATTTTGTCCAGCCATTCATTATGAGATGGATCATAACAAGGCCAGCTGCCGTCAAGCTGATTCAGCACGACAAGCGAGTCCCCTTTGATTGTAATTGAATTTCTGCTTGCCCCAAGCTCTCTTACTTCTCTTATTGCTTCATAAAGCGCTGCGTATTCAGCTTCATTATTGGTTTTCAGCCGGAAGCTTTTATTTTTTCTCAAGCGATGCCGGGTTCCTCCCAATGAATAATAGATGACGATCCCGAGACCGGCCAGTTCGCTCTCCTTATCGAAACTGCCGTCAAAATAAACAGTAATGTCATCAGGCTCTTGAGCAAGCTCCTCTGTCAGCTTTTCCAATTCCTTCAGCGTCCAGCTGCCGCCTTTCTCGTCTTCGAACTCTAGCTCTTTCATGTATGGAAAACGTCCAAGTTCTCTGGCGAGCATACGTGCCTGCTGTGCTGTCAGCCAGTCTTCGCTAAAAAATGAGACGGATCCTGTTCCTTTTGCTTCTATTTTCAAATGCGGTCTGAGCTTCATTACAATCACCTTACCATTCATTAGTTGTCGGGCTTATGCTATAATCAAACCAATCTTACCCCGGAAAGGAAGCTTTTTCATCTTGTTTAATAATTCGTTTTGGATCTTTTTTGCGATCATTCATTTTATCATTGTTCTTTTATTTTATAAAGGATTTGGCAAAATGGGGCTGTTTGTTTGGATCGGTTTTGCGACAGTCTGCGCCAACCTCCAAGTCGTCAAAACCGTGGAACTGTTTGGCTTAACAGCGACACTCGGGAATGTGATGTATGGCACAATCTTTTTTGCGACAGATGTGCTGAATGAAAAATACGGGCCAGCTGAAGCCAGAAAAGCGGTATGGCTCGGATTCTCAACGCTCCTGACGCTGACATTTGTCATGCAGGGCGTGCTGCTTTTCGAACCGGCTTCCAGCGACATATCACAAACAGCTCTGGAAACGATTTTCGGATTCCTTCCGCGAGTTGCGTTAGGAAGTCTGCTTGCCTTTATCTTCAGCCAAACGCTGGATGTTTATGTATATTCGGCAATTAGAAGGATATTTCCTTCTGATCGGCTTTTATGGCTCAGAAACGGCGGCAGTACAGCAGTCAGCCAGTTGTTTGATACATTCATATTCACTGCAGTCGCCTTTCTCGGCATTTATCCGGCAGGCGTGTGGCTTCATATTTTTATTTCTACATATTTGATTAAGTTTGCGGTATCTTTAATTTCATTGCCTTATGCCTATGCAGCCAAAAAAATGATACCTAAAGATGAAAGGAGTTCATAATGCCTACAGAAATATACGTAGACGGCGCAAGCGCTGGTAATCCCGGGCCTTCGGGTATCGGCATTTTTATCAAACATGAGGGAACAGCAGAATCCTTCTCAATTCCAATCGGAGTGCATACAAATCAGGAAGCGGAATTTCTTGCATTAATTGAAGGGATGAAGCTATGTGCAACACGCGGGTATCAATCGGTTTCCTTTCGAACCGATTCAGATATTGTGGAACGCGCCACTGAGCTTGAAATGGTTAAAAATAAAATGTTTCAACCGTTCGTAGAAGAAATCATCCGATTAAAAGCGGCATTCCCTCTTTTTTTCATCAAATGGATACCGGGCAAGCAAAACCAAAAAGCCGATCTTCTGGCAAAAGAAGCGATTCGGCTGAATGAAAAGAATTAAATCTTGATCATTGGTTCATCCTAATGGCGAGGTGAACTAACATGAAAAAGAAAGATAAAGGCCGGCTGACCGGCGGTGTTACTCCGCAAGGCGACCTGGAAGGCAATACACATAATGACCCTAAAACAGAGCTTGAGGAGAGAGCAAAAAAAAGCAATACAAAACGCTAGAGAGGATCTAAACGATCTCTCTAGCGTTCAGCTTTTCAAGCATACGCTCAATTCCTTTGATTTGGTGGCGGCGAAGCATGTCAGCCGCCTGCTCCATTTGCAAAGTAAATAAAGCGTCTTTCAGTGTGCAGGCCAGCGGCACTGAGCAATGAATTTCCGCAAGCTTCCTCGACATCTCCAAATCGCTTAAACCTTGCTGAATTTTTCCCTGCTGTCCTTTTGGAAGAAGAGAAAGATTTTCCAATAAACGGTCAATCGTTTCGTATTCACGAATCAGTTTGTAGGCTGTTTTTTCTCCAATCCCTTTGACTCCGGGATAGTTATCACTGGAATCTCCCATAAGCGCTTTAATATCAATCAAAGCCTTCGGCATTACGCCTGTTTCTTCATAAAAAGTCTCTTTTGTATAGACTTTATAATTTCCGATTCCTTTTTGAAGCAAAGCAACGCTTACTTTATCCGTTAACAGCTGAAGTAAATCTCTGTCTCCTGTTACGACCGTAATGTCCGCTTCATTCGCAAATAAATCGGCAAGAGTGCCGATACAGTCATCCGCTTCATAGCCGGCAAAGCCAATATTCATGATTCCAAGCTCTGCGGCTGCTTCCTTTGCCAAATCAAACTGCGGAATCAGCTCCTCAGGCGGCGCGCTGCGGTTGGCCTTATAATCTTGGAACAAGTCATTTCGGTACGTTTTGCTCCCCATGTCCCAGCAGCAGATGACGTGTGTCGGCTGGAATGTTTCCACAGCTGTAATCAAATGCTTTAAAAAGCCGTTGACGCCGTTCGTCGGCACCCCGCTGTCATTTATCATAAAGTTGCGATGTACGGCCGTGGCAAAAAAGGCCCGGAATAAAAGAGCCATGCCGTCAACCAGCAATAGTTTATTATTATTCATCAAATAACTCCCTTTTCTTTCATTACTTCTATTTTATCATAAAGCAGCCCAAAAATAAAAAACAGTATCTCTTTAATTAGAGATACTGTTTGGATATTTATCAATCGTTGTGTCTTTTGTTGCTGGCGATCAGCTTTTCAGCTTCGCGTCCTGCGTAAGAGTCAAAATGGGTTTGAAATCCGTTTTTCTTTTTGGCATTGTTATTCGCCTGTGCATTTCTGTTTCCGAGCTTTGTTCTGCCCAACATGAATCCCCCCTTACGTCGGATGCATATAGTATATGCTTCTGGCAGGAGGTTCACTCGCGACAGGATCATCCAGCTTACATGCGGCTTACGTATTCTCTGACCATTTCTTTTGATACAAACCGTCTTGTCGGTACGATGCCTTTTTTAGACAGCTGATTCATTTGCTCGGTAATTTCATTAATTGCATCTGTAGTATAAGGTTCACCGTTTTTGCATTTAGCAACAGCTTCTTCAATCGCCAATTCACGCATATTTTCAAGACGCATAAATGCTTTGATATGCTCGTGCTGTTTTGATGAATGTGCTGAAATTGCTTTATGTACCTCTGACATTAATCGTTCATCTCGCTTTTTTCTATTTAGTCTATCATGACTTGAAATACAAGCCAACTGAATTTTACATTTTTATTGTATTGTCTGAATTTTTCCAGGAGATGCAAGCCTGATACGCCATTTCAATCTCTTTCGCATGTTCCCCTTCCGCATATCCTCTTAAATATGTCTCTTTTTGATCCGTTATTTGCGCGATTGCTTTTTCGCCCATATCTTCCTGTAAGCGTCTGAGGTGAGCTGTGTAATGAGAGATCAGGCTTTCTTCTTCATTTTTTATCCATGCCTCTGTGATTTTCGTAAGTTTCATCCGTACAGCTTCGATAAAGGCCGATTTTCCTTTCTGCTCAAAAAACTGCTTCGGTGATTTGACCTCTTTTAGTTCCTGCTCAAAAGCACGTTCTTCTATTTCCGGTTCAACTTCCTTCAACTGTATGCCGTTTGAATGCTGATCACCCGCATAAACGGAAAAATAGCCGTCCTCGTTTAATGTTTTTTGAAATTGATCCAGCCATTCTTCATTGATATGCCGTTCAATGAAACCGCTCATGCGAACATCAAGCGTTTTGATTTCCTGAATATATTCAAATTGATATTCATGTAAGGCTGTTGTCATCGCCTTACTGACGTTCTTTTTCCAATCCCCGTTTTGCAGCCCGGGATGAAATGCCGATTTTAATAAATCATTTGCAAAATATGATAATCGCTGTGTAATGTGATATAGTTGCTCTCTTGTATCTTTTTTTACTTTTTCAATGATGGTTTTTGAGTTCCGCCGTTTCTCGATATCGGCCGCTGTCCGCTCAAATGACAGCATAAGGCGCTGTTTCTGCGCTTCCTTCTCTTCTCGGGACTGATGCTGGGATTGGTGAAGCTGAAAAACGGTTTCGCATAGTTTGTCTGCCTCCGAACTGAGCTGCGCTGCTGACGCTTTTTTTACGTCCACTTCGATAAACCGGTCTAAGTGTTTTCTTACTTTTGAGAACTGATTGTAAAATGACTCCGGTTTTCCCACCAGTTCCTCCTTACTTGATACGGTAAAGAGCTGCGGCTCATAAACCCCTTCTTTTACAAGCTCTGCGCTGACATAATCGGTCACTGTTTCGAGCTCTGTTTTATCTTTTGCAAGGTCTGCAGCATTAATAATAAAAAACATTTTATCCATGCTGAGCGATTCTTTCACAAGTCCAAGCTTTCGCAAAAATGAACGGTCTCCTTTTGAAAAAGAGTGCTGATAATAAGTCATATAAAAAAATGCATCAGCATCTTTGATATATTGGAATGCCAGTTCTGTATGCCGTTTATTCATGCTGCTCGCGCCGGGTGTATCAACGATCGTAATCCCTTTTTCAGTGAGCGGGCATGTATAGTAGACCGTTACCTCTTTCACAGCACAGGCCGTTGTTTCCTCTGCTACATACGGCTTTAATTCAGAGAGCGGAATCGTTAATTTCTTCTGTTCCTGTATATACTGCTGATACTTCTCGTATGCAAGCAGAAAATTGCTGATTAATTTCACTTGTTCTTCCTGCAGCCTGTTTTTTTTGACTGCCTTTTCCCACTTCTCTGTGAAGGAACGGCCTGCCGGTTCCTTTGGTATTCCGGTGAGCTGCAAAATTTCAGCCGTTATGTCATCCTCTGTCTTAAACACTACATCCGCTGTTTTGTTTAAGTTGCCATTGATTGGCTTTGTGATCTTGTTAATTGTCGCTGTGGTTGGCGTTGGTGAGGATGGCAGCACTCTTTCGCCGACAAGCGCATTGGCAAATGATGATTTCCCCGAGCTGAAGCCTCCAAAAAGAGCGAGTGTAAATTTCCGTTCCTCAAGCCTTTTCACCCTTTCACGAAACGCTGAAGTTTGCTTTAACAACATGCTGCATTCGCCTAAAAGGTCAGACAAAGTGTAAAAGCGTTTGATTTGGTCTTGAAGCGGCATTTCTTGTTCCATTTTGATTTCTGATTTCGGCATCGGCTGCGCCGTCAGCTGGCTTCGGCCTTGTTTCTGCTCTGGAGCCGCCACTCTTGTTTTCTTCGATTTAAACCATTCTGTGTCTATATGCATTGGGCATGCGGACTCTTCTTCCCAAATGGCCCACAGGCGATCGGTTTTCTCTCGGGCATTATTCTCTAAACGCGCCTGTTCTTGAAGAAAGACAAGTTTTTCTGATTCTTGGACGAGCCGGTCGTTAATTGTTTGCACATCTTTGGAAACACGCTCTTTCACCATAGCGGAGAGCACCTTTATGATGTCTGCGGCTTCTCTTTTCGCCTCTTTCCGGATGAGCTCTGCCAAGTCTTTTGTATATTGCAATACATATTCAGAGGAAAAGGCTGCACCATGCTTGACCGCGCGTTCAATGATGCTTATATCAAGCGGTGTGCGATAGGCCTGAATCAGCTTTTCACTTTCAGCAGTGTAAACATCAAATGCCTTGGCGAGTTTATGAAGCGTGTCTATCATATGCCAATCCGCTTCGGCCTCTGTTCGTTTTGCCACATCAGAGAAAAAAGCATTCCGCCTTTTATCTCTTTCCTGTGCAGTTTTCGCTTTAGAAAAGAAAAAGCCGGTTTTAAAGGAAGGCTCTTGCGATTCTAAAAATGCAGCCGCCAATTCACGCATTTCAAAAGGCGTCAGGTTGGCGTTTTTTAAAATAAGATTGATTTCTTCCTGCATCCTCGTCTCTGCCTCAGTCGTTTGTTTTTCGGCCTCATTCAATTGATCACGCAGCGATTGGACCAGTCCAATTTGGATATTAAGCTGTTCAGCGAAACTCGGAGCGCCTGTTTCGTCTTTCTTCAGCATTTCCGTATGTTCCTTTAGCAGATTACGGACTTTTTGTTCCGTTAAAGCTTGCATATTGCTTTTTGATTGCTGTTCTATTCTTCTTAACTCTTCTCTCAGGGCCCCCATCTGATTGAACGGGTGATCCGGTTCTGTTACTGATGTAAAATAGAGCGCTTCCCTTGAAATCCCTTCATTGCAAAGCATCTCCTCTACCTGCGCTTGATAGTCTCCAAATTTCGTCTCCGTCTCATCATGGCGGTCAATTTGATTGACGATAAAATACACATTCGGAATGCTTTCTTTTATTGATCTGAGAAACTTTACATTTTCCTCAGCGTGCACGTGATTATAGTGAACGACGTAAAACAGCGCATCCACTTGGTGAAGAATAGAAGCAGCCGATAGAAAATGAGCATCATCTGTTGAATCTATCCCTGGAGTATCAATATACGCAACCCCGGGATCGATCTCAGTATACCTGTCAAAAATTTCGACGCTTTCAATCTGTTCCCCGTCTTTACAATATTGCTGCACCTTGTCTTTCTGGTAAGCCCCTTCCAGCTCAGCACACGCTCCGTCTGTTGTATGAAGCCGAACTCGCTTTTCCCCGTTTCTGATCACAACAAGGTTAGCGCTTGTCGGAATCGGGCTTGTCGGCAAAATATTCTCCATTAACAGGCAGTTCAGCAGTGACGATTTTCCCGCTGAATAATGCCCGGTAAACGCGATATAAACCTCTTCATCAGCCGCTTTTTTCATGACCGCAGCCAGTTTAGCAGCCCTTTGTTCATCTTGATTCTCAATAAATTGCTTATAAATTTCCCCAGTTTTATGCAAAAGCTCTTTTCTGTTTTGATCTGTCATAAGTCTGAACCCCTTTGTGCCGTTTCAATTGTGAACCTTTTTCGAAAGATCTGAATTCATTCCCTTTTCATTTTACACAAGAATAAACCAAATTTCTTTAGGAGAATAGAAAAAAGCCGCCATTACGGCAGCTTCTATAAAAGAAAATCTGCAACTTTTACAAGTTCCAGATTCATCAAACAGATTTATTAGAGATTCCTTTTAATACAAAACCAATTAATACACTATATGTACAAACCGCTCCAAGCAAAAACAGCATTGTCATTTGCTTCACCATCCTGATTGAGAATCTTTTTCAAATTCATTTTAACATGGTTGAGAATGATTTTCAATCGCTATTTTACGCTGTATTCCTGTAATGCTTTGTCTTCTGCGCGAATTCTGACGCTTAACAACACGGCATTGAAAATGGAAAACAGACACATGGTGACGTATGCTTGATAAAGCAGCGGAATCAGCAAAATTTCGAGTATAACAACGGCATAGTTTGGATGTTTCATCCATTTATATGGACCTTTTTTTACAAGCTCTACACCTGGAACAACAAGGATTTTCGTATTCCAATATGCCCCTAAGGAACAAAGCGCCCAATACCGTACGATCTGTACGCTTAAAATCACTGCAGCGATACCGAGCCACCAGCTGGACGGCTGTTTATTCATCAGCAGCACCTCGGCAATTAAGGACAGGAAAAAAAGGATATGCATCGTAATGATATACGGATAGTGGCTCTCGCCAAATTCAATTGCTCCTTGCTTCTTTACCTTTTGTTCGTTTTGCCTGGCCACTGCCATTTCTGCTGCTCTTTGAACACTGAGAATGGCGATCAACAACCAAAACATGAGTCAGGCCCCCTTTTCCCAGCTGAATAACAGCAACTCTGATGAGAAACCCGGCCCTAATGCGCCAATCAGTCCGCGTTCAGCTTCCTTTTTATGTCCGTTCTGCAGATGGTCTTTGATCACATACAAGATTGTGGCTGAAGACATATTTCCGTGCTTTTGCAAAATGCTTTGCGCAGATGAAAGCTTTTCTGACGACAGCCCGAGACTTTTGATGTATGCATCGATCACTTTTTTTCCGCCAGGATGCGCCAAAAAAACACTGATATCATGGAATGACAGCTTATGTTTGTCCAAAAAAATCTGTACATTTGTTTTGAGCCATTTTTCCACCAAGGTCGGAATGTCTCGTGAGAAAATGACTTTGAATCCTTGATCGGTAAAGTCCCAGCCCATGACATCTTCTGATTGTTTCATCAAAACAGATTGGGCGTCCATTATCTTCGGCGCAAGCTTCAGCTTTGACATCCTGCGGTCCGCCTTCTCTCCGCATAATAAAGCTGCGGCAATGCCGTCACCAAAAAGCGAGGTGCCGATCAGATTGCTTTTCGTTTTATCTTCCGGCTGGAATGTCAGGCTGCACAGCTCGGCAGCAATGACAAGCACAAAAGCCTCAGGATACGCTTTGCAGTATTCGGCTGCACGCGCAAGTCCGCTGGCTCCTCCTGCACAGCCAAGCCCCCAAATCGGAATCCGCTTCGTATATGGAGAAAACGGAAGTTCATTCATAAGCCGCGCCTCGATACTCGGTGTGGAAAGACCTGTACTGGAGACGAAAAAAACAGCTTCCACTTTCTCATAAGGAATGGCTTCTTGAAAAAATTCCGGATGAGAGAGGCACTCACGAACAGCCGCTCTGCTGTGTTTAAGTGTTTCTTCTATGTATATTTGATTTTTTTCTTCAAAGCTGTGCCCCTCTTTATACCATTCAATCGGCTTAACAAACTGTCTCGAATGGATTTGCCCGTTTTTAAAGGAGGATAACAGCCGGTCAATATCCTTAAAAGAATGCTGAAACATATAGCGGGCGAACTCGGCCGCTTTCTCTTGGTTTACATTATACGCAGGAAGACTTGTTCCAATGGATAAAATAAACGCCATGCGATCACCTCTTTGCATACATTGTGCCGCAACAATCTTTTTTATATGCAAAAAAACTCCGCCGCGGCGGAGTTAGACTGCTGTTTTTTGTTCAGCGAGGTCAGCTTCTTGTTCTGTTTTTTTAGCTTTAGAAAAAACGTTATATACAATATTTAAGACGACTGCAGTAAAGCTGCCCGCCACAATGCCATTCGTTGTAAGCAGCGTTAAGGCACTCGGAAGCTGTTTGAAAATATCCGGCACAACGGTAACACCGAGCCCCAATCCCACTGAGCAAGCAACAATCAGCAGATTTTCCTGTTTCGCAAAATCAATGCGGCTGAGCATTTTAATTCCGTAAGCGATCACCATTCCAAACATCGCCACCATTGCACCGCCCAAAACAGCGGATGGAATAATGGTCGTAAAAGCAGCGATCTTTGGAAACAGCCCAAATGCCATTAGGATCACACCTGTGACCACAATGACGGCATTTTTTTTGATCCCTGTGAGCTGAACAAGCCCGACATTTTGAGAGAATGCCGTATAAGGAAAAGCGTTAAAAATACCGCCCAGAAGCACAGCCAGTCCTTCAGCTCGATAGCCTTTAGACAAATCTTTCTCTGTCAAACGGCGGTTTGTCAGGTCACCTAAAGCAAAGTAAACACCAGTTGACTCCACAAGGCTGACAATTGCAACGATGGACATCGTAATGATAGGCGCTGCATGAAAAGACGGCGCGCCGAAGTAAAATGGCTGAATCATTTGAACAACTGCCGCATCCGAAACATTATCAAATTGAACTTTCCCCATAAAATAAGCGATGAAGGTGCCAATCAAAATACCGATCAAAATCGAGACGGACTTGATAAAGCCTTTTGTAAAACGGTATAGAAGCACAATGATACTCAACACGGTAAAAGCAAGAGCAAGGTTGGAGAGATCTCCGAAATCTGCACTTCCTTCTCCGCCGGCCATGTTATTCATGGCAACCGGCATCAATGTAATACCGATAATCGTAACAACAGAGCCTGTCACGACCGGCGGAAAAAACGATACGAGCTTTCCAAAGAAAAATGAAATAAAAATGACAAGAATGCCTGAAGCGATAATGCTGCCGTAAACTGTTGAAACCCCATATTCAGATCCAATCGCAATCATTGGCGATACAGCTGTAAAGGTACATCCAAGCACTACCGGAAGCCCGATCCCAAAAAATCGGTTGCTCCACACTTGCAGAAGTGTAGCCACACCGCACATAAAAATATCAATCGATACTAAGTAAGTCAGCTGCTCGACAGTCAGTCCCATTGCTTTTCCAACAATCAGAGGAACAACAATAGCGCCGGCATACATGGCAAGAACATGCTGAATCCCTAAAGACAACGTTTTGCCGAATCCATTTCTCATGAATGAACCTCCTGTACGAAGGACACTTTCCCTTCTTCTAAAGACTGAATTCTTGCCAAAGATTCCACTCGGTAGCCCAGTTTCACAAGTTCATCTCTTCCCGGCTGAAATGACTTTTCAATAACAATGCCAATTCCCGCAATAGAAGCTCCCGCTTGCTTCACAATCGACACAAGCCCGTGCGCTGCCTGTCCATTTGCCAAAAAATCATCGATAATCAGCACATGATCCTGATCCGACAGGTGGGTCCCAGACACTGCGATTTGGCTTTCTGTTTGTTTCGTAAAGGAATAAACAGACGCTGTCAGCAAATTGTCGGTGAGTGTTAACGATTTATGCTTTCTCGCGAAGACAACTGGCACACCCAGCTTCAAGCCCGTCATTACAGCGGGAGCGATACCTGATGATTCGATTGTCACAATTTTGGTAATACCGTCTTTTGCAAACCTGGACGCAAATTCGTCACCAACTCTCTGCATAAGCAGCGGATCAATTTGGTGATTCAAAAAAGAATCCACTTTCAATACCTGATCAGATAATACGACGCCTTCTTCCTCTATTTTCCGTTTCAGTGCTTCCATCTTGTCTTACCTCCGTTATGAGAATAAAAAAAGCATTGCCCGCTCAAATAAAGAGCAAGCAATGCTGATATCACAAAAAACCGTACACGTGCGGTTCCATTGCTCACCCATAGTCGGACATTTACGGTGCCCGGTAGAAACTTGCGTGCCATATCCACGCGATTATATGAGTGTTCCTATTATATTGTAATAAATTATATCAAGATTCTAATCTCTTGCATAGGCTGAAAATAAAAATTCCCGAACTTTATTTTTGTTTTTTTAGATATCATTCGTATTTCAAGGGAATTCGATATAAAAGAGCCTGACGACCGCTCCGCCAGGCTTTTGATTATGACAGATAGAGATTTGAATATTTGTTTGATAAATAATCAATTAAATAGCGAACATTCAGCTCTTCTCCTGTTGCATCTTTAATAATGTCTAACGGCTTTTTCCGTTTTCCGTGAATGTGCACCTTTTCCGTCAGCCATTGCTTTATCGGATGGAACTCTCCTCTTTCCAAGAGAGCGTCAAATTCAGGGAGATCCTCAAGCATTTTTTGTTTCAGCTGAGCCGCATACATGTAGCCGAGCGCATAGGATGGGAAGTAGCCGAAATCACCACCTGCCCAATGGACGTCCTGTAAAATCCCCTCTGCGTCGGTCTGCGGTGTAATCCCTAAATAATCCTGGTATTTTTGATTCCAAAGCGACGGCAGATCTTCCACAGACACTTCATTGCTGAAAATCGCTTTTTCAATTTCATAACGGATGATGATATGAAGAGGATACGTTAATTCATCCGCTTCGACCCTGATAAATGAAGGTTTTGATTCATTGATTGCCCGGACAAAATCATCCAGGGAGATGTCCTTGAACTGTTCAGGTGATGCTTCTTGAATCTTCTGATAGTACGGTGTCCAAAAATGCTTGTTGCGGCCGATAAAATTCTCGTAAAATAATGATTGCGATTCATGAATTCCCATTGATGCGCCGTCTGACAAATTCGTACCACTGAGTGCTTCATCAATATTTTGCTCGTAAATCGCGTGCCCGCACTCATGAATGGTGCCAAAGATCGCCGTCCGGAAATCTTTTTCATCATATCTCGTCGTGACCCGAACGTCTCCCCGATTCAGCGTAGTTGCAAACGGATGAACGGTTTCATCAAGTCTTCCGCCATCAAAATCGTAGCCAAGCTCCTGTAAAAAATACAGACTGAGCTCTTTTTGCTTTTCTTTCGGGAACGCTTTTGTAAGAAAGCTTGTATCTGGTTTATTTTCGGAAGCTGTCACCTGTTTAACAAGAGGGATAATCGCTTCCTTCAGCTCAGCAAACAGCTGATCAAGCACCTTTACCGTGACGCCGGGCTCAAACAAATCAAGCAATGCATCATAAGGATGCTCTTGATATCCCCAATACGTAATAAAACGTTTATTGAATTCAATCAGCTGTTCTAAATAAGGAGAAAACAAGCTGAAATCAGATTTTCCTTTCGCTTCCTCCCACGCTGTTTCTGCCTTTGAACACAGAATCACGTATTCTTTGTATTCAGCCTCAGGGATTTTCTTATTCTCTTCATACTCTTTTTTCGCCAGTTCCACTGCTTTTTTCGTATCTTCTGACAAGTCATCAAATCGTTCATACAGGACATCGATAAGCTCCTTCATTCGATCTGATGTTTGGATATTGAATATATCTGTTGAAAGCTGGCCGATACTTTCGGCACGATCCTCTGAGCCGTTTTTCGGCGCGCCTGTTCTGGAGTCCCAGTGCATTAACGCAACTGCTTCGCTGTAATGTGAGATTCTTTTTAAAAGATCAAAAAATTCTTTTTCATATGTATGTATCTCCATATCCATTCCCTCCCTATTCTAGCCGTTCCATTACAGGCTAATGGAAGGGGGTATGAAAGTCAAATTGTTTGTATAAAAGGCTGCCGGTATGTTTTGTGGCAGCCTTTTTATTCAGTTGATCGTCATTTGATTTTTTGGCGGAGGTGTTCTCCGCTTTTTCTGCTTGATTTTTTTATCTACCCACACTGTTGCCAGCGGGGTTAAGAGCGAGGTGACAATAACGCTTGTCGCGATAATTGCAGTTGCCGACTCAGCAACTGGCGCAAATGAGGCATTCGCTTCCGCTAATGCGTATGGCACGGCTACAGCCGCCCCCGCCGTAGAAGAAGCGGCCACTCCCGCCACACCATCTCCCCGCGCAATAAAACGATCAAGCAAAAACAAAGAACTGCCCGATAAAATGACGACAGAAACTCCGATAAAAATGCCGAGCAGCCCTGATTGGATCAGCATTCCAAAATTCAAGGTATTGCCGAGCGAAAAGGCGAAAAATGGAATGATTGCTGGCACAACCTTGCTGAATAAGTCTCTGAGATCGTGATCCAGATTTCCAAGTATACATCCAAGTAAAAACGGGATGACTGTCGCTGCCAGCGTTTCCCATGGAAATGCGGCAAGTCCCGTCACACCAAACGTCACCATGGTCATAAAAGGACCAGATTCTGTACTGATAAAGGCGAAAGCGCCCGCATCCTCTTTTCTTCCCATGTGATTCATGAGCGCCAAATACAGTCCGCCGTTCGTTTCATTCATTACCGCGACAATTGCTAAAACAGAAAGGCCTGCAAAAAAGCCGGATTGTATGCCTTCGTCAGGTATAAATTGCGCTGCGATCACGCCGAGCAGCGCCGCAAATCCGATCTTCCCCAATAATAACGTGATTCCTTTTCTTGCGATATAGCCTGAAGAACGAAAATCAATCGTTGCTCCTACGCAAAAGATAAAAACACCCAGTATCGGCAGCGTTCCGGTAATCAAAGCACCCGTAAACCCTCCAAAGAACTCCGCTGTTCCAGGCGCAAACGTGTTGAGCGCCGCTCCAAGAAATAGCGGAATAATCATCATTCCGCCAGGTACCCGTTCAATTGTCGCCTTGATTTTCATATTGTGGATTCTCCCATCCTCCGGTTATGAAAAAACAATTCCACTTACACTTGGAAAACAGCCTGCAAATCCTCTTTTGAACAGCTGCCCAACTGGCTGCCGACTCCGACGGCGCCAGCTCCGGCTCTAAGCCAATCAGGCACTTCAGACGGATGTATCCCGCCTGTCGGAATAAAGGTCACCTGCGGGAAAGGACCCGCTAAATTTTTCATAAACGGAATGCCAAACACACCGCTTGGGAACAGCTTTAATGTCGTGAACCCGAATGTCAACGCTTCCATAATTTCGCTCGGAGTCAAGACGCCGGGGATATAATGTGTCTTTACAAAAGATAGATGTTCAGCAAGATCAGCTGAAAAACCCGGACTGACAATAAACTGCGCGCCAGCCTCAGCAGCTTCCCCAGCTTGCTGCGCGGTGATGACCGTGCCCGCGCCAATTAAAATATCTTCCCTATTACGGAAGGATTCGATAATATCTGATGCCTCGGGGGTCGTATACGTCACTTCAACTGCACGAATCCCTTTATCTAATAAACTCTCAATCTGCTGACAGGCCTCCTGCTTATCCTTTGAACGAATGACTGCAATCAGCTTTGCTTCTTTCAGACGGTTTTCAACGACTTTGGACTCCATATTAATAATCCCCTTTCTTTTGGTGAACCGTTCTTTGAGCAGATAAAAAAGAAGCTAATTTCTCCCTGGTCGGCAAACCGTCCATATCCCCCGGTGCCTGCACTTGCAAAGCGCCAATCGCATTTCCCCTTTGCACCGCATCCTTGTACGACAAACCGTCTAGGATACCGCTGATTACACCGACTGCAAATCCGTCTCCGGCGCCGACCGTATCAACCACCCGATCGACCCGGCAGCCTTCTAGAAATCCTTCACTTGTCCCCGTTTTAAAGTAAGCGCCTTCTTTTCCAAGTTTAATAGCAACAAAGCTGGCACCTTTTTTCAAATAATAGTCGGCAATGCCTTCAGGTGTTTTTTCTCCGGTCAATAGCTCTCCCTCTGCGATACCCGGGAAAAACCAGTCTGCAAGCCCAGCCAGATCATTAATTGTGTGTACCATTGTTGCTTGATCAGGCCAAAGCGAAGGTCTTACATTAGGGTCGAATGAAATGGTCTTCCCTGCGTTTCTCATGTCGTTCATGACATGATACGTGAAGTCTTTCATCTCGGCTGATAAAGCAGGCGGAATGCCTGTCACATGCAAATGGCCTGCGCATTGAAAATAATCTCTCGGATATTCAGCTGAAGTTAATGTGCTTGCAGCTGAGTTTTTCCTATAGTAGGTAACTTGCGGGTCGCCTTCTTTCACTTTTGACTTCAGCAGCAGCCCGGTGGGATTTTCGTCCTGCGAGCGGATCACGCGGGACACATCCACTCCCTCTTTTTTAAGCTCTTGTAAAATAAACGTTCCGAGCTGATCATTGCCGACCTTGCTCATCCATCCCATTCGGAATCCGAGTCTGGCAAGGCCGCAGGCGACATTGCTTTCTGCTCCGGCAAGCCCTTTAGAAAAAGTGGATACTTCATGAAGGCCTCCATACTCATTTGCATAAAACATGGCCATTGATTCCCCGAATGTCACTGCATCAAGCTTCATCTCTTCCCAACCTCCTCTTAGTTGAGGGCACCTAGGATTAAAGTGACTTTCTCATGATGACTTTTGCCTCTAATTCAATGGTTTGAGGCGCTCCTTTGTCACCTTCAATCCTTTTTAATACACGTTCAATCGCCGTCCTGCCCATATCATGTGACGGCTGGGCGATCGTTGTAATACCTGGACCGATCAGTTTATACCATTCCGTATCATCGAATCCTGCAATCCCTATATCTTGAGGGATGCGTAGGCCAAGCTCTTCCATACAGCTGATGATTTTCAGCATAATCAAGCCATTCAAAGCCAGAATCGCTTTTTTTTGCTCCGGCATTTCCTTGTGAAAAGAACGAAGCGCCGCCTTAAGCTGCTCCTTGTCCTTTACGTCAATTTCATGCAATCTGACAAGCCCGTTCACATTTTGAACCGAAGCCATTTCCTGATACACAGCTGCTCTTTCTGCACGAGGGCTGATAGAGGAAATCGGTTCGGTAAACAGCGCGACATCAGTATACCCTTTGCTGTACACCTTCTGAAGAATCTCTTTTGTGATCCATCTGTTGTCAGTCGTTACGGTATCCAGTTTCAGATCCGGCAGTTTCCGGTCAATTAAGATTGTTGGAATTTGCTGTTCAGCAAAAGCGCGGAGTACATCCTTGTTTTCCCCTGTTGCGTTTAAAATCAAGCCCTCAACCGAATGGGCTTCTAGCTTTAAGAGCATTTCCCGCTCTTTTTCAGGACTGTTATCTGTGTTGCACACCATAATGCTGTAACCATATTGATCACAAACCTCTTCGACTCCCCTGAAAGCAGCGACCGAAAAAGGATTTGTAATGTCAGCCACAACAAATCCGATTAACTTGCTTTTTTTTATTTTTAAACCTTGTGCCATTTTACTCGGCCGATAATTCAATTCTGCGATTGCCTTTTTAATGTTTTTCACTTTTTCAGGAGAAATCGCGTCAATTTTTCCGTTAATATAGCGGGAAACTGTCGATTTCGAAACTCCTGCACATTCAGCTACATCTTTGATGGTTGTATGGCCTGTTGTTTTCTTTTTCATTCAAGTGCTCCTGTATCTCTTATATTTGAAACCGATTTCAAAACCGTTACAACAAAAGAATACCATAATTTTAAAATTTGGAAAGAGTTTTTTTAATAATGTGTCAATTCATTATTTTTTCGTTGACTCTTTTCACTATTTATCCTAAAATTTTCTTTGAAAACGTTACCAAAATATTTTCATTCAAGTGATGCTGAAATCCTAACCAAGGGGGAAATATAATGGAAAATCGTTATTCTGTACATCCTGAACAAGTAAAACGCTTTACAACAGAGGAGCTTCGCAGTCATTTCTTAATGGATCCTTTATTTACAGAAAACAAACTTACGATGTATTACTCACATGAAGACCGGGTTGTCATCGGCGGAGCGGCTCCAGGGCAAAGTGAACTGAAGCTTGATGCAGGTGATTTTCTAAAAACAGACTTCTTTTTGGAACGGCGTGAAATCGGGATTATTAATGTCGGCCAGCCTGGTGCCGTTAGAGTCGGCGATGATGAATATGTGCTTCAAACAAAGGATTTTCTCTATATCGGAATGGGTAATCAGGATGTATCATTTTCAAGCCTGAACGGTGAAAAAGCGAAGTTTTACTTCGTCTCCGCTTGCGCCCACAAAAGCTATCCGACACAAAAAGCCGCCCTAGCTGAACTGACACCGGACCGCCTTGGTGATGATGCAGCGTCTAATGTCAGAAGTCTGTACAAAGTCATTCATCAGGATGGCATTAAAAGCTGTCAGCTGATGATGGGAATAACGATGTTAGATCAAAACAACAACTGGAATACCATGCCAGCACACGTTCATGACCGTCGGATGGAGGCTTATCTTTATCTGGATCTTGAAAAGGATTCAAAGGTATTTCATTTCATGGGCCAGCCGGACGAAACACGCCATCTTGTTGTTGGAAATGAGCAGGCTGTCCTTTCTCCCGCCTGGTCTATTCATTCTGGCGCAGGAACATCAAACTATAGCTTTGTGTGGGCGATGGCTGGAGAAAATTACACATTTACGGACATGGATCTCGTTCCGATGGATGGGCTGAAATAAGATGGGTTATCTACATGACGCCTTTTCATTAGAAGGAAAAACAGCGCTGGTGACAGGCCCTGGAACAGGGATCGGTCAAGGAATTGCCAAAGCCCTAGCCGGTGCTGGCGCTGATATTATCGGCACATCACATAAAAGCAGCCTGTCTGAAACACAGCAGCTTGTGGAACAGGAAGGCCGGATATTTACATCTTTTACATTGGACATGAGCAAGCCGGAAGCGATAAAGGATTCTGCAGCTGAGCTGTTTGAAAACAGGCAGATCGACATCCTTGTCAATAATGCCGGCATTATTCATCGGGAAAAAGCGGCAGATTTTCCAGAAGAGAACTGGCAGCACGTACTGAATGTCAATCTAAACAGCCTGTTTATTCTGACACAGCTTGCTGGCAGGCACATGCTGAAAAGAGGTCATGGAAAGATTATTAATATTGCCTCTCTCCTGTCTTTTCAAGGCGGCATCCTCGTTCCGGCTTACACCGCGAGCAAACACGCTGTTGCCGGTTTGACAAAATCATTTGCAAATGAGTGGGCAGCGTCAGGTATTCAGGTCAACGCAATCGCCCCAGGCTATATTTCTACTGCGAATACAAAGCCTATTCGGGATGACGAAAAGCGAAATGAGGACATTTTAAAGAGAATTCCTGCCGGCCGCTGGGGCCAAGCGGATGATATCGGGGGGACTGCAGTCTTTTTGGCATCACGTGCTTCAGATTATGTAAATGGACATATTTTAGCAGTTGATGGCGGCTGGCTATCCCGCTGACAAATAAAAAAAGCTGACGAACGATCGTCAGCTTTTTTCCATTACATCTTATGCGGTTCAACAGGCAAGACCTTTTTGACCTCATCAATGATGCGTTCATTTTCTCCGCCAGCGTAAATGTGAATCGAGCCGCTGTCTTGATTCGAGCGAATCAGGCGCCCGATGCCCTGCCGTACACGTAACAACATATATGGCAGATCAACTTCTTCGAACGGATCTTTTTTCGCTCCGTTGCGCTTCGCTGTAAATACAGGATCGTGTGGCGGAAATGGCAATGACCAAATGGTAACATTCTTCAATGCGTCACCGGGAATGTCGAGTCCTTCCCATAAGTGAACTGAACAAAGTACTGTTTCCTCTTCCTCTTGGAATTTCTCTACTAAGCTGCTGATTTCCTCATCACCTTCAAAGAAAATTGGATACGGCAGCTCCCATGCCGCCGACAGCTCTTTAAACTCGTTTAATTCTTCAAAAGAAGGGAAAAGCACCAGCGTTCTTCCTTTGTAACGTTTGATTGTTTCAATCGTTTCAGCCGTTTTTTGTTCAGCGTCCATATCTGTTTTTGCGTATAGATTAATACTCATTTGCTCGTCATAATCATAAGGGGAATCAACAGTTAATGACAAATAATCATGAATCCCAAGACTGTCGGCAATATAATCAAACGAACCGCCTTCTGACAGCGTAGCAGAAGAGAAGATATAAGGAATTTTCTTAGAAAACACTTTTTCGCCAAGTACTTCTGCTACCGTTCTCGGCATCACGACAAAAGTTGATTCTGCTTCCTTTTTCTCCAGCCAGCTGATTGCATCCTTTTGATATAGAGATAATGAATACGCCATTTGTTCAACATATTCTTCCACTACTGACAACTCGTATTGATCAATCGTATACATTTCAGACTCAAATACAAGTGCCTCACCGATTTTATCAAGTAAACGGCAAAGCTCGTCCGCCGCCTTTTTGACACGCTGGTCATTTTTTATTTCTAAACGGTGTGAACCGGCTACTTCCTTTGATTCTTCAGAAAGAACATAGAAAAATTCGTCGTTTGCGAGAAGCGCATCTTCAATCAATTCTGCAAACTCTTCTCTGATGTCATTTTGCAGCAATCGTTCTAAAAACAATTCAAGAGTAGACTGCTTCACTCTATAGGTTAGCGCTTTTTGCGCAGCAAACTCTAACAAGTGCCCCTCATCAAATACAACTGCACTATGATCAGGCAAGAGCGGCAGCTGGCCCTCTCGTTTGCGTGATTCTTCCGTCCACACATGCTCCATATAAAAATCATGGGAACATATGATTAAGTCCGTTGACTTGCGATAGTAATCTCTGGAAAGTGTCAGACCGCATCTGTGTCTCATATCACAAGTCAGACAGTCCTGAAACGAGTCGTAGCTTACGTCAGACCACTCTTCATTCGATAGATTTGCGTACTGCTTACGGTCGCCATACGGATAAAAGCGCTGCATCGCCTGTGACTCGTGGACAAATGACGGTAACGACTCATAAAGATCCAGCCATTTATCATCATCAGAACGCTGCATTGTTTTTTCAAGCTTCTTCAAGCATAAATATTGCTCATGTGATTTTGACAGCCTTGTATCAATTTTCAGATCAAGATGCTCAGCCAGCTTAGAAATATCGCCCTCTTTTTTCACTAGCTGTTCAATTAATGTTTCATCTGCACAAGCGATGATGGCGGGTTTGCCGACATACCTTGCATAGCTGATTGCAAAAAGAAGATAAACCAGCGTTTTCCCCGTTCCCACTCCAGCTTCGGCGAACATGACTTTTTTCTCTTTAAAGGCCCGCTCCAGCTGAAAAGCCATAAATACTTGCTCGTCCCGAAGATCAAACCCTTTTTCGGGAAGGATATCGTAAAACACGTCACCAATCCAATTGTTCAATTCTTCATAAAAATTCTTTGTTTTCGTTAAAGAAAAAGGCAAACGTGATGTTGTCACCTAGTTCCAACCCCCAACTATTCGACATTCAGACCACCAATAATATCATTTTCCGCTGATGAATACAATAAAAAAACTTGGCAATGCCAAGTTTTTTGCAGTTTACTTACGATTGATCACATGCGACGATAAAAAAGGATGGTCTGTTGAATAAATATGTTCTACCGCTTTTTCTAAATCAGTTTGCGCATGCGAAATCACAGACGGAGACGAATCAGTCCCGAGCTCCTTCAGCTCGTTTGCTGTTGCGTCAAGCGCCCTTTGAATAAGATTAAAATGTTCGCTGTTCAGCATGAGATCACCTCTGATGGAAATAATCATCATTGTATGCGAACTTTTCATTTTATATACATGCTTTACCGCATGTTATCACCGAAACATGCACAAACTACACTTGATATTCCGTCTCCGGATTATCCGTCTTATCAACAATATTCTATCAGGGAGTGATGTTGACATGAGTTATAGAAACCGATTAGATCAGCATTCTGAACTGTTTCATCACAATTGGACGCGGCCTAAACGTTCTAAGTCTCAAGTAAACGGTCACACTGAAATGTCCCAAACCAACATTATATTGAGAAGCAACGCGAAAGCTCACCGTTGGTAACGATAGAATAGGGCTGAAAGATGAAAGAAGACGCATGCAGAGCGTCTTCTTTTTATGCGTTTTCTGTTTTCTTGCGCTGCGGTCTTACTTTTGACCAGTATTGATAATAATCCGTTTTAATAAACCCGTTAAAGAGTTTTCGTTTCTTCGTTGCTTTTCTGCCATATGCTTCCTCAAAGTTTTCATTTGATGTCAGCATATACACAGACCAAGTATCAAGCGGCTCGAACGCCTGCCCCATTTCTTTGTACATCTGCTCAACGGCTTTTTTCTCGCCGAGACGCTCTCCATATGGCGGGTTGCCGACAATTACGCCAAATTCCAGATTTGTGGTAAAGTCTTTGACCTGCATCTGCTTGAACTGGATTAGATCTCCCAATCCTGCTTCCTCTGCATTTTCTTTTGCGATTTGAACCATGCGGTGGTCTATGTCGCTAGCGAAAATTGTAAGCGGCTGATCATAATTTGCCTTTTCTTCGACTTCAAGCCGCGCTTTGTTCCACAGATCTTTACCGATCCATTCCCAATCCTCTGAAACAAAATCGCGATTGAATCCCGGGGCGATGTTTTGGCCGATTAGCGCCGCTTCTATCGCGATTGTTCCGGAGCCACAGAAAGGATCAACAAACGGGCGGTCCGGCGTCCAATTGGTTAATTGCACCAAAGCGGCAGCAAGTGTTTCTTTAATCGGCGCACCGCCCTGATCGACACGGTATCCTCGTTTGTGAAGGCCTGTCCCTGATGAGTCCAGTGTAATCAAAGCCTGATCTTTCAATAAAGAAATTTCGACTTTATACTCGGCACCTGTTTCTTCAATCCAATCATTGGCTTTGCCGGACTGCAGCTTGAGCTTTTCGACAATTGCTTTTTTGACGATCCGCTGACAGTCGGGAACGCTTGCAAGTGTTGATTTTACCGATTTTCCGATGACAGGGAATTTCCCGTTTTCAGGTATAAATGAGCGCCAGTTAATCGCTTTCGTTTTTTCAAACAGTTCATCAAATGTTTTCGCTTTAAAAGAAGCAACCTGAACCTTTATGCGGTCGGCTGTTCTAAGCCAAAGGTTCGCACGGCAGATGGCAAGTGCATCACCTTCAAAAATAACTTTCCCGTTATCAACCTTGCATTCGTATCCTAAATCTCGTACTTCCTTTGCGACAACAGCTTCAATGCCCATCGGCGCCGTTGCAATTAGTGTATACTTCTTCATCGTATCACCCTGTCTTTTAAAACTTTTCTCTTTTCAAGATAAAAGCTCTCCTTATACGGGAGAGCTTGTTTTCATCATTTTAAATGTAAGTGGTCTAACGTTCTGTAAGCCATGTTTTGTTCCGTCGTACTGCAAACGGCTCATCACCTCGTACTCAGGCGGCAATCATCTATCTACAGAAAGCATTCTGTCCTTCTCTCCGTTGAATTCCGTTAAGAAGGTTCCCCTACCAAAATTTGGGTTTCTCGCTCGAGGGGTTTACCGCGTTCCACTCTCACCATTTCTAGTGAGACTTCGTCACTGTGGCACTTTCAAGGATACTCAGCCATATCCGAAGGACGTAGGCTTTTTTCCTGCCGTCAGCCTCTAAAGGCTGCCCTAGCTTATGACTTCGCTAGGCACGAACACTACGGGCATCTCAGCACCGTGCGAGCATGGACTTTCCTCTACAGATTCAAGATCTGCAGCGATTACCCGAACGTTAAGAACATGAATTATTATATAACAACTGATTACAATTTACAAGCGCCATTTTTTTCAAGCGTGATCAATCATAAAGCTTGCTGCCAAAAACGTGTTTTTCTAAGTTAGACAGCCGTTTTAAAATATCAAAGTTTGTTGTGTTAGATTGCACAGGCTGTTTTTTGCTGGCTTCTTCAAGCTGTTTTTTCAGCTGCAGATTTTCCTGCTGCAGTTCTTCAATTTCTTGATGGAAGGTTTCATAATCCTTAATAATCATATCTAAAAATTTGTCAACGTCTTCTTGCTTGTAGCCTCTAACGCCTGTTTTAAATTCTTTTTCCAAAATTTCTTTCGCAGAAAGCTTTACTTTATCAGCAAGCATCTTTTTCACCTCGTATCGTGAATCATCACATATATTTTTTCAGAAATCTGTACGGTTGTCAAATTTCTCTCTCTTTGTTAGTAGCTGTCTTCCTCCACTGTCACTCTCAAGTCATCCATTGTAATAAAGTAGATGGGATAGCTATCCTGTTCGCGCCTTTTTTCCGCTGTCCCAAGCATATACTTAGGGGAGCCTTCCTTTTCCGGGTCATATAAAAGCAGAAGCCCGTCGGACTTATCAATGAAGAACTGATTTTTTTGTTTGAATTGAAGCGGGCTTTCATAAGGACGGTGAGTCAGGCTTGCTTCATAGTCTGCCTGAGCCAGAACTGCTTCATACTGTTCCTTATTCGGTTCTTTCCAGTTCTTTTCCTGCTCGTAAAATGGTGTGATGACAGCTACCTTTAAGTCAGGGTATTCCTCCTGCAAATCATATGCAGCTTCTGCCGCCCACAGCTCAACTCCAAGCTGGCCCGAAATTAAAATCCATTCTAATCCTTCATCCAAAAAAGCAATCAGCCGGTTCTTAATGGCTTTTTTTATGTAATACAGCGCCTTGTCATCCTGCTTAAATATCCCCAGTTCAAACGGTTTATAGCCCGTTATTGCCAATACTTTCATCATTTCACCTGCTTTAAAAAATGGGGCTCCCGTGGGCCCCATTTGTTGTGCTGCATTGTTTACACCATCAAGCTGCACGTTTTCCATACTAGTAGTCGCAGCAAGGTTTTCCTGCTTGAAAATGCTGATGCGTAGCCGGGTCAACATTTGAGAAAGTGTGTGGAAAGTAGTGAACGTGCTGAAAATGCTGGTGGTTTACGTTTGTTGTATGCTGTGGGTGAATGTGCGGCACGATAGTCTTCGAAAACGTATGGTGTTCACAGCAATGAGTAGGATGGACAATTGGCGCCATCATATGCGGTCTGCAGTGATGCATGATAAAATCCCCTTTCCATAAACTTTATTACAATACTAAGCTATGAAAAATAAGGGGTACATGTTCTGATGCAAAGACCTATTTTAAAAGTGTGCAATTAAGCTGTCTTTAAAGTTTGAAAACACAAAAGCAATCAAAAATACCACAACAAAGAACAAGTAAAAAACACCCTTATACATACCAACTCTCCCTTTAAAAATAACTAACGTCATTTTACAGGATTCGCCGCTATTCTACAACAAAATCAATGTGAATTCAGCAAAAAAAATTCATGGCGAAACAAGTCGTCTTTTGCGCTTTCCCGGGGAATATTTAAGAGGAATATTTCCTCTTCAGCCGGGCAATTCTCACATGCAGTTTTTCAGTTTCTTTCTCTGATAAGCATGCCGCATCGCTAAGCAATTGCTCTGCTATTTGCAATGCTTTTCCGAATTCTTTTTTCTTATGCTCAAAATATTTCGCGAGCTCTATTACAGCAGCGTACCTGCACTTCTGGTTTTGCGAGCGGGACAGCTTTTCCCAAAGCGGCACTGCTTCTTCCAAGCGATTTTGTTTTTTGTACAGGAGCGATAAATCCAGCCGTGCACTGTCCTGGTCCTCAAACGATTTTTCTATAAGCCTTTCCAACTGCTTGATCGCTTGGTCCGTTTCTTTATGAGCCATAAACCATTTCGCCATAGCATAGGCTTCACTGTGTTCTTTTGGCGCATGTGATTCTGAAAGGATTTTTTTAGACATATGGATGTACAATGAAATGAGTGATAACACATCCATTTCATTATGATGCAGGACACCTTTTAAAAGATCCGGCTCTTGCGCCTTGATAAAATGAAAGTAAAGCATTGGCGCCAAGTAGCCCGGTGTGTCTTCTAGCCTGCGGATGCCGAGCTCCTCTTTTTCAACCGTGCCAAGAGATACACGGTCCATTTTGTGTTTCCACAGGCGTCTAGCTCCATGCAAAAGATCAAAGTGGCCAAACTCCGGAAGCTTCGGAAGTCTGTCACGGATCAAGGTGTGCCTTGTTTTCACCTGCGGCCAATCAAAGGCTTTGCCGTTGTAGGTCACAAGTGATGTAATGTCAACCTCGCTTAAAAAGCTTTGGTACAAGGCGACTTCGTTCCCCGGTTTGGGCAAAAGATGCTGTTTGACTGTCACTCGGTCTTCATATACTCTCGCATGCCCAAGCAAAAAAATGGTATTCCCAGCTCCACCCCCAAGACCGGTTGTTTCTGTATCAAAGAAAAAGAGGTTGTTTTTGTTATACCCTTTTGCTGACAATGTATGCGACAGGCCGCTTTGATTCCACAGTGTGATCACTTCCTCAAGCTCAGAAAAGCTGTATAACCCATGGCGGTGAGAAAGCGGATATTCTACTTCTCTGATGAGGCAATATTCATCTTCGAAGATGAAAGGCTTCATGCCAAAAGCCTCCCACTCTTCTAAAAACGGGATGTCATCAAAGTGGTTTTCTTGTTTGCCTGCTTCTATTTTTTGTTCTCCTTCGTCGAGCGCCATGTGCTTTTTCATCCGTTGGAGTTTCCCTTTTAATGACATATCCGGCCTCCCTCCTTACGACATTTGATCCAACAGCTGCAAAATTCTTTCCTTTGCTTTTATCCCTTCTATTTCCGTACCTATACAAGACGGACAGCCGTCATGACAAGGACAATGTGTAATCAGTTGTTTCGCCGCTTCATTAATGTCTGAAAAACGTTTAAAGACTTCCTCCGCCAAACCGATACCGCCCGGATAATGATCATATAAAAATATGGTTGGCAATCCGGTATGGGCTGCTTTAATTTGAGAAACAACATGAACATCATTTCGATCACACATGATATACACAGGGACAATATGCTGCAGCACATTCGAGATGCCAAGAAGCAGCTGTTCCAGTGTCTTTTCCCCGATGTCTTCATCCGCTGTTTTGATTTCGAGCCAAGCTGCACTTGTATGCAGTTCTTCTTCCGGCAAATGAATAGGTCCAGACCCAATATTTTCAAAAGTGGTCATTTTTATTTTTTTAAAAATGGTCGGCAGGGCATTGACAGTGACGTCTCCGTAGTGCAATGACGTACGGCTTTTTTCTTTCGTTTTATCGATTTCTAATACCTTCAGCTGAACTGCCAGGTTTGCATCCGTATAATATTCGACATCGACTTTTCTGACATACGCCTTTTTATGGTCCCAATCGAGCTTCTCAACTTGATACTGAACGCCTTCATGCAAATAAATCGCTTCATCATGCAAAAGCGTCATCGCACTAAAACGGTCCATTTCACCGATAATCCTTACATTTGCAATATCCGACTGATCAACTATAACGACATTTTCCTGGGAGGCGGAACGCAAACTGATGTTTGAAGCAGGGAACGACTCACTTGCCCAATGGTACCGTTCGCCGTTGCGGTGAAGAACAGCCTCTTCCTCAAGATACTCAAGAATATCACTGACTTCCATGGGTCCAAATTCTTCATCAGCTCTAAAAGGAAGCTCATAAGCCGCACACTTTAAGTGGTCTACTAAAATAATCAAATTCTCCGGATTGATTCTTGCAGATTCAGGCGAACGATTAAAGAAATATTCAGGATGCCGCACAATATATTGGTCAATCGGTGTTGAATTGGCTACCATGATAATCAAAGATTCACCGTGTCTTCTGCCGGCTCGTCCCGCCTGCTGCCAAGCACTTGCAACACTTCCGGGATACCCCGTCATTACACACACTTGCAGCTGGCCGATATCAACACCAAGCTCTAAGGCATTCGTACTGACCACTCCTAAAATGTCGCCTTCTCTCAGGCCTTTTTCGATTTCTCTTCGCTCTTTCGGCAGATAGCCTCCCCGATAGCCTCTGATTGATTTTGTTCCAATCTCTTTTTTCACAAGCTCCTGAATATGGCTTAAAATAATTTCCACCCGAACTCTGCTTCTGGCAAAAACAATGGTCTGCACTTTGTTTTTAAGGAACTCTTTCGCCAGTTCATTCACTTCTGCGGTTGCGCTCCTTCTAATATTGAGCGGTTTATTCACAATTGGCGGATTGTAAAACACAAAATGCTTGCGTCCGCTCGGTGCGCCGTTGTCATCGACCAGCCGCATCGGTTTGCCTGTCAGCTGCTCTCCCAATTCCTTTGGGTTGGCAATTGTTGCGGAAGTACAAATAAAAACCGGATCACTTCCATAAAACCGGCAGATCCGCTTTAGCCGCCGGATCACATTTGCTACATGGCTGCCGAACACACCTCGATACGTATGAAGCTCATCGATGACGATATACTTAAGGTTTTCAAACAAACTTACCCATTTCGTATGATGCGGTAAAATGGCAGAATGCAGCATATCGGGGTTTGTAATGACAATATGACCTGCTTTTCTCACCTTTTGTCTGATTGCCGGAGACGTATCCCCGTCATATGTAAAGCTTTTAATATCAATGCCCATTTCATCAATAATTTCATTTAACTCGCTCTTTTGGTCTTGTGCCAGCGCTTTAGTCGGAAATAAATATAACGCCCGGTTTGTTTCATCTTGGGCGATGGACTGCAGGACTGGGAGGTTGTAGCATAACGTTTTTCCTGATGCTGTTGGCGTTACGGTAACGATGCTCTCTCCTTTTTGCACATATTGAAAAGCGGAATATTGGTGAGTATATAGTTCATCAATGCCCCTTTTCGAAAGGGCCGCTTTGATTCTCTCGTCTATACTTTCGGGCATAGGCCTTGTTTTTGCTTCCCGAGGCTCAATTTCATGCCAATTCACAACGTTTTCATTTCCTTTTAAATCAGAAATGAGTTCAGTCAGTGATTTCTTTTTCATTCTTTACACCTCTTTGTCAAGTACAGTTTACCGAATATTTGTTTGCATTGCTAGGTGCAAATTTTATACAGTTGAATAAAAAAAGCAAGGCATACGCCCTGCTTATTTCGCTTTTATTGTAAGGAGCTTTGATTCGCCTTTACGAGCAGCCTTTTCGCCTGCCGGCACAATTGATCCTACAGCCTCACCATTCATTATAACGATTGGGATGACTGTGCTGCTCGCTTTTTCTTTTATTAATTCCAAATCACATGTAATCAGCGGGTCACCGACCTTCACTTTATCCCCTTCTTTAATGTGGGCAGTAAATCCTTCTCCGTTCATATTGACTGTCTCCAGCCCGACATGAATTAACAGCTCAATTCCCGAGCGAGTCCGAATGCCAACGGCGTGTTTGGTGTGGAAAATCTGAATGACTTCACCTTCAGCGGGAGAAACGATTTCACCGCTAGAAGGTTCCACCGCTATTCCTTCTCCCATCATTTTCTGTGAAAAAACAGGGTCCGGCACATCTGACAGGTCCATTACTGTACCGTCTGCCGGAGAATAAATAACCTCTTCTGTCACCTTTTCCTGAGTTTTGCCCATTCCGAATAATTTTTTCAGCAATGTATTTTCTCCCTTCTCATTCACTTCAACCGTTATCCCTTCATTCACCACTATTTAACCACACTTTCAATTTTGCTTCAATTTATAACAACATCTGGCATAGACGCATAATCTGGTTAAAAAAGGCGGTGGCGAAATTGGAATTCTATGATGACAAAAAGAACGAACTGCAAAAGAAAGAAGAAATCATAACGGAGGCAATCGACACTCTTTTTCAATCCTCAGCGTTCGGCAACCTTATAAACGGATTTCAGAACCTGATCAACTCGAGTTTAAAGGATGTGCAGACGACCATACATGTCAGAGAAAAAGATACTGGGCTGTATATCGATATTACCATTCCGGCGACGTTTCGAGATGGCGAGATCGTCGTTGATGTTAAATCGAGGTATCTCCATGTAACACTCCAAGAAAAACAGAAACACCAAAATGAGGCTACCTTTACAAGCATGACAAGAACGGTTCAGCTGCCTTATGAAGTTCGCCAAGAAGATATGGAAACGTCTTGGAACGAGCAGACAATGACACTTTTCTTTCCAAAAAATAAGCATGAATGAACGATTCATTCATGCTTTTATCATTTAAAAAAGCTGGTAAATCCCTTTATTAAAGATCCGACCTGATTCATTGCACTCATTACTTGACCTGTCGTATCCATCATTTTATTAAAATCAAATTGCCCATTGGCTTTTTTGAACTGCGACATAATGCTTTGAAATTGCGAAGGCTGCTGTTGATTAGGCCTTGGGATAGGATAAGGGTTAGAAAATACAGGCGGCTGCATAGGCATAGGCTGGATCGGAGCATAGGGCTGATAATAATCCTGCTGTCCATAATGCTGCTGAGGCAGTTGTTGCTCTAAATAACCGGGTGCAGCCTGCTGATAATATCCTTGCATTTGCTGAGGATAATAATAGCCCATTTGCCGAGGATAGCTTCGAGAGCTCCTGTTCATTGCGATTCCCCCCTAAACACAACATATTTCTCTTCTATATATGTATGAATGACTTCTATTGTTTGTGTCACAAGTGATGATTAGCATTTGTCAAATTGTGTCGAAAGTTTAAATTTTTTAAAAACAGAAAAAAGTCGAATCATTATGGTACCATATTTTCAATACAGATGAGAGGGGATGCACCATAATGAACGTATCATACTTAAGCAAACGTTTTGCAGAAATGAAGAAATATGAAACAGACTGTATGAATAAACTGATGGACTTTGCCAAGTTCCTCTATATTCAAGGACATCTCAGCATAACTGAGTTTCGTAACAGTATGAAGGTTCTCGAAGCAAATGGAGCAGAAAGCCCGGCATATGAGATGAATTAACGTCCGGCCCCCTATAAAAACGAAAAGAAGACAGCCTTTTACCGGCTGTCTTCTCTTGCAATTTCATCCTTTACTGCGTGCAATGTATAAAGGACTGACTCAGTGATGTCCTTGAATCGTTTTTTATGAATATGATGAACATAAGATTGAAGGACCAATTCCAGGAAATTATCCTTTACAGTCTCAATTTGCTCTTTATGCACATATTTTGGCCGGTGGGCTTTTATCAATTCAAGAGCACCCTCTGCCCAGCGGGCCGCCAGTTCATCATTCTCTTCAACTGCAGGCTTTATCGTCTCAAAAAAATCATAAGAATGATTACTGTTTTTTCCTTCCTGATACCGATCAGCGCCTTTTTCAGCAACTTCAATCATTTGCTCGGTCATTTCCAGCAATGTTTGTGATAGCAATACCTTTCACCTCAATGCCTATCGTACCAAATTTCACTCACAAATTCAGCCGATGCGGTATACCTTCTCAAACGCATACCTGTGTTCAGGCGATTGATACAGCTCATTTATACAAATATGAAGATCTATGATTTCTTCTTCAAGCATACTTAGGCGATCGTTTTCCGTTTCCCGCATCTCAGCCTCTAATGCATTTACAGAATGATTCAGGCTTTGCTCAGCTCGCGTTAATTCATCTTCTATATCAGAAAGCATACGGAGAATATCTGTCTTGCATACATAACCGGACATTCGTGTACCTCCCTTTCCTTGTCTCTCCCGGTTAACATTCTTTGCTCTCAAGGCTCTTTCCTTCCTCATGACAAAACTAGAAGCAAATCGCCAAACAAACAGGTATTCCACGAAAAGCTGAAGTTTTCGACAAAAACACCCGCAAAAATTGTATGATCCTCCTCCTTAATGCAAACGATACTTGTGAGGAGGTGCCGTATGAAAACAAGACCGAAAAAAGCCGGCCAGCAAAAAAAGACTGAATCAAAGGCAATCGATTCTTTAGATAAAAAATTAGGCGGCCCGAACCGCCCTTCTACGTAAGAAGCAAGGAATTTCCTTGCTTCTTTATTTTTTCAGCCACTGCTTCACCGCAAAAAGCGCATGAAGCTGGCGCTTTTTATGTAAATACCAGTCTGTCAATTCAATCTGCTTCGGCAATTCCTCGCGCCTAAAGAACGTTTTCTTTATCTTTCCATGAAACCAATCTGTTTTCGTTCCGTCTAATGAGTGGATTAACTCAGGGTAGCATGTCCTTAGCATAGGAGATGTTCTTTTTGTAATCCCGATCATCTTTTCCATATCAAAACGGGAACCTGAGTGCGGCACTGTGTGCAAAAAGTGATAAAAAGAGGAGAACAATTCTGGCTTGAACAGCAATTGAGACAGCTGCTTACCCAGCCTTATCCTTTCCTCCGCCTTTGAAAAGCGTTTCACTGAAATGCCATAAAGAAACCCATTTGAGGAAGGAAAAATAACGGTGTTAAAATGAAACCAGTCACTTAAATAAAAAGGAATCGTGTCAAAAACATTCTTTTTAAACGAAGGATTTTGTATAATAGGTGTTTGGATAGTGTTTTGTTCATTTATAATGAGGGCATACATTAGCCGCTCCGTATTTCGCTCATGCCAAAAACGGGTCCATTCTTCCGACATAAATTGTGAGACGCCAAACACATGCAGAAGATGAAACAGCGGTTTCCCGACTCTTTTTGACCAGTGGTATAAAAGAAGCTGCGGATAGGCATCCGAAAAAATAAGCCAGTTCGCTCTTTCATAGGCTAAAAAGAACCATTCTTGCTGTCTCTCACGGAGTCCAAGCTGAAACAGACTGCCTTTTAAGTCAGTCATTGACCAGCCGGCATTACGAGAAACGAAAGAAGCCAAAAGCGACCATTTGATTTCCGGGTGACGGTCGTAAAATGCTTTATAAGCATTTGTTCTTGAAATGTTATCCGCATTTTTTATTTTTGTCTGCCGCTCAATCCGGCTCAGAAGCTTTCTGATGGTCTGTTGTTCTTGCACGTTCATTCACTTCCGTCATGATTAGTTTAATAAGGAGGATGAGAAAGTGATTCGGTATCCTAATGGAAAAACATTTCAGCCGAAACATTCGGTTTCATCCCAAAACAGTCAGAAAAGGGCCCCGTCTTACAGTAATCGCGGAATGACCCTCGAAGATGACTTAAACGAAACGAATAAGTATTATCTGACAAACCAAATTGCCGTTATACACAAAAAGCCGACACCTGTTCAAATTGTAAATGTCCATTATCCAAAAAGAAGTGCCGCAGTGATTAAAGAAGCTTACTTTAAACAATCATCGACAACAGACTACAATGGGATTTACAAAGGGCGGTATATTGATTTTGAGGCGAAAGAAACGAAAAACAAGACCTCTTTCCCCCTGCAGAATTTTCATGCCCATCAAATCGAGCATATGAAGCAGGTAAAGGCTCAAGACGGTATTTGTTTTGTTATTATATCCGCTTTCGACCAGGTTTATTTTTTGGAAGCCGATAAGCTGTTTTATTTCTGGGACAGAAAAGAAAAAAACGGCAGAAAATCAATTCGAAAAGATGAGTTGGAAGAAACAGCTTATCCGATTTCTCTTGGATACGCACCCAGAATTGATTATATTAGTATTATTGAACAGCTTTATTTTTCGCCATCATCTGGTGCGAAAGGTTGATTAACGAAAGGTTGAGATGTTATGTCAGATCAATTTAACAGCCGTGAAGCTCGACGAAAAGCGAACAGCAAGTCGAGTCCTTCACCGAAAAAAGGCAAGAAACGAAAAAAGGGCGGATTGTTTAAAAAGACCCTTTTCACTTTACTCATTCTGTTTGTTTTAGGCGTAGTCGGCGGTGCTGTTACATTTGCCGTCATGGTTTCTGATGCGCCGTCCCTTGATGAAAGCAAATTGAAGACGCCTTATTCATCAACGATTTATGACAAAAATGGAAAAGAGATTGCCGAAGTCGGCGCCGAAAAACGGACCTACGTCTCGATAGATGAAATTCCTGATGTTGTAAAAGAAGCCTTTATCGCGACAGAAGACGCTCGTTTTTATGAGCACCACGGGATTGACCCTGTCCGTATCGGCGGTGCTTTAGTTGCCAACTTTAAAGACGGCTTCGGGGCTGAAGGCGGAAGTACGATCACCCAGCAGGTCGTCAAAAACTCCCTTCTTTCACATCAGAAGACGTTGAAACGGAAGGTGCAGGAAGTATGGCTTTCGATTCAGCTGGAGCGCAATTACTCTAAAGATGAAATTTTAGAAATGTATTTAAACCGGATTTATTTTTCTCCTAGAGCATACGGAATCGGAAAAGCGGCGGAAGAATTTTTCGGCGTTACAGATTTAAGCAAATTGACTGTCGAACAGGCTGCGACGCTTGCAGGAATGCCGCAAAGCCCGACAGCGTACAATCCGGTCAAAAACCCGGATAAAGCGGAAAAACGACGGAACATCGTACTCAGTCTGATGAAAAAACAAGGATTTATTTCTGATTCTCAATATAACAAAGCGAAAAAAGTGGCAGTGAAAGACGAAGGCGTCGTGTCACAGAAGGAATATGAAAAAGCAAGTACAAACAAATACAGCGCATTTGTTGAAGAGGTTATGAAGGAAATTGATGAAAAATCTGATGTCGATCCATCTGCTGACGGATTAAAGATCTATACGACATTAGATACAAAAGCACAAGATAAACTAGATGAATTAATGGACGGAGACACCGTCGGATTTACTGAAGGCATGCAGGGCGGTGTGACGCTTCTCGATACCAAAAACGGAGAAGTCCGAGCGATTGGTGCGGGACGCAATCAGCCTGTCGGAGGCTTTAACTATGCTACTCAAACTAAGGCACAGCCTGGTTCGACCATAAAACCGATTTTGGACTATGGACCAGTTATTGAAAATAAGAAATGGTCCACATACGAACAAATTGATGACTCAGCTTATACGTATTCTAACGGAAAACCGATTCGTGATTGGGACCGCAAATATCTAGGGCCTATCTCAATGCGTTACGCTCTGGCCCAATCAAGAAATATACCTGCTTTAAAAGCATTCCAGGCAGTCGGTAAAGATACTGCTGTAGACTTTGCAAATGGACTTGGCCTTGGTTTAACAAAAGATAATGTAACAGAGGCTTATTCTATTGGCGGTTTCGGTGGGAACGATGATGTTTCTCCTCTGACAATGGCAGGAGCATACAGCGCGTTTGGAAATAACGGAACGTATAATGAACCCCATTTCGTAAAGTCTATTGAATTTAACGATGGCACAAAGCTTGACTTAACACCAAAATCAAAGTCAGCAATGAGCGATTACACTGCGTTTATGATTACAGATATGCTGAAAACAGCTGTTAAGACAGGTACTGGACAGCTTGCACAAGTACCTGGTGTAGAAGTTGCAGGAAAAACAGGAACGACTAACTTTGATGATAATGAAGTCAAAAGGTACAATATCGCTAGCGGTGGCGCCCGAGATTCTTGGTTCGTTGGCTACACACCGCAATATACAGCTGCCGTCTGGACGGGAATGGGAGAAAACGAGGCTGGAAAGAAATCACTTTCAGCTGAAGAGCAAAAAGTTGCAAAGCGCATCTTCGCCCAGCTCATCGCCGATGTCGATGACGGAAGCGGATCATTTGAGAAGCCTGACAGCGTAGTGGAAGCCACCGTAGAAAAAGGTTCTAATCCGGCAAAACTGGCAGGGCCAAATACGCCAAGCGATAAGAAGCTCACAGAGTACTTTGTTAAAGGCACAGCTCCCTCTACTGTTTCTAAAACATATGAGAAAGAAGAAAAAGAGGAAACAGCTAAACTGTCTGGTTTAAACGTGAAATACGATAAAGACAATCAATCTTTAACGTTAAGCTGGAATTACGACGGAGATGCGACCTTTGCTGTTAAGCAATCTGTTGACGGCGGCAGCTACTCGGAAATTCAAAACAGCTCTGCAAAAGAGGCAGTTATTTCGGGTGTGCAGCCAGGATCTGTATACAAATTCGAAGTAACAGCCGTCAGTGATGATGGCAAAAGTACAGCTTCCACATCCTATGAGGTGCCAAAAGCTGAAGACGATGAAGATAAAAAAGACCAGCAACAAACGGATGATGAAAAACAAGATGATGAGAAGACTCAGGATGATACACAAACTGATGATTCTCAAAAAGATGACGGTCAGACGGATCAAGATCAGACAGATGATTCAACAAACGATCAAGACAAAAAACAAGACAATACGAACACCAATCCGTCCGACAACAATAACCAAGACCAATCAAACGATAATGATAACGACAACAGTAACAACCAGGATACGTCGGATGGTGATTCGAACTCTGGTAAGAATGATTCAACAGGTTCTGACACGAATAAAAATAAAACAGACACATCTAATAAAACACAAACAAACTCATCATCCATTGAAAAAACAAATTAAACAAAAAAGCCGTCACCTTTGGGGTGATGGCTTTTTTGGTACACAATAAAAAACCTCCCGTTTTAACAGGAGGTTTTATCGATTCATCGCATGATATTTGTAAAAATGCTTTTTCATTTCGGTAAACAGCTCTTCAAGCTGAATAAAGCAATGGTATTGGGTCGGCTTAAGAAGAATAAATTCCACTCGTTCAGCCCAATTAATCGGCTTTGCGGGATATGATTTCTCCCTCAGTTCTTGCCAATCGAGCGATTTCACCGGCTCACCTGCTGTCCAATGTAACGAAGCCAGCAAACACACAATGCCCTTTAACATTTCGTTTTGGTCACATCTCGATTTTCGTGTTTGAAAGACTGGGAGAAGTGATGCTTTGATGTCATCCCACACTTCAAATAAAAGCGGAACGTATTTCCCGCTGTCCTCCCATGGCAAATCGCCTTGTAATTCCGTGCAGAAATCAAAATACACGGGATTGGTCTGCAAGGTTTTCTTCATATCCGAGGAACTCTTCTGGCCAAGACTGCGCAAGTATTGCTCATAGGAAGCCAACACTTCTTTTGCTTGCGTCATCGTTTCACCAGTCCTTTTTTATCCCTCTTCTGCCCTTCTCTGCACAAAGAAAGCAGCGGACACTCCGCACAGCGCGGAGATTGGGCTTTACAGTGATATCTGCCGAAGAAAATAAGCCGGTGATGCGTAACGGACCAGTCTTCTTTGGGAACCTTGCGCATCAGCGTCTTTTCAACTTCCAGAACCGAGTCCTTCCACCGGCAAATGCCCAATCGTTTGCTGACTCTCTCCACATGGGTATCTACGGCAATGGCCGGCACGCCAAACGCAACGGATACCACTACGTTTGCAGTCTTTCTCCCGACCCCTGGCAGTTTGACAAGCTCATCGCGGTCTCTCGGCACTTCTCCGCCGTAATCTTCAATAATCATTTTACTCAGCTTTTGAATATTTTTCGCTTTATTACGATATAAACCGATTGATTTAATATCCTGCTGAAGCTCTTCCAGCGGAACAGCCAAATAGTCTTCCGGCCGTTTATATTTTTGGAATAATGTTTTGGTCACTCTGTTTACAAGTGCATCTGTACATTGCGCAGATAAAGCAACAGCCACCACTAATTCAAAAGGATTGGAATGAACCAGTTCACACTCCGCATGAGGAAACATGTCACCTATCTTGTCTAAACAGAATTCAATTTGTTTTAGATTTAACACGATTGTCACCTTTTCACTTTATTGTTCAAGCCAATTGTAAAAAGGAACCTGCCTTTTATACTCTTTTTGCGGTTCATTTTGCTTTGCTTGTACACGCCGGAATTTTTGGCTGTGTATTTTCGCCTGCTCCACAGTTTTAAGCCCGTTTTTCTTCCATTCAAACAAAATCCGGTCAATGTAGCGGAAACTGAGTTTTCCTGATAGTACAGCCTCTTTTAACGCGTGTTTGATCAGTTGTGCGTCATGCTGATCCTGGTCCTGCCAGATCGCCAGCGTTTCACACTCCAAAGGCGATAACGGCCTTGCGAACTCTTCCTCAAAAATGGTATAAAGGCTTTTTTGTTCCCCTTCTGCTTTTCTTTCCTTTGTTTGATTCTGTGCAAGCTGAATATACTCGTACAGTTTCCCCCATAAAGGCTGAAGAGAATATTTCTCAAATTTGATGCCGTTTTGATCCTCGCATTCTTCAATAAACAGAAAGCCTTTTTGAATAAACATCCGCAATATGTTTGTGCATTCTTCAACAGAAATTGACATACCTTCCTGCAGCTGATTCGGTGTAGGAAAATATGATCCTTTTTCTAAATGCATTTTAATTTTTAACAGCAGAATAAGTTCAGTTTCATTAAGCCCAAGCTGTTTATAATGCGTGAGCAGAAGATTGGGGATGGTTGATGTTCCCTGCTCCTGCATATCAATAAATTGCTGTTTTTTCATCGTCACACCTCTTACTGTAAAGGATTGTGATTGCCCCTTTACTGTAAAAAGTCTCCCTTGCAGGAGACTCTTTTTTGTTTCATTTGAATGTATTACGGATACAGACGGTTTAACAGTCTTGGGAACGGGATCGTTTCACGAACGTGAGGCGCTCCGCTGATCCAAGCTACTGTCCGCTCTAATCCAAGGCCGAAGCCGGAATGAGGAACTGATCCATATTTTCTAAGTTCAGCATACCATTTATATGCGTCAGAATCCAGTCCATGTTCTTTTAGACGCGATTCCAAAAGTTCCATATCGTGAATCCGTTCAGACCCGCCGATGATTTCTCCATAGCCTTCCGGCGCAATCAAGTCAGCGCAAAGCACAACGTCCTCACGGTCAGAAGCCGGCTGCATATAGAACGGTTTTAAGGACGTCGGATAGCGAGTGATGAATACCGGTTTGTCATAATGTTCAGCAATCGCTGTTTCATGAGGCGCTCCGAAATCATCTCCCCACTCGATATCGTCAAAGCCTTTTTCTTTCAGAAATTCAATCGCTTCATCATACGTAATTCTTGGGAACGGAGCTTTGATTTGCTCAAGTTTTGACGTGTCTCTTCCCAATGTGTTTAGTTCAATTTTGCAATTTTTAAGAACTGATTGCACGATGAAAGAAACGTAATTTTCCTGTACTTGAAGGTTTTCTTCAAATTCTACAAACGCCATTTCCGGTTCGATCATCCAGAATTCGATTAAGTGACGCTTTGTTTTAGACTTTTCCGCTCTGAATGTCGGTCCGAAAGAGAATACTTTTCCTAAAGCCATTGCCGCAGCTTCCATGTAGAGCTGGCCGCTTTGAGACAGATATGCATCTTCATCAAAGTACTTTGTCGCAAAGAGTTCTGTTGTTCCTTCAGGTGCGCTTCCAGTCAAAATCGGCGGATCCACTTTTACGAAGCCTTCGTTATTAAAGAATTCGTAAGTCGCGCGAATGATTTCATTACGGATTTTCATGATCGCATGCTGGCGCTTTGAACGCAGCCATAAATGTCTGTGATCCATCAAAAATTCCGTTCCGTGTTCTTTTGGTGTAATTGGATAATCGGTCGCTTCGTGAATGACTTCAATATCTGTCACAGCAAGTTCATATCCAAGCGGAGAACGCTCGTCCTCTTTGACAATCCCTTTTATATAGAGCGACGTTTCCTGCGTCACTGATTTAGCTGTTTGGAAAATGCTTTCTTCCACTTCCGCTTTTACTACGACACCCTGAATAAAACCGGTACCGTCCCGAAGCTGTAAAAACGCAATTTTCCCGCTTGAACGCTTATTAGCGACCCAAGCTCCGATCGTTACTTCCTCACCTACGTGCTTGTACACTTGGTTGATTGTTGTTTTCAACATATTTCCCTCCAAAACAAGAAAGACATTCGGAAGCTCATTGCCCCGCGAACTCTTTTATCATCACTTTATTATACCCGCTCTTAACTAACCGGGTCAATGCAGATAAAAAGCGGCTTTTCTGTCAGCCGCTTTTTGATCTGTTAGCTATGTTTTTCTACAAAACGCTTGATTCTTTCAATGGCTTTTTCAAGAAGATCTAACGATGTTGCATAAGAAAGACGGACATTCTCAGGAGAGCCAAATCCGGATCCTGGAACAATCGCAACTTTTTCCTCCTCGAGAAGCGCTTTAACAAATTCATCTACATCTTTGAAACCGCAAGATTGAGCTGCCTCTTTTGCATTCGGGAACAAGTAAAAAGCACCTTCCGGCTTCACACAGCTGAACCCTGGGATTTCTATAAGCTTTGCATAGATGGTATTTAATCTATGTTCAAATGCTTCTCTCATTTCTTCCAATGGCTCAGAAGGCCCGTTATAAGCAGCAATCGCTCCGTACTGTGCGATTGATGTCGGGTTTGACGTACTGTGGCTTGCAAGGTTCGTCATCGCTTTAATAATGTCTTCAGAGCCTGCCGCATAACCGATTCTCCAGCCTGTCATGCTGTGGGACTTCGATACGCCGTTTATAATGACCGTTTGTTCTTTCAGTCTGTCTGACAGCTGTGCAATGGAAACATGTTTCTTTCCGCCGTATGTAAGTTTTTCATAAATTTCATCTGACACAATCAAGATATCATGTTCAAGGCACACTTCACCGAGTGCAGATAGTTCTTCTTCCGTATACATGACACCAGTCGGGTTGCTTGGAGAGTTAATAACGATTGCTTTTGTTTTTTCCGTAATTGCATTTTTCAGCTGCTCAGGCGAAATTTTGAAGTGATTTTCCTCAAGCCCTTCTACATAAACAGGCTTTCCGCCAGCGAGTTTCACCTGCTCCGGATAGCTTACCCAGTAAGGCGTTGGAATAATAACTTCATCTTCTTCATCCAAAATCACTTGGAAAAGGGTATACAGAGCATGTTTGGCACCAGTGCAGACAATAATTTGAGACGGTTTGTATTCAATATTCTGGTCGCGTTTAAATTTCTCTGCAATGCTGTTTTTCAGTTCAGCCAAACCACCGGAAGGCGTGTATTTCGTATGGCCCTCGTTCATCGAACGCACAGCGGCATCAATAATATGCTGCGGTGTATTGAAGTCAGGTTCGCCTGCTCCTAAGCCGATGACATCATGGCCTGCGGCTTTCAGTTCTTTCGCTTTCGCTGTGATTGCCAGTGTGGTTGATGGTGTTAATGCGGATACTCTTTTTGCCAGTTTCAACTTGAACTCCCCCTAATTCGTCTTAAGGCGTGATATTTTTGAGAATCTTTCCAGTTGTAAAGTCCACATAACTTAAACTGTATTGCCCTTCTTTGTCTAAGTACGTCACTTCCCAAAGCAGGACGTTTCCTTCTCTTGCCAGATGAACCTCTTTTTGCTTTGAAACCAGCCCTTCATCCTTTATGATTTTCGCCGCTTTGTCTTCAGAGATTCCCTCTTTCGCTTCTTTTGAGAGAATTTTTGCTTTTTTATCAGCAGGAACCCAGACATATAATGCAGTGCCTTTTTTATCCGTTCCCTTTACAACATAATATTTTTCTTTTCCGACAAATGTTTCGACTTGATCAACATGGGCGAGATCGGTTTCTTTTTTAGCTTCAGCAGCTGCTGCTTCGTGCCCCTCTTCCTTTTGTGCCATGGCTGATTTATAAATGCTTGCCGAGACAAGAAGTACTGCTAAAAAAATAATACCAAAAATGACGGTAAATATTAATGCTTTTTTTCTCATCTTCTCACCTACGTACGATAAATGGTAAAAACGGCTTGGTTTTTGTTTTCTTCATCCAGCGCAAGGCCGAACATCAGATTGTCTCTTTTCAGTGTACGATTCAATGTGTCCACAATTTTATACAGATCATCAGAATGCTCTACATTAATTGTTGAAAGAATTTCGATTTTACTTTCCATTTTTTCATCCTCCAGTTTGAACAAATATTGTTAGTCATACTCCATTTCAGGACACGCCATACTAGTATCACAGAGCGGGAAATCCGCTTTTAAATAAAACACCATCCTACTCCCACACCGCAAAAGCCGCTTTATGCGGCTTTTATTCTTTTTCCCCTGCAACATAAGCTTCAAGCTCGCAGTCAGTCATTTCGGATACTGAGGTTGTCGGCAAGGCATCAAGAAACAGCCGGCCGTAACCAGCGGTTTTAATCCGTCTGTCCAATATAATAATCGTTCCCTTGTCTCCCGCAGAACGCAGCAAGCGTCCGATTCCTTGCCTGAAGGTCAGCACAGCTTCCGGTAATGACACTGTTTGAAACGGATTCTTTCCTTTTTTGCGGGCAAGCTCACATTTTGCAGCATGAAGCGGGTGATCAGGGGACCGGAATGGGAGCCTCACGATCATTACTGTCGTCAGCTCATCACCAGGGAAATCAACGCCTTCCCAAAAATGATTTGTTCCGAGCAGGATCGCCTGATTGGATGTTTTAAAAGTCTTCATCAGTTTGCCGGGACTTCCGCCTGTAATCCCTTGTGCCAAGAGCTGAATGCCGGAAGCACTCATGTTATGCTTAAGCTCCTGGTGAACCTTTTTCAGCATATCATGGGATGTAAACAGCACAAGGATTTTAGGCTGTTTTTCCTTTGCCATCAGTTCGATATAACGGGCTGTATCCTGTATAAATTCAGGTTGCCCTGTATCCTGAATTGATTTCATTTCTTTTGGAATCATCACCTGCATACGCTCATCGTAAGAAAAGGGTGACTCAATTCTCATTGTCCGCGGGAAAAAGTCACTCAGTCCCAGTCGTTCAATCATAAATTGAAAAGAACCTTCGACTGTAAGGGTTGCAGATGTCAGCACCACACTATTTTTGCGCGCGAAAAACTGATCAGCCAGAAGTTCACCAGGTTCAAGAGGCTGTGCGTAAATGGCCACTGCATTTTTCGCACCCTTTGCATCTATTTCAATCCAAACCGCTTCATCGTCATCAGACCCAAAGAAGAGCTTCTGCAACGTCTGACAGTAATGCTGCAAGCCTTTCATGCTTCTTTGGTATTCATCGGCTAAAAAGACGGTTTTGCTCTTCATACCCTTCAAATGTTTTTCCATCAGGGATGACTGTGCCTCAAAAAGCTGCTGCAAATGTGTCAGCATGGAACAAAGCCTCTCCGCACCATCCGTTAAGATCGACCAGCTTTTATCCTGGCTTTCTTTGTTCACCTTAAACACTAGACGGTTTAAGTCTTCTTTAGGTTTTCTTCGTTTGACAAAAGAATGTACAGAGCTAAAGAAAGCATCACTTTCTGCTTGAACGTGCTGAAGCCACTCTTCCAATTCGAAAAATGAATCAACCGGCAGGCTGTTTCGCTGGAATAGCTGTCTCATCTTTTTTAGAAGTCCCTGCTCCTTCAGAGTGCCGATTCTGCTCAATTTCGTATGCAATTCTATGTACGTGGCTCTTTTCCCTAAATGTTCGCTTGCCGCACGTTCAAAATGGTGTGCTTCATCAATAATAAATGTGCCGCTTTCGGGAAGCCTTTTTTTCTGGCTGCTTTCATCGGTCAGCAAAAGGGAATGATTGGTGATCACCAAATCGGAGCGCATAGCAATCTGTTTGGCCCGCTCGTAAAAACCGATCACATGCTCACTGCGACTTCTTTTATAGGAGTCATCGTCATAAGCCAATCTGTCCCACAGCAATTTTCCGCCTGAAGGCAAATTCAGTTCCGCTACATCTCCTGTATTTGTCTCTGTCAGCCAAACGAGAAGCTGTGCCTTTGTCAGTACGGCATCATAATTATCATCTTCTTCATGAAGCACCTGCTCAAATTTATACAGGCATAAATAATGCGATTGCCCTTTTAAAATCGCCGCTGTTACCGGAAATGGAAACAGATCTTGGACAATCGGCAAATCCTTTGTGAGAATCTGCTGCTGTAAAAGCGTCGAATACGTGCTGATTATGACCGGCTTTTTTGATTTCTTGGCAAAAAGCGCAGCCGGAATAAGATAGCCAATCGTTTTTCCGATTCCCGGAGGAGCTTCAATCAGCGCATGCTCACGATTGGCAAACGCATCAGCCACCTCTCTCATCATCATCATTTGGCCGTCTCTTTTTTCATACCCAGGCATTAACTCTGACAGCGCTTTTTCATTTCCCGCTTCCCAGCTTTCGATCTCAAATGAGAAGTTCTCGTCCTCATTTATACGAGCATCGATAGCTTCAGGTTCTCTGACAGAAAACGAAGAAAAGCGCGTATAGCCCGGTATCTCGGTATGTCTGTTTTCATTAATGAACATATCCAACAAATGCGTCAGATCACTGATGAAATGCTGCGAAAGCCTTCTTAACTGCTTTAAAGTCGGATAAGGAAGCTGCCGCAGCTTTTCAAGGATTTCCAAAAAAATAAGCCCTGTCACTTCAGCATCGCTGTCAGCCCGGTGCGGCTGATCATGCCGCAGCTGAAGCTCCTCGCTTAATTCCGTCAGCTTATACCCTTCAAATCCCGGAAAAACAATGCGTGAGAGCTCGACAGTATCAAGCACTTCACAATCTGGGAGCTGAAAGCCCGCCTTATGTAGCTCATACTTGACAAATCCAAGGTCAAAATGGATATTGTGGGCGACAAAATAAGCGCCGTCAAGCAATTGGAATACTTCTTCAGCAACTGCTTCAAATGGCTGTTCATTCTCGACCATTTGATTAGAGATTCCAGTAAGCTGCTCAATAAAAGCAGGGATTGATTTATTTGGATTAATGTATTTTGAAAACCGCTCAGTAATTTGTCCATTTTCGATTACAACCGCTGCGATTTGTATGATTTTATCGCCTTTCTTCGGCGAATTTCCTGTTGTCTCTACATCTATAACAACGAACCGTTGCTTATTCATTAAAATGGACACCTCAATTCTTGCATACGACAAAAGTGTAACACGTTTTGTACGGAAATGGAGCGGCAAAACCGTTTTACTCTCAAAATCTTAAAAGAAAACCCCCGATAAAGGGGGCTTTTCTTCTACAAAATTGTACGGGCTGGTTCGTTCCCCAGCATTTGTTCAATTTTGTTTTGATCATTCAGAACAGCCACTTTCGGCTCGTGGCTTGCCGCTTCTTGATCAGACATCATTTTGTAGGAAATAATAATGACCTTATCTCCTTCCTGCACAAGGCGTGCGGCTGCACCGTTTAAGCATATGACGCCGCTTCCCCGTTTACCAGGAATAATATACGTTTCAAGACGTGCTCCATTATTATTATTCACAATTTGTACTTTTTCATTAGGAAGCATTCCCACAGCATCAATGAGATCTTCATCAATTGTAATGCTTCCCACATAGTTCAGGTTTGCTTCCGTAACAGTTGCCCTGTGAAGTTTGCCGCTCATCATTGTTCGATACATATTATATTCTCTCCATTTCTCGAATATCAATAATGATATTATCTATTAAACGCGCTTTTGAAAAAGCAACTGCAACAGCGAGAATCATCTTTCCAGCAACTTCATTCACAGGCTCGAGTTCCGGATAGGAATAAAGCTCTACATAGTCTATAGTTCCGCTTGTCGTTTCAATGATTTCTTTTGCAGCTTTTATCACCGCTTCAGGATCTCTTTCACCGGCTTGGATCAGCTCCGCACTTGTTTGAAGGGCCCGATACAGCTTAGGCGCTTCTTTTCTTTCCTCAGCTGTTAAGTATACATTGCGAGAGCTTTTGGCTAAGCCGTCTTCCTCTCTGACCGTATCGACAGGAACCAATTCAATATCCATGAAGAAGTCACTGATTAACCCATCAACAACAGCTACCTGCTGCGCATCTTTTAAACCGAAATAGGCACGAGTCGGCTTGACTAGATTGAAAAGCTTCGTCAGTACGATCGCGACCCCGTCAAAATGTCCTTCTCTTGAGCGCCCGCATAACACGTCTGTGCGTCTTTCTACATGAATCGTGACATTCTTTTCACCGGGATACATATCATGAGCATCTGGCGTAAATAAAATATCGACTCCGGCGTTTTCTGCAAGAGCTGCATCCCGCTCAATATCGCGCGGATATGCTTCAAAATCTTCATTAGGGCCGAATTGTGCAGGATTCACAAAAATACTCATAATAACGGCGTCGTTTTCTTGTCTTGCTTTGTCTGCTAAGGTTAGATGCCCCTCATGCAGAAACCCCATCGTCGGAACAAATCCGATTGACTTGCCCTCTGAATGGTATTGTTTTATGGCTTCTTTCAGCTGTGAAATATCAGTAATCTGTCTCATCTTATTTTCCCCCGTACAAGCCGTCCAGCACTTTCTGGTTCATTTGAAAGGAATGCTTTTGTTCAGGGAAAGCACGATGTCTTACATCCTGAACATATCCGCTGATTGCTGTTTCGATGGTTTCATCAATGCGCGTATATTGCTTTACAAATTTAGGTGTTCTCTCAACACCGTGGCCGATAATATCATGATAAACGAGAACTTGTCCGTCTGCTTTCACACCAGCCCCGATTCCAATGACCGGTATGCTTAGCGTCTCGGCAATTTTGGCTGTGAGTTCTGCCGGCACACATTCCAGCACAAGCATCATAGCTCCTGCTTCTTCGCATTTTATACTGTCTTCTATTAATTTTTTGGCGCTTTGTTCGTCTTTGCCCTGTACTTTATAGCCGCCCAGTACGCCGACTGACTGCGGTGTCAAACCTAAGTGACTGACTACTGGAATGCCTCCAAGCGTTAATGCGCGAATGGATTCAAACACGCCTTCTCCACCCTCAAGCTTCAGTGCGTCAGCTCCGCTTTCCTGAACGATAGCCGCTGCATTTTTCAGCGTATCTTCCTTAGACAGGTGATAAGACATAAACGGCATATCTGTCACAATAAAGGTATTCGGCGCCCCCCTTTTAACGGCTTTTGTATGATGGATCATGTCCGCAACTGTCACACCGACAGTTGAATCAAGGCCGAGGACGACCATTCCGAGTGAATCACCGACTAAAATCATGTCAACTCCCGCTTGTTCAGCAAGTTTAGCTGCCGGATAATCATAAGCGGTCAGCATGACAATCGGTTCTTCAGACTCCTTCATTTTTAGAAAATCCAGTTTTGTTTTCATGTTTTCTCCTCCTTATGTTTAGAGGAGATGATCTGCCGTTTTCTTCTGCAAGCCAAAAAAACCTTCCGTTACAACGAGAAGGATTTTTCACTTTCTAAAGTTCGGCGAGTTTCATCCCTCTGTCCCAGTCCTTTTTTGGATCAAGGCAGACTGCTGCAATGTCTATCTATTTTAATAATAGGTGCAGTTCGCAGGCGATACTGCCCAATGGAAGTATACCAAAATCAACGGGCTTGTACCAACACATTAGCCCAATTCGATATCGGCAGAATAGATTTTTTTAATGCCTTCGTTCGTTTCTAAAAGCAGAACGCCTTCATCATCTATACCTAACGCCTTACCGTAAAAGGTTCCGTTTAACGTTCTGGCTCTCATATTAGTGCCAATACCGAGCGCATAGCTTTCCCATAAAAGCTTAATCGGCGTAAATCCGTGCGTCATATAATCCCGGTACCGTTTCTCAAAGCATAGTAAAATATGCTGGATGACGCCGGCCCGATCAATTTTTTCCCCAGCAGCTTGGCTGAGGCTTGTCGCGATGTCCTTCAATTCTTCTGGAAAATCATTAGGCTGCTGGTTAACGTTAATGCCGATCCCAATGATCACTGAACGTACGCGGTCTTCTTCAGCCTGCATTTCCGTTAGGATGCCGACTGTTTTTTTTCCGTTAATCAAAATATCATTTGGCCATTTAATATCCGTTTGGATGCCTGCTGCCTCTTCTATTCCCTGCACAACAGCTACTGCAGCAAGCAGAGTCAGCTGCGGTGTTTTTTGGAGCGGAATGTCAGGCCGCAAAATCAGGCTCATCCAAACGCCGTTTCCTTCTTGAGAATGCCATACCCTAGACATTCGGCCCCTTCCGGCTGTTTGTTTGTCAGCCACCACGAGGGTGCCTTCCGGTGCGTTATTATTCGCGAGCTCATGAGCCGTTTTTTGCGTGCTTGAAAGAACGTCATGGTAAATAAGATGCTGGCCCATCACTTCCGTTTTTAATCCAAAACGAATTTCGCTTTCACTGAGTTTTCCGGGCTTTTTGATGAGCCGATATCCTTTTCTTCTAACGGCTTCTACTTCATAACCCTCTTTCCGAAGCTCTTCAATATGCTTCCACACAGCAGTTCTTGAACAGCCGAGAGCATCACTGATTTTTTGGCCGGAAATAAATTCATTGCCGGCCTGAGAAAATAATTCAATAAGGTCTTTTCTTAATGTTGACCGCATGTCTTCAGCCACTCCTCTATGTATTTCTTTTGATTGGAGAGCTTCCCTGTCACAACAGCCTGCTCGATCCGCTGTAATTCTTCCGACACCCATTTTCCGGCCGGCCGGTTTCGAAGCGCAAGCAAGTCCTTACCCGTGATATCAAGATCCTTAAGGCTTTTGATCGGCAGGTTTTGATAAGTGTACTGAATGTCCTTCAGTTTCTTTTCATCCAGTTTTTCGTTTTGCCGAAGCTGCGATATTTTGGCCGCTGAGAGCAGTGCTTTTTCCCCAGCTCTGTACATTGTCATTGCGTCAAGGCTCTGGCCAAACGTATCGGCAATGTGAATGGCTTCCTTGATCACTTTTCCCGGGAGCTTCCAGGCTTTCAGGAAAAGGGGCGCGTCTTTCAAAGCTATGCCAAGGTTAATTAAAAGAGCAGCCCAAAGCTCCTCACGGGATGTTAAAGAGAAGAATGGAAACTCACTCGTTGAAATCAGGTTTTCTCGTTTATGATAAAAACCAGGAAGCTCTTTATACAATCTCGTTTGAATGAGTGTTTGAAGCGCCTGGCGAGAAGCTCTTCCCTGCAGCAATTTCTCGAACTCTATAGTTTTTCGTTCGACTGAAACATGGGAGAGGAGTGATTTTTCTTTCGCAATGGCTTCTTCTGTTTCCGGTGAAAGCGTAAAGCCAAGCTGGCTCATAAAGCGTACGGCTCTCAGCATACGAAGCGCATCCTCTTGAAATCTATCCTCAGGCTTTCCAACGGTTCGAATCACTTTCTGATCAATATCTTTCTTGCCGCCAAAATAATCAAGCACCTTCCCGTCCGCTGTCATGGCCATCGCATTGATCGTTAAATCTCTGCGTTTTAGATCCTCTTCTAATGATGAGATAAATTGCACTTCTGACGGTCTTCTGAAATCAACATAATCAGATTCAGTCCGGAATGTCGTGACTTCATAGGTTTCATCCTCCCAGAGCACAATAATGGTCCCGTGCTCTTTGCCTACATCAACAGTCCGCTGAAACAGCCGTTCTACTTGATCAGGTGCCGCATCTGTCGCGATATCGACATCTCCGATCGCTCGTTTCATATAGCTGTCACGAACTGCGCCCCCGACAAAATAAGCCTGATGGCCTGCTTCGATTAAGATGCGGAGCACGGGAAGTGCTTTGATAAAAACTTTTTCCATGTGATCACTCCGGTTCTGCTAAATCGGCATAAATCTGTTCATACTGGCTGACAATTTTTTTGGAAGAAAATTCATTTTCAAGCATCTCTATTGCAGCCTTTGTAAAACGATTGCTTAGCTGTTCATCTTCTAAAATGCTCATCGCGCGGGCTGTTGCGGCCCCAACATCACCGACGTCCACCAAAAATCCGCTCACATTGTTTTTAATAACCTCAGGGATACCGCCAATGTTTGTTCCGATACAAGGCACTCCGCAAGCCATCGCTTCAAGCAGGACAAGGCCAAAGCTTTCTTTTTCAGATAGCAGCAGCTTCAAATCGCTAATAGAATAAAGCTCTTCAACACGGTCTTGATTTCCAAGCATTAAGACTTGGTCTTCCAAGCCATATTTTCTGATAAGCTCGCAGGCTGTCGATTTCTCCGGACCGTCTCCGACTAAAAGCAGCTTCGCTTTCGTTTTGCCAGCGATATTGCGGAACACACGGATGACATCCTGCACGCGTTTAACTTTTCTGAAGTTGGACACATGGATGACGACTTTTTCATCTGGTAAAATTCCATGTTTCTCTTTAATTGCCGCTGTGTTTTTCTTCAGATACACGCGCTCGTCTATAAAGTTATAAATCGTTTCAATTTTTTTCTCCGGTTTAATTAAATCGTATGTTTCAGCCGCAAGCGCTGAGGAGACGGCCGTCACTCTGTCTGATGACTCAATAGCAAAACGGATCAGATCTTTTAGAGACGGATCGTAACCTAACACCGTGATATCCGTGCCATGCAAAGTTGTAACAATGCCGATATTGCGTTTCAGCATTTGTTTTGCAAGATAGGCGCAAACGGCATGCGGGAGAGCATAGTGAGCATGGATAATGTCTAAATTCTCCCGTTCCGCCACCTCTGCGATTTTGCTTGCCAATGTCAAATCATACGGAGGATACTTAAAAACAGCATATTGATTAACCTCAACTTCATGAAAATGAATATTGGAATGATATGTATTCAGTCTAAACGGAATGCTTGATGTGATGAAATGGATTTCATGTCCCTTTTCAGCAAGCTGCTTCCCCAGTTCTGTCGCAATGATACCTGAGCCTCCAACGCTCGGATAGCATGTGATTCCTATTTTTAGTTTTCTCATTGTTCGCCCCCAAGCACATCATGATCAAGCATCAGCATCCGTTTGGAAAAGAAACCTTCGGCATACTCCACGCCCGCTTCTTTACCGTAAAGCTTTTCTCTCGCTTCAACGATTTCAATATACCCATTCGTCAGAGGAGTAGAAACGGAATCCTTTGACGGGATAAACTGGCTTTTGTAGGCGTTGAGGCTTTGTTTCTTTGCCTCTATTGTATCCGAGATATCAATAACAAAATCCGGCTGATGAAAACCATTTATCATATAATAGTAAACCTTGCTGACTTTATGCGCCGGAAGGCTTTTTTCGTCTTTATATTTATGGATTCCGGCGGAAAATATCGCTTCTTCCACCAGTGCAGCCGCATTGCCGTGATCCGGATGGCGATCCTTTTTATACGGCATAAAAACCGCTTTTGGCCGACAGGTTCTGATGACAGTGACAATTGACCGAATTGCCTGATCACTCATTATTAGGCCGCGGTCTGGAAGCGTTAGCTGAATTCTTTTATCTGCGCCTAATATGCGGGCTGCTTCAGCTGCTTCTTCTTTACGCAAACTGACCGTACCGTTAGAAGAGAGTTCCGCTTCTGTCAAATCGCATATCATTACTTTTTTTTCCTGTTTGACAAACTTCGCTATTGTGCCGCCCATTCCGATCTCGACATCATCACTGTGGGCGCCAAAAGCAAGAACGTCAGCATTATACATTCGGCTCTTCTCCCCGAAGAAGGTCACGGAATTCGAAAACACCTTCATCAAGTGTGCGCACAAGAATTTCCGCAGTACCCATATTTGTGGCGAGCGGAATGGAATATACATCACACAACCGGATTAATGCCGAGACATCCGGTTCATGCGGCTGCGCGGTCAGCGGGTCGCGCAAAAAAATGACAAGATCGAGTGCATTGGCAGCGATCAGTGCACCGATTTGCTGGTCTCCCCCTAAAGGGCCGGATTGAAAACGTTCAATTTGAAGACCTGTCGCCTCTTGAATTTTCAACCCTGTGGTTCCGGTTGCGTATAGATCATGATTCTTTAAAATATCCCGATAGGCAGTCGTAAATTGAACCATATCCTGTTTTTTCTTGTCATGCGCGATCAAAGCAATTTTCATTGTTTATCCCCCCGTCTAATCAATGATATTTTCTAAACCATACACAAGCTGATCAATCTTCATGACTTGTTCGACTGACAGTTTAACGCCTGACATGAAAGAAGCACGGTTATAAGAATCATGGCGTATCTGAAGCGTTTGGCCATCCATGCCGAACATGACCTCCTGATGCGCGATCAGTCCCGGAAGACGGACGCTGTGCAAGCGAATGCCGTTTTGCTCCGCTCCTCTTGCTCCTGGGAGAATTTCTTTTTCATCTGGATGTCCTTGCTGCTTTTCTTTACGGACTTCTGAAATCATTTCCGCTGTTTTAAGCGCAGTCCCGCTTGGTGCGTCAAGCTTCTGGTCATGATGAAGCTCAATAATCTCAACATCCTCAAAATAGTTGGCAGCCATTTTTGAAAATTTCATCATCAGTATCGCACCGAGCGCAAAATTTGGCGCAATGATGGCTCCGATCCCTTTTTCTTCTGTTAAAGACGTGAGCTCTTTTAAGTCAGCTTCTGAGAAACCGGTTGTTCCGACAACTGGACGGACTCCGTGCTCTAATGCAATTTTTGTATGTACTTTTCCGATTTCGGGCGTTGTTAAATCAATCAAAACATCCGGTTGTGTTTCTGTAAAACAGGCATGGATATCTGTGTAAATGAAAGCATCTGACTCAACAGGCATCACATCAGATAATTTTTGCTGATCGTATGTATGGTCTATGGCCCCGACAAGGTCAAAATGAGGTGTTCGTTCTGCCAATTTAACAGCTTCCTGCCCCATTCTTCCACGCGGTCCCGCAATGACTACTTTAATTGTTTCGTTTGACATCTCGATCTCCTCTACTTTCCTTCTTCTTTTCTGGTCCAGCGATCTTTATCTCTTGTATTAAATTTATGCATGACTCGGTCGTGGGCTTCCTCTAAAGAGATATCAAGGGAGTTGGCTAAACAAACCAATACAAAAAGCACATCGCCCATTTCCTCTTCCATGCTTTTATCATCTTCAGTCGCTTTTTTTGGTTTTTCTCCATAACGGTGATTCACTTCTCTGGCAAGCTCGCCCAGTTCTTCAGTCAGCCTCGCCATCATGGCCAGCGGGCTGAAATATCCTTCTTTAAATTGGCCGATGTAACGGTCTACTTCAGCCTGTATGTCTTTCATTGTTTTATCACTCACTGAACGAAACCTCCTATCATCCTCTTACATGTTAGCTAATTCAGATACGTTTGACAAATGTTTAATCACGTTTGCTGTTTTCTTTTTCATCCACTATAATATAAACGCTATCTAATGGAAGGAAAAGGGGTTTTGTGTGATGCTTGGAGAAATTAGATTAAAAAACATATTTTTTATTTTAATCGGAGCGGCAATTTTTTCATTTGGCTTGGTTCATTTCAATATGCAGAACAATCTGGCTGAGGGCGGTTTTACAGGTATTACACTTTTGCTTTATGCCCTTTTCCACATCAGCCCCTCTATCTCGAACCTGGTGTTGAACATTCCGATTTTTTTTATTGGCTGGCGTTTGCTCGGCAGGACAATGTTTGTTTATACCCTTGTCGGCACTGTAGCATTGTCTTTGTTCCTCAGCATCTTTCAGCGATATGAAATCCATATGCCCCTTCAGCACGACTTAGCGCTCGCCGCTTTATTTGCCGGCGTATTCATCGGAGCCGGACTGGGAATTATTTTCAAGTTCGGCGGTACGACAGGCGGTGTTGATATCATCGCACGTTTAGTGAATAAGTATTTTGGGATCCCGATGGGCAGAACGATGTTTGCTTTCGATGCTTGCGTCATCATTTTGTCTTTGCTTACTTATCTCTCCTATAAAGAAGCAATGTATACGCTGGTAGCTGTATTTGTAGCGGCAAGATTAATCGATTTTATTCAGGAAGGCGGATACGCTGCTAAAGGCGCTACGATCATCTCTTCGAAAAACGACCTGATTCAGAAAAAGATTCTTGAAGAAATGGAACGGGGCGTCACCATTTTGAAAGGACAAGGTTCCTACACAAAAGAGGATATAGATGTACTTTATTGTGTAGTGCCGAAAAACGAATTGGTGATGCTGAAAAGCGTGATTAACTCCATTGATCCCCATGCCTTTGTAGCGGTAAGCGATGTTCACGATGTGCTCGGAGAAGGATTTACGCTTGATGAAAATAAAAATCCTCTTCCGCGCTGACATGTAATAGAAAAAAGGCGGCTGACCGCCGCCCCTCATCCTTATTTAGGGTAGTCCCTTTTTTTCAGCTTGTTTTTTTCCGCCTTGTACTTTCTGTAACCGACATAGGTGAGAGCAGTAATGATGATACTGCCGGTTGTAATGATCACCCAGAGTAAAGACGGATCGGCATCATCCTCCTCCACCCTGTCAAACACATTTTTCAGGTCATGCTGAAGAAGGGAAAGCCGTTCAAGCTTCGTGCTCTCTGTCATTTGCTGAAATTCCTCTTGCTCAATAACATCTATATGTTTTCCGACTGTTTCAAGCTGATCCTCTGATACATCGATTGTAAGACTGGGGTAAATCAAGTCATATAAACTGATAAATTCATTCCATTTTTCATGAAAGCTTGTGCTTCCATTCTTTTGGACATCTCGCTTCAGTTCAGTAAAAGCTTCCATAATCGGTTTTTCCAGTGAGCCCCAAAGCGGGTCAGACCGATTGTCAACCGCATCCATCAGCATTCTGAACTGCGCGGCTGCTCTGAGTTTTTGTGTGTCTGATGTATCAGCTTGCTTTAAACTCCGAACCATATCATTATAGCCCAATGTGATTTGACGAATTTGGGCTCCCGTTAGCATGGGGTCTTGCTGTTTTTTCTCAGTGGATTTTAATGTTTTTTCAAAATACTCCAAGACTTGAAGCGCCTCTTCATATTTCGCCTGTCGGGTCATTTGAAAGACTGTATCGGATAAATCATTCAATTCCTCGAGGCTTCCCCGCTCTGCAGCCTTGGCATTTCCATTATAAAAAATAAGTGCAATCAACAAACAGATCGTCAGCTTTCGTTTCATGCAGGTCCCTCCCACTCTCTCTCCTTACAGAATATGAAGAAAGGGACAAGGATAGACCAACATTGTCTTTACATCAGCTCAAGCTTCGTTTGCTTTTTTGAGACCACAAGAAAGTAAGCAAGCGCGATTGAAAAGATGCTTAGCCAAAATGTTCCGTATCCTATTTCAGTCATATAATCAGAAAGCATAGAGTATTGCGGCATCATATCAAACAAGTAGTCAATGACATCGTTATGCAGTGTCCAGACTGCAACAATTGCAAGATGCCAAAATGAAAAACGAAAATACGGACTGTATAATACGCCTTGAACCGCCATTGCAAAATGCGAAGCAATTAGCATGTAGCCCTCCCACGGCAAGTCACCAGTTACTGCAAGCACAAGAAAATTCATAGCCACCGCCCATAGGCCATACTTTACGAGGGTAACTAGCGCAAGCGCCTCAAAGAACGGAGCATTCCGTTTCATGAGAAAGGCAAGCAGCACAAACAGAAAGAAAAACGTTGCTGTCGGACTGTCCGGAACAAAAATCAGGAAACGTGCCGGTGTCTCCAAAAGCTGCGGCAAGTACCAATAGTAGCCGTAAACCGTTCCCAGAAAATTAATGGCTAAGACAAGAATAAGCATCGGCCGCTGCCCTAATACATATTGAAACCATTTCACATCGAATCAACTCTCAGTCTGTAAAAATAATATGTCCATATAAAAAAGCTGACGCCGGGTCAGCTTTTGATAATAAAAGTATATCCTTCCATTTGACAATTCACAATACGTTATTTTGCGGTTGTTTCAGAAATAAATTTTGCAAGTTCTTCGAGCTGCTTATCATTTCCTTTGAACACACCCGCCGGCATTTTGCCTTTCCCTTCTACAGCGATTTTTTTGATTTCATCCGGTTTCAGCCCGCTGTCAACCAATGAAGGCCCGGCCGCTCCTCCCTGAAGGTTATCCCCATGGCAAGAAATACAGCCCTGTTCCTTAAAAACCTTATATCCTTCTGCATTGGTGTCAATGTCGGCTTCTTTTGTAATTTTCCCCTGTTCTTCTGCCTTGGCCCAGTCATGAGTAGCAACTGACTGCCACGTCAAAAATACAGCAGCGGAAATGGCAAGAAGCATCATACCGACAGCGACCGGACGCTTCCACGGCCTTCTTTCTGTCCCTCTGTCTAGGAATGGAGCCAAAAGCAGGGCCCCAAAAGCGAGACCTGGCATAATCATGGCGCCGACCACTGTAAAGCTTCCGGCGGCGTATTCATACTTCAACAGCTGGTATAAGAAAAGAAAATACCAATCCGGCAGCGGAATATAACCAGTATCAGTCGGGTCCGCCATCCGCTCCAAAGGCGGCTGATGCACAATCGTCAAAACGAGAAAACCGATGAGAAAGACAGCTCCAACCATCCATTCCTTTAATAAGAAATTTGGCCAGAAAGCCTCTGTTTTACCGGGATACTCCGAATAATCCTTCGGTATATTCGGCTTTTTTTCAGCCGGTATCCTTGAGTCGCCTACAAATTTCATCCCTTTGCCCCGGTGCATGTCATCCCCTCCCTTTTATTCGCAGATCAAGAGTTTAAAGCGGTCCTGAAATCCCCTGCTTCCGGATCATAATAAAATGTGCAGCCATCAGCCCGAACAATGCGGCAGGAAGAAAAAATACATGGATCGCAAAAAACCTAGTCAGCGTTTGGGCGCCTACAATATCCGGATGCCCTGCAAGGAGCGTTTTAACTTGCGTTCCGATCAAAGGCGTAGCTTCGGCGATCTGCAGCCCGACTTTTGTTGCAAACAGAGCCTTCATATCCCAAGGAAGCAAGTAGCCTGTAAAGCCAAGACCGAGCATAACAAAAAAGATCAGCACACCGACAATCCAGTTCAGCTCGCGCGGTTTTTTATACGCGCCTTGGAAAAAGACCCTCAGCGTATGTAAAAACATCATCACAATGACCAGGCTCGCACCCCAGTGGTGCATCCCCCTGACAATCTGGCCGAATGCCACTTCATTTTGCAAATAATATACCGATTCCCAGGCATTTTTGATATCAGGCACATAATACATCGTTAAAAACATTCCAGATAATACTTGGATAACGGTTACAAAAAACGTCAGTCCCCCAAAGCAATACACAAACGCAGAGAAATGATGGGCGGGATTCACATGTTCCGGTACTTCGTGATCGGCAATATCCCTCCACATCGGTGTAATATCAAGCCGCTCGTCTACCCAGTCATAAATTTTGTTCAGCATGTCACCCTTCCCCCTTAGGCTTTGCTTTTCCAAGATACAGGAAGCCGTCTTTTACTTCTTGCTCATAATGATCAAGAGGCGCAAGCGGCGGCGTGCCAGGGACATTGGTGCCGTCCTTTTCATAGAGTCCATAATGGCATGGACAAAAGAATTTATTCGGGTTTTTAGGATCACTATTCCAGTTCACCGTACACCCTAAATGCTTACAAATTGGCGAAAGTGCTACAATTTCATCCCCGTTTTTGAAGACCCAGGCTGATCTTGACTCTTCTGACTCATACCAGGCATCGACTTGATTAATTTTAAAATCAAAACGCTGCGGCTCTTTTGTCAACTCATCAACGCTGACAACCTGAACCATATCCTGCTTCCCTGTCGATTTTAATACCGGGTCGAGTGCGAAGCGAACCATAGGCATGAGCATACTAGCCGCCATAAAACCTCCTACGCCTGTGAGCGTGTAATTCAAAAATTGACGTCTGGATATATCATGTTTTCCGCCCATCTCTTCTCCCCCCTCTAGGTCACCCCTGCAAACTGACTAAAATAGAAAATATTGCAATAACTCTAGACACCCTCATAATATATGAATCTCTCAGCAAGGTCAATATAGCCAAAATATTGTTTATAAGGAAATGTAAGTGTTTTTATGAAGTGCTCCATAACTGTAACAAAACGTTCAAAATTTCAGCAGTGCGTTCATCCAATATTTTTCTTTTTAAAGAGTCATTTAAATGCTCTAATGGAACAGACGGTGTAACAATCATTTTGCCTAACGCATCCTCAGCTCTCCAACTTTCGTCAGATGTGAGCAGGACAACATGCGGAAATTCCGTTATCAGCTCTTCCCGCAAATCCTTAAGCCCTTGAACGGTTATTTCATTTCTATCAACATATGTATAAGGAGGAAGTAAATATACCCGTCCCTTTAACTGCCTTTCAAGTTCTTCTGAGAGAAGCTGCGTAAACTCGCCTTTCTCCGCCGCCATTTTAAAATGGTTATTAACTCTTATGTTAATTAATGGTATGACAGCGGTATCAATGTAATCCTTAGCTTGTAAATAGTCCTTGGCATCAGTGATTCTCCACCTCATCGTTCTCCCCCTTTACGGCAACAAGCCTTGCAATTCACTGCAAGGCTGGTCATATTATGTGAGCTGATTTAATTGGCGCGATAATTGTTCAAATGCCTCTTTATCATGACGATCTAACGCGTCGTCAATGTCTTTTAATAATTTTTCTCTTTGGAATGTGGAAATAGCGTGCTCTAAAATCTGTTCCGCCAATCCCTGATCTTTTTTATTCTCAAAAAGGTTTTTCGGAATATGCGGGTTGGACTCCAGCACCGCCGCATATTCAGGTGAGCTGTAAGCCGAACGGAAATTAAGCTGGATAAACAAATCCTGCTGTTTATTTAATCTAATATCATGAAAAGATTTTTCCGCGTCGGTAGTCATGACATTCTCTTTATAGAACCGGAACGGAACTTCTTCAACACAATGTGTTGACATTATAATGCCTCTCGGGCAAAATTCAGCCTGCTCCACAAAATGAACCTTCTCCATGAGAGAATCATGGCTCATTAAGTAGTTCAAGATCCAAACGCACTCTCGGCGCTTTAACTGATAATGGTTTAAAAACCAACGGATAAAATCTTTTTTCTCATTGACAGAAACAGGGGTCTGCATGTAATTCCCTCCTCTATCGTTCGTATAATCTATATACTTATATGTTCCACATGAATGGTTAATATTCCTGCTTATCTAGAAAATTCATCCTCGATTCGCAAAATCGTTTCTTCAAGCTCTTCATTGGCTCCGTCCATTTCAAGAACCTTTTTCAAAAGCGGCAGCGCTTCTTTTTGAAGGCCTTCTTCTAATAGGAAGCTTGCGTATTCATATAAGAAATCTCTATCCTCCCGGTAATGAAGATAGGCAGCCTCAAAGGATTGTTTTGCTTCCTCGTATTGCTCTAATTCAGTATATGCGCTTGCAAGATACCAATTGTATTTAGGATCTTCTTCACCGTAGCTTCGAACCTCTTGAATAAGATCAATGATCTGATCATAATCCTCTTCTTTGTGATACACGGCAAGAAGTGTATGAAGCGCCTCGACAAAGCCCGGATCAAGCACAAGCGCCTCCTGAAGCAGCTTTTTCCCCTCTTCTGACTTCCCGATTTTTAAGGCCATTTTGGCGGCATAAAGGAAAAGTTCTTTGTTATATTCATCATATCTGATCCCCTCTTTTGCCGTTTTTAATGCCTCTTCATACATTCCTTCAGCTTCATAGCTTTTCGAGAGCGGCATATAAAGTGAAGTATAAGATGGATCAAGCTCCTTTAAATCAGACAGCTGCTTAATAGCTGTTTTCACAAGCCCCGCCTGTAAGGCTGTAAAACCATAGCCGAAAATCGTATTAGGATCAGGATTCTCATCGACAGCTTTCTCATACCATGGAATGGCATCCTCAAATTCACCTGAGGCACTTAACGATTCTGCCAGTCTTTGATGGACATTAACGCCTCCGATCTCACTCTGCTCCTCAGCCGTTGTTTTAAAATATTGAACCGCTTTTGCATAGGCTCCCTGAGCAAAGTAAAGTTCTCCCAGTGCAAAATCAATAACAGGTTCATTGTCCAGAATGGACTTTGCCTGTAAAAGCTTTTGTTCACTGACTTCGAATAACCCCTGCATCTGATAAAGATCCGCCATAAGCAGCAAACTTTCCGGATATGATGGATCTGTTTCCGGAATAGTCTCCAGCACAGCGAGGGCTTTTTCTTCTTCGTCAATATCTATTAAAAGTTCAGCGTAGAAATTCGTCAGTTCTGTTTCATTTGGATATAAATCATGTAGATCACTAATCAGTGAAATTGCTTTTTCTACATCGCCCCACTCGTAATAAAGCTGGGCTGCAATGGCTTTATCTTCATCATGCAGCTGTTTTTCAGCCTTCGAGAGCGTGTTGAGGCCTTTTTCTGTTTCACCTGCTTCAACTAATTTTATGGCTTCTTGAATCAATGTATTCAAATCGGACCGGTCCTTTCTTTTCCTATACAACATCAACCATACAAAAAAGCTTTATTTGTTCGGGTTAATCTTATCATAATTCAGACGAATGCCCCCGGCAAATAAGATGCTTCTGTACGGAAGGGAATTATTGAGTCTTATTAGTTTACCAAAAGATCTTGAGATAGAAAATGAAAAAAGGAAGATCGCCCTCTGTACAGTAAAGCAGCTCTTTGACCTGCCGGCTTGTAAGTAAAGCACATCCCCCCTTTTCGTTTTTCTATCCCCTCTATAAGACAAGCTATGTTTTTTCGCCTCGAATTATGATCTGCATAAAAAATCCTGAAGTAAAACTTCAGGATTTTTTCGAAAGCTTATTTAAATGCTCGAAGAAGGTTGGATAAGAAACGTGAATGGCATCCGTGTGCTCGATTTCAATCGGCTCCTCCGTTATACAGGAAGCAATACCAAGCATCATTCCGATTCGATGATCTCCGTGGCTGGACACTGCAGCGCCGCCTTTCAACGTTTGTTTGCCATAAACCTTCATTCCATCTGCTGTCGGTTCAATTTCAGCACCCAGCTTGCGAAGCTCAGAAACAACAGTATCAATACGGTTTGTTTCTTTCACTTTTAGCTCTGCCGCGTCCTTGATAACGGTCGTTCCTTTCGCCTGAGTCGCAAGAAGCGCGATGATAGGGATCTCATCAATTAAACGCGGAATGATATCTCCTCCGATTTCAACTGCCTTTAGAGATGACGTTTCTATAATCAAATCTCCATAAGGCTCTGCACCGCTATCAGCAGATGGTTTGATTTCAAGTTTTGCCCCCATGTTTTGAAGGACATCAATAATACCTGTCCGAGTCGGATTTAAACCTACGTTTTTCAATACAATTCTGCTGTTTGGAACCATCGCGCCAGCAGCAAGGAAAAACGCGGCTGAAGAAATGTCTCCAGGAACAAAAATATCAGCAGCTGTCAGTTTCTGGCCACCAGCAATGGAAACACTCGTTTGATCTGCAGAAAGCTTAACGCCAAAAGCAGAAAGCATCCGCTCAGTGTGGTCCCGAGATTTATGGGGCTCTGTTACAGTTGTTGTGCCCTCAGCCTGTAATCCGGCCAGCAAAACAGCAGATTTAATTTGCGCGCTTGCAACAGGTGATACATAATCAATTCCTTTTAATGAAGCGCCGCTCACTGACAGCGGTGTAAACTCTCCGCCGGCTCTGCCGTCGATTTTAGCCCCCATTTTTTTCAAAGGCTCAGTCACACGCTTCATTGGGCGCTTCGCAATGCTCTCATCTCCGGCTACCGCGCTGTAAAAAGGACGGCCCGCCAATATTCCGAGCATCAGGCGAATCGTTGTACCTGAATTTCCGACATCTAAAAGGCTTTCTGGCTCTTTCAGGGCATCGATTCCTTTTCCATGAATCACGACATCGCTGCCGCTTTGCTCAATGTGAACACCCATTTTTCTAAAGCAATCGATCGTGCTCAGACAATCTGCTCCCGGCAGAAAGTTTTTAACTGTTGTTGTGCCTGCCGCTAGCGCGCCAAACATAACAGAGCGGTGAGAAATGGATTTATCACCGGGAATATGTATTTCTCCATGTAAGGTCTGCACCTTTTCTCGTTTCATTTTTTCCACCTCAATCAGCATAAAAAGTTTCATATTCCGCCCGGGCTTCAATGCATTGTTCTGCCCTTTTGCGGTCGTCATCAGACTGAAAACTGATCCTTAAAATCCCGTTAATATCTTCTCGTGTTTCGATAATGCGGATATTCGTGATACTGATGCGTTCCGCAGCTAAAATCGCTGTTATCTCGGATATCACACCCGGATGATCGGGTACATCCACATATAAATCATAAAATGCAGGTATCGCTCCCTTCTGCCGAAGCGGCAGCCCGTCGCGATAATCCTTGGCGGTTTTAAAATAACGAAATAGATTTTCCGCATCTTCTTGTTCTACATATGTACGGATCTTGTCAATTTCACGAATCCACTCATCAAAACGGTCTAAGATTTTATCTTTATTATGTAATAAAATATCCCGCCACATTGCCGGGCTGCTTGATGCAATCCTTGTAATATCTCTGAACCCGCCGGCAGCAAAACGTTTAACAAGCGGATACAGGTTTTCCGAATGATGGGTTTGGTGAACAAGACTGGCTGCTACAATATGCGGAAAATGACTGATTACACTTGTAACGCCATCATGCTCCTCTGGCGACATTTCCACAAAATGGGCATTCGTCCCCTTCAGCAGGTTTTTTAACTGTTCCACAGCTTGTTTGTCCGTTTTCTGGCCTGGCGTTAAAATATAAAATGCATTTTCAAACAGGAACTCCTTCGCAGCGGCCACTCCTGATTTATGTGAACCCGCCATCGGATGCCCTCCGACAAATTGATAGCGGCTAGGCAGCACTTGATCAGCGTAATCAACCACTTTTTGCTTTGTGCTTCCTACATCCGTAATCAAAAGCTCATGTTCAATTCCTGAATGAGCCAGCTCTTCAAGCATAACCAGTGTTTGTTCGACAGGTGTCGCAATGATTACTGTAGCTGCCTCTTTCGCACCGCTAATAAACGAATCAGCACGATCGTCTATCACACCTAATTTTAATGCCGCTACCGCCTGTTCATCAGAGATGTCGATTCCGATAATCCGTTTGCCGGGATGATTTTTTTTGATGGCTAGGGCAATCGAACCGCCTATCAATCCGAGACCGGCGAGCAATATTGTATCTTTCATTTGATTCATACGTCATCACCTGGTTTATAGACTAAAGAGGTGATATTTGATCACCTCTTATAAAATTTCAGCTAAAATGGCAAGTATTTCTTCATTTTGCTCTTTTGTTCCGATCGTAATCCGGAGTGATGTCGGGAAACCTAATGCGTTTCCTGACCGGACGATATAGCCTTTTTCCAGCAGAGCCTGAAACAGTTCATCAGCAGGACGTTTAAAGTCAATTAACACAAAATTTGTCTGTGAAGGGTAACACTTTAAACCATGAGTTTTCGCAAAATCATAATACTGCTGAAGGCCTGCATTATTTTGCTCGACACAGGAAGCAATAAACGCTTGATCATCAAGTGCTGCAATCGCCGCAGCCTGGCCCAGACGGCTCGTATTAAACGGCTCTCTCGCCGGCTCAATCTGGCGAATCAGGCTCTCGTCAGCAATTCCGTATCCGACTCTGAGCGCTGCCAGACCGTATGCTTTTGAAAATGTGCGCAAAATCATCAAATTGGAATACTTGCTTAAGAGCGGCACGGTTTCCGGGTAATCCTCTGCTGTTACATATTCATAATATGCTTCGTCAAGAACAACAAGGACACGTGAAGGAACGCGCTCCAGAAATGCGAGTAATTCTCCTTCAGATGTATAAGTGCCAGTCGGATTATTCGGGCTGCATATCCAAACGACTTGTGTCTGTTCGTCGATGGCTTCTAACATGGCGTCTAAATCATGTGAGCCGTCGGGACGAAGTGCAATTTCACGTACTTCAGCACCTTCAATGACCGCATTATGTTTATATTGCGGAAAAGTGGGGGCAGCAGTAACCGTGTTTGTTTTATCGTTTAAAAATGCCCGGCAGATGATCTGTATGATTTCATCAGAACCGTTGCCGAAAATAAGTGATGTTTCGCTGACATTGAGGTGCTTACTGAGCCTTGTCCGCAAAGCGGCGCTATACCCGTCCGGGTAAAGGGCAAGCTGTTGAATCTCATGATGAAGCGCCTCTTTTGCAGCCTCTGAACAGCCGTAAGGATTCTCGTTTGAAGCAAGCTTCACCACTTTATCCAAGCCATATTCTGATTTCACTGCTTCAATCGGCTTTCCAGGCTGATAAGGCTTCAGCTGTTTTAAATGTTCTTTGATACGCAAATCAGTCACCTCATTTTAAACTGTACAAGCCGCTAAACGCCATTGCATAATCCTCAAACTCCTGCAGCGCCTGATTTCTCGTTTCAGCGCTGATGAGCCGGTCCTTTAATTCTTCTATTTTTCTGACGAGCGCACTTCCCACTACGACACCGTCACTAATTTCATTCATCTTTATGACCTGTTCACGGTTTGATATACCGAACCCTACAGCAACCGGAACAGCGCTGAGATTCTTCACAGTACGAATGAACGGGTACACGGATGAATTGAACTCATTGCGGACACCGGTCACACCCAGAGAAGATACACAGTAGACGAACCCCTCGGCTTGTTCAATAATGGTTTTCAAACGGCTTTCGCTTGTCGGCGCAACCAAAGAAATATACGTCACCTCATGGCTTTTACATTCCTCTTGAAGGCTGTTGCTTTCTTCTAATGGCAGATCCGGAACAAGCAGACCGTCAATATGATTTTCCCGCAGTAAAGCGAAAAAGTATTCTTTGTTCAATTGTAACACAGGATTATAATACGTAAAGAGGATAATCGGAATATTCACTCCGTTTTTTTTCATTTCTCCGCCTAATTCGATTGCCTTTACGATATTCATTCCTTGATCAAGTGCCCGCTTTGAAGCCCTCTGGATCACCGGACCGTCTGCAAGCGGGTCAGAGTATGCAACACCAAGCTCCAATGCAGTGGCGCCTGCTTTTTGGAGTGACTTCGCCAGTTCAATCGAAACCTCAGGAACTGGATCGCCCGCCGTAATAAACGGGATAAACAATTTTTCTGTTGGTTGAAGATCCAATTTAAACATGGGCTTTCACCTCTTCTTCCAATACATTCATTAATGTGTTGACATCCTTGTCTCCCCGTCCTGATAAACAGACGAGAATGAGTTGACCGCGATCCATTCCTTTGGCGAGTTTGAATGCTTTCGCTAACGCATGGGCAGATTCGATTGCCGGCAAAATCCCCTCTTTTTCTGACAAAAGCTTTAATGCATCCACCGCTTCTTCATCAGTGATACTGTCATAAGTGACACGGCCGCTCTTATGCAAGTATGCATGCTCCGGACCGATTCCAGGATAGTCGAGACCGGCTGAAATAGAGTAGGGCTCAATAATTTGCCCGAACTCATCCTGAATGAGATAAGTCAATGAACCGTGAATAACCCCTACGGTTCCTTTCGAAATAGTGGCGGCATGAAGAGGCGTATCAATTCCTTTTCCTGCTGCTTCAGCGCCGATCAGTTCAACATCTTCATTTAAAAATGCCTGAAACATACCCATCGCATTGCTTCCTCCGCCTACACATGCCACTACTTTATCAGGCAGAGTGCCTTCAATACGTTTCAACTGATCCTTCGCTTCCTCTCCGATCATTTTTTGAAATTCACGGACCACTTGCGGATAAGGATGCGGGCCGACAACTGATCCAATCATATAAAAGTGATCCTCACAATGCTGAACCCAGTACCGGATCGCCTCATTTGTGGCATCCTTCAATGTTCCGTTTCCGCTTGTTACAGGCACTACCTCCGCTCCAAGAAGCTTCATGCGGAAAACGTTCAGAGACTGGCGGGCAACATCCTCTTCACCCATAAACACAGTACAGGAAAAGCCGAATTTGGCTGCAACTGTTGCAGCGGCAACGCCATGCTGGCCGGCACCGGTTTCAGCAATGATTTTCGTTTTGCCCATTTTTTTAGCAAGCAGCGCTTGACCTAGCGCATTATTGATTTTATGAGAACCTGTATGGTTTAAATCTTCTCGTTTCAAATAGATTTTCGCGCCGCCTAAGTATTCAGTGACTCGATCAGCGTATGTTAATGCAGTCGGCCGTCCGGAATAGTCCTTTAACAGCTTATAATACTCTTCACGAAAAGCGGGATCATCCTTGATTTGTTTAAATGCTGTTTCTATTTCATCTAACGGCTGCATGAGTGTTTCCGGAACAAACTTTCCGCCAAAATCACCGTATCTGCCTATTTCATTCGGATATGGATACATATCGGTTCATCCTTTCTTCTAAAAGACTCATCAGATTCTGATCTTTTTGTCCGTTTTTTTCAATTCCGCTGGCAAGGTCAATTCCTTCTGGCTGCCATTTCAATAGGCTGGTGATGCTATCCGGATTCACGCCGCCAGCGATAAAGCAGCGTTTACCAATAGCCGCCTGCTGATATTCCGGCACACATTCCCAAGAAAATGCAACACCAGTTCCGCCTCTAGACCCTTTTACTGATGAATCAATCACAAAGCCGTCAACATTATCTTTAAAGCGGGCTATTTCTTGAGTTGTGTTACCTTGATGGTGAAGCGCCTTCCATATTTCACAGCCTGTCAGCTTGCGAAGAGCAGCAGCATCCGCCGGTTTTTCATCACCGTGAAGCTGAATGACGTCGAGCTTCAAGCTCTTGGCAATACGTGACATCGTCTCTATTGATTCATTAACAAAAACACCTGCAACCTGTTTTTCGACACGAGCTTGGTTCAGCCATTTTTTCACATCTTGCGGAGATACTTTTCGTTTGCTTTCAGCAAAAATAAATCCTAGGTAATCAGCCTGTGATTCCGCCGCAAGCTGCAAATCCTTTAGTGACCGAATACCGCAATATTTTAATGCCGGTTTCTTCACAACCTCACTCCCCAAACAAAGCATGGATTGCTTTACGCTGAGAAGTTTGTCTCATCAATGATTCACCGATAAGTACAGCTCGCGCCCCATGTTCATTGACAAATGTTAAATGTTCTAAAGAACCGATTCCGCTTTCGCTGACAAGCAAGGATTCTTTCGGAACGAGAGATGCGATTTGTTCTGTCTGCTTTACAGATGTTTCAAACGTTTTTAGGTTTCGATTATTTACGCCGAGAATGTCGGGTGTGAACACTTTCAATATTTGTTCTAGCGTTGATGCATCATGAACCTCCACTAACACGTCCATCCCCTTTTCACCTGCTTCAAGATATAATTCATGAAGGTGTAAGGGATCAAGCACCTCGCCGATTAACAATATGGCATCCGCTCCGATTCTTCTTGATTCCTCTACTTGAAGAGAATCAATAATAAAATCTTTTCTAAGTACAGGAATCGAAACAGCACGCTTTACGTCTGATAAATAGCTGTTTTCCCCTTGAAAAAACGGGGTGTCTGTTAAAACGGAAATCGCATCTGCCTTCGCAGCCTCATAGTCTTTTGCAATCTGCACAGGCACAAAATCCTCTTTAATAAGCCCTTTTGACGGCGATGCTTTCTTCACTTCGGCAATCAACCCGATAAACCGATTCGGGCTTGCCAGCGCCTCCTTAAATGAACGTTTCTCGAAAGGCTGCTCTACCGGCAGAACCAGTGTTTTCACTTCTTCTTTCTTTTGTTTGATGATTTTTTCAAGCATAGATCTCTTCCTCTTTCTGCTTTAGTCGTTCAAGCTGTGCAGCAGCGCCTCCGCTTGTAATCGTCTCTAACGCCAGCTCCGTTCCTTCCTTCAGTGAGGCGGTAATTCCCGCCGTGTAAATCGCAGCACCCGCATTAAAAGCCGTAATAGATAAAGCGGAACTGCTGCTTTTATTTTCAAAAATATTCTGAATGAGATAAGCGCTCTCTTTCGGAGACTGCACCTGTAAATCTTCAAGTCTGCCATTTGTGAAACCGAAATCTTCGGGTGAAACGGTATATTCCCGGCGCTCTCCGTCCTTTAATTCAATCACGTCGGTCGGTGCTGTAATTGAAAGCTCATCTAAACCGTCACGGCTTGATACAAACATGACGTGCTTCGGCTGAAACGTCTCCAGTGCGCTTGCCATCAGTCCAGCTTTTTCAACAGAATAGACCCCAATCACCTGACGCTTCGCCTGTAAAGGATTGCTGAGCGGCCCAAGCAGATTAAATACCGTTCTGAAACCTAGCTCTTTTCTAGTACCTGCTACATGTTTCATAGACGAATGGTAAAGCGGCGCAAAAAGAAATCCCATGTTGTTTGTTTCAATGCTGCTTTTGACCTTTTCGGGAGTGGTTTGAATAGAAACCTCTAGCTCCTCTAAAACATCAGCGCTTCCGCTTTTAGAAGAGACAGAGCGATTGCCATGCTTAGCGATTTTCGCACCAGCTGCCGAGGCAACAATTGCCGAGGCCGTTGAGATATTAAAAGTGGAAATACCGTCTCCCCCTGTTCCGCATGTATCAACAATATCAGGAAGTCCATCGACTGTAAGAGCGTGTGCCCGCATTGCCTTCACAAAACCCGCAAGCTCTTCTGGCGTCTCCCCCCGATGAGCAAGAATTGACAATATACCCCCCATTTCAGAAGGAGTCATTTCCGCTGCCATCATCATATTCATCAGCGTTTCAGCCTCACCGGCAGTAAGGGTTTTTCCGTCAACGCACAATTGTAGAAATCTGTTCATCAGCTTTATCCTCCTTGCTATGAAACATGTCTTCTGCAATATGAATCGTTTTCAGCAGCGCACCGGCTTTATTACAGCTTTCTTCGTATTCGGCTTCCGGAACTGAATCAGCAACAATGCCAGCACCTGCCTGTATCGATGCAACACCGTTCTTTACACTCATCGTGCGAATCGTAATACAAGAGTCGATATTCCCGTCAAACCCAATGTAGACAATACACCCTCCGTATGTCTCTCTCGGTGTTGGTTCGAGCTCTTGCAAAAGCTGCATGGCACGGATTTTGGGTGCGCCTGTTAAAGTCCCCGCCGGGAAAGCAGACATCAGTGCATCAACGGGATGAACCCCTTTTTTCAGTTGGCCTGTAACCACCGAGATAATATGCATGACATGTGAAAAGGAGACAATTTTTGTGAACTCCGGCACAGAAACAGACCCATACTCTGCTACTCTGCCGATATCGTTTCGTGCAAGATCAACGAGCATGTAATGCTCCGCTTTTTCTTTTTCATCCTTCATCAGCTCAACTTTCAGTCTCTCATCTTCGGCTTTGTCTGCACCGCGTTTTCTCGTACCGGCAATCGGATGGATTTCTAAGTGCCCGTCTTGAACGTGTATTAACCGTTCCGGAGAGCTGCCGACTATTTCTCTGTCTTGTAGTTTCATATAATACATATACGGCGAAGGATTGACGATCCTAAGCACTCGGTATAACTCAAAAGCATCTGCTTTTATCGGCACCTCAAATTTTTGTGATAAAACACCCTGGAAGATATCGCCTGCTTTTATATAGCTTTTGATTTTTTCTACATCAGCCATAAAAGCCGATTTTTCATAATTAGAAGATACCGTCTCAAAGCTGGGCGTCTTGTATGAATCAGCAGAGAGAAACAGCTCTTTTATGTTTTTTTGGTCCATCATTTTTTCAATGAGATTTTGAAGCTCCAGATGATTTTGATGGAATACATCCATTTTTTCGTTTTTTGTTTCCTCTCCATTAAGCCTTGCATATTGGATAAAGTGGACGTTTTTGGTTTCATGATCATACGCAATTAATGTCCGGCAAACAAACAGCATGCACTTTTCCATGTTTGTTTCTTTTGTATGCGAAGGAACAGAAGGCTCAATCAGCGGGATCATATCATAGCTTAAGTACCCGACAGCTCCGCCGACAAAAGGAATGCCAAGCTGAGGTGTTTTGATTTTGTATGTGGTATTCATCCAGTTCAGCACTTCTTTTAGTTCATTTCCTGTGTAAAGAGATTTGCTGTCCTGATCAGCGGCCGAAAAACGGCCCTGCTCTTCTTTAATTGTGAGAAATGGATTCAGGCCGATAAACGAATATCTGGACCAAGTGGATGTATCATCCTTGCTTTCAAGAAGATACGTAATCTCCCTGTCAAGCTTCTCTATCATTTGAATGGGTGTCAGTGTATCGACTGTGAAGGTCTCCACAATCGGTATCGTGTGGTGGGACAAGCTGTCCTCTAAAAATGCGGAAATGTTTGATTGGAAATTCATTGCTCTCACTCCTTATGGCAAGGAGAATGAGAAGATGGCATGAGAGGATAAAATACTATATAACAAATAAACCCAAAAGAAAGACTTCTTTTGGGTAGAATAAACATAATGTCTCAGCTCAACTAAACTCATTCTCTGCTACCCTATTCTCTAACTCAACTCATTCTAATTGCTTTATACACACTCTTGTGTATTTCTAAGCTGTTCTTATCGTATTACAATTCAGTATTTTTTGTCAATGATAAATCGGGCCTCAATACGACAGCTTTTTCTAAATATACATGTCTGATCTGATCCTGAGGGACATCTGTCTGGACCGTCATCATGACTCTTATGCACTTTTTCAGACCGCCTGTTACGTCCATTTCCTGCATACATGTTACCGGTACATACTGCCATCCTGAAAGCTCGCGAACAGCTTTTGCCGGGAAAACAGCGTGCAAATCAGGTGTAGCCGACAGAAGCATTTGAACAACATCTTCCGGTTTTGTATGATTTTCTTCTATGATTTTCTCTAACAGCTGTTTTGTTTTTTGTAAAATTTCTTCTTTAGTATCCCGTTCAACTGTAGTTGCTCCGCGAATTCCGCGAATCATCATGATGTCTCCTCCAATCGCCATTTGTTCAGCCAGCTCTCAAGTTCATTTCTGGAAAATGTATGATCAGCAACTTTTCCTAATTCGTTGAGCACAATAAACTGAATCTTCCCGCCACGGGTTTTCTTATCATTCATCATACGGTCCAAGAGAACCGAAGTTTCCGTCTCTTTTCTGATTTGACTTGGATAACCCAGGCTTTTTAGCCAGCTGACCAAACGTTTTCTGTCCATTTCACAGCCTACAGTCTTTTCGCTTATATATAAAGCAAACTGCATTCCGAGGGCTACGGCATCACCGTGAGTGATCTGCCCGTATCCATATTCCGCCTCAACGGCATGACCGAGCGTATGCCCGAAGTTTAAGTAAGCTCTTATCCCCTCTTCTTTTTCATCCTGCTGAACGACAGACGCTTTAATTGAAATGCCTTTAAAAATCATGTCATTCAGCTGATCATTAGTGATATCACGCAGTGAGTGGATATTCAGCAGCTCCTCCAGAAACGCTCTGTCATAGATAAAAGCGTGTTTAATCACTTCTGCCATTCCGGACCTAAGCTCTTTTTCAGGCAGAGAACGCAGGAAATCTGTATCATAGAGCACGGCTTTCGGCTGATAAAACGCACCGATTAGATTTTTTCCAAGCGGATGGTTCACGGCTACTTTTCCTCCGACTGCGCTGTCATGCGCCAAGAGCGTCGTAGGCATTTGGATGAAATCAATGCCGCGCATAAAAGTGGCAGCCACAAAACCGGCAAGATCCCCTACAACACCGCCACCGAATGCGATGATGCATGAGGAGCGATCCAAATGAAAACGAATCGCTTCACTCTGCAATTTTGTGTACATGTCCATGGATTTTGCCTGCTCTCCACTCGGTACCGTCACTTTTTTCACAGGCCATTTATCTTGCAGCAAATGGAGCATTTCATCACCATACAGGCGCTCCACTTCTTCATCCGTGACAAGCATAATCCTTGTTAAAGGCCTGTTTAAAGAGGTTAATAGTTCGCAAGCCTTTTTTCTGATACCTTGTCCGATAAAAACAGGATATGACGAGGAAGCAGTTTGAACATGCAGTGTCTTCATTAAAATTCCCTCGACAGTTTTCTCATATTCTCCACATTTTCTCTAATGCGGTCAATTTGATCTAATCCGAATTGTTCAACGACTGCGTTCGCAATTTCCCAAGCGACAGCCGCTTCAGCGACTACACTTGCCGCAGGAACAGCACAGCTGTCTGAACGTTCAATGCTGGCAGAAAACGGTTCTTTCGTTTCAATATCGACACTTTTCAGCGGTTTATACAAAGTCGGAATCGGCTTCATGACTCCTCGGACAACGATTGGCATCCCTGTCGTCATGCCGCCTTCCAGTCCGCCAAGTCTGTTAGTAGCACGGGTGTATCCTTTTTCCTCGTCCCAAATGATCTCGTCATGGACTTCGCTTCCATTTCGGCCTGCCGCCTCAAATCCGATCCCGAATTCCACACCTTTAAATGCATTAATTGACAGTACAGCGGCAGCAAGCTTGCTATCCAGCTTGCGGTCATAATGGACATAGCTGCCCACGCCTACCGGCATTCCCTCGACAATGACTTCTACTATTCCGCCGATGGAATCTCCGTTTGCCTTTGCTTCATCAATGGCAGCCATCATTTTTTTGCCTGCCTCTTCATCGTAGCATCTGACAGGAGACTCTTCCGTTACGCGCTGCAGGTCTTCAATTGACGTATATTCTGTTTTTTCAGCTTTAACAGTGCCAATTTGCAACACGTGGCCCGCCACCTTAATGCCAAGCTCAGAAAGAATCTTTTTAGCTACAGCCCCTGCCGCCACTCTGACAGTTGTTTCCCTTGCTGAAGAACGCTCAAGCACATTTCTCATATCACGATGATTATATTTAATTGCACCGTTTAAGTCAGCGTGCCCAGGTCTAGGTCTGGAAATCTGGCGCTTCATTTCCTTTTCTTCATCTTCTGTAATCGGAGCGGCGCCCATGATTTTTGTCCAATGCTTCCAATCGTTATTTTCAACTACGAGAGCAATTGGTGAACCGAGTGTACGTGCATGGCGCACCCCGCTCATAATTTTGGCCTGGTCTTTTTCGATCTGCATGCGGCGGCCGCGACCGTGCCCTTTTTGGCGTCTGGCAAGCTCAAAATTGATATCTTCCTCCGTTATGTAAAGCCCGGCAGGTACACCCTCAATAATGGTTGTCAGTTGGGGGCCGTGTGATTCTCCGGCTGTTAAATATCTCATGACTTCTTCTCCCTTCATCGCATTAACGCTTTTAAGTAAGACTACTATAACATATTTTTCAGCAAAAAGTCAGTCTATCTTTTTTGATAAAAGAATGTATCGGCTGGGACTAGGCCAAATTTCTCGGGATTGAAGATTTGCTCGGTGCTGCCGACAAAAAGAACTCCATTCTTCTTCAAGCTATGTGCCATTTTTAAATACAGCTCTTCCTTCGCGCTTTCTGTAAAATAAATAAATACATTGCGGCACACGATTAAGTCAAAGTCTTGTTCATAACGATCCGCCAGCAAATTGTGCTTTTTGAATGTAATATTCTTTTTGATTTCCGTTTTCACTTCATAACTTCTATTTGCGTTTTGCGTAAAATAACGATCTTTCACAGATAGCGGCACTTCCTGTAAAGACCGCTCCTGATAAACGCCTTTTTTCGCTTTTTCCAATGCTTTTTCATCAATATCCGTCGCTAAAATCTGATAGCCCGGAAGACCTTTTTGCTGGTCCAAAAGCATGGCAAGCGTGTATGGCTCCTCCCCCGTTGAGCAGGCGGCACTCCAAATTTTTAAAGGCCTAGAGGTCTTGATTAACGGCAGAATTGCAGTCTCAAGAACTTCCCATCTTTTATAATTACGATAAAATTCTGAAACATTGATCGTCATTCTGTCCAACGTTTCATTTAAGAGAGCTTGATCCTTTTCCAATGCCGCAGCAAAGTCCTTAAAGCTTTGGAACCCCTTTTTCTCATAAAGTGACGTTAGCCTTCTCTTCATTTGTGCTTCTTTATATAGTGTCAAATCGACTCCGGTTAATTGTTTCCATTTCGTTGTAAATACGCTGTATGTATCCATCTCTACTCTCCCAGTCTCGCTGTCTTTTTGTCCTAGTATAGCTTGTTTTATCAGGAAATTGTATTGTTTCAATAAAAAAATCAGCTTTTCAGCTGATTTTAGATCGTTGGGAAAGGCAGAGGTCTGATGCACACTGCCAATCAACACTTTATTCACTTTAATGTAAACCTTTACAAAACAGATCAAAAACCGGCGGCGTTATATGATGCCGGCTCTGTTGCTTATTTTCACAATGATTAATAGATCCAGCCTGCCATAAGTTGCTGATATGATACTAATTCTTCATTCTTAAAGAAAATGTTAATCTCGCGTTCTGCACTTTCGAGAGAATCAGAGCCGTGGATGATGTTTTTTCCGACAAACATGCCATAATCCCCACGAATCGTACCAGGTAAAGCTTCTTTAGGGTTTGTCTTCCCGATCAGCTGTCTCGTCACTTCAATGACATTTTCGCCTTCCCACACCATTGCGAATACAGGTCCTGAAGTAATAAACTCAACGAGCTCTCCGAAGAAAGGCTTACCTTGATGTTCGGCGTAGTGTTTCTCAGCCATTTGTTCAGTCACTCTCATTAACTTGGCGCCAGCTAATTGTAAGCCCTTACGTTCGAATCTAGATAAAATGTCCCCAATGAGCTGACGTTGGACACCGTCTGGTTTCACCATGATAAAAGTCTTTTCCATCATATTCTCCACCCCATCATTATGTATGTATAGGCTTTCACACTGCACACCGAAATCGTAACATCTTTCTGATAATTAATCAATCCGGGGCGGAGAAATTTCTTAATATCTACAAAAATTAAAATTTTCTTTTACCGATATATTTTGCGATGGCTGCAAGAGACGAGCGTGCGCGCCCTCGAGGAAGCGTGTTTAATTTCTGAAAAGCTTTCTGCAGATACATTTCGCTTACTGCCATAGATGCTTCAATTGCATCTGTTTTTTTGATTTCTTCAATGATTGGTTCAAGCTGTTCCTGCGTTGTCTCACTGTTAATCAATTTAAGCTGGTTTTTTAATGCAGGATTTTTCAGGGCATACAGCACTGGCAATGTGACGTTTCCTTGAAGCAAATCTCCTCCAACGGGTTTACCCAGCTCTTCTTCAGTTGAAGTAAAATCAAGAATATCATCAATAATCTGATAAGACATGCCGACGTAATACCCAAACCAGTACAATGCCTTATGAATCTTCTCATCAGCTCCCGACGCAATAGCACCAAGCTGGCAGCTGACCGCGATCAAGAGAGCCGTTTTTCTTTTGATACGCCGGAGATACGTTCTGAGATTTTGTTCCATGTTGTATTTGTCTTTGATCTGCTCAATTTCCCCTAGACAAACTTCAACGATCGTCTGTGACAAAATCCTATGGGCTTTCGGTTCGTTAATTCTCGTCATCATTTCAAGAGATCCCGCAAGCATATAATCGCCTGTGTACATCGCAATACGATTGTCCCACTTTGCTTTGATTGTCGGTTTTCCTCGGCGAAGCTCCGCATCATCAATGACATCATCATGAACCAAAGATGCCATGTGAATCATTTCCAGAGTGACGGCGACATATTTAATCTTATTAATATCGTAATCGCCAAACATGCCGGAAAGCAGCACGAAAACAGGCCGAATACGTTTCCCTCCGGCCTGCAGCAGGTGAAGACCTGCCTCGCTTAAAAGCGGGTAATCGGAACGTACGGTTTGTTCAAGTTCTCTTTCGATTACATCAATATCGTCATTTAAAAAAGAGTAGGCCATTTTAAATTTCATATCATTCACCCAAACATCTGTGTTTTCATTTCCATCCGATATGCGTGGCAGCGACTCCGCCAGTAAACGAATGATATTTAACATTTTTCAGGCCCGCCTCTTCAAACAGGCCTGCCAGTTCCTTCATTCCAGGGAAATCTCTGGCTGATTCTTGAAGCCAAGAATATTCTTTATAGCTCTTCGCAAACAGTTTCCCGAAAAACGGCATAATATACTTAAAGTACATAAAGTAAGCCTGTCTGAATCCGAACATTTCCGGCTGGGACGTTTCCAGACATACCACCTGCCCGCCCGGCTTCACTACACGTCTCATCTCTTTTAGTACAGTCAAGTAATCAGGGACATTGCGGAGCCCGAAGCCAATGGTGACATAATCAAATGTATCATCATCAAAAGGAAGCTCCATCGCATTTCCGTGCAGCAGTTCAATTTGGCTGAATCCGCCGTCTTTTACTTTCTGCTCGCCGACACTCAGCATATTTTCACTGAAATCCAAGCCCTTGATCTCGCCGCTTTTGCCGGCCGCTTTTGCAAGAGCGATCGTCCAGTCAGCCGTTCCGCAGCAGACATCAAGTGCTTTTGCGCCTTCTTTTACATTCATGATGCGCATCGTTTTGTCGCGCCATTTTTTATGCTGCTGAAAACTGATGACAGAGTTCATTTGGTCATAGTTTTTATATATTTTTTCAAATACTCCGTGTACGCGCTGTTCTTTTGAGTCCTGCATAATGGTTTACCCTTCTTCCACTTTCTGATGATAGGTTTGATCTTGGCTGATTGTCTTCAGACGGTTTATTAAAATGTTCTGAATAGGTGAATTTAGAGGCAGAAGTGACTCAATGCTGTTTTTCGCTTTTTTAAAACAATCTTCTAATATCTCTTCTTTTGTTTTTCCCAGCTGTATAAAACTGCCGATCACATCCAGAAATGCATCATTTCCGTTCATAAGCCGCTTAAATACAAAAAAATCACTCGACAGCTTTTTCCAGCGCGGAAGGTTGAAGTGTTCCGCCACACGATGGAATAAAGCTGATTCAACGATGCCGACACTTTCGAAAAAATCGTTTTCGTCCTTGAAAGAACGGTCATACAGACGAATTTTATGTTCGTTGATTTCTTTAATGGCTGTAGCAAGCGTCCGAATCATGTAGATATCCTTCATTTCAGATAGTAAAGAGTAGTACAGCCCGCTGAAATAATCGCCCGCGAGAACAGTCAATTGGCGGTTTTTGTTTTCGTCTCGTTTTATGACTCTAGCTGTCGTCACTTCATCATGGGTATCAAGGGCGCTTTGTACAAGCATCGCTGTTACAATATAATTTTCTCTGTCGTTGTTTTTTATGTCAGCTTCTTCAAATAAAGCATGAAAAAGAAGAAGCTTATCCTCATCAATTTTCGGCGCGGAAATATGCTTCGCTAAATAAGGATGAGACAGCTTTTGTTTTAATTTCGTGTTCAGATTGGCTAAAGTTCCGTAGATGTCTTGCAAAAATATCACCCTTGTCCCCAAATTCACATTTATTTCTTAATCTATGTATGAGTTTTATCTTTTCATTCGCTTACGCAGGTATCATTATAGCATAAAAAAAAGAAATTGGCTGTATCCTCCCGCTGTTTGCGAGCATTTGCTTTTAACAGCGGGGACAGCCAGCTTATTTTTTTTCGCTTTTCATTTCTCCGTACGCGGTTTGAATCAGTGCCTCTCCCCTGACTTTAATGGCAGAAGTATGCTCTGTAAACTGAGCGATGATCACTTCTCCCTTGTCGAGTTTTTCGGAATGGTGAAACTTTGTGTCTGTTCCTCTTGTCAGGCCGATCACATTCACCCCGTCCTCAACGGCTTTAATGACGACAAAATCACTTGAATGCTTTTGGTTCATTTATAGCACCCTCTATCTTTATTAGTCCTGGCGTTTAATATGTTCCAATACTTCTGCACGGGCAGCGGCATCATCTTTAAAAACGCCTCTGACTGCTGAAGTCACAGTTTTCGCACCCGGTTTTCTTACACCGCGCATCGTCATGCACATGTGTTCCGCTTCAACCACTACCATTACGCCATGCGGATCAAGCGTTTCTACGATGCTTTCTGCAATTGTAGAAGTGATGCGTTCCTGAAGCTGCGGGCGCTTTGCAACGGCTTCAACGGCACGTGCCAGTTTGCTGAGTCCTGTGACCTTTCCGCCTCGCGGGATATATGCAACATGTGCTTTTCCATAAAAGGGAACAAGGTGATGCTCACACATAGAATGAAACGCTATATCTTTTACAAGAACAAGCTCCTCATGGTTTTCACCGAAGATAGTCTGGAAATGTTCTTTTGGATCTTCATTCAAGCCGGAGAATACTTCGGCATACATCTTTGCGACTCTTTTCGGAGTATCAAGAAGCCCTTCTCTATTCGGGTCTTCTCCGATCGCTTCTAAAATTTGACGAACAGCTTGTTCGATTTGCTCTTTATTAACTTCTTTCATGTTCTATGTCCTCCACCAATGAATACATTTAATTTCGATTCTAGCACATATGCCCCGCTAAAAGCAAAGTGAATGCCCTGTCAGGAAGCCCATGCTCTTGAAATATGAAAAGCCCCTTAGAAAGGGGCTTTTCTGTGAAGAAATAAAGTGTATGTAAGCTAGATGCATACACGATCTATATTCACAATTATTTTCCGGCAACTGCGTCTTTAAGCGCTTTACCTGGTTTGAAAGCAGGTACTTTGCTTGCTGGAATTTCGATTTCTTCACCTGTTTGAGGGTTGCGTCCTTTACGTGCAGAACGTTCACGCACCTCGAAGTTACCAAAACCGATCAGTTGGATTTTATCACCGTTTTTAAGTGCATCTAAGATCGTATCAAAAACAGAGTCAACTGCTTTTGTAGCGTCTTTTTTAGACAATTCGCTTGCTTCTGCAACCGCATTGATAAGTTCTGTTTTGTTCATGCCTTTCACCTCCTCCCAAAAGGATACATTCAGTTCGTTTATTATCATTTCTTCACAGTTCAGTCTGATTCTAAACCTGTCTCAGAAAAAAATGAGAGCAAGTAAGAGAAAGACAATTAAACGGCTTTTTAAGAAAAACTGCACTCTGAGGAATGTTTGTCCAACAAAGTGAAGAATTTCTGTATGTAGAGTAACACATATAAAAAGCCATATCAAGCATTTTAAAGCGTCAATCCCTTGCTCGTCAAGGATTTAAGGTGATTTACCGAACGAATATTCCTTTTTTTCCTTTTTTCATCCTATTCCTTGATCCTTTTCCATTATTAAGAGCAAAGAAAAAAGACCTCCCATTCTATAAAGAGGTCTACCGGTATTACAGGATGATGGCGATTAAGCCGCCAGAGCCTTCGTTTATGATTCTTTCTAATGTTTCTTTTAATTTATACCGTGCGTTTTCAGGCATTAATGACAGCTTTGCCTGAATCCCTTCTCTCACAATTGAGCTCAGCGACCTTCCGAAGATATCGGAATTCCAGATGGAGAGCGGATCATCCTCAAAGTCCTGCATTAAATAGCGTACAAGCTCTTCACTTTGTTTTTCCGTTCCGATAATCGGGGCGAATTCGCTTTCGACATCGACTTTGATCATATGGATCGACGGAGCGACAGCTTTCAGCCTCACACCGAATCGCGAGCCCTGCCTTATAATTTCCGGCTCATCGAGACTCATATCAGCTAAAGCAGGCGCTGCAATGCCGTATCCCGTCTGTTTGACCATTTTTAAGGCATCAGACACTTGATCATATTCTGTTTTCGCATGGGCGAAGTCTTGCATGAGCTCAAGCAGATGGTCTCTTCCTCTGATTTCGACGCCCACAACTTCTTTTAAGATTTGATCATATAGATGATCCGGCGCGTACAAATCAATTTCTGCCACCCCTTGCCCCAGCTCAATTCCGGCTAATCCGGCACTTTCAATGAATTCAAACTCGCTGAATTGGCCGACAACCCTGTCTACGTCCCGGAGCCGTTTAATATCCTTAACCGTTTCCTTCACGGACTCCTGATAGCTTTCACGCAGCCAATGGTTTTCTTTCAGCACCATTACCCAGCTTGGGAGATTGACATTCACTTCTAGCACCGGAAACTCGTAGAGGGCCTCTCTGAGCACACTCAGCACATCTGATTCCCGCATGCTCTCTACACTCATTGCCAATACCGGGATATCATATTTTTCGCTTAAATCCTGGCGCATGGCTTCCGTTTCCGGGTGATACGGCCTGACTGAGTTGATGACCATAATAAAAGGTTTGCCAACCTCTTTCAGCTCTTCAATGACTCTTTCTTCAGCCTCTATATAGTCACTTCTGGCGATATCTCCAATGGTGCCGTCTGTCGTAATGACAACTCCGATGGTCGAGTGTTCTTGAATGACTTTTCGAGTGCCGATTTCAGCAGCCTCATGAAATGGGATCGGTTCTTCGTACCAAGGCGTATTGATCATCCGCGGCCCGTTTTCATCTTCATATCCTTTAGCGCCGGGCACTGTGTAACCTACACAATCTACTAATCTTATATTCACATCGAGTCCGTCTGACACATGAACAGACATCGCCTGATTCGGAACAAATTTAGGCTCTGTAGTCATAATGGTTTTGCCGGCTGCGCTCTGCGGCAGTTCATCCTGCGCTCGGGCCCGGTCTGCTTCGTTACTGATATTCGGGAGCACCACAAGCTCCATAAATTTTTTAATGAACGTGGATTTTCCTGTACGGACAGCACCTACGACTCCTAAGTATATATCGCCTCCTGTTCGTTCAGCGATATCCTTGAAAATATCGACCTTTTCCAAGTGATCCCCTCCCGGACTTCCTATCCTTTTCAATTTTATTAAGCTCTTTCAATCAAACACAGGACACTATATGTGTATGACGTTGTCCTATTTGAATATGACATCTTTAGAAAATTTCTCATCCTCAATCTATTAAAGTATAAAAAAACCTTTCTCCCTATTTGTATGCAAGGGAGAAAGGTTCATTCCTTTTTCATATCATTTTCTAAAAAAACAGGTTCCTGTTTGTCATTTACCGTATATTTTACAGAAAACGCGGGGACAAAGGGGGTTTCCTGCCAAATCATATCCTGGATTTCAGTCCCGGGTTTAAACGTTTTTTTGCTTTTTTTGAGGCAAGAAGCCAGCTCAGTCCGGTAATCGGCATATATTTCTCCGTCTCCGTCAATCATAAGCGGCAAGGAATTCCCTGAGATTGGGCTTGTCACTGTAAGAGAGCTTCCATCCCCAAGCTTCTTCTCATCGAGTGTAAATAAATCACGAGATAGCACATCCTTGTAAGGCGGATATTGATGCTCCTGACGATACATTTGGATGCGCAATTTCACATCGCGAATTTTTTCTGCCATCTTTAGATCAATTAATTTAACAGTCGGATCGTTCTCTACGTCAACAAGCACGTATTGATAGTCTCCCCCGCTTTCAAATGCCGTACTTGGAGGTTCAGCTATGTATCTTGGCGCTAACCGGTTAAAGTCTATCGGATATTTTTGATATAGCGGTGTCGACATATCTTTGGTTTGAATAGGAAGCAGCCCTCCATTTGCCTTTTGAAATTCATCAACAGCAGATTGAACCTGCTTTAGCTGGTCTTGATAAGGAATGGCATGCACACTGCTTTTCCGTTCATTTGGATATAAACATCCGGATAAAAACACGACTGCCGCAAAAATGATTGCGCACTTCAGTTTACCCATACAGCACTTCCTTTTACAGCTTTATTCATTGACAGGGCCGCTAAAAACCACGACAAACACAATAATTCCAGATATGAGCATACACATGTATGCGAATGATGAAATCGCAATCTTCAAAAAACGGTTTTGGCACTTAAAGCGGCTTAAATAGATGGAAGCTACAGCCAGAAACATCAGACCCATGGACCCTAGAGCAAACCACATTTTCATCAATGCCAGATTCAATGACGTGCGCCTCCCCGATATGTATGATGTAAGCGTTATATTATATTTTAATATACAGCGCCGGAAAAGATCAACCAGATTTTCCATCCATTGATAGAACAAAAAAACTGAAGCAAAGAGGGGGACCTTCGCTTCAGTCAACTTGACTATATTCACCTGCACGTTTAAGAAACACTCTCTTGGACTTCGATGCTATAGTATGCGACTTGGCATACAGATGCATCCTCTATTGCCTAAATCGGCAAAATGTTTCAGGAGATCCCAAGACTTGGGTGTTCTTCTGTTTTTCGGGCTTTCGTTCAATTAAGATATGCGTTTCATCATACCATTGACACTTTTACTTCACTTGATTTTCAAACGTATTTACCAAATCCTCCATCTCGTGGGTTTTCCCTCTTGCCATTAAAGATTCAACAGCGGTTTCCACTTTTTGTCCGTTGAACAGGACCTGATGGAGAGCTTCTGTAATCGGCATTTTAACATCATATTTCTTCGAAAGCTGATAAGCCGCTTTCGTCGTGCGGACGCCTTCGACTACCATTCCCATCTCTTCAAGAACATCTTCAAGCTTGTACCCTTTTCCGAGCAAATTGCCCGCACGCCAGTTTCTGGAATGAACACTTGTGCACGTCACAATCAGATCGCCTACTCCTGTCAATCCAGAGAACGTCAAAGGATTTCCGCCCATTTTCGTTCCGAGTCTCGCGATTTCGGCAAGTCCGCGTGTAATCAAAGCAGCTTTGGCATTGTCGCCGTACCCTAAACCATCTGTAATCCCTGCAGCAAGGGCAATAATATTCTTTAAAGCCCCTCCGATTTCAACTCCGATAATGTCAGGATTTGTGTACACCCGAAAATTGTGATTAATAAATAGATCCTGCACCTCTTCTGCTGCCCTCATGCTCTTTGAAGATGCAGTAACAGTTGTGGGGTGCCGCAACCCTACTTCTTCCGCATGACTCGGGCCGGAAAGGACAACGATATCTTTTCTGACATCACTCGGGATCTCAATTTCCATAATTTCAGAAATGCGCAGAAGTGAATCTGGCTCAATACCCTTGCTGACATGAACAAAGACTGCCTTTTTCGTTATAAAAGGGACAGCCTGTCTCAGCACTTCCCGAATTGCTTTTGTCGGGACCGCAACGATAATGACATCTGCGTCTGAAACAGCCTCTTTCATATCTGTTGTTCCTTTAATGGATGTAGACAGCTTAACATTCGGCAAATAATCTTTGTTTTCATGCAACTCATTAATTTGATGAATTAAATCTGCACGGTGAGCCCACACACACACTTCATTTCCATTATCAGTTAGAACTAAAGCCAGTGCTGTTCCCCAACTCCCCGCTCCAAGCATTGTGACTTTTTTCATGTTTGCTTCACACCTTTTTATTTTCTAGCTCTTGCAAATATTTTTATTGGTGTCCCCTCAAAACCGAACGCGTCTCTGATTCGGTTTTCTAAAAACCGTTCGTATGAAAAATGCATCAATTCCGGATCGTTTACAAACACAACGAAGCTTGGCGGCTTTACCGACACTTGAGTCGCATAGTAAATCTTCAAACGAGAACCGTTATGAGTCGGTGTCGGATTCATTGCCACAGCATCCATGATGACATCATTTAAGACGTTCGTCTGAACTCGAAGTGAATGATTTTCACTTGCTTTAATAATCGCAGGCATCAGCGTATGGATCCGTTTTTTCGTTAAGGCAGACATAAATAGGATTGGCGCATAATCCAGAAATTGAAAATGATCGCGAATATTTTCTTCAAATTCTTTCATCGTGCTCTCATCTTTGTCAACAGCATCCCATTTGTTTACGACGATGACGACGGCCTTGCCCGCTTCGTGTGCATAGCCGGCGATGCGCTTATCCTGTTCAATAATGCCTTCTTCGCCATCCAGCACAACCGCCACGACTTCTGAGCGGTCAATCGCTTTCAGCGCCCGCAGTACACTATACTTCTCAGTCGTTTCATAGACTTTTCCTTTTTTTCGCATACCTGCAGTATCGACAATGACAAACTCCTGCTGGTTGTAAGTAAATGACGTATCAACAGCATCTCTTGTCGTTCCAGCCACGTTGCTGACAATAACGCGTTCTTCGCCGAGCATCGCATTCACAAGTGAGGACTTTCCGACATTTGGACGTCCGATCAGACAGAATTGAATAACTTCTTCATTGTATTTCGTTTCAGGAATGTTTTTAAAATGCTCTGCAACGGCATCCAGTAAATCACCCAGTCCGAGTCCGTGTGTTCCCGAAATTGGATATGGCTCGCCAAAGCCTAGCGAATAAAAATCATAAATATTCGCTCTCATTTCTGTGTTATCCAGTTTATTAACCGCTAAAACAACAGGCTTTTTTGTGCGGTACAAAATTTTCGCCACTTCTTCATCAGCAGCTGTCACACCTTCACGGCCGTTCACCATAAAAATAATCACGTCCGCTTCATCCATGGCGATTTCAGCCTGCTGGCGAATCTGCGCTAAGAACGGCTCATCACCGATATCAATACCGCCCGTATCAATCAAATTAAAATCATAATTCAGCCATTCAGCCGAGCTGTATATCCGATCCCTTGTCACGCCAGGGGTATCTTCTACTATTGAAATTCTTTCTCCCGCAATCCGGTTAAAGATTGTGGATTTTCCTACATTTGGTCTCCCGACAATGGCTACGACAGGTTTACCCATAGTACCCTTCCTTTCAATCCAGCCGCTTTCATTTTTACATAAATTTTCAACCGGTTATTAAAATCATTTCATTCACTTTTATGAAAAGAAACCCTTCAGAGGAAGGGCTTAACTCATTTATTATATCAGTTTTTACTGGGATCACAACTATTCTTAAAAATGTTTCACGATCAAATACACGTCATCTCCGATTCTGTGTGCTATTCCATCAAGGATCGCCTCAAGATTTTTAGCGAAAAGCTCCATCTCCTTTTGGTCATTGCAAAAAAAGACAGGTGCTCCCCCTGCAACCCGGTTTGGATTTGTCGTGATTACAGACAAAATCACTTTCGTAAGAGATTCACTCATCCTATCACCTTATCCTGATTCTTGATAAATTCAGTCGGCATTCTAATCGCATTTTCCAGGGTTGGAACATTGCTAATAATTTGAACAGCCGTTTCGGGATGGTGAATTTGCGGGAGAACAAATACTGCCACTCTCCCATCATTTAAATCCCGTTTTGCAATTGGTGTCAAAGATGGCTCTCCTGAATCCCGATAAACCCCGAGCACATTGGAAACATCAAATAAAATGGCCTGACGCTGCCCTAAATTTGCTATCGTCGCTGCTGAATTAAAGTTTTTCGGCGTCAAAATAAAGCCCATGCCATGCTTTAAAATCAGTTCCTGTTTCTCTGGAAGCCCGATATTCATCATATAAATATTATCAACAAACAGTCCCGGACCGTCAAAGCGCGGCTTTATGTACTCGATATCTACAATATCCTTCAACACACTGCCCGACATAAATTTCATGGCCAGTAAAAAACAAACGACAGCCGCTATGACTGCAGCCCAGATGGATAAAAACACATACGCAGAGGTTGTCAAAAGCGCTGTAAAGATCACAATATAATTTCTGCTTTCAAACGCAATGGCAATCCCCTCAATATATGTGCTTCCCCTTGAGACAAGTTCATACGAATCCATTTGCGTCAATGTGTTCCGCTCCATGTTTCGGACATCTCTAAATTGCGTCGCTGCCAATGTTAAAAATGTGATGGCCGTAAATTCCTCCTGCAAAAGCGCCGGCATAATAATTGCACCTAAACCAGCCGCTATCAACCCCAGTGCGATGTGAATCACTTTCCCATGAACATAGGTCGGATACTGGCGGTAATCCGTTTTCAGCATATAAAGCCTTGTCGCAATTCCGGCAATGACCCCAGCAATAATCGGATAGATGTAATCACTCATGACATTTTGGTAGCTCCTTTGTTTGATCTTTTGCTTTTCTGACCAATCTGGCTTGCGAGGTGTTCGTATTTAGATATGCCAAACAGCAATATCATCCCCGCAGAACACGCATTCAGCCATTGAAAGCCGCCGACAGCCATAGCCCCGGCCAACTTCTGGATCACAAATGAATACACCAGTTCGCCTTGGCACATCCCTAGGACAAATAAGACAAGCTGCTTCTCAAAATTCCTTTCAACAGAAGCTGTTAAAAGCACTATTAATATAACAGCAGCCCACTCAGGTTTTATGATGAACCAAACCGGGTCATATAATGCAAAAAGATAAACAAACGCATACGCGGCAACGAGCGTCAGATAGACCATGATGTAACGAAAACGATACATTCCCAAATACCCGGCATAGACACATCCGCAAACGAAAAACATCAAATATGCAGCATTCAGGGAAAAATATAAAGCGATGTCATGTATGCTTAGAATAATATTAGTTAAAATAAAGACAGAGACGGCAATTCGTCTTTTCGTCTTTTCAAAAATAAATGTTGTCAGAACCCACAGAAACCACATTGACCAATAGTAATAAAATTGTTCCATTTTACTTCCTCCATATTCCCAGTATGGAGTTCAGGCACATTTTTTAAACAATCGATCTCACATTAAGGAGTATGATCATGGGAAAAGACAGACAAGAGAAAAAACTCAAAGCTTCAGGCAGAGTCGAATCAGACCGCGACCAGTCCATTCACTATGACGGAGCGACAAGCCTTGAACAAAACGGAAGATTCAAAAAGCGAAAATCATAATACAAAAAGCCCAAACCACATATGGTTTTGGGCTTTTATCATTTATCGCACACTATAGCTTGATGTATTGATCCCTCTCTCTGTGAGCCAATGATGGGTTTCACCTTTGATCACAAGGGGCGCCTTTTGTAAATCGGCAATCGTTCTGGTGCCCAGCACGGTCATAATCATCTTTAATTCCTCAAGGATCAGCTGAATCTCCTCAAGCAGTCCTTCCTCACCGCTGTCAGTCAGGGCTTTTAAAAAATGCCCTGCCATTCCGGTGCAAGAGGCCCCAAGCGCAATGGCCTTTGCCACATCAAGTGCATCTTGCAGACCACCAGAAGCGATCATGGTGCTTGCAGGAAACTCGGAGCGGATTTCCGCCAAACTTGCAGCGGTCGAAATGCCCCACGAGTTAAAAAAGGAGATTTGCCGCTGTCTTCGGAGATTTTCGATTTTCGAGAAATTTGTTCCCCCGTAACCGCCAATGTCAACAGCTGCAGCACCAGCTTCATACAGCTTTCCTGCTGATTCTTTGCTCATACCGAATCCGACTTCTTTCACAATGACTGGTACGCTGACATGACTGCAAATTTGTTCAATGCGTTCCAGTGCGCCGCTAAAGCTTCTGTCTCCTTCAGGCATCACAATTTCCTGAATCACATTGAGGTGGATCTGCAGTGCGTTTGCCCCAATCATCTCAACGGCTTCCTTTGCCTGGGCAGCCGTTGCCTCGCTTCCCAGATTGGCAAAAATCAGCCCGTTTGGGTTTTCCTTTCGAACAATTTCATAGGAAAGACGCTCTGATGGATCTTTTAATGCTGACATTTGCGATCCCACAGCAAGGGGAATTCCAGCCTGAGAAGCCGCTCGCGCAAGCGATTTATTAATCTCATATGTAAGTTTTCCACCGCCGCCAGTCATTGCATTGATAAAAATCGGCGAACTGCTTGAAAGTTCGCCGATTTTTGTGGAAATATCTACTTGTTCTAATGCAAGATCGGGCAGACTGACGTGAACAAACGTAATATCATCAAGACCTGTTTCCCGCTTCTGGCCGGTGGACAAGGCATGATTGATGTGTTGTCTTTTTCGTTCTGCTCGAGTCACGTTTATCACCAATTATTTTAGTTTATTCAGCTTATCTCCGATCAGATCTCCAAGCTGGAAGCCAGTGCTTGTTTCTTCCTTCGCTTGATATTGACGGTAATCTTCCTGATCAGCTTTAGGCGTTTCTTCAAGTTCACGCATGCTTAATGAAATGCGCTCCTCATTTTCATTCACATCAAGAACCTTCACTTTTACAGTCTGTCCTTCTTCAAGGACTTCATGCGGCGTGCCGATGTGTTTATTGGAAATTTGAGAAATATGAACGAGACCTTCAACACCTGGAAGGATTTCAACAAAGGCACCGAAGCTTACAAGACGCTGTACAGTTCCTTCAAGCACATCGCCAGGCTTCACTTTTTCGCCGATTTGGCTCCAAGGTCCAGGCAGTGTATCTTTGATTGATAAAGAAATACGTTCGTTGTCACGGTCAACCGATAACACTTTCACTTTTACTTCTTGTCCCTCTTCAACAACGTCAGACGGTTTCTCTACATGAGAGTGGGAAAGCTGTGAAATGTGTACAAGTCCGTCGATGCCGCCGATATCAACAAATGCGCCAAAGTCAGTCAGGCGTTGTACTTTGCCATCAAGTACACTTCCAACTTCAAGAGACTGAAGAAGTTCTTGTTTTTTATTCGCTTGCTCACTTTCAACAACAGCACGGTGTGAAAGGATCACGCGGTTTTTATCACGGTCAAGCTCTACAACGAGCAGTGACAGTGTTTTTCCTTTATAGTCAGTGAAGTCTTCAACGAAATGTGCTTCAACAAGTGATGCCGGAATAAAACCGCGAACGCCGATATCAACGACAAGGCCGCCTTTCACGACATCTTTCACTTCAGCTTCAAACACTTCTTTTGTTTCAAATTTTTTCTCAAGGTCTTCCCAAGCGCGGTCTGCATCAACAGCACGTTTAGATAAAATCAAAGCATCGTCTTCCACTTTTGTTACTTTCAGGTCAAGCTCGTCGTCTACTTTAACAACATCCGATGCTTTCTCTACATGAAGACTTGATAATTCACTGATTGGAATAATACCGGATTGTTTAACATTGATAATTTCTACATCTACATGTTTGTCTTCTACCTTTGTCACAATCCCTTTAACTACATCTCCAACCTCTGGCACTTGAACATCAATTTGATTCATTTCCTCTGTCATTTGAATAACCTCCTTGGTCCAAACCTACACAGCTTAATTAAAACGGTTTGAAAGCTGAACATATAACATGCCCGCTTTTAGCCGAATATGTATTAAAGAATCATCCAAAAAAGTTTTTTGAATGATCAATAAAAAGTTTTATTAGTATTAACTTCTAATAAAAGGACAGGTTTGTCAAGCAATAACATTCTATCTTCGTTGAAAAATTCAAAAAAAGTGGCATTTGCCATCCTCAGCGGGACTTTTGCTCCACAGCCTCGAGGATTTTATCAGCTACCTCTTGAATGGAAAGCGATGTCGTGTCGATTTCAAGAGCGTCTTCTGCTTTACGCAGCGGAGATACTTCGCGCTCTGAATCAAGCTTGTCTCTTCTTGCAATTTCCTCAATTAATGTTTCGTAGTTGACATCAAAGCCTTTTTTCACATTTTCTTCATAACGGCGTTTCGCTCTCTCTTCAACAGATGCCAAAAGAAAGATTTTTACTTCTGCATTTGGCAGCACATGCGTCCCGATGTCACGACCATCCATGACGACGCCGCCTTTTTCCCCAAGCTGCTGCTGGCGTTTCACCATTTCTTCTCTGACACTTCTGTGCTTGGCCGCAATTGAAACTTGGTTGCTGACTTCATCTGTTCTGATCGCCTCAGTTACATCGGTGCCGTTTACAAGCACTTTTTGTCCATCTTTTGTTGTAATCAGCTCAATGTCTGTCCGCTTTAGCAGCTCAGCCAGTTTTTCTTCATCTGTCAGATCAACGTTTTCCTGTAAAGCCGCGTACGTAATCGCCCGATACATCGCTCCTGTATCAATATATATGTACGATTTTTTCTCAGCCACAATTTTGGCAACGGTGCTTTTCCCCGCAGCTGCCGGGCCGTCGATTGCAATCGATAATTTCTTTTCCATAATTCCTCTCCTTGCTCTTTTCTCCTCTATGGATTGTATCACGAACTTTATGAAAAAGGGTGAAAAATTGATGAATAATTAATGTTTGAAGGTTTCAATCCTATTGTTTTCCTCCATTTTATCCACCCCTTCATATTGAATCACTTTTGATACGTATGGTTCAATATGCTGATAGTGAAAAAGAAATTGGACACCAAGTAAAATGATGGCCTGAATGAACAATAATTTGATCAGCAGCCGTTCAAATGTTTTCATTGGAGCACCTCCATTACAAATAGTATGGAAGTGTTTGCCGATGTTTATTCCATTCGGGCCTTTCTTCTCTTATTTAACTGGCGCCGGATGCAGTATTGAAGCAAAGCCTGCTGGTCACCTGCTGCAATTTCTGAATACTCTAAAGTCATTTTTCGTTTTTCTGACTTGGGGTCATTAAAGATTCGTCTGACAACTGCTTCTGTTTCTATTTGACGTGTGTGCTCCTCTTCAGGAAGACGGATGATCAGGCGCAATGATTCCCCCGATTGAAAAGAAAGGCCATCAGCTAAAACCACGGCGATGCCGCCTGCACTGATGTTATAAGATAGTGTGCGGATCTCTTCTTCATTTCCCGGCTGAATTTGCACATCTAATACCGCATCAGTTCTTACATATTGGCGGCGCTGGATTCTTTTCATTTTTTCACGGGGAGGCACTTCAAGACAGATCATTTGAAGTTTGTCCTTCACTTTACCTTTTATACGGCTTATAAAGCGATAAGGAACTTCGTCTTTTCCCACAAACTCTACCGTTACTTCCATATCGTTATGTAAAATCACAGTTCGCCCTGTAACTACATCAACAGGATACGCGATCAAAAGTTCATTGTTTTCGATGCTGACCGCCTTGCTTTTTGCCTTTTTCAATTCATTTTCTTCTATATATTCTAAAAGTACATTTTCTCCAATCTCTATCATTGACTTCACTCTTTCGCATTCAATATACTCACGTTTTTATTAAAGCACGTAATGAAAAAAAGGAAAAGACATTTAGTCCTTTCCTCCTGTTTTTTATAGGTCTTTATATATAGGTTCTGCATTTTTTAGTTTTTCAACCTTTTCTTCCGATCCGTCTTTGGCATTGATATACATTCTGAATGTGTCATTTTCAATTGTTCCAAGCATTTCGTAACATAACACTTCTTGACCTAGTTCATTTGTAATCAAAGCGAGCCTTGTTTCTCTCACTTGTATATTTTTATTTAATTTAGACTTTGCCTCTGCTTCAGTAATTGCAGGCTTAGGTATGGTTCTTTTTCTGTGAGATGTGAGGAAGTCTCTTGCTGAAAAGCCGACAACCTCACCGTCATCCAAGGCCACTTTCATACGAATTGCCTCCGGGTACATCCGGACTTTATTTTCAACAGGAACATATGAAAATACACCGATTTTATCATATTGGGCACTTTCATCAATTTCCAAATCATCTGTTTCAAATCCGTTTTTCTTTAAAAATGCAAGCGCTCGGTTCGATCCGTCATTTAAACTGATTTTCTGATCTTTCACTTCTCTGTTTTGGATCAAGTATACCGGATGCCCGCCCTTCTTCGTAATATCCATATAAATCACTGCTTTATGGTCTGGGTCTTTCATGCTGATGCTATATACATCGCGATTTGTTTTTTTTCCGCTCTTTACCACTTTAATTGAATAATTGTCATCTGGGGCAAAGCGCTCAGCAATTTGTTTTGCTTCCTGTTCGGAAATTTGTTTTCCCTTCAGATGGCTGAAGCCTTTCTCTTCTTTTTTCGTGCTGGTGAAACTCGGGCCAAGATCAGTGCCAGTGGAGAATGCACCAACATTTTTTTCGACTGTTTTAAAGCTGTTGATAATCGTATTATCACTTTGTTTTTCGTCAGAAGCCAGGGCCATTTCTACGTCCATCCAGCGAAGGTTTTTGCTCATGACAAGGTGCTGAACATGACGCAATTCATTTTGTATATCTTCGGACTGCTGATATAGCTTATTTAGTGATGTATACTCGTTTTTATCAAGCGGCTTTTGGTCCAAATCTCTGACTGACGTTTTATAGCTGAAATCGCCGATCTTTGATAATAGCTCTTCAGTTTTATTAAACGGCATTAATGTAAGCGGCAGCTGACTGACACTGTTATGAGCTTCTGATGTAATCCTCCACACATCGATCAATGCAGGCGACAGTGATTTTTGGCTGTTCATGGCAAGTGTTGTTCCGATTTTATCATGAAGCTGATCCATCTGATAGGTAAGCTCATGAAACGCCCGCTGATAGTTATTTTCAGCATGAAGAAGAACTGCGTCTTTTTCCTGGTGTTCTTTGTATCCCCAGTAGCCTGTACCGACTATTGCAATACCAAGCACGGCGATTAAAATTCCTCTGATCATTTATCACACCTCTTTTTATGCTTTCTCATATCTGCTACTCACAGAAAATGTGTTTACCGATTCTTTTAATCTGCGGACGCCCCCAAATCCACGGACTTGTAGCCGTATCCGGATTAAAGTAGTAAAGTGCTTCCTCTGATGGGTCCCAGCCATTGATGGCATCCAGCACTGCTTCTCGGGCCGTTTCATTCGGCTGCATGTAAATTTGTCCGTCGGCTACTGCTGTGAAGGCAAGCGGCTCAAAAATAACCCCCGCTACTGAATTTGGAAATAACGGGCTGTTCAAACGGTTTAAAATGACTGCTGCAATAGCAACCTGCCCCTCGTACGGCTCGCCCCGCGCTTCGCCATAAACCGCTTGAGCAAGCAGCCTGATATCGTTGTTGGAAAATCCACCAGGCATGTTCGCTGCTACCGCGTCCTGTTTTCTTGCTTTTGCTGGTGTATTGTTTTGCTGTTTATTCGCATTCGCTTTAGGCTGCTGCGTTGTTTTTTCCGCAGGCTGTTTCTGCCGTGCTTCTGCTTGTTGTCTTGCCTTTTGTGTTGCTGCTTTTGATGGTTTCGTCTGATACTTTAGCGGAATTTTTCCGTAATGCGTGAATGTATTCCCTTTATTGAGCTGTTCCATGACATATTCACGATAGTATTTTGATTTACATATTAAGGTTTGCTTTGTTTTAGCTCCTACAAGGCCGTCAACCTCTTTTAACCCGAATTGATCCTGAAAATTTCGAACTGCCCAGTACGTCCCCCATCCATAAACCCCGTCAATTTTTCCGTTATAATATCCGTTGTATTGAAGACGCGCCTGAAGCTCGACCACATCATCCCCGGTTGCCCCTCTTTGAATGACCTGATTCGAAAAGGCAGAGATCGTTTCAGTATTAATAAACGTCGTTATTGTAAAGGAAAAAAGGATGAGACATGCCATAATCGATCCTTTGGACTTCATCTTTTCAAGCCTCCTACTGCAAATTTTTAAGTGTAATCGTATTTTCTGTAACGAGGTTATTTTTATACACTCTTTCCTTGTTATCCCTCAGAACATAAAAACTGCACACAAAAAAGCCGCACGGTTGCTGTGCGGCTTCTATACTTGCATCATATTAACGGAACGGGCTTTTTTCGCTTTACGCAAACCAAACCACCATAAAAATACCATAAATGGAAGCATATAATAAATCCAATTGCTAAGCGCTGTTAGGATAAAATCATATGATCCATGCAAAAGGGATGGGACAACTAAAGAAAGAGTAAGCCACTTTACACGCGCCTTATCAGCGGAAAAACGGGCTTTTCCAAGGTAAAATCCCATTATAACGCCAATCAAGGCATGGCATGAAACAGGCAGCAGCGCCCTGACAAACGCATGCTCCACGCCGTGGCCAATTAAATAAAGAATATTTTCGAGGGTTGCAAAACCGAGTGATACACTTGTACCGTACACAATCCCGTCATAATGCTCATCAAAGTGGGCGTGCGGGTAGACACTGATCATCAGTATAAACCATTTTAATGATTCCTCCAAAAACCCCGAAGATAAGAAAGAAACGAAAAAGCTTCCGCCTCCTACATTCTCTTTTTCAAGTACATACTGGATAAACATGATGGGAAATACAAGAACAACCCCGAGAAAAAACGACCGTAGCACCATATGTACAGGTTCATTATCATACTGATCTTTTAAATAAAAATAACTTAATAACGCGATGCCGGGGGCAATTCCTGCAGAGATGATTGCAAACATCAGGCAACCTCTTTCCTTTATATTCCTACGTCTATCCTACCATGTTGTTTAAAATTTTACATCTGTCTGCACTTAAAAAAACAAAAAGAGCATACGAATGCATCATATGCTCCTCATCTTTAATGGTTTTCTCTTTTGGCGATTTCCGCTGCGATATGCCCCCCGTGAAACCTGCCGTTTTCAATAAATATTTCATTTGCATTATTTCCCGCAGCAATAACCCCGGCAATAAAGACACCTTCAACGTTCGTTTCCATCGTTTCTTCGTTGAAATATGGACGCCCTGTTTCTTTATCAATTTCAACACCAATTTTTTCAAGAAATTGATGATCGGGATGATAGCCTGTCATGGCAAATACAAAATCATTTTTAATGGTAATGAGTTCTTTCTCTCCGGAGCGAAACACAACTTCATCCTCGGTGATTTTTTCGACACAAGCGCCAAATTCCATACGGATTGTACCGTTTCTGACGAGGGCTTCAAATTCTGGCAGAATCCACGGCTTAATGCTTGGAGAATACTCATTGCCCCTATATAAAACTGTGACACGCGCCCCAGATTTCACGAGTTCAAGGGCGGCGTCCACGCTTGAATTTTTCCCGCCGATGACAACAACATCTTTATCAAAATACGGGTGGCCTTCTTTAAAATAATGAAATACTTTCGGCAAATCCTCACCGGGTACGCCCATATAGTTTGGATGATCATAATAGCCTGTGGCGATGATACAATATGGCGTCGTGTAGGTCTCTTTTGACGTCTCAATAACGAATGTGTTATTTTGCGTTTTCGTCACTTTACGCACCATTTCAAACGCATTAACACGGATGTTTTTCCGTTTGACGACTTCACGGTAATACGATAAAGCCTGAATTCTGACAGGCTTCCTGTTCTCTGTAATAAATGCCACATCGCCGATTTCGAGCTTTTCACTTGAGCTGAAAAAGGTTTGATGCGTCGGATAATTGTAAATACTGTTAACGACATTGCCTTTTTCGATGACGAGGGCATCAATGCCAATTTGTTTTAGGTGAATGGCAGCAGATAGTCCACAAGGTCCTCCGCCTATAATAATTGCTTTTTCTTGAATCATTTCTGTCAACTCCTGCGATTGGCATTTCACTTCATATTTTCTATTTCCGAATAAAAAAATCTCCTATTTTATCATAGGAGATTTTTTATTTTTATGCAAATCATCAACTTATATCCAGCCTCTAAAACGCGAAGCTTCAGCCATTTTGCGAACGCCGACCATATATGCAGCGAGCCTCATGTCAATTCTTCGGTTGTTAGCCATTTCGTAAATATTGTTAAATGATTTGACCATCATTTTTTCTAATTTTTCTTCTACCTCTTCTTCACTCCAGTAGAAGCCTTGGTTATTCTGAACCCATTCAAAATAAGAAACTGTTACGCCACCGGCACTTGCCAGCACGTCTGGTACAAGCAGAATGTCCCGGTCTGAAAGAATTTTTGTTCCTTCAAGCGTTGTTGGTCCGTTCGCTGCTTCAACGACAATTTTAGCCCGGATATTATGGGCATTTTCTTCTGTAATTTGATTTTCAATCGCAGCAGGAACGAGAATATCACAATCCAGCTCCAGCAGCTCTTGGTTGGTAATGGTATCGTTGAAAAGCTTTGTTACGGTACCGAAGCTGTCGCGTCGGTCGAGTAAATAATCGATATCAAGGCCTTCCGGATCATAAAGTCCGCCATACGCATCTGAGATGCCGACAACTTTTGCCCCCGCATCATGCATAAATTTTGCCAAATAGCTTCCCGCGTTTCCGAAGCCTTGGACAACGACACGCGCACCTTTAATATCGATGCCTCTCTTCTTAGCCGCTTCTTTAATACAGATGGTAACACCTTTTGCTGTCGCAGATTCTCTCCCGTGAGATCCGCCAAGCACAAGCGGTTTGCCTGTAATAAATCCAGGCGAATTAAATTCATCAATTCTTGAATACTCATCCATCATCCAAGCCATGATTTGTGAGTTTGTAAATACATCCGGTGCCGGCACGTCTTTTGTCGGGCCGACAATTTGGCTGATCGCTCTGACATACCCTCTGCTCAGACGCTCCAGCTCTCTAAACGACATATCCCTTGGATCACAAACAATTCCGCCTTTACCACCGCCATATGGAAGATCAATTATGCCGCATTTTAAACTCATCCAAATTGAAAGCGCCTTCACCTCTTTTTCTGTTACGTTCGGGTGAAAACGTATCCCGCCTTTCGTTGGACCGACAGAGTCATTGTGCTGCGCACGATATCCTGTGAAAATCTTTACTGAACCGTCGTCCATACGAACAGGTATTTTTACCGTTAATAATCTCATCGGCTCTTTTAACAATTCGTATACCTCTTCGGGATATCCCAATTTTTCCAGAGCCTTATGTATTACGGTTTGGGTTGATTTTAATACATCAAGTTTGTCCTCTTCTGTATGACCGGTGTTTCGATCGGCTGCCATTTGAGTTAACCTCCTAGAATCTTCTGTTTCTCACATGCTCCCTTTCAGAGAATAGTATACACCTTCATATGATCTGTGCATAGAATAAACGTTATGTTTTTCCATGTTTTTTAACGAAAAAAAACTGCTGAAATCAGCAGTTTCCCGTTGCATTCTTATGAAAAATGAGTTTGTATCGTTTCTACGGCATTACCGTACATAATGAGCTTACCATACTCTTGCAGGCGATAAATCGTTAAAGTTGTCGGATTGCCGTATTCAGCCAGAACCGCCACAACCCCTTCAGCCGTATGTGACCCTAGATCTTCAAGGCTTAAAAAGTACTGCCCGTCATAGTGGTAGACAGTTCCCCCTGTGATACCGATTCGCTGTAAGCTTTCTGAAAGCTGAATGATATCTTCAAAGGAATGGAATTGATATATGATGTCCGCGCTTTCATCAAGCTTGACTTGCATTTCGATGTAATCATCATCATACTCATCGTCTTCTGAATCGGCGTCTTGGTTCTTTGTTACGATCACGACCATCCCTTGTGCTTGGAGAGAATACACTTCCACTGCAATCGGTCCATTCGCTTCAAAGCCGAGCTCTGTATTTGCTTCATTCATCATATCTTTAAATAACTGGTGGACTTTGAATGAGTCCTTCCAGAGGTCTTCTTTTGTCAATCCCCGGTCTGTCAAATCATCGAGGGTTAAAAAGATTTTGATCTTATTATAATTCAGACGCTCAAGCCGCATAACGTTCCCTCCTGCCTCTACTTGCACACAAATCATATAACACATTATATGAGATGATGAGTCATAGGTTCTTAATTGTTATCAGTTTACACTGAGTTCACTAGTAAGACAAGCACAATGCAGTTTTTATTGCCATACGGATTTTTGCTTTTTAGAAGTTATTCTGGCCCGCAAAGAGTCACAATGTGAGTTTCAGGCTCAGCACCTAAACGAAGAGGCACTTTTGTCGTGCCGTAGCCGTTGCTGATCAGATATGCCGCGTTTTTAACAATACCTGTTTTCCCCAGTTCATAAGGACCGAATTTTCCAAACCTGATCTGGCCTCCATGGGTATGTCCGCTGAATATCACATCAATACCGTCATCTTCATTGATTTGTTCATGAATCTCCGGATTATGGCAAACCAGAATATTCAGCTGGCTTTCATCAAGTTCTTTGATGGCTTCCTCATAATGATCCATCTCCATCCTGATATCATCAACCCCCGCAATCGCAATCGTATGCCCATTGTATGAAAACGGGACTGACTCATTTCTCAGAGCGATGACGCCGTGCGCTTTAAATATGGAATACAGCTTATGCTGCCTGACTTCATAATCATTATTCCCCCACACAAACACGATAGGGACCCCGAAATGTACGAGCCTTTTGATGTTTTCCTCGATTCTCGCACTGGGCACCCCGCCCTCAGCTAAATCACCGCCGATTATAACCAAGTGGGGGGCATGGCTTCGCGCTTTTTCTAAAAGGTCTTGATCGATGAGACGTTTGTGAATGTCTGAAATAAAAAAGATTGTCAGAGGCGGCTTGCCCTTCATCTTTGATAAAGGAAACGTATGTGTCTTCAAATGATTGCCTTTTGCTGTTGCATACATTTTTGCCGTCATTGCCGCTGCCGCAACAGTTAGTACACCGGCAATTTTCACTGATAGCTTCATAAAAAACTCTCCATTCTTTTTAGAACTTATCAATAAGACGGACAATAAAAAAAAGACGTTTCTATCGTTTGAGAAAACGCCCCATTTTATTTACTTTCAAAATATAGATTAATGTCATATTTGTGCTTCATCATATGAAAAACAGACTCTCTCGCCTTCCATTTATCGGGCTGCGGCCAGAGATCAGTGCTTTTCTGAATAATTTCACATCTCAGTTTATGGAAATCAGTCTCGGATTTTTCTTCCTTTTTCTTGAAATAATATGAAGTGCAGTAGGCAAAAGCGGTTGCCAGCATCCAAAATAAATAAAAGGTATGGCTAAGTATTTCTTGAAGTATAAGCTGAGGCTCCGGGCTTTTGATCATGATCATAACACATAATAAGCCTAGGCAGATAAGTGAAGCCCATCGCCATCTGCGGCATTGTGCTGCATAATTTTCGAATTTTTGTTTTCGTTTTACCAGCGCTTGGAGCATCTGTTTGGTCGGCGCGTCTGTAAACTGATCCAGCTGATTCCATAAGGATTCCATACGCTTCACACCTTGTCCATTTTCATTGCTACAATATATGAACGTAAAATAAAAATAATACCCTATTCATCCATTAAGGGGATGTCCAAAACTTGTCCGGTGTAAACATCATTTCCATTCAGATGATTATACGCTCGAATTTTTTCTTCTCCTGTCCGGCTTTTATAATACTTCATGGAAATGCGGTATAGCGTTTCTTTCTTTTGGACGGTGTGCTTGACAACGCGATTCGGCACATTTTGAACTGGCTCAGCCGGCTGTTCTTGCTGTTGTACTGTTGATTGGGAAGAGGAAGCAGCCGCGGCGGTTGCTTCCTCCTTATTTGCCGAGTCTTCTTTTTCCGCTACAGCAGTCTGTTTCTTATCATCAGCGGTTTTTGCCGGCTCTTTTGGCTTGGAATCTTCAGGCTCTTTTTTTGACTCCTTCTGCAGTGCGGTCTCTTTAGTGTCTGCGGTATCGTTTTTATCCTCTGATTTCGGGACAACCTCATATTTGCTTTGGCTGCTGTCAATAAAAACATCTTCATAATCGTCATGATTATCCGGGTGGCTCTTTAGATAAAATAAGGTGACTAAAACGATAACCGGCACAAATACAAATATTACTGCGAGTACTGTGAATAATGGCGTTTTTGTTTTGCCTTGCTTTTTTTTCTGTTCTCTTTGATTTTTTACAGATTGTCTTGTCGGAAGGCTTTCTCCATCATCGACATAATCGTCCGCCAATGCGGCGTTTTGATCTTCATAAAGATTCTGGGCTTTTCTTCTCTCTACTCTCGACATGTTCGTCATGTTTATCCCTCCTCACATGTTCAAAACGAATCTGACAGGCAAACACGGCATCAATGATAAAATGCGCCGTCATCGGAACAAATAAGTTGCCGGTCCATTCATACATCAGACCGAGCAAAAAGCTGATTGCTGTCACCATAATAAATAACAGCCATTTTGACAAATACCGAAAGTGCAGAGCGGCAAATATAAGGCTGGCCGCCCATAAACCGATATGAGTCTGCAGCACTCCCCTGAATAACATTTCTTCCGCGAAAGCAATCAGAAGCGTTAAAAATATAATATGAGGGATTGACCTCTTACTGAATATTTTTTTATTGATTCCGCCGTCATCATATAAATGAGACGGAAACCATTTCATTACTGCCATATCGGCTAAAATAACAATAACAGCTATAGAAACACCATACCAGATGATTCGCATATCGCGAATGTCCCAGAGCTTTAATACGTCCCGTACATCCTCAAAAAAGAACAGTCCTGCTGCAGCAGCGGCAAAGATGATGAGTAGCTGCGTCAAATATAACTGCTTCAGCATATCACGGTCAGTCATATGCTGAATATAATCTTTTTGCTGTTTCAGTTCAGCTCACCTACAGTCTGCAAGCTGAATATCCGGTGCAATTCCGAACTCCAGCTGTCTAATGGCGCCATTTTACTCCGTTCCCCTTTTTGTTCATACAAGGATAAATCAAAACCGCAATGTGAACAGCACGGGAGGTTTCCGTCATCAGGCTCGTATGATTCATCAAAGTAGGTTAATAGTGCCTGCCTTAAACAGCCATCACGCTGAAGCAAAAATGATACACGGTGCATTTTTTCCAGCTTCAGCTCCATGCGATATGAAATTTCTTTCTTCATCAGTTCAACTGATGTTTTCCCCTGCATAAAGAGATGAATCATCATACGGGCCTGTGTCTCTCCGACGCCATACTGAAGTAATACGTCACGAAGCCTTCTCTCATCCCGCTCCTCCGTCTTCTCTAGCACACGGATCACGTCGGCGATTTCTTCAGCTGTGACACTCTCCATCTGGATAATCTGTTCCTGCAATTCAAAATCCCCTGGCGCCCGCAGCAAAATGCTGACACTCGGCTTTCCGTCGCGGCCCGCTCTGCCGATTTCCTGCATAAAAGCTTCTGCCGTCTGCGGGAGGTGAAAATGAATCACATATCTGATATCGGGTTTATCGACACCCATTCCAAACGCATTCGTACAACATATCACATCAAGCTGGTTATGAATAAACTGCTGCTGAATTAAAATCCTGTCCCCTGACTCCAAACCGCCATGGTAAAAGTCGGCTCTGCTGCTCGTTTTGCTTTTAATTTCACCCGCTAATTCCTCAGCCCATTTCCGTGTCGGACAATAAACAATTCCCGGACCTTGCAGGTTTTCAACCAGCTGAATGACCCTATCTATTTTTTCGGCAGTATCCGCCGCATTTTCAACCCTCAGTGCGATGTTTGGGCGGTTGACTGAGTTGAGATGGCGTACAGCATGCTGCAGCTCCAGCAGGTTCATGACATCTTGCAGCGTTTCCTTTGTAGCCGTGGCGGTCAATGCCAGAACGGGCGGGTGTCCAAGTTTTTTTCTCAGCTGTCCGAGCTTTGAATAATCAGGCCTGAAGTCGTGTCCCCATTCAGAAATACAATGCGCTTCGTCAATAACAAATAGGCTGATCGGGACGCTTTTCAATTTTTCCAATACATATGGAGACTGTAAAGCTTCAGGAGACAAGTACAAAAATTTATATCGATGAATATGTTCTAAAACAAATTGTCTTTCCTGCCTGTTAAGCATGCTGTTCAAAGCTGCAGCACGCTTTTCCCCCCGGGCTTTCAGCTGCTGCACCTGATCCTCCATTAAAGAAAGCAGTGGAGAAACGATTAATACCATGCCGTCAAGCATATAACCAGGCAGCTGGTAGCAAAGCGATTTCCCTCCCCCAGTCGGGAGCATTGCAATGGTATCCTTCCCGCTGAGTATGCTTTCAATAATGTCCTGCTGCCCTTTTTTAAAGGAAGTAAAACCAAAAAACTGATATAACGTTTGCTGTAATTTAGTCATATTGCTGCACCTGCTTTGTCAATGCCAGTCTGATTTGAAAGTAGCTGAACCGCTGTTCCAGCCCGTCGCGAATTTGTTTGATTTTATTCGTCCGCATCCGTTTGGCAAACTCTGCGATTTGAAGCTGGTCTTCTGCTGATACATAGTCATTAATCATAAACGCAGGCTCATGGAGAGAAATCTCGACAATGTGGTCTTCAATCGTCGCTGTTTTCAGCTTTCTGATTTCAGCAATTCGCTGTATCGGAAACCCTTGTTTGACCATCTGCCATGTTTTCCTCGTCGACTCTGTCAGGGCATTATCTAAGTGCACATCAGAAAGGAGATCCTTTAACAAAGCATCTTCACACTCCGGAAGAGAATGAATAAAATAATGTACCGAAGCCCAAAACATGATATAGACATACCATTCGTCTTCTTTCAGCGTATCAGCAAGCTGCCTGCTCGTATAACCGATCCGATGGTGCGAGGTTAAGGAGTAGACAAAAATTTGCGCTGCTTTGTTTTCAATCTTTTTCAAATGCGCCTCAAGCATGGCAAAAAGGCTTTTTGCCATCTCTATATGATCCGTATGCCGGGACAGGTATTTCTTTACCCAGTGAAGTGTCTTATGATCCTTTGTGACAGGGATATACTGCCTGCTCCCTTGCTGTTTATGGGATAGGACCTGCACAAGCAGCGAAAGCCTTTTCCAAAGCACGCCGGCAGCCTGCTGATAATGAGCGCCGTGACAATGAACGGGCCAAGGCCGCTCGCTAAGGGCATGCCTTAAAACTGCTGCGCCGCTGGCTGTCACTTTGTATGTATCTGATTCAGACATTGGCGCGAGATATGAATGCTTTTCAAGCTTGTCAAGCGACGCAGAAATATCGCTTCTCGAACATTTTGCCGCCATTCCAAAGTATTTTGCAGTCTGAAATAAGCCGGCATCTTGAATGGTCTGTGACGATCTCTTGCCTTTGAATAGGTGAAAAACAGCGCTTCCCGACCGTTCCCCGTTTATTTTGCAAAGACAATCGAGAACCATAATATCGAAGTAATTTAATGACAACCTATCCACCTACATTCTTCCTGACAAAAATCGTTGATTTGCTCTTTTTATTTTAACAGATTTCAAACAGAAATCGACGTTTAAAGTCATCATTAAGGGGGATGTTATGTAGATAACCCCTTATGTGATAAGCATTCTCAATCATTTTTCTGTTGAAATGTGGCAGCAACATCATTACAATAAGTAAGAGGAATAGGTGTTAAATTGATTAAATATAAAGATTGATCCATTTGTTCCACCAAGAACAATCTGGGAGGTTTTATTCATGGCAAAGTACACAATCGTAGACAAAGATACATGTATTGCATGCGGCGCTTGCGGAGCTGCTGCGCCAGACATTTACGATTACGATGATGAAGGCATCGCGTTCGTAACGCTTGATGAAAACAAAGGTGTTGTCGAAGTTCCTGAGGTACTGGAAGAAGATATGATTGACGCATTTGAAGGATGCCCTACTGATTCCATCAAAGTGGCGGATGAGCCATTTGAAGGCGACCCGCTTAAATTTGAATAGAAGTAACTAAAAAAAGCTCCCGAACGGGAGCTTTTTTATTTAATGGATATGTGCACTTCGCTGCTGCTCAATCCATGGCTTAAGCTTGATAAAAATTAGTGAGAATACAACCGTAATTACAATACCTTTTATCATGTTAAACGGCAGGATACCTGCGACGACTGCTGTTTTTAGCGCGCTGTCGGATAATGCCGGTGAATGTAAAAACCACGTGTATGCCGGAAGAATCAGAACATAATTTAAAATACTCATTAAAATGGTCATCGCTGCAGTTCCCAAAAGCAGGCTGACAGCCAAGCCCTTTGCTGAGTTGAGTTTTTTAAATAAGAAAGCAGTCGGTAATATAAAGAGTGTTCCTGCAATAAAATTCGCAACTTGCCCTACAGGAACTCCGGCCATGCTTCCCTGAATGATATACTGAAGAACATTTTTTATCGCTTCTACGGCAATACCCGCCAAAGGTCCGTAAATCAGAATGGCAATAATTGCGGGAACGTCGCTAAAATCGATTTTTAAATAATCCGGAAGACCCGGAAACGGGAAATTTAACAGCATCAAAACAAATGCAATGCTGCTCAGCATGCTGACCACAACTAATTTTTTTACTTTCACTTCATTCTCTCCTTTTCGATCACATCTTACTCGAAAACGGAAAGGTTCTTTTCCAGCCAATAAAAAAACCGCTTCATATATAAAAGCGGGGTTTCGAAAATTAGGCTAGGCAAAGAAACGTTTGAAAAATTCAATTTCAAAACGCTTATGAACCTCCATCTTCTCCCATCCAGACTGTACTGTCGGCTCCGGAATCTCACCGAATCCTGCTGTAAAGACAGCTCGCGGGCTTAGAGCCATTGGCTCATCACCGCCGGTAGGGAATTTCACCCTGCCCCGAAGATTGATCATATGAAATTTAATTACATTATAAACGATAACTGGTTGGCTGTATAGAGAATTGCTTCAAATTAAATATATTACCTGCAAGCTGTCAGATCATTGATTTATTAGGCTTTACTTTTATCCTTTACTGCGTCAATACACGTTGACACTCTTTTGAGAATATGTTAAATTATCAGATATTTAGTTTGTCAATTTAGGAGGAAATCTAACGATGTTTCGAGTATTGGTCTCAGACAAAATGAGCAACGACGGTTTACAGCCACTTATTGAATCAGACTTTATTGAAATCGTTCAAAAAAACGTAGCAGATGCAGAAGATGAATTACATACTTTTGATGCTCTTTTGGTGCGAAGCGCGACAAAAGTAACAGAAGACCTTTTCAACAAAATGACTTCTTTAAAAATTGTCGGAAGAGCCGGTGTCGGTGTCGATAATATCGATATTGATGAGGCTACGAAACACGGGGTAATCGTGATCAATGCTCCGAACGGCAACACCATTTCGACAGCTGAGCATACATTTGCAATGATCTCTTCTTTAATGAGACACATTCCGCAGGCTAATATCTCAGTGAAATCCAGAGAGTGGAACCGCACAGCTTATGTCGGTTCAGAGCTTTATGGAAAAACGCTTGGTATTGTAGGATTAGGCCGAATCGGAAGTGAAATTGCACAGCGTGCGAGAGCGTTCGGTATGACTGTGCACGTTTTTGATCCTTTCTTAACGGAAGAAAGAGCGAAAAAAATCGGCGTAAACAGCCGTACATTTGAAGAAGTGCTTGAAAGTGCGGATATCATTACCGTTCACACGCCTTTAACAAAAGAAACAAAAGGCTTATTGAATAAAGAAACGATTGCAAAAACGAAAAAAGGCGTTCGCTTAATTAACTGTGCGCGAGGCGGAATTATCGATGAAGCAGCACTTCTCGAAGCTTTGGAAAACGGGCATGTTGCGGGAGCAGCGCTTGACGTTTTCGAAGTCGAACCGCCAGTTGACAACAAACTTGTTGATCATCCATTAGTCATTGCCACTCCTCACTTGGGAGCATCAACGAAAGAAGCACAGCTCAATGTCGCCGCCCAAGTGTCAGAAGAAGTTCTGCAGTTCGCAAAAGGCCTGCCTGTCATGTCAGCTATCAACCTGCCTGCCATGACAAAAGATGAATTTGCTAAAATTAAGCCTTACCATCAAATTGCAGGAAAAATTGGCAGCCTTGTATCACAGTGCATGAAAGAACCAGTACAGGATGTTGCCATTCAATATGAAGGCACAATTGCTAAACTCGAAACATCGTTCATTACAAAAGCCCTTCTGTCAGGCTTTTTAAAACCGCGCGTTGACTCTACTGTTAACGAGGTCAATGCCGGGGGTGTCGCAAAAGAACGCGGCATCAGCTTCAGTGAAAAAATTTCCTCTTCTGAATCTGGATACGATAACTGCATCAGCGTAAAAGTGACAGGAGACCGCAGCACCTTTACTGTAACGGCTACGTATATTCCTCATTTCGGAGAACGAATTGTCGAGATCAATGGATTTAATATTGATTTTTATCCGACTGGTCACTTGGTGTATATCCAGCATCAAGATACAACAGGTGTCATCGGCCGAGTAGGACGTATTCTCGGAGATAATGATATTAACATTGCAACTATGCAGGTTGGCCGTAAGGAAAAAGGCGGAGAAGCCATCATGATGCTTTCCTTTGACAGACATCTGGAAGATAAAATTGTGAAAGAACTAACAAATGTCCCTGATATTGTGTCTGTGAAGCTCATTGATCTGCCATAATTAAAAAAACTCAAGCTATATAGCTTGAGTTTTTTTATTGTTCTATCCCCGTGTGTTTTTATGCAAAATATCTAAGACACTCCTTAGCTCAGAAACAGGAATTTGGCCTGGTGCGGACGCCTCTTCTCCAGCTCCAAAAGTACAAGCCGATCCAAAAACCTCACCGCTCAGCCTGCTGATGAGCCCTGTTGCAGCCATTGACATTGTAATAATGGGGCGGTCTGCATATTTTGTTTTCATTGTATACGTCGCATCAAGCAGTGTTAGGAGATCTCCAGTATCATTCGGCATGACAGCCATTTTTGGAATATGCGCGCCTAAGTCCTGCATTTTTCGAAGTCTGGAAAGAATTTCATCTTTTACAGGTGTTTTTTCAAAGTCGTGATTTGACATCACCACATAGACGTTGTTTTCTTCCGCCAGCGATACTAACGCTTTTACATTTGCATCTCCTGAAAATAATTCGATGTCTATCAGATCGATGTCTTTTGTTTGGATTGCCGATTCCAGCAAAGCAAGATAGGAGCTTTCGTCCATCTCCATGCTCCCGCCCTCTTTGTGGGTTCTGAATGTAAATAGAAATAGCTTGTCTTCTAAAGATTTACGAAGCTTAGAAATGAGCTTTGTGACCGCTTCTCTGTCATTCGCTTTTTCAAATACGTCGACTCTCCATTCAACAATGTCCGGATTCAGTAATTTTACTGCCTCTGCTTCATTCAGAATTTGTTTTTCCGTCTTTCCCATCAGCGGAACGATGATTTTCGGCATTCCTTCCCCGATGGAAACTCCTTTAATTGTTAACACGTTCACTCATCTCAAATCCTTTCAATCGTTACCTTGTTTTATTATACACGTACAACTTTTTTTTGAAAATTTCTATTATATGAATAGCAACTAAAAAAGAGCCTCAAAGGGCCCATTTTAGTTTAAGAAAATCGGATTTGGAGCAGCCGGTACCGGAATTGCATCTGATACGTCATATTTGCCGATTTTGTTTGTTCTGGTTTCGGTAAAGGTCACTTCTGTGAAGCCAAACTCTTTTGCGGTTAAAAGAAGTCCCTCAATCATTAAAATACCGGCAATAGAATCCTCAACTTCTGAGTCCTTTGAAAAGCGGATATATAAGTGTTTCTGTTTCTTCGTTACAGATTGGACAGCACCCGCTTGAATAAGCGGTGTTGTATCTTCTTGGCTGCTCGATTCCATTTCCTTAATCGCTTCTTTTACTGTATCAAATGTTTTTTCTGACGGAATGAGAAAGTTCCCTTGTTTATTTTTGTACAAGTAGTAAGCTCTTTTTGACTGTTTGGGAATCGAAATTTCCGTAAAAGTGCCATATGAGCCAATCCGAACCCCAGTCTCATTTTGATCCGATAAAAATTTGACTTTTTCATAAGGACTCCATTTTAAGGATTCTTTAAGCAATTTTTTTAACAGTGTATCATCTTTTACAGAAAATGCCGTAGCTGGCTGATGGACTCGTATACTTAATTCCTTCTGCTTTGGTTTTTCCTTTATTTCTACTTCATCTATGAAGGTTGGAATTGTAATGGCATGATCAAGGATGCCCAATTCACTACTTTCAAACAGCATATCCTGGATCGTTTGGTCTGCATTTGTTTTTTGGATGCTGACGGGTATGATTGCGGATGTATCGGCATCAGCAACTGCTACAGTGATGTAATTGTCTTGTTCCTTTTCAGGTACAACAAACGATGTATGATCCAAGGACGATGCAGCTTTTGGGCTGTCTTCTGTCTCAGTTTTCGTTACTGCGTTCTCTTGGGACGCTTCTTTTTGTTGAGGCTGTGCCTGATCAAAGAAATGAGGAGAAATAATGAAGGCGATATAAACCGCAATTGCAGCGGCACACGCGGGGCCAATCCACCTGACAGCGGGCTTATTTTTACGCTTTGCCATCGTCAGCCGCTTGTAAATATCCTGAGGCGAACGATGGTCTTTAACTGCCGGAAGTTGACTTAACAACTCCTTTATCTGTTCTTCGTTCCATTCTGACTTCATCATCCATTAGCTCCTCCCTCAAAAGCTCCATATGTTTCCGAAGTACTTTGAGCCCTCTGTGTTGGGTCGTTTTTACTTTGCTTTCCGAGAAGCGCAGAGCCTTGGCTGTTTCCTGTATTGAATATCCCTGAATAAACCGCAAGATAATCACAGCTCTTTGATCGATTGTACATTGATCAAGCGCAGCATAAATTTCCCGGACATTTTCATGTTGAACCGCAAGTTCGTCCGGCAGCAATTGCTGATCCCTGACATCCTGTGTATCCCAGTCAAATGTACCGAGTATACGCTGTCTGATTGTTTGCTGTTTACGGAACCAGTCTATCGCAACATGGCGTGCGATAGACAATAGCCATGTTTTTTCACTGCTTCTTCCTTCAAACGTATGATAAGAATTTAATACCCGGATATAAACCTCTTGAAGAAGGTCTTCTGTCTGGTTTTTATCCTTTACCATATAAAATAAAAATTGGTACAAATCTTGATGATATGTATCATATAATAATTGAAAGGTTTCTTCCATTTGAAACCCCTCCGTTCACTTTTTTGTCGTATGAATAGCTTGAAAAGTTACATTACAACTATATTACGAGTAACTGGAATTTGGAAGGGAATTTATATTAACATATCCTTAAATTTTATTAATGTTGGCTATTAAAAAAACACCCGCTCAGTCAGCGGGTGTTTCTTATGGAACAAGATTCTTCGGCAAATTCAGACTCGATTTTACCGTTTTGTCGGAATATAAAAAGTAAATGTTGTTCCTTTATCTATTCGGCTGTGCACAGTGATTGATCCGTTGTGGGCTTCCACGATATTTTTAACGATAGCCAGCCCTAACCCGGTTCCTGCTCTGCCCCTTGTCCGCGCTTTATCTGCCTTATAAAACCGTTCAAAGATAAATGGCAGATCTTCTTCCGGTATGCCGGACCCGGAGTCTTTGATATCAATTTTCAATCCATCCTTCACAGAATGGACTGAAATGGAGACACTGCCGCCGGCTGAAGTATGCCGCAGCGCGTTATCGATCAAATTGGTAAATACCTGCTCCATCTTGTCTTCATCAAACATAAATTCCTCTTCTGTGAGAGAAATGTCATGATGTAAAGCAATATTTTTTTCTTTAGCAACACCGGAAAACTTCCGAATGATCTTTTCTAAAAACTCATTCACATTGATTTTTTCATAATGTAAGCCTGTATGGCCTGATTCCATTCGGGCTAAATCAAGCAAATCATTAACTAAACGGCCCATTCGGAGCGATTCGTCATAAATGATTTGGGCAATTTCTTTCCGGTCTTCTTCAGAGCTTGCAATGTCATCAACAATTGCTTCACTGTATCCCTGAAGCATGGAGATCGGTGTTCTCAGCTCATGACTGACATTTGCGATAAAGTCCTCCCGCAGCTTATCAAGGCGGCGTTCTTCTGTCATGTCACGCAGTACGGCAACCGCTCCTCTGACGTGCGATTCCGCATAAAGCGGCGACATCAAAAGCACCCATGATCTGCCTTGAAGCGTCATCTCAATCATTTGTTCTTTTTCAGTGCTGACAGCGTTTTGAAACAGCTCTTTTGCTTCAGGCGGAAGGTTGTCGCCTTCTTTGATATTCATGTTCTGTTCATAATACCAAGCCTGAAGAAAACGTTCAGCCGGCGGGTTGGTCACAAGAATCGTACCGTCAATATTAATGGTAATAACCCCGTCAGCCATACTGCTCAAAATGTTAGAAAGCTGCTCTTTTTCTTGATTGAGCGCATTGATATGAAAGTTAAGCTGCCGGCCCATTTGATTAAAAGCGGTCGCCAGTTCACCGATTTCATCCTGAGTTAAAATCGGGATTTTTGTATCGAACTTGCCCTTCGCCAAATCCTGCGCGCCTTCTCTCATTTTTCGGAGAGGGTACGTGACCCTGCTTGATAAAAAGAATGCGAAAAATGTGGTCAGCACAATCGCAATTCCAGCGGCAAGAAAAATATAGCGGGTAGTATGTTTTGTTGTATCTTTAACGGCAAGCAAAGACTGGGATAAAAAGACCATGCCTTTCTTTCCGTCTTTTTCATACGGGACACCTACAATCAGGCGTTCATTATCCGTGTCTGTATCGCTCAGTCCCGTCCGTTTGCTTACTTTTTTATGGTCTTTGAGAGCTTTATTTAAGTCTTTGTCATGCTGTATTTGCTCAACCGTAATAGACGACAGGCGATTTTTATCATTCGGAGAATACCAGTGGTTCTTCTCATCCTGGATGATGGCAATGCTTGTTAAGTTATCAGCGAGCTCCCAAGTGATTGACCTTGCCAGTGCCTGGTCCTCGTGATTTTCTAGGATGACAGCAACTTTATTCGCAAGCTGTGTTAAATCATTCTCGGCTTCTTCCACATGGTAGTTTTCAATAAACTCCAGCAAAAGAACCGTTAAAATGAACAATACGATCAAGACGAGTGAAAGGATCGTAAACCACAGCTTGCCTACTACGCTTTTCCAAAATTTCATTCAGCGCCGACCTCAAATTTATAACCTACACCCCATACTGTGACAATTTTTTTCGCAGCTTCCGGAGATACCTTGTTCAGCTTCTCTCTCAAGCGTTTGACGTGAGTGTCCACTGTGCGTAAATCACCAAAAAACTCATATTGCCACACTTCTTTCAGAAGCTTTTCCCGATCATACACCTTGTCAGGCGTTTTCGCTAAGAAATATAGAAGCTCATACTCTTTTGGCGTCAGGCTCACTTCTGTTCCATCAGCTGTTACGCGGTGAGCATCATGGTCTATGGACAGATGTGAAAACACGAGCACATTTTTCGTCGGTGTATTGGCATTGAAATAAGAGGTTTGGGATGCTCTTCTCAAAAGGGCCTTTACACGCAGCACGACTTCTCTCGGGCTGAACGGCTTAACAATATAATCATCTGTTCCCGCTTCAAACCCCTGCACCCGGTTTGCTTCTTCTCCTTTTGCGGTCAGCATGATAATGGGTGTCGCTTTTTTTTCACGAATTTGCCGGCACACTTCAATTCCATCAGTCCCCGGCATCATCAGATCAAGCAAAATTAAGTCATAATTGGCTTCAAGCCCTTTAGTAATGGCTTCATCACCATTATCAGCTTCATCTATAGCATAATTTTCACGTTCAAGATACATTCTTAAAAGGCGGCGAATTCTGGCTTCGTCATCAACTACTAATATTTTTGTTTCGTTCGTTTGGTCCATGTTTTCCCCCTGCTTTCCTTCTGTTACTTTCATTTTATCAAATCGTGAGAAAGTTTGAGAACTGTGTCGCTTTCAAAGGACTATGCATAAGAATGAAGTCCGGCAAGCACAAGATTTACGAATATTAAATTAAACATAATAATAGCAAAACCGATTACGGCCAGCCATGCTGACTTCTCACCGTGCCAGCCTCTTGACAGTCTTAAATGCAAGTAAGCGGCATAGAACAAAAATGTGATCAGCGCCCATACTTCCTTAGGGTCCCAGCCCCAAAATCTAGTCCACGCGAGCTGAGCCCAAATCATTGCAAAGATCAGCGCGCCGAGTGTAAAGATCGGAAATCCGATTGATACGGCCCTGTACCCAACCTCATCCACCAGATCAAGATTGACGTTTTTCACCAGCGGATGTAATAGAGCGCTGATTCTTTTTCTGATGATCAGACGGAGAGCCCCATACAACACAAGACCTGCTCCAAATGACCAAATGACAGTGTTCACTTTTCTGCCTGAGAAAAGCGCGGGAAGATCAACAAGCGGTTCCATTCTTCCTTCGGTCAAAAGCTCTCCCTGATGCGGACCGACAAGCGCGGGCATTTCGTACACCATCACGCTTTTTTCTTTATTTTTGTCCACCCAGTTAAACTCCGCTTCATAGCCTGCAAGACGAAATGCTGATGTGATTGCAATAAAGGCGACGGTTGTGACCAGGATAAACATAATCGCTTCAAGCCAGAAGGTCTTTTTGCTTGGCTTTGTCTGGTCTACATGCTTCAAAAGAAAGATGACACCAGCGACAAAGCTGATGGCAAGTATAGCTTGCCCAAGCGCGGCCGTTGTTACATGAATATACAGCCAGTTGCTTTGGAGCGAAGGAATTAAAGGCGAGATATCTGTTGGAAACATGCTGGCGTAGGCAATCAGCAATAAAGCAATTGACAGCGTAAACAGACCTAATGAAGGCAATCTATAGAGAAAATAAAGAATGATAAACGCCAAAACAAGCATCATGCCAAAAGCGGTGGTGAATTCAAACATATTGCTGACAGGCGCATGGCCGCTGGCAGCCCACCTTGTGATGAAATATCCAAGGTGGCAGAAAAAACCAACAATAGAAAGGGTGATTCCAATGTTGGCCCATCGGTTTGGCCTGCCCTTTTTATCTTTATTCCCGCGTATGGCCCCGCCGAAGATTGGGACAGCGATTAAATACACAAGAAAGGCCGCATAAAGAAAATTTCCGCTCAGCTCTGCCATGACATCACTCCCTTTTCGCCTATTTCTGTGTTTTGATTAATTCTTTTTGGTCCACCGGTTCAGTCAGTCCGGAATCAGCCAATATAAATGCTAAATCCTTCTTCAGGCCAAACCAGTTTTTATTGGTATGCCCTGCTACCATAACTGCACCGTCCTGTGAGTGCAGCCAAATTCTTCGATGCTGCCAGTACATACCTTGAATGACACCGATCATAAAAATGGCTCCGCCGACAGCAAGCACCCAGAGTGTCAGATCCTTTCTGACTGTAAGTCCAGTAATGTTTTTCATTTCGACATGGTCAAATTTCAGCTTGTATTTATTATTGCCTGATCCTTCGATGGTTTCTTGGATGGCGACAAAGCTCTTTTCGCCTTTCGGTTTGTCCGGCGTTATGATATTAAAGACAAAAGCCGGATTGTTAGGGATCTTTGTTTTTGTGCTCGGCTCTCCGTCCTGATTAAAATAGAAGTCAGGCAGGTAGCTGGCGATTTCCACCTTGTAACCGTTGCCAAGATCATAGACTGAATCTGGATCCAGAAGGTTGATCTTCAGGCTCCCAAAGGATTTTTTTGTTTTTTTATCAATCAGCTGGAACACCATTTGGTCAAGCTGATTCTCTTTGTAATCCACCTGGTAAACGGAAAAAGAATCAAAACGCAGCGGCTGATTGACACGGATGTCTTCTTCTGTTACTTTTTCCAGCTTCGGCTTCTCGCCATAAACAATTTTTCCTTCTCTCTTGTAGAGTACGGCATCGGTTTGAAAGTTCTTTGCCACTCTACCGTCCCCGACTCTGTCAATGGCATCTGCAAATACCTTTTTTTCCGTTTTGCTGTTATAGGTCTCTACGCTGAATTGATTGTTTTTCAAATAATATTTTCCGTCTGTACCCGGAATTGCTGCGGTTTCGCCTTCTCTGACCCAAAGCGTCTCATCGACGTACATGCCAGGCACAAATCTCAGCATCGCACCAATCAGAAAGATGATCAATCCAATGTGGTTGACATACGGGCCCCAGCGGGAAAAGCGTCCTTTTTCAGCAAGAATGCTGCCCTCTTTTTCTCTGATTCTATAATGTTTTTTCTTTAATAGAGTAACTATCTTTTCTTTCGATTCCCCGTTCAGTACAGTAACTGTTTCACTGAACAAGCGCTGCCTTCTTAAAAAGGCCGGGCTCCTTCTGACACCTTGGTTTTTTAACGCTCTATACAACGGAATGACCCGATCAAGGCTGCAAATCACGAGTGAAATGCCGATCGAGGCAATGAGCAGCAAATACCACCAAGAACCATATAAATGATGAAACCCGAGCAAATAATAAAGCTGGCCAAACGTGCCGTACTGCTCCTTGTAATAAGTATCAGCCTGTGCGCCCGGAGGCAGATAGGCTTCCTGGGGAAAAATGGTGCCGAATGCTGATGCGGCAAGGGTTATGACGATAAGCCATATTCCCACCTTAACCGAGGAAAAGAAATTCCAAATTTTGTCGATGATCGTTTTGTTATAGGTTTGCGAACGTCTTGCGCTTCCGTCATATCTCATATCAGCGAGCGGAGGTTGAGTTTCCTGAAGAGCTCTTCCGCACGATTCGCATAAAACGGTTCCGACCGGGTTTATATGTCCGCATTCACATTTGACTTGCTTCATCCCGAAGTCTCTCCGGGTTTTATGAGATTCATATAATCGTGTATCATGCTTTCTGTCATAGTGCCGGTCACCACCTTGACAACTTTTCCTTCCGGATTGATCAAAAAGGTTGTCGGAAGCGGAGATACGTCATAGGCATCAAGCACTTGGCGATCTGTATCCAGAACAACCGGGAAATTGACTCCGTAGGATTTCATAAAATTATGTACTGCTATCTTTGACTCCCCAACATTTACAGCGACAATTTCAACACCTTGGCTTTTAAAATGCTTATATTGGTTTGCCATATAAGGAAACTCTTTTTTGCACGGTTCACACCATGTACCCCAGAAATTCAAAAAAACACCTTTCCCTTTTAAGTCACTGAGCTCGATACGTTTCCCATTCGTATCCTCTAGGACAAAATTCGGTGCGTCGGACCCTTCGGATATACTCTCTTTGCCGGCAAATACAGCGTTGTAAATGGTATAGCCGAGTGCGCAGATTAAAACGAGAAGGATGCCGGTCCGAATGAATAAACGCCTTTTTTTCTTCATTGTCCACTGCCCCCTTCCCCCTATTGCAGATCCATTCAATTATATCATTGCACGTTCATTTCACATTTCTTACTTTTTGAAGGTTATGTGAAATTTAGAAAGCGTTTTTACCGTGATCCGCCAGTGCTCTGAGCCTTTTTACTTCGTGAGGCGTAAGCTCTCTGGCATCGCCCGTGTGCAAGCCTCGCAGGTTTAAAAACGCGTATTCCTCACGCTTCAGCTTGATTACCTCATGTCCGATCGCTTCAAACATGCGGCGCACCTGTCTGTTGCGTCCCTCATGGATCGTCAGCTGAATAATGCTTGTCTGCTTTTTCTTATCCAAAGACAGCAGCTTCGCTTTAGCAGGCGCTGTTTTGCCTTCCTCCAGCCTAATTCCGCGCTCCAGCTTTCTGAGCAGCTCTTTAGGCGGGATTCCTTTCACCTTCGCCACGTATGTTTTGTCTATTTCATACTTAGGATGCATTAGCTTATTGGCGAATTCGCCGTCATTGGTTAAAAGCAAAAGACCGCTCGTATCATAGTCCAGACGCCCAATCGGATAAATGCGCTGCGGAATATTTTTAAAAAAGTCCGTCACCACTTTGCGTCCTTTATCATCTTGCGCTGCGGAAATAACGCCTCTTGGTTTATATAAGAGAAAGTAAACCGGCTCTTCGCGTTCAACCTTTAACCCGTTTACCTCAATCTGATCAGAACCGGTGACCTTAACACCTAGCTCTGTTACTACTTTGCCATTCACCTTTACTTTTCCTTCTTTAATCAGCTCTTCTGCCTTTCTGCGCGACGCAACTCCGGCATGAGCAATCACTTTTTGCAGTCTTTCCATGTCTTTCACCTCAAGTATTATCTTACTTTTTTCAACCTTAACAAACAAGCTTTTTCAAATTCCTATGCCAAATCTAAAAAAAACGCCGTTTTCAGGCGCTCCCAAATAATAACGTAACGATGATGATAGATGCAACTACGCCGATTAAATCTGCAAGAAGTCCCACCTTTAATGCATCACCCATTTTTTTAATGCCGACTGCTCCGAAATACACAGTCAGTACGTAAAGCGTTGTATCTGTAGATCCCTGCATGACGGAAGCCAGCCTGCCGATAAAGGAATCGGGCCCGTATACTGCAATTAAATCGGTCGTCATTCCAAGTGCGGCCGTACCGGAGATCGGGCGGATCAGAGCAAGCGGCACTACTTCAGCAGGGATGCCGATAGCGGAGAAAGCCGGTTTTAAAAGATCCATTATAAAATCAAGCGCGCCTGATGATCTGAAAACAGTTATAGCGACAAGCATTCCGACTAAATAGGGGATAATGGAAAAGGCAATTTCTATCCCCTCTTTCCCGCCTTCGACAAACGATTCATATGTCGGAACCTTTTTGATCGTTCCATAAAGAAGAATTCCGGCAATAATGATTGGAATCATGGCTAAAGACAGCCAGTTGATGATTTCCATCCGCTCACCTTCCCTTCTTTTTGCGGCGGTAATAAAAATACCGATCAATGATAATGGCACCGATTCCGGAAATAAGCGTTGCCAAAATGCTTGGCCCGACGATATCTGTCGGCGTTTTGGAGGAATAAGCCATTCGGACAGCGATCACCGTTGTCGGGATGAGTGTGATGCAGGACGTATTAACAGCTAAAAAAGTAATCATCGACCGGCTTGCTTCCGATCGGTTTCCGTTCAGCTTTTTCATTTGTTCCATTGCTTTAATGCCAAGCGGAGTTGCTGCATTTCCGAGGCCGAAGAAATTCGCCATAAGATTAGATAAAATATAGCCCATCGCCGGGTGATCCGGCGGTATATCAGGGAACAGTTTAGATATAAAAGGCCTGCACATCCGGCTGAAAATATCCAAAAGCCCTGACTGCTCGGCGATTTTCATTAAGCCAAGCCAGAAAACAAGCACGCTCATCAATCCAAATGAGATCGTAATCGCTTCTTTTGCACCCTTAAACACGGCTTCATTTACATCTTGCAGAGTTCCGTTGCACATCGCAAAAACGAGTCCGATCACGGTTAAACTGACCCAAATTATATTGACCATTTTGCTCCGCCTGCCGCATTCAGAAAGATTGATTTAAACGTTTCAAAAAATTGTTTCTTCGGTTTTTGATGCCGCTCATTTTCATAATAGATCGGCACTTTTGCGATGGTTGCATCGTTGAACATGATCTCCATGTGCCCTACGATGTCAGGGATTTTCGAGGCATCTTTTTCCCATGCTTTTTTCGGCTTGAGCAGTGTGGTATTAATTTTTACATTTTCTTTTTCCTCTTCGGTCAGCAAATAGGTGATATCACGTTTGATAAAAGCCTTCGATTCATAAAATGTGCCTTTCAGCTTTGGAATATCCCCTTTTTTTGCAATTAAATAGGTTTGATAATGCTCAAACACATAGTTAAACATCTTCATATGGTCATCCCAATCATTAGGGTCATTAATGGTGACGGCTATCAGGTCAATGCCGTCCTTTGAAGCCGTAGAGACCAGTGTCCGTTTTGCAAGTTTTGTATAGCCTGTTTTTCCTCCTGTGCTGTACGGATATAGCATGGTCAGCAGTTTATTTTTGTTTTTCCATACGCTTTCCATCGTTTCCGCTTTGTATATTTTTGTGCCTGAAATCTTTTGATAGTCTTTCAGCTTCATAGCATACTTAGTTAAAATGGCCATGTCATAGGCTGTTGAATAATGATTTTCATGGTCGTCCAATCCGTGCGGGTTTTGAAAACGGGTGTTCTTCATACCAAGCTGCTCGGCTTTTTGATTCATCATATAAACAAACCCATCGAGGCTCCCACCGACATGCTCAGCAATCGCGACAGCGGCGTCGTTTCCTGATCTTAGCATCAGGCCATACACAAGATCTTTCAGCTTTACTTTTTGACCTTCTGTTAAATAAATGGCGGAGCCTTCTGTTCTGACAGCATTTGCCGAAACCGTCACCGTTTGATCCATTTTGCCGGATTCGATGGCGAGGACGGCGGTCATAATTTTTGTGATGCTCGCGATCCGCCTTTTTTGATGCTCATCCTTGGCATATAACACTCTGCCTGACGCACCGTCAATAATGATCGCGCTTTTTGCACTGACATCTATAGCAGCATGTGCTGTATTCACATTTACAGTTGCAATAAGAAAAGAAATCATGATCACGAATACTGCTTTTTTGAAAATGCGCATGTTTGCTCACGTCCTTGTGGTGGTTTGTACAAGTTTATGCGCATGTCCATCAGTTATGAATAACAATTATATTTCTGGAAGCAAACATAAAAAAACTCTCCCTGAAAAAGGGAGAGTAAACGTTATCTGATTGGCGCCATGCTTGATCCGGACGCTTCGTAATGAGCCAGCTCTTCCCTCATCTTCAGAAAGGCCGCGCTCAACGGCAATAATAATTGCTCAAGCGACGCAGGAACAGCATGATAAAACTCAATTGCGCTGACCCCGGTATAAGACGCCCGGCTATTTTCACACCACGTGTCTTTTTTCGGCATAAAGAACTCTTCAATGCATTGGTGATACACATTATAAAGTGTTTTTTCCGCTCTGGCTTCCTGAAAAGGCTCCTGCATCAGGAGACGGCGGCACGCTTCTGCGCCTCCTTCACAAAATACTGCCATTCTTCTCAGAGTGCTCAGCACATCACAGCAGTATCCTTTTTCAATAGGCAATTCAGCCTGTAAGGACTCAAGCGTCGTTTGATTTAGGTAATCGTTCACGGTATTGACAACCATTGATAAGAATTCGCCTGTTTTTTGAGTCTGCGCTCGCACAATCGAATGTCCCATTTCGTTTGGTATCTTCCCCTCATGTCTTTGTCTCTCACATTTTGCTTCTTTCATGATAGCTTCTTCCTTATATCTTATGATGATGAAAAAGCGCGATTCATTAAACTTCTATTTTATATCTTCGAAGGTTTGGTTAAAGTTTTCAAAAAATAAATCTGCTTCTTCTTGAAGAACGTCTTCTTCCGCATTTTCAGGCAGCGGCGGAAGCTCGTCCAGCGTTTTCAGACCGAATTGTTCAAGAAAAGTCGGCGTAGTACCGTATAAAATGGCCCGCCCCGGACCATCGGCACGCCCTACTTCACACAATAGCGCCTTCGCGACAAGACTGTGTAAAATCCGCTCTGATTTTACTCCTCTGATTTCTTCAATTTCTGCTCTCGTAATTGGCTGTTTGTATGAAACAATGGCCAGTACTTCTAAAGATGCTTGAGAAAGGCCCTTTGACGGCACTTCAATCAGTTTTTTCAAGTAAGGCGCAAAGTCTTTTTTGGTAGAGAGCATGTACGTATCTGCATACTCAATAAGTTCAATCCCTCGTGTATCTCCGCGGTATTCGTCCGCCACATCCGCCATGACAGTGTTCAGTTCAGGCTCTTCGATTTCAAGCACTGTTAACAGCTGCTTTTTTGTAAGCCCTTCATCGCCTGCCGCATAAAGAAGGGCTTCCACAATAGCTTTCCAATTCACGATATCAAGCCCCATGAATGGATTCACTCCCCGTAATGTAAATATCTGAAAAATTGTGCTCCTGTTCAATGAGGACCAGCTGATTTTTCATCAGCTCGAGAACAGCTAGAAAGGTCACTACTAAATGTTCTTTTTGCTCATATGGAAACAGATCCATAAAGTTGATTCTCGTTCCTCTAGATTTCAAGCTGTGCACGATTTCGTTCATTCTGGCTTCGATTGGTATGTCCTGTCTTGTAATTGTTGTTTCCATCGGCCTGTTTATTTTTTTGCGTTTCAGCACTTTTTGAAAAGCTCCGATCATATCATAGACCGTGACAGAGAGCTTTTGCTCAGACTGTTTTACTTCTTTTGCATATTCACTCAAATCACTCGGCGGTTTCGTGAACGATTTTTGTCTTTCTTCTTCCCGTTCTTTTAATTCCTTCGCCGCATCTTTATATTTTCGATACTCAATCAGCTTTTCAATCAGTTCCTCCCGCGGATCTTCTTCTTCAAGCAATTCATCTTCAAAAAGCTCCTCCTCTTGCTTCGGGAGCAGCATTCTGCTTTTAATGCTGAGCAGCGTGGCAGCCATAACCAAATACTCGCTGGCCATATCGAGCTCAAGCACACGCATCGTATGTACATATAATAAATATTGTTCAGTGATCTTCGCCACAGGTATATCATATATGTCAATTTCAAGACGATTGATTAAATGAAGCAGCAGGTCCAATGGGCCCTCAAACGTATCAATTTTCACTTGATATTCTTCCATCATCTCACCATTTTCAAGTATCACTCTCATTGCCGAAAAAACTGGCTACCCTATAGTATAAGCCACCAAAAAGCTCTCGTCCAATACTATTTCATTTCCTGTTTTGAACAAGTTTATGCAGAATATTCAAAACACGAGAGGTGTTTGCTCGGAGCGCTGAAGCGGGAGAAAAAGCCTTAGCTTCTGGTTTTCCTTTCTAATAGAGGCCGAGCGTTCTTTTTTCCTTTTATCCCTTCTATGGTACACTAAAAGCACATTAAAGGAGGAAGCACCTTGTATCCGAAAGCTTATATAGATTATCTCGTTGAGTTTCACGCGACACGGGATTATTTTGAATGCCATGAAATATTAGAAGAATATTGGAAGGAAGATCCGCCAAAGAAACGAAAACGCTATTGGGTGGGCTTTATTCAGCTTGCAGTTGCTTTATATCATCACAGAAGGCAGAATACAGCCGGGGCAAAAAGACTGATGGCGAACAGCATCCGGATTCTTCAAGCAGAACACCGGGCAGTCGAAGACTTAGGGCTTGATCATGGCCGTTTGCTCGAACTTATGCAATCGGTTTACGAACAAATTGAAACGGGCTCTGCCTATAAAAGCATTATGCTGCCAATCAAAGATAAGAAACTGGAGGAAGCATGCAGGATCGAATGCAGGAAAAAAAAGTATACATGGGGGCAGCCCAGTGCACTCAGCAACATATTTCTTATCGACAAACACCGTTTGCGGGATCGGACTGACGTCATCCGTGAACGTGAAAAAGAAATAGAACGCAGAAAAAAAAGCAGAGACTGATCACAGCCTCTGCTTAATTATTGTATGAAATGTCTTGATCCTGCTGACCTTGACAACGTTCGAAAAAGCTCTGCGTTAATTCATTTGGAACCAGTACTTGCGTTTTGAATAAATGCTTTAAAGCATCCATCATCTGTTTTCCGATTCCTTGATGGCGATGAGAAGGATTCACACTGATATGCCGGATCTCAACCTCAGAATCCTTTTTTTCGACTCCGATTGCTCCAACGATATCCTCGTCCTCTTTCCAAAGAAAGAGCTGGCGGTCTGTATCCGTTTCGTAGTCCTTAATTGTCTGCTGAAGCTGCTTAAGGTCTTTTTCATTCGGCATAAACGAAAGAAGCCCCATCGCAATCTTTTCAAACGATTTTTTATAACGAATTAACATAAAAACCCCTCTATATCCAAAATGTCCAGTCTGCTATTAACGGATACGAATAGGTGATCCGTTTTCTCACATTATATCATTTTCGCCATATTTTTAAACTGTTTTCAGCAAATTATTCAAATGAGCGGTTTAAATTTGCCATTTCAATGGCAGAAACAGCACAATCTACACCTTTGTTGCCCGCTTTTGTGCCGGCACGCTCGATAGCCTGTTCGATGTTTTCAGTTGTTACAATTCCAAAGATGACAGGTACACCAGTAGTGTTTGCTGCTTGCGCGATGCCTTTTGCAGCTTCATTGCAGACATAATCGTAATGTGTCGTCGCGCCTCTGATGACAGTGCCCAATGTGATAATAGCATCATATTTTTTTGTTTCCGCCATTTTTTTCGCAGCAAACGGTATTTCAAATGCGCCTGGAACCCAAGCCACATCAATGTCATTTGTGTCTACGCCATGTCTGAGCAACGCATCTTCTGCTCCGCTCAGCAGCTTGCTCGTAATAAAATCATTAAATCTTCCTACTACGATTCCGATTTTAAGACCTGTACCAACTAAATTTCCTTGTATGATATTCATATGATTCCCATCCTTTTTTGTGATATTTGTGATTAGAAATGAAGTAAATGACCTAGCTTGTTCATTTTGGTTTGCAAATATTTTTTATTGTGTTCTTTCGCCTCCATTTGAAGCGGCACTCTTTCTGAAATACTGAGTCCGTAGCCTTCAAGGCCTGCGATTTTTCGCGGATTATTCGTCAAAAGCTTCATATTCCGGACACCGAGGTCGCGTAAAATTTGTGCTCCGATGCCATAGTTGCGAAGATCCGGCAAGAATCCAAGCGCCTCATTGGCTTCTACGGTGTCATAGCCTTGTTCCTGAAGCTTATAAGCTTTTAATTTATTGATTAAACCGATGCCTCGTCCTTCTTGGCGCAAGTACAGGAGCACTCCACGGCCATCTGCGGCAATTTGGTTCAGCGCGGCGTGCAGCTGCGGTCCACAATCACAGCGATGAGAGCCAAACACGTCACCTGTGAGACATTCTGAATGCACCCGGACCAATACCGGTTCTTCTCCGAACGGCACATCTCCCATCACAAATGCGACATGCTCTTTTCCATCTACCTCATTTGTGTATCCATAAACCTTAAATGTCCCAAAATCAGTAGGCAGCGTAATGTCAACTTCACGCTCGACAAGTGTTGTCAGATTGTAACGGTATTGAATCAAATCCTTAATGGTGATCATTTTTAATTGATGCTTTTTCGCAATTTCAATGAGCTCAGGTACTCTCGCCATCGTTCCGTCTTCATTCATAATTTCACAAATGACGCCGGCTCCTGGAGATCCGCAGGCTTCAGCAAGATCAACAGCAGCTTCTGTATGGCCCGCTCTTTTCAGGACACCTCCTTTTTTCGCAATCAGCGGAAAAATGTGCCCCGGACGCTGAAAATCAGATGGCACGGATGTGCTGTCCAGCAATGCTTGAACGGTAAAAGATCTTTCTTGAGCGCTGATACCTGTCTTCGTTTCACGATGGTCTATACTTACGGTAAATGCAGTGTGGTGAGAATCTGTATTATGCTCAACCATAGGGTGAAGATCAAGCCTGTCTGCGATTTCCTCACTGAGCGGCGTGCAGATCAGTCCTCTCCCATGTGTCGCCATAAAGTTAATGACTTCCGGCGTTGCATGCTCGGCAAGAGCCACAAAGTCTCCTTCATTTTCTCTGTCTTCATCATCTACAACGATGATGACTTCGCCTTTTTTTAAAGCGTCCAGTGCTTCTTCTATCGGATGAAACATGCAAATCTTCCTCTCTAAAAGCCGTTTTCGCTTAAGAAGGCTTTTGTAATGGTTTGTTGGGTCTTATTTTCATTGGCTTTATGCAAAAATCGATACATATATTTTCCGATCATATCGCATTCGATATTCACTTTAGAGCCGATCGTTTTTTCTGAAAAAATCGTTTCGCTGATCGTATGCGGTATTAAGGAGATCGTCACTGTGTCTTCTGTCAGGCCGAATATGGTTAAGCTCACGCCATCCACAGTAATTGATCCCTTTAAAACCAATGTTTTTGTTAATGACGGGTCCATTTTTAAATCATAGTAAACTGCGTTGCTTTTCTCTTCAATTCGTGTGATTTCCGCAGTTCCGTCGACATGGCCTGAGACGAAATGGCCTCCGAAACGGCCGTTTGCCGCCATCGCTCTTTCCAGATTTACTTTGCTTCCTTTTGTTAAATCATTCAGTGACGTAGCTTTGACTGTTTCAGGCATAACATCCACTGTGAATTGATTTTTTGTAAAATCAGTGACAGTCAGACAAATGCCGTTCACTGCAATGCTGTCGCCAAGATGAACATCCTCTAAAATCTTTGAGCATTTAATAGTTAAGGCCATTGAATGCCCTGCTTTTTTCATGGATTCGATTGTGCCTGTTTCTTCGATAATTCCTGTAAACATGGTCACCATCCTATTCCTTTGTCGGTTTTGCCGTCAGTTTGATATCACGGCCGATTTGGGTTATATCAGTGAATTGTAATAAGGGGACATCTTTCATTGATTGAAAACCTTCACCGGAGATTAAGCTGGGAGCATGCGTTCCTCCGATTAGTTTAGGGGCAAAATAGAAGATGATTTCTTGAAAACAGCCTTCTTTGACAAAGCTTCCGTGAACAGCTGAACCGCCTTCCACATACACCGACATGATGCCTTCTTCCGCTAGGATCTTCAAAACATCGGGAATTTGAATGCGCTCGGTTTCAAGTGTAAATATGTTCACTCCGAAAGCTGAAAGCCGTTTTTTCTTTTCCTCGTCTGCGCGTGCCGTCGTAAAAATCCATGTCGGCGCTATTTGATCGCAAATCACTTTAGCGTCCTCAGGAATCGAGAGTACGGTATCAAGTATGACCCGAACCGGCTGTTTTGTTACATTCGGCAGTCTGCAGGTTAAGCTCGGATTGTCGGCTTTCACTGTGCCAACTCCGACTAAAATGCTTTGGTGTGTTTTCCTGTATTGCTGAGCATCCTGTCTTGCAGCCTCTGACGTGATCCATTTGCTGTCACCCGTGCTGGTAGCTATCTTGCCGTCAAGGCTGGCAGCCGCTTTTAGCGTGACGTACGGAAGGCCTGTCCTCATAAAGTGCAGAAATTTTTCATTCAGCCTCTCCGCCTGGTCTGCCAGGATACCTTCCCTTACCTCAATGCCGGCTTCTTTGATCATGCTGATCCCTCTTCCAGCCACAAGCGGATTAGGATCTCTCATCGCCACGAACACTCTTTTGATGCCAGAGTTGATAATCAATTCTGCACATGGCGGTGTTTTTCCGTAATGGCTGCACGGTTCGAGTGTAACGTAAATGTCGGCACCCTCTGCATGTGCTCCAGCCATATGGATGGCATGAACTTCTGCATGAGCTTCACCATATTTTAAATGGGCGCCCATTCCGACAATTTGTCCGTCCTTTACGACAACAGCGCCGACGAGCGGATTGGATTCGGTCTGTCCTTCGCCCTGCTTCGCAAGATCTAAGGCCAGCTTCATATAATACTCTTCCATTTGTTTCCCTCCCCTCTTTTGTTATTTACCGTCAAAAAAGCCCCGAATTTATAAAAAATTCGGGGCTTTAGGTATTTTACGCAATAGGAAATAACACTATGCATTTTTAAACATTTTGCATAGCGGCTCATCATCCTTCTCCCATCCAGACTTTCACTGTCGGCTTCAGCTTAAACTGAATCCACCGCGTGCTTATGCACACGGGTCACGGGCTCTAAAGCAAATGTGCTTTACTACCGCCGGTCGGGATTTCCACCCTGCCCCGAAGGATACAATCTTTATTCATTTGTCCTTATTGGCTATTATAGCGATCCTTTTTAAAGTACGCAATGAAATAAACTTACAATTTGAGAAAAACAAAACATCACCCTTCGATCCGAAAGGTGATGTTTTTTAATCATTCACTTTTGCAACCTTGATTAATCCGTCGATCCGCTTTGATTTGCTGAAGTATGCCTTAATCTTGTCACCTTCTTTTATATCAGATAAATCCTGATTTAATTTTTTTCCGTTGAAGATGATTTTCGTTCCGTTTTCTGCTACTCCATGATACTCTGAGCCGTCAATTTTCGTCACTTTATATTCCTGGATGGTGTATTCCTCTTCTTCCGAGGACAAGGTTTGTCCAATTGCTGTCGGAACATCCTTCAGCTCAACATCATTTATGTACATATAACCGCCTGCAAGTAAAAGCAAAAGCACTAACAGAATGGTAATCTTGGTTTTTATTCTTCCCATTTCTAAACCTCCAGCCAATATGAATCTATTCATACATATGAGTTATTCCTTTTTTTCATGAATAAAAAACCGTAAATTCTCGTAAATTATTAATATAACGATGCATAACGGGAATATGTTTCACATTTCTGCAAAAATTTCTTTTCTATAGATATACGAATTTATGTTCTGTTTTTAGGGGATGACCGTAAAAAAGATATAAAAAAAGCAGCCCCAATGGGAAACTGCTTGATCCTAATTTGTTTTGCGCATTTCGTTAAACGGGTAGAAAACAAACTTTGACGTACCCGCAATTTGTTTTTTCGTGAAGAGGCCAAGACCGTTACGGCTGTCCATTGAATTCCGACGGTTGTCGCCCATCACAAAATACTTGTTATCAGGCACTTTAACCGGGCCGAAATCATCGGTCAAATGGTCAAAACCGTCCTGTTTCGCTCTCTTTTTATTAGCCGCCAAATAAGGTTCGTCCACCTTTTTCCCGTTGATATAGAGCTGGTCATTTTTCATCTCAACCGTATCGCCGGGAAGGCCGATAATACGTTTGACATAGTGAACATCATCTCCGTTTAACACGACGATGTCTCCTCTATCAAACTCGCCGATGTATTTGACTGTCATATTGACAAAGACCCTTTCACGGTTGTGAAGTGTAGGATACATAGAGTCACCATCAACGACATACGGCGCAAAAATAAAGTTGCGAATGAGCAAAGCAAGAACGACAGCAATCACAATTGCTTTTGCCCATTCTAATATTGTTTTTTTCTTCGAAACATTTTCTGATTTCAACTGATTTCCTCCAATAAACAACGGTCTTCAATTTATGTTATCACGAATCGAAAAAAAATCCCATTAGGACCTTTGAAGTGATTTTACAAACTGTTAATCTTCATCTTCTACCCACATCATGCATAACTAAGCCTGCAAATATTGAAGGAAATGAATCGCATAATTCAGAAGCGATGGACTCAGAAGAAAGAGAGTTCTCATATGCAAAATCTTTAAATCGTATATAAGGCATGAGGTTACGAACAGTTTGTTCATTTACTGCATTCCATTGATCTCCCAGTCCATGATACCCATGGCACTTGACAAAACAATTCACGTCATGAAGGTTACTGGAATGTTTGCGGCAACCTATTTCACAGGTGATAACCGCACTCCGTTTTTTGCTTTCATAATATGTTTAAAATCATTGAAGCTCGAAAACATGGATCAGCCTCCAAAAAATAAATCCAATATATTCCCAGCAGTTGAAGACTCTTTATTATAAAACTCTGAATATCCGCAGTTCTTACAGTAAACCACTAGAAATCGGTTATGCTGCACGTCAAACAGCTTTGATAATCCCGTGACGGTTGTAGCTATTTCTTTTTGTCCGGCTTCAGTACTGCCGCATTTTATACAGCCTTTGTTGTTCATATCGCGATCTCCTTTTCATTACATCACGTTTGTTTGATTTATTTTACTACAAAATACCAATTCCAATGAACAGGCATCTCCTAAATATTTTTGCCATTAAGTTTACGCTAATCAACTCTAGCACTAATACATATAAAAAATAGAATGATATGAAAGGAGACTTGATAGTATGATTGATTATCCTATTAATATAAACAACGTTTCCGGGAACAGTGTAATTAACGTAGGCGGCGCTTTTATGATCAGGCCTTTAACTTTGTCCAAATCTGTGTTTGGCTCCGGAGGTTTAAACACAGGAATTGTCTTTGAAAATAACTTTGTAAGCAAGGCTAAAATGATTAATCATCAATTTACTGATCAGAACGTCACCAAAACTTTTTAATGTATTCAATACACGGGGGTCACTAACTAAACACCTGGTTTTGCCAACCGCCATCAGCATTCGGCGGTTTTTTATTGAACATTTTTGGCCAATAAAAAAAGCTTCCTCTCTAAGAGGAAGCCTTTTGCCTGCCGATTAGCCTTCTACACGAACTTCTTTCATGACGTCGCCATTAGACATGTTTTTCGCGAATTCTAATCCGCTTGTTACTTTACCAAATACAGTGTGAACACCGTTCAAATGAGGCTGTGGCTCATGAACGATGAAAAATTGGCTGCCGCCAGTGTCTTTTCCGGCATGTGCCATAGAAAGTGCGCCCGCCTCATGTGTATGCGGGTTTCCTTCTGTTTCACATTTGATTGTGTATCCTGGGCCGCCAGTACCAGTACTCTAATGACCAGGGAATCATTACAGGTTCTATAGATGGAAACGCTGAGTTTCTTGGTGGTAAACTACACTCAGAATATGCGCTATACTCTGATGTTCCTCAGATGGCTAAAGGTACGTATGTGGGCGATGGAACAATTAGTAAACAGATATTACTGCCTTTCACTCCAACTCTTGTAAAGGTTTACCCATTATCTATGGAAGATTCCGTGTTATTAATTGATATTGACAATGGAGGCCACACATATCAGGTAAATGAACTGGGAATATCCCTAGTTGGGGGAATCTCTACATACGGAAGTATAAACGAACTTGGGTTTTTAACAGGATCAGACAGCAATCAAAGAGGGAATAAATTAAATACAAAGTACATCTGGGAAGCATATAGGTATGTACACTAAACAGGCGTATCCTTATAAATGCGTCTTTCGCCTATTAAAGTCCACTTTGTGGTAAAATTATAAATAAAAAACAAAGGGGCAATCTTTATTGAATACATCATCTTTACAATCTCAAATCAATATCCACTCTCGTCCTTTGCAAGATGCCATGAAAGCAGCTTCCAAAATACAATTAGAGCTAATTGAAGCTTATAAAAAACAAAATCCTGCACTAAACACAATAATATATTCAGCTATAACTCCACCCTTAGAACACAAGCAATTGGCAACGCTTCAGTCTGCAATAAATCAGGTGAGAACTGTTTTAAGTTCCAACGAAAAAAATGCTCAACTCTTAAAAAGCACTATGATTAAATTAGGTAATATTAATAATGCACAATTATCGTATACTCTGAATCAACTTAGAACAGTATTCAAAGACCAAGCTATTCTAAATTCAAGCTTATATGTTACAAATGAGGAAATCTCTTCTGAAATCGTAAGTGAGATCGACGAAATTTCTGATTACGTTGAAGAAACAGTTATAGCTTTAACCAATAATGATGGGATAACTAGACAAAATTACTTCGAGGGATTGAATCGTTTATGGAACACTGTTCTTTACTTTATTTCTAAACACTCAACGGCTTTATTATTACTGGCGAACCTCATTTACACTGATTTAATCTCTCCTATTAACCAAGCATTAACTTCAAAATATATAATAGATGAATTCATTGAAAAAAAACCAGAAACAGTATCGGAAGCTAAAAACGTTTTAAAAGACATTCCAATGAATAAAGAACTTAAAACCAATTACAGAATGGTTATAAAAGATACATTAGTAGTTAGAACACGTCCTAAAACAAATTCAAATGTAGCGTACGTATTAGACAAGTCATCAATTGTCTTTGTTGAAGAAAAGAAAAAGAATTGGAGTAAGGTTCTCTTTCGCAATGAAGCTGGTGAGGATCAAAGCGGATGGGTTTATACCCGTTATATTAAAAAGCTTGATTAAAACTGATTCCCTAAACGGGAGTCTTTTTTGTTTCAATTTTCTCTCTAAATAAAATTCTTCTTTTATTTAAATAGTATCATATAAAAAAGGGGGCATATCCCCCTTTTATCTTTTTATCCTCGCTATTCTTATGAGCTCGCCAATTACAGAGCCGACAATGAAAATAATCAATGGGATCAAAGTAAATTTATTACCGAGTACCCCCATGTAAACAAAATAACATGCACATAAAACAAGGAACAAAAGGATATATCTTTTTATAACCCTATTAATAGCTGTTGTTTTTTCTTGTTGCATATTTTCTCACCTCATTTTTATGGTTGACAACTTGCCGGAGTTGGTCTACTTCCAAAGAACTTAGCACTGTCAGCTGTTCTTAGAACTTTTTTCCTTGAAGAATCTTCATAGAACTTTGTTCTATTAGCATAAGGATAAGCATTGCACTTAAAAGCATAACGATACTGGAATACCGTATAATATGCAGTTGTTTGCGTACCTGCTAAAAATGATACAATACTCAGTATGACGTTATAAGGTGCTTTTGAGACTGCAGCTATGGCTGCTGTAGCTACACCAACTGAAACGCCTTTCAAGTTGTACTTATAGTTGTATTTACCCATGTATTTCCCGCCCGGTGGAATTTTCATAGTGGATGCATCTGAAGGTGATATAATTCCGTCTTCTTCCTTGACAAGATTAAAATCAAGCTCATTGTTTTTATATAGTGTATTCGTCTTAGTGTCATATTCAAATTTTATCTCAACACCACTTTCATCAGTAACATTAACTCTATTCACTGCAGGATCAGTGAAGTCGTAAGTATACGTGTACTTTTCTCCGTTAATTTCAAGCTCTTCCTTCCCCTCAATATCACTTAATACTGGTGAAGAAGTATCCAATACATCCTCACTATCGGCTTTGGCTTTAATGTCTGGCAATATGCCAATAAACATAGCAATGACCAAGAACATAAGAAACAATGACTTGATCTTTTTCAAAGAATCACTCCCTATCTTATTATTTGTTTCACATATAAAATAACACGAAAACGCTTTCATTAACAACAATTATTTCATTATATTTTAAAAAATGGAAAATTTTTCAGTTGTTTTTTCAGTGCAGTATTCTCTTTCCCTAAACTTAAAGAATATTAATACGGAATTAATAGAGAGATTTAATCTTTTCCAATTCTGTTATAATAAATAGGATGAGTTCTCGTGTGATAAGCTCGATCTTGGCTCAATATTATTCAGTCAAATTCCTCCCCTATTTCTAATTCATTTAATTTAAATAAAATACATAATTTTATTGCAATCTGAGCGCTGTATGCTCTATTGAGTTCTTTTATATTACTGAGCAATAAAAACCATTGTACGCCCCCTTTACACAGTTTTAATGCTATTTATCAATGCTTGTTTCAAACCCAACATATCTCGTAGCAAATACATTTTTTCAACTTCTTCAGGAGTATACTCACGATTAATTTCCTTTAGCAACGTATTAAACATCTGAATTACCCTAGCCGAATCCAAACTTTCTTTATCCAGTACTGTTTGTTGAAGGAATCCCATCATTAAATCGAGCAATTCCAATTGCTCTTTATTATTCAGATTATTGATCTTCTCTACAATTTCGTATATTTCATTATTCACTTTACTTCCTCCTCTAGCTTAAAATACTCACCCTAAAATCAAAAACACATATCAACAATACTATTTAGTACACTATTCAATTAGTTACAAATAAAAAAGCTTCCTCTCTAAGAGGAAGCCTTTTGCCTGCCGATTAGCCTTCTACGCGAACTTCTTTCATGACGTCGCCATTAGACATGTTTTTCGCGAATTCTAATCCGCTTGTTACTTTACCAAATACAGTGTGAACACCGTTCAAATGAGGCTGTGGCTCATGAACGATGAAAAATTGGCTGCCGCCAGTGTCTTTTCCGGCATGTGCCATAGAAAGTGCGCCCGCCTCATGTGTATGCGGGTTTCCTTCTGTTTCACATTTGATTGTGTATCCCGGACCGCCAGTACCAGTTCCGTGCGGGCATCCGCCTTGGCTGACGAAGCCAGGGATCACTCGGTGGAATGTAAGCCCGTCATAAAAGCCTTCGTTCGCAAGCTTTTCAAAGTTTGCAACAGTTCCAGGTGCAGCTTCAGGATAAAGTTCAAATTCAATTTTGTTCCCGTCTTCTAATAAAAAGTAACCTGTTTTCAATTGTATGCCTACTTTCTTTATTTTAATTTTCAAAGGAGATTATGTATGATAGGTTATGACCTGTCTCTCCTTGTCGCGGCTATTATACCACACCTTTCGGGGGAAAACGAATCTCCCGGGCTTTACTAAAAAATAAAAATGAAACCTGAATCTCTTTATCTCCGTCTAACCTAACGGAACTGTATTTTTCATGATTCAGGTCCTCACAAAGCAGCACTATCCAGCTGCTTGTGAAATTGAAGGAGGTCAAACTGCTTTGAAGAAAATTTGGATTGGAATGCTGGCAACGGCCGTTTTGCTGCTGACGGTTCCGAAGGTCAGTCTCGCGGATGCCGCAGTTGGAGATGTCATTGTAACACTTGGTGCTGATTTGTCAGAATCCGACAAACAAAAAGTGCTTGATGAAATGAATGTCCCTGATAATGCCACAACGGTAACCGTGACCAATAAGGAAGAACATGAATATTTAGGAAAATATATATCGAACGCGCAAATCGGATCGAGAGCGATTTCTTCATCCTCAATCACCATTGCCAAAAAAGGCTCCGGATTGAATGTTGAGACTCATAATATCAGCGGCATCACAGATGAAATGTACCTGAATGCACTGATGACAGCCGGTGTTAAAGATGCGAAGGTGTATGTTACAGCACCGTTTGAAGTATCCGGGACTGCCGCTTTAACTGGATTGATTAAGGCTTATGAAGTTTCTTCTGACGAAGCGATCTCGGAGGATGTTAAGCAAGTCGCCAACCAAGAGCTTGTCACGACATCAGAGCTTGGAGACAAAATCGGTAACGAAAATGCGGCAGCCCTGATTGCAAAAATCAAAGAAGAGTTTGCTAAAAACGGGGTGCCTGATAATAAAGCTGACATCGAAAAACAAGTGGATGACGCAGCTTCTGATTTAAACGTCACACTTACAGACAGCCAAAAGAATCAGCTTGTCTCCCTATTCAATAAGATGAAAAACGCTGACATTGACTGGGGACAGGTCAGTGACCAGCTAGATAAAGCGAAAGATAAGATTACGAAATTCATAGAATCAGATGAAGGCAAAAACTTCATCCAGAAAGTCATTGATTTCTTCGTATCTATCTGGAATGCGATTGTATCTATATTCAAATAGGAAAAGCGCCGAAAAATCGGCGCTTTCTTTTATTGCTTTACACCCGTTTTAAATGGCAGATCAAGTTTTACAATATCTTCGTATGTTTCTCGCTTCACGACTAAATGAGCTTCACCGTTTTCGACAAATACAACGGCGGGCCTCGGAATACGGTTATAATTGTTGGCCATGCTGTATCCATAAGCGCCTGTACAAAAAACGGCAAGAAGATCGCCTTCTTTTACTTCCGGCAGGTCAATATCCCAAATCAGCATATCTCCGCTTTCACAGCACTTTCCGGCAATCGATACCGTTTTGTCATGCGCTTCTCCGATCCTGTTGGCTGCCGCAGCTTCATATTTAGCTTGGTAAAGCGCAGGACGAATATTGTCGTTCATGCCTCCGTCTACAGCCACATATTGGCGGACACCCGGCACTTCTTTTTGAGAGCCAACCGTATAAAGAGTTGTGCCTGCGTCTCCCACGAGAGAACGGCCCGGTTCGATCCAAATTTCCGGGATGTCAAAACCGTAACGGGAAGCATTTTCTTTCACAGCTTCGATAATTTTTTCAACGTATTCAGTGGCATGAAGCGGTTCATCATCTTCCGTATAACGAATGCCGAAACCTCCTCCAAGATTCAGCACCTTGGATACAAATGAATATGAATCTCTCCACTCGTCTAGTTTTTTGAAGATTTTTTCCGCTGCTAACACAAAACCGGCCGTATCAAAGATTTGCGAGCCGATATGGCAATGGACACCCAGCAGCTGAATGTGTTCCGATTGTAATACTTGTTCAATGGCCCGTTCAGTTTGTCCGTTATGAAGATCGAAACCAAACTTTGAATCTTCCTGGCCCGTTGTAATGTAGTCATGCGTATGCGCTTCTACTCCGGGCGTGATCCGAAGAAGAACATCGATGGAGTGACCCGTTTCTTTACATAGGTCTTCAAGAAGCGCAATTTCATAGAAATTATCCACCACAATGCAGCCGATGCGGTGCTCAAGCGCCATGCGCAGTTCTTCCCTGCTCTTATTGTTTCCATGAAAGTGGATGCGTTCTGCCGGAAAGCCTGCCGCAACAGCCGTATAAAGCTCTCCTCCGGATACGACATCTAAAGAAAGTCCCTCTTCCTCAGCGAGCTGAATCATTGCGACTGATGAGAATGCTTTGCTCGCATATGCCACCTGTGCTTTCAGCCCTGCAGAAATAAACGCCTGTTTAAAGCTTTTAGCACGCTCACGTATTAAAGCCACATCATATACGTAAAGAGGTGTACCATATTTCTCCGCTAAATAGAGAGCATCCACACCTCCGATTTCTAAATGACCATGTTGATTTTGTCTGCTTGTGCCGTGTAAGAACAATGTCATTCCCTCTTTCTCCGCTTATGGATGAAAGGACAGTTTTATGGACTGTCCCTTCATAATTAAGACATACATTATCATACTCTTCAGTCAGTTTCAATGCGATTATGAATTGGTAGGCTGTCTTAAGCGATTTTTGGGGTGAACGATACTGGGTCTTACTTTTGCGCCAGGTTTCGCTGTGCGGACAAGAACCTGCCACAGCGCCTTTCCATTAAAGGGAATCAGCGGCCATAAGTACGGTGTCTGAAGGGATTTGATGCTCGCCATGGCAATAATTAGCACTGTAAATCCGATGACGAGCCCTTTTATATGAAATAAGGCAACGAGTATCATGAGGACAAGACGGCTCATTTTGTTTGCCAAGCTTAATTCATAACTAGGCGTCGTAAAGGTTCCAATCGCCGCAAGTGAGACGTACAGAATCACCTCAGGCGAAAAAAGGCCGACCTCAATCGCAATCTGCCCGATCAGAACAGCGGCAATTAAACCCATTGCTGTCGATAAAGCCGTCGGGGTGTGAATGGCAGCCATTCTGAGAAACTCGATTCCTAAGTCAGCTAAAAATATCTGCAGGATGATCGGGATATGCGTATCTTTATTTAAACCGATAAATTTCATGTTGTCCGGGAGCAGATCAGGCTGAAGCACAAAGAGAAACCAGATCGGAAGAAATAAAGTAGAAGCAAGAATACCGAAAAATCTTACCCATCTTAAAAAGGTCCCGACTGAAGGCGCCTGCCTATATTCTTCAGCATGTTGCACATGGTGAAATAAAGTCGTCGGGGTAATGATCACACTCGGCGATGTGTCCACTATAATGATAACATGGCCTTCTAGAACATGATTTGCGGCCACATCCGGTCTTTCTGTATAGCGCACGAGCGGAAAAGGATTATAGCTTTGATTAACAATGAATTCCTCGACAGTTTTGTCTGCCATTGTTAATCCATCGACATCAATGGATGCAATTTCTTTTTCTACGATCTCAACCAGATCCGGATCAGCTATATCTTCTATATAACAAATGCTTAAATCCGTCTTTGACCGCTCACCAACTTTCGTCATCTTGACTCGAAGGCGTTCGTCTCTGATCCGCCTTCTGAGAAGGGCCGTATTGACGACGATATTTTCAACAAATCCGTCTCTGGCTCCCCTGACTACTTTTTCCGTATCAGGTTCTTCCGGGTTTCTGCCCGGATAGCTTCTGACGTCAATTATAAATGCGAAACCTGCACCTTCAACAATGACAGCGACGAGCCCGGACAGCACTTGGTCGGTGGTTTCATCCAAGGTTTTTACTTTTTCGACCTGGGCGTTAAGCAGCCTGTTTTCGACGATGTCGACCAGCTCATCAGGGTCTTCTTTCCGATTGTTAATGGCAACAAGCTCTCTCATTAAATGAATAATATAGGCTGTATCGCATAATCCATTTAGATAGTAAAGCTGGATCTCTTTATCTAAAATCGTGAGCTTGCGAACACCTACATCATAGCTCGTCCCCATCCCAACACGGTTTTTGAAATACTCTTCATTTTTAGCTGGATTCCGATAAACCCGAATTTTCTCTTCCTTGTGGTCCGGCATGATACCCGCTCCTTTCTAAAATAAACTCGACCGCTTTCATGGTGATTGGCGACCCTTTTGAGATATCGTCTTTTCTGCCCATTTTGCCGATATCCCCGATACCGACAATAAGCGGGAGATCAAGTTTATCAAGGCAATAGACTGTATCTCCACTCATTCTGTGGTCATCAAATTCCCTTTCCCCGACTTTATCGACGCCGTATTCAGTTATTTCTCCATTTCGGTCAATGCTTACATCGACCCTGGTCCATTCAGCCTGATGTGTTTTTGACGCGACCGCAATCACACCGAGCACTTCAATAGACGGATGGGTTGCGACATAGGTTAGAGCGGCTTCTCCCGGGCCCTCTCCTTGAAGGCCGGAGTCGTCAAACATGACAAATACAGGATCATACGGTGCTGAGGCGATCAGCTTGACAAGCTCGGCGCCGCTGCGGGTGGAAGGATTCCCTTTTGATTGTGAAATACATCGGCCTCCCACTTTGCTTGCGGCGTATTCAATTGTTTTAGCGGCATAAACATCCCCGTCTGTTACCAGTATGACCTTGCGTTTTGTCGTCATGTCGGCATTATCCTTTCGGTTTGAAAATAACAGCTACGATAAAGGCGAAAAGAATAGCGGCTGAGATACCGGCCGAGGTCAGCTCAAAAATCCCCATGCCGATTCCGATAAATCCGTGTATATGCGCCTGATGCATGGCGCCGTGCAGAAGACTGTGACCGAAGCTGACGATCGGAACGGTGGCGCCTCCTCCGGCAAATTCAATAAATTTATCGTAAATGCCGAAACCATCTAATATTGCACCGATTACAACAAATGATGTCATGACATGAGCTGGCGTCAATTTAAAAATATCCAAGAGCAGCTGGCCGACGATACAGATGGCCCCGCCGCAGACAAAAGCCAAAAGGTAGTCCATGTTAAGATGCACCTCCTGCACGCTCAAATACAACCCCGTGGGCGATAGTCGGGATGGTTTCTTTTTGCTGGATCATCGTCGGGCTTAATAGCGCCCCGGTCGCCACGACAAATACACGGTTTAGTTTTCCTTCTCTCAGCTGCTTAAAAATATGAGAGTAGGTGACAACCGCTGAACAAGCACAGCCGCTCCCCCCGGCAAAGACCTGCTGATCCGGAGTGTAAATCAGAAGCCCGCAATCATCATGCTTTGTGCCGACTGGATATCCATCTTCTTTTAAAATGTCTTTTACGATTGGAGAACCGACGCCTGACAGGTCACCTGTCAGGATTAGATCATAATCATCCGCTGTCCGGTTGAGATCTTTAAAGTGCTGCTTAATCGTATCAGCTGCAGCCGGAGCCATAGCCGATCCCATATCAAAAGGGTCTGTAATTCCTAAATCAGAAACCTTTCCGACAGTCGCACTTGTGATTTGGATATCACCCGGTGTCTGACTGATGACAACTGCACCGCTTCCGGTTACAGTGGAGGTAGCAGTGTCCGGTTTTTGGCCTCCGTATTCTGTCGGATAGCGAAACTGTCTTTCCGCAGTTGCATTGTGACTGCTAGTGGCAGCGAGTGCCCTTTTGGCAAACCCGCCATCAACTAAGGCTGATGCGACAGCCACTGTTTCCATTGATGTTGAACAGGCACCAAACATACAAAGAAATGGGATTTTCAAGTGTCTTGCCACATAGTTAGCCGTCACGTTTTGATTCAGCAAGTCGCCTGCCAGCAATAGGTCAATATCATCTTTTGTCAGATTGTTTTTTTGAAGTGCAACATTAACAGCGTCTTCCATCAGCTGCCGTTCCGCCATTTCCCAGCTTTTTTGATTACAATGCATTTCGTCATAGGTTTTATCAAATAAAGAGCCGAGCGGTCCGTCTTTTTCCTTTGGTCCTGCTGCCGTTCCCGCTGAGTTGACAAATATGGGATGTTCAAATACCCAGGTTTGCTTTCCTGTTAATTTCATTTTCTTCTCCTCCTATGACATCAGTTTCTCAAAAGCAAACCGAATCATTCCAACAATGTATGCAGCTACAACTCCGAAAACAATAACATTTCCTGCCAGTTTAAACATATTTGTCGCTACTCCAAGCACTAATCCTTCGCTTTTATATTCAAGAGCCGCGCTTGCCATACTGTTGGCAAAACCTGTGACAGGTACGGCTGAACCTGCGCCTGCAAATTGTCCGATTCTGTCATAGATACCAAACCCTGTAAGCAAAGCAGAAATTAATATCAGCGTTGCAGCTGTTGGATTCCCCGCAGTTTTTTCATTGAAATCAAAAAAATGGATATAAAAATTTTGCAGACCTTGCCCGATTGCACAAATCAGTCCGCCCACTAAAAAGGCTTTTACACAGTTCCAGACGTAAGGCGGCTTAGGCTGATATGTTTTCACTTTTGATTTGTAATTTTCTTTTATGTTTGTCATCTTGAAACCTCCTTATGAATGGTCAATAAAGTACAGCCAGTGAAATAAAGAGCCCGCGATTTTCCCAATCACGATGGCCATTAATAAAATAATGATTTTACTTCTGAGCCCGATTCGTTTCGCCAAAATCGGCAGGACATTTAAAACTTCTGTAAGAGCAGCCGCTAGCATCCCGACGAACAAACCTGCCAGAAGCCCGACCGGCACAGCTATCCATTTTGTTAGATAAAGATGATTCATGTGAAGCGTCTCCCATCCCCCGCAAACCGCGCCAAGAATGACAGCCGCTTCATAAGCCTGAACAAATCTCATTGTTTTGGTGAGCTGCATCAGCCGCGGAATGATTCCCATTACGGTTAAAAAAGCAACGAAACCCGCCCCCACCGTTATGCCTCCGCCGAGCCCGACAAAAATAATGAACAATACACTAACGATCATGCAGATCCTTTATGGTTTCTTGATTCTCATGCATGGCCACATATTGATCGAGATCAAGCTGATAGTTAAACATCTCAACCTCCAGCGGGCTGGGCTCTTCATTTAGGCGCTTTTTAAATATGTGGTTAAAAAACACGATCATCCCCAGTCCCAAACCGATGCTGTATGGGATTTGAAGCAAATATGGATAGTCATTCCTCTCTCCGGTTATGATTTCATATAGTGCGATATGAACATCTCTCATGCTTACATCCTCATGAAAGTTCATGATGGCAAGACACGATCCAATAAACAGAAGCAGCCAGACACCGATAAATAGAACCGTTGATAAATTTCGCTTTCGATACTGAATTTCAACAATGGTTTCTGCTCCGCCTACGGTTTGAACATCAAGTGTCGGGTCTTGTAAATGAATGGCTCTGAGGACTTGTATGATATCCAGAATTACGATATTTTTATCTTTTTCGCTCACCTGATAAAGCGGCATAGCCGAAAGTTTCTTTTTCAGCTGAAGCTGCCCTTCTATTTGCGCGGCATCTCCAACGGTAATAATATCCCCTGGATGTGCCAGCACCCGGTGGCGAAGCCGGATAAATATTCGTCGTTCCATCATTGATCACCATCTTTCGGTGGTTATATATGTAGTATGTGGTTCGATTTTGTTCTCATTCATCCGCTCGAAAAGACCATAAATTACCACGCTTTTGCACACAAAAAAGCTAGCCTGCACTGCAGACTAGCCATCCGTATGATCCATTTGAACCTTGATCTGTTTTAATATTTTCTTTTCAAGCCTGGAAACCTGCACCTGAGAGATCCCGAGCCGCTCAGCCACCTCGGACTGTGTCTGGTCTTTATAATATCTGAGATAGACGATTAGTTTTTCCCTTTCCTCCAAATCGCTGATCGCTTCTTTCAGCGCAATTTTGTCAAACCATTTTTCTTCTGAGTTGTCAGCGATTTGATCAAGCAGGGTAATCGGATCTCCGTCATTTTCATAAACGGTTTCGTGAATCGAAGATGGAGCCCTTACCGCCTCTTGGGCCAGTACAACATCCTCAGCTTCAATCTCCAAATGGTCAGCGATCTCCTGCACCGTCGGCACTCTGCCCAGTGTTTTCGAAAGCTCATCCTTCGCGCGCCGGATTTTGTTTCCAAGCTCTTTTAATGACCTTGATACCTTTACGGTTCCGTCATCACGGATAAATCGTTGGATTTCTCCGATAATCATCGGCACTGCATACGTTGAAAAACGCACATCATAGGTTAAATCAAATTTGTCAACAGATTTTAACAGCCCGATGCAGCCGATCTGGAAGAGATCGTCAGGCTCATATCCTCTGTTTAAAAACCGCTGTACGACAGACCAAACAAGACGCATGTTTTTTTCTATGAGGAGGTCTCTTGCCTGCTGGTCGCCATTTTGGCTTTGTTTGATTAATTCCTTTACTTCATGATCCTTCAGCTGAGCGTTTTTGCCGTTTTTCTTAACCTCCACATCCATAACAAATCTCCTTAATTACAAAGCGCTTTGCTTTTTGATAAGTGCTTTGTTAAGCGAATCGTTGTTCCCATTTCAGGCGATGAATCGATACTGACATCATCCATGAAATTTTCCATAATGGTAAAGCCCATTCCAGAGCGCTCAAGCTCAGGCTTAGTCGTAAATAGAGGCTGACGGGCTTCTTCAAGATCTGTAATGCCTAAGCCTTCATCACGAATAGTCATATATACGACATGATCTTCCAGCGTCACTGAAATGTAAACTTTCCCTTCACAGTTCTCTTCATATCCATGGATAATCGCATTCGTGACAGCCTCTGACACGACTGTTTTGATTTCAGTCAGTTCATCCATTGTCGGGTCCAGCTGAGCTATAAATGAAGCAACTGTCACACGGGCGAACGATTCATTCTGACTGAGGGCAGAAAACTCAAGGTGCATTTCATTTTTCATGATGCCACCCCCAGTGTCAGGAGTGCCTGCTGTTCAGATTGTTCAAATCGGATAATTTTAAACAGACCCGACATATCAAACAATCGCTTCACCGCAGGAGAGATAGCGCAAACAACCATTTCTCCGCCAATTTGCTTAATTTGCTTGTATCTTCCTAAAATAACGCCAAGCCCCGAGCTGTCCATAAAGGAAAGGTCCTCCAAGTTCAGCACGATATGGCGAATATCATCCTTCTCCAATGATTGAGTCACTTTTTGCTTCAGGGTTTCAGCCGTATGGTGATCGAGTTCGCCTGTTAATCGAATACAAAGCACAGATTCTTTGACATTCATGTCAATTCCAAGGCTCATGCTCATTCCTCCTTGATATGATCGGATAATGAGTGTTTCGATTTCGACGGAATGAATTCCTTCACCGTGACAAAACTAGTGGTCATTCGGCATAATTACTTAAATTTTGTCCAGTCTCCCATCGTCCGCTTTAAGAATGTGATAAACCCGGCTTTCTTCATATCTTCTTTTGCAGCAACAGGACTTTCAGCGAGTACTTCTCCATCCTTTTTCAGAACAAGAGTGCCAAGCTCTTGGCCTTTTTGAATCGGAGCACTAATATTGTCCTTCATCTTGATTTCTTTTTTCACATCGTTCATATCCTCGCCTTTTTTCGTCAATATTGAAATCGGCTCAGATGTAGTGAGTTCGATAAATTTTTGTTTCCCTTTTTTGACCTTTACTTTTGCTACTGTTTGATTTCGTTTATATAAAGGATGCGTTTCATATTGGCTAAAGGCGAAGTCAAGCATTTTTGTCACTTGCGCGTTTCTTTCTTTAGGCGTGCTCGCTCCGAATACAACCGCTATGGCCCGCATGTTTCCTTTTTTAGCCGAAGCAGTCAGACAATATTTCGCTTCGCCTGTATAGCCTGTTTTTACGCCGTCTACACCAGGATAAAATTTGATAAGGCGATTTGTATTTACAAGCCAAAACTTTTTATCTGTATTTTCACGAAGGTAATCTTCATACGTGCCGGTAAACTTCGTAATTGATTCGTATTTCAATAATTCCTTAGCCATGATTGCCATGTCATAAGCAGAGCTGTAATGTCCTTCCTCGGTCAATCCGGTCGGGTTTTTGAAGGATGTATTTTTCAATCCCAGCTCTTTTGCTTTTTTGTTCATTTTCTGAACAAATTCTTCTTCAGAGCCGGAAATAAATTCAGCCATGGCGACGGAAGCGTCATTTCCCGAAGCGATTGCGATACCCTTCAGCATTTCTTTGACAGTCATTTCTTCGCCGGGCTCAAGGAAGATCTGTGAGCCGCCCATTGACGCCGCATGCTCGCTTGTACGGACCTTATCACTCATTTTGATTTTGCCTTTATCTAAAGCTTCCATAATCAAAAGCATCGTCATAATTTTCGTCATGCTTGCAGGCGCCAGTCTCTCATTGCTGTTCTTGTTGTAAAGCACTTTTCCCGTGTCACGTTCTATCAGCACCGCAGACTTCGCTTCATGAGCAAGCTCCGATGTACGTTTTCCGTCTTGTTTTGCAAATGCAGACGGTGCAAATGTAAGCAGCATTATACCAATCAACAAAGTGGATAAAAGACGTTTCATCTCAAAAGCCCTCCATTTCATAATCCTTTTTATTTTTTCCAAGCGGGATGGTTTTATACGCCACTGATGGAAAATGTTTCGAATTTTGGGCATAAAAAAAGACAGCTGTGTGATATCAGTCACAGCTGTCTTTTGGTCCTGCATTGATTCATATTTATTCGTACTGAGCGACGATCGCTTTAACAAGCTTCAAGAATCCAGCTTTTACTTTTTCGGTCACTTCCATAACTTCATCGTGACTTAAAGGCTGATCCAGAATTCCGGCTGCCGCGTTAGAGATGCAGGAAATGCCAAGAACCCGCATTCCCGCATGATTCGCCACAATGACTTCCGGAACAGTAGACATGCCGACAGCATCAGAGCCCATCGTTCTTAAGAAACGGACTTCTGCCGGTGTTTCGTAAGAAGGTCCTGTCACAGCAGTGTACACGCCTTTTTGAATTGGGATATTAAGGTCTCTCGCAATCTTTTCAGCCAGGCTGGACAGATCTTTATCATAGGCTGAAGACATATCTGGAAATCTGGCGCCGAAATCAGCTTCGTTTGGCCCGATTAACGGGTTTGTTCCCATAAAGTTGATATGATCGGTAATAATCATTAAGTCTCCCGCACGGAATTCAGTGTTGACGCCGCCTGCGGCATTTGTCACGATCAACGCTTCCACACCGAGCGCTTTCATCACGCGTACAGGGAATGTGACTTTCTCCATTGAGTAGCCTTCATAAAAATGAAAGCGGCCCTGCATTGCAATGACGGAAACTCCTTCAAGAGTGCCAAGCACAAGCTGTCCGGCATGCCCTTCAACAGTAGATACCGGGAATTCAGGTATGTCTTCATATTTCAGCTTGACCGGATTTTCGATTTCGTCAGCCAAAATGCCAAGACCTGAGCCTAAAATAAGGCCGATCTTCGGAGATTCCGGCAGGTTTTGTTTAATAAAAGCTGCTGCGCGTTCAATTCTGTCCTTCAAGAAACAGTCCCCCTATTGTAATAAAGATAAAAAGCTTTTCCCGTATTTCGGTTTATTCGTTTGGAAATTATCAGCGATCGTTGCGCCGATATCAGCAAATGTATCTGCAAGCGGCAGCATTTGCGCTTTCTTATGTTTTTTGCTGTAAGCGAGAATCGGCACATACTCGCGTGTATGGTCAGTCCCATGATGAATCGGATCATTGCCATGGTCGGCTGTAATAATTAACAGATCGTCTTCTCTCATTTTTTCAAACACTTCCGGAAGCCGCGCATCAAATTCTTCAAGCGCGCGTCCGTAGCCTTCAGGGTCACGGCGGTGTCCGAATAACGCGTCAAAATCAACAAGGTTCGCAAAGCTCAGACCCGTAAAGTCTTCTCCCAGCGTATCAATCACCTTGTCCATTCCGTCCATATTGGAAACCGTTCTGCGTGAAGAAGTAATGCCTTCTCCGTCGTAAATATCAGAGATTTTACCGATTGAAATCACATCTAAGCCGCTGTCTTTCAATTCATTCATGACAGTGCGATCAAACGGTTTAAGGGCATAATCATGGCGGTTTGGCGTCCGTTTGAATTGACCCGGCTCTCCGACGAACGGCCGTGCAATAATGCGGCCAACCATATATTTCGGATCAAGCGTCAGCTCTCTCGCCGTTTCGCAAATGCGATACAGCTCCTCAAGCGGCACAACCTCTTCGTGAGCGGCAATTTGCAGAACAGAGTCAGCAGACGTGTAAACAATTAAAGCCCCTGTCTCCATGTGCTCCTGACCAAGCTCATCCAAAATCGCTGTGCCGGAAGCCGGCTTGTTTCCAATAATTTTGCGGCCAGATCTCTTTTCCAGCTCTTGAAGCAATTCATCAGGAAAGCCTTCCGGGAACACTTTAAATGGTTTATCAATGTATAAACCCATAATCTCCCAATGGCCGGTCATCGTATCTTTTCCGTTTGACGCTTCTTGCATTTTTCCATAATACGCAAGCGGATGTTCTGTTTTTTCTACACCTTTGATATCTTCGATAAGACCAAGGCCGAGCTTTGCCATATTCGGCATATGTAATCCGTTCATATGCTCGGCAATATGACCGAGCGTATGAGCGCCTTCGTCATTAAAGTCAGCGGCATCCGGCGCTTCGCCGATTCCGACTGAGTCCATCACAATTAAAAACACACGATTATATTTGTATGCAGGCATCTTGAAAGCCTCCTTTTTTTCTATACGTCTATTGTATCGCTAAGAGGTCTGACAACTCAAGTATAAACCGTTTTCATTCCCGTTGACAATGTATTTGGAAATAATGAGAAACTTCAATATTTTCTGTCGCTCTAAACAAAAAAGCCGCAGCCACCTGCGGCTATGCTCGCGGATGAAACTGCTTGTACACATCCTTCAGCCTTGTTTTCGTCACATGCGTATAAATTTGCGTCGTGGATATATCCGCATGACCGAGCATTTCCTGCACCGCTCTTAAATCTGCCCCGTTCTCAAGCAGATGCGTCGCAAAGGAATGCCTAAGCGTATGCGGAGTCAGCTCTTTCTTAATGCCGGCTTCCAACGCGATTTTTTTCAGGTTCTTCCAAAATCCCTGGCGGCTGATCTGTTTGCCGTGATGATTTAAAAAGAGGGCGTCAGACACATTGTTCTTTAACAGTTTTCCCCTGGCTTTTGTCATATATTCCTCAATGGCGGAAGCGGCGGCTTCACCAATTGGCACAATCCGTTCTTTTCTTCCTTTGCCAAAGCATCGGATAAACCCCATAGATAAATGAACATCTGCCGTTTTCAACTCAATCATTTCACTGACTCGTATGCCTGTCGCATAAAGCAGCTCCAGCATTGCTTTATCCCGATAGCCGAATGGGCTCGTCAGCTTAGGCGTGTCCAATAACCGCTCGACTTCATTGAGTGCGAGCACCTTCGGAAGCGCCCGTTCCGTCTTTTGTGTTTCGATATGAACGGAAGGGTCCTTATCCGTTACTTTTTCCCTGAGCAGAAATTGATGAAAAGAGCGAATGGATGCCAAATGCCGCGCCGATGTCTTGCCGGATTTCCCCGAGTCCTTCAAATGCTTTAAATATTGGATAATATGTATGCGGGTAACGTGATTCCAATCCGTCACATGAAGGGTTTCTGTTAAGTAGAGAGAATAGCTTTTCAAGTCACGTTCATAGGATACGATCGTATTTTGAGAGAGCCCTCTCTCTACCATGACGTAGTGGATGAAATCCTTTATTTGATCTTTCACTCTTGATCTACTCCCCGTTTTGGTAAAAAAAGATCAACCGGTCGAGCCATCCGCCTTTTTCATCCTGATCCATTTCAACAACTTTTACAGCGGAGCCTTCCGGTTTATCATACCGATGATAGTTTTCATACTCTTGATTCACCCATATCATAGCATAATAGAACAAAGCGGTAAAACCGGTAAACAGGATGAAAACTTTCAATGCATCGACAGCTGTTTTCAGGAATCTTCCCATGTCCTAATCGATCCTTTCCCTATGGTTCCAGTTATATAAACCATATGCCAAATCAGAAAGGTTTTATACATAGAAACAGCAAAAAACCCTTTCCCCATGAGAAAAGGTTCGCGCTCGGCACCGTCTATTCAGTTTCTTTTCAGTTACAGCGGTGGCAAATGCCGTGAAACGTCAATCTATGATCTTTAATCTTAAATTTCCAATCACGTTCAATGATTTCTTCCACGTCTTCAAGCAAATCTTCTTCAATTTCATCAACGGCTCCGCACTCCATGCACACCAAGTGGTGATGAAAGTGAGCTGCGCCCTCTTTCCGAAGGTCGTAACGGGACACACCGTCTCCAAAGTTAATTTTATCTACGACTTTTAATTCAGTTAATAATTCAAGCGTACGGTATACTGTAGCGAGACCGATCTCAGGAGATTTCTCTTTTACGAGGAGGTATACATCTTCTGCGCTTAAATGGTCTTCTTCGTTTTCAAGCAGCACTCTTACTGTCGCTTCACGCTGTGGCGTAAGTTTATAGCTGGATGAGTGCAGTTGTTTCTTAATACGATCAATACGGTTTTCCATGTCTTTCCCTCCTACGCCGCATTCCATGACTCATTATAACAAAATACGCGCAGAGTTCCAACTATAATTATTATAAACTGATAAATAAAACGGTTTTCTTTTAATAATGATTTTAAAAAAGTCTAGATGTAAGCTTTTCCATTAAAACAGGAGATAAGTATGCTTCAAAGAGAGATGAAATCAGCGCTAAAAACAGAATGACCAGCAGCACAAAGGCATACCGCCCGAACCATTGAATCGGCGCGTCATGCAGGCTTCGTTTCACGAACAGCTGTCTGATTAACTTTAAAGAAAACGCAATTGCACATGTGCCCATAATGAGATAAGCCGGAATCAGCAGCACATTTTGCGGCAAAACGGAAACAAATGATAGGAAAAACCCGCTTACTCCCATCTGATTGACTAGGAACCCGACAGTAAAGCCGACGACGATCCCTTTCAGAAAGATCATAATGAAAATAATCGGCATCCCAATGACGGAAATTCCCAGTATCCACATCAGGCCTAAATACTTTGCATTATGAAAGATACTTTGCCCAAACATATCAGCTGAACTTGCCTGTTTTCCATCCGAAAGCTGTCCAAAAAATTGACTTAAGTAGTAGTATAAATCTTCTTTCTGGCTGATGGTCATACTGTTGACAATAATCGCGCCAAAGATGACACCCATGAAAAACAGCACTGACACAAATATATAAAGAGAGAGATGATCTTTGACATGCCTGAGAAACATGTCCTTATAAGAGATTTTTCGCATACCGTTTCCTCCCGCCCGTTCTAGTGATTTGATTTAATAGATTGTATGAAAGAAACGGAAAAACATGCCCTTTTTCAAAAAGAAACGATAGAGATGAATGCTAGGCGGCTTTTTGGGGCACAAAAAAATCCTTATCATCAACTGCTGTATGATCATAAGGATTCTTATGCTTCCGTTTATTCAAAATCTCTTTTTTGCTTTTTGTCATTCTTTCATGTGTGCTGAAAGATGGTGTGCTGCCTCTTGATAATAAGACGTCACGTCCGCCGTTTCTCAATCGATGCCCCCGCTTCTTTTTCGCTTGGCTTTTTGCCATGTGATCACTCCCTTTTTTATTTTCATAGTAATGATAACAAAATTGAACAATGATAAGAAAAAAACAGCACCTGCTACGACAGGTGCTGTTTAGCTACATTTATTTCACTGCTGTAAGAGCTGCATGCTCGACAGCTGCTGCTACCGCATGATGGACTTTTGAATCAAGCGGCTGAGGGACAACATCACCTTGTTTAGTGCAGGCTGCGATGGCCTCTGCTGCTGCGACAAGCATATCATGATTAATCTCCGTGCTTTTTGCGTTAAGCGCTCCTCTAAAAATCCCCGGAAAACCGAGTACATTATTAACAGAACGCCCGTCAGCTGCATATGCGGCGCCAGCCTGCAGTGCGGCCTCCGGCTCAATTTCCGGCTTCGGATTCGATAAAGCCAGAATCACTTGACCAGAACGTACAAATGCCGGTTTTATTAAACCCGGAACGCCCGTTGTAGCAATGACAATATCACATGTTTCCATAAGCTCCTCAATACTGGAAACTGCCTGTCCGCCGTATTGTTCGAGACGGTTCATTGCTGACTCTGATTTGTCTGTTCCGTATACAGCATTCACACCATAAGCCATGAACATCCGGCAGATGGCCACGCCTGCTGCGCCAAGGCCGATTTGCCCCACTTTCGCTTCCTTCAGGTCAACCCCCGCACTCCTGCATGCCGAAATGGCAGCTGCCAGCGTCACTACAGCTGTACCATGCTGGTCATCGTGCATAACAGGGATGTTCAGCTCCTCTTTTAGGCGATCCTCGATTTCAAAACAATGCGGCGAACCGATATCCTCAAGAAGGATGCCGCTAAAGCCCGGAGAAATATGTTTTACTGTTTTGATGATTTCTTCAGGATCACTCGTATCAAGCAGTATCGGAATGCCGCTAATACCCGCCAGCTGATCAAACAAAGCAGCCTTTCCTTCCATGACAGGCATGCCAGCCACAGAGCCGATATTCCCAAGGCCTAAAATTGCGGTTCCATCCGTTACAATTGCAACAGAATTGCTGATCGTTGTATAAATAGAAGCTTTTTCAGGTTCTTTTTCGATCAGTCGGCACACGTCCGCAACACCTGGTGTGTAGACACGTCCCAGCTCTGCCAGTGAACGGATCGGCATTTTGCTTTTCATTTGGATTTTTCCGCCTTCATGTGCGGACAGGACTTCATCAGATACGGTGTGAAGCCTGATCCCTTCTCCGAGGGCCTGTACAGCCGCGATCACTTCCTGAAGCTGTTCTTCATTCTCCACTTGAACGGTAATATTCCGCATTGTGTAATTGGGTCCGACTTTTACCGTCTCCACTTCACCAATATCCCCGCCCAGAAGGCCGATGGCCGTAGCCACCCTTCCAAGATTTCCGGGAACCGAAGGCGTTTCGATCATCAGTGTCCGAATCATGTGTTTCGCTATCATTCAGTGATCCTCCCCTATTAGCCTAGTTTTTCGGCTTTAACTGTATTGTTTTTCGTATACCATATAAATTTTCCTGTATAACCATAGATAATTGCAAGACCTATTGCTACAAAACTGAGCCACATAAACGGCAGATAAGAGAAGGTAGAAACACCTAAAATACCAGCCATGTAAATCCCATTATCAGACCAAGGAACCATCCCCGAAGTCAATGTTCCCCCGACCTCTGAGTTACGTGATAACACTCTTCTGTCCAGATGTAAGCGATCATAGCTGTCTTCCATAATTTTCGGAGTCAAAATAAGAGATACATACATCGCACAGCCGAAGATGTTTGCTAAAAACGCTACGATCAGTGTAGACAATGTGACATTGCCGGCTGAAGTTAATTTCTTTTCAAACGTTGAAACAATGACTTTTAACACGCCGAGTTTCTCAAGCAGACCGCCAAAACCAAGGCCAAAGATGATGACGACGAGAGAATCAAGCATACCGACAATTCCACCGCGGTTTAACAAGCCGTTCAAAAATTCAACATCCGTTTTAATAGAAAAGCCGTTGTACGCAGTTGCAATCGCATGGGCAATATCCATTCCTTGGAAAACAACAGCCCAGATTGCACCGAGTAAAGCGCCAATTACGATAACCGGCATAGATGGCTTTTTCATCGCCAATAAGACTATGACGAGAACTGCCGGGATCAGCATCCAAATATGAATGTCAAACGTGTTTTGCAAAGATGATTTTAAGAATTCAACTTTATCAAGATCAATATTTTTCCCGCCGTACATAAATCCAACAACTGTAAAGAGTATAGCTGTAATGACATAAGCAGGTATTGATAAATAAAGCATTGCTCTCACGTGAGCCAATACATCGACTTTTGATAGTGAAGAAGCTAGAACTGTACTGTCAGACAGCGGAGACAGCTTGTCCCCAAAATAAGCACCTGAAAGAATAGCTCCCGCTACTAGAGGAAGCGGAATGCCTAAACCCTCTCCAATTGCGATCATGGCAATGCCGGCAGTTCCGACTGTTCCCCATGACGTTCCTGTTGCCACAGACATAATGGAACAAATAATTAACGTTGCCAGTAAAAAGATACTTGGGTGAATAAATTCCAGTCCGTAATAAATCAAAGTCGGCACAACGCCTCCGGCAATCCATGTTCCGATGAGCGCCCCAACTGAAACGAGAATCAGTACGGCTTCAAGGCCATTTGATATCCCATGTACAATCGCATTTTGTAAATCTTTATAAGAATAACCGAGTCTTATACCTAAAAGCATTGCAATAAACCATGAAACAAAAAGCGCCAGCTGTATCGGCAAGTCGAGAAAGACTGTAAACGATAGAACAAGTGCTAAAAATACTCCTAGTACAATAATAATTTCAAATAGTGTTGGCAATCTTACATCCTTCAAAAGAAGTCCCCCTTCATGTAAAAGCTAAAACGCTTTCAATATATAGTGCAACACGTATACTATACTTCCTCATCCCTATGTTGTAAACAGCTTATTCATCCGACTATTCGGAGATGAATAAGCTGTATTTTATACAAATTTTATTTTTCTAATAGTTCTTTCCCTGCGATACCTGGTTTGGTCATCTCATATGGGTTTAAAATAATATCCAATTCTTCTTCTGTCAGCACATCATGCTGCAGGCAAAGGTCACGGACTGATTGGCCTGTCATAATCGCTTCCCTGGCAATTCTGGCAGCCGCTTCATATCCAAGATGCGGATTGACAGCTGTGATCACGCCTGCGCTTTTTTCTACGTATTGCTTCAACCGCTTTTCGTTGGCTTCAATGCCCTTTAAGCAGTTGTCAGTGAACGAACGGAAGCCGTTGTTCATGATGCTGATGGATTGAAGCAAATTAAAGACAAGCACGGGCTCCATGACGTTCAACTCAAGCTGGCCGGCTTCTGAAGCAAGGCAGATTGTATTGTCGTTTCCGATAACCTGGAACGCAATTTGGTTGATCAGCTCCGCCATAACCGGATTGACTTTCCCCGGCATAATAGATGAACCCGGCTGACGTGCAGGCAGAGAAATTTCCGCAAGTCCGGCGCGCGGTCCCGACGCCATTAAGCGCAGGTCGTTTGCGATCTTCGACATGTTCATCATGCAGACTTTTAATGAAGCTGATACCTCTGTATAGGCATCTGTATTTTGTGTCGCATCAACAAGATGGTCAGCGCCGACAAGAGGAAGCCCGCTAATATCAGCAAGGTGCTTTACTACCTGTTTGATATATTCAGGATCAGCGTTCAGCCCTGTACCAACAGCAGTTGCGCCCATGTTGACTTCATATAGGTGCTGGCGCGATTGCTTGATTCGTTTGATATCACGCTCGAGAACACGGCTATAAGCTTCGAATTCCTGGCCAAGACGGATCGGAACCGCATCTTGAAGGTGTGTCCGGCCCATTTTAATAACAGAGTCAAACTCCTGTGCTTTTTGCTTAAAAACGCTATGCATATCTTCCATTGTTTTCAGCAGTTTTTCTAAGAGCTTCAATGTGGAAATATGAATAGCAGTCGGAAACACATCGTTCGTAGACTGTGACATGTTCACATGTGTGTTTGGACTTAAATGAATGTAATCTCCCTTTTTATGTCCCATGATTTCAAGCGCCCGGTTTCCGATAACCTCATTCGCGTTCATGTTCATAGAAGTTCCGGCACCGCCCTGAATCGGATCGACGATAAACTGATCGTGCCACTTGCCTTCGAGAATCTCGTCAGCGGCTTGTACGATAGCTTGGCCAATTCCTTCATACAGCCGTTTCACGTCCATGTTGGCAAGAGCCGCAGCTTTTTTCACAATCGCCAGTGCGTTAATCATTTCCTCATGGATTTTGTATCCTGTGATCGGGAAATTTTCAGAAGCACGGAGCGTCTGAATTCCGTAATAAACATCTGCTTCAATTTGTTTTTCCCCAAGGAAGTCTTTTTCCACGCGATATTCTTTTTGGCCGTTTAACATAATCTTTAACCTTCTTTCTCTTTGCTGGTTATCGTTTTTACATTTTACAGGACAACGTCATCAGCTATCGGCGTTTCCATAATTCTCTTGACGACAGGAAGATCCGAAGACTGACCTAGTGCCCACATCAATTTTGGCACAATTGCTTCTGTGTTCATATTTCTTGATCGGATAATTAAGTCTTGGTTGACTCTGCGGCCAACTTCGTAAATGCTCATGTCTTCGCCTTCTTCAAGACATTGAGTCGTAATGACCACGACAATGCCGCTTTCGATCAGCTCATTCACTTTTGACAAAATGTCTCTGCCTTCAAACGGCACCCCTCCGCTGCCATAACTCTCAATGACAATTCCTTTGTACATGCTTTTCAGGGCATCAAACATTTCGGGCTTTAAGCCTGGATGCAGCTTCAGCAGACATACATCTGTACATAGTGAAGTGTCAACTGTGAAGGTGTCGTTCTCAGGTTCCGTTACTTGTTTGTTGTATTCGATCCCGTCTTCATTGATAAAAGCGATATATGGGTAATTGATGCTTTCAAATGCGTCGTAGCTTTTCGTTCTTAATTTGATCGCACGCGTTCCCTGAATGACTCTGCCGTCAAACACAACATAAACGCCGCCCACGCCTTCACAGGCAAATCGAATGGCATCTGTAATATTTTTTTTGGCATCGGTTTTTTGGAACGTGATCGGAATCTGCGAGCCGGTGATGACAATCGGCTTTTTGGCATGCTGCAGCATATACGATAGTGCGGCAGATGTATAGGCCATTGTATCTGTACCGTGAGTAATAACAAACCCGTCATAGGCATCATAATTTTCCTTAACGGCTTCCGCTATTTCCACCCAGTATTCAGGCTGCATATTGGTGCTGTCTATATTCATAAGCGACTGAGTTTCCATTGTGTAATCGTTATCAAGTGTTGATACGTAACTTAATAATTCATCAGCCTTGACTCCGGGAGCCAGCCCATTTTCCCCTTCAACTGAAGCAATCGTTCCCCCAGTTGTCAACATCAATAATTTTTTCATACCATGCACCTCTTCACTGTATCTAAAGATGGGTTGCGAGAAGGTATTCGCTTTTCGCATACTTTTAATGCAATTATAGACACGGAAAATAAAATACGCAAGACATTATTATTCAATTCGCGTACACTTCCTAATACCTATATGATATAATCAGCTCAAGGTGAAAAAGGAGCGGAAGTTCATGAATCTAGATCGTTTAACAGAATTGAGAAAAAAGAAAAATTGGTCGCTTCAATATACAGCTGACCTTCTCGGTATCGCAAAAAGCACATATGCCGGCTACGAGTCAGGCTACCGACGGCCTTCACTTGAAGCGCTTGCCATGCTGGCTGACCTCTTTGACACAACCTGCGATGAACTTTTAGGCCGCGAGAAACAAAAGCAGACTGCTCCTCAGGCCATAGAATTGGCCACGTGGAGCAGCCTTGACTTTACCATTTCTGTTGATGGCCAGCCGCTGAGTGAAGATGAAATCATCCAGCTGATTACCTTTATACGCACAAAAAGAAAAGTACAGGAGGAACTGAGTTAATCTTTAGCTCACGGTTTAATTTTACCGTAGGTTCCTCCTCCTCCGGCTTTCAATTCCAGTTTTCCGGATCTCGCTTTTACGATAAGCGCCGCGGTTTTCGGCGGGACAACGCGAGCCAAATCTTCTTCTGCAGCCTCGTGAAGAACAGCCATTTCTGTTCCGAAGGCTTTTTTTAGTTTGTCCAGCGTTTTCGGGCCTACACCCGGAACAAATTGCAGCGGGATCTGATGTACATATCGCGGACGCGGGACGCGAACTTCAAGCTGATTACTCAATTCATGCAATCTTTCGCTGACTCCCTTGGTAAATCTGGAATTTCCGCAATTCGCGCACGCTGTTTCCCCGCTTACAGCAGGCTCTCCGCACGCTTCGCAAGCCGTCTGATAATATTTCCCCAATAACGGGTCCAAGCCGTAATTTGCGATAATTTTCCTGTCATCTTGTCCCTTTAATGCAAGAGCAAATTCAGTAAAATCAGCTGACTGCACATATAGTTCATTATATTCTCTGCCGATTTTCCCCAACGAATGCGCATCAGAATTTGTTAAAAAAGGATACGGATTCAATTGCGATACGTGTGATGCCATGTCTGTATCACAGCTTAATCCAAGCTCCACCGCGTCTATCATAGATGGATCAAAAACCTCAGTTAAGCTTGATTTAACCCCTTTTCCATATAAGCTTTTATGCGGCGTAAAGATATGGGCGGGGATAAACAGGCCGCCCATATCCTGCACTTTTTTTTGCAGGTTTAAGCCCGTTTCATAAATCCGCTGCGAGCTTAAATGAATATTTTTCAGCCGGGCTGACAGCCAGTTTGAAAACTGTTTCATATCAGCCAGCGTCGGCATAAATACGAGCACATGGATCGGTCCGCTGCAGGCTTCATCATAAATCTCCAGCTCGCTCCCCAATAAAAGAGTCGTGCTGCGATAACGGATTCCTCCCCCGTCAAGCTCGCGATATTTTCCAGATGAAATGCCTTCCTCAAGCTCTAGAATGACTTCCGGAGAATGACAGTCGATAATGCCGAGGAGTTCAATTCCTTTATGTTCACTGGCTTCAACCAAAATTCTGTCCAGCGTTAATGTTTTGGCGCCTGTTATTTTGACAGCCCTTCCTGTAAAGGTCCGGCCGATATGAATGTGCAAATCCGCGTAAATCTTTTTCATTTTTGTGCTTGGAGCGCTTCTTTCAGTTGAAGATACTGAATCGCGTAGGCTGTTTTAGCATCATATACTTCACGCGATTCAACCAGCTTTAGCGCATCTTCAAGCGTCACCTCCATCACTTCAACAAACTCGTCCTCATCAAGCTCCCGTTTTTCTTCAAGCACAGAAAGCTCCTCAGCAAGAAAAACGTGAACGATCTCATCTGCAAATCCGGGTGATGTATAAAACGCAGTTATTTTTGTCAGTTTTTTTGCTGTATAACCGGTTTCCTCTTCAAGTTCCCGAAGTGCCGTATACTCCGGCTCCTCACCTTTTTCAAGCTTACCGGCCGGAATTTCAACGATCGTCCGCTCAAGCGGCTTACGGAATTGTTTGACCATGATGATTTTCCCTTCATCTGTGACGGCTAGTACCGCTACAGCTCCAGGGTGTTTCACAATTTCACGTTTACTGGCTTTGCCGTTTGGCAGCTCTACATCCTCGACATAAAGATCAATGACTTTACCCGAAAAGATCTGTTCTTTGGCAATTGTTTTTTCTTCTAATGATTTCATTTCTTCATCTCCCGTTCTGTCTCTATATGATGCCCCATACATTTTATCATACTAGAGCAAAAGGGGGCTTCTTCGTGAAAGTGCATCGCATGCCAAAAGGTGTTGTCTTAGTCGGAAAAGCATGGAAAATTCGGGCGAAGTTAAAAGAGTATGGACGCACATTTCAATATGTGAAAGATTGGATCTCAAAGCCATAAAAGTTGAAACTTTAGCTCCTTTATATTACGGTCAATACAAAGCCTAAAAAAGGAGTGTGCACATGAGAAAGCGCAAATTGGGTACATCTGATTTAGACATTAGCGAAGTCGGACTCGGCTGTATGTCTCTTGGAACTGAAAAAAACAAAGCATTGTCCATTCTGGATGAAGCGATCGAGCTTGGCATCAACTATTTGGACACAGCGGATTTGTATGACCGAGGACGCAATGAAGAAATTGTCGGTGATGCGATCCAAAACAGACGCCAGGATATTATTCTGGCAACAAAAGCGGGAAACCGTTGGGATGACGGAAGCGAGGGCTGGTATTGGGACCCTTCAAAAGCTTACATAAAAGAGGCGGTAAAAAAGAGCCTTACACGGCTGAAAACAGATTATATCGACCTTTATCAGCTTCACGGCGGCACGATAGAGGACAACATTGATGAAACGATTGAAGCGTTTGAGGAATTAAAACAAGAAGGTGTCATCCGCTACTACGGCATTTCTTCCATCCGCCCGAATGTGATTAAAGAATATGTAAAAAAATCAAACATCGTCAGCATTATGATGCAATTCAGCCTGTTTGACAGACGCCCTGAGGAATGGCTCCCGCTTTTAGAGGAACATCAAATCAGCGTAGTCGCCAGAGGTCCTGTTGCCAAAGGGCTCTTAACTGAAAAACCGCTTGATCAAGCTTCAGACAGTATGAAACAAAACGGGTACTTGTCCTATTCATTCGAGGAACTGACAAATGCACGCAAGGCAATGGAGGAAGTGGCTCCCGATCTTTCCATGACAGAAAAGTCGCTGCAGTATCTGCTAGCACAGCCGGCTGTCGCTTCAGTGATTACAGGCGCCAGTAAGATTGAGCAGTTACGGGAAAATATTCAGGCAGCAAATGCACGGCGTTTAACCGAAGAGGAAATCAAAGCGCTCCAATCTCATACGAAACAAGACATTTACAAAGCTCATCGCTCATAGCAGAAAAACCAGCACCTGTACGGGTGCTGGTTTATTTATATTGATGCCAATCCATTTGGCTTTCATTTAGGAGTTCTTCAAAGCTCTTATTTTTTTCGATCTCTTTTTTCTTTCTAATCTGTTCTGCTTTTTCTCTTTCCTGCCTCTTTTCATCCTCTTCCTTCAATTGGCTCTTCATCTCCATAAGCTTTGCTTTGATATCGGATTGAAGGCCGTCTTTTAGCTGGTGTTTGTCAGCGGATTTTTGTTTTTTCATTCAGACTTCCCCCATGTTTTGTTTTGAAGACAGTTTATCACGGAGCATATACACTGAACAAGCAGACTCTCTTCTGATCACTTTCTCAGCGGAGCAGTGTTTAGGTATAATGATTTTAAACACGAATTACCTATATTTAGTTGAAAGGTGCTGTGACTTTTGAAGAAAATCCTTTTGGCCATTGGCGCTCTCGTAACAGCTGTCATCGCAATCGGAATTGTTTTTTCAAATATGATTCTATTCATCAAGAAAAAAACGGATGAAGACATTATCAAAAGAGAGACAGACAACGGACATGATGTGTTTGAATCATTTGAGCAAATGGAGAAAACCGCTTTTGTGATACCCTCCGCTTACGGGTACGACATAAAAGGATACCATGTCGCACCGCATGACACACCAAATACCATCATCATCTGCCACGGGGTAACCATGAATGTGCTGAATTCTCTTAAGTATATGCATTTATTTCTTGATCTCGGCTGGAATGTGCTCATTTATGACCACCGCCGACATGGCCAAAGCGGCGGAAAGACGACCAGCTACGGGTTTTACGAAAAGGATGATCTCAATAAGGTTGTCAGCTGGCTCAAAAACAAAACAAATCATCGCGGATTGATCGGAATTCACGGTGAGTCGATGGGAGCTGTGACCGCCCTGCTTTACGCTGGTGCACACTGCAGCGATGGCGCTGATTTTTATATTGCCGATTGTCCGTTCGCATGTTTTGATGAACAGCTTGCCTACCGGCTGAGAGCGGAATACAGGCTCCCGTCTTGGCCCCTGCTTCCTATCGCCGACTTCTTTTTGAAGCTGAGAGGCGGCTATCGCGCACGTGAAGTATCTCCGCTTGCTGTCATTGATAAAATCGAAAAGCCGGTCCTCTTTATTCACAGTAAGGATGATGACTACATTCCTGTTTCTTCAACCGAGCGGCTTTATGAAAAGAAACGCGGGCCGAAAGCGCTGTACATTGCCGAGAACGGTGAACACGCCATGTCATATACCAAAAATCGGGATACGTACCGAAAAACAGTGCAGGAGTTTTTAGACAACATGAATGATTCAACAGAATAAAAAAGCGAAAGGCCTCTTCGGCTCTTTCGCTTTTTTATGTTACAGAACGTCGGTAATGCCATCCATATTTTCTCTGATCCATTCAATCGCAAGATCTATCGTTGTAAACTCCTGCGTCTCGAAGGTCATTTCATCCTGCAATAGCCAGACATCTTTCTTGATGGACTCTGCTCCTCCAATTGACCAGTGAAGCAAGGTATAGGGATGGTTTTGATTCAGGAAGGATACCCACGTTTTATTTTGTGCTGTGTTCTTCATTGCCTTCAGCTTTTGTTCCACGTTTCGCGTCTCCTACTTTACTAATATGCTCATTCTGGGGCTGAGCATTTCAGCCGGGCTTTTCAGCGCCAATGTTTTGGCTTTTTCATTGTAATCGATCGTCATTTGATCGTCAAAAAACACTTTTTGTGACGATTGGATATACAGCGGAATGCCGTTCGTTTCCAGCTGCTCGCACTGTCCCGTTAATTCTTCTGCCAGCCAGATTGTCGGGACACCGCTTACCGCGCAGCCGCATCCTTCTGCATCGTAACGAAGCTGGGCTTTTTTCCCCGGGTTGGCGTCAAACGCCTGCTGCAGTGCCTGTTTTGCTGCATCTGTCACATGTATGTTCATAAGGTGAAACCCCCGTTTTCATCATTTTCGCTATTGTAGCATACAACACTGCCATTCGCATTGTTTCTGCCTTTTTTCCACCGCTTCGCATTTTCTTCTGCAGTCTTGATCCACTCATCTTTCCCTTGTATGTACTGATTGATGCTGTCAGGGTGCTGGGCCGCCAGCTGTTTTTTGAGAACGGCGTATTCTTTCGCTATGTTTGGATGAGCTCTGAGATAATCTCTGAATAACAGATGCCTTTCAATAGCAGGGTTTCCCTGTTCGTACATATGGACATGATGAGTGCGTTTATTTCCGCCCTTTTGGAAATAACGCCTGCCCGCTATGCCGTTCTCACCTTTTGGTATATAGCCGTTAGCCTTCATTTGTTCATCAAATTGGCTCACGGCTTCAATGCTTCTGACTTCAATTAACATATCAATGATTGGCTTCGCTGCCATGTTCGGTATCGATGTGCTTCCGATGTGATGAACAGCGATAATCTCCGGCCCGAACACAAGTTTCAGCCGTTCTTTTTCTTCATCGAAACATTCTGCCCATTTTTCGTTGTAGAGAATGACCTCAACTTTTCTTTTCGGATACAAATGAAAGACCGACAGCAATAGACCCTGCGCTGCTTTGACGGTTTCTGCCTTTTGGAATCCAGCCTGTGTATAGAGTGACACGGCCGGGGTATTGTTCTCGGCTGTGACTACTTCGATTTTCTCAGCGTCTTCATTATGATCAATGACAAATTGCAGAAGCGCTCGTCCAATTCCTTTTCTGAAACCGTCAGGATGCACAACAAGCCTGCAAATGGTGAGATGATGCATGTTTTTCTCATATGAAATGACACCGATCAGCTTGCCGTTTTTCCGATATCCCGCAAACCGCTCATGGGATGCTTGAATATCCTTCACCTTCTCTTGTAAAGCGGGAATACCGTCAAAACCGATAATCTCTGTTTCCTTTATGTAGGCGGGGATCTGTACGGCTAAAATCTCACGCGCTATAGTGTCTTCCTTATGCTGGAGAAATTCAATCATTCGTGTTCTCCTGAAACAGCCGCTGTCTGTCGACTTTTGCGACGCGGACTGCATACGACTCGTACCAAACGCTTTTTCCTTTTTCTTTTGCTGCTTGATGTTCAGTGTGATGCTTCCAATGGTTAATTGCGTCCATACTGTCCCAATAGGAAACTGTGATGCCCCTTCCATCCGCTTCACGTACGCTTTCCACGCCTAAAAATCCAGGCTGATCCGCCGCAAGCGATACCATCCGCTCCGCTGTTTCTCCATATCCTGTGTCATTTTCGCTTTTGACAGAAGAAAAAATGACTGCATAGTAAGGAGGCTCAGGTGTTTTTGATAAAAAATCCATTATATTTCCCCCTCATATGTTTTTGACAAACAGTACCCTGTCTTGGCCCGGGCCATCATAGTTTGCAAACACTGAGATGCCATTTACCGTCTTGGTGCCCTTTTCAATATCAAACCCCAATTTTGTGTGATATGCGATTGATACCTTATTCACAGGTGAAGTGACGCACTTCACCCGGGTGCAGCCTCTTTGTTTTACTGTTTCGATAAATACATCATACAATTGTTTCCCAATTTGCATTTTTCTGAAATCTGGATGCACACCGGAAAAATGAATGTACGCCGTTTCAGGATCCGATTGCGATTGAAATCCGATTAAAAATCCGGTCATGCTGTTATGTTCGGATGTAATAAAGCTTGTGTCCTGAAAATGCTCAAAAAATAGTCTCGGCAATTTTTCTTTCAGCTGTCTGCCGCCCCACCATTCATTCAGTACAGACGTTACCATTTCATAATCTGAAGACATGATTGTTCGAATATCCATTACGATTTGATCTCCCTCCGTCTGGCAAAACGAATGTCAGCTCTTTTTCTCACAATATAAAAATTATATTTTGCCTGGCTGGAATTGTAAATGCCTTCTTTCCTTTATCATACGTTTCCAGACTGCCGAGGGAACAATGTTTCATCATTTTAGCCTATTTCTCCCCCAAGCAGGAGGAGAGACTTTACAGCACAATATCAAGCACTTGATCAAGTCTCAGCTTATAAAGCTGATCCTCGTCTCCTTTTATCCATACTGCTTTTTCAAACTCTTCATACCGGCAGATCTTCCCGGTGCAGCGGACAATCTCACCGTCCTGAAAGCAGCTGACAGTGATATCCTGAGCGAACTCCATCGCGGCGCAAAGCGTTTGATTCATCTCTTCCAGCTTATCGGGGTCAAAGATCGGCTTTTGCAGCTTCTGTTTAAGCCGCTTTCTCTCCAGCAGGCTTTGCTTATGTTCCGGCAGAAACATCCTGCTCCCTTCCCACAGCAGGTTGCCCCTTTTTAAATGATCGTTCATTTATAATGCCCCCCTATTTTAGCCGCACGTTCAAATGCCTGGCCTGCCGCTGTCAGTGACGCCGCCCTGATGATTGCTGTGTCGCCGAATCGATTTTTAATGCCGTCCATCACATAGCCTAGGCTCATTTTCTTTGCATAATCCTGAAATAAATTGAGCTGCCATATGTCATCAGATGAGAGCTGAGACAGATTGACACCGAGGCGGCGGACAGGTTTCCCGTCCCAAAATGTAAGAAACAGCCGGCGTACAGCCTCATATACATCCTGAGTAGAATTAGTCGGCTCTGCCAGCTTCACTTGCCGGTTGAAGCCCGTCGGCCAATCAAAATCAGCACCCCGGCAGCTCACTGACACCGTCTGCCCCATGACCCCGGCGTTTCGGCTTCGCCTGCACACTTCTTCACTCAGCTCAAGCAATACGACCTTGATTTCTTTGTCAAAGTGTTCGTAGTCTCTCGGGAGAGTCATTCCATGGCCTATCGCCTTTTGCCCGTCCAGAGACGAAGTTGACACAGGGGAATAGTCGATTCCGTTTGCCGTCATCCACAGCACGTGGCCGTTAATGCCCCATTTCTTTTTTAAAAGATCGAGCGGAAAAGCCGCGAGCCCGCCGATCGTGCTGATGCCCATTCGATTTAAATGATGCTTCATGCGGCTCCCGACGCCAAACATGCTGCCCACCGGGAGCGGCCACATTTCGGTTTTCATATTTTCTTTCGTTAAGGTAAAAATACCGTTCGTATTCTTTTTGGCAAAATTGTCACACGCAATTTTGGCCAGCGCTTTGTTAGGGCCGATTCCGACCCGTGCATAAACGCCGATCTCCCGCATGATTCTGCCCTGAATGCTTTTCGCGATCTCCATCGGCGTCCCAAACAGCTTCTGGCTGCCTGTAATGTCCATGAACTGTTCATCGATAGAATAAGGCTCCACAAGGTCTGTATACTCCTCGAGAATGGCCGTAATTTGCAGTGATACATCAATATACCGCTGCATACGCGGCCGGAGCACAACAGCCTCAGGACACTTTTCCTGCGCCTCCCACAGCCGTGAAGCATTCACCACACCTTTTTGTTTCGCCAGCGGGCAGGCAGCCAATACCACTCCGCCCCTTTTTTCAGGGTCACCCGAAACAATGACAGGCTTATTTTTCAAATGTGGATTTTCCGCTTTCTCTACAGATGCATAAAACGATTGCATGTCAACGAGAAAAATCACTTTTTCTTTCATCATACACACCTCTAAAAAGAACTTATGTTCGTTCTCATTATATGCGAAAGTATGTTCGTTTTATACTGGTAAATGATTCTTGTCTGACAGAAAATATGATCCAAGGGTTTGAGAGAAGAAAAACATTTAGTAGAATAAAAGTGAAGCATAAGGATAGGAGAGTCATGATGGAGAAATTTGTCGAAAAAATGATGGAACAGGCATTGCGGCAATACGGCAGAAACGTTGCTATAGATCCGTTAAGCCCGTATGAAAAACAAAGCCTGAAAGCGGCTCTACAAGAGAGACGGAATGAAGAACCGGATGAGGATTTGCATGCGCATATAGAAGATATCATTTATGACTATGTCACAAACCAAGGTCTGTTCTCTTAAACGCATGACTGTCAGTTCTTTCAGCCGCTGATGCGGCTTCCCTTTGAAAACACCGCCTGAAACAAATAAACAGTCTCAGGCTTACAGAAAAAAGCAGGATTTTCTCACGCTCCATAGATTCATATGGCCTGGCGTAAAATTCCCCTCAGTGCTCGCGCAAAACGGAATAAGCTGTCCATGATCACGCGTATACACTTTTTCGAAGAGATGTGCTCTCTTGTTCTGTCATGCGGCCCATGCCGGTTTTCAGCGTACATCTTGATCTCATAGCCGGTTTCACTGCCGATATGATCTACGTCCTGGCGGCTTAAACTAACACACTCTCACTGACCAATCGCTTTGCTTTTCATCGGACATCCCGTCATTTTCCTTCTTCAATTTCAAGATGTAAACTCCGTCAGCCACACGCATCCTCAACGCATAGTATATTGCCATCCATACAATCAGGCATACTACATGTCAATAACGAAATATTTTGAACGATCTATTGGAGAAGGAAATTTTTTCATATACGATAGAGAAAGATCATACATACAGGAGAGAATATAATTCATGAAGAAATGGAAAGATATCCACCCGATCAGCTGGACAATTATAATCGGAACCATTTTCGGCAGAATGGCAACATCGATGAGCATTCCTTTTTTAGCGATTTATTTGACAGCCGTCCAAGGCGCATCAGCTTCCTATGCAGGGCTGGTCATTGCCGCGAGCTCATCAGTCGGCATCCTCGCAAGCTTTTACGGCGGATATATCTCAGATAAATTCGGCAGAAAAAACATGATGCTTGTATCGATTTTCGGATGGATGCTGGTATTTGCAGGCTTTGCGGCAGCATCTAATCTCTGGGTGTTTTTTGTAGTAAACGCATTAAACGGTCTTTGCAAATCACTGTTTGAGCCCGCTTCAAAGGCCTTGTTGTCTGATATGACAGAAGAAAAAACGAGACTGCTAGTTTTTAATTTACGCTATGCGGCTATTAATATCGGCGTTGTCTTCGGACCTGTGCTTGGCCTATATTTCGGCTCATCGCAATCGACTACGCCCTTTTTGGTGCCTGCAGTCATTTACGGACTATACGGAATTGTGCTTGCCCTCCAATTTAAAAAACATCCATCCTTATCAGCACCAGCCCAGTCCCGAAATATGAGCGTGCGGGAAGCGTTTATGGTCACGCAAAAGGATTATCTTTTTACCATTGCTTTGGTCGGCATTACGCTATGCACCTTCGGCTACTCACAATTCAGTTCCACATTCCCTCAGTATATGGCGCAGAACCCCTTGATCGGCAATGGAACGAAGCTGTATGGGCTGATGCTGACATTAAACGCAATCGTTGTGTTGGCGACGCAATTTCCCATTGTCCATTTTGCAAAACGTTTTTCGCCGCTTTGTTCTCTTATGCTCGGTAATGTGATGGTTAGTATCAGCATGGCCATTTTTACCGTATCACACGGTGTTCCTTCAATTGTGATGATTGTCATCACATTTACAATCGGCGAAGTGCTTTTATTCTCTATGATGGATTTGTATGTAGACCAGATTGCAAAACCAGGATTAAAAGGCACTTATTTCGGGGCAATCGGTTTTTCACAGCTCGGAAACGTCATCGGCCCTTGGGTCGGGGGGATATGTATAGACCTGTTTGGCGCTGGCCGGCCGATTTATATTTTTTCTGTCCTGAGCGGCATTACCCTGCTCGGCCTGCCATTTTTAGCGTTCGCCTATCGGCAAATGAAAATGGAGACCACAAAACACCGTTCCCGTCTGGAAAAGCCGCTTTACATAAAAAACGGAAGAGAATGAATCTCTCCCGCAAACATGAGGTGAAGAACATGAATATAGGTGATGTGATGTTTCAGCTGTTTGTATTTATTATATTTGCCGCTGTCGTCTTTGCGGCTGTTACAGGCTTCAAGTATGCGAAAAACCGAAAAGCGCAGCTGGATCGCATTGAGAAAAAGCTGAACAGCCTGTCCGAAGATCACGATTAACAGCTTGGGGCAACGAGCTCTACCTTAATCCGGTCTGGATCCTCACAAAAGACTGCATAATGCCCGTCTCCTCCGGCAAAAGGATGCCTGTCTCGGTACAACACACGATAACCTTTTGCCGTCAATTTTTCAGTCATCTGATCGACTTGAAGCTTGGATTCAGCATGAAATGCGAGATGGTTCAGACCGACTCGGCATCTATGGTATTTCGGCTCTAGAAATGACTCTTTCGCCTGCACAATCACTAGGTAAAAACGATCTTTCTTCCAGCTGATGCCTGAGCTCCATTTTTGATACTCTTTAAAGCCAAGTTCTTTTAAGAACCAGCCCCAAAACCGCCTAGACGCCTCCAAATCAGAGACATACAGTTCGATATGATGCACAATTTCATACCCTCCTTACCAGCACTTCCTCGACCTTATGCCCGTCTCCCTTACGCAAAATGAGATCTGACCTGAATTTAGTCGGCAAAATATTTTCATATAAATTCGGCCGGTTGACACTCTCCCAAATCGAGGCTGCCATCTCGTCAGCCTCCTGATCGGACAAGTCTTTAAATTTATGAAAATATGAATCAGGATTTTGAAAAGCTGTTTCCCGAAGCAGGCGAAAACGCTCTAAATACCAAGTGAAAATCCGGCTTTCCTCCGCATCCACATAAATCGAAAAATCAAAGAAATCGGAAACAAAAATACGCGGGTTTTCCCGGTCATCCTCCAAGGTGGGCGACTGAAGAACATTAATGCCTTCAATAATCACAATATCCGCCTGTTCTACAACCTCGAACACACCTTCCTCGCGGTCATAGGTTAGATGGGAATACACCGGGGCCTTTACGCTGTCCTTTCCTGATTTTAAGTCATTCAAAAATTCGAGCAGCGCCTTTACATCATAGCTTTCAGGAAATCCTTTTCTTGACATCATATTTTTCTTTTTCAGCTCGGCAGTAGGAAATAAAAAACCATCTGTCGTGATAAGGCTCACTTTTGGACGGTCAGGCAAACGCGAAAGCAGCTTCTGCAAGATCCGCGCCGTCGTGCTTTTTCCGACTGCGACACTGCCGGCAATGCCGATAATAAACGGAATTTTGGCTGAATGTGGGTGCTTCAAAAAAACATTGACATGCTTATTGCGTTCAGCCGCAGACTTGACATGTAAATGAAGCAAGCGAACAAGCGGAATATAGATCGTCTCCACTTCTTCAACAGATAGATAATCATTCAATCCTTCCACAGCTTTTGCCTCTTCTTCAGATACAGCAATCGACAAATGCCCCCCAAAACCAGACCAAGACTCCCGATTGTGCTGTGTATATAAAGTATGTAGGTTAAGTTCTTTATTTTTCACTGTTTACACCTGACTCTCTGTAGGTTAAAACCCTTACAAAGATTGTAACGGAAAACCTTTTCACTGTCTGCTTATTTTTCATTTCGTTTTTTTAGCAAATCAGCACCGATTCGGTTATACGCAGCCATTTCATCTTTTGGAACCATGCTTCCTCCCGTTCCCCAGACGACATGTACGGCATGTTCCATCTTATATTTCTGAGCATAGTGCCTTCCCTCTTCTGTCGTAAAAAGCTGAACCGGCCCGAACATGCCGGAAAGAGCAGAGGGCTCTAAATATTTATCTTCAGATACAGCCAGCATATGAAGCAAAGTATAAAGCGTATTGTCCTCTACCGTATAACAGCCGCTCAGAAGCGGTTCAATCAGCTTGCCGACAAATCCTGACGGCCTCCCTACGGCAAGTCCGTCAGCAGCAGTCTGATTATCCAGGCCGATATCCTGGACGGAGATCTTTTCGTGAAGTCCTGAATAAAGCCCTAACAGCATACAAGGTGAATGAGTTGGTTCTGCGAAAAACACATGAACATCATCTCCGTATAAAAGCTTCAGCCCAAATGCTACACCGCCCGGTCCTCCGCCGACTCCGCACGGCAGATACACAAACAAGGGCGTCTCAAGACTTGGCTTTATATTCATACAGTCAAGCTGCGTTTTTAATCGGCTTGCAGCAACAGCATATCCTAAGAACAGCTGTCGAGAATGTTCATCATCAATAAAATAACAGAATGGATCATGTTCCGCCTGCCGTCTCCCTTCGTTCACCGCTTCGCTGTAATCTGTTTCGTACTCCATAACAGTGACTCCCTTTTGGCGGAGGAGATCCTTTTTCCACTGCTTAGCATCGGCGGACATATGCACTGTCACGCGAAAGCCGAGTGCCGCGCCGATGATGCCGATGCTTAAACCTAGATTTCCTGTCGAACCGACAGCAATCGAATAGCGGGAGAAAAACCCGGTAAACCGCTCTTCCTGTAAGATGCGGTAATCATCAGTTTCCTGAAGCATTCCTTCTTGAAGCGCGAGATTTTCAGCATGCTTTAACACTTCATAAATCCCGCCCCTCGCTTTAATCGATCCTGAAATCGGAAGCTCATGGTCACACTTTAAAAGCCATCTTCCCGGAAATGGCTGCTGATATGCCGCTTCCAGCTTTTCCTTCATATGCTGCACCTCAAAAAGCGGAGACTCGATGATTCCTTTAGCGCCTTTCGTCTCAGGAAACACCTCGGCAATGTAAGGTGCAAACCGCCGCAGTCTTTTTTCCGCTTCCGCTATCTCCGTTGCCCACTCATCTGCACGGGGTATTGGCCCCTCTTTCTTGCCTGAATTTGCCCAGAATACAGGCTCTGCATCAATCAGTTTCTGAATAAATGGATCTTTAAGCAGAGCATGAAGGACTTCTGAATGAACTGACATTCAACAATCTCTCCCTTCCACAAAAACTGCCTCGTGAAAAACAAGTCATTCCTCTACAAGCAGTTCTATCATTATTTTTTCATGAGCGCGCGTCCTGCCAGCTTTTCTACAAGAGCTGGAAACAACTGATACAGCTTAGTGCCGGCATTCATTAAACGCGGAAGATTGATCTCCCGCTTTTTCGTAAAAATTGCAGCTGTAATTTGAGCTGCCACGTCATCAGGATCAAGCATCCAGCGGACGACATTTTTGGCGTAGTCCCCGCCTTTATCAGCAATGGAAAAAAAGTCCGTCTGAATCGGGCCCGGGTTGACTGTTGTCACATAAATGCCGGTTCCCGAAAGCTCCATCCGCAAAGCGTTTGAGTAACCTAACACGGCATGTTTGGTCGCGGAATAAAGGCTCGACTTCGGTGTTGCGATTTTCCCCGCTTGAGAGGCGATATTGATGATATGGCCCTTTTTTTGCTCAAGCATTTGCGGAAGCACCGCTTTTGTACAGGCGATCAGGCCGAAGACATTCACATCAAACATCGCTTTCATGTCATCCAATGTAGAGTCTAAAACCGTTTCAAATATACCGAAGCCCGCATTGTTAATCAGTACATCAACCGAGCCGATCTGATCGCGGACCCGGGCGATATCCTCTAGGCGGCCGACATCCAGAGGAAAAATCTCACACTGTCCGCTCCATTCCTCGGTTATTTTCCTTTTGATTTCTATCAAACGATCCTCGCGTCTAGCCGACAGCAGGACATGGGCTCCTTCAGCCGCGCATAAGTATGCGATTCTTTCTCCAAGCCCTCCTGAAGCGCCGGTTATCCAAATCCTTTTTCCCGCTATATGTTTCACCCATTTCACCTCTTCATTGTTTTAAAGTATACGGTATTTCCTTCCCAATATGACGTGATGGCTTCTTCAGCCTCCAACACATCAAGGTGACCTGCCGTTTCTGACATCGTTAAAAACAATTCCTTTTCATATACAGCAGGAAAAAGCTGCTGACAGACCTGAAAAGCGGTCATCGGCTTTTCATCCAGCATGCGACGCACATCCTCCGTCCTGTTCCTCTGCTTGTCAAAACGCTTCTCAATCAGCGCTTGTACACTGGTGATAGGCTCGCCGTGACCAGGAAATACGATTGTTGGATCAAGTTGTGACAGCCTTCGCAATGACCGCTGATAATCCACTAAAGGCTTTGACCTGACGTCTCCCGCTTTCGGCGCTTCTAAAATCGGATTAGACGAGCTGTTTGCCAGCAGTAGATCGCCGCCAAGCATCCTTCCGCTTTTTTCATGGAACAGAACGATATGCGATTCAGCATGTCCAGGCATCTCCAATACAGACCAGCCCTCAAGCCCATCTATGCCCATACCTTCTCTAATTGATTTTGTCAGAGATCTCGTACAGGAAAATGCGTACGCTGATCGAATCAGCTTTTCCGCCTTCCTCGTATCAAATGGAACGCCTAATTCAGGCAGCAGCTTTTGAAAAAAACGTTTTTGCCAATCCATAAAGGCTTGATTTCGGCTGATATAAGGTTCGTTGAATGTATGCCCAATCACTTCGATTTCATCTGAAAAGACATCAAGCAAGCCTGCATGATCAGCATGATGGTGAGTCAGTACAACCTGCTCGATATCTGACATTTTCACATTTACAGCGGCAAGCTGCTCTTGTAGGGCTCTGGCAGCCTCTTTTGTATTCGGCCCGGCATCGATAAGTGTCAGTGCATCACCTTTTACGAGGTAAACGATAACATCGCCGACAGCAAACGGCGTCGGGACGCGGATCGCAATTACATCTTCAGTTGTCATCCTTTCGCTCCTTGTCTTCATTCATTATTCATATTTTAGCTTTTTCTCGGTCTTGTGTCATTATTGCAGAATGAGAACAAACCTTTTTGAAAAAGCTATTGACATTAGCTTGTCCGCCATTGCATAATGAACAACAAACTAAAACGAGAACCATTGGAACGCTATGACGAGGAATAGTATACAAGGCAATGGCCTAAGAGAGCGATACCCCCGGCTGAAAGGTGTTGCGGCCCGCTTGTTTGTAGAACCTGCCCTCAAGTCGCGGTTAGGAAAACCTAAACGTTTCCCGCGTTACGGGGATTTGAGCTGAGCACAATTTGTGCTAATGAGGGTGGTACCGCGAACCTTTTCGTCCTTTACGTGATGAAAAGGTTTTTTGTTGTTCTGATAGAAGGAGGATATCAATGAAAAAGATAGGATTTGTCGGCGCCGGGTCAATGGCAGAAGCAATGATCAACGGCATTTTGCAAAGCGGCATCACAAAACCAGAACATATCTATATTACAAATCGCTCAAATGACGAGCGTCTGATTGAATTAAAGGAAACGTACGGCGTGCGTCCATGCAGAGATAAAAATGAGTTTTTCACTCACACCGATATCATTATCCTCGCTTTCAAACCGAAAGACGCGGCGGAAAGCATCGACAGCATACGGCCGTATATCAAGGACCAGCTTGTCATTTCAGTACTTGCAGGCCTTACCATCGAAACCATTCAGCATTATTTTGGCAGAAAGCTCGCGGTCATTCGCGTCATGCCTAATACATCAGCGGCAATCAGAAAATCAGCAACCGGATTTTCCGTAAGCACGGAAGCAAGCAAGAATGATATTATTGCCGCAAAAGCTCTATTGGAAACAATCGGTGATGCAACACTGGTTGAGGAGCGGCATCTTGACGCTGTCACTGCAATCGCAGGCAGCGGCCCGGCCTATGTGTATCGTTATATTGAGGCGATGGAAAAAGCAGCACAAAAAGTAGGATTAGATAAAGAAACGGCAAAAGCACTCATTTTGCAGACAATGGAAGGGGCAACAGATATGCTCCTCCAAAGCGGCAAACAGCCGGAAAAGCTGCGTAAAGAAATCACCAGTCCTGGGGGCACTACAGAGGCAGGTCTTCGCGCTTTACAGGACTCCCGCTTTGAAGAAGCAATTATTCACTGTATTGAAGAAACAGCTAAACGGAGCGCAGAAATCAAAGAACAGTTTGCCGGTGCCGCCTTAGAGAGACATTCTTAGATGTAAGACAAAAACAGAAGGCACTGTGCCTTCTGTTTTTTATTTTTCCCGCAGCAGCTGGCCGGCAGATTCTGATTGCTTTAATAGCGCGGAGATCGTAAATGAAAGCAAATCGGGAAGCACTTCAAAGGAATAAGGCATATACAATCTTTCCGTCCATTTATGCGGGTCTTTACCAGCCGGACCGACATTTAAAACCGGGACATATAAAGCCTGATTTTTACCGCTTGGCAATGAATACCCTCTGTTAAAGAGCGGCATATTGCTTGTGTATGCATCAACCTCCTGCTTTTCCAGCTGAAGATAACTCAAGTCCGAAAGTCCGGGGAAGTACTGAACCTCCCGTAATGCAATGCCGTATTGCTCAGCCGCATAATGCTTTATCTGATCTGCTGTATTTCTGATCAATTGATCATCCTTTGAAGAAACAGCTGGATAAAGCGGCGGACTATAAAACAGAACGATGAGCGGCGCATCCTCCTTACAAAGCGAAGCAAGCTCAGAAACAATTTTCGTCGAAAAATCCCTGTCTCCAAGCTCCCCCCTGTTAGCAAAGGCATAATTTAGAGCCCGCTCTGTTTCTGAGATCCCCGCACGCTTTTTTGCACGCGAGACCAGCTCATCAAATGTCAAAACAGTGACGTCCCGCTCAATCGGCTGAAATGGCTCAAATTGTTGAAAATCCTGTGTTTTCTTCCGAACGTTCGACATGATTTCCTCCGCCGCCTGTTCTGCTGTTTTAAGCAGCATCTGATGCAGCTCACTAGCTGAGCGTTTCATTGACAGCACATTAAATAATGTGACGGCTGTATGCGGTGTCTGGACTGAATATGCCTCTTTCAAGTCCTTTTGCATTAAGTTTACCGGTGGCGGAGTGACCTCGCCATCAACCTTTTCGCAATAATCAGCATTCAGTTCAAGCAAACGGTTAATCTCAGATACCATTAAATTTGCGTTTAGGCCTGAAAACGGCTCTCCAACATGTGTCTCAATCCCCTTGCAGAAAAAACCCGCAAGCACCTTGCCAATGCTTCCTGTATAAAAATATTGCTGCTGATCGCCGGGAAATTTTTCAAACATCGGTTCGGCATTCAGGCAAGCGGTTAATGTGATATCATGCTTTTTCTCCATTTCCTTCAATGCAGGAACCGCTTCAATCATGCCTCTTGAATTCACTTCCTCATCCGGAACCGTTATCAACAGCAGATTGCCCTCAAAATGCCCGTTCATTGCCCTCTCCAGCATCGACAGTTGAACACAAAGCCCCGCTTTCATATCCATCGTCCCTCTTCCGAACAGCCAGTCTCCGCTTTCGGCATCTCTTCTCACCCGTTCCGGGAGCAGCTCTTTTTTCTCTAAAAAGGAGCTCAAAAGCTCAGCAGGCTTGCAAGCCATATGTTTAAATTCGCCGTAATCTTCTATGTCAACGACATCAAAATGACTCAGCAGAAGCACTGTCTTTTTGACATTCTTCTTTTTGACTAGAGCCGTAAGAAAAGATCTGCCATCGTCCATCGGATGAAGTGTTACATCATCAGGGTGCTTTTGAAAATAGGGCTTGTCCTTCAAAATAAAATAAAGATACTCTGCAAGCGCTGCCTCGCCCTTTGAACCGGTGATGCTTTCGTATTGCACAAGAGAAGTTAAAAGTGCCAGCAATTCGTCCTTCGTCTGCCAATTCATTGATTCCGCCCCTCCTATGAATAAAAATGCTTCTATACTGAAAAATAAACTGATTTCTCGTCTATTATACAGAAATGTTTGACAAAAGCGGTTCTTTTGAGCAGTTTATATGACGGGAAAGAAATGACTTGATATAATCAATCTCTAAAAACCTTACGGGAGGCGAAAGAAATGGCCAGAAAATTATTCACACCGATTACAATTAAAGATATGACGTTAAAAAACCGCATTGTCATGTCGCCAATGTGCATGTATTCTTCTCATGAAAAGGACGGAAAATTGACACCATTCCACATGGCACATTACATATCGCGCGCAATCGGCCAGGTCGGACTGATTATTGTAGAGGCGTCAGCGGTTAATCCTCAAGGACGAATCACTGACCAAGACTTAGGCATTTGGAGCGACGAGCATATTGAAGGCTTTGCAAAACTGACTGAGCAGGTCAAAGAACAAGGTTCAAAAATCGGCATTCAGCTTGCCCATGCCGGACGTAAAGCTGAGCTTGAAGGAGATATCTTCGCTCCATCGGCGATTGCGTTTGACGAACAATCAGCAACACCTGTAGAAATGTCAGCAGAAAAAGTAAAAGAAACAGTTCAGGAGTTCAAGCAAGCGGCTGCCCGCGCAAAAGAAGCCGGCTTTGATGTGATTGAAATTCATGCGGCGCACGGATATTTAATTCATGAATTTTTGTCTCCGCTTTCCAACCATCGCACAGATGAATATGGCGGCTCACCTGAAAACCGCTATCGTTTCTTGAGAGAGATCATTGATGAAGTCAAACAAGTATGGGATGGTCCTTTATTTGTCCGTGTATCTGCTTCTGACTACACTGATAAAGGCTTAGACATTGCCGATCACATCGGTTTTGCAAAATGGATGAAGGAGCAGGGTGTTGACTTAATTGACTGCAGCTCAGGCGCCCTTGTTCACGCAGACATTAACGTATTCCCTGGCTATCAGGTCAGCTTCGCTGAGAAAATCCGTGAACAGGCGGACATGGCTACTGGTGCCGTCGGCATGATTACAGACGGTTCAATGGCTGAAGAAATTCTGCAAAACGGACGTGCCGACCTCATCTTTATCGGCAGAGAGCTTTTGCGGGATCCATTCTTTGCAAGAACTGCTGCGAAACAGCTCAATACAGAGATTCCGGCCCCTGTTCAATACGAAAGAGGCTGGTAATGCCCATAAGAGATATCCTGTAGAGGATATCTCTTTTTTTATTTTTAGAGAAACGATCGGCTAAGGTTCTCCGTCTCCCTAGTAGAACCAATTAGAGGAGATGACTCCAATGAAATCAGCTTGGATGGAAAAGACATATATAATTGACGGATGTGCGTTTCATACACAGCACCGGAAAGGATCAAGCGGTGTAACGATTGTCTTTGAGGCCGGCTATGGTACTTCTTCTGAGACGTGGAAACCATTAATGGCGGACATTGATGATGAATTTGGCATTTTCACATATGATCGGGCAGGCATAGGAAAAAGCGGGCAAAGCAGAGCTAAACGAACAGCTGATCAACAAGTGAAAGAATTGGAGAGTTTGCTTAAAGCAGCAGATGTAAAACCTCCTTATTTGGCTGTTTCACACTCATACGGAGCTGTCATCACCGGTTTATGGGCCTGCAAAAACAAGCATGATATTATCGGCATGGTCCTTCTTGACCCAGCTTTAGGCGATTGCGCCAGCTTTACCTTTATACCCGAAGAAATGCACAAATCACATACGAGAAAGATGATGCTTGAGGGCACACATGCAGAGTTTTCAAAAAGTCTGCAGGAGCTCAAAAAGCGGCAAGTCCACTTAGGAAACATGCCTCTTCTTGTGTTGTCATCAGGAGAACGGACTGAGAAATTCGCTGCTGAACAGGAGTGGCAAAACTTGCACAGCAGCATATTGTCTCTATCTAACCAAAGCGGCTGGATTCAAGCTAAAAACAGCTCCCACAACATCCATCATGATGAACCTCATATCGTTCACTTGGCTATTTATGACGTATGGTGCGCAGCGTGCCAGCAGGCCGCTCCTCTTTACCAGGCAGTCAATTAACGTAAAAAAAGACCGGGCCGTAAGGGATTCCCGGTCTTTTATATTATTTTGTTTCACGGTGAAGGGTATATTTCTTTAAACGCGGTGAATATTTTTTCAGCTCCAAACGGTCTGGATTGGTGCGTTTATTTTTTGTTGTGATGTAATTTCGGTCTCCCGTTTCAGTGCAGGCTAAAGTAACATTTACTCTCATAATTAACATCTCCTTATAAAGCGTAATGATTACGTTTTATTATACAACGTCATCACAAATTGTCAAATAAGAGCTCCGCCTTCAGCCTCGCGGGACGTTTACCTCTAAGAAATCATATGCCGCCACGCTATTGGGGAAAACGTCAACCGCTTCTTTTTGAAGCTCCAAAGAAGCATCTCCCTGATATCTTGCGCTGATATGGGTTAAAATGAGCTGCTTCGCTCTTGCTTCTTTCGCTGTTACAGCCGCTTGTTCCGTTGTACTGTGATAATAATCATAAGCAAGTTTACGGTCTTCCTTAGCAAAGGTTGCTTCATGAACAAGCACATCACAATCCCTCGCAAGCTCTTTTAGTTTGTCACTTACTCTCGTATCACCGGAGAACACAACAGATCTTCCCTTTTTAGGAGGCTCCAGAAAATCATTCCCATTGATGATTCGTCCGTCTTCAAGCGTTACCGTTTCGCCTTTTTTGATTTTCTGATATACAGGTCCGGGCGGGATGTTCATTTCTTTTAATACGTCAGCCTTCAAGGAACCCGGTACGTCTTTTTCCTGCACACGGTACCCGAAGGCTTCCACTCCATGAATAACAGATACCGCTGTGACAATAAACTGATCGTCCTCAAACACGATTCCTTCTTCAATTTCCTGGATCGCAAGCGGATATGTCAAATGGGTTTTCGTGACGGCAAGGCTTGTTTCAATAAACGCCTTGATCCCTTTAGGTCCGTACACTGTCAGCTCGTCCTCTCCGCCTTGAAAGGAACGGCTCCCCAGAAGCCCCGGAAGTCCGTATACATGATCGCCGTGCATGTGTGTAATAAAGATTTTCTCTATTTTACGAGGTTTAATCGTTGTATGTAAAATTTGATGCTGTGTGGCTTCCCCGCAGTCAAAAAGCCATACCGAACGCCTTTCTTCAAGCAATTTTAATGCCACCGACGTTACATTTCTCGCCTTGGCGGGGATGCCGGCTCCCGTCCCTAAAAAAAGTAATTCCACGTTTCCTTCCTCCTACTAGAACCAGATACCTACAAGAATACAGGATCAAGCGGAAAATGTGAATCTTGCCTCTGAAAAGAACAATCCTTTCGTGCTAGAAACATTTTTTCAGCATTCTGCTTAAAAAAGGGCTTAAATGTTTGCTTTCGTTGAATTTTAGATTTAAAATGAAGGAAATATACGGGGTGTACTAAAATAAAGCTTCGAATAAAGTGAGGTACTTTTAGTGAAAACAAACCAACAACCAAAAGCAGTAATTGTCATATTCGGTGCAACTGGAGATTTAGCAAAACGAAAATTGTATCCGTCTATTCACCGTTTATATCAAAACGGACAAATCGGAGAAGAGTTTGCAGTGGTAGGAGTTGGAAGAAGACCTTGGTCTAATGAGGATCTTCGCCAAACTGTTAAAACATCCATTTCCTCATCTGCAGATAAGCATATAGATGATTTCACGTCTCATTTTTACTATCACCCGTTTGACGTGACAAACCCTGGTTCTTATCAAGAGCTAAACGTATTGCTTAACCAGCTGGAAGATACATATCAAATTCCTAACAACAGAATGTTCTACTTGGCAATGGCTCCTGAATTCTTCGGAACGATTGCAAAAACATTAAAATCAGAGGGTGTAACAGCTACAACCGGCTGGTCCCGCCTTGTCATCGAAAAACCGTTCGGCCATGATCTGCCAAGCGCACAGGCATTGAATAAAGAAATCCGCGAAGCATTTACGGAAGATCAAATTTACAGAATCGACCATTATCTAGGCAAACAAATGGTTCAGAACATTGAAGTGATTCGATTTGCCAATGCGATTTTCGAACCGCTTTGGACAAACCGCTACATTTCAAACATTCAAATCACATCTAGCGAATCACTAGGCGTTGAAGACCGCGCAAGATATTACGAAAAATCAGGCGCCCTTCGCGACATGGTGCAAAACCATATTATGCAGATGGTTGCCCTTCTTGCAATGGAGCCGCCTATCAAATTGAACACAGAAGAAATCCGCAGCGAGAAAGTGAAGGTGCTGAGAGCACTGCGTCCTATTGCAAAAGACGAAGTGGATGAATACTTTGTGCGCGGACAATATCAAGCTGGTGAAATTGACGGTGTACCGGTTCCTGCTTATACAGATGAAGATAATGTCGCTCCTGACTCCAATACAGAAACCTTTGTTGCCGGCAAGCTCCTGATCGACAACTTCAGATGGGCTGGTGTTCCATTCTACATCAGAACCGGAAAACGAATGAAAGAAAAGTCCACAAAAATTGTCGTTCAATTTAAGGACATTCCGATGAACCTGTACTACGGTAATGAAAACAACATGAATCCGAACTTGCTTGTCATTCATATTCAGCCTGACGAAGGCATTACGCTTTACTTAAATGCTAAAAAGCTTGGCGGAGCAGCACACGCACAGCCAATCAAACTCGATTATTGCAGCAATTGCAATGACGAGTTGAACACCCCTGAAGCATATGAAAAACTAATTCACGACTGTCTTCTTGGCGATGCAACAAACTTTGCACACTGGGATGAAGTTGCCCTTTCTTGGAGCTTTGTCGACTCTATTTCTGAAACATGGGCAGCAAACAAAACCTTATCTCCTAACTACGAATCAGGCTCAATGGGACCGAAAGAATCTGATGATCTTTTGGTGAAAGACGGCTTACACTGGTGGAATATATAATAAGAAGAAAAAAGCCGAAAATGTTTACAAGCATTTTCGGCTTTTTTACGCTGAACAAAGGTATAACAATCTCCTTAATAACAAAACCCCCAAAGCTTAAGAGCTTCGGGGGTTTCTATTGATTACTTCATCCATTCAGTATGGAAGATGCCTTCTTTGTCAGTACGCTCATAAGTATGAGCGCCAAAGTAGTCGCGCTGTGCTTGAATTAAGTTTGCAGGCAGTACGGCTGTGCGGTAGCTGTCATAGTAGGCTAATGCGCTTGAGAATGATGGCACCGGCACACCTTGGGCAACTGCAAGTGAAATCACTTGGCGAAGCGCTCCTTGATAGCTTTCTACAATATTCTTGAAATAGCTGTCAAGAAGCAGGTTGTCAAGCTCAGGCTCGCGATCGTAAGCTTCTTTGATCTTCTGAAGGAATGCCGCGCGAATGATGCAACCACCGCGGAAGATCATAGCGATTTCACCATATTTCAGATCCCAGTTGTATTCTTCAGAAGCGGCTTTCATTTGGGCAAATCCTTGCGCGTATGAACAGATTTTACTCATGAACAACGCTTTTCTGACCGCTTCAATCAGCTCTTCTTTATTTTCTGTAACAGGCTTCACTTCTGGTCCTGAAAGAAGTCCGCTCGCTTTTACACGCTCTTCCTTCATAGCTGAGATAAAGCGTGCGAATACAGATTCAGTAATAATCGGAAGCGGAACGCCTAAGTCAAGTGCGCTTTGGCTTGTCCATTTTCCTGTTCCTTTTTGGCCTGCTTTATCAAGAATCACATCAACAAGCGGTTTGCCTGTCTCTTCGTCTTTTTTTGTGAAGATGTCAGCCGTAATCTCAATCAGGTAGCTATCAAGCTCACCTTTATTCCATTCAGCGAAAACTTCATGAAGCTCATCAGCAGAAAGGCCCAGCACCTGTTTCAGAATGAAATATGATTCAGAGATCAGCTGCATATCTCCGTATTCAATTCCGTTGTGCACCATTTTTACGTAATGGCCGGCGCCGTCCGGACCGATATATGTCGTACAAGGTTCTCCGTCAACTTTTGCAGAAATGGCTTCAAGAATCGGTTTTACAAGCTCATGTGCTTCTTTTTGTCCGCCAGGCATGATAGAAGGTCCTTTAAGCGCTCCTTCTTCTCCGCCGGAAACGCCTGTTCCGATAAAATGAATGCCGCTTTCAGCGAGTTCTTTGTTACGGCGCTGTGTATCTTTATAGTATGTATTACCGCCGTCAATTAAAATATCATCCTTCTCTAGATGAGGAAGAAGAGATTGAATTGTCGCATCTGTTGCAGTTCCCGCTTTAACCATTAATAAGATTTTGCGCGGTGTTTCCAAGGATTGGACAAATTCTTCAATGCTGTAAGTGCCAACAACATTTTTTCCTTTTGCCTCCTGTAAAAACTCCTCAGTTTTACTGCTTGATCTGTTGTAAACAGAAACAGAAAATCCCCGGCTTTCGATATTTAAAGCCAGATTTTTACCCATGACCGCAAGTCCGATAACGCCGATTTGTTGTTTTGACATATTCTAACGTCCCTTCTGCAAACGTTTAATCATTTTAAAATTTAAATTAAAATAAAATGATATTTATAATAAAGAAATTACCATACATTCACCCTTTTTTTCAAGCGATTCAGCTTTTCTTTTCATCTTGAAAAAAATCTTTATTAAAGCTTGTTCCCTTTGTTTTGCTCTCCTCTTTTTTTAACGTTGCCCCTTTTCTGATCAGTTTGGTACCGTACTTTTTATTCAGCTTTTCCATCATCTGCTGAATGGGCTCATCCTTCGCATCTTCATTAAAGCTGAACAAATCGAGCTGTTTATAGGCCTGCTCTTTTTCTACTAAATCCGTTCCGGTAATGCCAAGCAGCCTGACAGGATTTTTATTCCAATGTTTAAAAAAGAGGTGCTCCGCTTCTTTCAAAATGTCATTTTTTTGATCAATCGGGTTTCTCAGCGTAGTGCTTCTTGTGATGGTTCTCCAATCCGCATATCTAATCATAATAAAAAGCTTCGAAGCCATGACTTCCTTGCGCTGTAAACGGTCACTCACAGAAGCGGCAAGCTTTCTAAAAACGCCTAACAGCTCTTCTTCATCACTGGAATCATGGGAAAGTGTCGATGAGTTGCCGACGCTTTTAAATTCGTAAATGCGCTCCGGGTCAACCGGCGCATGGTGAATGCCATTTGCTTTATTTTTAAGGCGCGGACCGTTGATGCCAAGCAGGCGCTTCAGCGAGTGTTCATCAGCTGCAGCTAGCTCTCCGATTGTATGGATGCCGAGTCCCTTCAGTTTTTCCGCTGTCTTTTTGCCGACTCCGTGCATCTCTCCAACAGGAAGCGGCCACAGGATATCGGGCACTTGCCTCTTTCTTAAGATCGTAATTCCAAGCGGTTTTTTCATATCAGACGCCATCTTAGCGAGAAATTTATTCGGTGCAATCCCTATGCTTGACGGGAGCAGCAGCTCTTTTTGCAGCCTGCTTTGGATTTCTTTTGCCGTCTCTAGAGCGCGGCTGCTGTATGGTGTATCGGTCATGTCCATATAGCCTTCGTCGATGGAGACAGGCTCCACTAGGTCAGTATATTCACGAAGAATGGTAAACATCGCTCGTGAAGAGTTTCTATAGCGGTCAAAGTTCGGCGGAAGAACGATGAGCTCAGGACAATGGCGCTTCGCTTGCCAAACCGGCATCGTTGTTTTGACGCCGCGCGCTCTTGCTTCGTAGCTGCATGTTACCACAATGCCCTTTCGCTCCTTTACGTTTCCGGCAACTGCGACCGGCTTTCCCCGGAGAGCCGGATCATATGCCATTTCAACCGACGCATAAAAGCTATTCATATCAATATGGAAAATAATTCGGCTCTTTCCCGGCATAAACAAATCTCCTTTTCGGTCATTAGACAACAGCTTGTACATATAGTAAAATGAAGCTATTGAATGGATGTGATGACAATGTTTGTGGAATCGATAAATGACGTTTTATTCTTAGTCGATTTTTTCACAATTATTCTTCCTGCTCTAACGGCAATCGGGATTGCATTTCTCTTACGGGAGTGCCGTGCGGGCGAGCAATGGAAATCAAAACGAACAGATGAACATCAGACGGTCTTTCACATTAACCGAACAGACTTTCTTATTATTATATATCATCGCATTACAACTTGGATACGTAAAGTCTTCCGCATGAATTCGCCTGTGAACGATGAGGAAGACGCCGGTTCTCTTCTTTTATAAACCGCATTTATAAAAAGGAGGAGAACAAAATTGTTAAAAACATATCAAAAACTTTTGGCTATGGGTATCTTTTTGATCGTATTATGCTCGGGCAATGCTGCATTTGCAGCGACTAATCAGGTGGGAGGCCTCAGCAACGTAGGTTTTTTCCACGATTATTTAATCGAACCGTTTTCCGCTCTGCTTAAGGGTGTTGCCGGGCTGTTTCACGGAGAATACGGACTCTCTATTATCCTCGTAACCATTATTGTGCGTATAGTTGTATTGCCTTTGTTTGTCAATCAGTTCAAAAAACAGCGCATCTTCCAAGAGAAAATGGCCGTTATTAAACCTCAGGTTGACAGTATCCAGGTTAAGTTGAAAAAGACGAAGGACCCGGAAAAGCAAAAAGAGCTGCAAATGGAAATGATGAAGCTGTATCAGGAGCATAATATCAACCCGCTTGCGATGGGCTGTCTTCCAATGCTGATTCAGTCTCCGATTATGATTGGGCTTTATTACGCGATTCGCTCAACACCTGAAATTGCGTCACACTCGTTTCTATGGTTCAGTTTAGGGCAATCTGATATTCTCATGTCCCTTAGTGCAGGGATTATGTATTTTGTCCAAGCCTATATCGCTCAAAAACTGAGCGCGAAATATTCCGCTGTCCCGCAAAACCCTGCGGCACAGCAATCCGCAAAATTGATGGTGTTCATCTTCCCTGTGATGATGACGATTTTCTCGCTTAATGTGCCGGCAGCCCTTCCGCTGTACTGGTTTACAAGCGGACTGTTTTTGACAGTGCAAAACATCGTCCTTCAGATGACGCATCATAAAAGTAAAAAAACAGCCGCTCTTACTGAGTCGGTGAAATAAAAAAGCAACCCCGTGCGAAAAGCCGGGGTTGTTTTTTGTTACTTGCAAAGCATACCGCGCCAAACAGTCTTGTTTATCATGGCTGAAGCAGAAATGGCCATCCTAAAAAATAGCCGTATCGTTTAAAAAGAAGGAAATCGGGAATACCTTTACTCACCTCCAACCGAAAGGAGCATATACGTTGACGGAACGCTTTCAGCAAAAAAATATTTCTGTACCTGATGGAATCTGGATCATGAGACAAACCTGGAATGATGTCTTATTTGCTCACTGGCCTGTTGATGTTTCTATCCTTCGCGCTTTGGTACCGTCCGTTTTAGAATTAGATACATATAACGGGCAAGCTTGGATCAGCATGCTTCCCTTTATGCTCACGAACCTGAGGGCGCGTTATCTTCCTGTCATTCCCGGTGCGCGTGCATTTCCTGAGCTTAACCTCCGCACCTATGTCACGTATAAAGGCAAGCCCGGCATTTATTTTTTTAGCTTAGATGCCGATCATCGTCTGGCGGTCCTTGGCGCTCGCACATTCTTTCATCTGCCTTATTTTTACGCGGATATGAAGTCCGAAAAAAACGGTGATGCCATTGACTATGTCAGCAAGCGGAAAAATGACAAAGAAGCAGCATTCCACGCCGCATACCGGCCCATTTCAGCGCCTTTTACAGCAGAAAAGGATTCGCTCGATTACTGGCTGACAGAACGGTATAGACTCTATACTACCAATCAAAACAAACTCTATTACGAAGACATCCATCATCATCCATGGCTGCTGCAAAACGCCGAAGCGGAAATTTCAGTCAATACGGTGACTGATGCTCACGGCATTACATTGCCAGAGTCAGACCCCTTGCTTCATTATGCTAAAAAACAGGATGTGTTATTTTGGCCGCTTAGGAAATGGAGCTAAAAAAACCTGATGCGGGAAATCGCACTCGGGTTTTCTTTTTTTATTTTGCCGCCTCTTCAATAATGGCAACAACCATTTCTGCCGTTTTAACGAGCTCTTCGATCGGCATTTTTTCATTTTTTGTATGGATTTGCTCATAACCGACAGCAAGATTGACCGTCGGGATGCCATGACCAGCGATTACGTTCGCGTCGCTTCCGCCGCCGCTCGTTTGCAGCTCGCTTGGACGTCCGATTTTAGCAGCCGCTTTTTTCGCGATTTCAACAACTTGGTCGCCGTCTTGATATTTAAAGCCCGGATACATAACCTCAATTTCGACTTCTGCGCGTCCGCCCATATCAGCAGCTGCCTCTTCAAAAGCAGCTTTCATTTTTTGAACCTGAGCTTCCATTTTCTCAGGAACTAAAGAGCGCGCTTCAGCAAGAATATGAACTTCGTCGCACACAATGTTTGTTTGTGTGCCGCCTTCAAACCGGCCGATATTAGCTGTTGTTTCTTCATCGATACGGCCCAATGGCATTTTTGAAATGGCTTTGCTAGCGATTGTAATCGCTGAAATGCCTTTTTCAGGTTCAACCCCGGCGTGCGCGGTTTTCCCGAAAATTGCCGCTCTTACCTTCGCCTGTGTCGGCGCGGCCACAATGATATTTCCGACTTTTCCGTCTGAATCAAGAGCATAGCCGTAGGATGCAGTGATCATAGAACGGTCAAGCGCCTTCGCTCCGATCAGACCCGATTCTTCCCCTACTGTGATGATGAATTCAATCGTGCCGTGTTCAATGTTTTCTTCTTTCAGCACCTTAATCGCCTCAAACATTGCAGCCAATCCCGCTTTATCATCAGCGCCTAAAATCGTCGTGCCGTCAGTTTTGACGTAACCGTTCTCTACAACTGGTTTTACGCCGTTTCCGGGTACAACTGTGTCCATATGAGATGTAAAATAGATCGTATCTGTTTGTTTTGTCCCTTTTAGCGTGCAAATCAGGTTACCGGCTCCGTGGCCCGTGATATCCATTGTATCGTCTTCTTTAACGTCCACACCTAAATCAGAAAATTTTCGTTTCAGCACTTTGCAGATTTCAGCTTCGTGCTTTGTTTCTGAGTCAATTTGGACAAGCTCTAAAAATTCTTCCAGCAGACGTTTTTCATTCACCATTTGTAAGTCCCTCCATATTAAAGCGGTATGTTACCGTGCTTTTTTTTCGGTCTCTCTTCTGTCTTATGTGCAAGCATATGAAAAGCTTGAATCAGTTTTCCCCTTGATTCTTCCGGCAAAATGATGTCATCGACCATTCCACAAGCGGCCGCTTTGTATGGGCCGGCGTTTTGCTTTTTGTATTCAGCTGTTTTTTCGCGTTTCGTCTTTTGCGGGTCAGCTGAAGCTTTGATTTCCTTTTCATACAAAATCGATGCCGCACCTTCTGGACCCATCACTGCGATTTCAGCATTCGGCCATGCAAACACAAGGTCCGCTCCGATCGCTTTGCTGTTCATGGCCACATAGGCGCCGCCGTACGCTTTTCTAATGATAAGTGTGACTTTTGGGACAGTCGCTTCAGCATAAGCAAACAATAATTTTGCTCCATGCCTGATGATTCCATTGTGCTCTTGCTGAATACCCGGCAGAAACCCCGGGACATCTTCGACAGTCAATAGCGGGATATCAAATGCGTCACAAAAACGGATGAACCTTGCTGCTTTATCAGCAGCGTCAATCGTCAGGCTTCCCGCCAGATGCTTCGGCTGGCTCGCCACGATGCCGATTGCTTTTTCACCCAGCCTTGCAAACCCAATGACAATGTTCTTCGCAAAAAATGGCTGAATCTCAAAAAAAGATTGCGGGTCAGCCAGCTCCCTAATCACCTTCCGAACATCATAAGGCTTTGTCGTATCAGCAGGGACAAGACGGTTTAATAACGGTCTGGACGCCTCTTTCTCTGGCTTCGGCTCTGTTGTCCGGCCATTCAGCGGCAAATAAGACAGCAGTTTTCTCACCCCTGTCAGAACCTCCTTCTCCGTATGCCCGGAAAAGTGGGCGTTTCCGCTGACGGCATTATGTATCCCCGCTCCGCCTAAGCTCTCCGCATCAACCTGTTCCCCTGTCACTTTTTCAATCACCTTCGGGCCGGTAATAAACATCCGGCCGGTCTGTTCAGCCATAAATATAAAATCTGTGAGTGCCGGAGAATATACAGCGCCTCCAGCGCACGGCCCTAAAATAACCGATATTTGCGGAATGACTCCGGAATATAAGACGTTTCGGTAAAATATGTGACCGTATCCATCTAATGATAACACACCCTCTTGAATTCTCGCACCACCTGAGTCATTCAGCCCGATAATCGGCGCCTTATTTTTTGCTGCCAGATCCATCAAAGCGCAGATTTTCCTGGCATGGGTTTCGCCAAGCGCCCCTCCGTACACTGTGAAGTCTTGCGCAAATACATAAACTGAGCGGCCGTCAATTGTGCCGTACCCTGTCACGACCCCATCCCCTAACATGCGCTGTTCTCTTGTTAACACTTGACTTTCCATGAAGGGATGTAATTCGATAAAGCTGTCCTGATCTAGAAGAAATATGATCCTTTCCCGAGCAGTGAGCTTGCCCTTTTGCCGCTGCTGAGCCAGCTTTTCCCGTCCTCCGCCTTCTTCTGCCTGCTTGCGTTTCGTGTATAAATGATCCATGTGCTCATTCATGTTCATTGTGTTGGTCTCCTTTCGGTTCACAAAGCTCTACAAGAACACCGTTTGTTTCCCGAGGGGAAATAAACGCGATCTTTTTCCCGTTCGCTCCCTGTCTTGGAAACCTGTCAATCAATTGAACATGCTGGTCAGACAATGCTTGAAGCTGTTCAGATAGGCAGTTGCACAAAAACGCAATATGATGCAGTCCTTGCCCTTTCTTCTCCAAAAATAAATGGACGGGGCTGTCAGCTGTCAACGGCTCTATCAGCTCAAGTTTGACGCTACCAGCTTGAAAAAAAGCAACATTCACCTTTTGCTCTTCAACCGTTTCTTGATGAAGAAATGCAAGCCCCAATACATTTTCATAAAAGCTTCTTGCATCTTTTATCGAAAAAACGGCTATCCCGATATGGTCAAGCCTGTTCATTTTCATCCCTGCTTTCGCTAATAGATATCGCTTGTCCGCCCATTCAAAACACGCTAAAATATAGACAGATTGTTTAAGGAGTGAAAATCATGTCTCAAAAACTGATGAAAAGCGTTTTGATCGTGATTTTGGGAGTTTTTATTCTTTCAACTGTACTCTCAGGAATCGTCATGTTTCTATAACGATAAAAAAGCAGGCGCCTTATTCAATGGGAATATCCTGCTTTTTTATCAGAGCTTTATGCTCGATGGCAATCTCCTCAAAAGAGCGGTTGTCGTCCGTGATCAGCACTCTCGTTCCTACTGGTATCGTTTGAAACAAATGAACAACCTCATCGTTATGCATACGTATACAGCCGTTAGACACAAATTTTCCTACTGATTCCTCTCGGTTTGTCCCATGAATTCCATAAATCCGCCCGTCCGTTCCTTTCGCGTCAAATCCGATCCATCTGGCCCCAAGCGGGTTGTCAGGAGATCCCCCTTCAATATTTTTCTTTCTGTAGTAAGGATTTTCCGCTTTTACCGTTACCGAAAACTCTCCTTCAGGCGTCAAATCATCTGTTTTTCCAGTCGCCACACTATACACGCCTTCTACTTTGTTGTCGAGGATAACAGCAAGTTCATTTGTTCGCTTGTTGACAATAACATACGGATCACCCGGCAGCGGATTTTCGCCGAGCGGCCAAATCGGTGAAATCATCATGAAAATCGAACATAAGAAAAAACGCATAAGCTCCTCCTTTTTCATTAGGTTGACCAATGAAGGAAGAGCTCATGCGAATCATCCGAGTGATTTTTGCGCTTTTATTCCTTTAAAATAACTTTTAATCACTAAATATTGTTCCATTTCGCCGAGAAGATGGAAGAGAGCGGCCCTCGCTTCAAATTCCTCTCTAGTCGCAGGAAGCGGCATCTCCTCAAATTCTTTTCTCATGTCAGCAAGTCTTTTCAGAAATTTATACGCTGTATTCCCAGGGTGTATCGCCTCCCGCAAATCATGAATAAATTCAGCGATCATTTTTCCCTGATCTACCGTGATGGAGATCGATGTCACTTTAGGGAGAAGGCGTTCAATAATTTCAAATTGCTTTTCTCTCATTTTAAAATAATGATAATGCAGATTTTCGTAACGTAAAATGTGGTTTTGCACATCTCGATATGCCAGGTTTTTAGCCTCCGTAATAAGCTGGTGCGTTTCCGGAATTTCTTTTCCAGACCAATCTTGCTCACCAGTTAACAAATACCGTTCGATTTCTGCAAAAATGACAGCAAAGTTATCCTCTATCTTTTTGCGGTAAGCAATCAGCTTCCGATCAAGACTCGGCATATACAAGTTCATCAATAGAGCGACGCCGATGCCGACCGTAATCAGCTGAACTTCATTCCAGATGAAAGTAGGCGTAATGCCGCCGGACATGTATAAATGAAGGATAATAACAGAACTGGTGACGATACCCTCGTTAATTTTTAACAGAACTGTTATCGGAATGAATATCAAAAGAAGCGCTCCGATCACAAACGGGTGGTAGCCAATAAGCTCGAAAAAGAGATAAGAAAAAGCAATTGCCAGACAGCATGCCGCAAAGCGGGCCCATGAGGCCTGAAGCGACCGTTTTTGTGTGATTTGTATACACAAAATGGTGATGATTCCTGCTGATGCGAAGTTTTGCAAATGCAATAACTGGCTTATATAAATAGCCAAAGCTGTTCCAAGCGCGGTCTTTATTGTGCGGTAACCAATTTTAAACATGTCGGACTCCATTTCTATTTGTTTCTTCAATAAAAAAGAAGAGGCGGCCAGCCTTCTTCTTTTTTATATTCTATAATATTTTCTCTAAAAAGTCCTGCGCTCTTTTGGATTTTGGCGACATAAAAAATTCCTTCGGATTGCCGTCTTCGACAATCATTCCTTGGTCCATAAACAGCACACGGTCTGCCACTTCTTTTGCGAAGCCCATTTCATGTGTGACAATCACCATGGTCATGCCGGTTTCGACCAGCTCTTTCATCACCTGTAGCACTTCTTTAACCATCTCTGGATCAAGGGCGGAGGTCGGCTCGTCAAACAGCATGATGTCCGGATTCATCGCAAGAGCCCTGGCAATCGCGACACGCTGTTTTTGTCCGCCAGACAAACGGTTTGGATAGTCATTTCGCTTTTCAAACAAACCGACTTTGCGGAGCAGGTCCTCAGCTTTCTCCTGTGCAGCCTGTTTTGTTTCTTTTTTTACATTGACAGGCGCGTACATGATGTTTTCGAGAACCGTTTTGTGCGGAAAGAGATGAAAATGCTGAAAAACCATCCCGATGTTTTCCCGGACCTTTAATGTGTTGGTTTTTGGCTTCGTAATCTCTGTGTCTTTTATTGTAATGGTTCCGCCGTTAGGCTTTTCCAACAGGTTTAAACAGCGTAAGAACGTTGATTTGCCTGAGCCTGAAGGACCGATCACGGCAACAACCTCACCCTCAGCGATTGTTGTTGAAATGTTTTTTAATACTTCGTGTTTCCCAAATGATTTTGACAGCTTTTCAACCTTAATCATTGGATTTCAGCTTCCTTTCTACAGCCTTGCCGATAAACGTTAAAATCAGGACAAGCACATAATAAATCAATCCCGCGATAATGAGCGGCTCAAGGTAATTGTAAGTGGCGGCGCCAGCTTGATATGCGCGTCTCATGACATCACCAAGCCCGATGACGGTAACGATCGCCGATTCTTTTGTTAACGTAATTAATTCATTCACAATTGCAGGTGATATATTTTTGAAGGCCTGCGGCAGCAGCAGATCCTTCATCATTTTTCCATACGGGACACCGAGTGCAACAGCAGCTTCTTTTTGCCCTTTATCAATGGCATTGATTCCGGCTCTGATAATTTCCGATACATAAGCGGCGGAATTCAAAGACAATGCGACAACCGCAGCCCAAAACTGGTCAATTTGAAATCCGAGCAGCTGAGGAAGGCCAAAATAGACAATCATAAGCTGCAGCACTAAAGGCGTGCCTCGGAACACTGATGTATAAAAATCAGCGATCCAGATAAACGGGCGGAATGTGCTGATCTTGCATAAGCTTAGTACAATACCGAGTATAAGTCCGATAATAGCAGATACAACAACAATTTTTAATGTAATTGCCAAGCCTTCTAATATAAAAGGAATTTGGGGGATCGTTGCTGAAAAATCCAAATTCATAGCCTTTGTCTCCTTTTCTTACAGGAAAAAAGTTTCCTATTCAATAAAAAGGCTCAACGAAAAAGTTGAGCCGCTTTTTTTTACTTCTCGCCAGTGAACCATTTTTTCTTCAATTTCTCAAGCTCTCCGTTATCTTCCATTTCCTTGAGCGCTTTATTGAATTTGTCTGTCAGTTCACTGTCCTTTCTGAAAGCAATTGCTGAACCGGCTTCTTCCGCTTTCGCATCAGGAATCACAAAGCCTTGCAGGTCATCATTTGATTTGAAATACCCTTCTGCAACAATGTCTTCAATAATCGCGGCATCGAAGCGGTCAGATTTGATTTCCTGCACCAAATCAGAAATTCTGTTGCGGTCTTCTGTTTTAAAACCATATTCCGGAGAAAGCTCTTTCCCCTTCTCTTCCTGAATAGAGCCAAGCTGAACGCCAACTGTTTTTCCTTTTAGGTCTTTCAAAGATTGAATGCCGCTGTCTTTTTTGCTGACAATCATATGGTTCGCTGTGTAATACACATCGGAAAAATCAACTTGTTTTTTACGCTCAGGCGTTGGTGTCATTCCTGACAGAACGAGATCCACCTGTTTTGATTTAAGCGCTGTAATTAAGCTGTTGAAGTCCATATCCTGCACTTCAATTTCATAGCCTGCCTTCTTTGCCAGAGCTTTTGCCAGCTCTACATCAAAGCCGACAATATTATCTCCTTCTTTATATTCAAACGGTTTGTAATCCGCCGAAGTACCCATAATTAATTTTTTCTTTCCGCTTTCTGAACCTGAATTGCTTGAGCCGCACGCAGTTAATGCAAAGGTGATGCAGGCAGCTACAAGTAATAAGAGCCATTTTTTCATGATCCATTTCCCCCGTATTCATTACTTTTGGTGTATTTGAATATTTATTCGTTAATTTGTATTTTAAACAGTTTCTCATTTTTATGCAATACTATTTTTAAAAATTATCTTTAAGCTTATCTTTCCAGTGATCTCTTCTGATATTACTAGATAAAAATTAAATCGCTGTACAATCCGATTGAATAATCCCTTAATATTTATTCATATATCCTTGGAAATTTATGCACAAAAAAACCCGGGCCGCTTGGGCATCCGGGTTGTTCGTCTTATACTTCTTCACAATATTCTTCAAAGGCTTCCTGCAGCTTTGCCACTACGGCCATCGGCTCATGGCCTTCAATTTCATGGCGCTCTACCATTTTCATGATCTTTCCGTCTTTCAAAATCGCAAAGGACGGAGAAGATGGCGGATAACCTTCAAAATAGTCACGCGCACGCGCTGTCGCTTCTTTATCCTGTCCGGCAAAAACGGTGACGAGCTGATCAGGTCTTTTATCATAGTGAACGGAATGGTAGGCTGCCGGTCTTGCAATTCCTCCGGCGCATCCGCAAACAGAGTTTACCATGACGAGCGTCGTTCCTTTTTTCGTAAGTGCCTCATCCACCTCTTCGGCTGTTTTAAGCTCGGTATATCCGGCAGCTGTTATTTCTTGTCTCGCTTGGCGGACAATATCATTCATAAATAAATTAAAGTCCATGTTCAATGAAGACCTCTCCTTTTTCATCATCTGTTCTTATGATAGCAAGGAAACGTCCATATCGGCAAATGACTTTGCTTCGCCGTGCACTTTTTTTGCTCTTCGTTTACTGCTTACAGAAAAAGGGGATTATATAACTAGAAGTAAAATAAAGGAGCAGTTGTATATGAGCCACAGGAAAGCGTTACTGATTCATAACGGAAATGCCGGCAACAAAAATATAGAAAAAGCACTTGGTGCTGTGGTGCCGGTTTTATCTCACGATTTAGATGAGGTGATTATTAAGCAGACAAAGAAAAAGGATGATGCGTATCATTTTTGCCAATCCATTGATGATTCTGTCGACACCGTCTTCATTCTCGGCGGCGACGGCACGATCCATCAATGCATAAATGCTATCAGCGCTCTAGAAAGAAAACCCGCGGTCGGAATTTTGCCCGGCGGCACGTGCAATGACTTTTCAAGAGTGCTTGGCATCCCTCAAAATCTTGCAAAGGCCGCGGAAGCACTTATGGCAGGAAAAAAAACCAGCGTAGACGTATGTCAGATGAATGACCGTTATTTTTTAAATTTCTGGGGGATCGGCTTAATTGCAGAAACGTCGAATCAAATTAATGAAACGGAAAAAGCATTATTGGGAAAAATCAGCTATTTTACAAGTGCGTTGCGAACCGTCTCATCCGCTGCATCGTTTCCGATGACATTGAAAATTGATGGAGAAGAAATTAAAGAAGAAGCCGTTATGCTGCTTGTGATGAATGGCCAATACATTGGAACGAATCGAATTCCTCTGCCCGATGCCAGTATTGAAGACGGCTTACTTGATGTTCTCATATGCCGCAACACCAACCTCACCGCGTTGCGGGAGCTGATGAGCATGGAACAGGGCTCAATTGATCGTTTTACCGGAGAGCTGTCCTATGTCCAGGCCTCCCGTATCGAAATTGAAACAGACACTGCCAAAAAGGCGGATATGGATGGAGAAGTTTATACACATACACCCGCAGTCATTCAGGTCCTGCCGCAGCATATCGACATGCTTGTTCCCGCAAATGAATAACTGTCATAAGGCTTTAGAAAGATTTTGCAAATCCGTTGACTCTCCCCTAGGAGGAGGTCTTACAGTATAAGGGATACACACTTGAAAAAGGGGAAGTCATATGGAGAAGAAAAATATTACCTTAACTATATTATTAACCAATTTATTTATTGCTTTTTTGGGGATCGGGCTTGTGATTCCAGTAACGCCGACCATTATGAATGAATTGCATTTATCGGGGACCGCGGTCGGCTATATGGTTGCCTGCTTCGCTATTACACAGCTCATTGTCTCGCCAATAGCCGGACGATGGGTTGATCGCTTCGGGCGCAAGATCATGATCGTAATCGGCCTGTTGTTCTTTAGTGTGTCGGAGTTTTTGTTCGGCATTGGAAAAACAGTTGAGATGTTATTTATCTCCCGTATGCTGGGCGGTATCAGCGCAGCCTTCATTATGCCCGGGGTCACGGCTTTTATCGCAGATATCACGACCATTAAAACACGGCCGAAAGCACTCGGTTATATGTCAGCCGCTATTTCAACAGGATTTATTATCGGCCCCGGCATCGGGGGATTTTTAGCAGAAGTCCATTCCCGGCTGCCTTTTTTCTTTGCGGCAGCTTTTGCACTGTTAGCAGCCATTTTATCAATCCTCACGCTGCGCGAGCCGGAACGAAACCCTGAAAATCAGGAAATAAAAGGGCAGAAGACAGGCTTTAAACGGATTTTTGCCCCCATGTATTTCATAGCTTTTCTCATTATCTTAATTTCGTCTTTTGGTTTAGCATCATTTGAATCTTTATTTGCATTATTCGTGGATCATAAATTCGGATTTACGGCCAGCGACATTGCCATTATGATTACAGGAGGAGCGATTGTTGGCGCCATTACGCAAGTCGTCTTATTCGACCGCTTCACAAGATGGTTTGGTGAAATCCATTTAATTCGGTACAGCTTAATTCTCTCTACGAGTCTGGTATTCTTGCTGACAACGGTACATTCATATGTTGCGATTCTGCTGGTGACAGTCACCGTATTTGTCGGATTTGATCTCATGCGGCCTGCGGTAACGACTTACCTGTCAAAGATTGCGGGAAATGAACAGGGGTTTGCCGGCGGTATGAATTCAATGTTTACAAGTATCGGCAATGTATTCGGGCCTATTATCGGCGGAATGCTGTTCGATATTGATGTAAACTATCCCTTCTACTTTGCAACGGTCACCTTAGCCATAGGGATTGCACTGACCATTGCTTGGAAAGCGCCTGCACATCTTAAAGCCAGCACGTGATAAGAAGCGCATTCTTTGTGTACTGCAAAGAATGCGCTTCTTCTTTATACTGATGATAGAAGGAGTGATGGCATGAAGGAATCGTATTACTCAATTGGGGAAGTATCAAAACTGGCAAACGTGTCGATAAAAGCGCTCCGTTATTACGATAAAATTGATTTATTTAAACCCGCCTACGTCGACCCGGATACCAGCTACCGCTATTATACAGATTCTCAGCTCATTCATCTGGATTTGATCAAATCATTGAAATATATCGGCACACCTTTAGAGGAAATGAAAAAAGCACAGGACTTAGAGATGGAAGAACTGTTTGCTTTTTATACAGAGCAGGAGAGGCAAATCAGGGAGAAATTAGACTTTTTATCAGCACTGGAGCAAACGATTTCGTTGGTGAAAAAGCGGATGAAACGGCAGATGGAATACCCAGCACTCGGTGAAGTGTTTGTGTTAGATGAAGAAGAAATACGGATTATTCAGACAGAGGCAGAAGGAATCGGGCCTGAAAACGTGCTCAACGCCTCCTACAGCAAATTAAAAAAATTTATCGAGTCAGCAGATGGATTTACGAACAATAGCTACGGCGCTACTTTCTCTTTTCAGCCCTACACCAGCATTGCTGAAATGACTTACCGTCATATTTTCACGCCTGTATTGACGAATAAACAGATTTCATCAATTACGCCGGATATGGAAATCACAACGATCCCTAAAGGGAGGTATGCGTGTATCGCGTATAATTTTTCGCCTGAACATTATTTTCTCAACTTACAGAAGCTTATCAAATATATCGCGGACCGCCAATTAACAGTAGTCAGTGATGTATACGAGTTAATCATACCGATTCATTACTCCCCGAAAAAACAAGAAGAATATCGTGTCGAAATGAAAATACGAATCGCTGAATAATAGAAAAAGAGCATTTTTTGAAACAAAACTTCAAAAAATGCTCTTTTTTCTTATTTAGTAAACAGATGTCTTCTCGTCAATCGATTCTAAAATTTGTTTCACTCGTCCGAGGAATCGTCCGCACACGAGACCGTCAAGCACTCTGTGATCTAAGGACAGGCACAGATTAACCATGTCTCTGACAGCAATCATGCCATTGGCCATGACAACCGGGCGTTTGACGATGGATTCTACTTGAAGAATCGCAGCCTGAGGGTAGTTGATAATGCCCATTGACTGAACAGAGCCGAACGAACCTGTGTTGTTGACGGTAAACGTGCCTCCCTGCATGTCATCTGCAGTGAGTTTTCCGTCTCTTACTTTTTTGGCAAGACCGGTAATTTCTTTCGCAATGCCTTTAATTGTTTTTTCATCAGCGTTTTTAATCACCGGAACAAATAAAGAATCCTCTGTGGCAACTGCAATTGAAATATTGATATCCTTTTTCTGAATAATTTTGTCCCCCGCCCACATGCTATTCATTTGCGGGAATTCTTTTAACGCCTGAGCGACCGCTTTTACAAAAAAGGCGAAGAACGTTAAATTAAAGCCTTCTGTCTTCTTAAAGGAATCTTTTATACTGTTGCGATATGCAACCATATTTGTGACGTCGACTTCCATCATCGTCCAAGCATGCGGAATTTCTGTTTTGCTTCGCTTCATATTGGAAGCAATTGCTTTTCTTACACCTGTGACAGGGATTTCTTTATCACCGGCTGCAGACGCAGGATATGACGTCTCTTCTTTTGGCTCAGGTTTTGATGCAGACTTCGGTGCAGGAGCTGCTGTTTTCGGCTCCTCAGGATTCTGTTCTTGCACGCCGCCTGTTTCAATTAAGCGCTGAATATCTTTTCGTGTGATGCGCCCGCCGGCACCTGTTCCTGTTACTTGATCGAGGTCAATGCCGTGCTCTCCGGCCAAACGGAGTACAGCTGGCGAGTAGCGCTTTTTATTGGGCTGATCAGCTGCTTCGGCACTTTTTGCAGCAGGAGTCTCAGCGGCTTTTGAAGCAGCTGGCTGTTCTTGTTTTTGTTCAGCCGGATTCGCGCCTTCTGTTTCAATTTTGCAAATCACTTCTCCGACTTGCAGGGTTTGGCCTTCTTCTCCCACAAGCTCTGTTATCGTACCACTAAAAGAAGACGGAACCTCTGCATTTACCTTATCTGTCATGACTTCCGCGATCGGATCGTATTTGTTCACTTTATCACCGGGGGCGACAAGCCATTTGCTGATCGTCCCCTCTGTTACGCTTTCTCCAAGCTGCGGCATCGTCATTTGTTCAATTGCCATGATTGTATCCTCCCTTACGTCTTTAAAACTCCGCTAATTCTCTCATCGCCGCTTCCACTTTATCAGGGTTGACCATAAAGTATTTTTCCATTGTCGGCGCATAAGGCATAGCCGGAATATCAGGACCTGCAAGCCGTTTGATCGGCGCGTCTAAGTCGAACAAACAATGCTCGGATATAATTGCGGCTACTTCGCTCATGATGCTGCCTTCTTTTGTATCTTCTGTGACCAAAAGAACCTTTCCAGTTTTGGACGCAGCTTCGATGATGGCTTCTTTATCAAGCGGGTAAACTGTTCTTAAATCCACCACATGCGCTGAAATGCCATCTTTTTCGAGACGTTCTGCAGCTTGTAAGGCAAAGTGGACACACAGACCGTATGTGATCACCGTGATGTCGTCGCCTTCCCGTTTTACGTCAGCCTTGCCGATTGGCAGGACATAATCATCAGCCGGAACCTCTCCCTTTATCAGACGGTACGCCCGCTTGTGCTCAAAAAACAGCACCGGGTCTTCGTCACGAACTGCGGCTTTTAATAGACCCTTGGCGTCATATGGTGTTGATGGCATGACAATTTTCAGTCCGGGCTGGTTGGCGAAAATTGCTTCGACTGATTGAGAATGATACAGGGCTCCGTGCACGCCTCCGCCGTATGGCGCTCTGACGACAATCGGACAGCTCCAGTCATTGTTGCTGCGGTAGCGGATTTTAGCCGCCTCAGAAATAATTTGGTTGACCGCCGGCATAATGAAATCAGCAAACTGCATTTCAGCAATCGGTCTCATTCCGTACATTGCCGCTCCGATACCGACTCCTGCGATCGCAGATTCAGCAAGCGGCGTATCCATAACGCGCTCTTCCCCAAATTGTTCATAGAGTCCGGCTGTCGCTTTAAACACACCGCCTTTTCTTCCTACATCTTCCCCAAGGACGAAGACGCGAGAATCTCGTTCCATTTCTTCTTTCATCGCCAAATTGATTGCATCAATATATGACATTACTGACATTTGTTCTTCCTCCCTACTTCGCATACACATAATCAAGCGCTGACTCAGGAGCTGCATAAGGGGCGTTCTCCGCTTCATCCGTCGCTTCATTTACGATTGCCATAATTTCATCCAGCATGGTTTGTTCTATCTCATCGGACAGCAGGCCTGTTTCCTTTAAGTAAGCTTGATAAGTAAGCAGGGGATCACTTTTTTTCGCTTCCTCTACTTCTTCACGCCCTCTGTAGCTGCTGTCATCGTCATCACTGGAATGTGGTGTAAGGCGGTAAGAAATCGTTTCAATTAATGTCGGGCCTTCTCCTCTGCGTGCCCTTTCGCGTGCTTCTTTAACCGCTTGATAAACTTCCAGCGGATCATTTCCATTCACAGTTACGCCAGGCATCCCATAGCCTATGGCACGGTCGGAAATGTTCTCACATGCGACTTGCTTATCGTAAGGCACTGAGATTGCGTATTTGTTGTTTTCACACATAAAAATAACCGGCAGCTTATGGACAGCGGCAAAGTTTGCCCCTTCATGGAAATCGCCTTGGTTTGAAGACCCTTCCCCGAATGTAACAAAGGCTGCGATATCCTTTTTCTCCATACGTCCCGCAAGCGCAATACCGACTGCGTGCGGCACTTGCGTTGTAACCGGAGATGATCCCGTCACAATGCGGTTTTTCTTTTGTCCGAAATGTCCTGGCATCTGGCGGCCTCCTGAGTTCGGATCTGCTGCTTTTGCAAACCCGGACATCATTAAGTCCTTTGCTGTCATGCCAAACGCGAGCACGACACCCATGTCTCTGTAGTACGGCAATACATAATCCATTTCACGGTCAAGTGCGAAAGCCGCTCCTACCTGTGCTGCTTCCTGTCCTTGACAAGAGATTACAAATGGAATTTTGCCAGAACGGTTTAACAGCCACATTCTTTCATCGATTTTTCTTGCTAACAGCATGGTTCTATACATATCAACGGCTTCCTGATCAGTCAGCCCTAGTGCTTGATGTCGGTTTATACTCATTCAAGCCCCTCCTTTATGCTTTTAAAAATGAATGGCTTTGCCATCTGCGGCAAGCGCTGCTTCTCCAATTGCTTCAGAAAGCGTTGGATGCGGGTGAATCGTTTGCCCGACCTCCCACGGCGTTGCGTCCAGCACTTTGGCAAGACCCGCTTCAGAAATCATGTCGGTGACATGCGGGCCGATCATATGAACGCCGAGAATATCATCTTTATCTCGGTCCGCCACGATTTTGACAAAACCGTCGCTTTCACCGTATACAAGCGCTTTTCCAATCGCCATAAATGGGAACTTGCCGATTTTGACATTATGCCCGTTCGCCTTTGCTTCGTCTTCTGTTAAGCCGACACTGGCAGCTTCAGGGCTTGAGTAAATGCACTTCGGCACAAGCGTCGGATCAAGCGGATGCGGATTGAGACCTGCAAAATGCTCAACAGCAATAATTCCCTCATGTGAAGCAACGTGAGCTAACTGCAGGCCACCGATTACGTCTCCGATTGCATAAATATGAGATTCCTTCGTTTGGCAGCTTTCATTGACTGAAATCATGCCATTTTCAGTAACAATATCGGTGTTCTCTAGGCCGATGCCTTCGATATTTGTCTGTCTGCCGATGGAAACAAGCATTTTCTCAGCAGAGTAGGTAACGGTTTCTCCGTCTTTTTCCGCTTGTATGCTGATATCGTCTGATGTTTTTGTCATTGTGTCAGGCAGCACTTTTGCCCCTGTTATGAACTGGATGCCTTTTTTCTTAAGAAGACTTTCCATTTCTTTTGAAATCTCTAGATCTTCAGTCGGCAATATGCGATCCGCGTATTCAATAACCGTTACCTTCACACCAAAATCATGAAGCATAGACGCCCATTCGATACCGATAACCCCTCCGCCGACAATGATGATTGATTGTGGCAGCTCCTCCATTTGGAGCGCCTCATCTGAAGTCAGTACAGACTTACCGTCCGCTTCAAGACCCGGAAGCATTCTCGGTCTTGATCCTGTTGCAATGATCACTTGTTTCGGGATCAGCATGTCATTTTCTTCGCCATTTCCCCGCTCAACAGAAATTGTTCCCGGCAGCGGAGAGAAGATTGACGGTCCAAGAATACGTCCATATCCGGTGTACACGTCAATTTTTCCTTTTTTCATTAAATGATTTACACCCGCTGCAAGCTTATCAACAACGGCTTGCTTACGCTGCTGCACTTTTTCAAAGTTGAGGGACACGCCAGCCGTTTCCACTCCGAATTGATCGGCTTCACGAGCTGTCCGGTATACCTCTGCGCTTCTAAGCAGCGCTTTACTCGGGATACAGCCTTTATGCAGACATGTTCCCCCGAGTTTTTCCTTTTCCACAACGGCTGTTTTTAAGCCGAGCTGAGCGGCTCTGATGGCCGCAACATAACCGCCGGTACCGCCGCCCAGAATGACTACGTCATACTCAGTTGCCATGGTGACTCACTCCTGTCTGTCTATTCAATACGATATTGTTTGGATTGCTCTTCGCCCTGCAATACTCTTAGCGCCCCTTGGGCAAGAGACTGCAGTTCATTTTCACCCGGATAAACTAAAACGTCTGAAATCCAATCTATGTATGATCTGATAGCAGAAACAAAGCTTTTTCCGTACGCAAGGCCTCCCGTCAGCACAATCGCTTCAACTTCGCCTTTTAACGCCGCGCTGGCTGCCCCGATTTCCTTTGCTACCTGATATGCCATGGCATCATAAATGAAGCGGGCTTTTTCATCGCCCCCTTGAATCATCTGTTCCACTTTTACTGCATCATTTGTACCGAGATAGCCTAAAAGTCCGCCGGTGCCAACAAGCTTTTTCATGATTTCTTCTTTTGTATATTCCCCTGAAAAACATAGATCAACAAGATCTCCCGCAGGCACTGTTCCTGCTCGTTCAGGACTGAATGGTCCCTCGCCGTGCAGGCCGTTATTGACATCCACCACTCGCCCGCGGTCATGGACGCCAATTGTAATACCTCCGCCCATATGGGTAATAATCATTTTCATGTTCTCATATCGTTTGCCAAGGGAGGCTGCCGCTTTACGAGCGACAGCTTTTTGGTTTAACGCATGGAAAATGCTTTTCCTTTCAATTTCAGGCATGCCTGAAACTTTCGCAAGCACTGACATTTCGTCTACGACAACAGGGTCGACGATATACGAAGGGATATTCAGGCCGTCAGCGATTTCCCGCGCGATAATGCCGCCGAGATTAGAAGCATGCTGACCGGCGTAGCCGCTTTTCAAATCCTCAATCATCTCATCATTCACTACGTAGGTCCCGCCTTCAATTGGCCGGAGAAGGCCGCCTCTTGCGCAGACTGCATCAAACTTTGAAATATTGATTCCCTGTTCATGAAGCGTTTCGAGAATATGGTTTTTACGAAATTCATACTGATCAATAATTCGGTCAAATCGCTGCAGCTCTTCTATGTTGTGTCTCAATGTTTTTTCAAAAATGCTTCTTTCGTTATGAAAAACACCGATTTTCGTTGAAGTTGAGCCTGGATTAATTGTGAGAATGCGTTTTTCGTCATGTAGCACTTTCATAACCTCCAGATCAATTTCTTAACGTCTGCTTAATACACTGTGGCCGTTTTGCAAAAACTGGCTTCTTGAGCGGCGCATGCGTTCAATCCGTTCCTCTGCTAAGCGGTCAGCCGCTAAATATGCAGGAATGCCGTCACGCTGAGAAATCTCAAGTACACGCTCGATATTGCCGTAAATGCCTTCAACTTTTTTCAATGCACGTTCTGCATTATAGCCGTAAAGCTCATCTGCCACGTTGATGACACCACCCGCGTTAATCACGTAATCCGGTGCATAAACGATGCCCATTTCGTGAATTTGATCACCATGGCGTGTCTCTTTTAATTGGTTGTTAGCCGCACCTGCGATCACTTTCGCCTTCAGCTGTTTAATGGTATCGTCGTTAATAGTCGCACCAAGGGCACACGGCGCATAAATATCGCAGTCTTGTGAATAAATGTCATCAGGATCTACCGCACGGGCGCCAAAATCTTCAACTGCACGCTGTACAGATTGTTTGTTGATATCCGTAACGATTAAGTTTGCTCCTTCTTCATGCAGGTGGCGGCAAAGGTTATAGGCTACGTTCCCAACACCCTGTACAGCAATGGTTTTTCCTTCAAGAGAGTCGGTTCCGAAAGCAGCTTTAGCTGCTGCCTTCATTCCTCTGTACACCCCGTACGCTGTGACTGGGGACGGATTTCCAGAAGAGCCGAAAGCAGGAGAAATCCCTGTGACATAGTCTGTCTCATCATGAATGATATCCATATCCTCGACCGTTGTGCCCACATCTTCAGCCGTGATGTATCTGCCGTTCAGCCCTTGAATATAGCGGCCAAACGCGCGGAACATTTCTTCATTTTTGTCTTTGCGCGGATCGCCGATAATGACTGTTTTTCCGCCGCCAAGGTTTAAGCCGGCCGCCGCGTTTTTATAGGTCATGCCTCTAGCCAATCTGAGCGCATCTTCAATTGCCGCTTCTTCATTTTCATATGTCCACATTCTCGTTCCGCCAAGCGCCGGACCAAGCGTTGTATCATGAATCGCGATAATCGCTTTTAATCCAGATTGTTCATCCTGGCAGAATACCAATTGTTCGTAATCGTATTTCTCCATATATTTAAAAAGTTCCATGTTCGTTCCTCCTAATGTGTGTATTCTTCAGATGCGCATATTGCCAGCGCAATGGAATACAGTTTATTTTCAGCAGAGTCCGCTCTGCTTGTTAAAGCAATCGGTGCTTTTGCTCCTGTAATGACAGCCGCCACGCTGGCCTTGGCAAAATAAATCAGTGATTTATATAAAATATTGCCGGCCTCAATTGTTGGGACGAGAAGGATATCTGCGTTGCCCGCTACGTCTCCCGAAATTTTTTTCTGAGCCGCGGCAATTTGTGAAACTGCGTTATCCAAAGCAAGCGGTCCATCAACAATGCAGCCTTTGATCTGTCCCCTTTTGTACATTTGAGCTAGAGCAGCTGCATTCACGGTTGCTTCCATTTTTGGGTTCACCGTTTCGACCGCTGCAAGGGCAGCTGCTTTTGGCATATTGTTCCCCACTGCATGGGCCACATGAACGGCATTTTGCAAAATCTGCCGAAGCTCTTCCAGCGAAGGAGCAATATTCATTGCCGAATCTGTCACAAACATCAGCCGGTCAAAATCCGGTATATCGAATACAGCCACGTGAGAAAGGACACTTGCTGACCGAAGCCCCTCCTGTCTGTTCAATACCGCTTTAAGCAAAACAGAAGTCGGCACATTGCCTTTCATTAAAACGTCCGCTGTTTTATGATGCACAGCACGAACCGCTAATTTCGCCGATTCCTCAGGAGTATCGGCATGGACGATTTCCACTTGATGCCCTTGCATGAATGATGTCAGCTCGTTCAGTTTTGTGCTGTCGCCCGTTAACAAGAAACGGGCAGATAGGTGCTCGGCTGCCAGCTTTACAGCCCGGATCACTTCCTCATCCTCAGCATGAGCAACCGCAATGGTCTTATTTTTGTGTATCGACGCTTTGCCGATTAAATCTTTCAGCTTCATCTGTTACCACCTTTCTTGTTTCGACTCCGCCTTTTATTATGCAAGTTCCATGCCAGCTCTTAAGGGTGCTGTCATACCAGGTATATTGAAACATTCGTGCAGATGTTTGCGTTTATTCTGCAAATTATTGCATGCCTTCATTTGCAAGGCCATATTTATCCATTTTGTAATATAAGTTCCGAATGCTGACACCGAGAGCTTTTGCTGTTTTTGTCCGGTTAAAATGATGCTTTTCAAGCGTTTGCTGGATCAAATGTGCTTCAAATTTTTCTACTGCGACAGACAGCTTTTCGCCTTCAATATCCGGAAAATCAAAACCTGTTCCCTGGTCTGTGTCATTTTCTTTTTGCTCAAGTTCGAATACAGGCAAGTGATCTTTTTCAATCCATTCCATATGCGGATTCAGAAAAATCATGGCTCGTCCAAGGACATTTTCAAGCTCCCGGACATTCCCAGGCCAATGGTAGGCAGATAAGGCGCGCAAGGCTTGCTGTGAGAGCCCTTTTACATTCCTGCCGTAATCCCGGTTGATCTTTTGGATAAGTCTGACGCTCAGTGCTTCAATGTCCTCCAACCGCTGACGCAAAGGCGGGATGGAGATCGGATAGCGGTTGATCCGGTAATACAGGTCTTCCCGGAACGTTCCGTCCGCCATCGCCTTTTCAATATTTACATTTGTCGCCGCGATCACTCTGACGTTGACAGGGATCGCTTTCGTGCCGCCCACTCTGACGATTTCCTTTTCTTGAAGGACGCGTAGCAATTTGGCCTGCATATTTTGTGTCAGCTCACCGATTTCATCTAAGAAAATACTGCCGTTATTTGCTTCCTCAAATAAACCCTTTTTACCGCCGCGCTTCGCTCCTGAAAACGCGCCATCCTCATAGCCGAACAATTCTGATTCGAGCAGGTTTTCAGAAAGGGCTGCACAATTCACGCGAATAAATTTATTGTATTTCCGGTCACTTTCGTTATGGATGGCATGGGCGAACAGTTCTTTTCCTGTTCCTGATTCCCCGCGCAGCAAGATGGTTGCCGGTGTTTTCGCACCGAGCTTCGCCTGCTCAAGCGCAACCAGCATTTGCTCGCTTTTGCCGATAATGTCGTCAAACGTGTATTTCGCTTCAAGCGTGCGAATAATTTGTCTGGCGCGATTAAGCTCCGCTGTCAGCATTTTAATTTCGGAAACATCGTGAATCACGCCGACGCTGCCTTTCAAAATCCCGTCCACAATCACCGGTGCTACATTAACGATGACCTCTTTTTCATTCGGGCCGACCTTCATTCTGACACCGCGGACAGGACGTCTTGTTTCAAGCACCTTTAAATGCATGCTTTCGCCTTCGGAAATATCAGTGTTTGCAGGCTTGCCGATGACTTCTTTTTCAGAAAGCCCCGTCATTTTCGTATACGCTTTATTGATTAGCAGGCCGATGCCGTTTTCATCAACGACAGAAATCGCCTCATCGGAGGATTGAATAATCGCCTCCAGCATCGTACGGACCTGCTTTAAGTTGGTCACTTCCTCTGCCAGCTCGACCGCATCAGTGATATCTTTAAACACACAAAGAGCCCCGAGCAGACGTCCGCCTTCATCAATAATCGGCAGCCTTGTGGTCACAATTTGCAAATGATCGCCTAACAGCTGCTTCTGGTTGTATTCAGGCACTCTTGTTTTTAAAATCCGCGGCATCTTAGTGCTCGGAATCACTTCTTTTATTGGGCGCCCAATGACTTCCTCACGTTTTTTCCCGACCATTTTTTCGGCCATATGGTTAAAGAGAATGATTTCTTCATTGATATCAATAAAAATCATTCCATCATGGGTGGAATTAAAAATTCTGTCATATTTATAGGTTTGCTCTTTTAGCATTTGAATCAGGTGCTGCTTTTCTTCCATCAGCTGAAAAACGATGTATGCCATTTTTCCCGGCATGACAATGGTATCTTCATGCTTTCTTTGAAGGAGCTCGTCAAACACGGCTTGATCGCCGGTAGTATGAATGACGATATCCGGTTTTTGTTGTATGTAAGGTTTCCAATCAGATGAAACGGCAATCCCATACTGTTCTGCTTCTTTCAATCCCGGCGCCTCGGAGTCTTTGTCAACTACGGCAATTATATCTATGATGGCTGTTTTAATCAGAATATGTAATAACGCCGTTCCCCTTTTGCCGGCACCTACTATCAGTACCTTTTGCATCCCGATACCCCTTTGTATGAAAAAATTTGCATACCTATTTATTCCGTTGCAATAATTTGCACAACCCTATGTTACCACGTTTTCTTCTCTTGACAAAATATTTTTTCCGCTGGACAATAAAGGAAATGAAAAGATAAAGGGGTTTTCTGAAGATGAGCCGACTTCTTGCGCTTTTAATATTAGTCATCCCCGGGGCTATTTCTGCTTTAGGCATTAAACTGATGAGAGATACACTTTTCGGTCATACAATCAAGCCATTTTCAGCTCTTTGGCTCCAAGGGTTGTCAGGATTCATCTTTTTTGCGATCGGCCTCTATGTGCTGGCCGGGTTCATTTTATACAGAGACAGAAAACGCAATCAAGTCAGCCCGCGATTCAGAAAACGATAGCTGAAAAAAAGCCGGAGAATGCTCCGGCTTTTTTTGTTGCATTATTCGTCAGGCAAAACGGTCTTGGCAATCGTTTTATCTAACGCTTCATAGTCATAATAAGAAATCGTATCGTACAGTTCTTTTCGTGTCTGCATATCATGAAGTCCTTCTTTTTGTGAGCCGTGCTCCTTCATCAAACCAAACATCCGCTCACAAGCTTTTGCCGCCGCTCGAAGCGAGGTGACAGGATATATCACCATGTGAAACCCCATATCTTCGAATTCATCGGCACGATAATATGGCGTTTTCCCAAATTCAGTCATATTCGCAAGGAGCGGAACGGGGATACGCTCAGCAAACTGGCGGAATTCATTCTCCGCCTGTAGCGCTTCCGGGAAAATTGCGTCCGCTCCCGCCTCAATGTAAGCCTCTGAACGTTTTATTGCGGCAGCAAGCCCTTCCTGCGCCCTGGCATCAGTACGGGCAACAACAATAAGGGAGGGTGCCGCTTGTTTAATGGCTTTTATTTTTTGCGCCATTTCCTTTATCGGAACTAGCTGTTTGCCATTTAAATGTCCGCATTTTTTTGGGAGCTGCTGGTCTTCTATTTGAACGGCTGCTACCCTTGCTTCAAGCATCTCCCGGGCTGTTCGGGCGGCATTTAAGACACCGCCAAATCCCGTATCGATATCCACAAGCAGAGGCAGATCAGCTGCACGCACAAGATCTTTGGCCCGTTCAGCTATCTCTGCCGATGTGATGATCCCTAAATCAGGCAGCCCCCTGCTGGCTGTATAGGCAGCACCGGACAAATAAATAGCAGAAAAACCGGCTTCTTTCGCAAGCAAAGCGGCCATCCCGTCATGGGCGCCGGGAATTTGAAGAATGTCCGGTGCTGACATCAGCTTGCGGAAACGCCCGGCAAGCTCCTCTTGTGACGATTGCTTATTGACGATCCACGACATGAAACAAATCCCCCTTTTACATGCAGAACATGTCTACGAATTCATTTACGCGCATCGTTTGTAATGTCTCATAGCTGGTACAGCGCTCATAAATGTGTTTGTGCTGTTTATCAGGAAAATGGGTTTTGAGATTGTCAGAAAACTTTTCCAGCAGTTTCGGCACTGCTTCCTCTCTTCGAAAACGATGGCCGAGGGGAAACTCACATTCCACCATTTCCGTGCTCGTTCCGTCTTTAAAATGAACCTGAACGGCATTTGAGATGGAACGTTTATCAGGTTTTAAATAATCCTCGGTATATGTTTTATTTTCAGTCACTTCCATTTTATCACGAAGTTTATCTATCCTCGGATCACTCGCTGTTTCAGCTTCATAATGCTGTGCGGTGATATCACCAAAAAGCAAACCGATTGCTGTAATGTATTGGAGGCAGTGATCACGGTCTGCCGGATTGTGGAGCGGGCCTTTTTTATCAATGATTCGGATAGCTGATTCATGCGTTCTGATGACAACTCGGTCAATCTCGTCAATCCGGTTCTTTACCTGCGGGTGAAGAATGACGGCGGACTCCGCCGCTGTCTGGGCGTGAAATTCCGCAGGATAAGACACTTTAAATAACACATTTTCCATGACATAAGCGTCGAGCGGACGGGCAAGCTTGATCTCTTTCTTATTGAATAAAACGTCTTGGAACCCCCAACCCGGTGCACTCAAGGCTGTCGGATAACCCATTTCCCCTTTTAACGACATCAGCGCCAAATGAACACCTCTGCTCGTTGCATCTCCTGCCGCCCATGATTTACGCGAGCCTGTATTCGGTGAATGGCGGTATGTCCTCAATGCTGCATTGTCAATCCATGCATTCGAAAGCGCATTTTTGATTTCTTCTCTTCCGCCGCCCAAAAGCTTTGCTGCAACAGCAGTTGTCGCAACTTTGACAAACAGCACATGGTCAAGGCCAACTCGATTTAAGCTGTTTTCTAACGCCAGCACACCTTGGATCTCGTGTGCTTTGATCATCATCTCAAGTACGTCGCGTACCGTTAACGGCTCTTTTCCTTCAGACAGCCTCACTCTTGATACATAATCAGCAGCGGCAAGGATTCCTCCCAAGTTATCGGATGGATGCCCCCACTCCGCCGCCAGCCACGTATCGTTGTAATCGAGCCAGCGAATCATGCAGCCAATATTAAACGCTGCCCTCACAGGATCGAGAACATATGACGTTCCCGGCACTTTGCTTCCATTCGGCACAGTCGTTCCTGGAACAATCGGGCCAAGCAGCTTTGTGCATTCCGGATACCGTAGCGCCAAGATTCCGCAGCCCAGGGTATCCAGCAATACATGCCCCGCTGTTGTATACGCTTCGGCACTAGTAATCTCTTTCTCAAGCACATAGTCTGTGATTTCTTCGATAACACGATCCGTTTTCGGCATTCTACCAGCTCCTTTCATGATTTTGTTTGATATCGCGGGCCCATGTAACTGACACGGGGACGGAAGAGCCGATTATTGGCATGCTGTTCGATCACATGGGCGCATAAACCGGACGTTCTCGCGCTGAAAAAGATCGGCGTATATAAAGGAATCGGTATGCCGAGCATCCAATACACTGGGGCAGCATAGTAATCCAAATTCGGGTAAAGCCCTTTTTCCTTCTCCATCAGCCGCTCACCCGCTTCGCACATCTCATATAAACGATGGTCACCGGCTTTATCGCATAATTGCTGCAGCGCCTCTTTCATCATGAGTGCTCTCGGGTCCATTTTTTTCATATACACCCGGTGGCCGAAGCCCATGATTTTTTCTTTTCTTTTCAGTTTTGTTTGCAAAAGCTGCTCAAAATCAGATGTCGTTTTTGCCTCCAAAAGCAAATACATCACAGCTTCGTTTGCTCCTCCGTGAAGATTCCCTTTCAGGGAAGCGACAGCCCCAGTCAAAGCCCCATAAAGATCTGAATGTGTAGATGCAATGACCCTGGCCGCAAAGGTTGAATTCGGCATCTCATGCTCACTGTACAGGACGAGCGACCGGTCAAAAATCTGTTCTTCCAATGAAGACGGCAATTTCCCTGTCATCATGTAGAGAAAATTCGCACTGTAGGATAGGGTTTGAAGCGGAAGAATCGGTTCTTTCTTATTAATGATCCTGTAGCTGGCAGCAGTGAGGGCAGGCATTTTCCCAAGAAGCTGATAGGCGCGTTCTTTGTTTGCGGAAGGAGACCGATCATCAATTTGCCGATCATAGCCAGCAAGTGCCGACAGGCCGGTACGCAGACCATCCATTGGATGAGTGTCCTCAGGGAGCAGCTCAAGCAGACGGAGATGATCAGCAGGCAGGCTTGAGGCACTGTTTATTTTACGTTCCAGCGTTTCCATTTCACTTTCTTCTGGCAGCCTGCCCTCCAGCAATAAATGGACAAGCTCCAGATAGCTTTTTGTTTCAGAAAGTTCTATTAAATCATAGCCTCTTATCAAAATCTGGCTGGACTGCGTGTCAAGATAAGAAATATGAGTTTCTGCCGCAATCACACCGTCCAACCCTGGAGAATAATGCTGTTTCTCCTCCATATCCTCAACCTCCGTTTTTGCGTTTTTTGTCTATCAGGTTCCGCCAAGCAAATACTTGGAAATAATCAGTCTTTGAATCTCGTTCGTCCCTTCATAAATTTGCGTCACCTTTGCATCGCGAAGCAGGCGCTCAACTGGATAATCCTTCATATAGCCATATCCCCCATAAATTTGAACGGCGTCTAACGCCGCCTTTACGGCTGCATCGGAAGCAAATTGTTTAGCCATAGACGCTTCTTTTCCACAGTTTAGGCCGCGGTTATGAAGGTCTGCAGCGTGGTAGACAAGATGTCTTGCCGCCTCAGCTCTAGTCGCCATATCAGCCAGCTTAAATGATATGCCTTGATTGGCTGCAATCGGCCTTCCAAATTGCACTCGCTGCTTCGCATAATCAACGGCATGCTCAAGAGCCGCCTCTGCAATTCCGAGGGCCTGTGCCGCAATGCCGATCCGGCCGACATTTAAATTCGCCATGGCAATGTGAAAGCCATCCCCCTCTTTGCCAAGCAAATTGGCTTCAGGCACTTCTGCATTATCAAAAATCAGTTCCGTAGTATTGGAGCCATAAAGCCCCAGCTTTCTTTCTTTTTTTCCAACGGTAAAACCGGGTGTGTTTTTTTCAACAATAAAAGCCGAAATCCCGTGCCTGCCTTGATCTGGAGCTGTTAAAGCAAATGTGATATAGATATCAGCTGCTCCGCCATTCGTTATGAATATTTTCGATCCGTTTAATAGGTATTTGCCGTTCTTTTTGATTGCTGTTGTGCGGAGGCTCCCGGCATCCGACCCCGAGTGAGGCTCCGTTAGTGCAAATGCGCCCAAATGGTCTCCTGACGCGAGATTTGGTATATATTTCATCTTCTGTTCTTCGTTGCCGAAATACAGAATCGGATTCGTGCCGACTGAGGTATGAACGGAGAGAATCACGCCGACAGCCGCGCTGATTCTAGAAATCTCATGAATTGCCAAAATATAAGAAACAACGTCCGCTCCAGCACCGCCGTATTGTTCCGGCACCGGTATTCCCATCAGTCCGTGTTTACCCATTTTTTTGATCAGCTGAAAGGGAAATTCGTCCGTTTTCTCCATGATTTCCGCAGCGGGAGCAATTTCTTTTCGTGCAAAATCACGCACCATTTTTCGCATCATGACTTGCTCTTGGGTTACATGCAACTCGGCCACCCCCGGATGGAATAGACTTCAGGAAGTCTTCTCCTCATAGTCATAAAAACCGCGTCCGCTCTTTTTGCCAAGCCAGCCTGCTTTGACATACTTGCGGAGCAGCGGGCAAGGACGGTATTTGGAATCGCCAAGGCCTGAGTGAAGGACTTCCATAATTGATAAACACGTATCCAGTCCGATAAAATCCGCTAATGCAAGCGGACCCATCGGATGATTCATGCCCAGCTTCATCACTTCATCTATTGCCTCCGGCTTCGCCACTCCCTCATACACGCAATAGATGGCTTCATTAATCATTGGAAGAAGCACACGGTTGGAAACAAACCCAGGAAAATCATTGACTTCTACCGCTGTTTTCCCCATCTTTTCCGCTAATGCCATAACATCTAAGGCCGTTTCTTCTGATGTAGCCAAGCCTCGAATCACTTCTACCAGCTTCATTACAGGGACGGGATTCATAAAATGCATGCCAATAACCCGTTGAGGCCGGTTTGTTACAGCAGCGATTTCTGTAATAGGCAAGGAAGATGTATTGCTGGCCAAAATCGTATGAGGCGGGCACATGCGATCAAGTGTTTTAAACATCTCAGTTTTTGCCGCCATGTTTTCTGCGATAGCCTCAATCACAATGTCCGCATGCTCTGCCTCCTCAAGCGTTTGAGAAATCGAAATGCGGTTGATTACGCTCTTCACTTCCGTCTCGGTCCTTTTTCCTTTCTCAGCATCACGGGCCAGCTGTTTCTTCAGCCGTTTCAATCCTGCCTCCGCGGCCTCTGGATTCACATCATACATCCGCACATAAAAGCCCGCGTCGGCGGCTGTTTGAGCAATTCCGCTCCCCATCTGACCTGCGCCAGCTACCATGATTTGTTTGATTTCCATTCAAATCCCCTTTTTCATCATGTTTTAATGAACCTGCACTAAGACGGCGTCTCCCTGTGCTGCCCCGCTGCAAATAGCGGCAACGCCCAGACCCCCTCCCCGTCGCTTTAATTCATAAACAAGCGTCATGAGAATTCTCGCACCGCTCGCGCCGATCGGGTGGCCGAGCGCGATCGCACCGCCATTCACATTTACTTTTTCAAGATCGAAACCTACGATTTTTTCACATGTCAAAACAACTGAAGCAAAAGCTTCATTTACTTCAAACAAGTCAATATCTTGGACAGTCAAACCGTTCTTTTTCAGGAGCTTGTTAATGGCAAACCCCGGCGCTGCCGCCAGCTCGTGCGCTGGCATTCCCGTAGTTGAAAAACCAAGAATTGTAGCCAGAGGCCGTTTGCCAAGCTCAGCAGCTTTTTCCTCAGACATCAGCACGAACGCGCCGGCTCCGTCATTGACCCCGGGAGCATTGCCGGCTGTGATAGAACCGTCACTTGCATAAATCGGAGCAAGTTTCGCGAGCTGATCCAGACTTGTGTCACGGCGAATCGCTTCATCTTTATCAACAACGTTTGGTTTTCCTTTTCGGCCGATCCAGTTGACGGGAACAATTTCATCCTGAAACTTCCCTTCATCGGCGGCCTTAGCTGCCCTTGCATGACTTCTCAACGCCCATTCGTCCTGCTCTCTTCGTGAGATTGCATATTCCTTGGCAGCTGTATTTCCGTGAACAGCCATGTGCACCTCGTCAAATGCGCACGTTAATCCGTCATACACCATTAAGTCCCTAAGCTCGCCGTCCCCCATCCGTGCTCCCCAGCGCCCGGCGGGAACGGCATACGGAATATTGCTCATGCTTTCCATCCCCCCCGCAACAAGTATGTCCGCATCCTGCGCCCGAATCATTTGATCACATAAAGTGACAGCGCGAAGGCCGGAAGCACAGACTTTATTCAGTGTTTCTGACGGCACACTCCAAGGCATTCCCGCCAGACGGGCAGCTTGACGGGAAGGTATCTGCCCTGAGCCGGCCTGGACAACCATGCCCATGACGTTTCCTTCTACATCATCTCCAGAGACTCCAGCCCGTTGCAGCGCCTCCTTCATCACAATGCCCCCAAGCTCAGCAGCTTTCACCTCTTTCAATACTCCGCCGAATTTGCCAAATGGCGTTCTTGCAGCACTTACAATGACTGTTTTCCTCATGGTTTCACCTCATTCAGAAGATAGACAGCGCTTACAATTTCTAGTTGTCTTCTATGAATGTATGCTTTGAAACGGGCATGAATGAATGAAAAAAGAAGGCTGCGTCAAATAGCCTCCTTCTAACAACTATTCATTTTTCAGCAATGCCGAAGCCTTTTCTGGAAAGTCGGTAAACATGCCGTCTGCTCCCGCTTCAATGAGACGCTTCATATCTTCCGGACGATTGACTGTATACGGCCTTACCTTAATCAAACCGTTCCTCATTTTCTTCAGTACTTCATCTGTGACCCCTGGGCTGTTTAACTTCGGGTGATAGCCGGAAGCCGGAATAGACGCGATATATCGATCTGCCTGATAAAGCACATCTGAAGTTAATACTGCCCGTTCGATATGCGGTGCAAGCCGGGCGCACAGCGCCAAGCTGTCATGATTAAACGTGGATAGGATGACTCTGTCCTCTACATTAAATCGCTTCACTGCCTCCAGCACTTTTTCTTCCATTCCCTCATAGCGGATCACGCTGTTTTTTAATTCAATGTTGATGAGAAAATCCTTTTTTACCGCCCACGAGAGCACATCTTCTAGCAGCGGCACTTTTATATCGCTGTACGCTTGATCGTGACCAGCGGCCGCATTCGCAGTCTTTACCTCATCATAGGCTGTATCCTTCACGAATCCTTTAAGTGATGTCGTGCGATTAAGTCTTTCATCATGAATTACAACAATGCGTCCGTCTTTCGTCAGCTGTACATCAAGCTCTATCCCATCCGCTCCGGCTTCAATTCCTTTTTCAAATGCAAGCATTGTATTTTCGGGAAATTGACCTGATGCCCCCCGGTGGGCAAAAATCTTTGTCATCGTTTCACCTCAAACCCTAAAGTTTTCTCCATTATACTTATTTTGTCGGTTCCACTCTAGGATTAAGGCTGTATCAATCTACTGATCATAATAAGAATCAATGCCGTTGACAATCGCATCTGCGGCCTTTTGCTGGTATTCTTCACTTCCCAGCTTGTCCGCGTCAGAGCTGTTAGTGATAAACCCAAGCTCCGCCAACACACTTGGCATTTGTGAATATGTAATGACGTAAAAGTCTGATTCTTTCACGCCCCTGTCTCTCGTTTGTAAGGAAGAAACGAGCTCTGACTGAATATCGGATGCGAGACGCCGGCTGCTCTCCCCTTCATAATCAGATTGAAAATACGTTTCTGTTCCTGAAGCTGAAGCAACCCCTGAATTCACATGAATGCTGACAAAAAGGTCAGCCTGATTGGCACTTGCCTTAGCCACTCTTTCCTCCAAGGTCAGAAAATGATCGTCAGACCGGGATGCAACAGGATTGGCTCCCTCCTCTTTTAGTTTGTCTGTCACATGCTCTGAGACAGACAAATTAATATCCTTTTCAAAGAGCCCGTTTCCGACCGCTCCACTATCTTCACCGCCGTGTCCGGCATCAATATACACTGTTTTCCCTTCTATCGGCTCTGCTGCCTGTGCACAAGGCGCGAGCGTCAAAGCCAATCCGCACAGCGCCAAGCTCCTCCATAACATTCTCAACTTACTCCCTCCGGTCACGAGTTCTTTCGCAGCTGAATATCTTCCAGCTGTAAAGTTCCATTATCCTTCTTTGTATATTTCACCAGGACATGTGTCTGATCTGGCAGTGATTCACATTCATCACGTTTATCCTTCGGAACTTGTATCATGGTTTCTTCTCCATTAAGAGAAACCGCAATCGTATGAGGATCAGCCGAGCCAATGTATTTTCCCTCTTCGGTAAACCTTGGCACTGAGTCATCCGCACTTGCAACACTGCACCCCGAAAGAAAGAGCGCAGTAAACAGCAAAAGAACCGTTTGTTTCACATGACCACCTCTTCCTGATGTTTGGCTTTTATCTTTGACCAGAATGGCGAATTTGTAAAGACAACGCGAATGCAGGCGAGCAAGTTCCATGATTTTCAAAAGGGCTATACGACCCGATCATTTCCTGTTGTTAGAAAGATAACGAGCAGATTTGTCTATGAGGATGGCTCTAATTGAGGCGCCAATTAGAAAAAATTAGCGGAAAGAAGCAACTTTTTATTCATTTTAAAAAATTTGAGAATAGGGTGAGCAAATCGTTTGACGGGTGGGTCAGCCAAGCGTAACCTTTTAAAGGATATTTACTTTATTGAAAGAAGTTAAAGCCATGAAAAAATTCGTTCTGCTGCTGGCGGCAGCTGTCATCACATGCTCCATCGGCCACCAAATCAGCGGCGGCTACAAAGGCCCCGAAAAAGAGCGGCGAAAACATCACTCTGCACTCAAGATATTCAGTCGGTAAAGCAGATCAATTGCATTAATTTTTACATATAGGCTAGAATATGTGCGAATCCAAACGAAAGAAGATGATCAAATGAATCCTAAGTATAAGCCACTTTTTGAACCATTTACGTTTAAAAGCGGCGTTACAATCAACAACCGGATCGCAGTAGCACCGATGACTCATTACGCTTCTAATGAAGACGGTACAATATCTGAAGCGGAGCTCGACTACATCATCCCCCGTTCAAAAGAGATGGGAATGGTGATTACAGCCTGCGCAAATGTTACACCGGACGGAAAAGCATTCCCCGGGCAGCCGGCCATCCATGACGATTCCAACATTCCAGGTTTAAAAAAGTTAACACAAGCCATTCAGGCACAAGGCGCTAAAGCTGTTGTACAAATTCATCACGGCGGTATTGAGTGCCCGTCTGAGCTCGTTCCTCAACAGGATGTTGTGGGGCCAAGTGACGTGTTTGATAACGGCAAACAAATTGCTCGCGCATTAAAAGAAGAAGAAGTGGAAAACATTGTGAAGGCGTTTGGAGAAGCGACAAGACGCGCCATTGAAGCCGGCTTTGACGGTGTCGAAATTCACGGTGCAAACGGCTACTTAATTCAGCAGTTTTATTCTCCGAAAACCAACCAGCGCACGGATCGCTGGGGAGGAAGCGATGAAAAACGATTAGCCTTCCCGCTCGCTATTGTCGATGAAGTGAAAAAAGCCGCTTCAGAACATGCGAAGGGTGCGTTCTTAGTCGGATACCGCCTGTCTCCGGAAGAACCTGAGACACCGGGATTGACAATGACTGAAACTTATACGCTTGTTGATGCTTTAGGGGATAAAGAATTGGATTATCTTCATATCTCACTGATGGACGTGAACTCAAAAGCGCGCCGCGGTGCAGATCCGACTCGCACACGCATGGACTTATTGAATGAACGTGTCGGAAACAAAGTGCCGCTGATCGCCGTCGGTTCCATCCATTCCGCTGATGACGCGCTTGCCGTCATCGAAAACGGTATTCCGCTGGTCGCTATGGGACGCGAAATTCTAGTTGACCCTGACTGGACGGTAAAAGTAAAAGAAGGCCGTGAAAAGCAAATCGAAACAGTGATCAAAGGCACAGATAAAGAAAAATATCATTTGCCTGAACCGCTATGGCAAGCAATTGTGAACACGCCAGGCTGGGTGCCTTATAAAGATTAATGTGCAAAGACTGCCGAAACGATTCGGCAGTCTTTTTTCCCTTTATATAAATAGTTTGTGTACACATCTAAACAGCAAAAGAAAGAGCTCCCCGCCAACTTCGAAAAGAAAATCCAGGAAAAACCCCTCACGCTTTCTTGCTTTTTTCTTTTTCATTCGTACGTCTCCTTTTTACATGAATACGCCTTACTTACGATTTTGCAGGAGAAAGGTTTCATTTTATAACGGAAACATCTAGGGTCGATCATGCTTCGTGATCCTATAAGATGTATGAATGGACCAAGAGTGCAGGTAATACCGCCATTTGCTTTCCTTACTTTTCAAACCTATCCTTTACTATATGCGGATACTTAATATTCTTCTCCCATACTACAAATGTCCCCAAAACAAAACGCCTCCTATTTATCAGCGCAAACTAATAAATAAAAGACGTTTGATTTAATGACCACTTAATAAGCTCATGTTTAAGAAGCTTTATGTTCTAATCTCAGCTTATCCGCAACCATTGCAATGAATTCCGAATTTGTCGGTTTAGCTTTTGTCATGCTGACAGTATAACCGAACAACGAGGAAATGGAATCAATGTTTCCTCTGCTCCATGCCACTTCAATTGCATGGCGGATCGCTCTTTCTACACGGCTTGCGGTTGTGTTAAATTTTTTGGCGATGTCCGGATAGAGGACTTTTGTAATGCTGCCGAGCAATTCGATGTCATTGTATACCATTGAGATTGCTTCGCGCAGATAGAGATAGCCTTTAATATGGGCTGGGACGCCGATTTCATGGATAATGCTTGTGATGCTCGCGTCGAGATTTTTCTTCTTTGGTTCAGGCTGGCTGCTGCGTATAATACTGCTTTGCGATGATGGCGCACGATGCGTCACACTGCTGGCATTTCCGCTGACCTGGCGGATATGGCCGACAAGGTTTTCCATATCAAACGGTTTGAGAATAAAGTAGGACGCGCCTAAATCGACGGCCTTTTTCGTGACATCTTCCTGCCCAAAGGCTGTCAGCATAATGACATTCGGCTGTTTTTTCAGATCTGATTCCCTCAGCCTCTCTAAAACCGCAAGTCCGTCTAAATGCGGCATAATAATATCTAATACGAGCACATCGGGATCTTTTTCTTTAAACAGCGACAGGCATTCCTGTCCGTTATAAGCAACGCCGATCACTTCCATGTCTTCCTGTCCTTCTATATATTCACTTAACAGGCTTACCAGCTCTCGATTATCATCAGCAACACAAACTTTAATTTTCTCCACGTTTCTTCCTCCCCAAATGTAGTTAACAGGATTCACCCTTGCTACATGTTTACATTCGACAAAACCGCTATATACCCTCTAAAAAAATCATAATCACCAATATTAGTGGCATATCTTTGTTATTCTATGTTTTTCTCTGTTTTTCGACTAAAAATGAAATTTGACAAACAAGGAAACGTGAATTTGTCGAAAAATCTTCTTTTGTATATTTTACCGTATGTATTCTGAGAAGTGAAGAGGGATCAAAATAAAAAAACTGCCGGAAACTCCGGCAGTCAGCTTGCTTTTTCTTTTCCATAAATATCGATTCCTGCTTCTGACAGCATCCATTCAATATGAACACCGTAGCCGCTTGTCGGGTCATTTACGAATACATGGGTGACAGCACCGATCACTTTTCCATTTTGAATAATCGGGCTTCCGCTCATCCCCTGGACGATGCCTCCTGTTTCTTTCAACAGCCTTGGATCGGTAATTTTCAACACCATTCCTTTTGTCGCAGGGAATTTTTGCGGCGTTGTGCTGACGATTTCAATATCGAATTTTTCTACTTTGTCATCATCAATAACCGTTAAAATTTCAGCCGGCCCTTTTTTGACTTCGGTAGAAAACGCAACCGGCAATGCTTGATCTGATATGTTGTTTTGAATCGGCTGATGCAGCGTGCCAAAAATTCCAAATGGGCTGTTTCTGTTAATATCCCCGATCGTTTTGCGTTCTGAGGAAAATCGCGCCAGTTTTTCTCCCGGATTACCGCCTGTCCCTTTTTCAATTGATGTTACAGTGGATTTAACAATTTCTCCATTCTCCACTACAATTGGTTTCTTTGTATCCATATCGGAAATCACGTGGCCAAGTGCTCCGTATTTTTTTGTTTTCGGTTCATAAAAGGTCATAGTGCCGATGCCGGCAGCAGAATCTCTGATATATAACCCGATTCTGTATTTGCCTTCTCCTTCATCCTTTTCTGGGATCAGCTTCGTTTTGATTTTCTGTTTATCACGTTTGATCAGTAAATCTAAAGATTCACCAGTTTTCCCAGCCTTTTGAATAAATGGGGCTACATCATTCATTTTTTCAATTTTCTGTCCATTCATCTCAATAATGATGTCGCCCGCTTCAATTCCGGCCGTTTCTCCCGGAGATTTTTTGCCTTCACTTGTATTGATTTGATGAAATCCGACGACAAGAACACCGACGGAATGAAGTTTTACACCGATTGATTGTCCGCCAGGTATAACCTTTAAATCAGGAAGAACATGCACTTTTGTTTTTTTAATTGGAAATCCGGCAAGATCATATACTAATTCTGACTCACCTGATTTTTTGCCCGTCACCTTGATTTCATGCGGATCTTTCTTTACTGTAAACGCTTCTGAGGATTCTGATGTCTGAGCGTTTACCGATAAACTCGTTTCAATCGCTTGTGTTTGGGTTTCAAATACTCTCATTTGCGTTGGAATCAGTAAATATTCTTTTAGCGGTTTGCATAAACCTACACTTAATAACGAAACAAGGAGAATTAAACCTACTGCTTTTCTGATGTTATCGGGCATTCACTACTTCACTCTCCTCGCTCCTATCCCACACCTTCTTTATGACTTGCTGCTACATCATTTAATTTTGCCTTCTGACGGCTTATTTATAACTGTCATATGAAGAAAAACATTGGATATACTGATGAACGAATGGATGTAAACAAAAAAATAAGCTGCGCTTTTCGCGCAGCTTACCCAGTTGTTTTGACTTGATCCGCTTGTTTTAAAAGTTCTTTCGCATGGCGTTTCGTTAAATCGGTTACCTCGACACCTGCAATCATGCGCCCGATTTCCGCTACCTTTTCCTGCTTAGAGAGCGGCTTAACACGTGTCGTCGTTCTGCCGTCTTTTAACTCCTTCGCAATATAAAGATGCGTATCGGCCATGGCAGCCACCTGAGGCAGGTGTGTAATGCACAGCACTTGTGAACCTATTGACACCTTATGGATCTTCTCAGCGATTGCCTGTGCGACCCTGCCGCTTACACCGGTATCAACCTCATCAAAAATGATCGATGTCACATCCTGTTGTGAGGAAAAAATGCTTTTTATGGCAAGCATCACCCGTGACAGCTCTCCACCTGAAGCGACTTTCGAAAGGGATTTCAGCGGCTCGCCTGTATTGGTTGAAATTAAAAACTTCACCAGGTCAATCCCTTGTTCAGTCAGCTGAACGGGCTGGCCGTTTACAAGCGGCGCCTCTTCATTGCGTGACGCTGTTCTGACCTTAAATTCCGTATCAAAAGTTGATTTTTCCATGTACAGGCTTTTTAATTCCCGATGAATCTCATCAGCCAGCTTTTTCGCCCATGTTTTTCGGATTTGTGACACATTTTCCGCTTCCACTGCGACATCTTTGCCGACGGAGTCAAGCTCCTTTTTCAAGCTTTGAAGATGGCTGTCCCTGTTTTCAATTTGGTCAATCTCTTCTTCAATTTTAGAAGCATATTCCAAAATGTCTTCAACAGTGGCACCGTATTTTCGTTTCAGCTGTTTGATTTCATTAAGTCGCGTCTCAATATAGTTCAGGCGTTCCGGATCAAATTCAAGCTCATCCAGCATATTTCTCATCTGAAATGTGGCATCCTCAAGCAAATAGTAGGAGTTCGAAACACTTTCAGACATTTTTTTCAGCGGTTCGTTTATATCAGATATATCTTCAAGCTGCGCTGATGCCATTCCAACCCAGTCCAATCCGCCCTGCTCACTGCGAAGCGCGTTATATGCATTTTGCAGCGACTCATATATCTTCTCAAAGTTTGAAATTTGCTGGCGCTCTTCTTGGAGCTGTTCATCTTCGTTAAGCTCAAGCTTTGCCGATTCGATTTCTTCGAGCTGAAATTGAATAAGATCAAGACGATGGGCCATTTCCTGTTCGCTTTCAGAAAGCTGCTTAAGCTTTTTGAGCAGCTTCATATACCGCTGGTACCCTTCCTGATACGTTTTAAGCGCGCTTTCCACTTCGGCCCCGGCAAACTTGTCCAAAAGCTGGAGATGATTTTCGTCTTCCATTAACAGCTGGTTATCGTGCTGCCCGTGAATATCTAATAAAAGCCTGCCGATCTCTCTTAGCGAAGCAATCGTGACAAGCTTGCCATTGACACGGCAAACGCTTTTCCCGCTCGTGCTGATATCCCTTCTCATGACGATCATTTCGTCTGAAACGTCGATTCCCTGCTCAGCGCATACGCCTAAAACAGGATGGCCGCTCTCCAACAGAAACAGCCCTTCAAGTTCGGCTTTTGCTTCCCCATATCTAACAAATTCAGATGATCCGCGGCCTCCGACTAAAAGAGAAATGGCATCTATGATGATGGATTTGCCGGCTCCGGTTTCTCCTGTTAAAACCGTAAGCCCGCGTTCAAAAGAAACCGTCAGTTCCTCAATAATGGCAAAGTTTTTAATCGATAGTTCAGCTAACAAACAGCATTACACCTCTTATCTTTGTTAGATTTTCTGTTACAGCAGTTCAAGGAGCCTGTTTTTTACGCCTTCTGTATCTTCAGGAGTCCGGCAAATAATTAAAATCGTATCATCTCCGCAAATGGTCCCCATCATTTCATCCCAGTCCAAATTGTCCATCAGCGCCCCGATTGCCTGGGCATTGCCCGGCATCGTTTTCAGCACAATCATATGGCTTGCTGAGTCTATTTTCACAAATGCGTCCATCAATGCCCGCTTTAGCTTTGACAGCGGATTGAAACGCTGGTCCGCCGGAAGACTGTATTTGTAAGAACCATTATTCGTAGGCACTTTCACAAGGTGAAGTTCTTTAATATCCCGTGATACCGTGGCCTGCGTTACTTTGTATCCATCCTGCTTTAGCATGTCGACCAATTCATCCTGCGTTTCGATTTCATTGCTTGTAATGATCTCTCTGATTTTAATATGCCTCTGGCCTTTGTTCATGTAAGCACCTCTATTTCCAAGCTTATCTGTTCTTTTATGTTATATGATTCTCTGCACATTGTACATGAATGCAGAAAAAAGGAATAATAGCGCCCTATTATTCCGGTACATCTGCTTTTTTTTCTTTTAACGTCTTATGTGCTTCTTCTACAACGCGCATGATCTCTTCTTCCGGCAGCTCCTGGCCTTCCTGTCCCTCTCCCGGCCAATGCAAATGAAGGAGAAACTCAATATTTCCGTCTCCTCCCGTGATTGGAGAAAATGACAAGCCTTTACAGATATAGCCTTCAGCGGCAGAAAAACTGATCATTCGCTTGAGCACATCAGCATGCACTTTAGGATCTCTAACAATCCCTTTTTTGCCGACGGATTCCCGTCCCGCTTCAAACTGAGGCTTAACTAGAGCCATGCAGTCGCTGCCCGGTACAAGCAAAGTCCTTAGGACAGGCAGGATGAGCCGCAGTGAAATAAAGGACACATCAATTGTGGCAAACTCCGGCATGCCCTTTGTAAAGTCTGCCGGTGTTGCATAACGAAAGTTCGTCCGTTCCATCACGACGACCCGTTCATCCTGTCTAAGCTTCCATGCAAGCTGATTATAGCCTACATCCACAGCGTATGACTGTTTAGCTCCATTTTGCAAAGCGCAGTCCGTAAAACCGCCGGTGGAGGAGCCAATATCAATCATAATTTTATCTTTGACAGAGACGGGAAACTCTTTCAACGCTTTTTCGAGCTTTAAGCCGCCCCTGCTCACATACCTCAGCGGGTTTCCTTTGACGGTTAACGGAAGGTCGCGGTCAATTTTTTCACCAGGCTTGTCCAAGCGGTTTTCGTTTGAGTAGACGATCCCCGCCATAATGGCTCTTTTGGCTTTTTCACGCGTTTCCGCCAGCCCTCTTTCCACTAATAATACATCTAATCGTTCTTTCTTTGACGTCATGATCCAATTCCTTTGTGTGTCTTTGGCGGCATCAGTAATCTAATACGATTTGCCACCTGCTGTTTTGTCAGTCCAATTTCCTCAAGAAGCGCCGTTACGCTTCCGTGTTCAATAAACCGATCAGGTATACCCATTCTGTCGATCGGAGTATGATATTCACCTTGATCATGAGCGAATTCTAAAATCGAGCTTCCGAAACCGCCTTCTAAGACCGCTTCTTCAATTGTTAAAATTGGCAAGCCTTCTTTTAGGATACTCTTCATCATCTTTTCATCAATCGGCTTAATAAAACGCGCATTCACAACGCGCACGGAAAGGCCTTCTTTCTGCAGCTCTTCGGCTGCTTCAATCGCCATTTCGATTGTTGTGCCGAATGTTAAGATGACAGCATCGTTCCCCGGACGCAGCACCTCCCACGTACCGATCGGAATCGTTTTCAACTGTTCATCCATTTTTACGCCGAGTCCGTTTCCGCGCGGAAAACGCATCGCTATCGGGCCTTCGTCATAGCTAAGTGCTGTATGAACCATGTGCTGGCCTTCATTTTCGTCTTTCGGCATCATTAAGACCATGTTTGGAATGTGGCGCATAAACGCAATATCAAACACGCCTTGATGTGTCTCTCCATCAGCGCCAACGAGTCCTGCACGGTCAATTCCAATAAACACATTGGCGTTTTGGCGGCAGATGTCATGGACAACTTGGTCATATGCCCTTTGCAGGAAGGTTGAGTAAATCGCCAAAAACGGCTTCATACCCTGCATTGCCATAGCTGCCGCCATCGTTGCGGCATGCTGTTCTGCGATTCCTACGTCGAACATCCGGTCAGGGAATTCCTTTGCGAAACCTTCAAGCTTTGAACCGACAGGCATAGCCGGCGTAATGGCTACAATGCGTCCGTCCTCGCGCGCCATTCGCTGCACAGTTCCGCTGACAAGACCGCTCCACGAAGGAGCTGCGGCTTTCGGCTTTACAAAGTCACCGGTATTAATTTTATATGGTCCGGTACCATGCCATGTCCCAATCGTATCGGTCTCAGCCGGTTTGTACCCCTTCCCTTTTTTCGTGATGACATGCAGAAGAACAGGGCCTTTCGTTTTTTTGGCGTATTGAAGATTCTCAATCAGCTCATGATAAGAATGTCCGTCCACCGGGCCCAAATACGTAAAACCGAGCTCCTCGAAAAACATTCCGGAGACGAGCATGTATTTCAGGCTGTCTTTGACCCGTTCCGCCGTGGCGGCAAGCTTGCCCCCAACTGCCGGAATCTTTTTAAATAAGTATTCAAGCTCATCTTTGACCCACTGGTATTTCCCCGCAGTACGGAGCCGTCCGAGCATAGAGTGAATGGCACCGACATTTGGTGCAATACTCATTTCATTATCATTAAGGATGACAATCATGTCTTTTTTCTCGTCGCCGATGTGGTTAAGGGCTTCGAGCGCCATTCCGCCGGTCAGCGCGCCGTCACCAATGATCGGAATAATATATTCATCCGTTCCTTTAATATCACGGGCAGCTGCCATTCCCATCGCGCCTGACAGAGAAGTCGAGCTGTGCCCGGTTTCCCAAACATCGTGCTCGCTTTCACTCCGCTTTGGAAATCCGCAAAGCCCTTTGTACTGGCGAAGCGTCGCGAATTCTTTTCCGCGTCCTGTCAGCAGCTTATGGACATACGATTGATGGCCTACATCCCATAAAAATTTGTCTTTCGGGCTGTTAAATTCCTTATGCAGAGCAATAGTAAGCTCTACGACACCTAAGTTTGGGCCGATGTGGCCGCCGGAAGCGGATAAACTTGTAATTAAAAACTGACGGATTTCATCACTTAATTTCTCTAATTCATCAATGGACATGTTTTTTAAAAACGACGGGTCCTGTATTGATAAAAGATCCAAAGCGGATCAACTCACTTTCAGCATGAATTTCTGCAATGATACATGTCTTTTGCATGCCGAGCTGACAATAATCTCAGACATAAAAAAAGACAAACGCGCTTTTCCTTTTCATTTTTCATATAAACTGCTTACATTTTACCATATCTCGTGCAGCCGCTTCAAATTAGGATCGTTTTAGTGATCTCTTGCCGCAATTAAATCACAAAGCTCATATAAAAGGTCTTTTTGAAGAGAGAGTCCGCCGATCAATCGCTTCGCCTCTTTTATATGAACATCCAATTTATGTTTGGCCCCTTCCAATGAAAGAAGCGACGGGTATGTCGATTTGTCATTTGTGGTATCCGAGCCGACACGTTTGCCGATTTTCTCTTCACTGCCTTCTAAATCTAAAATATCGTCTCTGATTTGAAATCCGATTCCAATGTGGCTGCTGAAGGTACGCAGTGTTTCAATGTCTTCCTCAGGCGCATCAGCCAAAATAGCACCGGCTATTACACAAAAGCCAAGGAGCTTGGCAGTTTTCCGTTCATGAATGGATTCGAGCTCTTCAAGCGTGACTTGTCGGTTTTCTGCTTCCATATCAGCTACTTGCCCACCGACCATGCCTTCGGTGCCTGCCGCTGAAATCAGTTCATTCACAAGGCGCAGGCGCTTTTCTGCTGACACCTCGTCTGACACGTGGGAGGTAATCAGCTTAAAGCTTTCTGTGAGCAGCCCGTCACCCGCTAATACTGCCGTCGCTTCACCAAACACTTTATGGTTTGTCGGCTTCCCGCGGCGTAAATCGTCATCATCCATGCATGGAAGATCATCATGAATTAACGAATACGTGTGAATCATTTCGACAGCACAGCCCACCGGAATGCCGTCTTTTTCGCTTTTTCCATATGCGTTTAAAACAGCCAGTACAATCAGAGGCCGCAACCGCTTTCCGCCGGCCTGTAGAGAATACAGCATAGATTTCTTTAATGAGTCCGGCATATCAAGCTTTTCTGTATAGACAGAAAGCTGATTTTCAATTGTTTTTTTCCGATCCGCCAGAAAGCTCGTTAATTTATTTGTCACCTTCGTCTTCCTCCTGAACACTGAAAGGTGCCAGTTCGCCGTCTTCTTTTAAAATGAAGTCCATTTGCTTTTCGACTTTTTGCAGCTTTTCATGGCACATTTTTGACAGAGCCATGCCTTCTTGGAAATAGTTAATGGCTTGCTCTAGAGGCACATCTCCCTCTTCAAGCTTTGATACAATGCTCTCAAGCCCTTTCATCGCTTCTTCAAATGTCATGTTTTCATTTTTTTTCACGTCTGTCATTTTTCTTCCCCTCTCTTTTCTAATACTTCACAGGTCAGCACGCCATCCTTCAGCTTGACTTCAAGCCGGTCCTGCTCTTCTATTTGACTGACACTTTTAATGAGTTTATCTTCTTTATAAGCCAAGCTGTATCCTCTTTCCATCACTTGAAGAGGGCTTAGTGCATTCAGCTTGCCAAGAACGGTTTGAAATTGGGAATGCAGCTGCTTCATTTGGATATTCATATTTTTTCTCAGCTGATTTGTTTGTTCCTGGTATCGTGTTCTCGCTTGTTTCAGCTGTTCATGAGGATGCAGTGCCTCTAATCTGTACGTTTCACGCTCCAGCTGTCTGCTTTTCCGATCTAAAAGAGCGGTCAGCTGTGCTTGAAACTGCTGGTACGCGAGGTCAAACTGCTGCTCTTTTTGCGCATACAAACGCTTTGGAAAACGAAAGGCATAGGACGATTGCAGCGTTTGAATCCGTTCTTTTTTCTGGCCGAGGTGCTGCTGCATTGCTCTTGTCATTCTGACTTCCGCTGTTTTTGTGCGTTCGATTAAATCAGTGGTATGAGGCACAGCAATCTCAGCTGCTCCTGTCGGCGTCGCAGCTCTGATATCGGCGACAAAATCACTAATCGTAAAATCCGTCTCATGTCCGACTGCCGATATAATCGGAATATTGGAAGCGAAGATGGCGCGTGCTACAATTTCTTCATTGAATGCCCACAGTTCTTCTATCGAACCGCCGCCTCTCCCGACAATTAATACGTCGCAAATCTCTTTTTCATTTGCCTCTTCAATGCGCGTAACGATGGATCTGCTCGCATTTTCACCTTGTACGAGCGCTGGAAGAACAATGACTTTTACAAGTGGATATCTTCTTTTTAGAGTTGTAATAACGTCTCTGACAGCGGCACCCGTTGGAGATGTCACAACCCCGATTGTGGCTGGAAATGCGGGGATTTGTTTTTTGTAGCGGTCGTCAAATAAACCTTCTCCGGCAAGCTTCTTTTTTAATTCTTCGTACGCTAAATAAAGCGCTCCAACCCCGTCAGGCTGCATTTCTTTGGCATATAATTGATAGTTTCCGCTCGGTTCATATACGGAAATTCCGCCTCTGACCAGCACTTTCATTCCGTTTTCAGGTTTAAAAGGCAGACGCTCGCTTTGTCTCGCGAACATCACCGACTGCATTCTTGCGTTTTCGTCTTTTAAAGTGAAATAAATATGCCCTCGTGTGTGTATCTTTACATTCGACAATTCGCCTTTAATCCAAATATTTTCAAGGTGAGGATCTACATCGAATTTTCGTTTTATATACTTTGTCAGCGCTGAGACGGTCACATACGCTGCTTCACCCATGTCTAAAAACTCCTCTCCTAAGCATTCCTGCACCATAACTAAAGAAAACCCGCCCTGGCTTTAGGAGCCTGAAGAAGCGGGTATCGTGCTCATATTCAAGGCGGGTAAACATTTCGCCTGTGAATATCTCCAATTATCTATGATAACGTACGTTTCGCAGATTTAACAGTATTATGCGCAAGCATCGTGATGGTCATCGGGCCTACTCCGCCCGGAACCGGCGTGATGAAGGACGCTTTTTCCTTTGCCCCTTCAAATTCAACGTCTCCGCAAAGCTTTCCGTTTTCCAGACGGTTAACGCCGACGTCAATGACAACAGCGCCCTCTTTGATCTGGTCTGCACTGATGAAGTTGGCTCTGCCGACTGCCACCACCAGGATGTCCGCTTTTTTCGTATGTTCAGTAATATTTTCTGTTCTTGAATGACAGTAAGTAACCGTCGCGTTTTCATTTAATAAAAGCTGGCCGACAGGTTTGCCGACAATGTTGCTTCGGCCGACTACAACAACCTCTTTACCGGAAAGGTCAATATTGGTTTTCTTCAAAAGCTCAACAATTCCATGAGGCGTGCAAGGAAGAAACGTATCTTCGCCAAGCAGCATTTTCCCTACGTTTAACGGATGAAAACCGTCTACATCTTTATCAGGGGAGATACGTTCGATCACCGCTTTTTCAGAAATATGGTCTGGGAGCGGAAGCTGAACGAGAATGCCATGAAACTCAGGGTCTTGGTTATATTGATCAATAATGGAAAGCAGTTCAGCTTCTGTGAGGCTGCTGTCAAATTGATCGAGCTTGAAATTCATTCCCATTGTTTCTGCCGCTTTTTTCTTTCCTCGCACGTAAGAGTGAGAAGCAGGATCATCTCCAATCAAAATAACCGCCAGTCCGGGAGTGACGCCTTGCTTTTTAAGCTCTTCTACCTCTTTTGCCAATTGTTCGCGTTTTTCTCTAGCCGTTTCTTTTCCGTCGATGATTGTTGCAGTCATTTTCTTTCCTCCTATGATTGTTCAATATCAGATTTAATGTTAGAAAGAACCCCGTTTACAAACTTTGTCGCTTTGTCATCACCAAACCGTTTTGCCAGCTCAATCGCTTCGTTCATGGAGACATTCACCGGAATGTCTTCGGCATATGCCATTTCATATGCTGCCAGGCGCAAAATCGCACGGTCAACATTGGCAATCCGATCGAGCTTCCAATTCACCAGATGCTTGGAGATCATTTCATCCAGCTGGTCTTGGTGTTCCAATACCCCGTGTACAAGCTGTTCAAAGAAAGGATCTGTTTTTTCTTCATCCAGTGCGTGTTCTATGGCTTCATTCACTGCAATATCGCTGACATCAATTTGAAATAGTGCCTGCAAAGCTTTTTCTCTTGCTGTTCTTCTTTTCATTTTCTTTCTCCTTTGATCCTCTTTATCCGCTTGTCGTTAAGCCACAAAGAGATCATAACATATTTTTTTCGTATCCGCATATTGAAATCAAGGTTTTTTTACCCTATTACCGAATATTTTCACACACCTTAATATGATTATTCGGATTTCACATTCATGAAGAAACTCGGCTATGTAAGCCGGCTTTCTTCATGCTTTGAAATAAAGGGTAACGTGTAAAAAAACCAAAGGGCCGCCCTCCCCTTGGTTTCGTGTTAAGCCATTTACATTTCTTCGTCGATTTGGACTTCTTGGGCTTTTGTGTCAAATTGAATGCCGACGATGTGAATATTGATCTCGTTAATCGAAAGAGACGTCATATTTAATAAGGTTTGACGAATGTTTTCCTGAACGGATGCTGCAACTTTCGGAATCGAAACGCCAAATGTAACGACACAGTATACATCGATCGTAATTCCGTCATCCGCCAGGTCGACTTTGACACCTTTGCCATGATTCACTTTGCCAAAGCGCTCGACGACGCCTGTCGCAAAGTTTCCGCGCATTTCGGCAACCCCATCAACTTCTGATGCTGCAATGCCGGCAATGACCTCAATGACCTCCGGTGCAATCTCAACCTTACCCAAATGCGTATCTTCGTGATCCATTTTAAGCAAGCTGTTGTCTTTCATTCAATTCACCTCCGTAAAAATTATGAGCCCATTACATCATATGTTTCTAAAAATTTCGTATTAAACTCTCCGCTCACAAATGTTTCGTGTTCAAGCAGTTTTAAATGGAAAGGGATTGTTGTCTCAATGCCTTCGATGACGAATTCGCTCAATGCGCGCTTCATGCGGGCAATCGCTTCATCCCTCGTTTTTCCGTATGTGATGACCTTTGCAATCATGCTGTCATAGTACGGTGGGATGGAATAGCCAGGGTACGCAGCTGAATCGACACGGACACCAAGACCGCCAGGAGGCAGGTACATTTTAATTTCACCAGGTGACGGCATGAAATTTTTACTTGGGTTTTCTGCGTTGATTCGGCATTCGATGGCCCAGCCTTCAAATTCAACATCTTCTTGCTTGAGGCTCAGTTCCATTCCTGATGCCACTTTGATTTGTTCCTTGATCAGGTCAGTTCCCGTCACCATTTCTGTGACTGGGTGCTCTACCTGAATTCTCGTGTTCATTTCCATGAAGTAATAGCGCTGTTCATTGTAGTCATAGATAAATTCAACTGTTCCAGCACCTGTATAGCCAACCGCTTTGGCAGCCTTTACCGCTGCATCTCCCATTTGCTCCCTGATTTCTGAATCAAGGGCAGGAGATGGTGATTCTTCCAAAAGCTTTTGCAGGCGTCTTTGGATCGAGCAGTCGCGTTCGCCCAAATGGATCGTATTTCCGTAGTTATCAGCAAGCACTTGGATCTCAACGTGGCGAAAATCTTCTATGTATTTTTCGATGTATACACCTGGATTCCCAAATGCAGTTGCCGCTTCCTGCTGTGTAATCTTAATGCCATTAATCAATTCCTCTTCAGTGCGGGCAACCCTAATTCCTTTTCCGCCTCCGCCTGCGGTGGCTTTTATAATTACAGGATACCCAATTTCATTAGCAAGCGAAACCGCTTCTTCCACATTTTCTATAATTCCCTGTGAACCTGGTACGATTGGCACGCCGGCCTGTTTCATCGTTTCCCGCGCAACGTCTTTTGTTCCCATTTTTGAAATGGCGTCAGCGCTCGGGCCGACAAACGTGACATTCACTTCTTCACATAATTCAGCGAAATCAGCATTTTCAGCTAAAAATCCGTATCCCGGATGAATGGCGTCCGTGCCAGTCAGCTTTGCAACACTCACAATATTTGTAACGTTTAAATAGCTGTCTTTTGATGCTTTCGGTCCGATACAAAAAGCTTCATCGGCCATTTGAACATGAAGGGCATCTTTATCAGCTTCTGAATAAACAGCGACAGTCTCAATTCCGAGCTCTCTGCAGGCTCTGATGATTCTGACAGCAATTTCTCCTCTGTTGGCGATCAATAGCTTTTTAATCATGTTCAGTCTCCTTACTCCGCTTTTACAAGAAATAGAGGTTGTCCGTATTCGACCAGCTGGCCGTTTTCTACTAATACTTCAACGATTTCGCCTTTCACTTCTGCTTCGATTTCGTTGAAAAGCTTCATCGCTTCTACAATGCAGACAACTGTGTTTTCATTTACTTTTGAACCGGCTGTTACATACGGGCCAGCTTCCGGTGATGAAGAAGCATAAAATGTTCCTACCATTGGTGAAGTGATTTTATGCAGATTCTCATCTTGCTTTGGTGCTTCTTGGGCAGGTGCCGCTGCTTGCTGCGCTTGCGGCTGAACTGCCTGCGGAGCCTGTGCTTGTACAGGTGCTGCAGGTGCCTGCTGCATGACTTGAACCGTGCCTGCTTCGTGTTTTTTCAGTTTTAAGGATACACCTTCATTTTCATATACGAATTCGTCAATTGTAGACTCGTCAATTGCTTTAATCAGCTCGTGGATTTCTTTGATATTTAACATTCAATCGCACTCCTATGTATGAAATTTCTTTTTTTATAGGTTACTACTAAAAGTACATACTATGTTCATCTTACAGGAGCGGACTTTTGAATTCAACTCTAATATGACAGCAACGCAAAAAGCCCGCTTGTTTAGCAGGCTTCTTTTTCCTCTTTCTTACTTGGATGGTTCAAATGTGACAGCGACATCTTTCATTGTTTTGATTTCTTTTGCCACAAGGTCTATAATGGCTGTCGCCTTCGATTTAGAGTGTTTGTCTGATTTGACTGTAATATTGATTTTATCTCCTTCAGCATTAACAAGCGCATCCTCGTAACCTTGTGTTTTAATCAGCGTTTCCAGCTGTTTTTCTGTTCCTTCCACTTCACTGAGAGCCGTCATTTTATCGTATGCTTCGCTTTTCTCCTTGGCTGTTGCATCATCGCTTGACACAATGGCATTCAGCTCTTCTCTTTCTTTGCTTCTGGCATCTTCTAAATCAAGACGGTACGTTGTAAACAAATCATCATCGGCTGTTTCCGTAACAACAGTTCCTTTTTCACTGGCTTCAGCGGATGTTTCCTTGTCTGCTGATGAATCTTTCGTTCCCTTTGTTCCATCTTCTTTTCCTTTTTCAGTTTCTGTACCGCTTTTTTCCTTCTTGTCTTGCTTGGCAGGCGCTTTTTCAGTTGCGACCTCTCCGCTGTCAGACGCGCTTTTTTCACTTTGCATCTCCACGGCGTTTTTGCTTTCCGGCGACATGATATAGTAGACGCTTAACACCACGACAAGACTGAGCATTGTTAATAGCCAAACGGTTTGTTTTTTAAGCATTTATGAATCCTCCTTTATTTTTTTAGGGGCAACCGCAACCCGGTGGCTTGGAACATCCAGGACCCGTGTCACCGCTTCGATAATGGTTTGTTTTATTTGAACGTTGTCCACTCCTTGAGCAACAACGAGTACACCGCGTATATCAGGTTTTTTCGTTTGGACGACGACAGGTGTTTCTTTATCGCCGTTTTTGATCATGACGATTTCTTCCTCCGATGTTTGGTCTGTAACGCTTCTTGTTCCGCCTTCTTTGTCAGTTTCTTCAGTGGTTGTATTTTTGTTTGATTTGTTTTTTTCGTATACTTTCAGCGACGTTGCATCTACATTCACGACAACCGAGACATCGTCCACACCAATGATTGTTTCAAGAATTTCTTTCAGCTGATTTTCGTATTCTTTTTCATAGTCATCGATCGAGTCTTTAGGTTTATCAGATTTTGAGGCTTTAAACACTTCAGCTGTTTTCTCTTTGCTGTCTGCGGAATGTTGCGATGATACGGCCGTTATCGTTTTGGCGTTTTCTGTTTTCTCAGGTGAAGAAAACAGCTGGCTGACAAGCATAAAGGAAACTCCGAGAACAAAAACGAATAGAAAGTAATGATATTTGGTCAGCTTCGGCTTTTCGCCGTCCTTCATTTGTCCCGGAAGAAACTGCTTTTTCAATACATTCCATAATCCGTTTTTATTCATTGCCGACACTCTCCCCGCCTTCCATATGAACCGTAATTTTCTCACTTCCGATTTCCCAAATGTCCGCGAGCTGCGTTTGTATCTGTTTGGCTTCTCTTTGTTCGGCTGCTTCTTTCGTTACGTATGCATGATCTGTATCAATGTGGACCGGCGCGACCGTTTGGACCGTTTTTTCAGAAGACGGGGCCATATACACGCTGATTGTTTTAATATCCTCTTCTGAATCTACCTTTTCTCCTGCCGTGAGTTTGATGCGGCCTACTTTATATTCATCATGACTGAATCTCTCCTCCGCTTTCTTTTTTAGTTGGACAGCCATTTCTTCTAGAATATATGCGCGCTGGGAAGCTTGTATTTCTATTTTTTTTGAATTGATTTGATTTTTTATGTCGGCAGACTCTGACTGCCCGTTTTTTGTGAGGTATTCAAAGATGACTTCGGGGTCTGTCTTGAAAAGTTTAAAAATCGGCGTAAGCATGACGACAATCAAGAGCAGGCTGACTACCATTTTTGCGTACTTTTGCATGCTGGAGCTCGGCAGCAGCATATCAATCACAATTGCAAATAGGATAAACAACACGATGGTGGTAAGCCATTCCGTTAAAAAACTCATTCGCCTGCCTCCTTCATTTCATCATCATCGTGAGGTTTCCGGCTGTGATTATGACAGTAAGGCTTAAAAAAAACATGAGAGACACAATAGCGAGAGCTGCAAAAATATAAATGACGCTTTTGCTGATGACGTCAAGGCAGGTGATGACGGGCCCGCCTCCAAGCGGCTGAAGAATCGCGGCTGCCAGCTTATAAATAAAAGCGAGGGAAAGCACCTTGATTGCCGGAAATGCCGCGATACAGATCAAAATAGCGACACCGAGAATCCCTACCGTATTTTTCAGCAGTAAAGAGGCGCTGATTACTGTATCTGTTGCGTCTGTAAACATTCGGCCAAGCACAGGAATAAAATTTCCGGTTATAAATTTAGCCGTCCTGAGCGTAATGCCGTCTGTCACTGCAGCTGAGGCTCCCTGAACAGAGATGACGCCGAGAAAGATGGTAAGAAAAACAGCCAGTGCTCCGATGGCGATATTTCTGAGCAGGTTAGCCAGCTGTGTTACTTTGTATTGTTCAGTCATCGTGCTGACAATGCTCAGAATCGCTGATAAAAAAATCAGCGGCATGACGATATTCTGAATCAAGAGACCGCTCGTGTTCATCAGGAAGAGGATAACAGGATGAAAGAAGGCAGCAGATACAGCTCCGCCTGAGGAAGCCAAAAGCGCCAAGAGGAGCGGAATGAGCGCCAGGATAAAGCTGGTCATCGTCTGAATCGCCTCAGTTGCATAGTTAATTGCCACATGAAAGCTATTAAGCGCAAGTATAATCAGCACCATGTACACAATTGAGTAAGCGACCTTACTGACGGTGCTTTGCTGAAAAGCATTTTGCAAAAGCTGCAGAATGACGCAAAAAATCGTGAGCAAAATCAATGTGCCCAGCAGCTTTCCGTTGGCAAGCACTTCATGAAACAAATAAGAAAAGAGAGCTTTCAGCCATTCTTGCGGTGAGAATGATTTATCGCCATTGATAAACTCCATTAAGCTGCCTTTTTGGCTTTCCGGCAGCAGTCCGCCGTATTCTGTCATAATGTCATTCCAAAATTCCCCGATCTTATCTGTTTCAAGCGAGGCTGCTGTCCTTTCCGCTAATTGCTCGGCTGTTTCAGCATGGTCTTCCGTTTGTTCTGCATTACCAGCTGCTTGTACAATTTCTGCACGGCCTGCTATGATCAGCACGGCCAAAAGCAAAACCCATTGAAAGCGCTTCAATCTACCGCCTCCTTTCGGTTATGACATAGAAGGTATAAGTCCGAGAATCGTTTCGATAATGACGGTTAAAATAGGCACAGCCATTACGAGTATTAAAATTTTCCCCGCCAATTCTATTTTCGAGGCGATGGCCCCTTGGCCGGCATCTTTTGTGAGCTGTGCCCCGAATTCAGCAATATAGGCGATTCCGATAATCTTTAAAATGGTTTCAACATAGACCATGTTGACATTTGCATTAATCGCAATTTTTTCTATCATTCGAATAATGTCGTAGATTTGGTCTACTAAATAAAGAAAAATGGCACATCCGGCAAAAACGACGATTAAAAACGCAAAAGTCGGCTTTTGTTCTTTTACGATTAAAGAAAGGAAGGTGGCGATCAGCCCTAAACCTACAATTTGAACAATGTCAATCTGCAAGCCCCCCTATCCTTGGAATAAAAACACAGCTTTTATCTTTTTAAATAGGTCATCTACAATCGTGGCGACCATAAATAAAATATAGATAAAACCTAACAGCGTCACCCACTGAGCGTATTCTTTCTTGCCCATCTGATCCAATATCGTGTGTAAAAAAGCGACCACGATCCCCACTCCGGCGATTTGAAATATGACATTCACGTCTACTCCCATTTTATTTTTGCTCCCCTCACGTTTACATCAATAGAAGAATGAGTAACAAGCCCGCTAAAAAGCCCAAACTTTTTATCATCTTTTCATTTTTCGCTTGCGCCTGCTCAGCATCCGCTTCAGAGGCTTCCAAATGTGTCAGCGCCAGCTTGATGTGCTTTTGCTGAGAGATTCGATCATGAATCCCGAGCGTCTCGCCAAACTGCTTCAGCACTTCGTATTCGCTTTTTTTCAAAGACAGGGTGTCCCATACCTTCTTTAAGCTTTGCTCCCACGCCGTTTTCGCGGAATCACTTCCCTTGTCCAGCTGATCACTGAATGCGGAAAAAAGAGCTGAAACAGGCTGTGTGAGCTGTTTGGCAATCTGCTGTGAAGCAGTATGAAGCGGTGTATGGCCGTACATGATTTCAGCCTCGAGGGATTGAAGCGCCGCACGCAGCTGGCGGATTTGCCGCGGCCGTTCTGTATAAATCTTCGCCATCTCAAAACCTGTCCATGTTGTCGCTACCACAATGAATACAGCGCCCAGCAGCTTCAGCATGTTTTCACGCCCGTCGTCCTAGACAGCACATTTCCGTCTTTGTCATAAATTTGGCTCACTGTGCCCGGCCCTTTTGCTCTTGATAATTCCAAATAGCGGTCAAAGACTCTTTCTTCCCACAAACGCTTCAATGAAGGCCGCTTCATCAGGTCGGATATGCTCCAGCCATGCGCCGATACGATTACTGAAACACCAGCATGCAGTGCCTCCAGAAGTGCATCTGTATCTTCCATACGCCCGATTTCATCGACAATCATCACCTCAGGGCTCATGGATCGAATCATCATCATCAGCCCTTCAGCTTTTGGACAGGCGTCTAACACGTCAATTCTCTGACCAAATTGATGCTGCGGAATGCCGCGAAGACATCCGGCAATTTCTGACCGTTCATCGACGATTCCTGTCTTTACGGGCAGCATGGGTTTTTTGCCGGTGCTTGAGAGCCTCGCAAGGTCCCGGAGAAGTGTTGTTTTGCCGGTTTGGGGCGGTCCGATAATCAGCGTATTCAGCCAGCTGTCTTGATATAAGTATGGAAGCAGCGGCTCCGCAATCCCCAGCTTTTGCCGGGCAATTCGTATATTAAAAGATGCGATGTCACGGAGGCCTTTCACACCTCCGTTTTCCGTAATGACTCTGCCCGCCAGTCCGACTCTGTGGCCGCCTCTGATCGTGACATACCCTTTCTTCAGCTCTTCTTCAAGAGTATACATACTATAGTTGCTAAGCCGGCTCAGGATCAGATGGGCATCCTCGGCCGTGCCCGCATAGGACAAATAAACAGGTTGTCCTCTTCGAATCAATTCAACAGGGCGGTTGATCCGAATTCTGACTTCTTCGATTTCCAGCCATTGTTGTTCCGGTATTTCAGAAAGGGCGTTTTTCATGGATTCGGGGAGAACCTCAGCGATTTCATTCAACAGAGCCTCCTCCTTTCTACCGATTGGCTTCTTTAAAATGTATGATGTGAGGCAGACTTTATGACAAGCCTCTCTTTATTTATGAACACCCGCCAAAATCAAAACAACACCCGTAAAAATCAGAATCAGCTTTGCATACGAAAGCTGCCCGGCAATTTGGTAGATTCCGACAGTCATCGTAATGATAAAAATCAACGGACCGACAATAGCGAGAATGCTGTTAACCACAACCGCCTTCCGGACATCGTTGGTCACAAGCATGACAATTGCTGCCGTCAGCTCAATCATAGAGGATAAAACTCGTAATCCCGCCATTGTTAAAACAGTAGAATTGATATTTCCAAGTAAAAATTTCATAGCACTCTCCCAACCTCCCATTTTTTTATATGATATGCTCTAGCTTGCTGAAGTAGTCTTGTCATTTTCGTATAAAAGAAAGATTCTGTTTTTGGGCACAAAAAAAAAGCCTGCTCCCATTTGGGAACAGACTTCTTTTTTTCTTTCTATGCTCTTGAAACGTAAGAACCGTCTGATGTATTGACAACAAGTGTGTCGCCTTCATTCACAAAGAACGGCACGTTTACAACAAGCCCGGTTTCAGTTTTCGCAGGTTTTGTACCGCCTGACGCTGTATCACCTTTAATACCAGGTTCAGTTTCAACAACTTTCAGCTCAACTGTGTTTGGAAGTTCGATACCAAGTGTTTCATCCTGGTACATCATGATATGCACAGACATGTTTTCTAGCAGGTATTTTAATTCTTCTTCGATTTGAGTTGCGCTCAGTTCAAGCTGCTCATAAGAAGAAGTATCCATAAATACGTGCTGATCTCCGTTTGCATATAGATATTGCATTGTTTTGGTTTCGATTTGCGCTTTCGCTACTTTTTCACCAGCGCGGAATGTTTTTTCCTGAATCGCGCCAGTGCGAAGGTTGCGGAGTTTAGAGCGGACAAATGCCGCACCTTTTCCAGGTTTTACGTGCTGGAAGTCAACGACGCGCCAAATGCCGCCATCTACTTCAATTGTTAATCCTGTACGGAAATCGTTAACTGAAATCATGTTTAATGTCCTCCTATATTCCAATCACAAAATAATAAGTTCTTTTGGGGAATGGGTGATTGTCCGGTTGCCGTTTTCTGTAATCACGATGTCATCTTCAATGCGGACACCGCCTGTTTCTGGTATGTAAATGCCCGGCTCCACTGTGACCACCATACCCGGTTCAAGGATAGCTGAAGATCTGACGGATAATCCCGGCGATTCATGAACTTCCATGCCGAGCCCGTGCCCGGTTGAATGGCCGAAATAGTCACCGTAGCCTTTTGCAGCAATATGATCCCTTGTGAGGGCGTCAGCCTCTTTTCCTGTCATTCCCGGCTTAATATGTGCGACGCCAAGCGCCTGAGCATCAAATACAACCTGATAGATCTCCTTCAATTGATCACTGGGCTGACCTACAGCGACCGTCCGGGTAATATCAGAACAATATCCTTTATAATAAGCGCCAAAATCAAGCGTAACAAGGTCTCCGCTTTCAATCAGTTTGTCACTGGCCACACCGTGCGGAAGGCTTGAACGAAGGCCTGAGGCGACAATCATATCAAAAGAAGAGCTGTCTGCTCCCTGGCTTCTCATATAAAACTCCAGCTCATTGGCAACAGCGATTTCAGAAATGCCGGGTTTCATAAACGTCAAGATATGTCTGAAGGCATCATCTGCAATCTTCGCAGCTTCCTCTAATATCTTAATCTCTTCACTAGACTTAATCAAGCGCAACTTTTCCACGGATTCAGCCACAGGCACTAATTCGGCATCACTGATAACGGCGTTGTATGAAGCGTAAGTGCCATATGTCATGCTGTTCTGTTCAAAACCGAGACGCTTGATGCCAAACGATTCAACAGTGTCGGCAGTGGTCTGAATCAAGCTGCCGCCATGTTCAATGATCTCAAAACCCTTTACCTGAACCTTCGCCTGCTCAGTATAACGAAAATCCGTAATAAACGCTGCTTTGTCACCCGATATAACAGCCAAACCCGCCGAACCTGTAAACCCTGTCATATAGCGTACATTCGTGCTGCTTGTAATCAGCATGCCGTCAATTCCCAGCTGTCCAAACAGGTTTCTTAATTTCTCTAGCTTCATCTTGATTCTCCCCCTTGCTGGCTTAATAAGTAGCGAACAGCAAGCTTGTAGCCTTCAGCTCCAAGACCGACAATCTGCCCTTTCGCAACAGGAGCGATAACCGACTGATGCCTGAATTCTTCCCTGGCGTATAAGTTTGATAAATGCACCTCTACCACAGGAAGACTGATGCTTGAAACAGCATCCCTGATCGCATAACTGTAATGACTCAGGGCGCCGGGGTTCAGAGCAATCCCGCTGTATTGCTCCTCAGCCTCATGTATCGCATCTATCAAATCACCTTCGTGATTAGACTGGAAGAAAGTGAGCTGGATATGTAAGGCTTCAGCAAACTGAAAAAGATCTGTTTCAATATCGGTCAGTGTCTGGCGGCCGAATACTTCAGGCTCACGACTCCCAAGCCGGTTAACATTCGGTCCGTTTAAAATCAAAAAATGAGGCACATAATCTCTCCTTTTCGCGAGGGTTTCTCATGTAAAAAATGTTCACTTCTCGTGAACATTTTATCATACTGGAAAAGGATTATACACTATTCTCTATGCATTCCCAGCGCACGTGCAAGCTTTTCCGAATTCAGCTCATTGTATTCAAATGAAATGGAATACCCGACAAACAGCCCGTAAAGCAAATAAATGCAAATGGTCGTAATAATTGTATCTGATGTCAGTTCGGTCACCGTGCGCACATCTGGAAAAATCGGATTAAAAACAAAAAACACGAGCAGCCAAAGCACCAAGCCGTATAAAATACCCGGCCACATTGTTTTTAAACGTTTCAATAGAAGAAAATAAAGAAACGCTGCGCCAATTGAAATTACTCCAATCAAAATGATGCTGATTACCGTTCCCAGCCCATGTTTTTTCCACTCTCCGAGCACAAACGGCTGCAATATCATATTCGGGCTGATTTCGGAAAAATGAAACAAATATGCGATATAAGCAACGAAACTCCAAAGTACGCCTCCGCAAAAACCTGTTGCCGCCACCCTGCCGGCCATTGAAACAGGCGGCTTTTGCTTCTCATTCAATTCTTCATTTTGTTCTGTATCTTTTTCGCTTGTCATCATGGCACCTCCAGTTAAAGTGTGCCCAAAAAATGAAATGTCAATAAAAAAGCTCACACTTTTTGACAGCTGCGAGTAAAATTTGAAAATAACGGGTATAATGCATGTAGAAAAAGCAAGGCTATGGCAATTTTTTCAGCCTGTCAATCTAGAGGTTTAGCGTTGTTTCCTGTACAATAGAGTGAAAGGAAATGGTTAGCAATCCTAAAGAAATAGGCAGGTTGATAATATGTCAAAACATAAAGTTCCGCCCGCTTACGGCGGGCAGGCTGTTGTGGAAGGCGTTATGTTTGGCGGAAAGCATCATTACGTTACAGCCATCAGAAGAACGGATGGAAGCATTGACTTTTTTAAGCTTCCACGCAAACACAACCCGAAACTGAACATCGTGAAAAAGATCCCGTTTTTACGGGGGATCGCGGCCATTATCGAAGCGAGTGCAAACGGCACAAAGCATTTGAATTTTTCAAGCGAACGTTACGGGCTCGATCCATCTGAAGACGAGACACTTGAGCAGGAAGAAAAAAAATCCTCCGGGCTGTCTATGTATCTCAGCCTCGCAGTTATAGGCGTTCTATCATTTTTGTTCAGTAAATTCGTATTTACATTGGTTCCAGTTTTCTTAGCGGAACTGACAAGGCCGATTTTTTCCTCGGACACGGCGCAAATCGCGTTTGAAAGCCTGTTTAAGTTGATTTTGCTGCTCGGTTACATCTATTTTTTGTCCATGACACCGCTTATTAAAAGAGTGTTTCAATATCATGGAGCCGAACATAAAGTCATAAACTGTTATGAACAGAATTTGCCAATTACTGTGGAGAACGTCCAAAACCAATCTCGGCTTCATTACCGCTGCGGATCAAGCTTTATTTTATTTACGATTATTGTCGGCATGTTTGTTTATTTACTCGTTCCGACAGATCCGCTTTGGCTGCGTGTTATAGATCGTGTCGCACTGATACCGGTCGTGCTTGGTATATCCTTTGAAGTTCTGCAGCTGACAAACAAAGTGCGTGACATTCCCGGTCTGAAATTACTTGGGTACCCGGGTCTTTGGCTTCAGCTGTTAACCACAAAGGAACCTAAGGATGACCAGGTTGAAGTTGCCATCGAAAGCTTTAACGAACTTCTCAGACTCGAAGCATTGTCTGAGCAAAATCAGAAGCCTTCTCACAACGTCATCTAAAATCCGTTGCCCTGCTATTACTTTCGGAGGTGGACAGTTATGAATCATCGTGTACAACCTATTATTGCTGTATTAATTGCGCTGGGAGCGTTCGGTTTCCTCTATGTGCTGGTAACCAATCCCGGAGAAATGGCAAAAATGGCGGTAACCGTCATCGTGGCAGGTATCATTATTTATTTTATTGTGAAATATGTAATGAATCGAAATGCGGGCAGCGAAGGAGCAGCCTTCAAAAAAGCGGCGAAACAATCGCGGCGCCGGATGAAAGAACAAAAAGCAAAACACCGCGCCGGACATAAGGGACGTGTCAGCCACCTGCGAAGCGTTCCGAGCGCCAGCAAGCCTAAGCCGATGATTCTCAAGAAAAAAAGCCAGACTCAGCTGACTGTTATAGAAGGGAAAAAAAATAAAAAGAAAAACAGGGCGCTTTTTTAATAGGTCCACTGCTTTAAAAACAGCTCTGTCCGTCTTTTACCTAGCTCAATCAGGGCTAGTTTTTTTTGTTGTGTTAAATGAAAATCAGTTGCCATTACGCCATCAACCGGGAGAAAAATGATATTTTGTTCATAGCGTGACGCAATGTGCCTTGCGTCATGGGCATCCTTCATCGTTTCAAACAGGGCGCCGAACAGTTCAAAAGCGTTGCGGATATTTTTTTTCGGACGCTCTCTTTCACGTGGCGCAAGCGTGACACCGATCACAGGGCGCTTTCTTTCCTTTGAGAACAGCCAGATTGGAAAATTGCTTAACACGCCTCCGTCGACAACCGTGGCGGTGCCTGTGTCCGTTTTTAATTTTATCGGTTCAAAGAAATACGGGATGCTGCAGCTCATTCTGACCGCTCTGGCAACCGGGAACATATCTGGATTTAACCCGTAACGGGCCAAATCGTCCGGCAAAACAATCATGGTGCCGTTTGTCAGATCAGAAGCAATAAGGCGCAGAGACCCTTTCTGCAAATCGCCGAAAACCCTTATGCCTTTCGCTCTTAACAGATCAGCAATCCATTTTTCTATCGTATCGCCTTTGTATAAGCCAAGACGCCAGTAGATGGACACCCACTGGAGCATCTTTAAGGGGAGAAATGAGTACCTCTGATCCAGCAATTTCTCTCCGTCCACTTCTTCAATTAAAGCGTGGATTTCCTTACTGGTGTAACCTGACGCAATGAAAGCGGCAATAATGGCGCCCGCGCTTGTACCCGCAACCCTTTTAAAGCGGAAGCCTTTTTCCTCAAGCGCTTCATAAGCGCCTGCAAGCGCAATGCCTTTTACTCCTCCGCCGGAAAACACACCGTCAATATACATCTCATTCCCTCCCCCTCCATCCGATCGTTTATTACCATTTTAAGAAAACACGCGAAGAAATAGACCAATGAATGACGGGCGGCGTCAGCGTATCAAAAAAGACGGCCTCCTTCGAGACCGCCTTTTTACTGATTATGATGTTCTGTTTTCTTTTGGATTGATTTCAGATCTTTTTTACGGGCATCATCTTCTTCAAAATATTGAACAAGATCCCCGATGCGATCAATACTGTTCCAGCTTAAATGATGTTCGATTCCTTCGACATCGTTATATATTTTCTCTTCATCAACACCAATGATTCTTAAAAACTGCTCAAGCAATTCATGTCTGTATACCAGCCGTTTGCCTATTTTTTTCCCTTTAGACGTTAACACGAGACCGCGATATTTTTCATAAATTAAATATTCGTCTTTATCTAGTTTTTGAACCATTTTTGTTACAGAGGAGGGATGGACTGCCAATGCTTCCGCGATATCGGAAACTCGTGCATATCCTTTTTCTTCAATCAGCATATAAATCTGTTCAATATAATCTTCCATACTTGGTGTTGTCATCGAAACCCTCCCAAAAAGCACCTTAACTTTATAAACCATTACAAGTTTACACTAATGAACTTGAAAAAACAAGGATGCTCCGCGGGTCAAAAGCCCTGTTTACCGCTTATAATTCCATTCATCTGAAGCATACTTTGTTTCAGCCAAGTGATGAACAAAATCAAGCTCTTCCTGAGAAAGTTCATATGGCTCCAAATGAATGTTAAGACCTGTTTCAAATCCTTCTTTAAAGGCTTTGCGAGCCTCATCCATCGTCACCCGCTTTTCGGTGAGTTCATTAATGGCAACCGCTTTATTTTTGAAATTGCGCTGCATCCGCTCTCTTACTCTTTCACTTGGATATAAGAACAGATCGAACAGCTTGTCCTCATCTAAATCAAGAAGAATGGAGCCATGCTGAAGAATCACGCCTTTTTGTCTCGTTTGCGCGCTTCCCGCCACCTTGCGCCCCTCAACCACTAGCTCATACCATGAAGGCGCGTCAAAACAAACAGATGACCGCGGATTTTTTAAGCTTTCTTTTTCTTTTTCAGTTCTCGGGATGGCAAAGTAAGCGTCCAGACCGAGATTTCTAAAGCCTTGAAGTATGCCTTCTGAAATAACCCGGTAAGCCTCAGTAACAGTCGCCGGCATCTCGGGGTGCTCTTCCGAAACAATTACGCTGTATGTCAGTTCCTGATCGTGCAGCACACCTCTCCCGCCGGTCGGGCGTCTGACGAATCCGAGATTATATTTATGTACTGCTTCAAAATTGATTTCCTTTTTAATATTTTGAAAATACCCTACAGAAAGTGTCGCCGGATTCCAGCCGTAAAAACGGATAACCGGGGGGATTTTCTTTTCGCTGTGCCAATATAAAAGCGCTTCATCAAGCGCCATATTGAATGCAGGACTTGCATTGCCTGAGTCTATAAACCGCCAAGTTTCTTTTTGCATTTTAAGACCTTCCTTACCGTTTTAATAGAATCAGTTTATCAAACTGTCGGGAAAATGAAAAATATTTTAGTTCCATTATAGATGACAATCACGCTGTGCTTTACTATAATAGTATTTGTCGAAAACGGCTCTATGACCTTGTTTTATGAAGCAGGGTTTTGATTTTATATGCTAAAGGAGTAGAATCACATTGTCTAATATGATCGTTTTGATTATTTTTGCTGCGTTTATCATCTATATGATTGCTTCATATGTCTATCAGCAGCGAATTATGAAAACACTTACCGAAGAAGAATTCCGCGCGGGTTACCGCAAAGCGCAGCTTATTGACGTTCGTGAGCCAAATGAGTTTGAGGGCGGACATATTTTAGGCGCCCGCAACATCCCGCTTTCCCAGCTGAAACAGAGAAAAAATGAGATCCGTACGGACAAGCCTGTTTACCTGTACTGCCAAAACAGTGTCCGCAGCGGACGCGCGGCACAAACCCTGCGCAAAAACGGCTGCACTGAGATTTACAACCTAAAAGGCGGCTTTAAAAAATGGGGCGGAAAGATTAAAGCGAAGAAATAAAGCAAACAGCTGTCTGGTAGACAGCTGTTTTTATTTATCTTTCTACCGCCTCGTATCTGAGCACCGGGTGTCTCGCCGCTTTTGTTTCATCCATTCTTTTTACAATCGTTGTATGCGGGGCCTCCTGAACAAGTTCCGGATTCTCCTCCGCTTCTTTTGCGATTTGAATCATAGCATCAATAAACGCGTCCAGTGTTTCCTTTGATTCGGTCTCTGTCGGCTCGATCATGATGCATTCTTCAACATTAAGCGGGAAATAAATCGTCGGCGGATGATAGCCGAAATCAAGCAGCCGTTTTGCAATATCAAGCGTACGCACTCCCAGCTTTTTCTGCCGCTTCCCTGATAATACAAATTCATGCTTGCAATGGCGGTCAAACGGAAGATCGTAATAAGGCGCGAGTTTTCTCATCATATAATTGGCGTTTAACACTGCGTTCTCAGTAACAGCCTTTAATCCGTCAGGCCCCATGGAGCGAATATACGTATACGCTCTCACATTAATGCCAAAGTTGCCGTAATACGGCTTCACACGGCCGATCGCATGAGGGCGGTCATAATCAAACGTAAAGCGCCCTTCTTTTTTGACTAAAACTGGCTTTGGCAAATAAGGAATCAGATCTTGTTTTACGCCGACAGGGCCTGAGCCGGGGCCTCCGCCGCCATGAGGGCCTGTGAATGTTTTATGCAGGTTGAGGTGCACCACGTCAAATCCCATATCACCAGGTCTCGCCTTGCTTAAAACGGCATTTAAATTAGCGCCGTCATAATACAGTTTCCCCCCCGCTTGGTGTACAATTTCCGCCATCTCTGTAATCTGCTCCTCAAACAAGCCGAGCGTGTTCGGATTCGTCAGCATAAGAGCTGCAGTTTCTTCATTCACTGCTCTTTTTAAATCCTCTAAATCAACAAGCCCTTTTTCATTCGATTTCACCGTAACGGTTTCAAAGCCTGCTACTGTTGCTGATGCAGGATTCGTCCCATGCGCGGAATCAGGGACAATGACCTTCGTCCGCTTGAAATCCCCGCGAGCTTCATGATAGGCACGGATCATCATCAGCCCCGTCCATTCGCCGTGCGCTCCGGCAGCAGGCTGAAGCGTAACCTCATCCATTCCCGTTATTTCTTCAAGGTGTTTGCTTAAATCATATAAAAGCTCTAATGCGCCTTGCACCGTGTCTTCATCCTGAAGAGGATGAATCGCAGCAAAACCAGGAATACGTGCGATTTTTTCATTGATTTTCGGATTATATTTCATCGTGCAAGAACCAAGAGGATAAAAACCGGAATCCACCCCGTGATTGCGTTTGGACAGCGCTGTATAATGGCGCATGATGTCCAGCTCTGAAACCTCCGGCAGCGCTGCGTCTTCGTCACGAATATAGGTGTCTGACAAGAGGTCCCCCAATTCGATTTCCGGTACATCGAGCTCCGGCAGACTATAGCCGATTCGGCCTTCTCTTGAAAGTTCAAAAATAAGTGCCTGGTCCTGATTACTCATGGCGATCCCCCAATTCCTGAATGAGTGCGTCAATTTCTTCTTTTGTTCTCAGCTCCGTTACAGCAATCAGCATATGGCAGTCCAGCTCCGGATACGTCAACCCAAGATCATATCCGCCAATCATGCCTTTTGCCAGCAAACGCTTGTTCACAGCTCTCACCGGCTCATCCAGTTTGATGACAAATTCATTAAACATCGGCCCGTCAAACATAACAGTAAGGCCTGCTTTTTTTGCTTCTTGCTTTGCATAGTTGGCTTTTAAGAGATTTTGGCGGGCTATATCTTTTACGCCGTTTTTTCCGAGAGCAGTCATGGCCACTGATGCTGCCAGCGCATTTAAAGCTTGGTTCGAGCATATATTTGATGTTGCTTTATCCCGGCGGATATGCTGCTCCCTGGCTTGCAGGGTAAGCACAAAGCCTCTTTTTCCGTTTTCGTCTTCCGTTTGTCCGACGAGACGGCCCGGCACCTTTCTCATTAATTTTTTAGTAACGGCAAAAAAGCCGCAATGCGGGCCGCCGTATGCTGAAGGAATGCCGAAAGGCTGCGCATCACCGACGACGATATCAGACTGAAACTTGCCCGGCGGAGTGAGAAGACCTAGCGCCAGCGGGTTAGCTGAAACAATAAACATGGATTTCCCTTGATGAGCGATAGGCTCAATTTCCTTTAGCGGCTCGATCCTGCCGAAAAAATTCGGGTACTGAACGATCACTGCGGCTGTGTTCTCGCAAACGGTTTGGCGCAATGCATCAAGATCCGTAACGCCATCCGCAGCGGGTACTTCAACAACATCAATATACTGACCTTTTGCGTACGTTTTCAGCACCTCTCGCGATTCAGGATGCACGGTTTTTGACACAACAATTTTTTTCTTTTTCGTGTGGCCTGAAGCAAGCATTGCTGCTTCTGCCAAGGCTGTTCCGCCGTCATACATCGAGGAGTTGGCGATATCCATGCCTGTCAGTTCACAGATCATCGTTTGGAATTCAAAAATAGCCTGGAGCTCTCCTTGTGAAATCTCTGGCTGATAAGGCGTATATGCGGTATAAAACTCAGAGCGCGAAATGACATGATCCACAATGACAGGCTGATAGTGGTCATATACACCCGCTCCTAAGAAAGAAGCGTATTGTACGGTATCACGATTTTTAGAGGCCAGCTTTGTCAGTTCTCTTGTTAATTCTGTTTCTGATTTCGCTTTTTTGATTTGATACTCTTTTTTATATTTGACGTTTTCCGGTATATCAGCAAATAAATCATCGATGCTGCTTACGCCGATAGTAGCAAGCATCTCCTGTTTATCCTTTTCTGTTGCGGGCAAATAACGGTGCTTCATGTGTTGTCTCCTCTCTCCAAGAAAAAATATTAGCGTTTATAAAATGGTGTTTTGACAACCTTTGCTTTCACTAATTTTTTGCGAATCTCTACATCTACAACAGTCCCGATCTCACTTGTTTCCGAATCAATTAAGGCAAGGCCGACGTTTTTCCCTAATGTCGGTGACTGCGTGCCGGTTGTCACCTTTCCGACAGACTTGCCATTTTGGAAAACCTCATATCCGTGCCGCGGTATCCCTTTTTCAATCATTTCGAGACCGACAAGTTTGCGCTTCGCTCCGTTTTCTTTTTGTTCACTCAATACTGACTTACCGAAAAAGTCAGACTCCTTATTGTGCTTTACAGCAAAGCCTATACCTGCTTCAATCGGTGTAATATCCCGGGTCAGCTCCTGACCGTAGAGCGGGAGCTTCGCTTCAAACCGGAGTGTATCACGTGCACCAAGACCGCATGGAATCAATCCGTATGCATCCCCTGCATCGATGATTTTTTTCCAAATATGCATAGCATCATCACTGCGGCAGTAAATTTCATACCCGTCTTCTCCCGTATAGCCAGTGCGTGAAATAAGTGCTTTGCGGCCGCTGATATCGGCTTCATCAATAAACGCAAACGGCTTTAATGCAGACACATCTGCATCTGTCAGATTTTTTAAGACCGCTTCTGCTTTCGGTCCCTGTACAGCCAAGAGCGCGATTTGATCTGACTGGTTGTCAATCTGTACATCACCTGCTGCATGTTCTTTCATCCAAGCCAAGTCTTTATCTATATTAGAAGCATTAATGACAAGCAGATAGCGGTTCTCTTCTTTTTGATAGATAAGCAAATCATCGACGGTTCCGCCATCCGGGTAACACATCGCTGTATATTGAGCACGGCCTGGCGTTAACGCGGAAACATCATTTGTCATCAATCTTTGCAAAAAAGACAGACTGTCGTTCCCTGACACTTCGACTTCTCCCATATGAGATACATCAAACAAACCGGCTGCAGTTCGGACAGCCTCGTGTTCTTTTTTTATAGAAGAAAATTGAACAGGAAGCTCCCAACCTCCGAAATCAATCGTTTTTCCTCCATATTCCTTATACAGGTCAAATAACGGCGTTCTTTTCAGCATCTAATTCCTCCCCTTTATCAACGGCGCAGCTAAAAAACATACAAAAAAGGACAGAGAAACACCTCATGTAAAATGAAGGTTCTCTGTCCTGGCACCTGAAAGTTTACTTTGCATACGCAAAGACGTCCCCTTTGGTGGTTTGCGCATCCGCACAAACACTCTCCAGAGTTGCGTCGAGCAAGAGTTCTTTTGCCTGAGAGATTCACTCCGCAGTTTGCTCCTTCGGCGCCTGTATCCCGAGGTTTTCGGTCAGGTCTCTCCCCTTGCTGTCATTCGCTCATATTTTCATGCTGTTATGGACATACTATAGCAATATCTTACATCAAATACATACTCATATCCTACCATCATCACTATATGCTGGGCAACAGCAATTTGGGCAGATTTTTCTTATATTATTCATCTTAAGAATCGAAGAATTAGAAAGGCGGTTTCAAAGCAATGAATACAGAAATGATCTACGATGCAAAATGGCCTGAAGAATTTGCTGAAAGACTGAAAAACGATGGCCCTTGGGCAAACTGGGAACTGTACAAGCTCTCTGCAGAAATCCAGAAAACATTAGCAATTCCAGATTTTGAAGGCTTACGGGCTCCTTTATATCTGCCTTCCTTTACGCCGCTCCCCCACCAGCTTGAAGTGGCGCAAAAAGTGGTTGAAAAAATGAACGGGAAAGCGATTTTAGCAGATGAGGTTGGTCTCGGGAAAACGGTGGAAGCCGGTTTAATTTTAAAAGAATATATGATTCGCGGATTAGCAAAAAAAATTTTGATCCTTGTGCCCGCTTCCCTTGTGTCACAGTGGGTCAAAGAGCTTCAGGAAAAATTTTTGATTCCGGCTGTTGAACAAAAGAAAAGCTATGTGTGGGAGCAATGCGATATTGTCGTCTCATCAATAGACACCGCGAAGCGCTCGCCCCATCGAGAAATCGTTCTGTCTATCCCATATGATCTTGTCATTATTGATGAGGCACACAAACTGAAAAATAGCAAAACGAAGAACTATGAATTTGTCCGGAATCTCGTAAAAAAATATTGCCTGCTTCTTACCGCGACGCCAATCCAGAACCGTATCGAAGAGATTTTCAATTTGGTGTCCTTATTAAAACCCGGCCATTTAGGCAGTCAGAATCACTTTCAGGAGGAGTTCGCCAAGAAGAAATCCAGTTTAGAAGCGCATGAACATTTAAAAGATCTTGTGAATAAAGTCATGATCCGTAACAGGCGGCATGATACAGGGCTGAATTGGAAACAGCGCCATGTTGAAACAGTGCCGATTCAATTTTCTCCATCAGAGCAGGCGCTTTATGATGAAATTTCTCGCTTGAAGGAAAGTATCAATAAACCAGCCAGCATGTTCTCGATTATGACCTTGCAAAGAGAATGCTGTTCGAGCAGAGAAGCGGTGTATATGACGCTGAAAAAGATGCTAGATCAAAAAGAGAAACAAGCACCTGCCATTGATGAGGATACGATTTCAGTTTTAATAGATCGCATCAATCAAGTGACACAAAACTCTAAAGCGCTTCAAGTCGTTGATTTGATCAAAAAAATCGACGATAAGGTCATCATTTTTACAGAATACCGGGCAACCCAGATTTATTTGCAGTGGTTTCTTCAGCAAAACGGCATCAGTTCTGTGCCGTTTAGAGGCGGATTTAAACGTGGAAAAAAAGACTGGATGAAGGATCTTTTCCGCGGAAAAATCCAAGTCCTTATTGCAACTGAAGCAGGCGGTGAGGGAATTAACCTGCAATTTTGCAATCACATGATCAACTATGACCTGCCATGGAATCCGATGCGACTTGAGCAAAGAATCGGAAGAATTCACAGACTCGGGCAGGAGCGTGACGTGCACATTTATAACATGGCGACAAAACATACGGTGGAAGAGCATATTCTAAAGCTTTTATATGAAAAAATTCATTTGTTTGAAAAAGTGGTCGGTGAACTTGATGATATTTTAACGAAAATTCAAGTGAACAATTTTGAAGAGCATCTGCATGACATTTTGTATCACTCAGCAACAGAAGAAGAAATGAAAATAAAAATGGATAACTTAACCTCATTTTTGTCTTATAAAAAACAGCAGCCTGCTGAAAAAAGAGGATCTTAGCCTGTAAGGAGGTTTTATTAGTGAGACAGCAAGAGGTTCACGATTTTCTGCTGCGTTTTTTTCAAGCAAACAGCTGCCAAATCATCGATCAAGGCTTAGGCTATATGACAGTGCAGCTTACAGTTGAAATGGACAAACAAATCATGAACCGCCCTTTCTACTGGCATTGGCGCGAGAAGACAGGCGGTGATCCGAATCCAATGAAAATCACTTTTATTACAGATAAAGAAAATGCGCCAAAAGACCTAGATGGTGAATTTATATATTTTGGGGCCCCGCGTCTTTTTCAAATATTTAAAGCTGTTAAACAAAATGGGAGATTTACCAGAATGTATGAGAAAATTGAATCAGCCGGAGCTAAAGTCCCACTTCAGCCTTGGCTTGGTATAAATGTCACGATTTCATACCAGTCCGACATGAAAAAGGATAAGTTATTGTCACTAGGTCTTCACCTAGTCTCTGGAACGATAATTGAAGATTTTCAAAGCAAGCTGACCCAGTTTTCACTGACGTCTCAAATATGTGACTATTGCTTCACCATTTCACCTATGATCAAACCAGAAAGCGGACTTAAGCGTATGGAAAACTATATTTCCAAATCCGCTATGCAGGAGCCATCCGACTGGGCGGAACAGGCGGTTAACAGGTGGAAGAATGATATGACATTGCTTGATAAGTTTTACGAGCATATAGAAGAAAAACCAGAAGAATACCATCTAGAAAAACAGGCGCTGAAAACCTTGTATCAACCAAAGATATCAGTTGAAATTGAAAATGGCGGATTGTTTTATCTGCAAAATAATATTTCAAGCTAACTTTTTTACCATTCGACATCATTCTCGTTTTTTTTGAGAAAATACGATTATAATAAAGGTATATTGGAAAAAAATTCTGGTGATTTAATGGCAAATGACTTCCAGAGACTAATGAAGCATACAATAAGTCATGGCCGGACTGGCTGAAATACATAAACAAGTATTTTAGGAGGAGAAACTGCATGAAGAATGCAAAACAAGAGCACTTTGAATTGGATCAAGAATGGGTTGAATTAATGGTGGAAGCCAAAGAGGCAAATATCAGCCCGGAAGAAATACGAAAATATTTACTTTTAAACAAAAAGTCTGCTCATCCTGGTCCGGCAGCCAGAAGTCATACCGTAAATCCTTTCTGAATGTGCTATAATATCACAAGGAAGGTGATGACATTGATTGGCCAGCGTATTAAACAATACCGTAAAGAAAAAGGCTACTCACTATCAGAACTAGCTGAAAAAGCTGGGGTAGCGAAGTCTTATTTAAGCTCAATAGAACGAAATCTACAAACGAACCCCTCCATTCAATTTCTCGAAAAAGTCTCCGCTGTTCTGGACGTCTCGGTTCATACTTTGCTCGATGAGAAACATGAAACCGAATACGATGGTCAATTAGATAGTGAATGGGAGAAATTGGTTCGCGATGCGATGACATCCGGGGTATCGAAAAAACAATTTCGTGAATTTTTAGATTATCAAAAATGGAGAAAATCCCAAAAAGAGGAGTAGTGCCTGAGCAGAGGCACTAACTCCTCTTTTGTCAATAACCATCGAGACGGCCCAGTATATGAATACTGGGCCGTCTCTTTTTATGGCTGTTATTAATTTTTATCCTCGCTGTGCGCTTTTTCATTTTCTTTCACATAACCGTCTTTATCAGTATGGTCCTTTTTGATTGTCAAGCCGTTCCACTGTGTAGCTTCGAACGAGAATTGAAGCTTAATGGAGTTGCCTTGATATTTATTTTGAACCATAAGCCCGTTTTCATCTTTTGTTTTATCATCTCTGAATTGGATTTCCATTTGAACCTGATCGAAGTCAGTTGGTGTTTTTGGAACACCATCATATTCAGGAGCGGTTTTACCGTCAATTGTTGCTACATTGACTTTACCGCTTGCATGTAAGAATTTAGGGTCAATTTGTTTTTTGATTTTTTCAGCAGCCGCTGCATCATTTTTAGCAGACATCAAATACAAGTCTTTAAGGTTCGCATCATCTAAAATAATGTTTTTCGGGTAACCATTGCCGCCCTCTTTTCCAACTGTCAACAATGTCACTTCAAACTGGCTGAGGAAATCTTCTGGAGATGTATTGCTGCCGCCGTTTGCTTTAAAATCTCCATAATTAAGCGCCATTAAAACTTCTTTGATCGCAAGTGATCCGTTATTTTCAAATTGGAAATCCTTTGTCAACTTATCTCCCGGCTTTAGATTTGATAAGTTCACACTCGCTGAATTCTCTTTAGCAGATAAATCAAGCGTACCTGATGCAAAAGTAGCATCCTTTGATTTAATGTCGTTAAATGCTGCCCATGTTCCTCCTCCAACTAAAGCTAATCCTAGTGCTGCAGAAGCAACTCCTAAACTCAATTTCTTTTTCATACCCATGGTAAACTCCCCTTTTATTGAATGATTTTATATCGAAACCTGTTGCCAGGTTTACAACTGAAGTTAAGTGGACATGGTGCTGTCCTTTGTATCTGTTTCCAAGGCTTTTGTCTTTCTTTCAATTTCTCTAATGGCGCTGCTGATCGTCACAAAAGCGTACACTAACAGCATCACGCCGGGAACAATCAATAATACAGCCGTTCCAATCGGCTGACTGGCAAAATGAAGCATATAGCCGGCATATGGAAGCTGAAAACCTGTGTATTGCGCGCGAACATTTTCGTCCGATACAGGCGCTGAATCAGCTGCTGCATTATTATCACCTTTTGTTTTAAATAACAAATGGTCTCCTTGCTTTGTTATGTCAACAATTCTGTGGGTGACAGCCGTATTTGCATCCTGCATAAATGTAATAACGTCACCTTTTTGAAGCTCTTTCACATCAGCGATTTCTTTTACCAATATTAAGGAACCTGTATTGAACTCCGGCTCCATCGAACCTGACAGAACTGATTTCAGCGTATACCCAAACACCGCCGGCTCTCCCCCGGATGAACGTGTTGAAATCACGACAAGTGTCAGCACAATAATAAGAGTAAAGATGATCACGTATAAAATATTACTGATCAGCTTCATTGCTTTTTTCATCCTCTTCCCCGCTTTCCTTCTGGTCTGATTGAGTTTCATTTTCTTTGGTTACAGCTTCTTGAGATGTTTCTTCTTTCATTGTTTTTTCCTGTATATCCTTTTGTGTTGTTTCATTCTCCTTCTTGACGTCCGACTTTGTTTCTTTTTTAGGGACTGTCGGTTTTTCATCGCATTTTGCAAGCGTCATAGGCTCCGACCACTCAAATGTACTGCCGTTTGCCGGGTAGCCTGCAGGTTTATATACTTTAAATGCATAAATGCCGGGTTTCATTTTTTTCTTGGTCTCAATTTTATAAAGTGAATCGCCGATTTGATTGGAGACAAATCCTTTTTCGATCACGTTCCCATCCTTTAACGGTTTGCGGGCATTTTCAAGCTTATGAAGCTCCCACTTCCACTTTGATTTCTTAAGTTTCTCACCTATATTTTCGAGCACAGCAAATAAGGTGATAGGTGAGCATACAGTTCCTTTCGTATCCGTTTGATCTGATATGTGCAAATCACTTTGATCCCAGCGTTTATCATAATGGCAGTTTTTATCTGTATGCTGAAAGTCTTTACACGTTTGAAGTGAGACATCAAATGTTTCAATATCATGAAAAGCAGCGCTTGTATCATCGGAAAATTGTAAGCATATTGCGGCAGTCAGACTGAAAATGACTGAAAGCTGAAAGATAAGCAGAACTTTCAATTTCGTCTTCGCCTTTTGCTGATTGTGAAACAATCGAAACATATCTTACCTCCTGTAAAACACTGTAACTTGATATGACAATCGTTCTCTTTAAAGAACTTCACAAATAGAGTATAATCAACGATTTATAGATTTAAAAACACCGAAATCGCCCATTTCGTTCGTTTAAAAGAATGTTTTCATCATATTACAAAGTCTTGCTCAGTATTACTCATTTTTTCAATTTTTTAGAAATTTTTGGGATTGTTATGTGAGAATTTAAATGCATATCCCATTATTATTTGGTAATAATAAACAAAGAAAGGGTGACAGCATGATGATCAAACAATGTGTGATTTGTCTATCTCTTCTCGTCTTTGGCACCACAGCCGCTCACGCAGAAGAAACACCGCTTGTAACCGCCCGCCACATGTCCAAATGGGAAGAGATTGCTGTAAAAGAAGCAAAAAAAAGGTACCCGCTCGCACAGGTACTGTTCAAACAAAAAGTATGGGACCGTAAAAGAAAAGATGAAGCAGTGAAGCAATACCATTTAACTCTGAGGGAAGGGTCAAAAGAATTCGGCGTTTTTGTAACGATTTCATTTGATCCTTATAGCCAAAAGGTCAATAAAATTGCCATATTAGAAGAATATCAATAAGGTCCTCCATTTTTTGAAGGACCTTATTCATTTATTTGCGGTTATTTTTTCCGTTTCAGCCAAAGTCGGAAGCCATAGGGTAAAATACCGAACCACTGCTGGGAAGCAGGCGTTTTTGTTTCTTTCCGCACCTCTTTTCGTTCTTTTCGCTCATCTCTCGGAGTATCTATATATTTGACAAATTGCTGCGTCATATATTTAACATAATCATTCGTTTTCACGTGATCACCTCATCATCCAATTATTATGAGTGTTGTCTCACATGACTTTTTTTATACCCTTTACACTGTTTTATTCTGTCCATCTCAGCAGCTTTTTCTGTTTTTGGTCAAACACGATCTGTGCAGTTCTTTCTGTTCCCGACTCCGTTGACACTCTTAAGTTGATTTCTTTTTGTTCTTTTATCGATGTATCATGAATGTAATAAGAAACCCGTCCATATGGAAATTGCTCCGTCCCCTCCTGGCCTTTCCGTTCCTCTAGAACATGCCGAATCGAAAGAAGCACCCCATTTTGAAGCAAATTCTCTCCTATGTATAACTCTTTTGTTTCCTTCTCAAACATGCAGCGTGAAATATATTGAGCAGCAGCAAAGTTCACGATTAACAGCACAAGCGCTGACACAAAAAGAATTGCTGGATAAATAAACCCTCTTGTACGATACATTCACCTCCCTCCTAAATACGAATAGACTGGAAAAGCAGTTTGATACACTTTTTGGTCCTCACTCTCAATTTTCAGCAAAACAACACCATTTTCAAAATCAGCTTTCATGGCAGTAATATGATCTAAAATCGGAACATGCCCTTTGCCATCCACTCTTTTTCTTATCATTGAATGATAAATGTCAAAACGGATGTCTTGTCTGGAAAGATTGGTGCAGATTAACACGCTCCCATGCTCGGCTGTCTTAACTGCCTGTGACTCCTTGCATTCATTCATCATCTGTTCTATCGAAATCATCCATTCTTGCTGTGTGAAACCGTCATGTTCCTGCTGTCGAGACAAAAACAGATGGAAAATCGCAGCTAACGATCCTGATATGAGCAAAAAGACTGAGAGCGAAAATAATACGTTAAGAAGCGTGTAGCCATTCTGTCTGCAGGATGCTGAGGCAATATGATTTCTCTTTATAAGCTGTGGCTTTGATACATACGTTTTGATAATCGCCCTCCTCCTCCCACTTCATTGCATAGATATGATTGTTCTTTGTAATCGTTTTTGACGCGGCTCCTTCACCACTCATGACATATTTGCTAATGCTCTCATTCATGATCTGATAGCCGATTTCTCGTGATTCCGCCATTTTTTCATCAGCTATCAGCTTGTCCCACAAGGGGACGACTGTCAGCAGCACAAACAGCCACAGGCTTAGCGCAGACATTGTTTCTATTGTAGAAAAACCTTTATTTTCTCTCCACATTGACTCTCCCGCTCCCTAGATAAACTGTTATGTCATAAACGGCATGGCCATTTACTCGTATTTTTCCGCCTGCATTCGGGTGCCCTTTCTCATTAAATTCCAAACGGTCTTTTAATGTCAGCAGTTCTATAGAAAGTCCCCTTGCATACGGACGTTCAATGACCGTATCACCAATGACTAATTGATATTCTTTTTTATGAAAGAAAATTTTTGTTCTTTGTTGACGGGAAATAGCAGTCTGCTGTGTGAGCATAATATCATTTTTCAACTGCCTTGCAGCCTGTCGGACAGCTGTATTGTCATAAGCAGGAGGAAGTGTGGTGAAGACGGCAATCAGGAGGATAGAGGCAAGGCTTAACACAAGCAAACTTTCTAAAAGGGTAAACCCCTTCTCCTCGTTTAATTTAATGTTCAACCTTAACTTCTCCGCCGGTGATGATAATGCGCTTACCATTTGGACAGACAGCATCCTTTTTCACATAGCCCTCTGACTGTAAATCGGCAAGGCTCGGAGTTTGTCCTTCATGATCAAGCTCAAATGCAGTCATTTGTGCCTTAACCATGTTTTGTAAGCCTTCACAGCCCTTTTTTTGAATGGTTTGATTATGTTTCGTGACGTTCGGTATCGTAATTAAAAGCAAAATCGAAATAATAAAGAGCACGATTAACATTTCAACAAGTGTAAATCCTTTCTCATTCATCAGCCTCTTCCTTTCACATTTGATTCATCATCTGATACATAGGCACAAGCATAGATAAATACACAAGTAAGATCATCGCTGCAACAAATCCATAAATCATTGGCTGAAGGATGCCTGTCCATTTTTGCGCTTTGTGTTCCAGCCGCTGTAATATGAATTGGCTGTATGTGAAAAGCTCCCGATCCAATCGGCCGCTCAGCTGGCCGTGAGATATGACTTTTGATAAATCAGTTTCATAAAAAGGGCTTCCACAAATAGCGGATTCAATTGACTTACCGGCTTTTAGCCGTTCAATCAATTGTTCAGCCTCGCAGCGGTAGAAAGGGAGAAACGTTTGATGTTTAAATGCATTAAGGCTGTCATAAATTGAGAGGCCTGATTTTAAAAGGCTGCTTAGCTGCAAAGAAAAAAAGTAGCTGTTAAACAGCTTGACAAGCTTTCCAACCAAAGGAATCCTGATACAAATCAGCATTTGCCGGGCAGGTGATTTTTTCTTAAACACAAGCCAATAATAAATCCCGATACCTGCTGTAAAAAGAACAAGCAAAATGATCACAAGATCAATATGCTGAAAAAAAGCAAAAAGCATATCGGTTGAACGTGAAGTTTCCATATTCATCGATTGATAGATACCGGAAAACTGAGGAATGATGATGGACTGTAACATATAAAACATGACAGCGACCGTAAAGATGAGGAAAAGCGGATAGCGCAGCACTCTTTTCAGCTGGTCTGCCTGTGCAATTTTTCGTTCCAGCAGCTCTCCGCTCTGGATCATTGAAGCAGGCAGTTCACCATGTGTTTCAGCAAAATAACAAATACCTACGGCTTCCTTATGAAATGACAAACTCTTTAGTACTTGATAAAACGGAGCCCCTTCCCTCAAACAAGTGACCGTATCAGTCAAGTCAGCCGCCTGCCTCTTATTCATCTGAAGTTCCATCAGGCGTAATCCATCCAGAAGCGTATATCCGCCCGCAGTCATTTCACCGAGCCTCTTTAATAACCTGGCTTGATCCTTTAACGACCAGACTTTTCTAATCTTTTTCATGATAAACCCACCGGTCATAGTTGTTTGTCGTTAAATAGCCGAGTGCAATTCCTTTTCTGATAATTTGACGAAGCGTTTGATATTGGTAATTTGCATGATTTCCTTTTGCCTCCTGGATACATTGCTGAAGATTTTTCCCGTATAGAAGCTCATAAACGCTAGCTCTCCTGGTATTTCGTGACTGTCGGCAATACACTGATGAACATCCGTTTTCACAAAACGGGCAAGCCAAATCAACCAAGCGCTGAGCCGCTATTGCAATGACAGTCTGTTCGATTTCATTCATATTGATACCGAATTCAAGCAGTCTGTAAATTGCGCCCTTTGCGTCTCTCGTATGAAGGCTCGTCAGTACCAGATGTCCCGTCATCGCTGCCCGCACCGCAATTTCAGCTGTTTCCGCGTCTCTGATCTCACCTAAAATAATCATATCGGGATCATGGCGCAAAATTGCTTTCAGACCTGTGGAATAAGTTACACCGGCTTTTTCATTCACCTGAACCTGAAGAACATCTTCGTCCCTTGTTTCAACAGGGTCCTCTAATGTGACAATATTTCGATTAAAGTGTTTTTTTGCATATTGAACGAGAGAGTATAATGTGGTAGTCTTCCCTGAACCAGTCGGCCCGGTAAAAATGAGCATGCCATGGGAATGTTTTAAAAACGAGAGTAATGTGGCTCCTGTCTTCGGAAATAGCGACAATTTATCAATCGAAGGGATATTGTATTGGGGCATCACTCTGATCACGAGGCTTTCTTCATTAATTGTGGGCAGCGTTGACATTCTTAAATGAACATTTCCCTCTTTCAGCTTTAACGTAAGCGAACCGTTTTGCGGCTTTCGCCTTTCACCTATATCCATTGCTGAAAGAAATTTAAAATGTGAAATCAGCCTTACGCACTCTTCTTTTTTCATGTCCCTTTTTTTCAGCAAGGCATGATCGACCCGAAAATGAATGATAGCGTCCCGCTCCCTCGGCACAATGTGAATATCAGAAGCCTTTGTTAGATATGCTTCTTCAATCAAGTTTTTGCTTACCTTTTCTATTGAATCCAATTTGATTCCCTCTCCTTTCAATGCGTATTGTAGAAAAAGAAGGAGCGGTAATCAAACAGGGAAAACGTGATTTTGTGAGACGTTATATGCTGAAAAATCCCTTCTTTCTGGCAAGAAAAAGACTTTCAACTGAATGTACCCCTGTCATTATAATTTTCCCTATAAATAAAAAAGCAGACATGGTCACCATGCCTGCTAGATTCCATTTTCATTATGCTGTTTTCGCTTTTTGACCAGTATCTTTCTCAACGGAAAGGTCGCCTAATGCAACAATACCGGCAATTTGGCCATATTCAAGAATCGGTAAACGGCGGATTTGATGCTCTGCCATAAGCGCCTTGACATCGTATCCGGTCACCCTGATATGACTGGTGAAAAAACGGGGCACGCTGTACAAAATATGAAACATCCTATAGAGTCCGCCTTTTTCGAGGTTTCTTTTTCTTCTTCCGCTCCTGCAGCATATCTCCCGTCCAGCCTTTTTTCCTCAAATAGAGATAGATCAGAACTGTAGATGTGACAATCAATAAGAGGGAAAAGAGATATCCGTATTTCCAATTCAGTTCCGGCATCACTGAAAAGTTCATCCCCCATAAGGCCCCCAGAGCTGTAATCGGCGTAAAAAGCGTCGTAAAAATGGTCAGCGCTTTTACAATTTCATTCCCCCTATGTGAGGTAATGACTTCCTCTGAATGCAGCAGATTGTTAAGCTCCCCTTCAAATTCGCTGATGTATGTAAATCCCCTGTCAATCTTCAGTTGTGTCCGCTGATAATCCTTTTTCCCTTCATTTTGAGGTAAAAAGGTTTCTTTCAACGCCATTTCAATTTTTTTAGCGCTTAATATCAAATTTTTCCAAATCATCAGTTCATGGCGCAGGAGATGGACGCGGTTTAAAATGCTTTTGCTATTGTCGTCTTTAATTTGCCATCTGAGCTTTCTCAGCTTTACTTCAAATTCATCAACACCGATTAAATACGCATTCATTAGTTCGCCGAGAAGAATTAAAAACCCCTCTATCGCATTGTCCGCTCTTTCCATTTGCCGGACAACTTCTTTGCCTTTAATCTCTCTCAAAATCGAAAAGTCAAAGTTGATTGTAAAAAAATATTGTCTGGTGATATAAAAGTGAAAAACAGTATGGTCTTTTTCTTCACCAAGCCCCTGATCATAAACAATCGACCCAAATACCGCTTCATTTTCCGTTTCAGTTGTATCTACTCGCAAAAAATTAACGTGATGGTTATTTTCAAACCACTTTTCACACTGAGGCCAGTGAGAAAAATGGATTAGATCCCTTGCCTTACTTCTTTCTTGAGGCCCCATTTGGTACCAAAACCAATCCTTTCCCGTATGTGCCTTCATGTCAAGCTCCTCCAAACTTTTGTTCTTTATTCTTTAATTGCCCAATAACCGCGTCACTAAACCAATCTGCCGCTTCAACACATGTTTTATGAGCATTTTCAGGTGGTATGGAATGTAGAAAGACATCGGAAAAGGGAGGTGCATGCCTTCCTTGGAGAAGGCAGTTGTTTTGGAATTTGTCAATTTACTAGCAGTCGCTATTCTCATTTTGTTAACAGGATTTTTTGTTGCCGTAGAATTTTCAATCGTAAAAGTGCGGCGATCCAAAATTGATCAGCTTGTCGCAAAAGGAAAGAAAGGTGCTAAAGCGGCAAAGCATGTCATCACTCACCTTGATGAATATTTATCAGCCTGTCAGCTGGGCATCACAGTCGCAGCTTTAGGACTGGGATGGCTTGGGGAACCGACTGTGCAAACTCTGCTTCGACCGCTTTTTCATAAAGCAGGCTTAAATGAATCGCTTACCCACCTGCTTTCACTCGTCATCGCATTTTTAGCGGTTACGTATTTAAATGTCGTTATTGGGGAGCTGGCTCCAAAGAGTTTCGCCATTCAAAAAGCAGAAAGCATTACCTTGTTGTTCGCTAAACCGCTTATTTGGTTTTATAAGATCATGTTTCCATTCATTTGGCTGTTGAACCACTCTGCCCGATTGATTACAGGAGTGTTTGGGCTGAAGCCGGCATCAGAGCACGAGCTGGCATATACAGAGGAAGAACTTCGGGTCCTATTGGCTGAAAGCTATAAAAGCGGCGAGATTAGAAAAAGTGAATTAAAGTACATGAATAATATCTTCACCTTTGATAAACGAATGGCAAAGGAAATTATGGTGCCGCGAAATGAAATGGTCAGTTTGTCACTAGATGAAGACTCCATTTCAAATCTTCAGGAAACAGTCAAGCAAACAAAATATACACGGTACCCAGTTGTAAGAGAGGATAAAGATAACGTCATTGGCGTGATTAATATGAAAGAAGTGCTGTTTTCCATGCTGACGAAAGATTTTTCAATCAAGAAGCATCAAATTGAACCTTTCGTACAGCCCGTTATCCATATCATTGAGACGATTCCTATTTATAAACTATTGCTGAAAATGCAAAAGGAACGCACTCATATGGCGATCCTCATAGATGAATATGGCGGGACGTCCGGTTTGGTCACTGTCGAGGATATTATCGAGGAAATTGTAGGAGAAATCCGTGATGAATTTGATGCGGATGAAGTGCCTCATATCCGCGAACTTGGAAAGGATCATTACTTGTTAAATGCAAAATTATTAATCAGCGATGTTAACAGCCTGCTTGGAACCGATTTATCGGACGCAGAAGTAGACACCTTGGGCGGCTGGTTTTTGACACAAAACATAGACGCTGAGCCTGAAAGTGCCATAGAATATGATGGCTACTCTTTTAAGGTAAAAGACATCAACAGCCATCACATTTTATTTATAGAAGTTAAAAAAGCTGAATAGCCCGTGAAAGGCTGTTCAGCTGCTATCTTTCAAGATAAACATGGCAAAGGCATCAACACTCTTTTATTTTAAACCCTTTATTGGCCAGGGCTTTAGCAAGACTTTGCTCGGTTTTCACATTCGAAAAATCCAGACCCAGCTTCACGACAGTTTGGGCAATTTCCGGCCTGATTCCTGAAATAATCGTCTCAATGCCGAGCAATTTGGTGCTGTCAATCACTTTAAAAATTTGATAGGCTACCATGGTATCAACGATAGGAACGCCCGAAATATCTAAAAATAAATACGAGAGCTTTAACGCTGAGCACTGCTCCAGCACAGACTCCAAAATCGTCCTCGCTCTGTGCGTATCAATTTCACCGACAAGCGGAAGAATCCCAATTCCATCAGTAATCGGCATAATCGGCGCACTCAATTCATTAATCATTTCTTTTTGCGCGTTTAATTGTATCATGGTCACCTGGTGATATTCTTCCGTAAACACTTCGATGATCTCATCAATGTTTTGATTCAAGATCCGGCTCCACTCATAAAATTCCTGAATGCTGATGTCTTGAGAAGAAGCTTCGCTGAATTTATGAATCCATTCAAACATGATGTGCCTGAAAGTGTTAAACTGGCCGACACTTTGTGTAACCGTCACTTCATGAACGGCACGGTCTCTGGCGCATTGAAGAGACCACCGGTTGAGCTCATCCTCTACGTCTTCTTTTCTAAGGGATTTTGCTACGATGGTCACCAATAATTCATGCTGGTCTTTTAACTTTTGTTCTAGTTTTTGCTGATCTTTCGCTGAATACAGCCAGCTGCCTGTTGATGTACAAACTTCCAGCCATTGTTGCGTGATATCTTCTTTGTGCTCTGTTAAGTGCTGATCAAGAGCTATCATCTTAATGAGCTACCTCCTGTTTTTGAAAAATGTACGCTATATATGTATAACGCGTCTGCCTTTACACATACTATGTTTAGATTCAATGGGCTATAGCCAAGCGGTAAGGCAATGGACTTTGACTCCGTGATCGTTGGTTCGAATCCAGCTAGCCCAGTTTCTGAACAGGTGAAAAACCGAAGACAAGCTGATTCGAATAAATCAGCGGATCTTCGGTTTTTCATCATGCAGATTGATGAACCGTTTTCTTCTTCGATAACTTCAACAGTTCTCCCGGGTTATAACCAATCACCAGCTTTTTGTTGTCTACTAGAATCGGGCGTCGCAAAAGCTTCGGCTTCTCGATTAAAAGTTCCAGCACCTCATTTACCGTCATTTCTTCAATGTTTAAATTTAAATTTTTGAAAGTCTGGCTTCTTGTCGCCAAAATTTCATCAATTCCTTCTGTCGTTAACGATAAAATGTACTTTAATTCTTCTCTTGTCGGGGTTTCTCTGAATAAGTGCCGTTCGTTAAATTCAATTTGATGTGCTTTAAGCCAATGTTTTGTTTTTCGGCATGACGTGCAGCTTGGATATGAGTAAAAAGTTAATTGTTGTTCCATTCGTTTTTTCCTCCTCAGTTAACCATCTCTTTGTAGAATAACTACCCGGATCATTTTTCATTTAAACCATTTACAGAACTTTTTTCGGATTATTTTTTTAAAAACATTCATACAATAGAAAACACAATCAAAGGGACAAATTCCATTTGTATATTAATAATGAAAATGTTTACATTTCTAGGTGTGATCCATTATAATAACAGTCAGAGGGACTCTCGGGAGGGGATAAAAATGAATCGCATGTTCCGGGTGTTAGGATTTTGGACGGGAATTTTTGCAGTCATGTTTTATTTAGGTGATATGAAAGATGCTTCCCTTTTATTTTTTGGACAGACGATCTTATTTGTGTTTCTATCGTATTTGAACTTAACCGAACGCATGTATATTTATATTTTTGGCGCTTATTTAACAATTTTCTTCGCCGGCTTTACATATTACTCGATTTTTATTATGGTGCCCGGCGGGGGAGGCCATTAAATGCAAAAAGAGACAAACCTTGTCGGTTTGTCTCTTTTTTTACAATGAAAACCCATTTAAAAACGGATTTTGGTCCTGCTCAGTCAGTACGTCTGTTTCAGGTCCATGGCCGCTTAACACCAGCGTGTGTTCCGGAAGTGTAAGCAGTTTTTCATGAATGGACGTCAGCAGCGTCTCTTGATCGCCGCCTATTAAATCCGTACGTCCTATACCGCCTTGGAACAAGACATCTCCGGAGATGACCAAGTCTGCATCTTTCACGTAGTAAGACACACTGCCTGGTGAATGTCCCGGCGTAAATAATGTTTCCAAATGAAACGGCCCGATATTCAACTCACCGTCGCCTTCAATTAGATGATCTGCAGGCTTAGCTGTTACTTCTATCCCTCGCAGCATGCCGGAGCCGTTTAAAGAAGCATCCGTAAGCCAATTTTTTTCATTTTGATGCAGGTAAACAGGAATATCCCATTTTTCTCTCACTTCATCAAGCGCCCCAATATGGTCAAAATGGGCATGTGTAAGCAAAATGGCTAAAGGCGTCAGCCCTTTTTCTTTTATGTATTGATTGATTTTATGTCCCTCGCCGCCCGGATCAAAAATCAGGCATTGATCATCACTGATGAGAAAATATGCGTTCGCTTGAATCGGCCCTACTGGCATTCGTCTCCATTTCACTATTATCACCTCTTTCTTTTTTATGCTCTTATTATGAGGGTTTTTAAAAAAAGATTCAAACAATCGCAATGAAAACGCTATCGACAAACCTATAAAAAACAGGTAGAATAAAACTGGAAAGAATTGCAGGTTTTTCAATGTAAAGGGGGCTGTGTTATGTTACTTGTCGTGATTTTCGGCCTTGTCGCTCTTTTCGCTTTATGGGGAGTCTTGCGTTCTGTTAGAAATAAAAATATACTCGGGTTTTTATTAGCCGGTGCCACCTTATTTGTCTTTGGATGGTTTACCGTGATGACCGTAATAAACAGCGGGTATCCAACCGCACATTAAAACCTGTATCCTATCGGATACAGGTTTATTTTTATGGCTGAAAATGTTTATTGACACTTTCTATTTTGCTCTCAAGCGTCGTTTTTTTGTCACGCCTGTCATCGATGCGGATATTCGTTGCCACTCTGTGCAATCCTTTTTGAAATGGCGCTTCGTGAATTGCCTGAATGACTGCAAAAAGGTCACTGAGTTCTCCCTCGATCAGCGTATTCATCGGTGTCAGCTGATATTTGATTTTCCCTTCTGCTTGATATCCTTCTAATATCTTTTGCACATCGGCTACGTAAGCACTGACACTGGGTGTTTCCGTACCGATTGGGATAATGGTTACATCTGCGATAGCCATCGTTATTCCATCTCCTTTTGATCAATGATGAGTTGCTTCGTTTCATGTGATTTCAATAAAATAATTTGCTCAAAATGAAAGCCGTATAACGCATATTTCCCGTTCGGAGATATTTGAATCGGCTCCATTTCCCGCAGAGACACAAGATCTTTTGTCTCTCCCGATGCTACATTGATTGCTGCGAGCTTATATGCATCGCCGCTTTGTTTGAATGTATAAAACAGGCCTCCTGCTTCATCATAGTCATACTCCATTGGAGCCAAACTTGTATATTTCGCTTGGAGCGGCCATTTCGCTGTAACAGGTGATGTTGATTGCGGCGTTTTAAACTGATACGTCCCTTTTCCTCCGGAAGCTGATTTGACAGTAAAACTCATTTGATGGAAAGAATCGAAGAATAGAACGTTATCCTCAAGCTTCTGTTCCGTCTTAGAAGCTGTATCGAACGTATATAAAGGCCCTGTTTTATCGTCTCTTCCCTCTTTTACATAATCAAATGTATTTTTGGATGTCCAATGAATGAACGGAACCTGTACTGGGCTTAAGAAAGATTCGTCTTTTTTAGCATTCACCTGATATGTATGAAAATCCCAGTTTTCATTGAATTCCGTCACCATCATTTGATAAGGATCATACTGATTCCAAGCAGCTTCAAGCTCATACGTTTCGTAATCTTTTTCGTAAAGCGTCTCTCCTTCTGCATTAAGCAAAACCACTGCCGTCTTTTGGCTATGTGTGATTTGCAGCAGAATCATCTGCTCCCTCGCATTGATTTGAACATCAACGATTTGACCATCCGTTTGATAGAGCTTTTTCGCTTTGCCTGTAAAGATGCGGTACGCAAAAAGCTCTGTTTTCGTCGGATTAGACGCAGTATATAATATTGTGCTGTTATTCAGCCAGCCTTCCGCCCCATCCGCTTTTTCCGCGGAAAGCGGTATGATGTCTTTTTTCTCATCTTTTGCCGCCGATGCCTGTTTTTGCTGCTGATGAGATGGTTCGCATGCCGATAAACTAAACAGCAATACCGCCAGCAGAATAAAAACTGATCTCATCAGCATTCCCCTCCGATCATCTTTATTCTCTCATATTTGCTTCGGCAGAAAAAAGAAAAAGTTTCAGTTACTCATGAAAAAATAACGCCCTCCACAAGATACCGCTTGTGGCGTTATATATGTGTGAAAACTGCTGAAACGGCAAAGGATTTTGGCCTTTTCCAAGTTCCACCGTATACCCTTCCTTAAAATAATGGTGAATAAACCAATCACGAAATCCAGCATAGCTGTCTATATCCCTTACTCCCTTATAAATGTTCCCGCTTAACTCCTCAAACTCCTTTATGACGGCAGCAGATTCCTCAGGCTCAAGGCCTTTATAGCCCCAATAAATTTCTTCTCCTTGAGTATGAAGAGCCAGCAGTCTGTCAGGCGGATTCTCCGTGATCAGCCGGTACATCGCAATAGATTCCGGCTCCGTAAGCGGAGAGATTCCCGGAAAATCGCGGTAGCTGGGTGCTGTCGGTTTTCGGTATTTTTCAATTTCCCATAATGATGGAAATTGTTTATTTAAATCAACCCCGTTTATATTCGCCTTCCATTCATTAAAATTTGGACGATGTTCATTTAGCCTTTCGAGCTCATCTCTTCTGGCTCCCATGACTTCTGATCCGTTTAAAACAAGATCAACGCCATCCGGATTGACAAGAGGAACGAGGGATAAGGATGTGCTGTTAAACAGCTTTATGGGAGAAAAGCCAAAGAAAGGCGAATTGCAGCATAATGACATACAGTATTCCTTAAACCATTTTAGCAGGACAGACGTTGTAATCCACTCATTCGCATGAAATGACGCGTTCATATGGACCTTTTTTACGGCATGCTCCCCACCAGCCTTCAGCTCCCAGATAGGCCTGCCGAGTACAGAACGGCCAATTTCCCGGCATGAGACAAACGGAAAAACATCAATAATCTTCTTTATTTCCTTTTCAACAGCTGAATCATCATAGATTTTCTCTTGCTCAATCCAGCTATCTGAAAGTTTCAGCTGCCGAGGCTGTAAAAAGCGCTTTATGTCCTGAATGGTTTGAAGCTCTTTGCCGCTATGCTCCTCTATCACATAACCAGGGCAATACAATTGATGTTTTTGTGCGGAGCGATTTGCACTTTTAAGCAATTCCTCGTCTATCTTCAGTTCTTTCGCCACATTGGCCAAATTGTTCTTGATCTCAGGTTTCACAGTAATAAACGCCATCATCATCCCCCTTTTTTGTTACTATATGACAGCGTATTTAAAAAAAGAAAGCCTCCCGCTCACTTCGATGCGGGAGACATTGTGATTATGATGCCTGATCAAGCATTTGTTTTTCTTTCCGCTTTGACGAATTGTCCAGCCTTTTCTGGTCATAAAATCGCAACAAATCCCCATAAATGATTTCATCAGAAAGTGATAGCTCCTGTTTTGCTTTATCAGCAAATGCTTCACATTGTTTTGTCTCTTCTAACGGTTTTCCCGTCTCTTTGTCATAACACGCACCGTCTGTATAAACAACCTGATCTGTGATAAAGCTCCCGTCCCGGAGCACCGTGAATTCCAGTTTTTCGTCTGAAAGCAGATCGTTGCCGAATTGAATTTGATCTTTCGTATCAATCCCTAAAAGATTCATCAGCGTCGGCCTGATATCAATCTGCCCGCCTACTGTTTCAATGGTTTGCGGCTTTTTATCAGTAATACCCGGAATATGAATGACCAGCGGCACTTTTTGGAGCTGTACCTCTTCAAATGGGGTTATTTCTTTTCCTAAAAACTGCCCCATCGCTTCATTATGGTTTTCTGATATACCATAATGGTCACCATATAATACAATAACAGAGTTGTCGTATAACCCGTCTTCCTTCAGCTTTTCGATAAACCGTTTCAGCGCCTCATCCTGATAACGCACTGTCGGAAAATATTTATTTAGCGTCTGGCTGCTTGAATCATATTCATCAATCAATTGGTCCTCTTCATCAAGATCAAACGGGAAGTGGTTCGTCAGTGTAATCAGCCTCGAGTAAAACGGCTGAGGCAGATTTTTCATCAGCTCTGAAGACTGCTCAAAAAATTCTTTATCCTTAAGTCCCCAGCCGACTGAATTTTCGTCAGTTACATCATACGAGTTAATATCAAAAAACGAATCATATCCAAATGAGTCGTACATTAAATCACGATTCCAAAAGCTCTTATTATTAGCGTGGAGCACCGCTGAATAGTATCCGCTGTTTTTCAAAATTTCAGGAGCGGCCATATATTGATTGCCCGCATTCGTAAAAAATACGGCACCTCGTCCAAGCGGATACAGTGAATTGTCCACGATAAATTCAGAATCCGAGGTTTTCCCCTGGCCTGTTTGGTGGTAAACATTATTAAAATTGTAGCTCTGTTTTATAAAGTCATTCAGAAAAGGCGTGATTTCTTCTCCATTCAATTTTTCATTAATCACGAAGCTTTGCGTCGACTCTAAGGATACGAGAATGACGTTCCTTCCTTTTGCAGCGCCGAATAAGCGTTTGTTGGCATCCTTCGCATTAGCGGTTACGTAGTTTTCAATCTCCGTCAGGCTGTTGCTGTCTGCCAACGCTCTCTGTGCGGATTGCTTTGACTGAAGAACGCCATCGTAAATATGAAAATTAAACAGGCTAATGTTTTTAACAAGCATTTCTCTGTCAAATGAGCGTGTCAATAGCTGAGGTCTTTCCGCCTCAGACAAGCCCAGGTTGAAGAAATAAACAGAAGCAACGAACAAAAAATAAGCCGCCCGTTCATTTTTCGTTGAGGGAATGTCCGATTGAAAAGCTTTTTGCCGGATGTGAAGCCATATTAAAACCGCAATATCTACAGCTAATAGGAGGTCTGTCGGCTCAAGAAGTGTTCCGATGCTGCTTCCGAGATCACCCATATTGCTCGTTTGAAAAAGAACAGGGATTGTTAAGAAATCATTGTAAAAACGGTAAAAAACCATATTTGCCAGCAATACAAACGTGACAAGACAGCTCATCGCGATAATGTAGCGATTTCTGTTTTTGCCTTTTAAAAACAGGCTGAGGCCAAAAATAAGCAACAAAAAACTCAATGGGTTGATAAACAGAATAAATTCCTGTGTTAGATTGTCGATTTTAATATGAAAACTGGTTTTGTAAACAGCATACGTTTTCAGCCACATCAATAAAATGGCAATCAGCATAAATGAAATCTTCGAAAAAAACGTTTTTCGCATTTCAACCTCCTATGCAGCACGCTCAAAAAAATCAGTCTATTCCCAACATTCTCATTAACACATCAAATTAAATCTTAACCTGAGCACAACAAAAAATCAATTTCATTTACACAATTTTAACAATTTTGATGTTTCAGCCATTCATTTTTAGCGATCCAAGCGCCTCCGATAACGCCGGCATCATTTCCAAGTGCTGCGATTGAAATATCAGCAGCTTGGGCTGCCCGCGGAAACGCGCATTTGCGGAATGTTTTCTCGACTTTTGATCTCAGCAGTTCTCCGGCTCTCGATACGCCGCCGCCAAGAACGATTTTGGATGGATTAAGCGAGCTTGCCAAATTTCCGAGCACCAAACCAAGGTGCTTGGCTACATAATCAACCACCTCAAGGGCAATTTCATCATTTTCACCCGCCGCTTCAAACACATCCCGCGCTGACAATTGTTCGGTTGCTTGTAAACGTGTCGTCTTTTTAGCATTTGCTATTTTTTCTTTTGCAATTCTTACAATTCCGGTTGCTGACGCAATTGTTTCGATACAGCCCGTTTTGCCGCAGTTGCAGGGCGCTCCGCCTTCAGGGATGCTGCAAATATGGCCGATTTCTCCGCCGGCGCCATTTATGCCATGTACAATTTCACCATTTGCAATGATGCCGCCGCCAACTCCTGTGCCAAGCGTCACGAGAATGACGTCTTTTGCGCCATCACCCGCTCCCTTCCACATTTCCCCGAGCGCAGCAATATTCGCGTCATTTTCTATAACAGCTGGGATGCCGGTTTCTGTCTCCAGATGGTTTTTCAAAGCATAATTTTTCCACCCTAGATTTACTGTTTCATAAACAACTCCTGCCGCCATATCTACAGGGCCTGGTGCACCCATTCCGATGTATTTGATGATGTGCTTCGGTTTTTGCAGCTCATCCAGCTTGCCGTCGATAGTTTTTGCAATTGTGACAGTAATCGTGTCGCCGGTTTTATCAGTCGGAACTTCCCACTTATGCTGAATTTCGCCATATTGATTAATAAAAGCGAGTTTAATCGTCGTTCCTCCCAGGTCAATGCCCGCAAACCATATCTCGTCCATTTTTATCACCTTAGCCTTTATAAAAATCTCTTCCGTTTTTTGTTTGTTCCAATTCTTTTCGAAGGACAGCTGCCGCTCTGGCCCACTGCTCCTTTTCAATCATGTGGTTCATGTATAATTCCTTTAATTCATCCAGCATAAACTCAATTTCAAGCTCTCTGTCTCCAAAATAAACAATGTGGCCAAACGTTTTTAACAGCTGCTGCACATCATAAAATGTATTCATTTTCCTCACCATTTCTTGAACTTAACTATCATAAGCGTATTCATAAGGAAGCGGTCAGTCAAGAAGAAAACGCTGACAAAAAAGCCAGCTTCCTTTCCATATTCCACCTTTATGATTCTTTATTGTTTTCAATTTGCCGCTGCAGCTCCTTGTAGCGCTGCTCCTTCGGCTTCAGTTTCACAGCCGTCTGGATGGCCTTTTCTGCTTGTGCAAGCTCATTTTTTTCCGCATACAATAACGCTAAATTGTAATAGGAAGCATGGTCTTTAGGTTCTTTTTTCACTGCTCGTTCCAAATGGAAAACCGCCTGATCATATTCGCCGATTTTAATATCAGATACAGCAAGAATTTTCAAAAGATCGGCAGAGGCATCTTTTTGCGCTGCTTCTCCGTTCAGCAATTCTGTTACTTCTTCATACTTTCCTTCCTGATACAGCTCGCTTGCCTGCTGAATCAGCGCTGACTCCTGGTGTGAAGGCGAATGCAATCCGTAATATAAAAATCCGGCAGCCAAAGCAATCAGCAAAACCGCTGACAACAATCTTTTTCCAAAGGCTCTGGCTTTGGGCAACCCCAATGCTCCTGCAGCGAAAAAGCCGCCAATCAAGCCGCCGATATGTCCTGAATTATCAATATTCGAAACCGCAAAACCAAAGCCCAGATTGATGATAATAATGACAATAATATTGGTTCCTATGGTTCTTAAAAACATTTTCCGATTGGACAAAGCAACATACAGTAATGCGCCTAAGCATCCGAATATGGCTCCTGATGCGCCTGCCGAAGGATACGGGCTGAACACAAAACTCGCAATCGAACCCGTAATGCCAGCAGCCAGATAAATCAGCAAAAACCTGCCCGATCCATACATCCGCTCAACCGCTGTACCAACCGACCATAAAGCCAGCGTATTGAAAGCTAAATGCGCTATGCCGATGTGAAGCACGATCGGTGTCAGAAGCCGCCACCATTCTCCTTGTGCAATCAGGCTGTTTTCCTTTGCTCCAAAAGCGACCAGCGTCTCCGTATTAGTGCTGCCTCCGTTTATTTCGAGCAAGAAAAACATCAGGATCTGAAGCGCAATAAATAAAAATGTAAAAATGGGTTTTCCGGTTTGAAAAACCGCCGCTTCAGTTTTTCTCTGTTCTTCTTGTTTCAGCACTAGCGAAAGGAAGCGTTCTCGCGCCATTTGCGCGTTTTCAAACGAAGCGTGTTCCTCTGAACAATCTTCTGTACGAAATGATGGAAAAACCGCTTGAAGATCATCTCGAAGCATCGTTCCTCTAACGATCGCCGGCTCAACTGACACAGTTCCCTTCTCAAAAGTTTTTTTTGCAATCTCTTCCCAGTCATCAACAGGGGCTTCCGTTGAAAAAAACACATTCAGCAACTTCATCCTTCGTCTGCCCAATTGATGTCTGACTCGTTCTACTCGTTCGGCCTGCTCTTCGATGTCTCTAACCATTTCTTGACGGAAATCAAGATCGTGCTTATAAAGACGAATTAGGTCATGAGAGGACTTGTCCGGCGCTTCCAGCCATATTTCATCTGACTCACCGGCTTGTATGACGCCATACCCACTATTCACCAGGTGCGCAGCAATTTTCCAATATGTATACTCCAGCAAAAACATGTTTACCGCTCCAATAGTTTTTTTTCATTATAACAGCTGGCGCTCCGAAACGCCTACTGAAAGCAAAAAATCCCGTTTTTCACGGGATTTTAGAAAGCTTGCTGTATAAACTTATTGCGGATAAATGGAATTCTTAAAAACAAATGGATAAAAGACCGCCTGATTCCTGGCTGGCTGAGTACAGTATTCATAAGACGGTAGCGATTTTGATAAAACATGACGGCAGAAACCGCGAAAATGGCATATATCAAAAGTTTTTTCATGATATCCCTCCTGCCAATAGGGTTTGTTATTCTGCCTTATTTATTCTCGAATAAGGGACAGGAAAGTTATGAAAAACAAGAAATAATCCGATCCTCTGTTATCAGCATATGTACCGGGATGTCATGCGGCAGACGGGGTACGTGTGCAAACAACTGGCACTCCAAAAGCAAAGAGACTGTCTTCCCTTCATATTCACTTAAATAGCGATCATAATAGCCGCCTCCAAAGCCGACCCTAAACCCGTTAACATCAAAACAAACACCCGGAACGATCATCAAGTCAATTTGTGATGGGTTTACTTCTTTTGTTTTTTCAATTACCGGCTCGAGCAGTCCGGCGTACACGGTTTCGAGCTGATCATCAGTCTGATATGTGCGAAATTGCATTTTCTTCGTGTCCGGATGGCATTTTGGGATGCAAACTTGTTTCCCTTCTTCCCAAGCCTGCTCAATGACAGGACGCGTCGGTATCTCTAATCCTCTGGAAATAGTGACGGCAATGGTGCCGGCATTTTGCCACTCCGGCAGAGAAAACAAGTACTTATACATACGTTCCGTTTTTTGAAGCAGATCTTCATTTGATAAAGCAGACAGTGCCTCCAGCGTCTTTTTTCTTAATTGTGATTTCATCTCTCATCCCCCTCGGAATAGAAAAAAAGCCAGAACCTTTTTCAAAGCTCTGGCTTTTTTCTTACACCTCAAACAGCAAAGCTGTTATTTTGTTTCACGGTGTAACGTAGATTTTTTATCACGTGGGCAATATTTTTTAAATTCAACGCGGTCTGGATTGTTGCGTTTGTTCTTTTTAGAAATATAGTTACGCTCACCACATTCAGTGCAAGCCAAAGTAATATTAACGCGCATTATTTTCCCTCCAAACTAAAATCATTTACTTATTCAGACTTATATATAATACCACTATAATGGACGGAATGCTAGGCTGTTTTTCAATGAATTGCTGAATTATTGAAGATACGCTCATAAAGCTGCAAATATGATGACATAATGAGTCGGGGGTGGTGGAGCTTGAACACTTGTTGTCTGCCAGCTTCTTTTATCCGGCGGGCTTTTTCCCGGTCTTTTAAAAAACTGTCCAGCAGATCAGCAGCTTCCTGTACGAGCGTAAAATCAGCGATGACTGCCGTTTTGTCATGAACCGCATAATCACAAAAATCACCTGACTGAGAAACGACAGTCAGCACACCTTGTTCCATGCTTTCTTGCGCGGCAAGCCCAAACGGTTCATAAGAACTAGGGAAAACAGCCATTTCACAGTGAGACAGTAACGTTCTGATATCTTTCCTATTGAGAAACGGCAGAAACATGACGCGATCCTTCAGGTTATATGCCGCAGCCAATTTCTCATAGCAGGACAGAGACGGCCCCTCCCCAGCCAGCACTAGATAGAGGTCAGGCTGACGCTGCTTCAAGATGGCAAACACCTTTAACAGCTGCGATAATCCTTTTTCCGGAACAAACCTTCCATATGTAAAGAGGAATCTTCTATTCATGCTTCTCGGGATTTTCCCCTTCTCTTTCTCCATAGATGCAGGACTCGGGATAACGGTTATTTTCTTATGTGCCGCCTTATCAAGAGACCGCTTCATAAATGTGCTTAATACGATCAATGCATCAGCGGATTCTATAAGGAGCCGTTCGGTCATGAGCCTGTATGGGTGTGGGGCTTCTCGGCACACCTTCTTCCTTTCGCTTTCAAGACCGTGGATTGTCGCAGCAAGCGGAAGGCCAAGCCGTTGTTTCAAATACTGGGCGGCAGGGGCAGTTGTGTCATCATGGGCATGAATCAGATCAAAGCGTTTATTGTGTGATAACACATGGCGAACCATTGTAAAGTTAGCATCAGCTATGTAATCTTCAAACTTCGCATACGAAAACGGCTGCCCGCTCGGAGTAAAAACCGTAATGTTGATATGAGGGTTTAAATAGGAAATGAGGCGGTTTAAATGGACACCGAGCCCGCTTTTCGGCTCATCGGGATGTTCGGGTGAAAGCATGAGAATGTTCACCGTTCTTTTTCCCCTCTCCCATAACAGGTGTATGCAGAAAATTGCGCCTCCCACCTGGTGTGCGCTTCTTCAATCTGAAAACTGTTTATATGACGAATCCCATTTTCATCAAGATAGATGTCGTCTGTACCGGCAAGCTTGAGAGAGACATTCATTGAATTCACAATTCTGTATTCAGCCCGATATACAGCATCACCAGCCGCCTGTCTAATCGTCCATTCTCCTTTATCATACGTTGTGCGTTTTGTCCTGACAGCTTCAATGTCTTTTCTTTTGATGACAATGCGCAATTCTTTTATCATATCCTGCGTTTTTTCGAAAAGGACCGCTTCAGCCAGCCGCATTGTTTCTTCTGAGATTTCCCAGCTTACGGTCAAGGTGTGGGCGTTTTGAATGATTATGTCGAATGTGTCCCTAAAAAAGGAAAGCTTATGTCGTATATTATAGGGAAATGGGTGTTTATCCATGGACTCCTAACATTCTCCTTTCCAATCGTTCACTTCGTGTTCCTATTAAACCATTACATGAAGAAGAAGCGAAGAAAGATTTCTCGACAAAATCTCGTTTTTTTCGCGAATTCCTTTAGAAACTATTGGTTTTATGGTATAAAAAAGAAGGATAAAAAAAGAATAGAAGGTGATGAAACGTGGAAATTGCTATTATTGCGTTGTTTATCGTCAGTATAGCGCTAATTGCATTCTCATATTCTCAAAGAGACCCGATGAAAGATGTAGAACAGGAGCTCGAAACACTGCAGCTTTCTGCGATGCAGGAAATTTACAAGCTCAAAAAGAAAATGACAGTGCTTGAGGAAGAATTACTGGAAACAAACCTTGTCATTCGCAAATCAAAGCAGAACGATATCAATCAAAAAATCGCTAAACAAATACTTTCTAAATATAATAACGGTATGTCAGCTGAAGCGATTGCTAAAGCTGAGCATGTATCAGTGGAAGACGTGAATACGATTATCAAAGATAATGAGAAGGTGCTCGTATGACAAAACGGGGCATTCAGGCATTTGCTGGCGGCATCATTTTAGCGACAGCCGTTCTTGCAGCTGTTTTTTATCTGACTGACGAAGACCAGGTCGCTGCTGTAAAAGATAATAAAACAGTAACTGAACAAGACGTGAACAATTACCTTGATTCTAAAAAAATGGTTTCTGTGAACCGTGATGAATATCAAAAACTTCTTGATTCAAAAGAGAAATCGTTGACCGATGACAGCAGCTCAGACACGAAAACAGACAAAGTCAAAACGTACAAGCTCAAAATTAAAGATGGCATGAGCACTGCGGATGTATCTGCTATTCTTGAAAAAGAGGGCATTATCTCTTCGGCTCAAGACTTTAATGACTATGTCATTGATGCCGGCTATCACAAAGAAATTCGTGCCGGCGAGTTTAAAGTAAAATCAGACATGAGTTTCAAAAAGATCGTAAAAACGTTAACACGATAAAAAAACAGGCTGACTCAGCCTGTTTTTTTCATCCAAACTTTCCTGAAATGTAATCGAGCGTTCTTTGGTCCTTCGGGTTAGAGAACATTTTATTCGTATTGTCGCATTCAACAAGCTCGCCCATGTAGAAAAAGGCGGTTTGGTCAGAAACCCTTGCTGCCTGCTGCATGTTATGCGTGACAATGACAATTGTGTATTTATTTTTCAGCTCTAGAATGAGTTCTTCAATTTTTCTCGTTGAGATTGGATCTAGTGCAGATGTCGGTTCATCCATCAGCAAAATATCAGGATTGGTCGCAAGTGCTCTGGCGATGCAAAGACGCTGCTGCTGGCCGCCTGACAGCGATAGAGCGGACGTATGCAATCGATCCTTCACCTCATCCCATAACGCCACGTCTTTTAATGACTTTTCCACAATTTCCTGAAGCTTCTTCTTATTTTTGGTGCCGTGGACTCTCGGTCCGTAAGCCACATTATCAAAAATAGATTGCGGAAACGGATTCCCTTTTTGGAATACCATGCCGATATTTTTTCGCAAATCCACGATGTCCACTTTATCCTTTAAAATGTTGCTGCCATTATAGTTCAGCTCACCTGCAAGCTTTACATTCGGCGTCATTTGAATCATTAAATTCAATGTCTTGATAAAGGTCGATTTCCCGCATCCGGATGGTCCGATAATCGCCGTAACCTCATTTTCATAAATGCTCAAATTGATATTTTTTAAAGCATGATGCTGCCCATACCATAAGTTCATTCCATTGACTTGATAGACTTCCTGTTTCATTACAGCTTCGGTAGCAATACTCATTGCCGCCCTCCTATCCGAATTTTCCGTTAATATAATCCTCTGTCTTTTGCTTTTTCGGACTCGTGAAAATCTGTTCGGTCTGTCCGTATTCTACAAGCTCGCCGTTTAAAAAAAATGCCGTCCGGTCAGAAACCCGCAGAGCCTGCTGCATATTGTGCGTGACAATAATAATTGAGTATTCTCTTTTCAATCCTGTAATTAATTCCTCTATTTTTGCATTTGAAATCGGATCAAGCGCTGAAGCTGGTTCATCAAGCAGAAGAACAGCCGGCTTCATCGCAAGCGTTCTCGCGATGCATAAACGCTGCTGCTGGCCGCCGGATAACGAGAGTGCGGATGAATGTAAACGATCCTTCACCTCATCCCAGAGCGCTGCTTTTGTTAAACTTTCTTCCACAATTTCATCTAAAACAGCTTTATTCCGCTCTCCGGCATATTTCAATGCATGTGTGATATTCGCATAGATCGATTTCGGAAATGGATTTGGTTTTTGGAAAACCATGCCGATTTCTCTTCTCAAGCTGACAACGTTAATATTGCCGCCCAATATATTTAATCCTTCATAAAGGATTTCACCTTCCGCTCTTGCAGATGGAATTAAATCGTTCATTCGGTTAATATTTCTCAAAAAAGTAGATTTTCCGCATCCCGACGGCCCAATTAAAGCAGTCACCGCATTTTTTTCAATATCCATGTTTACATGATGAACGGCTTGTTTATTTCCGTAAAAAATGGACAGATCTTTGACCTCAAGCACGTGGTTCTGCTTCGGAACAATAACAGCTCGCTCAGGTTTTTCTTTTACCATTTGTTCAGACATGCTTTTCGCCTCTTTCCGTTCTAATTTGCCGTAAGCTTTTTGTAGATCATCGTGCCAAGCCATCTCGCCGCGAGATTAAACACAAGAACAGAAATCACCAGCACGGCAGAACCACCGTTGGCAATCGCTTCAGCATCCGGAATCATTCCTTGTGTATTGACGTTCCAAATGTGGACCGCAAGTGTTTCAGCGGGCCTGAAAATATTAAGCGGTGATGTTTCCGAAAACGGGTTCCACTCCGTAAAATTAAGACGCGGTGTTGTCAGGCCTGCCGTAAATAATAATGCGGCCGCTTCCCCGAACACCCTTCCTGACGCTAAAATTGCTCCTGTGATAATAGAAGGAATCGCACTTGGAATTAAAACCGTTTTTACGGTATGCCAGCGTGATACACCTAAAGCGAGAGAGGCTTCCTTCAGATCTTTAGGGACTGAACGGATCGCGTCTTCTGTCACACGCACCATGACAGGAAGGTTAAAAACAGTTAACGCAAGCGCTCCGCCTATGATCGTATATCCCCAGCCTGTTAAGTTGACAAACATCAATAATCCAAACATTCCAATGACAATAGACGGAAGAGATGAAAGCACCTCTATACATGTTCTGATGAAGTCAGTTACTTTGTTATTAGGCGCGTATTCAGCCATGAAGACCCCGCCGCCCACACCGAGCGGGATTGTAATCAGCATTGTAATAAACAAAATATAAAAGGAGTTAAACAGCTGATCTCGTATGCCTCCTCCAGCTGCAATGGCGCTCGACTTTGTTGTAATAAATTGAAAACTGAGCTGAGAAACACCGTTTATAATAATATAGGAAAACAAACCTACTAAAATGGCAGCGATAATGGCTGCACACAAACCAAACATTCCGGTCGCCAGTTTATCTGTTATTTTGCGGTTCATTACACTTTCCTCCTAGATGACAAGTAGCGAATAAGCAGGATGAACAAGAATGACATCACCAGAAGCACAAGCCCCATTGACCACAGCGTATTGTTTTCAACACTTCCGTATGTGGTGTGGCCCATATTCAGCGTGATGATCGTTGTCAGCGTTCCCGCAGTGTCAAACAGGCTTTCCGGCAATACTCTTGTATTTCCAATGACCATCTGAACAGCCAAAGCTTCACCGAACGCCCGAGCCATGCCTAACACAACAGCTGTCATCAATGTTGGAAAAGCTGCAGGCACAAGTACTTTTCTGATCGTCTGCCATCTTGTGGCCCCAAGCGCGTAAGAACCCTCTCGTAAACTCTTCGGAAGAGAAGCCATTGCATCAGCAGAAATCGATGTGATCGTCGGCAGAATCATGACGGAAAGGACAATCGTTCCCGCCAATAAACTGTGCCCTGTTCCGCTCGATTTGAACTGGGCGATAAACGGCACCAATACTGTAAGACCTATGAATCCATAAACAACAGATGGAATACCGACTAAAAGCTCAATCACCGGCTGCAGCACTTTCTTTCCCCAATTCGGGGCAATCTCTGTCATAAAAATCGCACCTGCAATGCCAAGCGGCGCAGCGATTAGAGCAGAAAGAATCGTTACTGCAAATGAGCCAAAAATAAATGGCAGCACTCCGTATTTCGGATCACTATCTGTAGGATTCCAATTTAAGCTCGTTAAGAATTCAATTGGGCTTACACCATTTACAAGAAAAGATTGCAGCCCCTTCACGCCGAGGAAAATGGTGATCGCAACAGATGCCGCAATCATAATCAGCGCACATGCTGTCACAATCATTCTTCCCCGAACTTCATCCAATTGCCGATTTTGCCTTGAGCTGATTAAACGCTCGCTCACAGACATATTTTCTCTATTGTTTATCATTGTTTTACACTCCTATGAATGTGTTAAGAGGAGAAACGGTTGTCCCCGCACTCCTCTTTTTATTAAGATCAGCTTTGCTTCCCGTTGGCATCGCGTGTCACTTTCATATCAGTAACCGGAATGTAGCCTTGGTCAGTAACAATGCTTTTTTGAATGTCTTCACTCTTTAGATAATCAAGAAATTCTTTAGCTAAACCTGTCGCTTCACCTTTTGTATAAGAATGCTGATAAGCCCAGATCGGATACTCGCCAGTTGCTACATTTTTCGCTTCAGGTTTAACACCGTCAATAGATAGAGGAGTTACTTTGTCATCTGTTAAATATGAGAATGCAAGATATCCAATCGCTCCCGGAGTATCAGCAATGATTTTTTTCACCGTGTTGGAGGAATCTTCAGTAATGCCTTCTGCAGGCTCCGCTCCGTCAAGCGCATATTTCACAAATGTAGCACGTGTGCCGGAAGAATCAGGACGGTTTACAAGTGTAATCTTTTGGTCTTTGCCGCCGAGCTCTTTCCAGTTTTTAATTTTGCCAGTGAAGATTTTTTTCAATTCATCTTTTGAAATATCCTTCACACCAGCATCAGGGTTTACAGCTGCTGCCATACCAACTACAGCGACTTGATGATCGACAAGCGCTTTTGCATCGATGCCTTCTTTTTCTTCAGCAAAAACGTCTGAATTCCCGATCTGAACAGCTCCTTCAGAGACTTGAGAAAGCCCTGTTCCAGAACCGCCAGCTTGTACCTGTATATCAGCATCAGGGTTTTCTTCCATAAATTTTTCCGCGGCTGCAAGTACTAGTGGCTGCATGGCCGATGAACCAGAAATGGTTAAAGAACCTGATGCCTTTTCTTCTCCTTTTGCAGAATCGCTATTCGATTTTTTACTTTCTCCTGCATTTCCGCATGCAGCTGCAATCATTATAAAAGCAGCCATCAGAAGCATAAGCACCAATTTGTTTTTTTTCATTTCCTGAATTCCCCCTGCGTATAATGTGTAATTTGTCCTACACGTATAGAGTAAAGGTTCTATGTAAAAAGGGTTTGAACCGAATGTTAAGGTTTTGTAAATCAGTGCGTTTTTTTGTATAAAAAAAACGCCCACATCATGTGAGCGTTTCTTTTTAGTTATCAGAAGACGTTGTGTTTTCTGCATTTTCTTCAATTTTGTCTTTATTCTTTTGCTGAGTATCTTCTTTGTCCTGCTTCGATTTCAGCTCAAAATATTTATCCATTACTTCCCTGCCGATTTCGTTTGTAATGGTATATTTAGCGCTGTAATCAATATAAGCCCAAGGGACTACTACAGAGATCGCAATCTCAGGATTATCAGCCGGTGCATAGGCAACAAGTGTCGTATTATAAGTCGCTGTTCCTGTTTTTGATTTATCAGGTCCATCATAGAACGATTGTGCTGTTCCTGTTTTGCCGGCAGGCTGATATGACGCTGAAGCAAATTGGCTGGCAGCTGTCCCTTTTGTCATCACCCGTCTGAATCCGGCCTGAACCTCTTTAATGTATTCACTCTTCATGTCGATTTTATTCAGCACTTCCGGCTGAACGGACTGTACGACAGCACCGATCCCTCTTTTAGCATCAGGTTCTCTGACTTCCTTTACAAGCTGAGGCTTTAAGCGATATCCGCCGTTTGCAATCGTTGATACGTATTGCGCAAGTTCCAGCGGTGTATATGTGTCGTATTGCCCGATCGCATAGTCAAGCAAGAATCCCGTCAATCTGTCTGTTCCTTTATAGCCTGTCATTTCATTCGGAAGATCAATTCCAGTTTTGACACCTAATCCAAATTGGCTGAAATAATTACGGAACGTATCAAAGGCCGTCGTATCAATCGGTAAAGCCTGGTGCGGTTTATATTCACCTTTTCCGAGCGCGATCGCTGTTTTAAACATAAATACGTTGGAAGACTGCTCTAAGGCTCTTTGAATGTTAACAGGTCCTAAAGTAGTCCAGGATTTTTTACCATTTTTATCCTGACCGATATACAATGGTTCATCCTGAAAAACTGTATTCAGGTTGATGGCACCGGTTTGAAGGCCTGTCAAGACTGTTGCCCCTTTGACTGCTGAACCCATGGCGTAAGATGACGTCATTGTACCTAAAGCGTAATCATCAATTTTATATTTCCCATTTTCTTGTTTAATCTGCTTGCCCGCCATTGAAAGCACTTCACCGTTTCTTGGGTCCATCATGACAACGAATGCCCGGTCTAACAATTGCGTGCTTGGTCTTGCTTTAGCAGATTTGAGGTTCTTCTCAATGATTTTTTCCACTTCTTTTTGCAAATCAATGTCAATCGTAAGCACGAGATCTTTACCGGCTTTGCCTTCAGAAACGGTTTTCGTTCCCGTGACATTGCCGTTTGAATCTGTGATATTTTCGACTTTGGCTTTTTGGCCCTGCAGAAGGCTTTCGTATTGGTATTCCAAATAGCTTTTTCCGACCCTGTCATTACGGCTGTAGCCAAGCGACAGATAATGGTCGAGCAAGTTGGACGGCAATCCTTCATTAGAGCTGGAAACACTTCCGAGCACTGAGCGAAGAAGGTTTTTATACGGATATTCACGTTCCCAATCGGACGTGACATCAACACCTGGCAGTTCGTCTAAATGTTCACTTACCACTGCCATTTCCTTCGCTGATACATCTTCGTTTTTGATATATTGAGGGGTCAATGCATAGCCCGAATCCATCTGTCTTTTGATAGCAAGGATCTGCATATCTTTATCCGTCAATTCATTCAGCTGCTTATCAGTAATCCGTTTTAGCTGAAGCTGGTATAAATCGTCATCGGATATTTTTTTGTCTTCAACCTGCTGTCTTTCTTTAGAGCTAATGAGCTTTTTCGCTTCTTTCGGTCTAGTCAAAATCCAATAATCTTTTTTATCCCGTTCTGTTACTTTTTTTGTATCGACTTTGATCATGTCAGACAGCTTTTTTGCGATCTTTAAGCGCTGTTCTTGCGTGGTCGATTTAGATCTCGTGTATGTGATTGCATTTAAAGCCTTATTTGTCACAATGGCATTAAAGTTTCGATCATAAATTTTCCCGCGTGGTACCGCTGAGCTGACTTCACTTTGTTCCTGCTTATTCGCTTGGTTTTTGTAATCATCACCTTGCACGATCTGCTTGATGCCCAGTTCCACAATAATCCAGGTAAATATAACAAAGGCAGCTAAAAATAAAATATTCAGCCGGATCGGAAGCGACTTCTTTTTCTCTTTATGATTTTGCTTTTTTGGTTTATTTCTCCTCATAACATCACCTTTTCTATTTACAGAAAGAAAAGACACTCAAGTAAGAGTGCCAGTTTTCATTTTAAAGGTTTTTTCGACTTTTTTCTACAGATAACCCCTTTTTGGCAAAAAAATTATCTCTCGCCTTTTAACAGGGTCGGTTCTGTTACTCGTTTTTGGCCGTCTTCTTCCATGGTTTCATTTTCCCCTTCTTTCTCCTTAAAACGGATATCCTTGACAAAGTAATAAATCAAAGGATGTCCTATACCCAATATCGCAAGTGACAAAGGAATTCCCACATCCTCTTTCAGAAGGGCCACAATCAGGAGAAAGCACAAAATGGAAACAATTCTGCCGGCGTTCAAGAACATTTCTCTAAGCACGATATATTCAATTCTTGCTTTTCTGGCATGCCTCGCGCGCCCTATCACATCATATGTAAGTGATACATATGGCACAAGCAACAGAGGATAGCCGATGGCAATAAAAACGCCATACGTTAATAATGTCGAAAAGCTCATATGGAACAGAATCAAAAACAGCGCGCCATACAAAATAAGTCCGCCCAGCAAAATCGATTTTTTTCTCGCCTTTTTCTTAATCAGCCTGGATGCAAAGTAGTAGGCAAAGAAGGAAACAGCTGAATTGACAAGACCGAATGTACCGAGAGCAAGTTCGCTGTTTGTCTCAATAAATACAAACACACTGATTAAAAAGACAAAAATCCCTTCTCTCAAACCCTGAAAAAAATGCGCATTCGTGATTCTCCGCCAATTCATATTGCTATGGCGCTCTCCAAATACTTTGCTCAGCAGAAAACGGCCCTTTGATTCTCTCCGTTTTAAGAAAAAGCTCATCACGACAGCCAGGGCAAATAAACTGAGGGAGAGACTGAAAATCACTGTATAACCCGTATTATTTTCAAGCCTTGAGATCACGAATCCGGCTACAATCGGGCCGATCATTCCTGCAGAGGAAGACAGAATGCCCATAAACCCGTTGAAAAAGTCTCGTGTATCCGGCTCTGTTATTTCAAAGGTCAGCACGTTAAACGCTAGCCAATAAAAGCCATAGCCAACTCCGAGCACCGCGCCGATTAGCACGAGGCGGCTGGCCGCCGTTTCTCCGGCTAAAAGCACACTTAAATAAAAGGCAGCTAAAAAAATGACGCCGAACCTTAAAATGAATACCCTGTCTATTTTTTTGGCTAACCGTCCAGCCAAATAAAAGGTTATCGGCTGCATTGTCACAATGGATAAATTATATATCGCCAAATCAATAAATTTCCCTGACTGCTTCCAAAGATACACATTAACAAATGTATTGGACAGTGCAATTCCCAGCGAGTAAAGCCCGCCAATGGTCAGCAGAAAGAGTAACCCTTTGTTTACGTCTACATCGCCTATCACTTTTTTTAGTTTGCTCATTACTGACTCCCCTTTACTATCCCTTAGTCTGTCTCACTCAAACCGAGATATGTAAAAAGAAGACATAAAAAAACAAGGTCCCATAATGAGGACCTTGTTTGTGCCATTATTTTGCTTCGCTGTATAGACGAGCCACTTCGTCCCAGTTTACAACATTCCAGAAAGCTGAAATGTAATCAGGACGGCGGTTTTGATAGTTAAGGTAGTAAGCATGCTCCCAAACGTCAAGACCTAAGATAGGCGTTTTGCCTTCTGAAAGCGGAGAATCTTGATTTGGCGTGCTTGTGATTTCAAGTTTCCCGTTGTTCACAACAAGCCATGCCCAGCCAGAACCGAAGCGTCCAGCTGCTGCTGCTGCGAATTGCTCTTTGAATTTGTCAAAGCTTCCAAATACACTGTTGATCTCTTCAGCAAGCGCGCCAGTCGGTTCGCCTCCGCCGTTTGGAGATAAAAGTGTCCAGAATAATTTGTGGTTCGCGTGCCCGCCGCCGTTGTTGCGGACTGCAGTTCGGATGTTTTCAGGAACAGAATCAAGATCTGCAACAAGCTCTTCAACTGATTTGTTGGCAAGAGCAGTGTTTCCTTCAACCGCTTTGTTTAAATTTGTCACGTATGTGTTGTGGTGTTTCGTATGGTGAATAGTCATAGTTTCCTTGTCGATATGCGGTTCTAATGAATCGTACGCATAAGGTAATTCTGGAAGTTCGTAAGCCATGATAATTCCTCCTTAGTATATATGTACTGAAATGCCGCTTCACAGCGAGCCTTTCTTCATTCAATGTAACAAAAGAATGCTTTGTAATCAATGAAAAAGCTCACGATTTGGCTCATTTCAGCGGACATATTTCACTTTAACCGATAATCTGTCCCATTAAACCTGCCGCCAGCATTTCTTATAGGACCGTCCATAAAAAGTATCCGATCATCAAAAGCTGTATGATGCCTTTTGCAATAACCCCTGTTAAAAAACCAATGAGTGAGCCGAGGCCAATTTTAAACGCTGACTTTAAGTCCTTCTGATGGACGATAAGTTCTGCGCAAACAGCTCCGATAAACGGCCCCAATATGATCCCTGCAACCGGAATGACAAAAGGCCCGATTAATAAACCGATCGTGCTTCCCCATATGGCAGCTTTGCTTCCTCCGAACCTTTTTACTCCAAGCAGATTCGACACGTAATCTGCTGCGAATAATACTGCGGCAAAAACTGCCTCAACAAGCCAGAACATATAAGAATACGGACTGAATGAAAATAAAAATCCGTACAATACAAATCCGGCAACAATAAATACTACGCTCGGAATAACAGGATACACCAGCCCGATAAAGGCAATGATAAAAACCGCTGCAATCAACAGCCAATACAACATATCCATAGCTTCCATCCTCCCATTTTACTCTGTCTTCTTCATGTCTTCCTTGTATTCACACGCATGCAACGATACAATAAGCAACATATATTAGTTTAGCTAGGAAGTGAAGATAGTGAATGTGTTTCAGCTTTTCATTAAAAGTACATACTCTCCCCGTGATATTGCAAAAACAAGATTTCAAGGAATCGGAAAAGCGATTCTTTATGTATTTTTGCTCTCTGTCCTGTTTGCAATCCCTACCGCTTATTATGTAAGTACAGGGACCGTAAAATCAATGAACGGCTTTAAAACTGTTTTAAACAAAGATTTCCCTGATTTCACAATTTCAAACGGCAAACTTCAAACGAATGAGAAAAAAGCCACGGAATCTCAAGCAAATGGTTTCGTTATCGTGTTCGATCCGACAGACTCCTATGGCACTGAACAAATTGAAGCAAAGCAAAACGCGATCGGCATCCTTCAGAACAAATTTGTTTTGGCCATTGACGGACAGGCCCAAGAAATGTCTTACTTAATGATGCCGTCAGAGTTACAGAAAAAAGATGTCATTGCAGGGTTAAACCAAAATAAAGCGATGATTGTAACTGTTCTCTCAGCTCTTATTTTTCTCGTAACAGCAGCGGGAAAATTTATTGAAGTATCGTTTTTAGCGCTTATCGGGTTAATCATTAAGAATTCGCAGAAAAAACATTTATCCTATCATCAGCTCTGGAAGCTTTCTGCTTATTCCATCACCCTTTCAACTGTATTCTTTACAATCATGCGGGCATTAGAAGCAACCGTACCAAGTGAATTTTTGCTGAACTGGTTTGTCAATTTTGTCATCCTGTTTCTCGTTTTAAAAGAGATTCCGTCCAAAAAAGCTGCTGTATAAACCGAGGCTGCATTCGCAGTCTCTTTTCTTTTGTCATGAATCGAAATGGACAAGCATACTATGGTATAAAATTTCGTATGCGGGAGGAAAAGCGATGAAGCGTCTCACCTTAGTATGCAGCATTGTTTTTATGCTTTTTATTCTTTTTTATGACCTTAAAATTGGAACCATCCCCATTCAGGACCTCCCTGTCTATGAAGCATCAGCAAAAACGGCTGTACAAGAACCGGCTTATAAAACGGTGAAGGTAAAGCCGGGTGATACGGTTATGTCGATAGTCGGATCAGCAGGTTCTCCGGATGACATTGTAAAGGATTTTGAAGCACTGAATCCAAATGTGAAAGCCAATGCCATTCAAGCGGGAACAGCGTATAAATTCCCGGTCTACCCTTAATTTAACGTTAATTTCTTGTCAGTTCGGCGAAGACACTGTTACAATGTAATTTGTAAAATAAATTCACATAAACCATACTAGAATTGTTATATCTAGAAGCGGCAACTACAATTAAGGAGCGATTGCAAGTGAGTGAAATCACACATCGTACAAAAACGCGTCCCGTCAAAGTGGGACCTTTAACAATAGGCGGCAACAATGAAGTTGTCATCCAAAGCATGACAACAACAAAAACACATGATGTAGAAGCAACGGTTGCAGAAATTAACCGTTTGGCTGAAGCCGGATGCCAAATCGTTCGGGTAGCATGTCCGGATGAACGGGCAGCAAACGCCATTGCGGATATTAAAAAGCGCATTTCCATTCCTCTCGTTGTTGACATACATTTCGATTATAAACTTGCGTTGAAAGCCATTGAAGGCGGCGCAGATAAAATCCGAATCAACCCCGGCAACATCGGCCGGCGCGAAAAAGTTGAAGCGGTTGTTAAAGCAGCCAAAGACAAAGGCATTCCGATCAGAATCGGAGTAAACGCCGGTTCATTGGAAAAACGCATTTTAGAAAAATATGGTTATCCGACTGCCGATGGAATGGTAGAAAGCGCACTTCATCACATTAAAATTCTTGAGGATCTTGATTTTCACGATATTATTGTCAGCATGAAGGCCTCTGACGTGAACCTTGCAATCGAGGCTTATGAAAAAGCGGCGAAAGCGTTTGACTACCCGCTTCACCTCGGGATCACCGAGTCAGGAACACTGTTTGCCGGCACAGTAAAGAGCGCAGCAGGACTCGGCGCCATTTTAAGCAAAGGCATCGGGAACACCATGCGCATTTCACTAAGCGCAGACCCTGTAGAAGAGGTAAAAGTAGCAAGGGAGCTTCTGAAATCTTTCGGCTTAGCCTCCAATGCTGCCACGCTCATCTCTTGCCCGACTTGCGGCCGTATTGAGATTGATCTAATCAGCATTGCCAATGAAGTGGAAGAGTATATTTCTAAGATAAAAGCGCCGATTAAAGTTGCTGTTCTCGGCTGCGCTGTAAACGGACCTGGTGAAGCGAGAGAAGCTGATATCGGAATCGCCGGCGCACGCGGTGAAGGACTGCTGTTCCGGAAAGGGAAAATTGTCCGTAAGGTTCCAGAGGAAACAATGGTAGAAGAACTCAAAAAAGAAATTGACATTCTTGCTGAGGAACACTACGCAAAACTTGAAGCTGAAAAAGCAAAATTAAAAGAAGAAACACAAAAAGCTTGACGGGAACCCGTCAAGCTTTTTTGTGTTAGAAAAATGGAATAATAAATATTCCAAGCACTAATGAAACGACACCGATACCCATTGCCCAGGCGCCAAGGCCTTGAGCACCTCTTCTTCTTGCGATATAGCCGACAATAATACCGGCAGCTCCCAATAAAACAGGCAGTACAAACAATGAAATGATGGACAAGGCTAAAGCGATATATCCTATTCCCCGTCCTTCATTGACATTGCCGCCGCTGCGATCATTGTCTTGGTCATTGCTGCGGTCAGCAGCACGATAAGGCTCTGCGATTTCAGCAGCTGTTTCCTCAAAAAAACCGTCATTGTCGCGGTTAATATTTGTCCCTTCAGATCCATGATCAACATAGTAACTGTTGTTATCACGCTTTTCGTAATCGTTTGCCACCTTCAATTCCCCCTTCTGTTTTATTAAAGGAGCTTTTATAGTTTGATCCATTTTGCCTGATTCATGTTTGCTAAACTTTTCTGTTAATGTCAATTGTTTATGTTACACTTGAAGGGATGAAACTGAAGGAGTGTGGGCATGTTACGCTTAGGAATAGATATTGACGGCACAATCACGGCTCAGGATACATTCGTCCCTTATTTGAACCGTTCGTTTAATCTTTCCATTTCATTAAACGATATGACGGATTATGATTTAACAAAGCTGTTAAACATTACCCAGGAAGAATTTTGGGATTGGATGAATCAAAATGAAGCGATCATATATAAGGAAGCATTGCTTGCACAGCATGCGAAACAGTCACTTGATCTTCTCAAAGAGGAGCACAAGCTTATTTATATTACAGCGAGACGGACTCATTTAACTGATATTACCTATGAATGGTTTGACAGACAAAACATTCATTATGACCACATCGAACTCGTTGGCGGTCATCACAAAGTTGAAGCGGTCAAGAATCATAACATCGACCTGTTTTTTGAGGATCATCACGGTAACGCCATGATGATTGCGAAAGAAGCCGGGATACCGGTGATTTTGTTCAATTCCCCTTATAATCAGCTTCCGATTGATTCAAACATCATCAGAGTAAACAACTGGCTAGAAGCCGTTCAATGGATGAACAACAACAAGCATCACTTAATACGCGTCAATAACTGAAAAAGGAGCCCAAACCGGGCCCCTTTTTCATATATACGACGCAGTAGTGTTGTCTTGGTTTTCCGCTGTACAATCAGGGCATGTGCCGTAAATCTCAAATTTATGTCCGCTGACCTGATAGCCATCCAAATCATCACAAAGCTTGTCCATCGGACATGATTCAATTTCCTTTGTTTTGCCGCAGGCAAGACAAATAAAATGATGGTGGTGATGGGTGAATGAACACTTAAATCGGAAGAGCTTTTCACCGGACAGCTCAGTTGTTTCCAAAATCCCAAGTTCTTCATATAAAGAAAGATTTCTGTAGATTGTATCAAAGCTTAAGCCTGGATAATCATCATTCAGTGCAGACAGTACGTTTTTAGCGGTAAGATATCTGTCTGAATCAGCAAAAAGCTGCAGCATATCCTCCCGTTTGTTTGTATATTTATATCCGTTTTCTTTTAGTAGGTTCAGCGCTTCTTGTACGTTCATGAAGGGTCCCCCTTTTCGCTTTGCTTAAGAACGTATTACATGTATGAAAAAGAAAATGGCAGCTGTCTGTCCAGCAAGCCATTTTCTTTACTGCAGATAAAATTATACCCATAAAATGAATAAAAGTAAATGAAAGCCTAGTGGATTGCGTTTTTGAATTTTCCGCCTCTCGTTTCATGAGTATTCATAATTGTTATGAATGCATTTTGATCAACTTCAAACACGATCGATTTGAGCTTTGTCACTTCCAGCCTTGTGACAACCGCGTAAATTACGTCTTTTTCTTCGTCCGTATATCCGCCTTTCCCCTTCAGCTTCGTTGTGCCCCGACCGAGACGGTGCAAAATCGCGTCGGAAATCTCATCATACTGCTCAGACACAATAATGACAGCTTTTGTTTCATCAAGCCCTTGGATCACGGCATCAATCGTTTTCATCGCAATATAATAAGTCATGAATGAGTACATCGCTTGCTCAGGACCGAACACAAAAACTGCCCAAATGAAAATGAACACATTGATGAACATAACGAACTCACCTACAGAAAACGGGAGTTTTTTGGTCAGCAAAATACCGAGAATTTCTGTACCATCCATTGAACCTCCATTTCGAATAACAAGCCCGACGCCAAAGCCGAGTAAAAGACCTCCGAACACAGTAGCCAAAATAGGCTGGGTTGTAATGGCTTCTACATGGTGAAGTGAGGATTCAATAACGGCAAGCCCGACAATCCCTATAAACGTAGAGACTAGAAAGGTCTTACCGATATATTTATATCCGAAGATCATAAAAGGAATATTTAATATGACAACGAAAAAAGCGAAATTCAGAAAGGGGTTTGACATAAAGAGGTGGTCTAAAATAAGTGATACACCGATAATCCCGCCATCAATAAAATCATTGGGGATTAAAAATAATTCAATACTTACAGCCGCAGATGCAGCTCCTACCAGAATCATAAAGACCCTGAAAATAAAATGGGTAAATGTTTCTTTCTTATGTTGTTTTGTTGGGGTCATAAAATCTCCTTTCCTGCAATAACTATTTTAAATACATTATAAATCTATTTTACCATTAAACACTGACACATTTTACTGATTTGCCCATACATTAAGTCTGGAGGTGGAATGACCGATGATTTTATTTCAAAGAATTATTTTGCAGCGGCTTAATCAGGCTACTGCTGATGATTTGCTGAAGTACTCAAAACAATACGGAATCAGCTTAACAAGATCGCAGGCCGTTGAAGTAGCGAACCTGTTATACGGGAAAAATGTAAACATCTTTAATGAGAGTGAACGAATGCGGCTGCTGAAACAAGTAGAGACGATTACATCGAAAGAAACAGCTCAAACAGTTAATGAACTATTCAAACAATTTACAAGCTAAAAAATGGGGGTGTTATCCCCCATTTTTTATTGCTGTAAAATCTTTTCAAGCAATGTATCATCAAATTGTTTTTCTTTCAGCATTTCAATCTCAAAACGGTATGGCGGTTTTTTGTTCTTTTTATCTTCACCGACGTATGGTGTTTCAAGAATTTTTGGAATGTCTTTTAACTGCTCATGGTGAACAACATATTGCAGTGCGTCAAAACCTATTTCACCAAAGCCAATATTTTCATGGCGGTCTTTTCTCGCACCTTTGACATTTTTGCTGTCATTGATATGAAGCACTTTAATACGGTCAATGCCAATGATTTTATCGAACTCATTTAGCACTCCGTCAAAGTCTTCGACAATGTTATACCCGGCATCATGTGTATGGCACGTGTCAAAGCACACTGACAGCTGCTCATTGTGTGTAACGCCTTCGATAATCTGCGCAAGCTCCTCAAAGCTTCTGCCGCATTCTGATCCTTTTCCAGCCATTGTTTCTAATGCAATCTGGACATTTTGATTCGGATCAATCACTTCATTTAAGCCTTCAATAATTTTTTTGATGCCGGCTTCAGCTCCTGCCCCTACGTGAGCGCCAGGATGAAGGACAATTTGCTTCGCTCCGATGGCCGCTGTCCGTTCAATTTCTGAACGAAGAAAATCAACACCCAGCTCAAAAGTGGACGGATTTGTCGTGTTGCCAATATTAATAATATAAGGCGCGTGTACGATAATCTCGTCAATGCCGTTTTCTTGCATATGTGCCCGGCCTGCTTCTATATTTAAGTCTTCAATTTTCTTTCGGCGCGTATTTTGCGGTGCGCCTGTATAGATCATAAACGTATTCGCCCCATAAGAGACTGCTTCCTGGCTTGCAGCCAGAAGCATATGTTTTCCGCTCATAGAGACGTGTGAGCCTATTCTCAGCAACAGGTTCCCCTACTTTCTTTTCTTAGATTGGTTTCTTCTCTGTTTTTTCTTGATTTTCTCCATCTCATAGCTCATTTTCCTTTTATACCCAGGCTTAACCTTCTTCGGCTTTTTCACGAGACGATGAGCAATTTCATCCGCTTCATTCGGCGTTTTTTTACGCTTTTTGCGGCGCTGACGGTCATCGCCTTTTTTCCATTCGCCCTTTTCAAGCTCTAAGTAATCAAATTCGATGCCCATTTTTTCGAGTCTTACTAATGCATCCTCATCAGTAAGCTCATAAATGGTCATCGCTTGTCCTGATGAGCCGGCACGAGCCGTTCTGCCCACACGGTGAACATAGAAATCGAGATCATCCGGCAGCTCATAGTTGATAACATGGCTGACACCTTTAATATCAATACCTCTTGCGGCAAGGTCAGTTGCAATGATATATGTGAATTCCAAATCATTGATCTGCTTCATGACTTTTTTCCGCTCACGTGGTGTTAATCCGCCGTGCAGCAAGCCGATTTTCATGCCTTTGCCAGTCAGATACTGGGCAATATGGTCAGCCGTATTTTTCGTGTTGGCAAACACAATCCCCAGGTATGGATTCAGATGCGACATGATGTCAAAAAGGAGCTTGTCCTTGTCACGATGTTTCGAAGGAATGAGGATATGCTCGATTTTCGCAGCAGTCACCTGTTTTGGCTCCACATGGGCGTATTTCGGATTTTCCATGTATTTCTTCAAAAATGGTTTCAGCTTTTCCGGTATGGTCGCTGAGAACACAAGCATTTGCAGATCCTCAGGCATGCGGGAACCGATGTAATCTACATCTGCAAGGAATCCCATGTCCAGCATTAAATCCGCTTCATCAATAACAAGAGATTCCGCTTTATGAACACTTAACGCCTGTTCTTTGATTAAGTCAGCAATCCGTCCGGGTGTACCGACAACAAGATGCGGCTGTATTTTCAATTTATCAATTGATTTTTGTTTATCAGTGCCTCCGATAAAACATTTCGAGCGAATCTGACTGCCTTCCTCACCCTGCGTGATTTTAAGCGCTTCCTGATAAATCTGGTTGGCTAGCTCTCTTGTCGGAGCCGTAATGACTACCTGAACGACATCCTTAGCAGGATCGATTTTGTTTAATAAAGGCAGTAAATAAGCGTGAGTCTTTCCAGTACCCGTCTGAGACTGGCCGATGACGCTTTCTTTTTTTAACACTGCAGGAATCAGCCTTTTCTGGATATCAGTCGGTTCGTAAAAACCAAGGCGATGTACTGCATCTATAATAAATGGTTTCAATTCATAAAGTTCAAATTTCGTTTCTTTCATTTTTCCCAGCTCCTTAAAGCGGCACATTATGTGTCCATCATCACATTATACCCGATTTTGCTTAAAAACACCACGTTTGCAAGGCGTTTGTTTTATTCAGTTATGTAAAGCAAATACCGCAGCCCATGCATATTCTAATAGCAGAGAGAGCTGAAAGGAGGTACAAGTATGTTTTCACCGCAGCAGCCAATGAGAAATTACCCACAGCCCGGACCGCCCCGCCCCATGCCAAATCAGCGAATGATGGGCAGAAGACCGCCTAATATGCGAGGACCTTCATTTGGAGCACAGCAGCAAGGTTTTCAGCAAGCCGGACAATTTCTTCCTCAGGCAAATGCCGGAGCGAGAAATAGTGCAGGTGCAGGCGGAGGCTTAAAAGGAATGCTGTCAAGGTTCCTACCCGGCGGAGGAGGCGCTGGCAGCGCCGGAGTTCCCGGAGTTCCAGGAGCAGGTGCCGCAGCGAGCGGAGGTGCTGGCCTGCAAGGCATTCAAAATATCGCCAATCCTGCATCATTATCCAGTATGCTTGGAAATGTGCAAAAAGTACTCGGCATGGCGCAGCAAGTCACCCCTATGATCCAGCAGTACGGCCCATTAGTCCGCAATCTGCCAGCAATGATGAAGCTGTACAGCCAATTAAGTAAAAGTGATGATACTGAGACAGAGGCCAATGAGGAAAGTGAAAAACAATCCGTTTCAGAAGAATCATCAGAAAAAGAAAAAGAGACTGAAACAAAAACCTCAGATGGGAACAAAAAATCAAAACCAAAAAGTTCTTCTCTCCCAATGAAATCTAAAACAACTGACAATAAAGAACAAGAATCAAAAACGTCTGCCCCGAAGAAAAAGGAAGCTGCCTCTCCTGCTCCGAAAAGAACATCAGGCAGTTCAAAACCGAGATTATATATTTAACATTCTTTGATATCTGAAGTGAGATTGGCTATAATGAGATCAGAAGAATGCAAGAATAGAGCCGTTTGATTACGGCTTTTTATATTGCCTTTACTCACTTCAGTATTGGAGGACAACCGAAAATGGACGTAATTAAAATTTCACCGCGCGGCTATTGCTATGGTGTTGTTGATGCTATGGTCATTGCCAAAAATGCGTCACTAGATAAAAGCTTGCCAAGACCCATCTATATACTCGGGATGATTGTTCATAATAAACACGTCACTGATGCGTTTGAAGAGGAAGGGATTTTTACATTGGACGGCTCTAACCGTCTGGACATCTTAAAGCAGGTTGACAAAGGAACTGTCATTTTCACTGCGCACGGTGTTTCTCCCGAAGTCAGAAGAATCGCAGAAGAAAAAGGGTTAGTCGCAATTGATGCTACATGTCCGGATGTGACGAAAACTCATAATCTAATCTTAGAGATGAAAGAAAAAGGATATCACGTGATCTATATCGGCAAAAAAGGGCATCCAGAGCCTGAGGGAGCCGTTGGCGTAGCGCCGGAGATCGTTCACTTAGTTGAAACAGAAGAAGATGTAAAGAACCTTGATATCCAAGCAGAGAAGTTAATCGTGACGAATCAAACAACAATGTCTCAATGGGATGTTCACGACATTATGGAGCTTGTCAAAGAAAAATATCCTCATGTCGAATATCACCAAGAGATTTGCCTCGCTACTCAAGTGCGGCAGGAAGCTGTATCAGAGCAGGCAAAAAAAGCGGACTTAACAATCGTTGTCGGAGACCCGAAAAGCAACAATTCAAATAGGCTTGCTCAAGTGTCAGAAGAAATAGCCGGGACAAAAGCATACCGGATCGGTGACTTAAGCGAATTGAAGCTCGAATGGCTGAAAGGCGTTAATACCGTTGCAGTTACAGCGGGAGCTTCAACACCGACGCCGATCACAAAAGAAGTCATTCGCTTTTTAGAGCAGTTTGATCACGAAGATCCATCAACTTGGACAACTGAACATAATATACCGCTCAAAAAAATACTTCCAAAAGTAAAAGCAAAAAACTGAGGCTGTAAAAGCCTCAGTTTTTTTATAGAAATGTAAATGGATTTGTATCTGTTTCAGAAACAAAGATATTCACGCCAAACTTTTTATCATTACACATTGATGTCAGTTTTCTCGTGACGCCTTCTTTCATGATTTTTTCCGCGTAATGGCCCGGATCAACCACATTTAGGCCAAGCATCATCGCATCATGGGCCACATGGAAGTATAAATCTCCTGTGACGTAAACATCGGCTCCCTTTCGTTTTGCATGATGAATATACTTGTTTCCATCTCCGCCAAGAACAGCTACTTTTTTCACCATGCTGTCAGCATCCCCCACCATTCTGACACCATTGACGTCAAGCTTGTCTTTCACAAATAAAGCGAATTCCTTGAGCGTCATCTCATTTTTAAGGGTTCCGACACGGCCGAGCCCTTTTTCGGCGGGAGTCTGTTCGATAGGATAGATATCGTAAGCGACTTCTTCATATGGATGGCTTTTTATCATTGCATTGATAACAGCTTTTTCGACGCTTTTAGGAAATACAGTCTCAAGCCTTACTTCATGAACAAGCTCAAGCTCTCCCACTTCACCGATAAAAGGCTTAGCTCCGTCTAATGGTTTAAAACTGCCGATTCCTTCAGATGAAAACGCGCAATGGCTGTATTCACCGATATGGCCAGCCCCCGCATTTCCGAGCGCGGCTCTGACCTGCTCTTCATATTCCTTCGGCACGTATACTGCCAGCTTTTTCAGAGGATCCGTATAAGTAGGCACCAGCACTTCCGTCTCACTCAACTCTAATGCTTCAGCAAGCAAATCATTCACACCGCCGTCCGCAACGTCTAAATTTGTATGAGCTGCATAAACAGCAATATCATGCTTCAAACACTTTTCAATTAACCTTCCGGCAGGCTGATCTGTTGAAATATGCTTTAGCGGCCGGAAAATTGGTGGATGGTGTGCAATAATCAAGTCAACCTCTTTTTCAATCGCTTCATCGATAACGCTCTCTAACACATCAAGTGTAACCATCACATTTTTAATTGGTTTGTTTAAGGTGCCGATTTGCAGGCCGATTTTATCTCCTTCAACCGCATAGGCTTTCGGGGAAAATTGTTCAAACAGCTGGATGATCTGCTGCCCATTTACACTTTTAGCCATGATCGATTACCTCCTTTAACAGCTCCATTCGATCGGCGAGCTCCTTTAATTTTTGTTTGTTTTGCTCTGTATCCGCCGCTTGGCTGATCTGTTCATAAATGCTTTGAGTGTGCTGAAGCTCTTGTGTCCACTTTTTCAAAAAGACAGCATTTTTTTCTTTTGCCAAGAAAGGGCCGACAAGCATCCCGGCTGATAAAGAAATACCGTCATAAGCCGCATCCCTGTCTCCCGCTTCGGCTACCAGCACCTCATAGCACTTTCCGTCCTCTTCAAGGATTACCTCATCTATCAGCGCATATCCTTCTTTATAAAGCCACTCCCTGATATGAACAGCATGAATATTCGGCTGTAAAATGAACCGTTCTTTCCCCGTTAATTTGTCTTTGCCCGCTTCTAAAATGTGAGCGATCAAAGCCCCGCCCATTCCGGCAATCGTAATGGCATCAGCTTCACCTTTTTTAATCACTTCCAGTCCGTCTCCCTGCCTTACAGAAATGTGCGAGTTTAAGCCTGATTTTTCAACCTGCCGCTTTGCAGACAAAAATGGGCCATCTGTGATTTCTCCGGCAATCGCCCCGCTGGCTTTATGATTCAGCACCGCATAACAAGGAAGGTATGCGTGATCTGAGCCGATATCGGCCATCACCGCTCCATTCGGTATGTACTCCGCTACTGTTTGCAATCGTTTAGATAATTTTAATTCGTTCACTTGTCATCACAACTTTTCTCAATCATTTTTTCCTTTACTATCATATAAAAAATCAGCCCGGAATCCAAGCTGAAGCAAATGATTTTGAGATTATTTCTTTTGATGCGGGTCTGCACGCGGCAGTCAAAAATAAAAGGCTGTCGAGAACATCTCGGCGGCCTGTGAATGTATAAAGAGAAAAATGGTTCTTTTATTTAATTTTTGACACCCACTCTGCCATATCATCCAGCTTATCGGCCGGAACAAGACCGGAAGGCATTCCATTACCGCCTTTTTCGATCTTTGTTTTAATTTCAGCGACATCTTTCTTATCCCCTACACCTTTTAAGCTCGGACCCGAAACACCTTCATAATTTTCACCGTGGCATGCGATGCAGTTTGCCTTGTAAATTTCTTCTGGTGAAGCGTTTGCATCTTTCTTTTCAGCAGATTTGCTTTCTCCTCCGCTTGCAATCTCCCGAGAGTCATCAAGTCCTTTTACTGATAAAAAGAAAGTTAGACCAATTCCTAAAACAGCGATCAGCAAAAATGGAATAAGCGGGTTCCATTTCATTTCCCTTCCCCCTTTTTGATCCTTCCCCCTATGTAAACACTTCTAATTCTAACTTATTTTTACAAAAAGTAAATGGATTGCTATACAAAAGTTTTTTATTCACACTTTATACAAAATTGAATAGAAACATGCCTAAATCTCTAATATCCTTTTTATTCTATTGTATAATGATTTGTATACGCTTACAATAGAAAATATGGAATTAGATTTTGAAATTTTTCACCACAATGTTCATTTGCAAATGACATCATTTTTCAGTAAAATAAAGGCATATTATCCATATATCTTTTTAAAAAAAGAAGAACGGATCTTCAAGACCCGTTCCATCTTATTCAAGGAAATCTTTCAAACGTTTACTTCTGCTAGGATGTCTTAGTTTCCGCAACGCTTTGGCTTCGATTTGTCGAATACGCTCTCTCGTTACTCCAAATACTTTGCCGACCTCTTCTAATGTTCTTGTACGGCCGTCATCAAGACCGAATCGAAGACGCAATACATTTTCTTCACGATCAGTTAACGTATCAAGCACATCTTCCAGCTGCTCTTTCAATAGCTCGTATGCGGCGTGGTCAGAAGGTGAAGTTGCTTCTTGGTCTTCAATGAAATCACCAAGGTGCGAGTCATCCTCTTCACCGATCGGTGTTTCCAGAGATACCGGCTCTTGAGCAATCTTTAAGATTTCGCGTACTTTTTCAGGCGTTAAATCCATATCTTCCGCAATTTCTTCAGGTGTTGGTTCTCTGCCTAAGTCTTGCAGTAATTGACGCTGCACACGGATTAATTTATTAATGGTTTCAACCATATGAACGGGAATCCGGATCGTTCTCGCCTGATCGGCAATGGCGCGTGTAATCGCCTGTCTGATCCACCACGTAGCATACGTACTGAATTTATAACCTTTGCGATAATCAAATTTTTCAACGGCTTTCATCAGGCCCATGTTTCCTTCCTGGATCAGATCAAGGAACAGCATACCGCGTCCGACATACCGTTTTGCGATACTGACAACAAGCCGCAGGTTCGCTTCAGCCAATCTGCGTTTAGATTCTTCGTCACCTTCTTCAATCTTTTGAGCGTAGGCGATTTCTTCTTTTGCAGAAAGAAGGTTAACCCGACCGATTTCCTTTAAATACATACGAACTGGGTCATTGATTTTAACGCCAGGCGGTACACTTAGGTCATTAAGGTCAAATTCTTCTTCGGCTTTGGCAAGCTGCTGAATATTAGGATCTTCTGTTTCTTCATTCTCACTAATTAATTCAACACCTTGTTCACCTAAAAATTCATAATACTCATCCATTTGGTCTGATTCAATTTCAAAGCTGGACATACGCTCAGCAATTTCTTCATATGTCAAAACGCCACGTTTTTTACCAGACTCTGTTAATTGCTCTTTTACTTGGTCGAATGTTAATTCTGTCTCGTGGGTTTGTTTATCAGCCATTATGGATCCCTCCTTCCAAAGCTTGCAACGAATTCTATAAGCGGTATGATTCTTATTCGGTCCATTCAGGCGTTTTCTATGTGAACTGCCTTTAACAATGTGCGAATAATGAAATGACAATTCATGATGAGGTTAAGCGATCTATTTGCTCCTCCGCAAGGAATCATTGCCAATAAATGCTCCTCATCAGTTCTCCAGTTATTTTAAAGATCGGTTCAATGTAACGATTTCTTGAGCCAAAGAAGCAGCTCTTAAAAAATCTTTTTGCCTTTCTGCTTCGGCTCTTTCCGCCTCTTTTTCTTTTATCATTGACCAATTTCTTTGATTCAACACTTTTTTTACATAATCTGATAACTCGGCTTCGCTAAGCTCTTGATTAACCTGAAGCATTAATATATCGGACAAGAGCTGGCTTATATGATCATCCGTCACCCTGGCCATCAGATGCTGAGGCGTCAGCTCGGCTCCCTCTTCATAAAAAGCATAAAGATAAGCGGCTAATGCCCGGTGCTCATCAATATTAAATTGAAACCCTACCCGGTCAATCACTTTTTTGATGACGCTCCGATCTCGAAGCATGTGAGCGAGTAACAGCCTTTCTGCATTTTCATACGCCGGACGCAAACGTTTTTGCCTTGCTTTTGTCGTCAGATGCGCTCGCCGCGTTTTAGTTTCACCGCTATTGTCAGCAGGTTTGTTTTGCTTGCTGAAAACAGACAGCTGCTCAGTTAAAGACTCCTGTGAAAGCGAAAACTCTGAAGCAAGCTGCTTTACATAGACTTCCTGCTCTAGAGACCCTGAAAGCGTGCTGATTTCTTTCAGTACGTCTTTAATGTAAGCTAGGCGGTCGCCTTCATCGGACAGGTTCTTTCCTTTTCGGAAATATTGCATTTTGAACGCCATTACGGTGACACTTGCGTCAATAATGTCGTTTTTAAATTTTTCCCCGCCGAATTTTTTGATGTAATCATCAGGGTCCAATCCGTCAGGAATCATTGCAACTCTGACTTTGCAGCCTTTTTTTTGCAGAAGCTCCGAAGCTTTTAAGGTGGCTTCATAACCGGCTTTATCAGAGTCATAGCAAAGAATGATTTCTTCGACGTTTCTTCTCAGGATCTTGACATGATCATCTGTAAGAGACGTTCCCATCGTGGCTATGCTTTCCTTTACACCCGAGCTTACGGCCGATATGACATCAGCAAACCCTTCAAATAAGACTGCTCTTTCCTGCTTTCTGATATGAAGGCGGGCCTTATAAAAATTGTAAAGCAGTTTGCTTTTATGAAAGAGCGGGGTTTCAGGACTGTTCATATACTTAGGCTGCTGGCTGCCAAGAGCCCTGCCTGAGAAAGCAACAACAGCCCCGTGATGATCATGGATCGGAAACATGACACGGTTTCTGAAGCGGTCGAAATATCCGCTTCCGTCTTCGCGTCTGATCAGGAGACCCGCTTTTTCCATTTGCGCCTCACTAAATCCCCTCTTTACAAGGAATTTCGTGATAAAGTCCCAAGAATCAAGAGCATAGCCAATCTGAAATTCATTAATCAGCTCTTTCGTAAAGCCCCTAGAAAGCAGATAATCCAGTGCCTCTTGACCTTCTTTTGTATTTATTAACAAATGATGGTAAAATTTCTTCAGGAGCTCATGTGCCTCAGCCATTTTTTGTTCCCCAGAAGACTCTGGCCGGGCTCCGGAATGGACTGTTATATCATCTGGAAAATCAATTTGGTATTTGTCAGCAAGGTGAGAAACCGACTCGGCAAATGAGTAGCCTTCCATCTGCCTTAAAAAAGAGAAAACATTGCCGCCCGCTCCGCAGCCAAAGCAATGAAAAATCTGTTTGTCGGGCGATACGGAAAACGAAGGTGTGCTTTCTCCATGAAAAGGACAGAGTCCAAAGTAGTTTCGGCCTTGCTTCTTTAATTGAACATAATCACCTATGACTTCAACGATATCTGCCGACTTTTGCACCTGATCCACAATTTCATCTGGTATCCGATTTCCCATCTTATAACACTCCGTCGTACATTATTCGATGCTTTAGTGCAAAATCCCTTCATCGTTCGACAGGATTTTTTGCAGCAGTGCAATAAATCGTTCTCGATCTTCTTTATTCAATTTTTTAGGCCCTTTGGCATATACGCCTTTTCTTCTTTGTTTGCCGGAAAAATGACGGCCCTCTAGGGCAAAATCAATCGTGTCTTCTTTATAAAGACGACCTCTTTCCGACATAACTGAGACATTTCTGTTCAACAGCAGAGATGCTAATCCGATGTCCTGCGTCACAACAATATCTCCCGGTTTCACGTGATTTGCGATATATAAATCAGCAGCTTCTTTATGAGGATCAACATACTTCCATTTTTCTTCATTGCTTCTGGAAAGCTGATAATGTTCAAATGAAGCGACAAAAAGAACTTGAACTTCATACTCGGATGCTGTTTGTAAAATTTCATCTTTTACCGGACAAGCATCAGCATCGACAAAAATCGTCTTTTCTTGTTCATTAAGAAGAGTAATTCTCCATCCCTCCATTAAACTCCTGCATAAAAGCAAGCAAAATCGCACATCCTTTATTATTGTGGATGTATATGAATTTGTCGAAAAATTTCCGGGAGAAATTCTTGACATCTTACCCATAATAGTTTATTCGTATCACATGATCCTTAAACCTAAAATTAATCATTTTATCACAATTTTTTATTATAATACAAACTTCACAAAGATGCTATTGTTTTTCATTATTCCCTTTTGGCACAGCCAAAAACCCAGGATAGAGCGTCCTGAGTTATATGTTTTTTGTTTTGAGATGATGGATAATATTCGCTGTTTCCTCAACCGCTTTATTTGAAACATCAACAACCTGGCAGCCGATCCGATCCACAATCTTTTCGAAATACTCGAGTTCCTCTTTGATTCTGTTGATATTTGCATAAATCGCTTTATCATTAAGCCCGAGTGATTTTAAACGTTCTTTTCTGATATGATTCAGTTTATCAGGGCTAATCTTTAAACCGATGCATTTTTTCGGATCAACGTTAAAGAGTTCTTCCGGCGGATCAACCTCCGGTACAATCGGAACATTGGCAACCTTCAGGCGTTTGTGTGCGAGATATTGAGACAGCGGTGTTTTAGACGTTCTTGACACGCCGATCAAAACGATATCAGCTTTTAAAATCCCTCTTGGATCACGTCCATCATCGTATTTAACTGCAAACTCGATGGCCTCCACTTTTTTGAAATAATCTTCATCAAGCTGGCGCACCCGCCCCGGTTCGTATTTCGCTGTTAAACCGTAGGCTGTTTCCATTTTATCAATCAACGGGCCGATAATATCATAATATAAAACATTTGCTTTTTCCGCTTCGGCTATCAAATATTCTCTGATTTCCGGCACCACGAGTGTAAAACAGATAATGCCGCCGTCTGCCTTTGCAAGTGAAATCACTTCATTGATAGTGCCTATATCTTCAACATAAGGAATTCTTCTTACATGGGTATCATCCGCCGATCCGTTAAATTGGCTGAGTGCTGCTTTTACTACCAATTCAGCCGTTTCACCGACGGAATCCGATACAACATAGATGATGCGGTTATTCATATTATCCCCCCGTTAGTTTGCAATCTTATAGGATTTCATTTTCAGATAAACTGACAAGTATTTTGGTCATATTTGTTTTTGTCACTCTGCCGATCACTTCAAAGCCTTTATCGGTGTCTTTGATGACAGGCAGTGCATCAATTTGTTTTTCTATTAAATGCTTTGCAATGTCCATCACATAATCCTCGCGTCTGCACACCGTAATGTTCGGCATCCTTGTCATGATGATGTGAACAGGGACCGATGTAAGCTCCTGCTGGCCAATGCTCGCTCTGAGCAAGTCTTTTCGTGAAAGCACCCCGACTAAAACAGCATCGCGGTCCACCACAAACAGAGTACCTACATCTTCTAAAAACATGGTGCAAATCGCATCGTACACAGAAACGTTTTCGTGAATCACTACGGGGATAGATTGAAAGTCTTTCACCTGAAGCTTTTTGAGTTTATCCGCCAAAAGCTGTGTGCCGGTTTTTCCCGTATAGAAATAACCGACTCTCGGGCGCGCCTCGAGGAATCCTGACATGGTGAGTATGGCTAAATCCGGGCGCAATGTCGCCCTGGTTAGGTTCAGCTTTTCTGCAATATGCTCCCCTGTAATCGGCCCGTTTTCTTTTACAATCTGCAAAATATGTTCTTGCCGTTTATTTAGTTCGATCGTACTCACCACCTTTTCACTTCATAGCTATGTAAAGAAATAATAATCCATATTATAACGTAAATATCTTGTAATCAAACAAAAAACTTATAAATGGGGAAAAGACGATTACCGATCACACAGCAACCGCCTTTTCTCTCTTTATTTTACAATAAGGGCATTCATATTCGCAAAGGACTTGATCTCATCCGCCAAGCTTACCATTTGCGCTAAACGATTTGCCTTTAATGCCTCATTATCCGCTATAACCATTGTATGATCGAAGTAAGCATCGATCGGTTCTTTTAAGGCTGCAAGTGAAGCAAGCGCCGCCTCATAATCTTTTTTGCTGAAGTTTTCCTGCAGATTTTGCTTCGCTGTTTGGTAGGCATCAAACAGTTTTGCTTCGTATTCATTTTCAAACAGATCAGGCTGAATGTCTCCGCGGACTCCTTTTTTGCTGATAGAGATCACTCGGCCTAACGCTTCGGCTGTTTCCTTAAAACCAGGTGCACCAAGCTTTTGCTCCAGTACTTGTGCTTTATGCAGCGCAGAGTACGGCTCAAGCTCAGAGCTTTCCAGCACGGCGTCAATGACATCATGTCTGATTTGTTCAGCATTCAAGACATATTTCAAGCGCTGAGTGAAGAAATCCAGCAGTTCAATTTCTTTATCGGTTTGTACGAAAGTAAGCAGCTCTTCAAATGAAATTCCCCAGTTGCGGTCAAGAAGAATCGCAACAATACCGCTTGCTTGGCGGCGCAGTCCGTAAGGGTCCTGGGAACCGGTCGGAATTACGCCGATAGAGAAGAATGAAGCGATTGTGTCAAGCTTATCCGCCATTGCTACAACAGCTCCGGTGAAAGTAGAAGGCGTTTCTCCGCCCGCTGATCTAGGCATATAATGTTCATTGACTGCCGCCGCCACAGCTTCATCTTCGCCAAGCATTCTCGCATACTTTTCGCCCATAATTCCTTGAAGTTCAGGGAATTCATATATCATATGCGTCACAAGGTCGAATTTAGAAATTTCAGCAGCCCGCTTCACATGTTTTAATGTATCTTCATCAGCCTGAAGGCGAACGGCAAGTTTCTCTGCGATTGATGTGACTCTTCTAACCTTATCAGCAAGAGAACCAAGCTCTTCATGGAAAACGATATTTTCAAGTTTCTTCACATTTGCATCAATGTTTAGTTTCTGATCTTCCTTGTAGAAGAATGACGCATCAGATAAACGTGCGCGCAGCACTTTTTCATTGCCTCGGGCCACATTTTCAATCGCGTGGCTGTTGCCGTTTCGGACTGTGATAAAGTGAGGCAGAAGGTCACCGTTTTTGTCTTTGACAGGGAAGTAGCGCTGATGCTCTTTCATCGTCGTGACAAGCACTTCTTCAGGAATTGACAGAAACTCGGATTCAAATGAACCGTAAAGAGCTGTCGGGTATTCTACTAAATGATTCACTTCATCAAGAAGGTCTTCGTCAACTGGAATGCTCCAATTGTTTTCAGCAGCCATTGTTTCCAGCTGAGATTGAATCATTTGCTTTCGGACGCTAGGATCAGCAATAACATGCTGTTCTTTCAGCTGCTCTTCATAAGCTGAAGGTGATTCAATTGACACTTCATGTCCGAGGAAACGGTGTCCCTGTGTTGTCCGTCCAGACTCAACGTTTGTGATCGAAAATGGAATGACATCCTGTCCAAATAATGCGACAATCCATTTGATCGGTCGGATATAACGCAAATCTTCATTTCCCCAGCGCATGTTTTTCGGGAAATGCAAGCTTGTAATTAAACCGCTCAATTCTGGCAGAAGCGACTTCGTTTCTTGGCCGGCTTGGAATTTTTGCACGAATACATACTCTATGCCTTTTACTTCTTTGATGTACAGGTCTTCCACATTTGCGCCTTGGCCTTTTGAAAAGCCGATTGCCGCTTTTGTCCAGTTCCCGTCCGCATCAAGGGCAATTTTTTTCGCAGGCCCTTTTGCTTCTTCTTTTATATCATCCTGCTTTTCTGCGACATCCTTAACGAACACAGCAAGACGTCTCGGTGTATTGAAGAGTTTCACTTCACCGTGAGTAATATTTTTTTCTTTAAGCCAGCCTGTCAGCTTGTCGCCAAGCTGAACCATGCTTTCATTCAAAAAGCGCGCCGGCATTTCCTCTAATCCGATCTCTAAAAGTAAATCCTGTTTACTCATGAGAAGAACCCTCCCCTTTAAGCATTGGGAACCCTAGTTTTTCTCGTTCCTCATAGTAGGTTTTTGCTACTTTTCTAGCTAAATTCCGCACTCTTGCGATATAGCCCGTCCGCTCGGTAACAGAGATCGCACCTTTGGCATCAAGCAGGTTGAAAGTGTGCGAGCATTTCAGCACATAGTCATATGCTGGATGAACAAGTCCGTTGTCCATTTGCTTGATCGCTTCTTTTTCATATGTGCTGAACAATTGGAACAGCATATCGACGTCTGATGTTTCAAACGTATAAACAGAATGCTCATATTCAGCCATCATGAATAAATCTTTTACTGTAAACCCTGACGTCCATTCCAAGTCAAACACGTTTTCTTTATCCTGGATATAAGACGCGAGACGCTCAATTCCATACGTAATCTCTACAGAAACGGGTTTACACTCTAATCCCCCGACCTGCTGGAAATACGTAAATTGAGTTATTTCCATTCCGTCAAGCCAAACTTCCCAGCCTAGACCCGCACAGCCTAAAGACGGATTCTCCCAGTTGTCTTCAACAAAGCGAATATCGTGCTCAAGCGGATCAATTCCAAGAGCACGCAAGGAATCCAAATACAGCTCTTGAATGTTATCAGGTGACGGTTTAATAATGACCTGGAACTGATGATGCTGATACAGTCTGTTCGGGTTCTCCCCGTAGCGGCCGTCTGCCGGACGTCTGGAAGGCTCTACATAAGCCACTTTCCACGGCTCAGGACCGATACTGCGCAAAAATGTATACGGGCTCATCGTGCCGGCTCCTTTTTCTACATCGTAAGCCTGCATAAGCACACAGCCCTGACTGGACCAATGCTTTTGCAAGGTTAGAATCATGTCTTGAATATTCATTTCAAGCACCTCCACTTTTCTTTCATAAGTTGACTGCGGCAGCAACCAAAAAACTCCCGTCTCTATGCTTGCCAGCCGCAAACATAGGGACGAGAGTTCTCCCGCGGTTCCACCCTAGTTGCTGAGAACAAAATCCCAGCCTCTTTTTTTAAAATTGCTCAAGAATGCCTTTCGTTGCGTGCTCATCCTTAGCTTACACCGCCCTAAGGTCGCTTTCATGAGGTAAACGCAAGTACTTCTTTCTCTCACTGCAACATATTTTATAATAAATGATCATATAAAAAGATGGACCAAATGTCAACTTTTGTTTTCACCCATAAGATGTTTCATGCTTTCCATTTGATCTAAAAAGCGCTTTGATTTTAAATACAATCCCGAATATTCTTCGTAATATAAATCAATCACTTGCTTTAATTCAGCTTTTGTTTCCTCTTTTAAGGACACATTGCCGAGTCTCGACAGATCAAAATAGTAAAAGAGCCTTAACAGCCTTGCCGTTTGCGGTTTAATCGGTATCCTGTAAGGATCTTTTTCAAAACAGCGGTGGCATATAAAACCATTATCACGAACAGAGAAATGAAAGGTTCCGTCTTGGCTTTTACAATGTACACAATGATTCAGCTCAGGATACAGGCCCATGACACCGAGCATCTTCATTTGAACAATGAAGGTGATAACATCCGGATCTGTTCCTTCATTCAACTGTTTTAATGATTCTAATATGAATTCAAATAAATAAGGATTTGGCTTTTTTTCTTCTGTGCCTCTGTCGACTAACTCAGCAACATAGGCAGCATATGCTGTTAAAAACAAGTCTTCCCTGATGCCTCTCATGCTGAGGATCATTTCCCCCTGCTGAAGCGTTCCGAGGCCCGATGTTTTTTGCATTAAGAAAGAACCATACAAAAAGGGCTGGCTGACTGCTGATAAACGGCTGTTCGGTTTTTTGGCGCCTCGTGCCATAACACCTATTTTTCCGTGTTCTCTTGTCAGTAATGTTACGATTTTATTCGTCTCTCCGTAATCATTTGTGCGAAGAACGATCCCTTCACATTTTGTCAGCATTTCCGCACCTTCCTCAAGCAGGAGCGGCCAAGAGGTTTATAAAATTGGATAATCAAATCGGGCTAGCTCATCTTCTAGTTCTTCGGGTCTTTCCATGTTCTCTTTTTCCAGTTCTTTAAAAAGAAGATACGTATCAACATTTCCTGTTTGAGAAAATACGTTCCAGGTAAAATTCAACACAAGAAACCCACCTTTCTGTAGTTAAACTAGCTTACCTAAACTCCAAATTCTTACCTTTATCTTGACCAGATGTCCTCCATTTCATGTTAAACAAAATTTGCTAATGTATCCCTGTTCCTGTGAGATAATGACACACACGGGAAGAGATTAATATTCGTCCTCTTTAAAGCCAAAATCGCGAAGCTGGGACATTTTATTACGCCAGTCTTTCTGCACTTTCACCCACAATTCAAGGTAGACACGGGAGCCCAACAGTGCTTCAATATCCGCTCTCGCTCTTTTTCCAACCTCTTTTAGAAGGCTTCCTTTTTTACCGATCACGATGCCTTTCTGGGAATCCCGCTCGACCACAATCGTTGCCGCTACGTGCACAGAACCGTTGTCCTGCCCTTTGATGGATTCGATGGCCACCGCAATGCTGTGCGGGATTTCTTCTCTCGTCAAATGCAGCACCTTTTCCCTGATTAATTCAGAAATGATAAATCGTTCAGGGTGGTCAGTTACCTGGTCACTCGGATAGAATTGCGGCCCTTCCGGCAAATACGCTTCGATCTGCGCGAGCAAGGTTTCGATGTTATTTCCTTCTAAAGCAGAAATCGGAACAATTTCCTTAAAAGGATAACGTTTGCGGTATTCGTCAATTAGCAGAAGCAATTGGTCGGGATGAATTTTATCAATTTTGTTTACGATTAAGAATACAGGCGTAGACATCGTCTGCAATTTCTCAATGATGAATTCGTCGCCCTTCCCGTAGCCTTCCTCAGCATTGATCATAAACAAGATCAAATCGACTTCTTTTAATGTATTTTGCGCCACTTTCATCATAAAGTCCCCAAGTTTATGCTTAGGTTTATGAATCCCTGGTGTGTCAATAAAAATGGTTTGTGATGTGCCTGTCGTCAGTACTCCTTGCACCTTGTTTCTCGTCGTTTGGGGCTTATCGCTCATGATCGCGATTTTTTGTCCAATGACTCTGTTCAAAAATGTAGATTTTCCTACGTTTGGTCTTCCAATAATGGATACAAATCCTGATTTAAAGCTTTCGTTCGTCATGTAAATCCTCCGATGAAAATGCGCCTGGCAATAATTCTTCCACAGTCATTTCTTTTATTTGTCCTTGTAAATTAGTCAGTACGACAATAACGTCTTTTGTGCAAAGCTCAGAAATCACCTGGCGGCAGGCTCCGCACGGAGATACCGGTCCAGGGGTGTCAGCCGCAACGGCCAGCATCTGAAACTCTGTATCCCCTTCAGAAACAGCTTTAAATAAAGCGGTACGCTCGGCGCAATTGCACATGCTGTATGCCGCGTTCTCAATGTTGCAGCCTCTGTACACTTTTCCATCCTTGGTAAGAAGAGCGGCTCCTACTTGGAATTTGGAATACGGCGCATATGCCATATCACGCGCTTTTAAAGCTTCTGTTATTAATTCTTGTCTGTTCATGTGTACATTCCTCTCTTACCTATAATGGTACCGCTATCACTTTATATTTTACATAATCGCGCGCTTTTTTTCACGCCCATTTCTAAAAATGTAAAATAAATGTAAGAATTTTCAGCCATTACAGCTTTGGCAAAAAAATAAGTAAACCAATGATACACGAAATCACGGCAAAAACGCAAACAGCCCCGGCGGCAGCGTCCTTGGCCGCTTTAGCAAGAGGGTGATGTTTGTCAGTTATTAAATCAACCGTATGTTCAATGGCTGTATTTAAAAGCTCAAGCGAAAACATACCGCCTATCAAAAGGAATATAATCATCCACTCAATCATGCTGAGCTCTACAAGGAAGCCGCAAATGAGAACAGCGCAGGCGGCTGCGGCATGAAATTGGAAATTCCGCTCCGTCCGCGCTGTTTCCCAGATGCCCCGGCCTGCATGCACGAAGCTTTTGAAGAACCGCTTCAGCTCATTTCTATGATCTTTTGAGTCCATAAGCGTCCAGCAATTCCTTTTGCTTAGTAAACATCTCCTCTTCTTCCTCTTTCGTCATATGGTCATATCCTAAAAGGTGCAGAAATCCGTGTACAGCTAGAAATCCGAGCTCTCTTTTAAAAGAATGATTATACTCCTCTGCCTGCTCTCTTGTGCGATCGGCACTGATGATAATATCACCTAAAACCGGAGGCATTTCGGCGCCCACGATTTCGATCTCGCCTTCTCCCTCTTCTTCAAGAGCAAATGAGATGACATCTGTCGGAGCATCCTTTCCCCGGTATTCTTTGTTAATCTGATGTATGTCGTCATTGGAAACAATCGTGACAGAAACTTCAGCCTGATCCTGAACGCCTTCACGCTCAGCAGCAAATTGAAGCAGATTTTCTACTTCTTTGAGCATCTCTTCTGAGACGCTTCCTGTTTCATCAACGATATCAATCAGTAAACTCATCTATTTCACCTTCTTAGTAGCCTCCGGATATTCAATCCGGGAGTGGAAAATTCCTTTTAATGTTGCACAGAGCGTTTTTGCGATTGTATCCAGCTCTTTAAATGTCAAATCGCATTCACTGAACTGTCCGTCCTGAAGCTTATCGGATATAATACCCCGGACAAGCTTTTCAATTCGTTCAGGATTTGGATTGTGCATGGATCTGACGGCCGCTTCAACACTGTCGGCCACTGATATAATTGCGGCTTCCTTTGACTGCGGCTTCGGCCCCGGATAACGGAACTCTTCCTCTGTAATCTGGTCGCCTTTTTCCTTCGCTTTATAGTAAAAAAACTTTAAAAGCGAGGTTCCATGATGCTGCTCAGCAATATCGACAAGCTCTTTCGGAAATTTATAGCTTCTCAGCATATTCGCACCGTCTGTCGTATGCGAGATAATAATATTTTTACTCAACTGAGGTGACAGCTTGTCATGCGGATTGTCAATATTCATTTGGTTTTCAATAAAATATTGCGGGCGCTTTGTTTTTCCGAGATCGTGATAATATGCGCCGACTCTTGCAAGCAAACCATTAGCCCCAACCGCTTCACAGGCTGCCTCTGATAAATTGGCAACCATTACACTGTGATGATATGTACCTGGTGTTTCTGTCAGTATTTTGCGCAATAGCGGATGGTTAGGATTAGACAGCTCAAGCAGCCTCATGGTGGATAAAATGCCAAAGCCCGTCTCAAAAAACGGCATCAGGCCGATGATCAATACAGATGAAGCAAACCCCGACACAACCCCCATGAGCATTAACGTGCCGATTTCAAGACCCGACAGCGCAGTGTTCTGGATCAATAATAAGGATAAAACGACAACCATATTAATAAACGCCACGAAAAGTCCGGTCTGCAAAATCTTTGATCTTGCATTGTGTTTTCCTAAAAATAATACACCTGAAATGCCGCTGATCAAATAATAAATCCCTATGACATAATTGAATGTTCCTGTCACACCCTGATTAAACATCATACTTCCGCAAATCGCAAGAATGATACTTCCCAAAATGGCAATGCGTTCATTCATCAGCAGTTTGATTAAGATGGCGCCGGCCGCAATGGGGACCAGATAGCCGATATTATTATACTCCATCTTCTGAAACAAACTGACAACCTCCATGATCACAAGCAAAAGTGTTGTGATAATCGAGAATAACAGAATGGATTGATTTTTAAACTTCAGATTTTGTTTCTGTTTTTCAAAATAATATACAAGTGTTGCAATGAAAAGTCCGATCATAATCAATAGCCCGCTGATCGGTTTAAAGAGATTTGAGTTATTTAATAACCCGGTCAGCTCAAGTTTCCTGTACACTTCCCGATCAATGAGGTCATTTTCTTCCACGAGCACTTGCCCCTGTTTGATTTGAACCTGCTGGACATTATCTGAGGCTTCCTGCCGTTTTGCCTCTGTTGCTTTCGGATCGAAGACGTAATTCGGAATAATAGCAAAACGCCCGATTTCTGTCGCGGCTCCCAAGTATTTAGACGGAATAGAATTGCTCTTTAGCTCTTTTTCTACCTTATCCTTTGCATCAGATAGTTTATCCGAAGGGATTTCACTGCTCATGACCGTATTTACTGCGGTAATGACCGTATCTCTGACAAAAGAAAAGTCTTCACTGTCTGCTTTCAGCAATGTCTTGATGGAATCCTCGGATATGGAATCATTCACATCTGACGTCAATTTATCCTTTACGGATTTGACCATTGATTTTTCCGATGGTGATTTGCTGCCTTCTTCCGATGATTTTTTCACTTCACTAATACTGTCGAATATTGATGACACTAGGTCTATCCGATTATCTGTGTATTCTTTTTTTAATGTATATTGATCTTCAACCGCGTCTTCAGCGGCTTGCTTTTTTTCCTCTGTGGCTTTTTGATCTTCCACGGTTGCCGGAGCGTAAATGGTCTTGTCGCTGACTGAAAACAGGTCTAAATCAAGTGTTTCCGGCTTAACATGTACAAAGAGCAAAGCAAACATAATGGCAGCCAGCAGAAGATACAGCAGTACATGCATGGAGCGGGCATTTTTAAAACTGCTCCATTTTTTTGAGCTGCTTTTGGTCTTAGCCTTCTTTTTCAACACAAGAACCTCCTCTTGAAACATCAAGCCCATAAGCAATCATAAAAATGACCCGATAACGCGCGATCGGGTCATTCAGCATTAATTTTGCTTATCGTATGCTTCAATAATTTTCGCAACAAGCGGATGTCTGACCACGTCTGTCTGGTCTAGCTCAATCATAGAAATGCCGTCTATTCCTTTCAGCATCTCCTTCGCTACTGCAAGTCCCGATTTGACGCCTTTCGGCAGATCAATTTGGCTGACGTCACCTGTAATGATCATTTTAGAGCCAAAACCCAGTCTCGTCAAAAACATTTTCATTTGAGCAGGCGTGGTATTCTGTGCTTCATCAAGTATAACATAAGCATCATCGAGCGTCCGCCCCCTCATATATGCGAGCGGAGCAATTTCAATGATGCCTCTTTCCATCAGACGTTCTGTATGATCTGCCCCAAGCACATCATGGAGAGCGTCATACAGCGGGCGCAAATAAGGATCTACTTTTTCTTTTAGGTCACCTGGGAGAAAACCAAGGCTTTCACCGGCTTCCACGGCAGGTCTTGTTAAAATGATTTTTTTGATATGTCCGTTTTTTAAAGCATGGACTGCTTTTACGACAGCCAGGTACGTTTTCCCGGTTCCCGCCGGACCAATGCCGAATACAAGGTCATTCCGCTTCATAGCGGCCACGTATTCCCGCTGTCCCATTGTTTTTACACGGATTGATTTGCCTTTTGCGTTTTTTGTAATTTCTTCTTCATACATGCTTTCAAAGTATTCAAGTTCATTCTTCTTTGCCATTTTGATGGCGTAAATCACATCACGTTCAGAGATCTCTATCCCCTTGCGAATTAAAGCGAGGAGCGATCCCAGCAGCCTGTCTGCAATCTGAAACGATTCATCATCGCCTGAAACATAAATCGTCTCGCCGCGCGTAATGATATTTACATTCAGATCTTTCTCCATCAATTTCAAAAAAGAATCTTGGTTCCCGAAGAGTGAAAGCGCCTCGTCCGGGTTTTTCAGTTTTTGATTCATCGCAAGTAAATGTTCTGTCATTCTTCAGTCTCCCTGACAATAGGTGTGGTTTGAACGATATCTTCTATAACTTGGTAGAGAATAATCAACTTTACTTTACCATTCTCAACAGTCTGGTGCAAAACTTTTTCACTTTTCACCTCGCCGTTTTCGCCTATTTTATCCTCTACATCCTGTTTACCCAATTTAATGCCTTCTTGAACTGCTTCTTCTTTTGTATATTTTCGCAAAGCCTCTTCACTTTCTCTCGTTTGCTCTTTGACATAGGATACAGGGAGCTTAAATCCGAGAAAATGAAGCGAATGCTTTTCTTGTTCTGTTTTTGGATGCTTCAATTCCTCTTTTTTAAACGTCATCCCCCAGATCGGGATTGCCAAAGAACCAAAAGAAAGCTTGTGCTTTGTCCTTACTTTGCCCGTATAGACGTTAAATAATGTTTCAAGCGGGACTGTCACTTCTGATCTATACCAGGTTTCTCCGTAAATTTCTGCTTTTGAGGCGACTTCCTGCTGATGGTCTTCGCTGCCGATCAGTCCCGAAACAAGCAGCTGTCCCTTTTCAACATGATCGTGTATGGCGGCCATGGGCTGTCCTTTTTGCACAAACATTCTCGTAATGGTTGCTTTCTTTTTGGCGACAATATTGCGCGGGCTAACATATTTTTCTTTTTCGGGCTCATTTTTCTCCACAACTTTCATATGAATGGTCGTCCCCTTCAGATCAACTCCGACCCAAGTGATATTGTCTATCCCATTGGTTAATGATTTCTGTATTTTTTCGGGCGACATCATTAAAAACTGCAGACGGCCCTTTTTGACGCCGATTTCATTAAGATGCTGCCTCATTTGATGTTCTGTTTCAGGCTTAGCGCCTGTCACATCAATTTTCCACACCATATTGGACAGCAAAAACAAAAGGATGAAAAAAATCGCAAAACCGATCGTAAACCCTATATTCAGCTTTGATTTCAGCAACAGGAAGGGAAATCCCTTCCGATTGATAAATCGGGCTTTACATTTAAATTTACTTCTCACCCGCCGAAAGGCATGTACATCCTGAAGCTGTATATATAACGATACGGCTTCTTTCTTTTTTTTGACATGAAAGACCGGAATCCCCTGTCTTGTGCATTCATTAAGGAGCCGCTCAATCCCTCTTCCCGTCAATTCAAGCTGGACCTTACCCGAAAAAAAAGACAGCCATTTATTTTTCACAACATTTCCCCCTCGGCTTTATGACTCAACATATCGAACGACATCAATCGTACCCTCCAAAAGTATCTCTTCCGGAAGAATCGCCTTGATGACAAAATTTTTACCAGATATGATGCACTGGCCCTGCTTCAGCATCAGCCGCACTTCATTCTCACTGAAAAGCAAAAGGCCTCTGTGGTTTTCTATGTAGATATGAAGTCTGCCAACCATTGTAATCCTCGGCAGATCCATCATAACGTCCGGGGGAATTTCCAATGCTCTTGTCAGCCAAGCTTTCATACGATTCTTTCTTTGCCCCATACAAAAAGAACCCCCTTTCATCTCATATGTATGATTTGAAAGGAGGTTCTAACACTTTAATTTTTACGGGCCGGGCGCATCGTACGGTGTGGTTTTTTCGCCCGTGGAGGTCCGAACACCTCTCCTAGAACGATCCCCTGTACGACGGTGTCTTTATTCACCTGAAGCATTTTTTGTTTTGTGTATACTGTTTTTTGTTTCGCAGCAGCAAGATCTCGTTCCAGCCCTTTCAGGTTTCTTGCTGTTTCCCTGCGTCTTTCTTCCGCTTCCCGTCTTGCCTGTTCCATACGGTTAGGGATAGGTGCAGGGGCATCTTCTTTTGACTGCTTCTTTTGAGGAGAAGCAGATTGCACGTGTTGAGGTTTTTTACTTTTTTGGCTGTTTTGCTTTTCTTCTTTGCTCTTTTTGCCGAAAATCGCAGAAATGATTCCGATGATCGCTGCAATAATAAGCGGATTGGTCAGTAAATCTTCCATCAGCGTTCTCCCTTCTTAGAGAGATTATGATTTGCGGTCTTCATCCGAAGGGTCTTTCGTCAGCTTGCCGAATGAATCACGCATTTCTGTGTCAGCATCGATGTTCTTGATATTCATGTAATCCATGACGCCAATATTCCCTTCACGCAAAGCTTCTGCCATCGCAAGCGGCACTTCCGCCTCGGCTTCTACTACTTTCGCGCGCATTTCTTCTACGCGGGCACGCATTTCCTGTTCTTGAGCGACAGCCATCGCACGTCGTTCTTCCGCTTTTGCCTGCGCGATGTTTTTATCAGCCTCAGCCTGATCGGTTTGTAAAATTGCACCGATGTTTTTGCCGATATCTACATCTGCAATATCAATTGAGAGAATTTCAAACGCAGTTCCTGAGTCCAATCCTTTTCCAAGGACTGTCTGAGAAATCATGTCAGGGTTTTCAAGCACTTTTTTATGATTATCAGATGAACCGATTGTAGAAACGATCCCCTCACCTACACGAGCTACAATGGTTTCTTCCCCTGCTCCCCCGACGAGGCGCTCGATATTCGCTCTTACTGTGATTCTCGCTTTCGCTTTCACTTCAATCCCGTCCATTGCGACGCCGGCAATGAACGGTGTTTCAATCACCTTAGGATTAACGCTCATTTGAACAGCTTCCAACACGTCCCGGCCTGCAAGATCAATGGCAGCACAGCGCTCGAATGTGAGTTCAATGTTAGCTCGCTGAGCAGCGATAAGCGCGTTGACGACTCTGTCAACATTACCTCCAGCCAGGTAGTGGCTTTCAAGCTGGTTTGTTCCAACATTAAGTCCCGCTTTATGGGCTTTAATCAGCGGGTTAACAACCCGATTCGGAATGACACGGCGAAGCCTCATCCCAACTAGAGTGAAAATGCTGATTTTCACTCCGGCTGCCAAAGCTGAAATCCAAAGCATTACAGGCACAAATGTAAAAAATACTGCCAAAACAATGATCGCTACTGCGACAATTGCCAGAATCATAAGTGTTGACGGATCCATATAACTTCTCCTCGTTTCTATTTAAATTTCTCTCACGACAATGCGTGAGCCTTCTACTTTTATCACTTTTACTTTTTTATCTTTTTCTGTAAACGATCCCTCCGATACAACGTCAAGGCGTTCATCATCAATAATGACGGTACCGGAAGGGCGCAGCGGTGTAAAGGTTATACCCACTTTTCCCATTAAGTCCGTGCGCGTTTGATTTGAAACGTAGCCGCTCTCCGTGTTTGTAGAATCATTTAATATCAATTTCTTAAAGAATTTCATACGCTTTCCCAACACCCTTGTCAGTAAAATAAAAGCTGTAATCGAAACAGCTGAGGCGATCAAGAGAGAAACCGCCATGACAGTGAAGCTCCCCGCGGCTAAAAACAGGCTCGCAATAATCGCTCCCAAGCCCAGTAATCCAATGATTCCTCCGGGAAGAAAAATCTCAAGCAGAATGAGAATCACCCCTGCTATAAAGAGGAGAACCGTCTCATACCCGGCAAGGCCGGCTGCAAGATGCCCGTAAAAGAACAGCAATAACGCAATGAGTCCAGCCGTTCCAGGGAGGCCGACACCCGGGGAAAAAAGCTCCACCGTCAGACCTAAAAAAGCGATTGTCAGCAGAATAGGGACAATGACCGGATTCGTCAGCCATCTTGCTGTCTTTTCCGCAAAGCTCTCCTTTGCATAGCTGATCTGCGCCTTTTCGAACCCAAGCTTCTTTACGAGCGTGGACAAATTGTCAGCAGTGCCTTCTGAATAGCCTACCTCAATCGCCTTGTCTGCGTTAAGTATCAGCAGATCTCCCTTAGGCGCGCCGACTTCCTTGGCATCTATATCTGGGTCAGCCATTGCGAGCGCATATTTTGGATCGCGGTTATTTTTCACTGCGGCATCTTCCATCTCTGCCAGCCAAAGTGATTGAGCTTTTTGGTCAGCGGCATTGCCTTGGCCATCAACAATCGCGGCGGCTCCCATTTTTCCGCCAGGCGCCATATAAATGTGATCTGCTTGAAGTGCAATATATGCACCAGCAGACAACGCGCGTTTGTTGACATATGCAGTTACGGGGATCTCGCTTTCGGTTATCAAATCGGCCATATCAATAGCAGATTTGACCAATCCCCCCGGGGTATTGATATCAAGAATAATATGGTCTGCATGTGCATCCTTTGCGTCTTGTAACGAACGGGACAAAAACGAGGCGAGACCCTGTTCGACATTTTTTTCAACCGGAATCACATAAACAGCTTGCTTTTCTGCTTTTGCGTTCAGTTGTACGCCTAATAAAGAAAGCAAAAATATACCCAAAAGAGCAGCACGGAATCCTTTGATTTGAAGCAAGGGCGGTGTATCCCTCCTTCCTTTTATAATAAAGTGCCTTCTCTTCATACGTAACAAATGTATCAAAGGTTTCATTTTTTTATGTATAAAAAAAGACATCTCTCTTAGAAAGATGTCCTTTTCTTTGCCATTTAAGACAGTTGACTGCTCACAAGCTTATTAATTAAACTTCCGTCAGCTTTACCTTTTACTTTAGGCATAATTGCCCCCATCACTTTGCCCATGTCCGCTTTTGAGCTCGCACCGACCTCCGCGATGGTTTCATTTACGATTGTACGCAGCTCTTCTTCTGACAGCTGCTCAGGTAAATAAACTTCTAAAATGTCCAGCTCTTTTTGAACTTTATCTACTAAATCTAAACGATTAGCGTTTGAAAATTCCTGGAGGGAGTCTTTACGTTGCTTAAGTTCACGAGAAAGGACAGTGAGTTCCTCATCCTCGGTCAAACTGTCTTTCTTAAGCTTAATTGCTTCATTTTGAAGTGAAGCCTTAACCATTCGAACGACAGTCAGTTTGTCTTTCTCACGGTTTTTCATATACAGCTTCATATCCTGGTTGAGACGCTCAAGAAGACTCATAAATCCACCCTCTTTTAGAATTTGCGTTTTCTAGCAGCTTCAGACTTTTTCTTGCGCTTTACGCTAGGTTTTTCATAAAATTCACGCTTTCTTGCTTCTTGCAAAGTACCTGTCTTTGATACACTGCGTTTGAAGCGACGAAGAGCATCTTCAAGCGATTCGTTTTTTCTAACGACCGTTTTTGACATTCTCTTTCCCTCCCTCCGAATACACCAATCGACTACCTTTAAGTTACACATATAAACATGTACTTTGACATTATAATATAAGCCATCAGTCAGGTCAACTAAGTGAGTTCACTTTTCCGTCATGAGTGCGACTGCCTGTCTATATAATGAAAGAAAGGGGTTGGTGAATAGGATGTTAATTCTGATTAGCTTTACTGCTCTTATATTATTCTTTCTCGCAGGCATGAACATGCTTCGAAAGGGCTTAATTTCAATGGCGTACTCAAAAATTGAAGAACGTTTGCTTTTATTTACAGACCATCCGTTAAAAGCGTTTCTTATCAGCATTGTATTTACGGGGATACTTCAGAGCAGCTCAGCCTTTATGGTCATTGTCATCGGCTTTGTAAGTGCGGGCGTTCTTTCTTTTAAGCGGACGATACCGATGATTCTGGGGACAAATGTTGGCTCTACTTTTACAACTGAATTTATTGCTATCAAAATGGATATTTTGATTTGGGTTCTTTTAATAGGAGGTTTATTGTTTTTTCTGACTGGCAGGTATCCTTTGAAACAGCTGGGAACAAGCTTCCTTGGACTGGGCATCATCTTCTTTTGCATCAGCGGATTCAGCCATCTTGCCGGGCCGCTGACGAAGCTGAAAACGGGAGCCGACGTTCTATACCATGTTAACGATTCAAACTGGTCCGCTTTGCTAATCGGGATGGTGTTAACTGCCATCATTCACTCCAGTTCTGTCTGTATCGGCATTTTGATGAGTTTTATGAATGAAGGGATTATCGGACTGACACAGGCGATGAGCGTCGTACTCGGATCAAATATCGGGACATGCATTACAGCTGTCATGGCTGCTGTATCCGGCGGATATGCGGCGAAACAGACAGCGTATGCCCATGTGGTATTTAACGTGCTAGGGGTCGCTCTAGTATTGCCTTTTCTGACCGCAGCGACCGGCTTTGTAGAACAGTTATCACCTGATCCTGCCCAAAGGATTGCTCATTTCAGCCTTTTATTTAATGTGGTGACAGCTCTTTTGTTTCTTCCGCTTACAAACTTGTTTTACCGATTGATTCACCTTCTTATCCCGGCTAAATAAAAAACCGGTACATTTTAATGCACCGATTTTTTAGGTTAAGAAGACAAACGCATGTGTTCAGTTATTTCATCCTCAACCACACGGACAAACTGTCCTTCGTTGTAAGGATAACCTGCTTTTAGGATTTTGACTTTTACGATTTTACCGATCATATCTTCCGTGCCTTTGAAAACAACCTTCATATAGTTGTCTGTGTAACCGACAAACATGTTCTCTTCTTCTGTTTCTTTATAGGCTTCCTCAGGAATAATCTCAAGCACTTCATTTTCATACTGAGAAGCGTATTCTTTTGCAAGCTGGTCAGAAAGAGCAATCAGGCGGTGCACACGTTCGTTTTTCACGTTTTCATCCACTTGGTCTTCCATTCGCGCAGCTGGTGTTCCTGTACGTTTACTGTAAGGGAAAACATGCAGTTCAGAGAATTTATGTTCTTTAATAAAGTTATAGGTTTCCATAAATTCTTCTTCTGTTTCTCCAGGGAATCCGACGATGACATCAGAAGTAACAGCTAAGCCTGGCAGTGCTTTTTTCAATTTATTTAAACGGTCTGCAAAGAATTCCATTGTATATTTGCGTCTCATCCGTTTAAGCACTGTGTTTGATCCGGATTGGATAGGAATATGCAAATGATTCACTATCTTATCTGAGCGGTCTAAGACCTCGATCACTTTGTCAGTGATTTGGCTGGCTTCGATTGAAGAAATTCTGATCCGTTTCACGCCTTCCACACGGGTGTCTAATTCGCTCAAAAGCTTCGCGAAGTTGTAATCTTTCATATCTTCGCCGTAGCCGCCTGTATGAATACCCGTAAGAACAATTTCCTTATATCCGGCATCGACAAGCTGCTGCGCTTGTTTAATGACTTCTTCAGGGTCGCGGGAGCGGAGCAGGCCGCGCGCCCACGGAATGATACAGAATGTGCAGAAATTATTGCAGCCCTCCTGTATTTTCAATGACGCTCTTGTCCGGTCCGTGAAAGCAGGCACATCTAGCTCTTCATAGACTCTTGCTTTCATGATGTTGCTGACGCCATTAATCGGCTGGCGTTCTTCTCGGTATTGGTCAATGTAGCCAAGCATTTTTTCACGGTCCTGTGTTCCGACTACAATGTCGACACCGGGGATCGCCATAATCTCAGCAGGTGAGGTTTGCGCGTAGCAGCCTGTGACACAGATGACACCGTCAGGATTTTGACGAATGGCGCGTCTGATCACTTGGCGGCTTTTTTTATCTCCCGTATTTGTAACCGTACATGTATTAATGACATATACATCAGCTGTTTGTTCAAAGTCTCTTCTTTCATAGCCCGCTTCTTTGAAAAGCTGCCAGATTGCTTCTGTTTCATAATGGTTGACTTTACAGCCAAGCGTATGGAAAGCAACAGTTGCCATTACTGATCACCTCTTAATAACTCTGTTTGATAAGAAATCGCGCTCAACGCGTATAGCGGAGCGGTTTCTGTCCTTAAAATTCTCGGTCCAAGGCCGCACGGCACACCGTCTTGCTCTGTGAGCCGTTCAACCTCCGCTTCTGTTAAACCGCCTTCGGGACCAAATACGATCAATAGAGATGATCCCTTCGGAAGGCTGCTTACAATCGCGCTGAATGCGCTTATTTCCCCTTGCTTCGATGACTCCTCGTATGCAACGACACATTTATCGAAATCCTGCATCCTTTGAAGAAGCTGCTGAAAAGAATGGACATCCATCACTCGCGGCACTTCGTTACGGTACGATTGCTCAGCCGCTTCCTTTGCAATTTTCGTCCATCTTTCCCGCTTTTTCTTTGCCTTTTTGTCATCCAGCTTGACAACAGAACGCGCGGCTTGGAAAGGAATAAAGGCATGAGCTCCGAGCTCAGTCCCCTTTTGGATAATCCATTCAAGCTTATCTCCTTTCGGAAGGCCGCTCGCAATATAGACCTTTATCGGAAGCTCTCTGTTTTCATTCGTCCATTCTATCACAAGGCAGGACACTTTATCTTTGGAAACAGATTGAAGTTCACATTTTGCCTCGAAGCCGTCTTGAGAGCAGCAGATAATCTGATCTCCCTCATTCATTCTCATCACGTTCACAATATGATGAACATCTTCGCCGGTAATCGAAAAAGCCGGCGCTTCCTCTATTTGCTGCTTCGTGAGCTCGATAAAATATCGTTGCATACGCTGTGACACCTACTAACTGTTATTTTTTCGCAATAATGCTGACCCAATCTTCCATTGAAAGGATTTCTACAATGGTAAAGCCAGCTTGTTCCAGTGCTTCTTTTACTTCTTGTTTTTTATGACCGATGATTCCTGACGTAATAAAGTGGCCGCCTTCTTTTAAGAGGCTGTACGCTTGTGAAGTAAAGCGAAGAATGACTTCAGCCAAAATGTTGGCCACAATCACATCATGTTCCCCTTCAATCCCGTCTAACAAATTGTTTTGCTTCACTTGAGCAATATCGCTGACTTTGTTCAGCTTGAGATTAAGGCGTGCACTTTCTACAGCCACGGGATCAAGATCGTAGGCATGAACCGATTCAGCCTCAAGCATTGCAGCCGCAATACTTAAAATTCCCGAACCAGTGCCGACATCAATCACCTTATCACCCTTTTGCACAAAGCGTTCAAGCGCCTGAATGCAGAGTACGGTTGTCGGATGTGTCCCTGTGCCGAAAGCCATTCCCGGGTCCATTTCAATAATCAGTTCATCAGTATGGACCGGCGTATATTCCTCCCACGTCGGCACAATTGTAAACTTTTCAGAAATTTTCACAGGATGATAATACTTTTTCCAGGCAGTCGCCCACTCTTCTTCATTTACTTCAGAAATAGTGATGTGGTTTCTGCCCAAATCAATATTGTAAAGAAGGAGATTATTAATCGTTTCTTTGATGCCGTCTACAGTTTCGCCCAGAAAACTGTTAACCGGCAGATATGCTTTGACAATGACACCCTCATCTGGGTAATCATTGGGGTCGAGCTGGTAGATTTCCCCGTACACATTCTCACGTTCTTTAATTAAATCAAGCGGGTCCTCTATCACAACCCCACTTGCACCAGCTTCATGCAATATATTTGAGATAGGTTCGACCGCTTCATGTGTTGTGTGAATGCTTAATTCGGACCATTTCAAAACTACCAACTCCTCATCCAATAATTAATCGCCTTTAAACGCCCGTTTTACCTTGTCAAAGAAACTCATTTCCTGTTCGTCAGGCAGGTTTCCGCTGACTTCGGCAAATTCGCGGATAATGTCTTTTTGTTTATCTGTCAGATTTGTCGGCGTAACGACGCGGACGACGATATGCTGGTCACCCTGTCCATAGCCTCTGACATTTTGAACGCCTTTGCCTCTTAATCTAAATTTCGTTCCTGTTTGTGTACCGGCCGGAATTTTCAATTTCACTTTTCCATGCAGCGTCGGCACTTCTACCTCATCTCCAAGAGCAGCCTGAGCAAACGTTAACGGCATTTCACAGTAAATATCATCGCCGTCACGCTCGAAGAACTCGTGTGCGCGTACATGGAACACGACAAATAAATCCCCAGCAGGGCCGCCGTTTATTCCTGGTTCACCCTGTCCCGAGAGACGAAGCTGCTGCCCGTCATCTACACCGGCTGGAATTGTCACATTGATTTTCTTGCGTTTTTTGATTTTTCCTTTGCCGCCGCAGTCCGCACATTTGTTTTTAATGATTTTGCCTGTACCTTCACAGTGGTGGCAGACCCGTCTGTTAACGACTTTTCCAAACGGTGTATTTTGCTCCACGTTTAACTGGCCGGAGCCTCCGCAGTGGGAGCATGTTTCTGGATTTGTTCCAGGTTTCGCACCTGAGCCTTTACATGTTTCGCACGTTTCCTCGCGGGGAATTTCGATGGTTGTTTCTTTACCGAAAGCCGCATCCTCAAACGACAGGGTCATCGTATACTGTAAATCAGCACCCTGGCGCGGAGCGTTTGGATCTCTTCGTCTTGTGCCTCCGCCGAATATACTTGAGAAAATATCATCGAAACCAAAACCGCCGAAATCGCCGCCGCCAAAACCTCCGCCGCCGAAGCCTTGGTTAGGGTCAGTGTGACCAAATTGATCGTAATGCGCACGTTTTTGGTCATCTGACAGCGTTTCGTATGCTTCTTTTACCTCTTTAAATTTTTCATCTGATCCGGCTTCTTTGTTAATATCAGGATGATATTTTTTTGACAGCTTCCGATAAGCTTTTTTAATTTCATCCTTTGAAGCGCTCTTACTTACTCCCAGCACTTCATAGTAATCACGCTTACTCATCTCGCTTCACTCTCCCGAATTTCTCACATAAATTAGATTGTATCATTTTGAATTATGATTTTTCAATTCCTTTTATCCCGGGCAAGAAAAAAAGTCAAAGCCAAGAGATGCCTGACTTTGACTTTCTAATCATTGAATCAGATTATGAAATGTGTTCTTTTCGGTCAGCTCCGGAAGCGGGGCTGACACTAAAAAGAACTTATTTTTTGTTTTGGTCGTCGTTTACTTCTTCGTATTCAGCGTCGACAACGTTGTCATCCGCTTTGCCTTCAGCGTTTGCTCCGCCTTGAGCTTGCTGTGCTTTAGCAGCTTCTTCATAAAGCTTCATAGAAAGCTCTTGAACGATTGTTTGAAGCTCATCTTTTTTCGCTTTGATCTCTTCAAATTCGTTTTTCTCAATCGCTGCTTTTAAAGCGTCTTTGGCATCGTTGGCTTTTTTCACTTGTTCTTCGTCCACTTTGCCTTCAAGATCTTTTAATGTTTTCTCAGTTTGGAAAACAAGCTGATCTGCTTCGTTGCGGACTTCGATTTCTTCTTTTTTCTTCGCATCAGCGTCAGCATTTTCTTCCGCTTCTTTTACCATGCGTTCGATCTCTTCATCTGAGAGACCTGAAGAAGATTTGATTGTAATGTTTTGTTCTTTTCCTGTGCCTAAGTCTTTTGCTCTTACGTTTACGATACCGTTTTTGTCAATATCGAAAGAAACTTCGATTTGAGGCACGCCGCGCGGTGCTGGCGGGATATCAGTAAGCTGGAAGCGGCCGAGTGTTTTGTTGTCGGCAGACATTGGGCGCTCACCTTGAAGAACATGGATATCAACAGCTGTTTGGTTATCAGCAGCAGTTGAGAACACTTGAGATTTGCTTGTTGGGATCGTCGTGTTGCGGTCGATCAGTTTTGTAAACACACCGCCCATTGTTTCGATACCGAGAGAAAGCGGTGTAACGTCAAGAAGAACAACATCTTTTACGTCACCTGTGATAACGCCGCCCTGAATCGCAGCACCAAGCGCTACAACTTCATCCGGGTTTACGCCTTTATGCGCTTCTTTTCCAGTTTCTTTTTTGATTGCTTCTTGTACGGCAGGGATACGAGTTGATCCGCCGACAAGGATGACTTTGTCGATTTCGCTTGCAGAAAGTCCTGCATCTTGAAGCGCTTGACGGACAGGACCCATTGTGCGCTCTACTAAATGAGAAGAAAGCTCTTCGAATTTAGCGCGAGTTAATGTAAGTTCAAGGTGAAGCGGTCCTGCTTCTCCAGCTGTGATAAACGGTAAAGAAATTTGCGTAGAAGATACGCCGGAAAGATCTTTTTTCGCTTTTTCAGCTGCGTCTTTCAAACGCTGAAGCGCCATTTTGTCTTTTGACAAATCAATGCCGTTTTCTTTTTTGAATTCAGACACAAGATGATCGATGATAACTTGGTCAAAATCGTCCCCACCCAGACGGTTGTCGCCGGCAGTTGAACGAACTTCGAATACACCGTCGCCAAGCTCAAGGATGGAAACGTCGAATGTACCGCCGCCAAGGTCGTATACTAGGATCGTTTGATCTTCATCTGTTTTATCAAGTCCGTATGCAAGCGCTGCTGCAGTCGGCTCGTTGATGATACGTTCTACTTCAAGACCTGCAATTTTACCAGCGTCTTTTGTTGCTTGACGCTCAGCATCGTTAAAGTATGCAGGAACTGTGATAACTGCTTTTGATACTGTTTCGCCAAGATAGCTTTCAGCGTATGATTTAAGGTGTTGAAGGATGATAGCAGACACTTCTTGTGGAGTGTAATCCTTTCCTTCAATTTCAACTTTATAATCAGTACCCATATGACGTTTGATAGACATAATTGTGTTAGGGTTTGTAATAGATTGGCGTTTAGCCACTTCCCCTACTTGACGTTCGCCGTTTTTAAATGCAACAACTGATGGCGTTGTGCGGTTTCCTTCAGCGTTAGCAATAACTTTAGGCTCGCCGCCTTCAAGCACTGCCACACATGAGTTTGTTGTTCCTAAGTCGATTCCGATAACTTTACTCACTTGAATAACCTCCTGCTATGTAATTATTGATTCACTTTGACCATGGAAGGGCGAATGACGCGATCCTTCAGCTTATAGCCTTTTTGCATTTCCTCAACAACAATGTTGGAGCCGTAGTTTTCGTCTTCAGCCTGCATAACAGCTTGGTGCAGATTAGGATCAAATTCCTGCCCTACAGCTTCGATGGCTTCGACGCCTTCTTTTTTCAAGGCTTCTACGAGCTGACGGTGGACCATTTCCATTCCCTGGAGCAAACTTTTCGTCTGTTCATTGTCGGCTTCAACCTGAAGCGCTCGTTCAAAGCTGTCAAGAGCCGGCAGTAAATCAGTCACGATATTTTGAGAACGGTATTTTTGGGACGCTTCCATCTCTAAACGGCTGCGTCGTTTATAGTTTTCAAAGTCTGCTTGAACACGCAAAAGTTTGTTTTCTTTTTCCTCAAGCAAACCTTGCAATTCGTTAATTTGGTTTTGAAGAAGTTCGCTTTCATTTGTTTCTTCCTGCTGTTCATCAGCGGCAGCTTGTTCTTCAATGATTTCTTGCTCTTCTGTTTCGTTTTGTTCAACGGTTTGTTTTTCTTCTGACATTGTGTTCACCTCCCTCAAAGTGTAAGGAGAAGGACAGGTGCTGCCCTTCGATAAAATTTGCCAAAATTCCCTTATTCATCATACAGACTTGTTAATGCTTTTGACAAGTCCGAAGTCACATGCTGAAGCAGGCTGACAACCCTGGAATAATTCATGCGGGTCGGGCCGATGATCGCAATTGAGCCGATCTGCTTCTGGTCTACGGAATAAGAAGCCGTTATCAGACTGCAATTTTCCATCTCTTCATAGTCGTTTTCTTTTCCGATTTTAATCGAAATTCCCGTGTGCGGGGATTGAACCAGCTTTAAAACATCCTGTTCCTTCTCAATTAATGAAAGGAGCGACCGAACTCGGGTGATATCATGGAACTCAGGCTGGTTCAGCATATTGATTTTCCCGCCAAAAAACAACTTTTCAACATGATTTGTGGAATGAAAGGTTGAACGAAGCGCGTCGAGTATATTGTCATAGTTCTTAATGTGCTGTCTTAGGTACATGACAACTTCCTTAAATATGCGCTCATTCAGTTCATCCATTGGAACGCCGCTTAAACGGTCGTTCAGTATATTTACCAGTTTTTCAATATCAGACAGATCCATTTTGGTCGGAAAGTTAATCGTTTTGTTTTCCACATGCCCCGTATTGGTAACGAGAATCGCTACCGCCATATCAGGCTGAATCGGAATGATTTGAATCTGTTTAAGGTAATTCTCACTCAACTTCGGCCCGAGTACGATGGATGTGTAATTCGTCAGATCGGACAAAATTTGCGCTGATTTTTGAACTGTCTTCTCCAGCTCGAAAATTTTCTCTTTGAAGATCGAGTGGATTTGGTCCAGGTCGCTTTTCGTCAATTTGACGGGTGACAGCAAATGGTCAACATAGTACCGATACCCTTTTTCTGACGGAACACGTCCTGAGGATGAATGGGTTTTTTCAATAAAGCCCAATTCCTCCAAGTCAGCCATCTCGTTTCTTATTGTTGCAGAGCTAAATGTGATTTCATCTTTTTTCGAAAGAGTTCTTGATCCCACCGGCTGTGCCGATTTAATAAAATCGTTGATTATAACCTGAAGGATCAGCAGCTGACGATTTGTTAACATCATCATCACCTCTGTTAGCACTCTCAATAAGCGAGTGCTAATTCTATAACAAAAGTATCAAACCACAAGAAAAATGTCAATTATAACTCACCCAAAAAAGCGCCAAAAACTTCATTGCCTAATAATTTCCCTTGATGAGTCAAATAAACGGCAGACTCCGAATTGTGAATCAGCCCTTTTTCAGCGAGGTCTTTTAACACGCTTGGGAAAAGTCCATCCAGGGAACGGCCGTATTTTTCTGCGAATCGTTTTTTGCTGACACCGGCTGTTTTTCTCAAACCTAAAAACATTTCTTCCTCAATCTGTTCTTCTGTTGTTACTTCATGTGTATCTCTGTACGGAAAACCCTTTTCAGCTATCAGGTCAATGTAATGCTTAACAGGTCCGACGTTCACTGTTCGTGTGCCGCCGATATATCCGTGAGCGCCGGCTCCGAAACCGAAATATTGTTCGTTGCTCCAATACGTTAGATTGTGCTTAGATTCCATGCCTGCCTTAGCAAAGTTGCTGATTTCATATTGATGAATGCCGTGAGCTTCCATCTGGCTCATCACCATTTCATACATTTCAGCTTCCTGCTCCTGCGGCGGAAGATGAAGCCGCCCTTTTTGCATCAAATTATAAAATACCGTTTTCGGTTCTACAATAAGGGAGTAAACGGAATAATGCTCAGCGTCCAATGATAAAGCAGTGTTTATGGAATGTTCCAGATGCTTGAGGGTTTGCCCCGGAAGCCCGAACATGAGATCAAGACTGATATTCTCAAAACCGATTTCCCGCGCTCTTTCAAAAGAGGTGAATACATCTTTTTGCTTGTGCACTCGGCCGATTTTTTCTAACAGATCGTCTTCGAACGTTTGCACACCAAAGCTAAGGCGATTTACGCCTGCTTCTTTTAATATTTTTAATTTCTCTGCGGACAAATCGTCCGGATTCGCTTCAACCGCAAATTCCGATAAGTCGCTTGAGGGCTTTAGCACGCGGTTGATCATATCCATCAGCTTTTTAAGCTGTTCCTCAGACAGGGAGGTCGGCGTGCCTCCTCCGATAAAGATTGTTTTGAGATCAGGCTGCCCGGTTTTTGCTATTGTATTTATCATTTCCTGTTCGAGTGCGTTTAAATACTCGTCGACTGGCTGACTTTGAATAAAATATTTATTGAAATCGCAGTAGTGGCAAATATGCTCACAAAATGGGATATGGATATAAGCTGATTTCAACGGATTCACCTTCTTTACAGAAAGAAGCCGCAGTACAAGACTGCGGCGGCTTCTATTGTTTTTTCGGACTGTCGTCCATTTTCAGAACTGCCATAAATGCTTCTTGCGGCACTTCAACTGAGCCGACCTGCTTCATACGGCGCTTTCCTTCTTTTTGTTTTTCAAGAAGTTTCCGTTTACGCGAGATGTCCCCTCCGTAACATTTAGCCAATACGTTTTTACGCATTGCTTTTATGGTGGAGCGGGCCACGATTTTCTGGCCGATTGCGGCTTGTACCGGAACTTCAAACTGCTGGCGCGGAATGAGTTCTTTCAGTTTTTCAACGATCACTTTTCCCCGTTCATATGCGTAATCACGATGCACGATAAAGGAAAGGGCATCGATTTTTTCACCATTCAGCATAATGTCCATTTTCACAAGCTTGGACGGTTTGTAGCCGATCAGTTCATAATCAAAGGACGCATAGCCTTTAGTGCTTGATTTCAGCTGATCAAAAAACTCATATACGATTTCCGCTAATGGCATATCATAAATGATGCTGACACGGTTTGCGTCTAAATACTGCATATCAATGAAATTGCCGCGTTTTCCTTGGCAAAGCTCCATTACAGCGCCGACATAGTCATTCGGCACCATCATCGTCGCTTTTACGTATGGCTCCTCAACCCTTTCGATCTTTTGAGGATCCGGCATGTTGGACGGGTTGTCGACAACGACCTTTTCGCCGTCTGTCATATACACGTCATAGATAACGCTTGGCGCTGTCGTAATCAGGTCGATGTTGAACTCACGCTCAATTCGCTCCTGAATGATCTCCATGTGAAGCATGCCTAAAAATCCGCAGCGGAACCCGAATCCAAGCGCTTGCGAAGTTTCCGCTTCATATTGAAGGGAGGAATCATTCAGCTCAAGCTTTTCAAGAGCTTCCCTTAAATCATTATACTTCGCTGTATCAATCGGATACAAACCACAGTACACCATCGGGTTTAGCTTGCGGTATCCCGGCAGCGCTTCTTCTGCAGGATTGGCAGCGCTCGTTATTGTATCACCGACACGTGTGTCACCGACATTTTTGATTGAGGCAGTCAGGAAGCCTACATCACCGACCGTCAGTTCATTTGTCGGAGTTGCTTTCGGCGTGAACACGCCCACCTCTGTTACTTCGAATTCTTTCCCGGTTGCCATCATTTTGATTTTTTGTCCCGGCTTTACCGTTCCTTCAACGACTCTGATATAAGCCACGACACCGCGGTAGGCGTCATAAAGCGAGTCGAAGATCAGCGCTTTGAGCGGCGCCTCCGGATCTCCGGTCGGAGCTGGCACCTTTTCTACGATTTGTTCTAAAATCTCCTCAATCCCGATACCGGCTTTTGCTGAAGCAAGCACGGCTTCTGATGCGTCAAGGCCGATAACGTCTTCTACCTCTTGGCGCACACGTTCGGGCTCGGCGCTCGGAAGGTCGATTTTATTGATGACCGGAAGGATTTCAAGATCGTTGTCAAGCGCTAAGTAGACATTGGCGAGCGTCTGCGCTTCAATCCCCTGGGCTGCATCCACGACAAGAATCGCTCCCTCGCAGGCAGCAAGGCTTCGGGATACTTCATACGTGAAGTCGACGTGTCCCGGCGTATCGATTAGATGAAAGATATATTCTTCTCCGTCTTTTGCTTTATATTTAAGCTGAACAGAGTTTAATTTAATGGTTATGCCCCGCTCACGTTCAAGATCCATAGAATCGAGCAATTGTTCTTTCATTTCTCGTTGAGTGATTGCCGACGTTTTTTCTAAAATACGATCCGCTAAGGTCGATTTTCCGTGGTCAATATGGGCAATGATAGAGAAATTCCGTATTCTCGATTGCCTCTCTAAACGCTTTTCTTTATCTGTCACAATCTATCACTCCTACTATTAAACGCAAAATACACTAGCTTAGATTATATCAATAGGATTGTAAAGATTCAATGTAAAACAAGAAAGAGAAAAGTTCCCTATCATATCTGGGCTGCTTTTCTCTTTCACGTACTTATTGATTCATATCCCGTATCCATTCATACATTGACTGGGCAGTATTGGTTACGGTGTCCGAAAGCGCTTTTCCGGCTTTTGAAAACATATTGAATGTCTCCACCTTTTCCAGCTCTTTTTGTTTTTCTTCTAAATCTTTTGCCGTGACTGTTTCTCCTAGGATTGAGGCTTCTTTTTCATTATCTTTTCCGTCGGTGAGCGTAAACGCCCCCTTCAGTGAAGGGTCATGATAGCCTTTCATACTCAGCATCCCGTTGTTTGCCTGCTGCATGCCGAACAGAACGCCTAAAAACATGATCGTGACAAGCAGTAAGCATTTTCCAAAGTATGCAATCAAATCAACCACCTATTTCTTATTGTTTTTTCGTCTCCCCGCTCGCTGCGTTGACCTTTTCAGCATCCCAGTACATTTCGCTGAATACGTCCGCGGCCGCGTTAGCCGCACGCTGCAGCTCTTCGAGATTATTATCTACTCCGCCAAACTCGAGCAAAAGCGCTCTATCGGTTAAATCCTGATTGTAAACACCATTATCGCCTGGCGAGCCTTTGGAAAAGACACCTGTGCTAAGTCCGGGGTATTTTTTCTCCATCAGTTTATGAAGCTCACTCGCAATTTTATAGTTTTCTTCGAAGTTTTTGCTTTTTTTCCCGACGACAAAGGCTACCCTGGCATAGCTTTTCCCTTTAATCGTTGCGGTTGTGTCTTTTTTGCGCCGTGAGTCTCTGTGGATGTCAATGATATATTGCAGATTTTTGTTTGAAGCAAGGGCGTCTTTCACAACCGGCCTTGATTCATCATAGGACCTGGCATAGTTTAGGCCTTTTTTATTTAATTTTGACTGTATATCGGTTTTATTCACTGTGGCTCCGATTCCCTGGGATTCAAGCGCTTGTCCGAACATATCTCCTACAAGCGTGACGTTGGCTTTAGAATGGCGCGCCATGTCAGGATCGGTCTCGCCTTTTAATAGAGGGAGATATGATTCCGTATTGTGCGTGTGATAGATAAACACGACCTTTTTATCACCTGTTGTTTGTTTCGGCGGATCTTTTTGCGCATTATCTGATTGCGTTTGCTGTTTTTCAATCTCTGCCAAATTCGCTTCTCTTTCTTCCTCCATCACCTTAGACGGCGGCGGCGATTCCGCAGGCATATTCGTATAATCCGTTCCTTGTCCAGCTAACAAAATCTCGGTATCAAATTGTGCAAATCCCGGCAGCTCCCGACCGAGAAAGCTCCGCGGATCTTCGAGGTTAATGCTCGTCGCCAGCTTTAAAGAAAGACGAGAAAGATGAAATGAGCTGTCTGTTTGAGAGAGGTCAGAAGCGAAATAATGGTTTTCCATCCGCAGCAAATGTGCAAATACGTCACCCGGCAATTCTTCAGCAATCCCATAAAAAGAGTCAGACGACGGCCTAAGTTCCGGCCGGAGAGACGTCAGCACACCGGATAGAACAAAAATCACGATAAGGCTTACGATAAATAGAAAGATGGCTTTTACCGCTTTCCCTCCATTTACCGCAACAACAATCTGTCTGTTTCTGCGTTTATTTCTCATTGAATCCCTCCAGCGCTTGTCTAGTAATTACTCTATGAACAAGCTAGAGGAAGTAGAACTGTTTAGTGATTGTAGGAGCCTTTGTTTTCTTGTGACACTTTTTCATGAAGCGCTGTGTTTAATCCGTTCGCTAAAACATTTGCCATATCGTCGATAAATGAATCGACTTCCTTCGGTGTAACCATTAAGTTGTGCCCTAAAGGCGAAAGCACCTCGTGAATGAGCTGCCGTTTTTCATCTTCTTGAAGGGTTCCGACAATACCTAGGAACGATTGGCGCTGCTTTTGATCGGGAAGATCGTCTTCAGTGAGCACTTTCTTTTTCCCAAACGTCATGCCTGCCGGAACAAGCGATCTTGATGGCCTGTTATCCTTCATTTCTCTGCCAAAATGTTTTAATATGTAGTCCACCGTGTCGCTGGCAATTGTCACGGCATCAACTACTGTCGGAACACCGATAGCAATCACCGGAACACCAAGCGTGTCTTTGCTTAAATCTTTTCGTTTATTCCCCACTCCAGACCCCGGGTGAATGCCTGTATCCGATATTTGAATGGTTGTGTTGACCCTTTCCACCGCCCGCGCCGCCAACGCATCAATGGCGATGACAAAATCAGGCTTCGATTGCTCAATCACACCTTTAATAATGTCACTTGTTTCGATTCCTGTTATCCCCATTACACCCGGTGCAAAAGCACTGACAGGCCTGTAACCCTCCTGTACGTTTTCCGGCTGAAGCTTAAACAAGTGCCTTGTTACCAACAGATTTTCTACTGCCATCGGCCCAAGCGCATCAGGTGTCACGTTCCAGTTGCCGAGCCCAACGATCAAACAGCTCGCATCTTTTGAGATATTAAGGTTTTCAAGAAAAGCTGAGAATTCCTCCGCAAAGACAGCAGAGACCTTCTCCTGCATTTCCGAATCATTCTCCCTGATTCCCTGTGCTTCAAGCGTTAAATAGCGCCCTTCTTTTTTTCCCGAAAGCTCTGCGCCTTCCTTTGTAACATCAACTGTGCGGATTTTAATGCCGCCGTGATCACGCTCTTTTTCAATAAAGCCTTTAATTTCTTTTGTCGGCACAGCCTGCTGATTGGCCATTGCTTCCTTCGTTTCCACTGCCAAATCGGTCCGTATCAAATACTGATTCACATCCAGCTCACTATTTTTCATACAGGGGCCTCCTTCACATTAAGTACCTATATTGTTGCCATTTGCTGAATAAATCATGCTAAAAAGAGAACCTTCAATGAAAAATACTTTACATTTATATTGCAATCTAAAGGTGTGTTTGATAGAATACAATTTGTTCTATTGTGAAGAAGATTTAACCTTAAGACACTGTGCTACAGGTTGTATCTTAGGAGGTGAAACACATGCCAAACATTAAATCAGCGATTAAACGTACAAAAACAAACAACGAACGCCGCGTTCATAACGCGACAATCAAATCTGCTATGCGTACTGCAATCAAACAAGTTGAAGCTTCTGTTGCCAACAACGAAGCTGACAAAGCGAAAACTGCTCTTACTGAAGCAGCTAAACGTATTGATAAAGCAGTGAAAACAGGTCTTGTACACAAAAATACCGCAGCTCGATACAAATCAAGACTAGCGAAAAAAGTGAACGGACTTTCTGCATAATATAAAAACGATCCTCAATAATGGGGATCGTTTTTTTCATTTCTTTTTAACAGCTGTAAAAGGAACAGTTCGAGCAGGAGCTGCTTGTCCTTTTTCCCGGTTTTCATCTCATAGTCCATGACGGCAAGCTGTTCAATAATTGAACGGAGCTCCTCCTCTGAAAAAAGCCTTGCTTGATCCATCGCCAGCTTTACCCGAAATGGGTGAACTTTTAGATTAGAAGCGATTTGTTTTTGTCCGTATCCCTGTTCCGCGAAGTACTTTGTCTGCAGAATCAGCCGGAACTGGTTCGAAATAAGCGCCATAATTTTGATCGGTTCTTCATTTTGTTTAAGCAAATCATAAAAAATTTGCAGACTCTCTGTTCGTTTTCGGTTGACGATTTTATTGATCAGCTCAAAAATATTTTGTTCAAGGCTTCTAGCAACAAGCATTTTCACATCATCCAGCGTAATTTCTTCACGATCTCCAATAAACGTGCAGAGCTTTTGAATCTCCTGAAAAATCGATGACAGATGACCGTTCACAAGCAGAACCAAATGCTCCGCCGCTTCCGTGCCGATTGTTTTCTGCTCTGTTTTTGCAAGGTTGACAGTAAAGTCTGTCGTTTCCTTTGCGTTTAATTCCTTCGCCTCCATCATAAACGCGTGCTTCTTTAACGCTTTCGTCAGCTTTTTCCGCTCATCAAGCTTTTCATACGGAGCAAGCAGGACAAAAACTGTGTAAGGCGCAGGTGATTGTATATATGATTCAAGCGCACTGACGTTGTGCTCAATTTTTTCTTTTTTCTTTTCACCTGTTAAAAAATATGGATTTTTCACAATGACAAGACGCCGCTCCCCCATAAACGGAAACGTTTCAGCATCTGCAATCGCTTGATCCAGTGGGTCCTCTTCCAGATCAAAAACGGATAGATTGAAATCTTTTGTCTCCTGATCAACGACCGTCTGTCTGATCCTGCTGACGGTTTCTTGCAGCAGATATGTCTCTTTTCCGTATAAACAATAAACTGGATGGACCTCTCCTTTTTTCAGGCTTTTCCACACATCAAATACCATTGTTGTACGACTTCCTCTCTTTCATCATCCCCTTCTATCCTAAATTGAGTTTGCAAAATAGTAAAGAGGAAGCCTGACTGCTGCTTCCCCATTTATATTAAACGCCTGTTCGCAAGCCCCCGGGACAGCTTGTAAAAAGGCGATAATCACCAGAACAGAAAACGTTACCTTAGCTTCTAGATTTTTCAAAACAATTCCATTATACTTAAGTCAGTCAGGAGGGATAAAGTTGAATGATTTTGAAAAAAACGTTCAAAGCAAACGAAATGATGCTGTAGATTCAGCTGTTGGTTTTGTTGTGTCCTTCGGATTTTTCGCCTTCTTGTTTGTCATGGCAACGGTTATTCACCTAGTTGGTTCATAACAGCGACTGCCCGGGCTGCTGATTTCTCGGCAGTCTTTTTTAGTTCGTCTCTGTTATATCTGATGTATCATATGGAGGATAGACAGAAAAGGTTCCAACTCTGTTTTTGTATCTATATTGGATCGTTCCGTTTTGATCTGTTCGCAGCACGCGGATAGAATGTCTCTGTAATAGTTGCAGAACTTTTTGATGAGGATGATGGTACCGATTGTTTTTCCCGGCTGAGATAATGGCCGTTTTCGGCTGAAGCTGTTGGATGAATTCTTCACCGGTAGAGCCTTTGCTCCCATGGTGCCCCACCTTTAAGACATCTGCTTTAATATTTGGAAACACGTCCATCACCTCCTGTTCCCCTTCTTTCTCCAGATCACCCGTCAAAATCCAGCTCAGAACGCCCGTCTCCATCCACAGAACGAGAGAGGAATTATTTTTGCTTGCCGGATCAGGTGTTTCAGGTGACAGTACATGGAACTGCAAATCCTTTATTTGCAATACATCGCCTCGCTTCACCTCTTCAATTGTCACTCCCTCTTCTCTGGCTGTCTGCAGCACTTTCTCATCTTTAGGTTCAGAAACGAACCCTTTCGGAATCACGAGGCGCTTTACTTTATGATGCTTCAGCAGAGTCTCCGCCTCTCCGATATGATCTTGGTCAGCGTGCGTCAGAATTAAAGCGTCAAGCTGTTTGATTCCCTTAGCAGTTAAAAACGGAATCAGCACCTTTTCCCCCAGTGAAAACGGATGCTGTTTTTCGCGCCAAGGCTCTGACGAGTAAGACAAAGTGCCGCCGGTATCAATTAAGACACGACCCCGCTGATGCGGAGCACCTACAAACATGCTGTCACCCTGTCCAATATCTATCATATCCACTTCTCCTTCGGAACTAAGACACGGATATATAAAGAGCAGAAACATCACCGTGCAGCAAATGCCGCCGGTTATCATCAACTGCGACAAGGAGCGTTTTTCAATCGCCATAAGCAATAGGATGATCGCAACCGTGAATAAAAAAAGCAAAACAGGTGCAGGATGTGCGATCATAATCGTGAACACATCAACATCTGCAATGTTTGTGATTAGCCTATTGGTCCAGCTTATCAATAAATCAAACCAGCTGAAAAACAATCTCCCAAACGAAGCGGAAAGACTTAATAGAAGAACACCTGCTACAGCTCCCGGCAAAATACAGAAGGTATAAAATGGTACCATCAACATATTCATCGGTACGCTGATGATAGAAAACTGATGAAAATGATATAGAAGAATCGGAAGCGAGCCCAGCTGAGCGATGAGTGATACAATTGTCAGCTGTCCCAAGGAGGTTTTAACCTGCTGAAAAATAGAAGAGGATAGAATTAAAGAAAAACTGACGGCGAACGATAGCTGAAAACCGGCTTCAAAGAGATGATAAGGATTGAAGAGCAGAAGGACGATGTATGAAAGGCAAATTGCAGTTGCAGAGTGGACACGCCATTTGACAAGGCTTCCAGCTAAGTAAACACCCGACATGAGAGCGGCGCGTAGCACTGAAGGAGCAGCGCCGGTCAACATCACATAGAGCGGCAGAAATAACAGCAACAGAATTGACGCCTTTTCTCTAGTTATACCAAGGCGAATCATGATATAAAACAAACCTGCTGTCAAAATCCCCACGTGGAGTCCTGATATTGCCAAAAGATGGACAACACCAAGCTTTTGATACGCGGTAAGCACTTCGTCCTCCACATAAAATCTGTCACCAACTGTAAGTGCCTGTACAATCCCTGCCGAATCAGGAGGCAAAAGGCTGTTTGTGAATGATATGGTATGTTTTCTCAAGCTGAGCACCTTGTACTTAAAATTTTCAGGTTCGCTGCAGTTTTGAATAGACGTGACAGAGTAGTTCCAATGAATATGCTGCCGATAAAGATACTCGTTATAATCAAATGCTCCCGGCACAGTTGCGTGATTCGGTTCTTCCAATGTACCAGTCAACTCACATGACATTCCTGGTTCTATGTATAACAGCTGTTCTTTTTCACCAGCAGACAGAATGCGATACGCAGCAGCCCATTTTTCCTTATCAGGTGTCTTAACCACCATAGACATACGGTCGCCGTCAATTTTGGGAATAGTGTCAATCACTGCCTTGAATTGATAGGTTCCCTGCCGATAGGAAGAGACATTCTGAGAATCTGTGACTGCATACAGTACAAAAAACAATATAAAAGAGAAGAAACAAACAATAATAAGAAAAGCGTGCCTCGTTTTGATTAAAATGATGAGGAGAAAGAGGATGAAAAGAAAAATAGCGGGGAAATAAGCGGCGGCAGTAATTCCAGCCGTTGCCGAAGCTGCCGCCATAGGCAATAACAAACGCGAATTCATCACACGTAGCTCGTGAAAAGTGTATTCGCCTGTTCATGTATCTTTTTCAATTCTTCCTCCGCTAAACCGGCATCGGCCAATTTCCCTATAAGATCCGCTACAAATGAAAGCTTTTCCCTGTTTTTCAGATCAACGATCATTTCATCGAGTTCAACCTGTTCAACAGTTACACCCGCCTGTTCAAATAATTCCTGCGCATACGGATGTGTTTTGTAATCCTCAGCATAATAAACCGTTTTGATACCAGCTTGAATAATAGATTTGCAGCATTGAATGCACGGATAATGCGTCACATAAATCTCCGCTCCATCAGTCGGCACCCCAAACTTAGAGCATTGAAGAATCGCATTCATTTCAGCGTGAATGGTTCTTGCGCAATGATCATCTATCATTAAGCATCCTTCATCTGCACAATGTACGCCGCCCGCGATTGACCCATTATAGCCTCCTGCTATCATGCGTTTGTCTCTGACTATGGTAGCGCCGACAGATAATCTCGGACATGTGCTGCGCAGCGCCAATAAATGGCTTTGAGCCATAAAGTATTGATTCCATGAAATTCGTTCCACGTTGTTCCCTCCAAATGTTGTGTTGCCTGACCTTTAGTTTACCTATCATAATGCATGACCGTCAAATCACTTTACTGTAATGGAAGACTTTATTTTCTCAAATGACTTTTCACCTATTCCTGAAACCTTAGTGATATCTTCAATTGTTTGGAAACGACCGTTTTCTTCCCGGTATGCAATAATAGCTTCAGCTTTGGATGGCCCCACCCCTGAGATGCCTTGTAACTCCTCTAAGGTTGCTGTATTGATATTCACCAGCGCTCCCTTCCCTCCATCGCTTTGGACAGACCCTCCGCCACCTTGCTGCACTGCTGTTTCCTCTCCCTTTTTCGGGATGTACACCACTGTCCCGTCCTGCAGAATCTCCGCCAAATTTACTTGCGCTTCGTCTGCTTGTTCACTGGTCCCGCCCGCTTTCTCAATTGCCTGAGATACTCTGTCCCCTGTTCGCATTTCATAAACGCCAGGATGCTGAACAGCACCTTTGATGTCTATCACAATTGTTTCGTTTGACTCGTCGTTGTTTGCTTCCTGCTTTACCACTGTATTTTCTGTCTCTGTTGGTACAGCTTGCTTCACCGGCTCTTTATTTTTCCCTGTGGCCAGAAAGATCATAATCGCTGTGAAAACAGCCGCAGAAGCCGCTAAAATAATTGCTTTCTTATGCTGATTCAACCAATTCATCGTGCATGTTCCCCACTTTCGTCATATTTTATTTTCATAACACATATGGTTTAGAGGATAATAGCTCAAAGGAGGGGAAACCATTGAAGATAGGCTTTATCGGCACAGGAAATATGGGTACGATCCTTATCGAATCATTTATTGAATCAAAAGCGGCCGATCCCTCAAACATAACAATCACAAACCGCACAATTGAAAAAGCGTTGCACATAAAAAAACGCTACAACAGCATAAACGTTACCGAAAGTCTCGAAAAGCTCGTTTCTGAGAACGAGATGATTTTTATTTGTGTTAAGCCGCTTGATATATATCCTTTACTGGCAATAGCGTTACCTTATTTAAGAAAAGATCATATTCTCATTTCAATTACAAGCCCCGTTCAAACCGAACAGCTCGAACAATATGTGCCGTGTCAAGTGGCGCGAGTGATCCCAAGTATTACGAACAGAGCGCTGGCAGGTGTTTCTCTCGTCACTTTCGGCACAAGCTGCGGCGAATCTGCAAAAACGAAAATCAATGAGCTGATGCAGCATATCTCTCATCCGCTACAAATTGAAAGTGACATCACCAGGGTTGCATCAGACATCGTAAGCTGCGGCCCCGCTTTTATGAGCTATCTGATTCAGCGGTTTATAGATGCAGCTGTTTCGGAAACATCAGTGTCTAAACAGGACGCGATTTTGATGTGTAAGGAAATGCTTGTCGGAATGGGAAAACTGTTAGAAACCGAATTGTATACCCTGCCTGCATTACAGGAAAAGGTTTGCGTTAAAGGCGGTGTAACAGGAGAAGGCATTAAAGCGCTGGAAAGCGGTGTGCAGGATATGTTTCACCGAGTATTTCAAAATACTCATATGAAGTACGAGGAGGATATTTCCGCAGTGAAAAAGCAGTTTCATGTGTAGACGAGTATGTCATACGTTCGTCTGTACTGCAAAGGCATAAAAAAGCATTTTAAAAAACCATCGTTTTAGGAAACGATGGTTTTTGATTTCTGCGCCTTGAAAAATAGGCGTTCTGATTGTGCTGATGGCTCGGTATCCGTAAAATCAGCTGTCACGCGATGGAGCTGAAAGCCGCAGCTCTTAAGCATTTCTTCGTATTCTTCCACCGGGAACGTTCTTTGCTCGTGTGTCTCATCAAAACGATCATACGCTTCTCCGTTCCACACAAAAAACGACATATCATGAATGACAGAAAGCTCGCCACTTCCGGCAAAGCTCTGCCAAATATAGCTGATATCTTCGTCCTGGTCAGCAAATGTGCTATCCGGAAAGACTTCCGCAATTTTATAAGATGAATGAACATCAAACAGCAAAATGCCTTCAGGCTTTAATACCCGAAATACACTTTTAAAGGTTTCGATCACATCATTTTTTGTTTTTAAATAATTTAATGAGTCACAGCATATCACAACAGCGTCAAATTGACCGTCAAAGCCGGTAATCTCTCTCATATCCTGCTGAAGAAATAAAATAGGCTGGCTACTCGATACCTTTTGCTGGGCGAAAGAAAGCATCTCTTCGCTGAGATCGATGCCTGTAACCTCGAAGCCTTTTTCGGCAAGCCGGATGGAGATTTCCCCCGTGCCGCATGCCAGATCGAGAATACGGCCTTTTTCCGGGAGAGATGCTTCAATCCATTTTGTCCATTGATCGTAAGGCGCGTGTGACATTAACTCGTCATACACGCTTGCAAAGCCTTGATAAATCATTGATTCATTCCAAGATCAAGATCTGCGAGTGGAGCGTCTCCCCACAGCTTTTCAAGGTTGTAGTAGCTTCTTTCATCCTTGTGGAAGACATGGACAATTACATCGCCTAGATCAACGAGAACCCATCTTGCTTCATCAAAGCCTTCCATCTTTTTGACTTGAATGCCGTTTTCATCAGCTTGATCCTTGATTTCACGGGCAATCGCCTGTACCTGTTTATCTGAATTTCCGTGGCAGATCAGAAAATAATCAGCAACCAGAGAAATACCTTCCATATCCAGTGCTAAAATATCCTCTGCCCGTTTATCATCGCAAGCCGCAGCTGCGATCTTTAAAATGGACTTTTGGTTCATTCACAAATTCCTCCTGTTCAGCTGCCAGACACAAGCCAGTTATACGTTAAAAATGTGTCTGGAAAAACCGGTTGATTTTTTTTCATAAGAAAAACCATTGTATTTTTAATGGACTGAATCAGCGCTTGATTCAAATCTGTCTCAGCAAGCTTACGCACCTCATCGACACCGGGAAATGCCCGGTTTGGCTCAATGTAATCGGCAACGTAAATGACTTTTTCTAAAAGTGTCATGCCGGGGCGGCCTGAGGTATGATACCTAATGGCGTCAAGAATGTCTTCATCTTGAACCCCTGCCTCTCTTTGGACCAAATAAGCGCCGACCGGAGCGTGCCAGAGCTCCGGATTATGATCCAATAAATGCGCAGGCATTTTTTCACGCGCAATAATTTGTTTCATTTCTTCTTTCGGGCGGAATTTGGCGTAATCATGAAAGATTGCCGCTATTTCCGCTTTTTTAGAATCGGCTCCAAAACGCTCCGCAAGTTCGATCGCCGTGTTCATCACGCCAACCGTATGGATATATCGGTGTTCGGTCAATTGCTGCTTCACGCATGCAAGTGCCTCCTCACGATTCATATAAACCATTCTCCTCTACATACTTCTTCACTTTATCAGGGATTAAGTAGTCAGTGGGCTTCTTGCTTTTAAACCGTTCCCTTATCATAGTTGATGATACCTCAAATTCCGGAACGTCTGCAAAGAGAAGCGGATAAGGGGTTTCAACATGAAAACCGGGGCGCTTTACTCCAATAAATTGAATGAGGTTCAGCAGCTCGTCCAGCTTATACCATTTCGGCAAATATTCAATCATATCAGCGCCGATAATAAAGAACAGCTGATCATTTGGATAACGCTGCTTCAGTAAAGAAACGGTATCAAAGGTATATGATGGCCCTTCTCTTTCCATTTCAACAAGCTCCAGCTTAAAGGACGGATTAGATTGAATTGCAAGCTTTAGCATTTCCACGCGATGAAAGCTGTCGGTATAGTCTTCGTTCTGTTTATGCGGCGGAATTTGATTAGGCATAAACCAAATTTCATCAAGCCCCGCCTGGTACAGCACCTCATTAGCCATTAAGAGGTGACCATTATGCGGAGGGTCAAACGTGCCTCCGAAAATTCCGATTTTCTTCATTTCAACCACCTTTAAGGAAGCTCGATTTGTTTATTTTCCTTTGATTCCTTATATAACACAATCGTATTGCCGATTGTCTGCACCAATTGAGAGCGGCTTCCTTTTACAAGAGCTTCCGCTACATCGTTTTTATCCTCTTCGCAATTCTGAAGCACGCTGACTTTAATCAGCTCTCTCGCTTCAAGCGCCTCAGCAATTTGTTTAATCATGTTGTCGTTTACTCCGCCTTTACCTACTTGAAAAATCGGCGTTAAATGATGCGCTTTTGAACGCAAAAAACGTTTTTGTTTACCTGTTAACATTCTGTTCCTCCTAATTTTCCTATTACAATAGATCTCATTTTTTCAATATCAGGCTCTTGTCCAGTCCACAATTGGAAAGACAATGCTGCCTGTTCAACAAACATGCCCACACCATCGAGTGTTTTCAAGCCTTTTTGGCTTGCTTCTTTTAAAAGGGCCGTCTGTATTGGATTATACACGATATCACATACGACGGCACTGCTCGCGGCACGCTGTAATGAAAGCGGCACATCGTCCACGTTCGGATACATGCCCACAGACGTTGTATGGATGATAACATCATACTGCTCAAGACGTTCTTCTGCTTCTTTTATGCTTAATACTTCTTTATTGTGAAACGAGGGAGTAGCTTCTGTAAGCCGCTTTGCTTTTTCTAACGTCCGGTTGCAAATGTCAAATTTTTTCGGGGTATTTCGGACAATTGTTGTAAAAATGGCTCTCGCCGCTCCGCCAGCGCCGATCATTAAGAATGACAGTTCAGAGATGGGCTTGTCTAATACCTTCATTAATGACTTCACGAAGCCTTCCCCATCGGTATTGTATCCGACAAGCTTATCTCCCTCTCTTCTGACCGTGTTTACGGCACCGAGCAATTTTGCACTCTCATCAATATGATCCAGATAATCCATAATGGAAATCTTGTGCGGAACAGTCACATTGATTCCTTGTACGCCTAGAGCTCTTATTCCTTTTACCGCATCCTCCAGATCATTCTCTTCTACCTTGAAGGCATGATAATGTCCGTCAAGCCCGAGGTCTTTCAATGATGCGTTATGAATATCAGGTGACATAGAATGGCCAATCGGATTTCCGATAACCCCGTACAGCTTTTTCATACTCCTCTCCCCTTTTCTTAAATTAATGAACGCCGAATAAATACATGAACGCCTTTTGGCGCATATGCAGTTACCTTTTTATCGGCGTCATGGACAGTAACCCAGCCTAACCCAGAGAAAACGATATCTGTCTTTTTGTCTTTTATCGTAAACGTATGGGCGACCAATTCAGGAAACTCATCCATTTCATCTTTCCCCGGAGGTGTGAGCAATTCCCCTGCATGCTTTTCATAAAGCGCGTCTGCATTTTCAAGTTTTGTTCTATGAATCATCAGCTCATTCGGCATATAGCAAATAAAAGGAGATCTTTCCCCAGACACATAATCAAACCTTGCAAGTCCGCCAAAATACAGGGTTTGCTGATCATTAAGCTGGAATGTGCGAGGCTTCAGCTCCTTTTTAGGAGATAATATTTTCAGATCCTTTTTATTGACATAATGCGCCATTTGATGGTTGTTGATAATTCCCGGTGTATCATAAAGCGATGAACCGTCATCCAGCGGGATTTCAATCGCATCAAGGGTTGTGCCAGGAAATTGGGATGTTGTAATAATATCTTCTTCACCTGACACTTCTTTAATAATCCGGTTAATAAAGGTTGACTTTCCTACATTTGTACATCCGACAACATAGACGTCTTTTCCGTTGCGGTAATGCTCAATCGCGTCAATTACTTCTCTGATTCCCTGGCCGCGTCCCGCACTGACCAAAAATACGTCAACCGGTTTTAAGCCAAGCTCTTTCGCTTCACGCTTCATCCATTGGATGAGACGCTCTCTTTTCAGTGACTTAGGCAAAATATCCGCTTTATTGCCAACTAATAAGATAGGGTTTCCCCCCACCAAGCGCTGCAGCCCATTAATCCAGCTGCCGTTAAAATCAAAAATATCAACAATTTTTACGACAAGAGAGTCCGTTTCTCCAATACCGTGAAGAATGTTTAAAAAATCATCATCAGTTAAGGAGACATCTTGTATTTCATTATAGTTTTTCAGTCTGAAGCAACGCTGGCAAATCACATTTTCTTTCGTAAGCGATGCAGGCGGCGCGTACCCCAAACCTGTTTTGTCCTCGGTTTGGATCGTAACTCCGCACCCGATACAAACAACCTTTTCCATTTCTTACTCCTCCCACTGAATGTGCCCTTTTCGTTTGAGAGCACTCAGTATTCTGCGTTCGACCTGGCGGTTAAAGCGCGTAATGAATCCGTCAGAGGAAGCGACTGGCACGACCAAAATCGTATGGTAGCCGTTTCGGTTTCCCCCGAGTACATCGGTCAGCAGCTGGTCTCCGATGACAACGCAGTCCTCTTTTTTCAGCTCCATATTGCGCACCGCTCTATTAAAGGCTTTACCCATCGGTTTTCTTGCTTTATAGATGAATGGGATTCCAAGCGGTTCTGAGAAAAGTTTCACTCTTCTTTCGTTATTATTAGAGACAATTGTCACTTTAATGCCGTGTTCCTTCATTTCTTCAAACCACTCGATCAATCGCGGCGTCGCGTTCGGCCTGTCCCATTCAACAAGCGTATTATCCAGATCAGTAATAATTCCTTTTACATTTCGTTCCTTTAATTTCTCAGGTGTAATATGAAAAATATTTTTTACAAACTCGTCAGGTAAAAAAAACTTTTTTAACAAAACCCGCACCCTTCCCTTTTTCTTTCTTTCAAAATGATTGTCGAAAAAAATCGAACTTGCGCCTAAAGAAAAACTGAGCAAAAAAATTTCGACAAAAATTGGGTTTCTTCACCAGGTGTGGATAAATTTACACACACTATCCACTCTTATTACATCACTCTTTAGACAAATTATAAACACGATACTCACAAGTTATCCACTTTTTGGTGTGGATAACAGAACGATTGTTCTTATATGCATTTCATGGTAGATTAAAGATAACTTCAACCTCAGATGAACGCAACTTATCATTGTATGCGTTAAAATCATGAATGATTCCAACTTTGAAGGAGGTGCCTCTCCCATTAATTGGGTTCCTAGCATGAGAAAACTGTCTGATGAATTACTAATAGAATCTTATTTCAAAGCCACCGAAATGAATTTAAACCGTGACTTTATCGAGTTAATTGAAAACGAAATAAAAAGAAGATCGCTCGGACATATTATTTCCGTATCTTCTTAATAGGAATTTGTCTATTTTTTCCGGGCGTATTTCCTTTTTTTACTCAGATGACTGATATTATATCACTTTGGCTGCGCGCTTTACTACTACTTTCAGCAAAAAACACCCCTAAAAAGAGGTGTTTTAAAGGGCCGGTTATTATGCTAACCAGTATATGCCGCCCACAACCAGGAGAACAACAACTAAAACAACAATAAAAGCGTATCCATATGCTCTGCCTGCCCAATACATGTGAAGCGCCTCCTTAATAAGGTTTTATAACAGCCTATGTAGGAGAAATAAATCGGACTAGGCGGTTGTCCGGCTCAACGCTGCAGGATCTGCCCATCTTGTATTCCTTCATATACGATCCTTGCCCCTTTAGGTGTCATATGATTTCCAGAAGGATCTATTAAACCAGATTGGATAAGCGCTTCATCAGTTGCTTTTCCGCCGTCTGCTTCTATAAAATGCTTCCAGTTATCTACAAGAGGGACATCCAGGCGCTTCGACACATCTCTTGTAATATCGTTATATGAGTTGTGCCATTTCCTTGCTCCGCCTTTTGGTTTAAAAGCAGCTGCTTGATATCTGGAATAGTAAAACAGATGATGCTTCCCATTACCTTCTATAATTGGGATACACGTCATTAAGATAGGCTTGATTCCGTGTTTTCTGCTTTCTTCAATAAAATAAACCAGATTTTCTCTAAAACGCTGCTTCGACACTCTCGGTTTCCCCTCAGTCAGTATGGCAGCGTCATTGGTGCCGAACATAATAAACAAATACTTCGGTTTTTGATCCAGCACATCTGTCTGAAATCGGAGACGGGCATCCTCTGTCGTCTGTCCGCCGATTCCCGCATTGAGTATATCAAGGTTACCGCGCTCAGCTGTTTTTAATATATTGACCCACTGCTGTGCTTTTGGATAATCGCGATAATCCCAATTAGAGCCACGCGTATTGCTGTCACCAAATGCTACAACGTCTTCGTATCCCCTTCCCGCGCATCCTGCTGTAACGAACAGCAGAAGGAAAAGGATGATAAAATGTTTCATCTTTACACCCCCAAAAGCCTCACCTTAATGTTATACCTCTGTTTCTCTTCGTTCAATGAAGAGTTTTTTGCTATCACTGTTTTTTCCTATAGTTAACGTGTCCCCCTCAGTGAATATCATTCTGCTTTCATTGCGGCGCAGCTGATGATTTTTTAAAATTCCCTTCTTTCCAATCTGAAAAACACACAAACCAAAGAAAAAGAAAATAACCTGAATCCGCACCGGAAACAGGTTATCCGTTAAATCCTGCATTTACTTTAACTTCGATTTAAGCTTGGCCTTTGTTTTTGGCCCATAAATCCCGTCTGCAGTTAATCCGTTCATGAGCTGAAAACGCTTGACGGCATTCGCTGTTTTCGGTCCGTAAACTCCATCTATGCCATTGTTTTTGGCTCCCTTATCAGGGTAAAAGTGAAGTGCAGCTAAAGCCTTTTGCAGCTGGAGAATGTTTGTGCCCTTTCGATAAGGCGAAGTGAGCTTTATAACCCCAGACGGCAGAGGATATGATGGTGAAGATTCTTTTGGAGGTGTATCCGAGGAAGAAATTCCGTTTATAAAAGAGTTCCAGTGGTTCAAGAGTTTCCGCGGACATTCTTTCCCAGACCATTTTTTGTGGGGAACAACACGATGTAACGGAATATTGTTTTCCTTCATCAGCTTTCTGATCAGCCACTGGGCATTTGATGTTGCTTTTTCAAAATCGCCATCAGCATTTTCGCAGATTTCAATCCCGATCGATTTGCGGTTTCCTGTCCCGTTTGTACCGTCTCCCGCATGCCAGCCGTTTTCATCTATCGGGAGATGCTGATAAATGACTGAATCGTCAACTGTAAAATGCCAGCTTTCGGATGTGCTCGGGTTTTTCACAAAATTGGCGTGCATTTTCGCATCAGCGCCTTTTGCTGTATTCGCTGTATTATGCACCGTAATATAAGCAGGCGTCAGCGCATAGCCAGGACGATTATCATTTGATACCGGTATAAAATCCTTTTTTATGGTTACCATTTCTATCCCTCCCTATTAATAAGAATGCAGAAAACAGAGAGATGGACAGCCTTTTTTATGAGGTAAAAAAGAATTGTGTTCTTAACCTGGTTTTCAGTTGAACAGCTGAAATGGCACCAGTTATACTAATTTAGATGACGGAGGTTTTGGCTCCTGACATCACCTAAGTTGGGAGTGACCATAGACATGTTAAAAAAAGTAATAGGTATACTTGTGATTATCGCTATCATTGCAGTCGGTTTTTTTCAGAAAGAAGCTTGGCTTGATGCAATCAAAACAGGAGGGATGTTTTCCGTTTTATTTAGTATGCTGCTGATTGCTGCCGATGTTTTTTTCCCAATAGTGCCGTTTGCTTTGATTGCTGCTTTAAATGGCGCAGTGTTCGGGACTGCAAATGGAATTTGGATTACACTGACCGGCTCAATGCTTGGTACAATATTGCTGTTTTTTCTCGCCAGGTACAGTTTTAGAGATTGGGCCAGAAAAAAAGTTCAGGCCTATCCTGCCATACAAAGCTACGAGGCTTCCTTCAACAAAAACGCTTTTACCGCTGTTTTATTAGGAAGGCTGATACCTGTCATACCTTCCCTTATAATGAATGTGATCTGCGGTCTGAGCCAGGTTCGCTGGCATGTTTTTTTCTTTGCTTCTTTAATAGGGAAAATCCCCAATATTATTGTTGTCACTATTGCAGGTGCCAATTTCACCAGCAATAAATTATTGTCTATCAGCATTTACGGTACATATATTCTGATCATCATGGTGGTCATTTATAAAAAGTTCCCTCATCTTCTGAAGGTGCCAAAAAAATAAGGAGGCTTGTTGGCCCCCTTACTTTTTTTCTGTCGCATGGCCTCCAAATTCATTTCGAAGCGCAGCAACCACCTTTCCTGTAAACGTATCGTCTGTTAAAGAACGGTATCTCATCATTAGTGACATGGCGATGACCGGCGTTGCCGTCTGCAGATCAAGCGCGGTTTCCACCGTCCATTTTCCTTCACCTGAGGAATGCATAATGCCCTTGATCTGATCCAGTTTCGCATCCTTAGCGAAAGCTCGCTCAGTCAGTCCCATAAGCCAAGAACGAATGACAGAACCATGATTCCACACTCTGGCAACCTTCTCGTAGTCAAAATCGAATTGGCTGTTTTCAAGCACTTCGAATCCTTCACCAATCGCGGCCATCATTCCATACTCAATTCCATTATGGATCATTTTTAAAAAATGTCCGCTTCCCGCTTCACCAGTGTATAGATAACCATTTTCGACGGCAGTATCACGAAAAAGCGGTTCCACAATCTCCCATGCTTCATGATCGCCCCCCACCATAAAACAGGCTCCATGCCGTGCGCCTTCCATTCCGCCCGACGTTCCGGCATCGAGATAATGGATACCCGCTTCTTTCATTTGATTGTAGCGGCGAATTGATTCTTTATAATGAGAGTTTCCAGCTTCGATAATCATATCGCCTTTACTTAATAAAGGTGATACATCACGCAAAACAGCATCGACAATGCCATGCGGTACCATAACCCATAGGATACGCGGCGGGTCTAATAAAGAAATGAACTCTTTAAGATTCGTTGTCCCCTCAGCCCCGTATGCTTTCAGTTCATCAACAGCCGCTTGATTTACATCATATCCAACCGCTTGATGATTGCGGTCAATGAATTGCTTTCCTAAGTTTATGCCCATTTTCCCTAAGCCGATTAATCCGATTTTCATATCTGTTCCTCCTGATTGTCTAAAAAGCCTTTACTCTTTATGTTCCCTTTGGATTGTATTGTGATACGCAGAAAACAAATGGGGCTTACATCGTCTGCGCATGTAAATTTTATTTTTCATGACTGACTGTGCCTGCCAGTTCTATTACTGAATCTCTTTATATCCATAATTATCACTTTATCCTTGATTTACCATCAATTTAAGTTAAAATATGGGAAGGTATTCGATTTTTTTAGTAAAAAGAAGGTGACATGTTGCAGAATCAATCTCATACTCTTATCGGAGTTACGAAAACCGCTGTATTCTTTTTATACGCTGCACTTGCAATCATCGGTTTTGCAATCGGGTATTTTATTCCGCAGATTGCGAAATGGGCATTATCCCTCCCCTGGATCCCTCTTGAAGGACCGCTTCGGCTCATTACCTCTTTTCAGGGATCTACAGCTTCATTTATCACTGCTCTTCTCGGTATGTGTGCGGGGATTTGGTTCGCTCATTCTGTTATTGCAATGCTGCTGTCTGTCAAAATTACAGATCACACAGTGGAATTCATCAAAGGAAAAAAAGTGCAAACAATTCATTCCGATGACATCGCTCTTGTATTTATGGATCACAAACGGCTTGTCCTCCTGGGAACAGCCGGATATGAATTGGTACGGGAAGAAATTGATGAAAAACCAGTAAACGTTGAGAAGGCCTTTAGACAGCATCATTACGAATGGGCAACAGATGGTGATCCGTTTAAAGATCAATTTCGCCGATGGATTCCTGATGCACCAGACCTATCGCAAGGCGCCCATGCCTTATTAAAAGCTCGTCACAAAGCGCTGCAAGACGAAGAAAAAGACGATATTGAAGAATTCCGTCTCGAACTGGCACAGCTGGGCATCGTTGTACGGGACGAAGGCACACGCCAATATTGGCGAAAAGCAGAAACCTATCCCCCGAAAATTCAGCTCGGCGAAGGATTGTAACAACAGAGGCTCAAGAAAGAGCCTCTTCTTTATTACTGCACAATAAACAGCACTCTGGTGCCGTCAGGGTAGCTGCTCATTTGATTCCCTACCCACGAGCCGGCGCCGCGATTATCAGAAGGCGTCACATATCGGACATCAGCCCCTGCGCCGCCTTCCTCGCAGACCGCCATCGGCCACTCATCCCGGTCATAGCCCGGCTTCGTCGGGATTCCCTTTAAAGATTCCTCCCGCCTTTTGTCTGCTCCATCTCTGTCAATGGTACAAATATCTGGATGTCCCTCTGCAATCGCATCCCTAATATGACTGCCGGTTTCCGGATAACGAGACAGCGGAAAATATAACACTTTGTCATACGAAGATGCGCCTTGGATCTGCTGCGGAACCATTAAACAAAGAAGAACTGCTGCAGCAAGAAACAGGCCTGCCATCCATTTTTTCATTCCCATCCCCCCATACCTTTGTTCATTTCAATGTATGGGCGCTTGATAAAGATTATTTTTAACATTTGAAGTTAGTATGCTGCTTACAAAAGCCGGACTCCCCCGCGAGAAATTTCCCGGTACAGACACAGACAGCCTCCCGGTCACATACATTTACATATAGGCTTTTGCCTACATACTTTTGTGGAGGTGACGATGGTGACAGGTGTTTTCGCAGCGCTCGGCTTTGTTGTTAAAGAGCTTGTCTTTTTAGTATCTTACGTGAAAAACAATGCCTTTCCACAACCGCTCTCAAGCAGCGAGGAAAAAAAATACTTAGAGCTCATGGCTAAAGGGGATGAACATGCCAGAAACATGCTGATTGAGCATAATCTTCGCTTGGTCGCCCATATTGTGAAAAAATTTGAAAATACAGGTGAGGATGCAGAGGACTTAATCTCCATCGGAACGATCGGGCTGATAAAAGGAATTGAAAGCTATTCCGCTGGTAAAGGTACAAAGCTGGCGACGTATGCTGCGAGGTGTATTGAAAATGAGATTGTAATTACAAAAGGGGGGTGCATACACCCCTCTTTAATACGTTTCAATATATACGGTGTCAGAATCCACAACGGTAACTTCTTTCACGATAAAGTTAATAATTGTTTTTTTATCTTCAAGAGTTAAGTTATCTGCACCGATTGATTGAAAATAGTCGATGGCTCTCTTTAGAGCATTTTCACTTGAGCTTGTATCATCCAGGACTTTCATTTTTGATTGAATTTCGTTACACTTTTCGGTAAGCTGGTTTTGCTTTTTTTGCAGTTCAATAATTTGTGTTTTAATTTCATCAATATCTAAATCATCGTCATCGCTTAGGCTGATTAGCGTTAAAAGACGCTTGCGGCCTTTTTTTGTTTTCTCTATCTCTTTTTGAATAAGTTCTAATTCATCAGATAGATGATTTGTTTGTTCAATCTCTTTAAAAGAAGCATACTTTTGAGGATTTGTGATGAATTTAAAAATCTCACCCCATACATGCCGGTTCAATTTATTCTCAGACATTTCTTTTCCGCAGCCGCGGTCCTTTGCTCCAGAATAATTTTTCCGACAAGTATACACATAGTAGTCTTTACCGTGTGATTTTCTTTTCTTTCCTGTCATTGTATTTCCGCATTTCCCACATCTAACCAAACCTGATAACAAATAATTGTGAGGGCTGATACTCAAGTGTTTTCTTTTACTTTGACCTAAGAGTTCTTGAGCATAATCCCATTGTTCGGCTGGAATAATCGCTGGAATTGCCACAGTGATTTGTTCTTCTTCAGGCCTTATTTTAATTATAGATTTGTTTCCTGCCTGCTTTGAAACATAGGAACCCTCTGTATCATATTTATACTGTCTATGTTCACCCTTATAAGAAGAGTTCATTAATATCTGTCGAACAACCTGCCTGTGCCATACTTTAGCACCTTTTTTTGTTTTAACCCCCATTTGAGTTAAATGTAGAGCAATACCATTTACTCTGCCGAAAAAAGGGCTTTTATGATCGGTGAAATAGTTAAAAATCATCCGAATGATTTTTGCTTCCTCTTCAAATATCTCAAGAGTTCTTTTCTCTTTAACAAATTTATAGCCATATAGTTTAGAATCTTTAATAATCATGCCTTTTTTCATTTTTTGAAGTCGGCCGCTTGATGTCCGTTCTTTGATTTTGGCTTTTTCAAATTCTGAGATTGCTCCACGCATTGCGAAAAATAATTGACCTTCTGGAGAATTGGCGTATTCACCATTTACAAAAATCAAGGGTATATTTCGCTTTCGCAATTCATCATCAATGATAAGCTGATTCATTAATTTCCGAGAAAGACGGTCTGGATCGTAGCAGATAACTTGACTTATTAGTCCTTTACTTGCATCCTCCCTCAAGCGATTCAACGCCGGACGTTCTAAAAGCTCTCCAGAAAATCCTTCATCGGCATACTTCAGCACATCCTTAGTCCCTGCTTTCTTTATACAGGCCTCGATCTGGCTGTCGATGCTCGATCCCTTGATCGCTTGTTCCTCGGTCGATACCCTTACATATATTGCTATCACCCTGAATCTCCTTCCTATAAAGTTTTATTAAATAATGATAGCAATCGTTAATGCATTTGTCAGCTTGCGGTCCCTCGATGATTATCACTTTCATAAAATGCATCACCCCTTGGGTAATGCTATGTAACAGCTGTTTGTCCAAATGAGGAGATTTTAAATTAAACTATAGTGTTATTAAACGTTTCAATGAATATGCAAAAAATTTAAAAAAAGTTGTTGTGACTTTTCTACACTCCTTTAGGTCCTCAATAGAAAAGATTTTATTTTCTATGCCTCAACATTCGCTTATTATAGTTTTCAATGATTTATTATTATTTGAGAGTACAATGGAGTAGTGTTTTTCATTGTTAGATAGTTAATGACATTTCACTGGTGTCAAGTTCGTATAGCTAGACATTAATAAAAAAAGGACACATATAAATATGCATCCTTTAACAAAAGAGTTTATTTATTTCCCTGTTTCAGCAAATTCCTTCAACCTATTCCCTATTTCATCACGAACTCTTTGGAAAAACGCCCATTTTTCTTCTTCTGTCCCTTGTGCTCTTGCCGGATCATCAAAACCCCAATGCTCACGTTTTACATGTGGAGGCGTCATCGGGCATTTATCAGCAGCATCTCCACAAAGCGTAACAACTAAATCAGCATTGTTCAGAATATCAGAATCGATTATATCTGACGTTTGATTAGAGATATCTATACCAACTTCCTTCATCGCTTTAACAGCATTCGGATTTAATCCATGTGCTTCTATCCCCGCGCTATACACTTTCCACTCATCACCTAAATATTGTTTAGCCCATCCTTCAGCCATTTGGCTCCGGCAAGAGTTCCCTGTACATAAAAAGTAAATGATTTTATTCTCCATATATTCCACCTCTACATCGAGTGACTTCCAAAGTATTTTCGTTGAAACCATAAAGCAACCTTAACAAGTGCTATCATGACTGGCACTTCTACAAGCGGACCAATTACGGCGGCAAATGCTGCACCCGAATGAATTCCAAATACACCAACAGCTACAGCAATCGCTAATTCAAAGTTATTGCTTCCTGCTGTAAAAGCTAAAGTAGTAGTTACAGCATAGTTTGCCCCGATTTTCTTCCCTAAAAAGAAGGAAACAAAGAACATTAAAACAAAGTAAATCAATAATGGAATCGCAACTCGGACAACATCTAACGGCAAGCTAACAATTACATCACCTTTTAAGGAAAACATGACGATAATTGTAAATAGCAAAGCAATTAACGTAATTGGACTAATCTTAGGAATGAACACTTTTTCATACCATTCTTTGCCCTTCACTTTTACAAAAATATAACGTGTCACCATTCCTGCAATAAAAGGAACTCCAAGGTAAATGAATACTGATTTTGCGACTTCTGCCATCGTAATATTCACTACTGCTCCTTCCATCCCTAACCATTGCGGAATAACTGTTACAAAAATGTAAGCATAAACTGAGAAAAAAAGCATTTGGAAAATTGAGTTGAAAGCAACTAATCCTGCCGCGTATTCCGTATCACCTTTTGATAAGTCATTCCAAACAATAACCATCGCAATACAGCGAGCTAATCCAATCATAATAAGCCCAATCATATACTCCGGTTTATCTGGCAAAAAGATGATAGCCAAAATAAACATGAGAGTCGGTCCGATGATCCAGTTTTGCACTAAAGATAAAATTAACACTTTAATATCTTTAAATACCCGTCCAATTTCTTCATATCGAACCTTTGCTAGTGGTGGATACATCATTAATACTAATCCAATAGCTAAAGGGATAGATGTAGTTCCTACTTGTAATTTGTTTAATCCACCAACAAAACTCGGAAATATAAAACCTAATCCTATCCCCAATGCCATCGCAAGAAAAATCCAGATGGTTAAATAACGGTCTAAAAAAGATAAACGTTTCATTACTTTATCCTCACCTTTTTTACTAACAGCAAGAGTTCGTTGTAATATCACTTGGCGGTGTTACACAACAAGAGGAGGAATCTTGTTTTTGAACCTCGCTGTTCGATTTGGTATAGAAAAATTCCCACTCGTTCCCATCTGGATCAGTAATCCAAAATTTATCTTGGACTGCATAACAACAAGTCGTATCCATTTCTTCACGTGCAAAAAACCCTTCTTTTTCAAGCCTTTTCTTGTGTTTCAAAACTTCTTCCAAACTATCTACTTGGAATCCAAAATGATTCACTTGATTTCCCTTCACCTCATCTGCGACATTTAAAGTGAAATTCAGTCCAGGAGTCTCTAATAGAAACTTTGCATAGTCTGTTTTTACTTTTACAGCCTTTACTCCAAAAACTTTTTCATAAAAATTGATCGATTTCTCTAAACTGACAACGTTAACCCCTACATGAACATATTTCATTTTAATTCCCCCTCTTATATATTAATCAAAAAAATTTGATATAATACCTAAAAAATTTTTTTAGCAGCAATCTCCTTCACCTTTTTTTCTAAATATACAACAAAGCTCTTCTGATAATAAACCATTTACTTCCTCATCATTTAGATCATAATAACTCCATGTTCCCTTTGTCTCTTTCGTTATTAAGTTGGCATCCAATAAAATTTTTAGATGATAAGAAAGTTTAGATTGCGTCACCTCAAAAATCTCAGTCAGATCACAAACACAGGTTTTTCCCCTTTGACAAAGTTCATACATGATCTCTAATCGTTTCTGATCAGCAAGAGCCTTAAATTTTTGTTCATATTTCCGTAGCAGTTCTGATTTCGTCTCATCCATTCATATCGCCTTCTTTAATCAATTTTTTTTGATGTATTTATTATACTCATGATTTTTAAATTAATGCAAGCAAATAAATCAATTTATTTTGATTAATTGTAAAACCCGCTAAAAGCTTGTGTAACCAGATAGAGGTTTTCCATTTTTATTATTTCCTCCATCGCTACTTTGCTACTACAGCAACGGAGATCATAAACGCTAATTTCTAATTTCAAGAAAAAAACATTAAATAATTTTTGTGAATATGTAGAATCGATAATAATTCGAGATAATACGTATTTAGTCAGAGCACACAGATTTATCATCAATTAAAACCTTATGTGAAGATATAAGCCATTCAATCCATCCTTCCACATAAGGTTTTAAACAATTTAATCAGACCTTTTCTTTTTGAATAAGTTCTTCATTTTCATAAAAGGGCATTGTGACACTTGATTTTCATCATCTCGCAAGAAGTACTGTTTCCACTCCAGATTGTCTTTTTTTCCATACCATCCTAAATGCGGATGGATAGGTACTTCATCATATGCCTCAAGCCTTTTTCGAATTTGCTTACTCATATTTCGTCCAAATGCAGTAGTATCATTTAGATCCTCAAAAACCCATCTAGGCTGAAACGTCAACATAAAATAAGGAAAACTTCTGCTTTTTCTTTTGCTGTGAGCCGGTGTAGCACACAGAACAAAATATGGTTCTCCATTAAAACAGTATTCCCATTGAAAGTTATCTGGATTTTCTGGTATATCATCTGGCCAATCAGCTGGATCTTCCATACTCAATGAATTGAGCAACTGCCAAAACAACGATTCGTAATCCTCAATTTTGTAATCAGTCAGTAATTCTTCTGGTGTATGAAATATTACAGTTAATGATGCATACTTTCCTGTCTCTCGTGAAATAGTTCCATACCGAGTAAGCAATGGCGCTAATTCCTTCGCAGTCTCGGGATTCCTAGGATCACCGACAAAAGCAATTCGCAGCTGGTCGCTTAAAAATGCTTGCCTTCCCGGTATACAAGGAAATTTATTTTCTTTATCACCTATTTTTTCATTCAAATAGTTAAACGAATCTAATTGCCAACCAGGTAGCGTTTCTTTAATTTTTTCAAGATCACTTTTAGCATATAACTCAGTCAATAAATCCACCTCCGAAGGCATTTATCATAATGTATTGCGGGAGCACGAAGGAGGTGAATGTCTAATTACTTTTTCATAAATCCGAATGAATATTAATTAAATGGTTAATGCTTTAATGGGTAAGTAGTATTTGCTTATCACAAAAAACAAAAATCCAGGTTTAAGTCTGCGTTTAGACGTTCATGCACACTCAGCCCTCAAAACGTATAACGCCGGACTTTCTGGATTTTTTTATTTTAACACCAACAAACGATCTTTAATTGAGTAAAAAGTAAACATATTGGTATTATCTCTAAAACAGTATGCACTTAGATTAGTGATGATTTTGATGCTCTTGATGCTTTTTGTTATCAGGTTTAAAAACGTTCTTGTCCTCTTCAAGTAGCTTACCGACTATAACCTGTCTGGTGGGCATTACATGTGCGTCTCTTGTTTTTACATCTGCTTTAATATTATATAAGCCATCATCAGTAAATGTCTTTGTAGCAACGTATATCCCATTGTTTTCATACTCAGCTTCTACCACTTCTAAATGCTCTTTATGATTTTCTTTCCATATCTCAAACTTTACATTCGTTGCATACTCTACTTTTTTTCCTTCTTGCGTCAGTTTCATTTTTAAATTTTGTTCTTTATTCTTTGATAGGCTAGAAGGTAAAATTATCTCTACATCAAGTTGTTTTGATTGTACATACTGGTCAGCAGCATTAGGATCAACAGTGCATGAAGTTAATAGGAGCATTAATATGATTAGGAAAAAGAAAGACAATCCTCTACTATTCAAATCGACCTCACTAATCAATCAATTTTTATTAATTTATTATGGTTTTCAACTTTGAAATCCTTTTAATGAGGAGATTATCAATTATCCAGACTAGCACAAGAGATATTCCTACCAAAGGGAATAGGACACCAAACATTATGATGATAAGTATTAGGAGTTTCATGGTTTTGAGTTCGGGAGATTTTGGTGCCCCTAACTTTCCGGCAGGTTTACGTTTCCACCAAAGAATAAATCCACTTATCCCAACTGCTACAATTCCAATACAGATCATTAAACCGATCAATTGGTTAACCAGTCCAAACTGTGTCCCTTTGTGAAGAGTTATTCCAAGAGCAATTATTTTTCCCATAGTGCCGTAGTTGTCATAACGATAATCTGCTAGGACAGCCCCCGTGTATTGATCTATATGCATCGTTGCCTCATCTTGTGCTTTGGGCGGAAAAACGGACATTGTATAAACTCCGTCAGTTTTTTGAGGAATGTAAATATCATAACCAGGCGTAATGTTTTGTTCTTCTGCAATCGTTACAACATCATCAATAGAAAGTTACTTGAAACAGGAACTTCTAGATTCTCAGCTGCCCAAGGGACATCGGCAACTTCTTTTGTTTGAGTTGATGTCGGAGCTTCTCCAACCCAAATAGATGGAGGATATCCGAATCCTGAATTTGTAGTTAATTGCTGAAATGTGTTTCCCCATAAACCAGACCATGGTAATCCCGTTAAAACCAAAAATAACATGCCTGCAGAAATCCAGAATGCAGGTACTGCATGTAAATCCCTAGTCAATATTTTCTTTCCTTTTGTAACTCTGGGAATCATGACACCCCGTACCTTCATTCTATTTCTGGGCCACCATAAATAAATACCGGTCACGATAAGTATTAGCGCCCAACAAGCTGTTAATTCCACAATTCTGTCCCCTGCTGTTCCTGCCATTAATTCACCGTGAAATTCTTCGATTTTATCCATTATTCGATTATCATCAGCAAGTTGCCCTATAATTTGCCCATTATGTGGATTAACAAACACAATATAGGAACTGTCTTTGGAAACAATACCCACTTCGGCAGATCGTTCTGGATGATCACTGGGTCTATATTTTATTATTTCAGCGTCAGGATACCTTTCTTTTATTGCTTCAAATTGTACTGATGGAGAGACTGTTTTTGATTCTGCCTGAACCTCGTATAGATCTTTGTATAAATGATTTTCGATTTGAGGCTTAAACAAGTACACACCACCTGTGACAGCCAATATAAGTAAGAAAGGCAAAAAGATCAAACCCGCATAAAAATGCCATCGCCAAACTGTCTGATAAAGTGAAGTTCTCGCTGTTTTTCTCTTAGAATATTCCTTCTTTTCAATTGCAGAATAATCTGATTTTAACATTTGTTTTCTCCTTTTTATTTTCTAAAACAAATTATTGTCTTATCACAAAGTCAATATTTAATGTTGTTACAAAAAGAAATGTGCAAGACAAATTACATAGCCCCTTCCTCATTCTCTCTTTTTAAAAAAATACTAAAGAGACCTTATAACAACAATACGATCATGTTAATATTTGTTAATTTTTGTTGAATTATGTTATTTCATAACAAAAAAAGACTCTTTTAAGGTCTTTTAAGATTTTACGCATAGGTTTTGTTTAGATTCCATTTTTTCAAACAAGAATAACCTTACTTTGGTGCAAGTCATGAAATCCTAAAGAAGATTTAATAAAACTCCAAAACAAAAAAGATACCAATATAGTTTGGTATCTTAAATAAAGTGAATGCTTATGAAGTAGTGAAGTCATTCATTATATGGTTTTAAGGCTAGCACTATAATCCTTGCTTACCTCAACGCTTGTTATACTTCAGGCCTCATTTCTGTTTTTATATTCGCTATATCTTTTTCTGTTACGTAAAGAGTAGAGATTGAACCAATAGAATTAAGTGAGCTTTAGAAGACTTAAAAAGCTCTGATAACAAATCTCTTTATAATATTCATGTGAATTTATATCTTCACTCATTAGCCATTGAATGAGCAATCCATCTACAATAGATCGCATTGTTTTTGAAGCTTTTTCAACATCTATACTTTGGTCAAATACTCCTGTTTCCTGTCCAAAAATAATAATGTTAGATGTGATGCCCCAGCACTGTTGATAAAAGCTATGGTTAATTTTCCTGTACGTTTCATTTCGGGTTGCCTGAGACAAGAAATCTAAATAAACCTTGTAAAACTTTTCATTTTCCTCGGGAGAGACAAATATTGAATTTACATAAGCTTTCAACTTATCCAGTGGCGTAGATTCCGAATCCACTGCTTTCAATTCATGTTTATAAATTTTATTTGTAATCCACTCAAGTAGTTGAGAAAGGGTATCTTCCTTATTATCAAAGTAATAATGCACGACGCCCTTACTAACTCCTGCGTGATCAGCAATACTTTGTAGTGTAACTGAATTATAACCTTGTGTTGACACAGCTTGGAAAGCTGCCCTTAATATTTGATTCTTTCTTTCTTCTGCTTTTTTCTTCATAATAAACCTCCAGAAAGCTAACCTTCAATTAGTATACAACAGTTCATGAAATCCACACAAAATTATTCTGACCAGACAAAATAGTTTGACCGGTCAGAATAATTGTGTATACTTAAAGTGGTTTCACATCAAGATAGCATATTGGAGGATTTATAAAATGAAAGACGAATTCAAGGCTCTAGTTGTAAACAAAGTTGATGATGAATTTTCAATTAAAGTAAAGAATGTTTCTCCAGCGTTTTTACCAGAAAGTGATGTCCACATCCAAGTACACTACTCTGGAATTAACTACAAAGATGGACTTGCAGGGAACCCCAATGGGAAAATCGTAAGAAAATACCCATTTATACCGGGTATAGATTTAGCAGGTGTAGTCATTTCTTCTAATGATCCTCGCTTTAAAGAGGGAGATAAGGTGATTGCCACAAGTTATGATATAGGTGTTTCTCATTTTGGCGGTTTTAGCGAATATGCAAGTCTCCCTGGAGACTGGATTGTACCTTTACCTGATAATTTGACCCTCAAAGAAGCAATGATAGTAGGAACAGCTGGCTTCACAGCGGCACTATCTATTCAACGTCTAGAAGAAAATAACCTATCTCCTGAAAAAGGAAAAGTTCTGGTAACAGGAGCAACAGGTGGCGTTGGTAGTTTTGCTGTTTCATTCCTTAACTCTCTCGGTTATCAAGTAGAAGCTAGTACAGGTAAAGAATCAGAATATGATTACTTACGAAAACTTGGAGCTAGTACAATTATTTCACGGGATATGACCTATGGAGGGAAGGTCAAAGCCTTAGGATCACAAAAATGGGCGGCAGCTGTTGATCCTGTAGGCGGGGAACCTCTTGCCTCTATCTTAAGCCAAATTCAATATGGAGGTTCCGTTGCTGTTAGTGGATTAACAGCTGGAACAAAACTGCCAACTACTGTTTTTCCATTCATCTTAAGAGGTGTTAATTTACTTGGGATTGATTCTGTATCTTGTCCAATGGAAACACGGTTAAAAACATGGCATCGTGTAGCAACTGATTTTAAACCATCTAGTTTAGAGGAATTTATTTCACAAGAAATTACTTTAGATCAACTTCCTAACGTTCTTCCTGAAATATTGGAAGGACAAGTAAGAGGGAGAACGATTGTAAATATCGTATGATTATTCATCAGAACTCATCCAGTTGCTAAAGATGAAACAATGTCTTAAAGGGCTAGTAAAGGGATTCTCAACAGGAATTCCTTTACTTATTATAGCTTACTTTATGTAAATGCAAAAATATAAGGAGTGATCCTCCCCATTCAGCTTACACAGTCTTAATGATATGAAAACGCTTATTCATCGTACATTATAAATGTGGCTCCTAGTCTAGAGTTTCGTTTATGGGCAAACAAAGCTCAAATAAATAGGAACCCACCTTGTCACAATAAACTCAATAGACTAATGCTGAGAAGTCTCCATATTTACTACAATACACCCACACCCCTGTTTGACTGGTTCCCTTGGAGAGAAGAAGACTTTGAAAAAGCCAAATGCGAAAACAAGCCGTTTCTGGTCAGCATCGGTTATTCGAACTTTCATTAGTGACAAGTTCGTGTATCTACACATATCCCTTAAGATGTACATAACTTTGAAATTGTAATTAAAGACAAATAAAAAAGGAACTCATTTGAATTCCTTTTTATAACTTATTAGTTTAATCGAATGATAGTCAAGGCTGCTCCGGTTGATCCCCCTCCTAAAAGAATAACTGTAGCTACTACTCCGAATAATTGAAGTGATATTCTGTCTCCTGCATCCAAAGTAGCGAACACATCATCATTGTAACTAGAAGTTGATACTGCTGGAGAAATGATTGAACCTGGTATTGGATCACCATTACGCATTAATCTAGAACCAGCAAGTAATGAAAGAGTGGTATTGATTTGATATGAGAGATAATAACGTCCTGCCACTGGCACAGTAAACATATTATTACCTCCATTTACTGTAAAACCGTCTAAGCTTTGATTGTTCGGTAAGGGTACTGGGGAACCACCCAGTACCACTGCAATTGTACTACCAACTGTATTAGATGCATACATAGAGTTTCCTGTTACACTTCCGCCTGTTCCTGTTGGTCCGGTTATTCCTGTTGCTCCCGTTACTCCCGTTGGTCCCGTTGCTCCCGTTATTCCTGTTGCTCCCGTTATTCCGGTTGCTCCTGTTGCTCCCGTTGCTCCTGTTGCTCCCGTTGCTCCGGTTGGTCCTGTTGCACCCGTTGGTCCGGTTATTCCTGTTGCTCCCGTTACTCCCGTTGGTCCGGTTGCTCCTGTTATTCCGGTTGCACCCGTTGGTCCGGTTGGTCCCGTTATTCCTGTTGCTCCCGTTACTCCCGTTGGTCCGGTTGCTCCTGTTATTCCGGTTGCACCCGTTGGTCCGGTTGCTCCTGTTATTCCGGTTGCACCCGTTGGTCCGGTTGCTCCCGTTGCTCCGGTCGGTCCTGTTGGTCCTCTACTACTACCTCCACATGCGTTAAGTTGAGCGCACATTTCTGTCACTACTTTCAGCAAAAGTTTGTGGAATCAAAGATACAAACTGATTAATATTGATAATTTAATGAAAAAGAAACGGTCACATTTGCTGTTCCAGTTCCCCCTGCCCCAACAATACCTATTGAGTTGATATCATTCAAAGTGATTGATCTACTTTCTCCTGGTGCTACTGTAAATCCCGCAACTGCTGTTCCATTAACTGTAAGAGAAGCTGTGGGGCCTACTCCTACAATCCCATTGTTTTCTACCATTATTGTTCCATTTATAACAAAAGAAGTTGCGTCTTCCCAAACTGGTGTAGCTACAGCTCCAGTATCCCCCAAATCAATCGTGAAACATACAGCATCGTTTACAAAACCCGTTTGCTCGTTACTACAACCGCCCAAAATAGCCATAATTATCCTCCTCATTCATATTATCTTTATAAAAATATGTTATTAAAAACAATTTCGATTGGATAATCAACCAAACTTAAAAATATTTAATAGATTTAATAATGTGATTCAGCTGAACATCTATTTGTCCTTTCGATTTTCTTTTTGATGATTCGATCTTAAGACACTCAAGATCTTTAACCGTAATAGAGCAACTTTCTCCTTTATTCACACCTAATGAATATATATTTTCTTTAGTCTGAAGAATAATTTTAATCGAAGAATTCTTGGTATCTTTATGATGAAGAGTGACTGTAGCAGTATTAGCAAAGTTAGATTCGTTGTTCCATAGAACTCCTGTTTTATTTTCATTTGTTAAAAAACAAATTTCAAATTTATCTTTTATACTTGGTTTTAAAATCAGATAATCATATACAGGAATTTTAACTTCACCAATACCACAAAAAAATGAAATATCAATCAAAATACGTGAATCTGAACGATACAAAACCTTATTGGCACATAATGTTTTCATACAACAAGGAACGAGTAATTCTAGCACAACACATTTTCGCAGTTCATTAACCGAAATAACTTTAAAATAACACGTCTGAAATAGTTCTCCATTCGATATGCCAGATGCAATAAAATGTTCTCCTTCTTGATTAATTAAAAAAACTGGTGTTACAGCAAAACATTCATCAACTTTTATTTGTTTTTCACTTTGAATTCGTTTAAGTTTTTCAATGATGCAGCATGTCAAGTTAAACCAACTCAATTCATTGCTTTAAAGTTAAAGTGGCTTTTTATAACTTATAATATGTGACGTGAGATTAATTGTGCATTTGGTGAGGTACACCTTCATTGACTTGTATTTGATGCTATGTAATTGGTGATCTTCTAGACAAATTGACTAACTAAAACAAGAAGATGAGAGGCCAACAAGTGTAATAAAAAAGTTATTGCGGTCTCACCGAAAATTTAAATTGCGGTGCCCTATTGCCTTTTTCTGCGAACAAAAACTTGTTAATATTTACATTACTAGTAGAGTTAAGGGAAGGGTGAATATCTTGATATCAATCACATCAGCTGAAGTGGGAATGAAGATTAATGAATGGCATAGGCATATTCAAAAATTCAACGTTACTGATGCTGAAATGTTAAAAGCTGAAATCGAACGTGATATAGAGGTTATGGAAGAAGATCAAGATTTGCTTATTTATTATCAATTAATGGCCTTCCGCCATAAAATCATGTTGGAATACACGATGCCATCCGATGAAAACCGAATGGAACTTTCAGAATATTTAAAGAAAATCGAAGGGCATAAGAAGAAGCTAGACAATATGCGGGCATATTATTATAACTTCTTCCGCGGGATGTATGAGTTTAGAAACGGTGAATACACAAAGGCCATTACATATTACAAAAAAGCTGAACGCAAAATTCCTACAATCTCCGACAAGATTGAAAAAGCTGAGTTTTATTTTAAACTGTCTGAAGTCTATTATCATATGAAAATGACACACATTTCGATGCATTACGCTGAGCTTTCATATAACATCTATAAAAAACACGAGCTTTATTCTGTTCGGCGTATACAGTGCCATTTTGTCATTGCCGGTAACTATGATGACCTTGAAAATCATGAGAAAGCTCTCCCCCACCTTCAAGAAGCTTTAAAAGGTGCTGAGCTGCTTAAAAGTAAAAATACTCATATCTATGCCACTGCGTTTTTCAATCTCGGCAATTGTTATCACAAAATGGACAACTTAAATAAGGCTGCTCGTTACATCGAACAAGCCTTGGTTCAATACAGAAAAATTAACTCTGACGTACTTCCGCAAGCTTATCATGACCTAGCATTGATTTATTTTAAACAAGGCAAAAAAGAACAAGCAATGGATTGCTTCCGCAAAGGAATTAGAAGTGCTGTAGATTTTAAAGACGAACTTTTTATGAACTTATTTGAAGCATTAGACGTTCTTTATATAAGAAATGGCGATACACCTAAACTCCTCAACATTTTTTCTCGTTTAGAGAACGGCAAAGGATACCCTTATCTGGAAGAGCTGGCATTGTTAGGAGGCAACCTTTTCGATTATAATGGAAAAATAGAGGATAGTATCATCTGTTTCAAGAAGATGGTATATGCTCAAAAGCAAATATCGAAAGGGGAATGCATGTATGAAATCTAAATTGTTTATCAGTTTATCCGCCGTTTTAATTGGACTTGCCTTTTTCGGATCTATGTCTAATGGCGAAATGAAGGAAGCATCCCGGAATGTAACTCTAGCACCTACTCATGAATTCCTTGTTTGATTCGATAAACAACATTAGTTCTGATTCCCTTTAGCCGTTTCATAACGGCTTTTTCTTATTTCTGATACTGAAAAAATCCATCATACATAAAGCTTTTGAGGTGAACATTTTGGACTTATTTGATGAATGCTTAGAAGCTCTAGGGAAAAACAAAGAAATCTTATCAGAAGAATTAACGGCAAATTATTATGAACTGCTTTCAAACAGTTTTCCCTTTACATCTTGGGGACAAATCAAGTGGAAAGAAGTTTGTTGTCATCAATCTATAGTTTACGAGGACGAGATTTACGATTGGCTAGCTAAACACCATTTTAAAGATAGGAACATTATTATTCTTTGGGGTTACGGAGAACAGCCAGCATTAAAAACCAGTCTTGAGCATGCATTAAACGTAATTGATGATGTAACTGCCGTTGGATCAGATACTTTTATGTTTAGTGAATTTGGCTACGTTATCGAATTTTTTCATGATGGCGATGTTACAATTGGAAAGTCCCCTTTCATTGAAAGGATTAACAAATAGGTAAAATGACACAGATCGAATGATTCATTTCCACCATTTGATCCACATAACAGTTAGTTTCATCATTCTTCCATGGTAATATTTTGTTATGACGATTAAATGAAAGGATATGATCATGAAAGTATTTGAAGCCAAAACCTTGCTCACCGAGGCTGAAAAGCGAGCAAAGGAATACAAAGATTTAAAAAGTAAAATGGTCAAATTAAAGAAAGCGTTCAAAGCTGTTGCAGATTTAGATGATAGCGAGTTTTCAGGCAAAGGTGCTAATAACATCAAATCATTTTATGAAGATCAAGCTGGCATTGCTGACCAATGGATTGATTTAATTGAGATGAAAATTTCTTTCTTAACGAGTATTCCTGGTTTCTTAGAAGACGCCAACTTATCAGATGCCTACATAGAAGAAACCTTTTTAGCGCATGAGCTTGCTAACGCCTCCACCAAATCAAAATCCATCATGTCTGAACAGAAAAAAGCCATGCAAGATATATTAAATGATATCAACGATATACTGCCTTTGGATCTGTTCTCGACAGAAACTTTTAAAAATGAACTTTCGTCTGCCGAAAAGAAACGAAAAGAAGCCATTGAGAAAATGGATGAAGTTGACGAAAACTTAACATCAGAATACGGACTATCAGAAGCAAATGAACAAATGATTCAAGCTGATTATCAAGCTTTAATGAATGCGACAGCAAAAGGCAAAAGCGCCTCTCCTATTCACTATAATGCGATGGCTTATAGAGACAGTGAGATTCACAAGATGACTGAGGATGTAAAGAAACAATCAACAGACTACATCTCTTTTAAGGACCAACAGGCGGAACAAAGAAGAATAGCAAAAGAACAAGAAGAACTGGCGAACAGACCATGGTATGAAAAGTCTTGGGATGCTGTTTGTAATTTTACAGGAGAGGTCTCTGGATATTATGATTATAAAAGAGCCGCTGATGGGGTTGATCCTGTTACCGGCGAAAAGCTAACTGCTGGACAACGGGTCGCTGCCGGTGCAATGGCTGCGGCAGGATACATCCCTATCGTAGGATGGGCAGGTAAATTAGCTAAAGGCGGAAAAGCTGTTTATTCAACAAGTAAGGCATTGTATAGAGCAGACAAAGCTCTCGATGTATACAAAACACCTAAGACATTCCATGCTCTTCAAAACTCCAGCAAAGGACTTTATGGACTTGCTTCTGCAAATGGTTTTAGCGAGGCCATAACAGGACGCGATATGTTCGGGAATAAAGTCTCTAAAGAGAGGCAAGAACAGAGCCTTAGTGGAGCAATGGCAATGTTGGTTCCTTTCGGAGCTCGTGGAATTAACAAAAAGCTTAATGCAAAATCGAGTTCCCGAGTTAGCGAAACATCTACTAACACCAGCAAAAAACCTAAAGTTCCTAAAACGTACAAAAGACCAACTTATTTCCGTAAAGGCGTTAGAGATAAGGTTTGGGAAAATGCTAAGGATTCAACCGGATCTGTTAAAGACCCGTTAACAAAACAGGTAATGAAAAAAGATGAACCATGGGATATGGGTCATAAACCAGGTTATGAATTTAGAAAACATCAACAAAGTGCAATGGAAAGAAATATTAGTCGAAAGCAATTTTTAGATGAACATAATAATCCAGACCATTATCAACCTGAATTACCTTCCTCCAATAGGAGTCATAAAGGGGAAGATATGACGGATGATTACTTTGGAGATTAAGGAGAGATTGTCTAATGGGCGTTACACAAGAAAATAAAGTAATTGCTAGAACAGTTTTAGGAGCTTTTGGAGGTAAACCGAAGGTTACGAAATATTGGGATGATAACAAGAGTAGCAGCATTGATATTTTATCGGTCAGTGACCAGCCTCAGGAAGGTATCACGTCATATTCAACTCTAGGTTTGTCGGATCATTCTATTAATTATGAGGTGAATGGCACTCCGTTGCGGATAGAAATCGTAGCTGCAATGGAGTCAGCTTCAGACATATATGCTAATGTTTTATCAACTTGTGCCTTTAATATAATCAACTCAAATTTCACTTGTGCACCAGGTGTTATTTTTAAAAATGTGATTAGTATGTATGATCAGGAAACCGATATGAAACATATTATGTTCGTTCCCCCATTTTTATGGGAGGAAGATTTAGAACTACTTGAATTTAGTAACAAAAATGTTACTTGGCTAATGGCTTTACCTATATCCGAAGGAGAATTGCAAGTAGCTGAAAAACACGGCTCAGATTATTTACAAGATCTTCTGGAATCAAAACAGATTGATATTTTTGATATAAAGAGAGAATCTGTTGTTTAATGACTTTAATAAAGAAGAGTCACTTTATAAGCCCCTCTCAATGAGAAGGGCTTATTTTATTTAATTTGAAATCAGCTGCAAATAATAGAAGAAAATGACTGAGGTAAGGAGAATTCTATGATTAATGAAGAAAAACACACAAACCCTCAAGCTAATAACAATATATTTGGAAGGATAGATACCTGGTATTCTGTTCATAGGAGTTCGAACTTGAGGGAAAATAAAGAAAGACCAGCTTATTATGTGGCTGGTCCTTATCTTTAATTAAAGAAATGGTTATGTAAAGCTTTAGAAAATCCAAAACCTTCTTCTGGTCCCTTTAACCAGAGAGAAATAAACTTTTCGAAATCCACTTCTTTTTCAATATCTTTCAAAATTCTTTTAAATTCTTCAGTAAAGTTATGAAGAGAGACCTCTTCGCCATTTTTAATCTTATCAGTGTACTGGCTCGTTAACTCTCTTAATTCTTGATACTGTTTTTCACTTAAATCATAGGCCAAAACTTGATCAAATAAGCCAAACCGATCATAATCAGCTGCTAATTGTTGGACTAACCTTAGTTGAAAAGCCTGCTTCTCGACTTTTTTTTCTAGGTTGTCAAGCCTTTCTTCTACTGTTACCAATTCAAATCACCTCAATTAAAAAGCTAAGAAAGTAAATACACTTGCAATAGTTCTAGCTGTAGAAGATTTTACACCAGCATCAATTAGATATGAGGAAACCGTGTCAATAATTGCGTCCTCCACAACGTCACCTCGTTTAACTAACTCGTCCAAAGCATCTGCTACATCATCAGTATGTTTTGCGAATGTTTTTCCTGCTGATCCACCTAACTCATCGACTACCTCACCAACAATTCTCCCACCATGTCGAAGCGCACTGGCTGTTGCCTTCATTGCTTCTTTAGCAATCCATTTTTTAATACCATTTGTGTGAAATTCACCAGATTGTTCAGTTGTATTAGTTGGTAATTCGGATAGTTTAACGGGAGTTTGATAAGTGACTTCCTGCTGTGCCTGTAATGTTACCTCTTGAGCTTTGGCATGTCCATCCAACGGAAGAACTAATGATAAAGAGAATGTTAATGCAGATGTTGCTAAAAGTAATTTCTTAAACATGAAATCAATCCCTTTCTTTTAAATTATTTACATGTAAATGATAACATTATGTTCAGACTAGAAAAATAATACTTTTTACTCAAATATTAGAATAATTTTGAACTATCTGTAACAAAATAAACATAAGTATCTCCTTGAGAAAGATACTCAAGGAGACTATTTATTTACTTCAAGAGAGCTTCAAGTTTCGCTTTCGTTTTTGGTCCGTAAATACCGTCTTGAGTAAGCCCGTACATAGACTGGAATCGTCTAATTGCATCTGCTGTTTTCGGACCATACACGCCGTCAATGCCGTTGTTTTTTGCTCCTTTATCCGGGTAAAAGTATAGTGCAGCCAGTGCTTTTTGAATTTGTGTTACCTTTTCCCCTCTCATCATTGGGCTCTTCACTTTAAAAATACCGGATGGTAGCGCATATGACGTTTTTTTGCTGCTTGTGTTTGTTGTTTTCTTTTTAGCTACACTTGCTTTGCTTGAGTTTGTTTTTCCGCCCAACTTTTTCAATTCTGCTTCAATTGCAGTCTTAACTTGAATCCATCTTCCCTCTGACAAAATGCGGTGCGGGCAATACTTACCATTCCAGTCTTGATGTTTGCGGACTCGATCAATACCCCATCCACGTTCTTTAAGTAGCTGAGCCACAAACTTAATAGCAAGCTTTTCCGCTGCCTTATATCGTACCCCTCCTGACTTGCTATAACAAATTTCGACACCAATAGACTTGCGATTCCCTGTACCGTTTGTTCCATCTCCTGTGTGCCAAGCGTTACGATTCGTTGGAATACCTTGAATGACTTGTTTATCGTCTACTGCAAAGTGAAAACTTGTTGAGCTAGAGTTATTCTTCATGTAAGAAATCTCATTGGCTGCTGAAGCATCATTCGCAGTGTTATGAATAGTGATATATTCAGCTTTCATTGGATTAGGACATTTCAATCCATACTTTGATTTAGAGACTAGATTCTTTACAACTTTAATGGCCATATACCCTCTCTCCTTCTGTCAGTAAGATAAAAAAAGCCACTGGCTTAGCCAGCAGCTTTGTCTGCGTTATTCTTACTCTGTTCTTTTTCGTTCTCAATTGTTTGTAATCGATCTGTTATTGATGATGGTATTTTAACACCAATCTGTGCTAAGTTTTCAGTTATTGACAAACCTTCATTAGCGATATAAAAAAGAACGGTACCAAAGGTTAAGACACCGTTCAAATTGAGTACTGTATCAATCACGTTTGCTAAAATGACCGCAAAGAAATTGAGTAGCTTGCGGACATAGCCAAACCATGCGCTTCGACTTCGCAGTTTTTTGAATTTCCATGCCTTGATTACTCCTGTTAAAACGTCAATTATGCTAAGTACTAGAAGTAAATCAAGGTACTTCACCCCTCCAAATAAATATACTCTTGCTAAATCTAATGTTTCAAAATTGATAAACAAACTTGTCTCCTCCATTCTAATCACCTCCTCCGAGGCAAATAAAAAAGGACAGCCGGATCTTATGAGACGGCCGTCCCTCTAACTGAAAAGTTTCCATTTGTTAAAGCTGTAAGCTCCATAACAATTTCTTTAAAGCCAGTAATGCTAAAAGACCAAGCTTCTGATTTTCCTTTTGTGCTAGTGGCAAACGTTCCGTCATCCACTTTCTGCCCTCTAAGGGCTCTTTTTGTTCCCGATAAGGATTTACCCCAGAACTTCAATTCACTTGTCTCAGCCGTCCCATAAACCTCAATGAGCAACGTTTTGAATGATCCAACGGTGAATGGGTTACCCTCACCTATGGTTTCTGTTTTATCGTGAAAGACAATATCCATTGTTTTTGATTGAGTGTCTAATGAGCTAAGATTCAAGCCTTCAGTTTGAACTTTTAAACGACCATCATTAGTTAACCCGCTTTTATCTAACTGGACTGAGAACGGAGCAACTGCTGTAATAGGAACAGTATGGTTAATGTTTATATCCTCTTCACCTGCGCCCAATGACTGGTAAAGTAAGAATTCAGATTGCTGCAGGTTACCATTTGCGTATCTGAAACGGAAATATCGTTTAGTTAAATGAATCCACTCAGTCTCGCCAAGCGTATTTGCTTTAACAACCAATGAAGAGATTGTGGTCCATGAATTCATATCGTTACTTTCTTCAATGAATAAGGTACCTTCACGATCAGAATAAGCGTGACCTTTTACTTTTGAAATTAAAACCTGACCTAATCGATCTTGTCCATATTGCGTGTAGACTTCAGTGGCTTTTAAAACTGCGTTCGTCAGCAGCTCTGAATTACCGGAGATTGAAGCTACCGGCACAACAAAATCTCTGTTTCCTTCTCTGTATGGCTTGGCTGCCCCCGGCTTACCAGTTGCATCTGTTGAAAATTGAAAACTATATGATGCCATTATAAATCCTCCTTGCTATTGTAGATCATTAGTGGTGAGCATGGGTTTACAACGGAACCACCTCCTTTAAGGAAAAATAAAAAAGCCCTAAATGGCTTCTCCTGTGATCTCTTTATACTGTTCAGCTGTAATGAGTTTTTTCTCTATTCCTTCCTGTAAATCTTCGGGCGAACAATCTTTGAGATGAATTGCCTGTTTCACCATTTCAGAAGAAGCCCAGTTATAATGCAAAGCCAGCACCCAATAATTCATGAACCTTGCCCTCCTTGTAGAGTAAGCAGTTGCAACTTTATTTTTGAAAGCTCGCTTCCCAAAGTTTGGTTTAATTCTTCAAGCTGTTTACGAGCCAGTTTTTCCTGTGACAACTCTCTTGCAAGTAGATCCACTTGAACTGGTGGTTCATATGCAGATGTACTCTGAAGCTCTTCCCACCAAGTTTTTAACTCTGCTTCCGTGGGTATAGGTGCCCTAATATTCCACTCTGCTATATATGAGGGAGTTCCATCACCATTATTCTGGACAATAAAATCCTTTGTGGGATCAGCTGTTGGGTATTTAAAAAGAATAGCTTCACCTATATTCATCGTTACCTCCTAAAATCTTGGATAGTTTCGGCCTCCAAGTTCTTGTATATCAAAAAAGTTAAATACACCATTTTTATCATCTACTGCCCTTTTCAGTGTTTCGTCTCCTCCGTAATTACAGTAGCACCAGATTTCAACGTAATCTCCTTTATTCATGGGTACAGTCGCATTGCCGTTTAAACCAAGATTCATCCCATTATCCTTTTCCTGAAAGTCTCCTCTTACATGGTGCAGTGTTTTATATGCTTTTCCATTTAGGTAAACCTTCAAATGAAAGTTTATATAAGATGTATAATTTAAGGTATATATACTTGCCCCGATTAAGTACATTCCATCGTTCGGAGCAATAAATCGATTGTTTTTAGTATCAAAAGCATTATGGCTATCCTTGATGACCCTGTTAAATGCAATTTTAGTGTGATCAATCTTTTTTAAATACTGAACACCTGTAGTTCCAATATTCGCATGAGCAAAACCTGATATCTTTTGCCACGGAGTCCAGCCTGAACCACTCCACCAGTGTCTAATCCAAACTCCTGTACTGTCATAGTAAGTCCCAGACTCATTCCCTGTTCCGTAAAAGTATTGAGTGAAACGGTAATTATTATATTTTTCATTTTTGACAATGCCATAACCCAAGGGGTAGCCTGTAGTATTTCCCTGCCCAATGTCCATTAAGGTCAGTCCTAAAGGATATTCTTCCCCTCCTGTTCTTGCATCTTGAATAGCATTGTCTCCAGTAATTAACGTCAGATTGTTATTTTTATAGTTGGTATCCACGTAATATTTTGCATCCGATAAAGCCTTATCCGCTTTTTCCTGAGCTCCGACAATTGTTTCTTTTGCATTCCAATTCTCCCGTTCCACTGGTGTAATGTGCCGTTGTAAATCATTACGATGCTCTTCAAATTCTTTTTTCGAAGCTTGCTGTACATTATCAACGTTCCCTAGCCCGATTTGCGCCTTTGTTGTATTGTGAGGGTTGTTCATGTCATTTTTATGTACAGCTAAATCTTTATGCGCATCTTGAATGCCTTTCTCCCAACGGTTCACATCATCTTCATTAATCGGATCGTCCGGGAGCCAATCTGTTTTTGCATCATAAGCCATTGTTAAACCACCTCAAAAGTAATCCTAAAATCTAGCGTTCTATTATTACTAACGTCTAAATCTGTTGTTCTTTCCGTAATCACGTTGTTTTGATCATCAAGTATCTGAACACTCTTAATATGTTTGATGTCTTCCTCTCGTTGAGTAAGCACCGTGACAACGGCACCCTGAATGGTGAGTTCCACAATTTCTGTTTCATTTCCATTCAGCAGCACTTTCGATATTCTATTTTTCAAATCTGCAGCTGTACGCTCTCTATAAAGCTGTGTAATCATACAAGGACCACCTCGTTATTATTGAGCGTGACGGAATAACCTACCTTTAGCTCACTTGCTTTTCGATACCTTCTGTTATTCAAAATGACAGTATCTTTTATTTGGAGTGGCTCATTCAAAGCAGCTCGCAAGGTATATGCCAAATGAGCTGGCTTCATATTCTCCAATGTTTCTATGAGCTCGCTCATATGCTGCATATCATCTATATCAATATCAACCTTAAAACGGTACTCTCCGGGAAGCAGCCGAACCTGAGCTGACGGATTTTTCAGGAACCGGTTCAACGCGTGTTCAATGGCCCTATATGTTGCCGGCGGTATATTGGACATTTTAGAGATTAGGCGCAATCGGCGGATCTCATCGGTGTCACCTGATTCCCGCGGTACGTTCAAAATCTTTTCCCATCGTTCAAGCCCCCAGGTTGCCGTAGTAACAAACAGCTGATCTGTCAGATCAAAGATGCTGTTATTTTGCTTCTCAAATTCCGGAGCTTCCGCTTTAAGAAGTTCAGCCATTTCCTTTAACTTGGTAAGGAACGGCGGCAGGTAAGCAGTCATTTCATCGAGTTTGCTCAATGATGTTCACCTGCCCCAATTTAGGGATTTCGACGGCACTCAGAACCAAATTTTCGGCCACGCCGTTGATTTTAATATCTGCGTAATCACTTACTGAAGGTGAATTGTAGACGATATTATTAATCTGCGATAAACGGATGACGTTATCTTCAAAGGCAATCTTTTTAAAAAGATTTAAAACACCTGATTCAATTTCTTGCTTTACCTGATCGATAGAGCTATTGACCTCGGGAAGTACCTCGGCTGAAATCTCAACCTCTTTCCATACCGCACTCTCCACTGTGACAAAGGCACCTATTGGCGCTTGTCCCTCACCTTGTCCGGGTTCAGGATCAATATAGTTTTTCACCTTTGATATTAAAATATCGGAAGCAGGTTCCAAGTTAGCATTGGTCACGACAATTTTGACTGTACCGTCCCCGTTCCAAAGCGGAAAGACCTTTACCTTCCCCACTCCGTCTACTTCTTCAGCCCATTGTTTATAGTGTGCTTTATTGGCACTGACAGCTTCTCGACGCACGCGGGTAAAATATCTAGCTCTTAAACTGTCATCATCCTCTTCTTCACGTCCAGGAATCAGAATCTCTTTCACAATCGCTTTTTGAAGCCCAGGTATAGTGTCTAATGACAATAGATTCTGACCGGATATGTTTGCGTTCCCTGCTTCCCCCGCTGTTTCACACTCCAACGTCCCGTCAGCTGTGTATTGAAAATAAAGATTATCAACATAAAAGCGAGACCCTACAGGAATGGTCACGCCTTCAGTAAACTCCCCTGCCCTGACTGCTTTTGTGGCAGCAGTCCGCTCAATGCCTGCTTCAGTAGCTCGTCGATCTAAAAATTCCCCTTGGGCCGTGTCTGAGAAGACAAGTTCCAGAACAGTATCGAGCCAAATATAAGACTTGGCCAATTCTGCGGCTACAGGAGCTAACGCGTTATAAATCACGCTGCCTTCCCTTTTATCAATGTCCGCTGAAATGCTGTTCAACATTCGATCCATAATCGATTCATAGGTTTGATCTTCAAACATCCTCGCCAAGCACCTCCTCGATCTCCAATGTTCCTTCGTCAGTCTCGACTGTAAAGGAGACACGGAACGATTCGCCTTGTTTTTCTATTTCAAAATCTGTAACAGCAGAAATCCGATCGTCATAGATCAGTGCTTCCTCTATCAGCCGAGGGATCTCCATTTTCTTATATGCGTCTGTTGTTTCGTTATCTGCCAGCACGTCTTGAAGTTCATTTCCAATGTCATGACTGTAAACAGAATATGCGTATCGCTCAGTATGGAGAGACAAATATACAAACTGCTTGATCGCTTCAAGGCCTGTGATGATTTCATTTGTGATACGGCCATTTTCAAAATCTATTTTGTAGGTTTGCGAGGTCTCTATGACTTCGCTGTCATCTTCTATATCCTCAAACTCGATTTCCGGAGACAAAGCCATTCCAAACACCTCCTATATTTTGTCGAGAATAAAAAATGATTGCCCGCCTTTTAAGGAGACAATCATCACACGCTCACCTGTATTTAATGCTTCTTCACCGGCCCGCAGCCGCTTTGGAACAATAATCAAATCAGCAGGTATTATTAATTTGTCATTTTCATTAAGCCTTATTTCAACAGGGGAAACGGAAACCACTTCAGCCGGTAGAATATCCACTGGCGACTCAGAATCAACTGCACGGACAGCCAAATGTTTGATTGCTTCACTTAATCTCATGAGGAAACACCATCAGGGATAGAATTTTTCTCAACCACATCAATGGTCATCGTGTGTGTCGATCCTTTAAATTCGTGTTTGTCTGTATCGATCCAGTATGTTTTCTTAACCCCGACTTCCGGAATTGAGATATAGATGGGCAACCCGCTCTGAAGATCCGGAATGCCAATCGCTTGAATACTCTTGAGTTCTTTTTTAACACCTTTTTTCTGTGCCTGTTTGACTTTCGCACGCTCCTGAAGCTGCGCCTGGTTAATGTTATCAGAAACCGTTTCGACATACTGAAGCACACCATATTTACTGATCCCTGAGCTGTCACTTGCAGTGGCTGTGTATGTTTTATTGTCTTTCTGCCGGCGGAGCTTTACTTTTGTGGCCGTGTCATTAATTGAAGTGCTGTATTGATAGCCGGTGATGTTCACACCCGTCTCCAACACCCATACTTCTGACAGATCTGGCCAAGCGCGAAGGCCAAGCTTCCCCTTCGCAGAATATAATTGATAATTCCTTCCGGTTTGGCTTTTCGTTTGTTTCAAGGCTTTTAGAATCATGTCATAAAGGCTCGTATCATCTTTAAACACTAATGATTTAATGGTGTAACCTGTATTTGCAATGGATGTAGTCGGAATCTGAAAATCTCGCGCCAACCGTTTTATAATCTCGTCTGCACGTTGATTTGAGAAAACATAAACATCTTTGTTCTTGACCAAATATTGCAGCATATCATAAGCCGTAAAAGTCATCCAGTGTTCTTCCGGATTGCGAGAAAACACAATGCCCCGGAACAGTTCTTTGCCCTTCCACTTAAATAAAACTGTATCCCCTTCAGATACGCTGTAATATGAATGGGTTCCCTGTTTCGTAATGATCTTGGCCGTAATCGATCGCGGCGCCTGATACCGTTGCCCTTCGAGGGAAACACTTTCAGTTACCAGCTCAAGCCATTCCGTTTCTTTAATGACGAAAAGTTCTATCATGTCATCACCTGCTTACTGCGGTATTTTTAATTTTTGCCCAGGAAAGATCCAGTGTCCTGGCTGTCTTATATTCCGTTTGCTTCGTTTGATCATAGCCTTTTTATTGACTTTCCATATCTTGCGCCATTTTGTACTGTCTCCATAAAATTTGCCGGCAAGGTCCCACAGTGTATCGCCTTTCTTAACGGTGTATGTTTTAGGAGCTGATTTAGATGGCCGTTTCTTCTTCGTCTTTTTCTTCTGCTTGATCTTCCGCGGCGAAGCAGTTTTGTATTCCTTCAGCTTTATTTCATAATCACGATCACCTATATCTTTTTGGCCCTCTGTATAAGAAAAAACCTCGATACTGCAAGTTAAATTAATTTTCGTTCCAGTAATTAAGAATTGAACCGGCTTTTTAGATTTCACCCATTTCTCGATCTTTGCAATAGCATTTTCAGGAGAAGGAAATCCCTTATACTCAGCAAGCGGGCTGTGTTTCTTTGGAAAAAAAGAAGAGAACGAAATTTCTTTCGCTCCCGGTTTATCAATAAAAGTGATCTCCCCAAAACTAGCCACTTTTACTGATTCATTTTGAATTGTGTTGGATATATCAATTTGTTCAGGAAGGACCGGAAGCCGCAGCTTGTCCTTCCCTTGTGAAATCCAGAATTCATATATGGATTTAGTCAAAAGCAACGACTCCCTTCGTTCCAATGTTGATATCCTGTTCAAGCTCATCGACAAGGGCCTGCTTAATCTTAGCTACAAGACTGTTCATGTCTTGGTCATTGTGAAAATGCTGATCGCCATTAAACTGAATAATGACCTCTTTGCCACCTGCAGCTTTAAACGTTGTTTGATTACGACCCGTTGTGGCAGCTGTTACCTGACCTGAAGATAATTCAGTTTGACCTTTTTCAGATGGGTCTGTGACTTCCATTCCGAGTGCCTTAGCTGCTTGGGCTAATAAATAACGTCCACGGATGCCTCGCTCCTCCGGAATGATCCATTCCCTTTTGTTTCCTTCACCGACACGGGCAATCTGCTCTTTGGTAATAAGTCCGCCGTTAGCGTAGCCAACATATGGACCTCCATGTCTCATGCTTCTAATGCCTGGTACATTATTAATTGATCCATATCTGCTTTTGATATAGCCAATCGCAGCAGCAGCGTTGTGAATCGGGTTAAGAATGTTATTCATGCCCGGCAATTTGTGTGCGTTGAAGGTACTTGGGATTGTCTGCATGAGCCCCTGAGATGGATGTCCTGCTTTCGCATTACTATCCCATAAGTTGATTGCCTTCGGATTACCGCCTGACTCATGCTGAGCAATTGTCATCAGCCCTGGAAGCCAGCTCATCGGTGTCTTTGTAGCCATGATAGCAGCCATGAGCCATTGCTTCACATTTCCGCTTACTGCGCCCATTCCAGAATAAGCGGCAGCTAGTGAGCCTGCTTGTTTTTCAGCAAACTTTTTTACATCAACAGAATCCAGACCTTTTACAATACCTATAGAGGCAAAACGCCCAAGACTCATCATGACACGGGAAGGTGAATGAATATCCAGCTCTTCACGAAATGCCTTCTCAACTTTTTTCGCCAGTTCCTTGGCAGCCTCATTGACTTCACTTGCCTTAGAAGTCATGCCTGAAACAAAATTACCGATCATACCGCTTCCCCATCCGTTTGATGATTCTTTAGAGCGGATAAACGGCTTGTTAATATGAGTGCTGACGTATTGATCAGTACCAGTTTGTGAGCTATTTTGTCCGGAAGCAAAACCTTTGATCGTTCCGCTTCCCCATGATGAAGATTTATTAACAGTGTTCTGAAATGGCATTTTAACCTTCGTCTGCAAGAAGCCATCTGTACCGGTCGAAGTGCTGTTTTGACCTTTAGCATAACCATTGACCACTTGCTTTCCGTAATTCGGAGAATAAGAGATTAAATTGTTCATTGGTTGTCCAACGTTTTTCTGTTTCCATGCTTCCATAGAAACAACATTATCTCTAATTCCTTGATCAAAGCTCTTCGTGAACTGTTGACCAAATGATGTTGCTTGTTCATCAAGACTGGATGTGTCAATAATAGGAGATACAGAAGCAGTCACCGCCGCACTACGGACTAGCGGGGAAGTTGCCGGTTCACCTCCTGCAGATGAAGCAGACGCTATATCATCAACCACACTCATCCCTAATTTCGAAGCAGCTTGAGAAAGGAGCATTTTGCCGCGACCTTTATTATTCTCAACAGGGATAACGAATTCTTTACCAGCTTCACCAATCCAAGATATTGTTGGCTTCGTAATGTAACCACCAGTAGCATGTTTCTTTGGCTTTTCTTTTCCCGAACCAAATAAATAATTTACGCCACTCTTCACATATCCCCACGCTTTACCAGCAGTTTTTTTCGCACTTGAAGCTACTTTACCACCAACTTCTTTTACCCCGCCTAAAATACTGCTTCCCAATTCCTTTACACTCTGCCACTTTTCAGACCACCACTTCTTACTAAAAAGGGTTTCTGAGATGGAACTCTTAACACTTTTCCATATTGATTTAGCATTGTCCCATTTATTTTTGGACCAGCTTTTTACACTTTCCCATTTTCCTGACCACCACTTCTCGCTAAATAGAGTGGATTTCAGCTTTCCTTTAACTGATTGCCAAACAGAAGACGCGCTGTCCCACTTACTTTGAGCCCAACTTTTTACGCCTTCCCATTTACCTGACCACCACTTCTCACTAAACAAAGTGGATTTTATTTTTCCCTTTACGGACTCCCAAACAGATGATGCACTATTCCATTTGTTTTGTGCCCAGCTTTTAACGCCAGACCACTTTTCAGACCACCATTCACTATTAAATAAAGTGGACTTCACCTTTTCTTTTACATTAGACCATGTATCACTTAACCCATTGATGGAAGTCTTCGCATTACTCTTAATGCCTGACCATTTTTCAGACCACCATTTTTGATCAAATAATGTACTGTTTAGTTTCTTCTTTACTTCTGAACCATCAAACGCTTTACCTAAACTTGAGCCGCCCATGGTGCCTGCTATACCACCAACTAATCCACCAATAGCTGTTCCCACTCCTGGAATAACACTGCCAATAGCTGCTCCTGTAGCCGCTCCAGCAAGGCCACCGCCAGCTGATCCAATTTTTTCACCAACATTATCTTTATTCATCCCAATTAAATCGGTTGCCGCTAACGCTGTTCCTAATAGAGGGACTCCCTTTGCAAACTTGCCAACACTTTTCAGAGGACTTAAGACTTTCCCGAACTTCGATGTACCGCCTGCAGCTCTACCAGCTGAGTATAGCTCCGATCTCGTAGTGATTATTGCTGATCTTGAATCTCTAGTTGGATTAGTACCTACAGTTCTACCGGAACGCCTTCTCTCCAACCGTTCAGATGACACAGCAATTGAACTATCAGAAGGGTTCATTCGGTTTGGATTACCGCGTCGACCTAAAACTCTTTTCCCTCGTCTTCTACGAATGCGATCATTTTTACCTCCATCGCTACAACAGCAATATGTCAAGCTGCCGCTTCGAGGTAAACTCGTTGGACCTGTGGCAGTTTTGGATTCTCTGCCCCTTGTGCTAGCATTACGATTACTGTTTCTATTCCTCCTTTCACTTTGCGTATTAGTACCAGCTTTAGGAGTACGTTTTGGAATTAATTTTCGGATTACGCCTGCTGCATCACTTCCGACAGTACCTATGCCTTTTAACAGCGGACGAAGTATTTTCAAATAACCAATCAATCCAATTAAAGAGGGGATCACAACTTTAATCGCTGTTTTCAAATCATCCCAATGGTTGACGCTCCACTCAATGGCTACGTTTAACTTATCACCTATCTCCTCACCTAGATCAGCAATATCTTTTTTGATCTCTTTAAGTTTTTCCTGACCTTCTTTACTGTTAATGAACGAGCTGATTTTATCAAAGGCCGGTCCTAATCCAGTTAGCAGAGAGGTTCCCATATCCTTAGATATGCTTTCAAAATCTCTCATGGCATCATTAACCGGTGTCATCGGGTTATTATCCCGAAGTTTCGTAAAGCTTCGTTCCAATTCACCGCTTGTTTTGGCACTTGTACCAATACCCTCAGCCATATCTAAAATAGGCTGCTTAAGGTCTTCATATTGTGTCCCGATAAGCTCAGTCGCAATAGCAGCCCGCTTTGTTTTGTCTTTCACTTTAGAAAGGGCTTTTGCCACCCTAAATAAACTTTCCTCTCCGCTTATTGAACCATCTTTGAAGCCCTTGAACATTTTCTTAGTTTCCTTGGCTCCGAACAGTGTTTTAAATGCGTCCACTTGACTATCAGACATTTCGGTTCGGCGGATGTTAAACTCACGCATACTATCGGCTAGGTTATCGAAGTTTCTGGCTCCACCCTTTGTTCCTTTTATCATCGCGTTTGCAATTTGGCCGCCTGTGAGCTTCAAGTCTTTAAAGGTGGAACTGTATTCATTCATCGTGTCTAATAAATCATCAGCCTGGTCACCGGCATTCCGGTATACATAAGCAATTAAGTCTCCGCTTTGTTTCCCAGACAATTTCAAGTTGTTATACATTGAACTGAAAGCACGATCTACCTCTGCCTGATCAGCATTCATAAGCTGGGCAATCTTACTTGATGACTCAGTCAATTCAGCCAGAGCTTTTTTAGACGCCCCTGTCTGTTGCGATAAGTTTCTTAGAGATAAACTGACTTCTTCCCGAGAACTGCCCGCTTTATTGTTGAAATAGATCTGATCCGTCATTTTTGCAACATCTTTCTTATTAACGTTTGAAGTTGCTGACACATAAGCATCCTGAGACATTGTGCTTTTACCAGAACCCATAATTGAACCTGCAGAAAAACCACCTGCAACTGCCAGAGTAATGGTAGCACCCTTCAAGCTGTCTATTTTCGCTTCAATAGCATCCAGAGCCGCTGAAGCTCTATCCTTAATAGAAACAGTTGGCTCTGCATGTTCGCTATCTACATCAGTCACATGACGACGGATCTCATCTAATTGGTTAGAAGCATGATCACGTACTGAAACAGTTGGCTCAGCGTGCGAGCTATTCAAATCAGTGAGACCTCCACGGATCAAACGAAAACGTGGTGTAGCTTGATCATTTACGGAAACCGTCACCTCATGACTGCCTTCGGTAAGATCCTCTGCTTGCTGGCGTATAGAATGTAAGCCATTCGAAACTCGATCATCTAAACCCATTTCAAGCAATCGAGCCCGAGCCGTCAAACGGTTGGCTGATCGATCAATTTGCCGCATAACTCTTTCAGTCCGGTCTTCAGCCTCAAAAATAAGAGGGCCATTAGCAGCCCTCTTAAGTCTTTCAGCATTGCCTTGTATCATTCGAAGCTTGCGGGAAATCTTATCATGTAATTCAAACGTGGCTGTTAGTTTAGCCATAGTTAATTACCTCCCTTCTTCGCTTCTTTTTCTAACAGCTCAAGCTTAAAACCGATTAATCCATATAAGAGCGCCTTGAATGCTTTCGGAGCCTCATATAGTTCTCTTAATTCTGACGGGGCGTATTTGAGCTCATGCATAGCATAGTAAAGGTATACAGCCTCTTTGTCCCCGTCTTTTACTAGTTTTTTGCTGCTTCTTCAAGGTCTTCGAGATCATCATCAAAACCGTTGATTTCAATTGCTTTGTTCAGCCAATTTGCATATTCACCGCCGACTGAAAGAACACGTTTGGCGACTTCCACTGGATCTTCTGTTTTGTAAGCCTCACGTAGTTCCTTAGCTTTAAAGTTCGGATAAACAGTCGTTTCAACCGCAATACGAGCATAAAAGCGTTGGCTGTCCAACTCCTTCACACGGCCGCGGCCTTTTACATTTTTGTAAGTGGTGTTCTCTTTCTCAAGTTCGTCAATTCGTTCAGTCGTAATTGCTTTGAAAATGAATGGAACAACATTGCCTTCTTTGTCTACAAACCGTTTAGAAATCGGAACTTCTACCTCTTCCGCTTCAATTGTTTGTCCTGGCATAAAGAATGAAAGATCGTATACTTTTTCGTTTTGTTTTTCACTCATGTTTATTAACTCCTTCAAAATTCGATTTAAAGTTTTTCGCAATAAAAAAAGCACATTCTCCTGTGCAAACAAATTGAAATGATCAATTTATTTAGGGGATGTGCTTACCATAATATTCATGTATAATAGATTCTTGAAACTACCTTTTCCTATCTATAAAGGAGGGTGGTAGATAATGAATTCATGTAAACACCTCCTGAGAGGAGGTGAAAAACAATGACCACTGTCCAGTTTCTGCAAGTTTTGGCACCGATAGCGTTAAAGGTTGTTGCAGACAGATATTTTAGAAAGAAAGACACAAACGAATCAAAAGACATTGCAGTGTCTAAAGTATGTTTGTGTCAACAGACGCGACGGGTGATTAGTCCGAATAAAAGATATAAACGGAATATTCGCCCGAATAGACGCTTTAAAAGGAAAAGGTAGCTTCGTTTATAAGAGCTAGAGTGTTGCAGCACCCTGGCTTTTATATTTTATGCATTTCTCATGAAAGAAATACACGTTAACAAGTTGTATTGTTGTAATTGGTACCAACTATAAGCTTACACCAGTAGTTGCAATACTTTTGCTTGGTACCATTATAACATGAATATATATTGATTATATAATTATTTGTATCTTTTATTCGTTACTTTTTTTATCTCAGATCTCAAAATGGCCTTATCTTTAGAAGTCTTCACCCTATTTCTTTTATGAAAAACTCCTAGGATTTCGAAAGTGTTATGGTACAATATGGTTTAGTATAAATGAATATTGGCTTTCAACATCTCAAGGGCGGTCTGGCTCACTCCCTCATGAAAGGGGGTGATGCACTTGTCAACATTTCAAGCATTAATGCTTATGCTTGCTTTCGGGTCATTTATAATTGCCCTGTTGACTTATATAAAGAAAAAATAGACCCACCCCTTGAGCTCGGCAAAGTTAAAGGGTAAAGTCTATCCTAAATACTTTCATGAAGTTGTTAAGCCAGCCCTCTTGATGGGCCAACATTTATACCGACCCGGCGGCAACCGGGTCTTTTTTATTTTATGCATTTCTCATGAAAGAAATACACAGAAATCCAAGAAAAAGAAATGCATTACATTGATATTCGTGAATACCTTTGCCAATAGTATCAATAGTATTTATACTACTATTTTAACCACTTTACCACAGCGTTATCAAGTGGTAATGTACTAGATTTTCTTAGATTCCATTAGCTTTCCCTAGATTCTACGAGTTCCGTCTAAAATTTTTCAAGAAGAATTGAAATGCATTACAGTTGATTCTTAAAAAGTTTCCTTAAGCTTTTCAGGAACATCAAAATCCTCAAAGGTAAACGGCACTTCTTCTTCCAATGCTTCAGAATCAACATCAAGCCCAGCGATTTTCGCAGAATCAAAGTTTACATCGTACAAGGTGACTCGTTCAGTACCACGTCCTGAAGAAGCATCATCCAGAACAGCTTGTAAGGTGAAATAAGGATCGCTTCCCTTTTTCACATAGTCCATCATAATAAGAACAAATTGAGAAGTCACTTTATAAAAAGTGGCTGTTCCCGTTCCATTTGCTCCGGTCGTTTTGTGCCCCGTCATCCGACGACCCATGATATTGACCTCGGATTTGTTTTTCTCTACATTGGCTTCAAACGTTTTGATATGGGCCATTTCTTCTCCATCAAGAAACAACCTGCCCTCTTTACCTGAAATGGTGTTTTGCGCTTTTAATGCCATTCCTATTTCACCTCAACATTAAAGTAGAACTTTTCAGCTGCATCCACCGGTTGAACTGCTAGATCAATCAGGAAGCCGTCACGATCATTATTCAGAGCAATTGTAATGTCATTCTCTGAATCAAAATCAGTAATGCCCCCATTATCTTGAAGAACACTCAAGTATTGAGTAATCAGCGTTTTTACAAACTGTAGTCCGTCATTTGTAGCAGGAACGTCACTGCCGCTTGCTTTGCGAGACTTGATCAATGCTTTCAATTGAGATGTCAGGTCATTATTGATTGCATCAAGTACACGGACAATTTTGTTTTTCTGGAACATCTTATTTTTCTCTGCTGTTAGGCTTGTGAGTGAATTAATGTCCTTTTCAACCGATACTGATTTATCACGAGAATCATAAGTAAACAAGAATTCGCCATTTGACAATCGTTCAACGATTTCATCGTTGTCAATTCGGTTAAGGACATCTACAGCTCCCTCGTATTCTACAAATGTAAGTGATTGATTAAATGTAGCCCCCGCACTTGCGCCTGCAACCCAAGCAGTAGCTTTTTCAGGAGTGATCTCCGTTCCGTCTTGAAGTAGGACGCCACCAGTTACATTGATAATACCCTCATGGTCTCCCTTGTAATTTGAAAGTACACCTTGAACCTTTTGCCCTTGGTTGTCTCTCAGCCGTTTGATAAACGCAACAAACGTTGCTTTTAATTGCTCGTTATCCTCTACAGGCAGTGCAATTGTGTCAAAGTATTCCGTTTCAGCCGCTTCCAAGAAAGCTGTATAATCAGCATTGGTCGGTGTTTTGTCTGTTCCACCTGACAAGCGGATTCCGGAAGTTGCCGGAAGAGCACCGCTGACGTCTTCAGGGGCCGTACCGGTTAACGGAATAGTGACTGTTAAATCCCCTTTCCCCGTAAACGTGACATAGTTATTTTGTTTAAGCTCTTCAGCTTTAGACACTGTTTGTTTATCCACTTCTGACTGATCAAGGTAGGTAGTGACATCAACTTTCGAAGAGTCAATAACGTTTTCTGTAATACTGATAATGATGTCATTCCCCTTTGTGCCGCCATAAAGAGCAGTAGCTTTTACACCTTCGCTAATGTCTGCTGAGGCACGAAGACCTTCCGTCAGACGATAAAGCAAGACTGTACTTGCCTTTTTCATTGCCTCACGTAAAAGCAACAGCGAAGGATCATCAATGTTCAACCCCACTTTTTTATTCAAGTCCTCGATTGAAGAGATAGAAATGAATTTCTTAACCTCACCCCAGCTGGATGCTATCGGTAGCGCAACTGTTCCACGTTCTCCGGCAGAAACACGGTTCTCCGCGGTCGTTTTAAAGTTAAAGTAAATACCGGCACGCTCTTTTTCCTTGCCGGGTGTGAATGTTCCGCCGTTCATCTATTTGACCTCCTTTTGAAGAAACTGAGTAATCAACTTCTTCGCTTCCGATTTTGTAATACTTGTTTTATGAACATGAAAAAGAGCACCGTCAAACACCTCGGGTCTTACCCCAAAGAGCTCTCGACTGTGCTCTCGCAAATCCTTAATATAAAAAGCATTTTCTGCTTTCTCTTTTTTAGTGGCCATCATTTCACCCCACTTTTAAATTTAAAACCATCAATTGAACGCTGTTCTTCCTGCTCATACCAATAGCGGCTCGTCCAGTTTAAGACAATGGTGGCGTAATCATCTGATACCCGCGTTTCTATTCGAGATAGGCGAATAAAATCCCCCGTATCCTCGCCAGATTCTTGTATAAGCGGAATTATGCCCCTTCTGCTTCTAAGTGTATCCGCAATCCTTTCTGCTTCATTATGAGCCTTCTGTGCGTTTTCGTGAAAGAGTTTTACGTTTAAAACATAGGCTTTCTGAAACGTAGATACTGTGTCCGCCCCATCGACCGTTGAAGCCGGTGGAAAGTAAAGAGACGGAACAGCAAAGTCCTGCGGTATTCCTTCTTCATACACTTGAACAGGATACAGTTTGTATAGATAGCCCATAATTGAACCTACTTCTTGATTCATGGCAGCACCGCCTTAAAATTCTTCATCGATCCATTGTTGCAGCTTCCGCTCAAGGCTTCTCTCAAACATCAACTGAAAAATAGCCATGGCGTTATCCCAAAAACCAGAACCGTCGATCCACTGGAACCTTAGCATCATTCCGGAATTTCTTTCAGCAGGGTCATACTCAAAACGGTCGCCTTTCCACCGCCCTGGAACCCACCGTCTATCCTGATTTTTAGACGGATCGATAGTAAAGTGACCATCATTGACGTATGAGGCGTATTCCAGATTTGTTCCAACATCCAACTTTAAGCTGCCTTTTGTCATTGAAAAGATATTACCCTGGTCACCTTTCTGAAAGGAATTAAGCAAGCGGCGTGTGTCTACCGTCTTCGTCCTGATAATTTCATCTTGAATAATGTCTAGGAACTCAAAACCCATAGCTTCAAGCCACTCCTCGTATTTCCCTTTCAATTCTCCACGAGAAGCACGGTTTAATGACTGAATGAACTGATCAAGACCTTTGATCTTCACAAATATTCAACCTCCCGTACTGCCGTAACTTCCCAATGATGATTCCTGACTTTGCGGGGCTTCTGTAATTTATAAGCAGTACCATCCCAAACCGCCCTGTCATTTACTCGAATATCAGCAGTAGCAGGGAAATGCACAAGGAATGATTGATAAATAGCTACATTCGGTTCTTGTTGGATAATGGACTGACTCTTTTCTGTAAAATAACACGGCTGATTTTCTATGTCCGGCTCATCAGGGTACGAAAAAGCCGGTTGAACATCTTCAACCGGCACCCCGAATTTTTGCTGTCTATTTTCTTTTTTCTCCTGTAGATGGTAAATGTCACATCTGTGAGTCAATAAGGATTGATAACTCATATTGATCTCATCCGCACTTTCGCTTCAATCCCTTCTAAATCAGGGTCAGCCGGTTTCACATAATCTTTTATTAATGCATACACATCAGGTTTTTGAAGAGAACTGCCATCCCCCAGAGTATATGAATAGTCACCAATTTTTTCAGTTGTATATCCTTTAATAATTGACTCGTCGCCATTTATAAGAGCATAAAACTGAGACAACTTTAATAGGGCCAGTCGAACCGTTTCAGGCAAAGGAATATACTCTGCATCTGTAAAATCATGTCCAACTTTAAGAATGATATCGGCAGTTGCCTCAAGTATATCCTGTTTTAACAACTCGTCAGGCCTGGTCTTTACAGACTCAAAAACTGAATAACTCTTTAATTCATCGGGAGTGATTAACAGCATAAGGTCACTCCCCTTTGTTATCTATTTCGTTAAGGATGTAGGCAATTCTTTCATCTGCGTTTTTGAAGTCAGACGGATTGCCACCAAGATTAGAAATAATGGATTCATGCTCTGCTTTATTCATACCTTTCAATTCCGATTCAGTATAATTTATCGGATCATCCTTTTGATTCTTAAGATCTTTATCTAGCACAAAATATGGATTTTCATTTAAATACTCATAGAGTTTTTTCGATACTGTTTGACTGACACCTGATCGAAAGGTAACTCCCATCACATTGTATGTTTTGCCTTTAATAAGCTTTGCAGTATACACGCCAGACCACCTACTCCTTCACTTTCACAATCTTGGCTACTGCGTCTTCTTCTTCAAAAACACTATCCAATTTCGCTGTCAAAACGATGATAAACATACGGCGACGGATGTCCTTATCTACTTCAATCCGAATGTTACGAGAGAATCCGAGAATAATATTCTTCGGATGAGTAAGGATGATATCAGAAACATCTGTGGCTGTATCTCCTTCTCCAATCGTATAAGGTTGTAAGTTCGCAATACCTTTGACCGGAACACCAAACGCAGAAGAAAGACCACCTTGAACAGCTGCATCCCCTAAGTTCGTTTGACGATCCGCTACACGATCTTTCCATTCAACCTCAATACCAGGCGATGTATAGAAACGGAACTCCTGCGGAATTCGCAAATATTTAGGAGGTACAGCTTTGTATCCTCGCTTGAACGTTTGGCGTGTCAGTTCCTCACCTGCAGCATCGACAATATGAGATGTAGCTTGTTTTCTGATGCCATCTAATTGTGCAAGATATGAGTCGGACGAAGATGTATCACCATTTACAAGCAATTCTTCAATATCAACTGCAGCACGTTCTGCTATCATTTGCATAATTGTATTTTGAAGACCATCTTTTTCGATGTTGTTTTCAAGTGTGTCATAAGTGATGTTAACTTCAGCAATTACTTCTTTTGTGCTTAAGTTAACTGTACTAGTTGATGGAACTGACTTTTGATCTTTAATTAGCGCAACTCCCTCTTGGGCTGCCCTTAAAATACGCTGACCAAAACCGATCTTCTCGATTTTTTGCGTATCATGATCCATTTGAATAACTCGCGCATCTCTTAAAATAGTTGGCGTATCTTGTACCATTCGAATAAAAGTTGAAGCTTGAGTAGGATTCATAATCCCACCGCTCTCTAAAGTAGAAAGCGTCATTTCTGCTTTATTAATAACCTCTTGATTCCTCATTCGTATCCTCCTTATCCATTAAAACAACCCTGACCAGATTGATTTTTGAACTTGTTCAGAACCCGATTCTTCAGTTTGCTTAGATGTTCCCCGGCTTTTTTCAATTGCTTCAATACGATCAGCGAGTGGTTGAACAGCTTCTGAAATTGCTTTTTTCAACTTCTCGCCCTCCTTTTCAGCATCTTCTTCTATTTTTTCTTTATCTTTCTTTTTAAGCTCTTCCTCTTTTTCTAATGTCTCGAGCCGTTTCTTAATTGGCTCTAATGCTTCTTGAATGGATTTCGTTACTTCCTCCGAAGTCATTTCTTCTTCCCCCTCTTCTGTTTCCACTTGGCTCAGTAAATTTCCCAGAGCAGTATGAGCATTTTTAATTTCTTGTAGGTTTGAAGCGGAAAACTTTCTGCCCGCCTTTGTAACTGGCTCTTCATAAGATTGCTGTTGTTTTCCAACAAAAAAGTTTTTGAGCAAATTAAAAAGCCCTTTCTCATCTGTTTTATCTTGAGAAACGGGCTTTTCTTCTTGTTTTTCAATTGTCTCAGCAGTCCCTGCCATTGAATAACCGGTAATTTCACCTTTTTTGATTTGCTCCCATACTTCCTCGGAAGCCTTCGTCACAAGGACCCATGATCCTTTTTTGATGGTTTCCCCATTCATTTCAAAGTCTGCAGGCGCGACATAGGATTCCACCACTTCACCAACGCCGCCTTGAAAATCATGCTGCTTGTCAATTTCTCGGGCATCTTTCAGGAATCCATGAGCGGCTTTTTCGATTTCTGCCGCTGTCATGAAATCTCCGTGAGCGTCCACTGTGTCTGGTTCATATACAATACCGTACACAAGTTTTTGCTCGTCCGCTTCTTTCGTAAGGACCTCGACTTCCTTTTGAAAGTCTGGCTGTTTTTCTGATTTCATAAAAAAGAACTGCTTTTGATTAGCAGCCTTGTCTACGTAGGAAACGTGTGTGATTTTTGCGTTTACCAATTCTCTTGGCATATTGTTCACCTCCTTTCAATAATTTTCTTAGATGTTTTTAAAATTAGTTCATAGTAATCTATAGCTTCTATCAAACTTAATGAATCATCTGCCTTTTTTGAGTAATGATTAACATCCAACATGAATTTCCTTAAATGATTTATTGAATTGTAAATGTTTAAATCGATTTTATATAATTTTTCTAAAGCTCTTTTTTTCTCAGACCAGCTTAACCCCTCAGGTATTACACCCTTTGACTCTATTAATCCGTCTATTGTCGTCTCGAAACTGACCCAGGAAGCTATAATACCCGCCGACGGAGAAAGCTCTGCTATATCAGTAATAAATTCCACTTCTTCACGTGCTTTTTCTAGTACATTCTCATCTTCAGAATCAGAGTCACTTTCAGATTCACCCAGTGATTTACTGACCTTTTCTAATTCTTCTTGGAAATTAATATTTATATCTTTATAGGTTAAACTCAATAATTTACCCAGTTTAGACATAAGTGTCTTTCTCAAAAGAATTACGATAATCACAATTGCAATAGGCCAAGAATTAAAAATCGTAGAAAAAAACTCTAGCCAGCTCATGACTTCCCTCATTTCTTAAAGTAATGAGGAAATTATACAATTTTATTCCATGTTTGCTAAGGCTTCTCTTCGAATCTCTTCTTTTTCATCTGCTGACAATCCCAAAATCTCGTTATCTACCACAGGCGATAGAACACAATGGCAATTTACCCGTTCCCCTGCCGATAGTTTAGGATCTCGTGGAAACATGCAGGTCTCTCCGCTACCTGGTATATGAAATTCTTCATCCACTCCAATGACTGTGCCGTCAAGATCGATGTGATTTTCACGAAGATTGTTCTTCTTCCCTCCGCTGTGCCGCCACTTCTTTTTCTTTACTGCTGGCGATTGTGCATATGATTCATGCTGCGCGGCAGAGGAAGCAGCAAGCACTTCAGTGATGGCCGTAGTACGTGCCCGGTCCCTATCAAATTGCAGCATGTCTTTGAGAGTCAATTCAATGTCCTGTATAGATAATCCCTTCTCGATAGCATCAGTCAGTACGTTTTCCACTGCTTCATGAGTATTCAGCTTCATGATCCCAGCCAACTTCTTTGACCAATCCTTAATCCAATTAACTGTACGGGTAGATAAGACTTTAAAAGGCACTTCTGGATCTATAGAATCCATGATTACTTCAGCCAGCTCTTCAATAGTCTGTTGCAGGAATCCTTCGGTAAGTTCCTGAAATTCTTCCTCAAAGTCGTCCTCGGCAAATAGGTTCTGCGTAAAAAACACTAGAAGGGCTTCTAGCGTCTCTTTTGAGTCTTTGCCTATAAAACCATTCACACCATCTAAAAACTTCTTACGCTGGCGCCTGAGTAATCTAGCGATGCCTTTTTCATATTCCTCCACATACTTGGGTATATTAGATTTGCCAGGAAAGTCAGGTACCATCTCCCCCAATTGTTTATACTGATTTTCCTTGGCTTTTTGAATAAATGCGTTCAAACTGTCCAATAGCTTATCCGCTTTGTTCATCTCTTCAAATCCTCCAGAACATCCCGCATATCTTTTAATAACCCGATCATATCAGGAGTACCGTTCTTAGATTTAAACAGCGCAGCCAAAGAATCGGAAGCGGACGACTCGTTAGTTTTACCAAGCGGCCTGTTGTATTCTTCTTCTGGCCATTCTTCAAGTGTCTTACCGAGTACTCGGCCAGCCAAATCACGTAGATCATTCGGAGAAACTGCACCTGCTGTTATAAACGGTGTTAGAACCTTAGCAATTTCTAAAGGATCTCTAAAGTCTGGCCCTTTCAACATAAGACGAACCTTATGAATTTCAAGATCATTTAGAAATAAAGCATTCAGTTTACCTGTGATCAACTTTCGTTCAGGCTGAAAGACCTGTTCCTCAGTAATCTTTCTTGCTGTATCTGCAGTCGCTCTGTTGTAATCTTGAGCTTCACCAGTATAAAGTGGAGGCAAACGAAAAGCCGATCTAATTTTATCTCGGCTCTTTTGGTCATATTCAAGAAACAAAGCATCTTCTTGAAGGATTTCAGCAAGTGATTTAATATCAACTTTTACTGGAGCAATCTCTTCATCACCATGAATGTTTTTCCCCTTCGCTATGCCTTCCGCTTCAAGTAAAAGAAACTTATGTGCGTTCTCCACTCCTTCAAGACCATTCATATAATCCTGCAATTGTGTATATGAGTCCTCTGACAACATACCATTTTCAATTGTAATGGCTGCGGGAATATGTCTACCTTGCTTGAAGTACATGAAGTTCAGCTCTTCAGCTTTACGAGCACCATACAAATTAACAATATGGCCAATCCATCTGGGCTTACCATAAGTACCGCTTCCTATCTTGAAATGAACTACTTCATTAGCTTGTTTCTCGAATGGAGTCTGCTCATCATATTGACCTGACTCCAGATTTAAAGTGCGTGGGTCCCCATACTCTTTAAAGTAAACCATACGGCCGTCAATCATCTGAACATACTTACGAAATCGTTTTTCTCTTTTGATTGATTTCATTTGTCCTTGTTCGAAGTATGTAAAATCAACTTCGATTGGTTCAGACAGTTTGCAAACCCGAACATTTTGAACGTCCATATATTCAATACCAGCTGGCTTATTTTCACCGTTTCGAATCACTTCGATAAAGCCATTTCCTGTCTTTTCTCGGTCTTCAATAACAAAGCCGAGTAAAGTCTCTGCTGACTCATCAAAGTGAAGATATTTAACGAACTCTTCAAGCTTAGTCCATTCACTTTCAGCTTCTGTTTTTTCTTCATTTGTCACATCTGGAGAATTGACATCAAACGAATACTCAAAATCAAAACCAAAACCCACAATATTTGTCCTGTAGGCATCAACACATTGCTGCAATATCGTTGAATACTCAGCAATCATCTTTAATTCTTTAAGGTTATACGGAGGCGGCAAAATATTGCTGTCATAGCTGTCCGCAAATTCATCTTCATAAATTTGTTTCGTTGATTCAGTAGGTGGAGAAGCTTTGATCACTCGTGCTTTAACAGATTGTTTTGACATGCTTTACCTCCTTCCTGGTCTTGATCTTTGCGGTCTACCTTTAGATTCTTCTTTCAAATCGGTTACCTCATAATCATCGAGAGCGTACCAAATAGCTGACAGTGTATGCGGGTCTATGGTGAACTCATCTTCTATGATGTTCCCCAGCTTATCAGTAGCATAAGTGAGCGGTTTAAGTTCATAAATCGTGTTCTCGCAACTGTCAGAGCAAATGATCTTCTTGAACCGTTTGATCTTCTTTGTGTATTGGAGACGTGATCCTTGGTACTTACGGGCACCCACCATATTGAAACCGTGTTGCTGAAAGAAACGTATTGTTTTGGGCTCTGCTGAATCCGATTTGATTAACTCTTTAGTCTCTACAAATTCCTTGAGTTCTTCGGCTGTCTTATCGTCAGTCAATCCATTTTTGTAATACTCCCAGTAGATATAGAGGTATTTCTTTTCAGGATCAACAGCAACCCTAACGACGGCGTTATACGACTCAACAAAACCAAAGTCCATGCCAACTCGTTTAAGAGGGCGGTTAATATCAGCAATAGCCTTCAAAACCTCTTCATGAGGCCATTCTTCAAACTGCGGTAGTACCCGAATTCCATTCACGCCAAAATGACCTTTCCGCGCAATTCGGTAAAGGTCAGGGTCATATTCCTTCAATTCTTCAAGTTGCTGGACATAGCTTTCTGGCAGAAAAAGATTATCATCCGCCGTTGAGTGATGATAATAGGTGTCGTTGCTAACGATTATCCGCTTTTCATAAAGCTCCTTATCATCCAGTACAAATCGTTTCTCTCGATCATCTTTAAAGAAATGTTTAAAAGTCCAATTATCTTCTCCAACTGGATTTGTTGAAAGTATCATGTGAAGCGGCAATGTCGGGTGACGAAGACGTCCTAACAGCTCCTTGAATCCCTCATACTTCACTTCTGAACATTCCTCAATCCAAATAAGCGAAATATTATTGATTGATTTCAGTTTGGCTGGCTTATCCATCCCTTTAAAGATGATGCGACTGCCATTTGAAAATCGAATCTGCATAGGAGAAGATACACACCTAACGATATGATCTAATTTCAGATCACTTACAAGTTCATCAAAAAGAGAAAATGTGGAGTCCCTATGTGTGTCGTACACTTCTCTGATAACAAGAGCAGTCCGTTTTTCTTTAAGCAATTTCAGAATAATCTTCAAAGCAACATGATAACTTTTGGATGATCCATAACCACCAACAAGAAACTGAAACTTTTGATTCCAGTCAAAGAGAAATTCTTTAAAATGTGGATTTACTTGTTTAATCACTGTCATCACCTTTGTTCACAATGGTGATTTCAAAAGGTTTATCTTCTTCCGTAAGCTCTTCAATCTCTAATTTTTTCTTGTTGATATTTAAACGCATTTGCTCCAATTTAAGACGTCGTTCGTCTTCATTATGAGCTAATTCGTCAAACTGCTTTATAAGGTTTCTGAGCTCTGCCATGGCCCGAGATTGAGCGTTCAAGAATGTGGCATGACGATCCCAAGAAAATTGAAATTCGTATTCTTCCTCTTCGACTTCGTTTGTCTCAGATAGGACAGACTTTTTCTTTTTAAGTTCCTTAATCATTTCTCCTTTATCAGAAACGAACATGATTTTTTGTGCCCTTATAATTGCGGCATATTGGATCTGTATCTGATCCCATATCATATCGACAGGTGAACGTTCTTGAATCCCTTCCATGATGGATAGTGTTTCTTCTGGCAGGAATTTCGAGTAAAATCCATGAGTTGCAGCGTTTTGATTTCTATGTGGTGCTCCTCCGTTGTTTCCTAATGCATTTTTGTTACCTAATGGTGCACCAACTTTTTTTGTGTGCACACCTTTTTTTAAGGGTGCACCCTTTTTTCTTTGCCAACCATGCCGCTGTTTCCATGATTTAATGGTGTTCACAGATACTCCATATTTCTCGGCAAGGTCCTTGTATTTCATACCTTTGAGGTAATCCCTATACGCCTGTATATGCTTTTCAATCATCTACATCCATCGCTGCCTCCTTTGAATTGAGTTGTTTTGAGAAATCAAAGAAAAAAGCGCCTACTAGGCGCCAAGATTATCTTCAGTTTTTAATTCTTCCTCAAGATCTTCCACGACACTGTCCAATACTTCATCGTAAAGTTGGTACATCCTAGTAACCCTGTGGTTTTGTACTAGTATTTTACTTACAATCATGAGGCCTGTAATAAGTAGAGTGCCACCATTAACGTAATTAATGATACTGTCACTAATATGATTGAAACTGTCCTTAAAAATATTTTTTATAAAATCCATAACCTCTGGCTTCAAAATCAAACCAGAGATTAAACCTAAAATAATACCAATCGATGTATTAGTTAAATACTCTAGAACTTTTTTGGCAGAGCTGGATTTATAGTATATCCTTAGCAACTTTACCTTTTTCAAAACTTTTTTTTCATCATTTTTAACATTTTCATCATTTTCGGTGTTCTGATCATTTCTTGCCCAATCAATAATTTTTATTTTTAGATTATGAACTGCTTCAATAACTTCATTTATATCAGAATACTCATGTAAAAACCCCTCATATTTAATATCTCTTTCTAACTTACTACCTTTTTTGTTTCTCCTAAAATACATAAAAGTAAGCCACCAGTATAAGGCTGAAAAGAAAAATAAATGAACAAATATAAACATTGTATATTGTAATATTGATTCTCTGTATTGAGAGAAAATGATTGCTAAAATTATTCCTATTGAAAATTCCCATAAAAGATATTGAGCATATCTGAGTGATAAATTTCGATATGGTACAAACAAAAATTTTAAAATCTTTTTTATGCCACCCCATAAGAAAAAGACCAATTGCTTTAAAATACTCACCTAATACCTCCTACAACTTAAAACAACTTTATGTGCACCTAATTATTTTCTGCTCTTTATGTAATCTTCCTTACTGACACCTAAAAGCTCCGCAGAATGCTCATCTGCTGATTGTTCTAAATGATGCATTTGATATTTAACGAATTCTTCTTCTGTAAATACCTTTTTGTCGATGAGAATATCAATTAGAGCTTCTAAAGTGCATTGACGGTTTACCGATCCACCTGCTAGTTGTTCAAGCAAATGTTGCTGATTAACATTAATTGTTCTTGTCATGTTTTCACCTCCTACCTTAATATCGGCAAGAGGTTATGACAAAGAACATTTTGCAAAATTTGTCGAATGATTTATTATCCTGTGTACTATATGGTTTAGGTGGCTCAATACAATTTTTGCCGCGCCGACCTGCCTCCCATTTTACACCACAGATTTTTTCAGATTCAACAAACGCTCAGAGTGGCAATCTTGGCATAATTGGCTGATCAATTCGTCTTTCATTTTGCGTACAGTTTCCCTTGAAATACCAAGATGAAGACCTATTGCACGGTAGCTCATTCCCTCCATCATGCAGTCATAAATGACCTTATGTTGCTCCCCTTTGATCTTTTCGGCCCCTAGCTCCACTGCATATACTCGCTCTTCATAATACTTAAGACGTTTGAAAAGACGTTCCTCTCTCATATCCATTTGCCTTAGCTCAGCCTGACTCTTCCCAGGACTTCCTTTCGGCATAGCTGCTTCTAATCCATATTGGGCAACCCCCCAATTTCTCATGGGAATAGTCGAACCATAGAGTACTCTCTGCAATCGATAAACCTCTTTCACCATCCAGTGATAGCTATTGATTAAATTTTCAATATCTTTTCGATTCATGATTGTGTCCTCCTTTTCCAAATAAAAAACGGACACCAAACAAACAACGTAAATGTTGTAAGTTCAGTGTCCGCAGGCTTTCCGTCTAGGACTAATTTTAATTTATCTTTCTAAAAAATTAAGTAAAGAAAATATTTGATTTATTAATAACAATTTAATTGAATATTTTTAAATGGCTCTCACTGTATAAAGCCTTTTCTTGAACTGACTCGAAAGTTAATTGTTCCGGATTAAATGGCTGGTCGTCCTCTAGTCCCTCTATTACAGTACGAGCAACTACTTCGGCTAACAAACAAGGAACAGCATTACCTATCTGTCTATATATTGCAGTCTTGCTACCAGAAAACACATAGTCTTCAGGAAATGTTTGAAGTAATGCAGCTTCCTTAATGGTAAGCCTTCTTAAATGTTTAGGAGCCTCTTCGTATTTAGCTTTAGTTTTGTTTTCCATAAGACTTTTATGATATTCAACGACCCAATTAATTTCCGAGCCATGATATAAGAGATCTTCATCTATAATTGGTGTTTTATTCCCCCCCATTGATGCTGGTAAAGTATTAGAAGCCTCCTCTAAATTTAAAGGCCTTCCCATACCATTAAAAATCATTCCAGCATAGGGTGATTTTCGTAAGACTGGATTAGCTGCTAGGGTTATTTTAGCTGTACAAGTAAGAGGGTTCTTATCTGTACCTGCGGGTCCTAGATGACTAATGGCTTCACGAACTGACTTTGGTTTTTTTCTTTTCTTTTCTAATCGAGAAATAAACAGATTGGAATCTACATTTTTCTCAAGAAACCCCACAAAAAATATACGTTCCCTCTTTTGAGGCACTCCAAAATGCGAAGAATTTAATATATATGCATTACAACTATACCCCATATCATTTGAAAGTTTAAATATTCTTTCCCTAACATTTTCCCATTTTTTTAAGGTCCCTAAAGCTTTTACATTTTCAATAACAAAAGCTTTTGGTTTAACTATTTTTAAAACATCTAAGAAGTTCCATACTAATGTATTCCTTATATCTGTAGGATCCATTTTACCTGCAACTGAAAAACCTTGACACGGAGGTCCGCCGAAAAGAAGATCAATCCCATTGTAATTTTTCAACTCTTCATAAACTTCACTTATATCCCCTCTACGTAGATAAGTATCCGGATTATTTAATTCGTATGTGTTACAAGCATCTTTGTCTATCTCATTAGCCCATACAACATCAACGCCTGCTTTTTGAAATCCAATATCCATACCCCCTGCTCCTGAAAACAAGGAGATTGCTTTAAAATTTTTTTTCATATTAATCTACTCCACAAAATAAATATTTTTCATTTCTTGAATACTATGGTAAAATTTACTCAACTTTTTAACTATAGGTGGTTTATATGAAAATAACTGACAATGATATTAAATCAGCTAGAAAAATAATTGAAGATGCATTCGAAATTGCAAATAGCGAAAATTTCTCTCCAAAATCAAAATTTTCTCATGAGGTATTCAGAATATTATCCTCTGGCCATTTAACTTTTAAGTATATCATGATTAATGCATTATTATCAAAAGCTACATTCTCAGATATTAATCCTTTATGTTTACAAAAAAAATCAGAATTGGAAGGTGCATATGACGCTAGATCTGTCTCTTATACACATC